>Ga0187893_10000085_pt1 | contig 196831 bp, 159 predicted proteins | sample MA1701074metaG_FD_139574 | JGI IMG/M metagenome (GOLD analysis project Ga0187893, IMG submission 139574) | White microbial mat communities from a basaltic lava cave in the Kipuka Kanohina Cave System on the Island of Hawaii, USA - MA170107-4 metaG ...
CGCGACCTCGTCGACCTCGTCTATGTCGACGAGAAGATCCTCGGGTACGTCGTCGACCTCGTCTTCGCGACGCGGGAGCCGGAGCAGGCGGGCCTCAAGGCGCTCAAGCCCCGGATCCTCTACGGCGCGTCGCCGCGGGCGTCGATCGCGCTCGTGCGCGCCGCGCGGGCGCGCGCGCTGCTCGAGGGGCGCGGCTTCGTCACGCCGCACGACATCAAGTCGGTCGGCATGGACGTGCTGCGCCACCGGGTCATCACGACCTACGAGGCGGAGGCCGAGGGGCTCACGTCGGCGGACGTGATCCGGACGCTCTTCGACACCGTGCGGGTGCCGTGAAGCAGCAGGAGCGCGACCGGGACGCCGAGCTGAAGGAACTCCTCGAAGAGGTGCGCCGGATCGACGTGCAGAGCCGGCGCCTCGCCACCGACGTGATGTCGGGGGGTTACCTGTCGGTCTTCCGCGGCGCCGGGATCGAGTTCGACGAGGTGCGCGAGTATGTCGTCGGGGACGATCCGCGCTCGGTGGACTGGAACGTCTCCGCCCGGGTCGGCCGCCCCTTCGTCAAGAAGTACGTCGACGAGCGCGAACTGACGGTGCTCTTCCTGCTCGACCTCTCCTCGTCGATGCGGGGCGGCTTCGGCATCTGGTCGGCCCGGCAGTTGGCCGCCCGCGTCTGCGGGTGCCTCGCGTTCGCCGCGACGCGCAACGGCGACAAGGTCGGCCTCATCGGCTTCGATGCCGCGGTGACCTCCTACGTCCCCGCGAAGAAGGGGCCGGCCCACGCGCTGCGCATCATCCGCGACTGCCTCGCGCTGCCCGGCGGGAGCGCCCGCGGCTCCCCGGCCGCGGCGCTCGAGTTCGCGGCGCGGGCGGTGCGCCGGCGCGCCATCCTCTTTCTCGTCTCCGACTTCCTCTGCGACGGATGGGAGGATGCGCTCGCGCTCTGCGCCCGCCGCCACGACGTCGTCGCGGTGCGGCTGCTGACGCCGGAGCTGGCGCCGCCGCCGGCCGGGCTGATGCGGATCGTCGACCCCGAGAGCGGCGCGGAGGCGGTCGTCGACTGGGGGAGCCGCGCGGTGCGCGACGCCTATGCGCGCCGCGTCGAGCAGTGGCGGGCGAGGACCGAGCAGGCGCTCCTGCGTGCGAAGGTGGACCGGATGGATGTCCCGGTGCCGCGGGTGCGCGGGCGGGACATGGTCGCGGGTCCGATCATGAACTTCTTCCGGATGCGCGAACTGCGCGGGATGAAGAAGTGAGGGCGCTGCAAGCCCTGCTCCTTCTCGCATGCGGCGTCATCGGGGGCTGCGGGGGCGGCCCCCCGATCCCGGCGGAAGACCTGCTGCTGCGCATCACCCTCGGCCACGAGGAGGTCGGCCTCGGCCGGGCCTTCCCCATCACGGTGCTGCGCGTCTGGAGCAAGGAACTCCTCCCCGGCGCGTGGAACGACCGCACCCTCGCCCCGCTCGCGCTGAGGCTCGAACGGATCGAGCGGCGCGAGGACGACTCCCGCATCGAGGAGAGGCGCCACTACGTCGGCTACGCCTTCTCCCTTGCCGACCTCTCGATCGCCGCACCGAAGTTCGTCGCGCGGCCGAAGGCGGGCGGCCCCGACCGCATCACCGCCGCCACGCCGCTCAGCCTCCGGGTGAGGCCGGAACTCGACCCGCTGGCCCCCGGGCCCCCCGACCTTCCCGACCTGCCGGCGGAGCAGCGCTCGCGCCGGTGGCTCTGGACGCTGCTGCTGCTGCTGCTGACGCTCGCGGCGCTGGTGCTGGTGCGTCGCGCCCGGCGACCCGCGGCGACCGCGCCGGCGCAGGATCCGGGCATGGTCGCCGTCGCGCGCCTGCGGGCGCTGCACGGCGAGGCGCCGGGCGTCGCCGTCTACCTCGAACTTGCCAACCTCCTGCGCGCCTATCTCTCCGCGCGATTCGGACTGCCGGCGGACGAGATGACCACCGAGGAGATCGCGGCGGGAGGCGCCGGGCGTGCGCGCTTCGCGGAGGTCCTCGCGCGCTGCGACCTCGTCAAGTTCGCGGGCCAGAGGCCGGACGCGGACGCCCTGCCGCCGCTGCTCGACCGCGCCGAGGCCTCCGTGCGCGAGGGAGCGTCCGCATGAGCGGGATCGAGCTTCTCGACCCGGGCTTCCTGCTCCTGCTGCCGCTGCCCCTGCTCGCGCTCTGGCTGAGGCGCCGGGTGGCGAGGAGGGCGGTGCGGTTCGCCCCCGCGGCGCTGGGGGCGCTGCCGCGCTCGTGGCGGGTGCGGCTGCGCTGGCTGCCCGCCCTCGCTTGGGCGCTCGGCCTCTGCGGTGTCGTCGTCGCGCTGGCGCGGCCGGCGGAGCGCGTGCTGCTCGCGAGCGCGACGGAGGGGATCGACATGCTGCTCTGCGTCGACACCTCGTCGTCGATGACGGCAGCCGACCTCGGGCGCGCCGGCACGCGCCTCGACCTCGCGCGGGAGGCGGCCACGTCGTTCGTGCGCGCGCGGCCGCACGACCGCATCGGAGTCCTCTCGTTCGCGCGCTTCCCCGACCTGCGCTGCCCGCCGACGCTGGACCACGAGGCGCTCGTCCGCCTGCTCGCCGAGGTGGCGACGGTCACCGGCGAGGGGCCCGAGGACTTCACCGGCATCGGCGCCGCCGTCGCGCGCGCGGCGCAGATCCTCGAGGGGGCATCGGCGCAGTCGCCGGTCGTGATCCTGCTCACCGACGGAGAGGAGAATGTCGCGACCCGAGGGACCTCGGGCGAGATCGCCCCGGTCCACGCGGCCCAACTCTGCCGCACGCTTGGCGTCCGCGTCTACGCCATCGCCGTCGGAGGCGAGTCCGTCCGGGGCCCCCGCGCCCCCCCCGACCTGGCCTCCCTGCAGAAGATCGCCGCGACGACGGGCGGCGCGCTCTTCAAGGCGGGCGACGCCGCAGCGCTCGCCGCCGCCTACGCGAGGATCGACGACCTCGAGCGGAGCGGCTTTCAGGAAGTGCGCCACGGCCTCGCGGAGCGCCAGCTTCCGCTGCTGCTGCTCTCGGTCTTGCTGCTGCTGCTCGGGCGCGGGTGCGAGGCGACGCTGCTGAGGGTGCTGCCGTGAACGCGGTGGGCCTCTTCGCGCGACCCGAGGCGTCGGCGTGGCTGCTCGCGGCGCCGCTCGCGTGGGCGCTCTTCGCGCTGCTCGACGCGCGCGCGAGCCTGCGCCTCGCCGCCCTGCTCGGCCCGCGCGCGGCGGCGCTCGGGGGCGCGCGGCGGCGCGGCCGCCAGCGGCTCTTCGCGGCAGCGCTGCTCTGCGCGATCGCCGCGATGCTCGGGCCCTCCTGGGGCGCCGCGTCGACAGGGGCGCCGCCGCCGATCGACTGCGTGGTCTGCCTCGACGTCTCGCGCTCGATGCTCGCGCGCGACGTGGCGCCGGACCGCCTCGCGGCGGCGAAGCGCGAGATCCGCGCGCTGGTGGATCGCGCCGCGGGCGACCGCTTCGGCCTCGTGCTCTTCGCCGGCGAGGCGCGCCTCTGGGTGCCGCTGACCGGCGACCGCCGCTCGTTCGTCGAGATGCTCGACCTCGCCGACCCGCTCGCGATCCGCCGCGGGGGCACCGACCTCGGCGCCGCGCTCGAGGCGGCGCTGCCGCTGCTGCCGGAGCGCGGCGAACGCCACGCCGCGGTGCTGCTCGTGACCGACGGCGAGGACCTCGGCGGGAACGGCGCGCGCGTGGCCGCGGGGTTCCGCGGGCGCGGTGTCGCGGTGCACACCGCCGGCATCGGCAGCGCGCTCGGCAGCAAGATCGCGCTCGGAGGGACTTCGTTTCTCAAGGATCGCAGCGGCGCGGAGGTGGTCAGCGCGATGGACGAGGGCGCGCTGCGGCGCATTTCGGGGGGCGCGGGGGGCGGCTTCGTCGACGCGAGCGAGGGCGGGGACCCGCTCGTCCGCCTCTACGAGGAGCGGATCGTGCCGCTGGCCCGCGCGCGGGTCGCGCAGGCGGGCGGGGACGCAAGCTCGGGCCGGAAGGACCGCTTCCAGTGGCCGCTCGCGCTTGCGCTGCTGCTCTGGCTCGGCGAAGGGTGGATCGCGCAACGGAGGCGCGGATGAGGCGCGCGGGGTTGGCGCTTTCGCTGCTGCTCCTTGCGTGCGCGGCCTGCGGCCGCGGCGAGGAGCGGGCGCGCCTCGAGCGCATGGTCGACGCGCTGGCCCGGGGCCGTCTCGACGAGGCGGAGGCGCTCGCGCGGCGCGGCGGGGCGTTGGGCCTTGACGCCTTCGTGCGCGGCAGCGTGGCCTTCGCGCGCTCCGAACGACTCGAGCCCGATGCGCTCGGGACCGGCTCTCCCCCCGCGCTCTTCGAGAGGATGATGGCGGATGCCGAGGACGCCCTCGCGCACTGGCGCCTCGCCGCGATGAGCCGGCCCGACTGGGGGGCGGCGCGCCGCAACGTCGAGCGCGCGCTGCGGCGGCTGGAGCGGCTGCGCGAACGCAAACGCGAGTCGGAGAAGCGCAACCGTCCCGATCCGCCCCCGCCTCCGCCCGAGCGGCCGCCCGAGGAGGCCGATCCGCCCCCCGACCCCGAGGCGAGGCCCGAACTCGAGGAGGCGGCGCTGCCCGAGGAGGCGGTGCGGGCGCTGCTCGACCTGCTCGCGAAGAGGGAGGAGCAGAAGCGCGACCTGCGCCGCGAGCGGCGCGAGGCGGCGGGGGGGCTCGTGGAGAGGGACTGGTGAGGGGGCCCCTGCTTCTCCTGCTCGCATGCGTGGCCGCTCCCTCCTCGGGTGGCGAGGAGCCCGCGCGCGCGTTCATCGAGGTGCGCGCCTCCGCGCCGCGCTGCTATGTCGGCGAGCCGCTCCGGCTCCTGCTGCGCATCGGCCTCGACCGCGACTGGTTCCGCGAGCACGGGGTCCAACTCCTCCGGCAGCGGCTCGATCTCCCGGCGGCCGTCTCGGCGCCGTGGCTGGCGGCGCTTGCCGGCGCGCGGGCGCTCGCGCCCCCGACAGCGATCCCGGGGAGTCAGACGCTGCGCCTTGTCGTCAACGACGAGGCCGTCGCGGCGGCGGCGTCACCGGAGGTCGCCGTGGGCGGCCGCATCTTCACCGTGGTCGAGGTCGAGCGGAGCTACCTGCCGCAGGTGGCCGGCACACTCGAGATCGCCGCGCCTGGCCTGCGCTTCTCCTATGCGACGCACTTCGAGGAGGACCTCTTCCACGGCCGCGTTCCGAAGGACCGGCGCGACGCGCGCGTCGAGGGGGAGGCGCTCCAGGTAGAGGTCGAACCGCTGCCCGAAGAGGGGAGGCCGGGGGGGTTTGGGGGGGCGGTCGGCAGATTCGCGATCAGGTCCGAGGCCGATCGTGCGGAGGTCGCCCTCGGCGAGGCGTTCCACTTGACGCTGCGCATCGAGGCGAACGGCGCATCGAACATCGAGATCGTCGCCGCGCCGCGCCTCGACCACCTTGACGGGTTCCATGTCTTTGGAACCGTCGAATCCCGGGAGCGCGACGGCCTCTCGGCGACCTATGAGATCGCACCGCTGCGTGCCGAAATCGCCGCGATCCCGTCGATCCGATTCGACTTCTTCGATCCGGCGCCGCCGGGGCGCTATGCGTCGGCGGCGACCGGCACGATCCCGCTCCGGGTCCTCGGCCGAGGGGAGAGGAGCGCATCGGAGGGAGGCGGTCGCCTGCTCCCGGCGATCTTCGGCGTGTTCGCGGTCGCTGCTGCGCTCGTCTGGCTGCGATCCCGGCGCCGCGCGGAGGCGCGCGAGCGCGAGCGCCAGCGAGGGGCATATCTCCGCTGCACCGCGGAACTGGCACGGCCCGACACCGATCCCGCGCAGGCGCTCACGGAGTACCTCGCCGCCCGACTCGGCTGCGCCGCGGCGGCGGTGATCACGCCCGACCTCGCGGAGAGGCTCGTCGCAAGGGGGATCCCGGCCCCCGTCGCGAAGGCGACGGCGTCCGCACTCGAACGGCTCGTGGCCGCTCGCTACGGCGCCACGGAAGCATCGGGCGCCACCCGCTCCGATCTCGCCCGCCTGACGGGCGAGATCGAGCAGGCGCTCGACACCCGCACGCGAGCTACTTAGCCGCCTTGGCGGCGCGTTTGGCGGCCTTCTTCGCCTGCTTCTCCTTCGTCGAGAGCTTCGGCTTGTTCTGCTTGTCGCGGGCGACCTGACCTTTGGCCACGGGCACTCCTCCTTTTGGATGTGTCTGTCTAGGGTATCCGCCGGGAGCGACGGGATTTCGGGAGGCGGATGCCCTCCCCTCTTGCCCCTCCCGCCGGGGGGGACTTTCGCTTAGGCTGGCGGCTTCACGGGTCTGCGACCCACGGAGAAGAGCATGAAGAAGATCTTGATCGGCGCGCTCGTCGGCGGCATCGTCCTCTTCGGCTGGCAGTACGCGGCGTGGCGGTTTCTCGACATCCACAAGCTGGAGCAGGATCCGGTGCTGGCGAACGAGGCGGCGGTGGCGACCGCGCTGAAGGGAACGCTGCGAGGCGTCTACGCGATCCCCGGGCTGACGCAGGCCGAGCGCAAGGCCCAAGGGGAGGCCTACAAGGCGTGGGAGCAGAAGCACGAGGCGGGTCCCGTCGTATGGATCAACTACGACCCCGACGGCAAGAGGGCGATGGACGGCAAGACGCTCGGAATCGGAGCCGGACTCTGTATCGGGATCGCGCTCGTTGTCTCGATGATGTTGCGCGGCGCTTCGATCCGGAGCTATCTCGGCCGCGTTCTCTTCGTGACCGGCTTCGGCCTCTTCCTCGCGCTGGCGATGGACGCACAGAACTGGCTCTGGATGAACGAACCGCTCGACTGGACGAAGGCGTGGATCATCGACCACGTGGCGGGCATGGCCGCGACCGGCATCATCCTCGGGCTCATCGTGAAGCCGGAGTAGCGGACCCGGGCGGGGGCCGGCTACGCGTGCAGGTCCGCCTGGGCGAGCAGCGCGTGGTCGGCCTTCGATCCGTCGGGGCTCCGGATCGGGATCCTGCTCGTCGGGGGCGCGGTGTGCCGTTCGATGCGGCCGGTGCGCAGGCGCCAGGCCCACGGGAGCGTCCTTCGGAGCGTGTGCAGCAGCCCCCACATGCCGTGCAGTTGGGCGAGCGCATCGGCCAGATAGAGGCTGCTCTTCGGGAAGACGATCGCCTTGAGCAGGCGCACCGGATTGTAGAAGAACATGTAGACGAGCAGCATGTTGAGCTGCTTCCGCCACGGCTTGTCGTGTTCCGACGCGATCACGTAGTTCGCGTCGCTCATGTGCGGCGTGATGCGGCGGCCGCCGACGCTGCGGTAGGCGATCCCCTTCGCGAAGGTTTCCTCGTAGAGCTTGCTGCCGGTCGCCGGCGAGAGCATCAGCACCTGGAAGGTGACGGCCCCCGCGTCGCGCAGGATCTGCGCCTGGTTCAAGAGGCCGTAGGGGCGACCGCGGGTGTAGAGCGGCTGGCTGTCGTGGTGCATCATCATGGGCATCGGGTGGATGCCGTGGTGCTGGAGCAGCCGGAAGGCGTCCACGGTGGCGCCCTTCGACTGCCCCTTGTTGACCAGAGTCGCGGTCAGGTCCTCGACCCCCATCCAGATCGCGCGCAGCCCGGCGGTGCGCAGCGTGATGATGTGGTCGCGGAGTTTCAGCGTGTCGTGGACCGTCGCCTCGGTGCCCCAGCGGACGCGCTTGCGGAAGGGCACGCTGCCGTCGAAGGTCGCGCGGGCCAGCGCCTCGGCGATCTCGATCGTGCGCGCGTGGTCGTTGAAGAAGTTGTCGTCGGTGCCGAACATCAGCCGGAAGCCGAACTCGCGGTGCAGCGACGTCATCTCGTCGACGATGCGCCCGGGGCTCTTCAGCCGGTGCTGCTTTTGATTGTAGGCGGGGATCGGGCAGTAGGGGCACTTGAACTTGCAACCAAAGGTCAGCACGAGGGAGGCGACGGGGCTGTGGCGCAGCACGCGCCCGGGCGCCATCGCCCGCGCCTGAAGCGTGGGCCCCTTCGCCGGGGCCTCGAGCAGCGCGTAGCCGAGGCGGGGGTGGGGGAGTTCGTCGAGATCGCCGAGCAGGCGCTGCACGCCGGTGTCGACCAGCTCGGTCGCGACGCCATGGCGGTCCGTGCGCGGGTAGCAGAGCCCGGGGATCGAGTCGAGCAGCCCCGCGTCGCGGACGCGCAGGAAGGTCTCCCGCACGCTCCGCCCCCGAGCCCCCTCCGAGAGAAGCAACTCGAGGAGCGAGAGCCAGACGAACTCCTCGCCGCTCACCGCCACGTCGGCGCCCGGAGGATCGGCCGCGTCGGCACGGAAGGCGTCCCAGGGCTGGTAGACGGAGCGCGGCCCGCCGACCACGATCAGCGGCCGGTGCGCCGGGTCGATGCGCGCGGCGTCCGCGACCAGTTCCGCGCAGCGCTCGCCGTGCAGCGACATGCTCGAGACCATGAAGATGTCGGGGATGCGGCCGTCGAGGCGCATCTCCGAGGGGCGAAAGTTCCGGTTCCACTGCTGCAACACGATGCGCGTCTTCGGGAAGCCGCAGTCGACCATCGCGCTCCCGAGCGCGCGAACGCCGGCGGGCGCCATCCGGAGGTCGGCGCCGATGAAGGGCAGGAGCCGGGTGCGGTGGTCGAAGGCGCAGGCGATGACGGTGGCGAGGTCGTGATGACCCGCGAGGAGGCGCAGGCGGTCGCGCAGCGCCGTGAATTCGCCGGGGGGCAGGAGTTCGTCGCCGCGGGTCCGTCGGGGCAGTTCCAACGGGCGTGAGCGTACCAGAGGGGGGGGTGTGCGCCGCATCTCCGCGGCGCCGAATCCGCTCCGCTCGCCGTGAGCGGCCGGTGCGCCCAGCGCCGCGACTGCCCCCCTCTCCCGCTCCGCGGGCACCTCCGCACGGCCGGGTTCCGGCGAGGCGCCGGTACCGGTGCGCGTGGAAGGGGGGGCGGGGCGGCCGGACGGCCCGGGGAAGCTCGTCGCGGGTGTAGACTTCCTCCACGGATCCCGCTCCTCCTCGCACGGACACACATGAAGACACTCATCCTCTCGCTGATCGTGCTGCCCCTCGCCGCCGGCTTTGCGCAGGAGGCGGCGCGTCCCAAGTGCACCGCCCTTCTCTGCCAGAACTGGAACGAGCAGACGATGCCGGAGGCGCCGACGACGACCTTCCACGCCGACAGCCCGAGCATCCGCGTCGTCTACCAGACCGAGGAGCCGATTCCGGCCGGCGCCCGGACCACCCCGGCGATCTGTGCCGAGCAGAAGGGCGCCGTCGTCGACCTCTTCCGCGGCGAGCCCTTCGTGGGCAACGGCAGCAGCAACATCATCGGGCAGGGGTTCATGCTCGCCGGTCGTCCCTGGGCGCAGGCGGGCGGCGCCTTCCGCTTCCGCGTCTACTGGAACGACGACCCCGAGCCTCTCGTGGACCTCCCGTTCACGATCGTGGCGGGCAAGCGCTGGGCGCTGCTCGTCGGGATCTCGGATTACCCGCCGGCGGGGCAGGGGGGGCAGGACCTTCCCGCGAGCGACAAGGATGCGCAGCGGATGAAGGAGCTCCTCGAGAGCTCGTTCGGCTTCTCCCCCGAACGGGTCACCCTCGTGCAGAACCTCGACGCGACGAGCGCGCGCCTCGACCGCGAACTGACCGCCCTCGCCGACCAGGCGGGACCCGACGATGCGGTGCTCTTCTACTACTGCGGCCACGGGACGCAGGTGCCGGACATCGACGGCGACGAGGAGGACGGGTGGGACGAGGCGCTCGCGACCGCCGACGAGTGCCCGTCGCTGCTGACGACGCCGGACCACATCAAGCTCGTGCTCACCGACGACCGGATCGCGCAGCTCCTCGCGCGCTTCAGGACGAAGAACGTCACCGTCATCTTCGACTCCTGCCACAGCGGGACCGCCGTGCGCGCCGGCGAGGAGGGGGAGACGCGCATCGATGCCCCCGGCTTCTTCCACGGCATGCGCAAGGAGATCGGCATCGGCCGCGACCTCGTGCAGATGGCCGAGGATGCGAACCGCTCCGCCCCGACGGGCATCGCGACCGGCCTCGACATCGATCAGCGCTACGTCTTCCTCTCCGCCGCGCGCTCGTGGGAGACCGGCATGACCGACGGCGACGGATGCTTCTTCTCGCGGTTCCTCCGCGACGCGATGAAGTCCTCCAGCGGCCAGAGCTGGGAGCAGATCCTCGACCAAGTGCGCCCGAGGGTGCAGGGGGAGAACCCCGGCCAGTCGCCGCAGGCCGCCGGCGCGACGCGTCGCTATCCCTTCTCGCTGGTCGAGTCGCCGGAGGATGCCCCCTTCCAGCGCCCGGCGGTCGCGGTCGCATGGGCGTGGAACCCCGCGGAGCCCGGCACCTTCTACTACCAGGGGCAGCCGGGGCAGGTCGCCCTCGTCTCGGGCATGGACAGCCTCTATCAGGAGAACGCCGGAGTCGTCTACGACGCCTACGCCGAGGGCGCGACGACGCCGAAGGGAAGGCTCACGCTGACCGGCAAGCTGCAACTGATCGAGCGCCCGAACATGTCTCCGCTCGTCTACGCCGGCGGGACGATCGACGAGGGCACCGTGGGCCGCGGCGACCGCCTGATCCCGCGCACGGTCCCGGTGCCTCAGCCGAGGCCGTCGATCGGCCTCGTCTTCTTCAACGGCGCGACGCCCGCGCTGATCCAGCAGCTCCAAGGCGTGGTCAACGCGGTGATCGAGCGGCTCGACAAGGAGCGCGCGGTGAGGCTCATCACGAGCGGCAGCGCGAGCCAGCTCGACTACATCGTCGTGCCGACGCTGGTCGAGGGGCAGTTCGTCGCGAACCTCTTCACGCCGCTCTCGCAGGCGGTCGGCACCTGCAAGGGCAGCCCGCAGGAGATCGCGACGATGATCCGCGACTTCGTCGTGAAGCGCCACTCGGAGTACACGCGCATCAACCGCATCCACAACCCGAGCCCTTCGTTCCGCCTGCGCGTCGTCCTCGACGGAGGGGAGGGGCGCCGCGCCCCCGGCAGCAAGCTCGCGTTCCGCGGCTACACCGGCGTGCCCGCCTACCTCTACGCCCTCGTCGCGATGGAGGGCGGCCCGGCGCGGCTCGTCACCGCCTCGGAGACGCCACTGAAGCCGGACCTCCCGTTCACGTTCGAGATCGCGACCGAGGCGGGCAAGAAGGGCCGCATGGTCGTCCGCGTGATCGCGACCGCGAGGCCTCTCGACAAGGCCGCTCTGCTCGGCGCCTCGGCCGACTCCCGCGCCGACGCATTGCTGCGCGAACTCGCGAAGGCCTGCCCCGCGAAGGACTCCCCCGGCGCGGTCGGCTCCGACGGCTGGGCAAGCAACGCCTACTGGGTTGAACTCCGCTGAAGGGAGGGGCCCCCGCCCCCCCCCGCCCCCCCCGAGCAACGCGGGGCCCGGCGCGCGCCCCGCCGCCTCGCATCCTGAAGTGTCCGAAGCGTCCGGTCGAGGCGCGGGCGGTCCGGTGGCCCCTCTTCGAGAAAATGTGGGTGCGCGGATACGATAGCGGCGGGGTTGCGCGACCCAAGGAGAGCCCGTGCAGGACGACAGCAGGAACAAGAACGCATCCGCGGAGAGCGTCGAACTCCGCTATCAGGGCAAGAGCCTCACGCTCCCGGTCCTCGTCGGGTCGGAGGGCGAGCGGGCGATGGACATCGGGAAGCTGCGCCAGGAGACGGGCCTCATCACCCTCGATCCGGGCTACGGCAACACCGGCGCGTGCCAGAGCGCGATCACGTTCATCGACGGCGAGAAGGGGATCCTCCGCTATCGCGGGTATCCGATCGAGGAGCTCGCCGAGCGCAGCACCTTCCTCGAAGTCGCCTACCTCTTGATCGAGGGGGCTCTCCCCTCGGCCGACCAGCTCGCCGCATTCCGCGCCGAGGTGACGCGCCACACGCTGCTGCACGAGGACTTCAAGCGCTTCTTCGAGGCGCTGCCGAAGAAGGCGCATCCGATGCCGGTCCTCGCGGCCGCCGTCGGCGCGCTCGCGACCTTCTACGACGAGCCCATCTCCGACGAGGACGGTCGCGCCGCGGTCGTCCGGCTCATCGCGAAGATGCCGACGCTGGCCGCCTACTCCTTCAAGCGGTCGATCGGGCAGCCCTTCATGTACCCGCGCAACGACCTCGACTACTGCTCGAACCTGCTGCACATGATGTACGCGACGCCTTGCGAGGATTACCACGTCGACCCCGAGCTGGCGCGGGCGCTCGACGTGCTGCTGATCCTCCACGCCGACCACGAGCAGAACTGCAGCACGAGCACCGTCCGTCTCGTCGGCAGCTCGCAGGCGCATCTCTACGCGGGCATCGCGGCGGGCATCAGCGCCCTTTGGGGGGCGCTGCACGGCGGCGCCAACCAGAAGGTGATCGAGATGCTCGAGCACATCGCCGAGCACGAGGGCAGCGCCGACGAGTTCCTCGCGAAGGCGAAGAACAAGAACGACACGACCCGCCTGATGGGCTTCGGCCATCGGGTCTACAAGAGCTACGATCCGCGCGCGCGCATCCTGAAGCAGGCGTGCGAGACCGTGCTCTCCCGGCTCGGTGGATCCGGCCAGCTCCTCGAGATCGCGATGCGCCTCGAGGAGATCGCGCTCTCGGACGAGTACTTCGTCAAGCGCAAGCTCTATCCGAACGTCGATTTCTACAGCGGCGTCATCTACAAGGCGCTGGGCATCCCGGTCAACATGTTCACGGTGATGTTCGCCCTCGGGAGGCTGCCGGGTTGGATCGCGCAGTGGATCGAGATGAAGCGCGACCCGGCCTTCCGGATCGGCCGCCCGCGCCAGGTCTATGTGGGCCCGACGCTCCGTTCGCTGCCGGCCGATCGCCGGGTCGGACCGCGGGCCTAACCCCGCGCCCGCAGCCGGACCCCGGCGGCGGTGACGTCGTAGGTCACGCGATCGTCCGGGAACGCCTCGAGCAGGAGCAGATCCATGGCCTCGGCGATCGTCACGTCGGTGGCGTTCAGCGAGACCTTGCCCTCCTTGATGGCGGCGGCGACCGACTCGTCGCGCTCGAAGCGGAGGCCGGTCTGCCATGCGAGGTAGTCGAGCGCCTCCGCGAGGGAGGCGTCGTCCAGCGTCAGATCCACCCGGCGGAGGCCGATCAGGTCGCGCATCCGTCCCACCTCGGCGGGCTCCTCCGGCGCCGGCGGGCGGGGAGGCGCGTGGACCGGGAGTTCCTCGGAGTCGAGCCGGATCAGGATGACGCCGCTCCGGGCTTCCCATCGGAGCTGCAGTTCGCGGAGGAAGCGGTCGAGAACCGACCGCGTCGTCTCGTCGTGGGCGGTGAGCGCGGATGCGATCCGGTAGGCGACCGCCCTCTCCCGCGCCTCCGGCGTCAGCACGAGATTGAGACCGGTCGCCTCGCGCAGCGCGGCGACCGCGTCGGCGGCGGTCATCGAGCCCGCCGACCAGTCGAGGTTGAACAGGCGCTGCGCGTCGAGACGCCGCATCAGCCGCTGCCGCCGCTCCTCCGCGTCGTCCCGGGGCTTGCGGCTGGCCACCGCCGCACGGGGAGGAGGGGGCGCCGTCCCCCCGCCGCAGGAAACGAGCAGCGCGACGAGCGCCCACGGATGGAGTCGCCTCATGCGCCCCATCCTACGCGCCGCCGTCCGTCGCGAGACGGAGGGCGTTCGACTTGACGAGGCAGTGGACCGGACCGCCGTCGGCGAGGGCGAGTTCGCGGAAGGCGCCGAGGCTGATCTCCGCGCAGAGCACGAACCCCGCGTCCGCCTCGAGCAGCACCGTCCCCCCGTGGAGCGCGTGGCGCAGGACCGTCGCCGGGATCTGATTCTGGATCGAGACCCCCGACAGCGCGCCCCGGCTCAGCGCGACCTCCTCCGCGCGGATCGCGATCACAACGCGCGCGCCGGGCGGCGCGATGCCGAGCGGCGCCAGCAGCGAGCGGCCCGACGCGGCATGGAGGAGCCTCGTGCAGCCCCGCTCCCGCTCCTCGGCGACGACTTCGGTCTCGAGAAGGGTGCGGATGCCCATCGGCAGCAGTTGGCGGAACCCCTCCGGCTGCCGCGTCAGGTCGCGATAGGAGGCGGGACCCGTCGCCCGGCCGGCCTCGACGAGCAGGATCTGTTCCGTCAGTTGCAGGACCTCTTCGATCTGGTGGCTCACGTAGAGCATCGGAATCGCCTCGTGGTCGCGGATCCGGCGCAGGAAGGGCAGGATCTGCCCGCGGTGGACGTGATCCAGGCTCGCGAGGGGCTCGTCGAGGAGCAGCATCCGCGGCGCGCAGAGCAGCGCGCGCCCGAGCGCGACGCGCTGCCGCTCGCCGCCGGAGAGCTGCGCCGTCCGCCTCTCGAGAAGCGTCCCGAGTTCGAGAAGATCGACGACTTCGCCGAACCTGCCGCCGGCGCTCCTCGCATAACGGAGGTTGGCGCGCACCGTGAGGTGCGGGAAGAGGCGGCCGTCCTGGAAGACCAGGCCGAGCCGCCGCCGCTCCGGCGGCTGCGCGATCCCGCGCGCGCCGTCGTAGAGCGTCTCGCCGCCGAGCGAGATCCGGCCGCGGTCGGGATGTGCGAGCCCGGCGATCAGGTGCAGCAGCGTCGTCTTGCCCGCCCCCGAGCGCCCGAGCAGCGCCGTCACGCCGGGGCCGAGATGCGCCTCGACCCGCAGCGTGAAGGCGCCGCGCGCGACTTCCACGTCGAGGTCGAGCATCACCCGATCCCGCTCCTCCGCGCCACCCGCCGGGCGAGGATCTCCGAGAGCAGCAGCGTGCCGAGGGAGAGCAGCAGCGACAGCACGACGAGTCGCAGCGCGGGGGCGTCGCCGCCCGGGGTCTGCGCGTGGGAGTAGATCGCGAGCGGCAGCGTCCGCGTCTCCCCCTCGATGTTGCCGGCGAAGCTGATCGTCGCGCCGAACTCGCCGAGGGAGCGCGCAAACGCGAGCAGCAGGCCCGTCAGCACGCCGGGCAGCGCGAGCGGCAGCGTCACGCTGAAGAAGACGCGCCAGGGCCCGGCCCCCAGCGTGCGCGCCGCCTCCTCGAGGCGCCGGTCCACGAGTTCGATCGAGAGGCGTACCGCGCGCACCATCAGCGGAAAGGCCATCACCATCGACGCGACCGCCGCCGCCTTCCACGTGAACGCGATGTCGAGGAGGCCGCCCAAGGCGCTGCGACGGCCCAGCGTGCGCAGCAGCAGGTAGCCGATCGCCACCGGCGGCAGCACGAGGGGCAGATGGACGATCGCATCGACGAGGCTGCGCCCGAAAAAGCGCTTGCGCGCGAGCAGCCACCCGACCGCGACGCCGGGCAGCAGCGTCAGCGCCGCGCTCGCGATCGCGACGCGCAGCGACAGCAGCAGCGCCGACCACTCTGCTTCGGTCATGGCCGCGCCGGCAGGAAGCCCGCTTCGCGGAAGAGCGCCTGCGCCCCCGCGCCCCCCAGATACCGATCGAAGGGCTCGCCCGCCTCCGTCAGCAGCGCCGCCGGATAGACGACGGCGGCATCGAGATCCATCCGTGCGAAGACCTTGCGGGAGGCCCGCGCATCCGTCGCATAGACGACCCCCCAATCGACCTCGCCCAACTCCACCAGCCGGAGGCAGGCGCGCACGTCCTCGGTGGGAATCACGTTCAGGACTTCCCACCATCCGAGACGGGTAAGCGCCTCCTTGGCGTACCGTCCCGCCGGAGCACGATCGGGATCCGCGATGGCAACGCGCCCCCTGGGCGCGTCCGTAGGTGGGGGACCGGGGGAGGGGGCGACGAGCACGAGGCGATTCCGGAGCAGGTCCCTGCGTGCACGGACGGTCAGGACATCGACCCACTCCGGCGCCGCCGAAAGGAAGAGGTCGCAGGGTGCGCCCTGCTCGATCTGGCGGGCCAGCGTGCCGCTCGCCCCGAACGAGAGGCGCACCTTCGTGCCCGTCTCCCGTTCGAACTGCGCCGCGATCTTCGTCACCGCATCCGTCAGGCTCGCGGCAGCGAAAACCGTCGGCCCCCCAACCCCCCCGCCACCGCACCCCAGCAGGAGAAGGCACCCCAGTAGAAATCGCGCCACAGGCGCGGATTCTATTAGAAGCGTTTGCGGAGGGTCAGGATGAAGTTGGTGCCCTGCATCGTGTGGCCGCTGCCGTGGACGCGATAGGCCTTGTCGAGGAGGTTCTCGATCGCGAGGGAGAGGCGCGCGTCCTTTCCGATGTCGAAGCCGGCGCGGAGGCCGAGGAGACCGTAGCCGGGCGTGCCGCCGGGGGGCACGCGCTGCGTGTCGCGGAGGTCGCCGGGGGAGAGGTGGTCGGCGCGGTCGGCGAAGGTGGCGAGCGCCTCGATCCAGAAGCGCTCCTGCTCTTCGTAGCGCAGGCCGAGGTGGGCCGTCAGCGGCATCAGGCGGGTGATGTACTCGCGGGTCAGCACCGGCGCGGAGGTCGCGAAGGTGTCGCTTTCGCCCATCAGGTAGGTGAGGTCGCCGAGGAGCGAGAGGCCCTCGGTGAGGCCGAAGGCGCCGGAGATCTCGACGCCGTAGACGGCGCCGTTGCCGACGTTGCCCTTCGTGACGATCGTCTCGCCGGAGGAGGTCGTCTCGCCGTTCGGGAAGCGCTCGATGGCGTCGCGGATCCAGGTGTAGAAGAGGGCGCATTCGACGCGGTGGCGGCCGGGGCGCCCGCGGAGGCCGAGTTCGGCGGTCGTGAAGTGCTCCGGGCCAAGGCCGGGCGTCGGGATCTCGAATTCGCCGCTCCGCGCGCTGTCGAACATGGTGAGGTCGCTCAGGTTCGGCGCGCGGAACCCCTGCGAGAGGCCGCCGTAGAGGTGCCAGAGGTCGGGGGTGAGGCGATACAGGAGGCGCAGGCTGCCGACGGCCGCGGACCAGTCGTCGGTGATCGAAATGGCGCTTCCGGTCGTGGGGTCGCTCACTGAATCCGCGTCGGCGCGCGCCCAGGTGAACCGGAGGCCGCTGACGAGCGTCCAGCGCTCGCCGACGTCGGCGCTGTCCTGCACGTAGAGGCCGAGCAGATCGTAGGTGGCCTCGTCGGCGACCGGCCCCTGCACGGGACTCGACGTCGAGAAGCTGTTGACGTTGTCGTGATAGACCTCGAAGCCGTAGGTGAGGCGGCCGACGGCGGTCACGCTCTCGAGTTGGAGCCAGAGGCCGAGGGTGCCGACCGAGAAGCCTTGGAGGTCCTCGCGGTTGGTGGTGCCGCCGCCGCTCGGGGGACGGATGCGGTGGCGGGTCTCCGACTGGTCGTGCCAGGAGAGGCTCGCGTGCAGCGCGTCGAGGAAGCCCTCCATCTCCTCCTTGTGGAACTGCGCGTAGAGCAGCCAGCGCTCCTGGTCGCTGTCGCGCTGAAGCTCGGTGCCGGCGGCGGTGCCGTGGAAGGGCACGGCGTCGACGGTCGTGTGGGTGCGCGGCACGTTGTTCTGCCGGACCTGCTGGAAGGCGAGGACGAGGCGCGTGTTGCGGTCGAGGAAGTGCTCGAGCTTGCCGTCGCCGTCCCACTCGTCGTAGCCGGTGCCGGGCTGCGTGCCGACACCCTCTCCTGCGACGAGATGCCCGAAGTGGCGCCCCGTGAGGCCGAGCAGCGCGGCGGTAAAGGCGCCCATCTCGACGCTCGCCTCGAGGCGGCCGGTGTGGGAGTTCTCCGCGGTCGAGCCGCGGTAGTAGATGCACCCGCCGGTGCCGTAGGGGTCCTCGGTGACGGCCTGCACGGTGCCGCCGATCGCATCGCTGCCGTAGAGCACCGACGAGGGCCCCTTCACGATCTCGAGCCGGCGGATGGTGAGCGGATCGACGGTGTTCCAGTACTGGTTCGGCCCCGGCCGGAAGAGGGAGTTGTTGAGCCGGATGCCGTCGATCAGGAAGAGGTTCTGGAAGCCGGTGAAGCCGCGGATGTAGGGCGACCCCTGTCCCGGCGCGGTCTCCTGCACCATGACCCCCGGTGTCTCCGAGAGGATCTGCGGCGTCGTCCGGTAGCCGCGGCTCTCGATCGTCTCGCGGGAGATCGACCGCGCGGTGGCTGCGGTATCGAAGATCGCGTCTCGCGATCGGGTCGCCGTCACGACGATCTCCCCCTCGTCCAGATAGGAGGCGACGGCGCGGGTGAGCGCGACCGGGTCGGGATCGGCGGCGAGGGCGGCCGCCGCGACGAGGCAGGCGGCCAGCGGGATTCGGAGCATCACGCGGCGGACGCAACGCGCGGGCCAAAGGGCCGGCCGGTCAGACTCCGCGGAGGGGAGAGGGTGCTGCGGCGCGGTCGGAGCCCTCGGCGTGGAGGCGGCTCGACCGTCCGGTGGCGTTTGGCTGGCCATGTCCTGACGGCCGCATCGCCAGTAGGATGGGCCCGTGCGAGCCGCCCTGCCGACGCTGCTTCTGCTCCTTTCGGGTCTCCTGTTCGCGAAGGAGGAGCGGCGCGACGAACGCTCTGATCCACGTGGCCGCTTCCAGCCGAGCGCCGGCTGCGCGCTCTGTCACAGCAACTCCGACGCGGCGGGCGCGATGCGCGACGTGCAGGGGCGCGGCGTCGCCCCCTTCGACCTCTGGCAGTCCACGATGATGGCCAACGCCGCCCGCGACCCCTTCTTCCTCGCGGCGGTCGCGGCGGAGGTGGCCGCCGACCCGGAGCGCCGCGAGGAGATCGAGGCGAAGTGCCTCCACTGCCATGCGCCGATGGCGTCGGTCGTGGCGAAGGAGAGGGGGGCGCGGGGGGTGTCGGTTGCGGATCTCGCGGGCGGATCCGAGCACGCCCGCCTCGCGCGCGACGGCGTCTCCTGCACGCTCTGCCATCAGATCCTGCCCGAGGGGCTCGGCGAACCGGCGAGCTTCAACGGCGCCTTCGCGGTCGGCGACGATCGCGAGATCTTCGGGCCGCACGCGGCGCCCGACATCCTGCCGATGCTGCGGATCACCGGCTACCGCCCGCGGGAGGCGCCGCACACCCTCGATTCCGCGCTCTGCGCGACCTGCCACACGGTGATCCTCGATCCGGAGGGGCGCCGCATCCCGGAGCAGACCCCCTACCTCGAGTGGCGGAACTCGGAGTTCCGGGAGACGCAAAGCTGCCAGCACTGCCACATGCCCGGCACGAACGGCGCAGGCGCGCGCATCGAGACGCGCATCGCCCGCAGCACGCACGGCGGCGACATTCCGCGCCTCGTGCCGCGCGAGCCCTACGGACGGCATCTCTTCGTCGGCGGCAACACGCTGCTTCCGGCGATCTTCCGCGACCACCGCGACGAGCTCGGCGTCGAGGCGCCTGCCGCGGCGTTCGACGCGACGCTCGGCGCGGCGCTCGAACAGCTCTCGGAGCGGACCGCCCGGATCGCCGTCGCCGAGATCGCGCCGCACAGCGGCGGGCTCGAAGTGACCGTACGCGTCGAGAACCTCGCCGGCCACCGCTTCCCGACCGCCCACCCGAGCCGCCGCGCCTGGTTGCGGCTGCGCGTTCGAGATCCGTCGGGCCGCCTGCTCTTCGCCTCGGGCGAGGTGGACAGGGAGGGGCGCATCGTCGGCCCGGAGGGCGCTCCGCTGCCGAGCGAAATCGCAGGTGGCGCGCTGGAGCCGCACCGCGATGTCGTCCGGTCGGCGGCGGAGGTGCAGATCTACGAGATGGCGCTCGCCGCCGGGCAGGGCGCCCACTCCGCGAGCATGCTGCGCGCGACCGGGGTCGCGAAGGACAACCGCCTCCTGCCGCGCGGCTGGGATGCCGCCCGCGGAGCCGCCGACGGCATCGCGCCGGTCGGGGTGGAGGGCGACGGCGACCACGCGGGGGGCGTCGACCTCGTCCGCTACATCGTGCCGCTCACCGAAGGGCAGGATGCGTTCGTCGTCGAGGTCGAACTCCTCTTCCAGACCCTCGGCAGCCGTTTTGCCGCGGAGTTCTTCCGCTCGGAGGCGCCCGAGGTGGCGCGCTTCCGGCGGATGTTCGAGGGGGCGGACCGCGGGCCGGTGGTCGTCGCGCGGGCGTCGCTTACGGTGCGGGACGGGTAGCACCCCGTCGCTCGCTGCGCGAGCTAGGGGGTGTCGTCGCCCGCTTTGCGGGCGACGACGCGGGGGGTATGCTCTCGAAGTGGCAAGGAAGACAGCGAAAACTCCGTGGTTGGCGGCGATGCCGGAGGCGCAGTTTGGCTTCCTGCGCGAGCTGCTCGCTGCGCCGAGTCCCATCGGCCTCGAGGGCGCGATGACGAACGGGGTCCTCGCCCCGCGGATCCAGGCCTTCATGCCGAAGGGGTGGACGCTGCACCGATTCCGCGGCAACGCGGGCCTCGTCGCCGACACCGCGCCCGACCGGCCGGAGGCCTTCTCGGTGATGGCGATCGGCCACGCGGACAAGATCCGGCTCCAAGTGCGCAGCATCGGCGACGACGGCAAGATCTGGGTCAACAGCGACTCCTTCCTCCCCTGCACGCTGCTCGGACACGAGGTGCTTCTCTACTGCGAGAATCCCAAGTCCCCGGGCAAGTGGCGCCTGCTGCGCGGCGGCACGATCGAGGCGATCGGCGCGATCCACTTCGCCGACAACGAACTCCGCGCGGGACGGAAGGGGATCACCCCCGAGATGCTCTTCCTCGAGTTGCAGGTCCACGGCGACGAGAAGAGAAAGCAGGTGGAGGCGCTCGGCGTGCGCGCAGGCGACCCGATCCTGCTCGACCGGCCGATCCGCCGCGGCTTCTCGAAGGACACCTTCGTCGGGGCCTACCTCGACAACGGGCTTGGCTGCTTCGTCGTCGCCGAGGCGCTGCGCCTGCTCGCGGAGGGGAAGGGGCTCAGGAACATCCGCTTCCTCGGCGCGTTCGCCGCCTACGAGGAGATCGGCCGGATGGGCAGCCGCGTGCTCGCGCAGGAGTTCGAGCCCGATGTCGTGATCGGCGTCGACGTCGCCCACGACTTCGCCGCCGCCCCGGGCGTCGGTGACAAGCGCTTCACGCCGAACGCGATGGGCAAGGGGTTCACCCTCGCGAGCGGCAGCATCGTCAGCGCGCAGCTCAACACGCTCTTCGCGCAGGTCGCGACGGAGCGCGGGATCCCGCTGCAGCACAAGGTGGTCGGCCGCGACACCGGGACCGACGCGATGGCGGGGGTCTTCGCGAGCATCGACGCCGCGGCGACGAGCATCGGCTTCCCGATCCGGAACATGCACACGATCAGCGAGGCGGGCCACACCGGCGACCTGCTCGCCGCCGTCCACGCGCTCGTGGGCGTGCTCGAGAAGCTCGACGGGATGCACAAGGGCACCGGCGCCCGCGCCGAGGACTTCCGCGCCGGCCATCCTCGGCTGGATCAGGCGGCGCCGCTCTCGTGAGCGCGGGTCACGGGGGCGAGCGGCAGGTCCAGGCGGCGGCGCGCCGAGAGCGTGGCGGCCCGGCAAGGCGCGCCCGCGCCGCCCAGCGGTGATGCGTCCGCCGGTCGTCCGGCCGGGGCGCTACTCCTTGCGCTTCCCGTCGCGCCACTCCTCCTGCCGCACGATCTCGCCCTTCTCGTTCCACACCGTGATCCGCCCGTGGAGCTGCCCCTTGCGGTAGTGGCGCTGCTCGCGACGCCAGCCGTCGCGGTGGAAGTACTCCCACTTGCCGTCCTGCGACTCGCCTTTCCATTTACCGCGGTATTCGATCTTCCCGTTGTCGTGATAGGCCGTCTGCACCTGGTCGGGGACCTTGCCGCCGGGACCGACACGGTACTCCGTCCACAGCGCGCCATTGGCGTGGTAGGCCTTCCATGTGCCCTCGTCGAGCTTGCCCTCGCGGTAGCGCCAGTCGAACTGCTCCTGTCCGTTCTCCCACCAGGCGGCGCGGCGCCCTTCCCACTTCCCGTCCTCGTACTCCTCGTGCGCGGCCTGCGTGCCGTTCTCGTGCCAGCGCCGCAGGAGGCCGTGGCGCCGCCCGTCCTTGTAGGTCGCCTCGAGCTTCGGCTTGCCGTTCGGCCACGTCTCGACGTGAGTCCCGTTCTTCGGAGGGTCGGCGGCGAGGAGGCTCAGCAGCAGCAGGTAGGGCATCGAACGATAGTAACGCGGGCCGCGTGGCTGTTGCAGCGAATGCCCCGGCGCGCGGCGATCCCCAATCCCGTGCATGGAGAGAACGGTCGGATTTCGGGGCTCGGGGAACAGAACAGGTCAGAAGTAGAAACACGCATGCGTCAAGACTCCCCACCCCCTAGAGGAATTGCGAAGGGGGCCAGTGTCTCGGCTACGTCGGCACAAAAGGGGCGGGCGCGCTGGGCAGGGGTCACCTCGGCGTGACGCGCTCTGACTCGGCCACCTGACCGAAAAACACCCTCGACACAGGGATTCCAGTGCGGAGGACGCGCCGGCTCCGGAGCGGCTATGCTCTCCGGCCGAGCAACCATGTCCAATCCCTCAAGCGCATCCTCGGAACGTCGATCCGCGATCCGCGATCGCCTCCTCGGGTTCGCGAGGACGATCTCGGCGGAGGAACTGACTCCGGCGCTCGTTCCGGAGGCGGCGGCCTTTGTAAGAGAGGATCCGTTCGCGTTCCTCCTGGCCGTCTCGCTCGACCGCGGCACGAAAGCTGAAATCATCTGGTCGATCCCCTATTGGCTGCGCAAGGAGATCGGGCACCTCGACGTGGCGCGCATGAGCCGGATGAGCGTCGAGGAGCTAGCCGCCGCGATCGACCGCCTCCCCAAGAAGCCGCGCTAGGTGCGGGACGCGCCCCGCACCATTCTCGACCTCGCGCGCATTGTCGTCGGCGAGTTTGCGGGCGATGCGGAGGCGATTGGGCGCGACCGAACCGCTCACCAGGTGCAGGTGCTTCTGAGGCGGGTCTACGGGGTGGGGGAGGGGATCGCATCGATGGGGGTGATTCTCCTCGCGCGGTGCAGGGGCGAGCGCTTCCCCGACTGGAGCGGGATAAACGTAAAGCCCGACGCGCATGTCAGGCGCGTCCTCTACCGCCTCGGGGTCGCCGCGAAAGCCGACGAAGCGGACGCAGTGGAAGCCGCGGCGCGCCTGAATCCAGAGTATCCGGGCGCCCTCGACCCCGCCCTATGGGTCATCGGTCGGAGATGGTGCCGGGAGAAGGGCCCGAAGTGCGCGGAGTGCGTCATGGGCGGACTCTGCGCGCGCGTGGGGGTGTAGCCGGACTTTCGCGTCATCGTCATCCCGTGTTCGGGGAGGAAGCACCTTGGCGGCGGTCCGGTTCCGGTGGAGGGTGAGTGGGGACTTGCCCTCCCGGACTCGGCGTCGCGCCGCGTGCTGCTTGAGACGCGCGCGGAACTCGGCGCGCTTCTCGGCCTCGCGCCCGGCCCGGACCTGGGCGGCCGCGCTGCCGGAGGCAGCGAGTGCCTGCCCGCGTACCGCCGCTATGACGGCAACCTGTCGTCGAGAATCGGCCCAGTGAACTTCGTGATCGTCGGCGAGATCGAGCAGGTCGAGACGATTGCCTCGGGTCGCGGCGTCAAAGTGCGAGCCATGCTCCGGAGGCTCTACGGCCAGGGCAGGTGGCGCAAGCGCAAGGGCGTGGCCACGGTGCGACTTCCCAATGGCCTGCTGCGGCGGGTTGAGCTACACTGGTACGAAGCCCACGGGATCGGCAGGCGAGACTTCAAGGTCAAGGCGTATCACGACTAGCTCATGAAACGGACAACCGGGCAATTCGCCCTCTGTCTCGAGAATGGGGGCCATGAGGCGTCGCTCATTCTCGGGAAGGTCTATCGTGTTGTGCCCGACGCACGCGCAGCGAAGGACGAACTTCTCCGCGTCATCGACGAAAGCGGCGAGGACTACCTGTTTGCGCGTGCGCAGTTCGCCATTGTGGATCTACCGAGAGCCGTGCGCCTCAGACTCTTGGCCCTTCAGAAGACCGGGTAGCACGCCGCCGACGACGGCAAACGGCGGGCATGCAAGTGGCGAATCCGGTCTTGATGGCCTTGGCTCGCGGCTGAGCTGCAACGCGATAGACTGGAGTTCTCGATGGCACGAGTCCTTGCGACGACCCTCCGGCTGCCGCTTCCACGGGAGGAACTCGTGGCGCTGCTGGAACTGGCGGCCAAACGCCTCGATGCGGACACCGAGTGGGGCGTCTACGGCTGCGCTGCGGAGGGGTCGATCCGCTGTGTCACGGATGGACCGTTCTGGGCCACGGCGGAGCGGGTCTCGGTGATGATCGAGGAGGGTGGCGTGCGCGTGGAGTCGCGCTCGTTCGGCTTGCGGACGCTGTTCCGTGGAACGCATCGAAGGAACTTGCAGGTCGCGCTCAGGGCGCTGGTGGAGAGCCTTGGCGAGATGGTGACCGACGCGAGGTCATCCGCGGCAGCGCGCTGAGAGCCTCGCGGCCCCCGCAGCCCCCTCACGTCCCCGCGAGGGGGGGCCCGCAGGCGGTGCCCGTCCTTGAGTACCGGACGCCCGAAGCCACAAAGGCGCGGCAAGTGCCGAGCAGGGTCGCAGCGCCGCGTCCGGGGCACGCCCCTTTCGTGCGCCGCGGGAGTCTTGCCGTGACCGCGTGCGCGCGGCGCTAGACTGGGGCGATGAACCCCCGACCCCGCATCCTCCCGCTCACCCTGTTCGCGCTGCTGCTCGCGCCGGCCGTCGCCACCGCCGAAGGCGAGGCGAAGGCGGAGCTGCCGCTCAGGCAGGTCGTGCTCTTCACGAGCGGCGTCGGCTACTTCCAGCGCGACGGCACCGTGAAGGGCGACGCGCGCCTCGAGATGCGCTTCGATGCCGCCGACATCAACGACCTGCTCAAGAGCGTCGTGCTGCGCGACCTCGACGGCGGTCGCGTGCGGAGCGTGACCTACGGCAGCCGCGACCCGATCGCGAAGGCGCTGCGCTCCTTCCCGATCGACCTGACCGATGCGCCGACGCTCGCGCAGATCCTGTCGCAGGTGCGCGGCGAGCGCGTCGTCCTCAGCGGCGGCTCGGAGGGCATCATCGTCGGCATCGAGCGCCGGATGGTCCCGGGCAGCGGGGAGAACCGTCCCGCCTACGAGACCGACTTCATCAACCTGCTCAACGACACCGGACTGATCAGCGTGCCGCTCTCGCAGATGCAACAGATCAGGTTCGCGCGCCCCGAGCTCGACCGCGAGTTCCGGCAGGCGCTCGCGACCGTCGCGCTCGGCCACGACACCGAGAAGAAGCCGGTCGCGTTCGAGTTCACCGGCGAGGGGGAGCGGCGCGTGCGCGTCTCCTACATCGCGTCGAGTCCGGTCTGGAAGACGAGCTACCGGCTCGTCCTGCAGGAGGGGCAGGCGCCCTACTTGCAAGGGTGGGCGATCGTCGAGAACACCTCGGACGAGGACTGGAGCGGCATCGCGCTGACGCTCGTCTCCGGGCGGCCGATCTCGTTCCTGATGGACCTCTACGAGCCGCTCTATGTCGAGCGGCCGCTCGTCGAGTTGGAGTTGCACAAGGGGCTTCGGCCGCGCCGGCACGAGGCGGAGATGGAGGCGATGGAAGAGGGGGGCGATGGGGGGCCGCCGGCGAGCGCGCCGGCCCCCGGGGCCGTCCGGCGGGGCCGGGCGGCGGAGAAGGGGGCGCTCAAGAGCAAGAGCGCCGCGGACGAGTCCGGGGGCTATCGCATCGACTCCGCCGCGCAGGGCGGCGAGGTGGGCGAACTCTTCCAGTACCGGATCGAGTCGCCGGTGACGCTGCCGCGGCGGCAGTCGGCGCTCCTGCCCATCGTCAGCGCCGACGTCGAGGGGGCGAAGATCTCCATCTACAACGAAGCCTCCCACGGGAAGCACCCCTACAACGGCCTGCGGCTCAAGAACACGACGGGCCTGAGTCTGATGCAGGGGCCGATCACCGTCTTCGACGGCGGCACCTACGCCGGCGACGCGCTGATCGACGATCTCGCCGCCGGCGGCGAGCGCCTGCTCTCGTACGCGCTCGACCTCGATCTCGAGGTGGAGCCGGTCGGCGCGTCGGCGCCCGAGCAGATCATCGCGGTGCGCCTCTACCGCGGCGCGCTGATCCAGACCCGGGAGCAGCGGCGCGAGCGCGAGTACCGCGTACGCCACCGCGGGCGCAAGGCGCGTCGCCTGCTGATCGAACACCCCTTGGCGGCGGACTGGACGCTGCTCGAACGCTCCGCGCCTGCGGAGCGGACCCGCGAGGCCTACCGCTTCGCCCTCGACATCGAGCCCGGCAAGTCGGCGGCGCGGAAGGTCGTCGAACAGCGGAGGCTCGACCAGTCGATCGCACTCTCCAGCATGCGGACCGACCAGATCGAGCTCTACCTGAAGCAGCGCAATCTGAGTGAGGCCGTTCTGCAGGTCCTCGCCCAGGTGGTTGCGCTGAAGTGGGAAACGGGCGCGCTCTCCGCGCCGACCGCCGCCCTCGAGACGAAGATCAAGGAGATCGGGACCGAGCAGGAGCGGATCCGCCAGAACCTCGCGCGCCTGCCCGAGAACAGCCCGCTCCACGCGCGCTACATCCAGACGATGACTGAGCAGGAAGACGAACTCGTCGCGCTCCGCGCCGGCCTTGCGGAGAATCGCGACAAGCTTGCCGCCATCCAGAAGCGGCTCGACGACTTGCTTGCCGAGGTGGACCTGCGCTAACCTGCGGGTACGGGCCCGAGGCCTCTTACCCGAAGACTCCCACGCCGACGAAGAGTTCCGGCGGCACTGCGACTCCGTTGAAGGTCACGGACTGGATCGCGACGGTGCCCGAGAGGATCAGAAGGCGCATCACGACGCGGAGATCGCCGATGTCGGCGGTCACGTCGATGATGCCGAGGGTGTCCTGGACCTGCTTGAGCGGATTGCCCGATGGGACCCGCACCGTTCCGGTGCAGACGCCCGTCTCGGTGAGTGTCGCGCCGCCGTGCAGCGAGACGAACTGCCCGGCGTTGATCGTCGCGACGAACGGCGCGCCGGGCAGGCTCGACGAGGTGAAGGTGTTCGGGGAGGTCGTCAGGTTGTAGGTGACCGCCAGCGAACCGGTGTAGTCGGTCGTCGTCGGCGGCGGAACGAAGGCGGCGGTGCCGGTGATCGTGTTGGTCCCTCCCTCGTCGTTGTCGTAGGTGACCGAGAACCCCCCGGTCAGGGGGTTCAGCGTGAAACTCCCGCCCGGGATGGTCGTCTGGCCGTTCGCGATGGCGTCGACGATGTCCTGGAACGCGAACCCCACCTCGAGGAAGCCGGCGAGCATCTCGTTGACGCAGAAGACCGTGGCGAGGAGTTCCACCGTCCCGGGCAGCCCGTCGACCACGTCGTCCTCGGCTGCCACGTCATTGATCAGGAGCGCGGTGAGTCCGATCTGCCCCGTGCCGGCCGCCAGAGTGACGAGCGCGGAGAGCGTGTTGGCCGCGGACTGCGCCAGCGCTTGCAGCGTTCCCGAGAGCCCCAGCAGCGTGACGGGGCCCGCCAGTGCCGGGGCCCCCGGCAGGAAGGCGGCCACCGGTGCCGCGCTGTCGATCGTAAACGTCGCGCTGCATCCGGTCCGCGTGTCGGTGTAAGTGCCGCTCACCGTCCACTGCGTCGGGCTGGCGATCGTCACCTCGAGCGTGCCGCTGCCCGAGGCCCCTCCGGGGCCGGTGAAGTCGATCACGACGTCGGCGGTCGCGCCCGGGTCGAGCCCGTCGGTGGAGTCGTCGCTGAAGGTGGCGGTGCCGGAGTAGACGAGATCGACGACCGTGTCGAGGTTCTGGTCGATCTCGACGGTGAAGTTGCGCGTGAAGGGCGCGGCCGGGGGCGGCAGGTTGCCGCTCAGGGTCACGCTGTAGCCCGGGATCGAGACGCCGAGCCCCTCCACGAGATTGACGGCGTTCTGGAACCGCAGCAACATCGCGTAGAACTCGAGGAGCCCCGTCCCGACGCATCCCTTGAGCTGGAGTGCGATCGCCGCGGCGTTGGGGCCGCCGCCGGAACCGCAGCCCGAGAGGGCCGCCAGGGCGCCGGCCAGAACGAGGCTGCAGAGGACCTTGCGCATGCCGATCTCCTTCGTGGGGGGAGGCAAGATCATAGACGCGGGATGCGACGCGAAACAGCCCCCCCGGGCCCTGGTCGTCCGGGGGGGAATGCGCCGCCCGAAAAGTCCGCCCGGCGGGCATACTGAGTGCCCTATGGAGCTACCTACCGCCCCCGACGTCGCCACGCCGCCCCGCCAGTTCGTGCCGCCCGGGTTCGACCCGGAGCAGGTGCCCGCCATCGAGGAGGCGGTGTCGCGCCTCTTGCGCCGCCCGATCACGTCGCCCGCGCACCTCGCGAGCTATCTGAACGACTGGAGCGAAGTCTCGTCGCTCGTCTCGGGGGCGCACGCGCGCCGCGGCAGCGCGAGCCACCGCGAGACGTCGAACACGGCGGCGAAGGAGCGGCTGCGCCGCTTCCAGACCGAGGTCTGGCCCGCGTGGGAGAACTTGCAGGACAGTCTGAACCGGCGCTTCCTCGAGTCGCCGCACCGCGCCGGGCTCCCGGCCGACCTCGAGGTCTTCGTCCGCAACAAGGAGACCGAGGCGCGCATCTTTCGCGAGGAGAACACCCGCCTCGCCGGCGAGGAGCAGCAGAGGGTGACGGAATGGGAGGGGGTGCAGGGGGCCACGCTCGTCCCGTTCGAGGGCAGGGATCTGACGAGGGAGCAGTGCGTAGCGATCCTGCTCGATCCCGACCGTGCGCGGCGCGAGGGGGCGTTTCTCGCGCTCGTGCGGCGGCGCGCCCGCGACCGCGCGAGGATCGACGCGATCTTCGACGCGCTGCTCGACCTGCGCGGGCGGAGCGCGCGCAACGCCGGCTTCGACGACTACATCGGCTTCCGCTTCGCGCAACTGCTGCGGTTCGACTACACGCGCCAGGAGTGCGTCCAGTTCCACGCGGCCGTCGAGGAGGTCGTGTCGCCGCTCGCGAGCGAGTTGCGCGACGTGCGCCGGCGCCGCCTCGGCGTGCCGACGCTTCGCCCCTACGACATGAACGTGAGCCTGCTCGGCCGCGGTGCGGCGCCGCTCTTCGGCGACCAGCCGCAGCTCGTCGGCCTCGCGCGCCGCCTCTTCCGGAGCGTCGACCCGCGCTTCGATGCGGAGTTCGACATCCTCGTGCGCAACGGCCTGCTCGACCTGATGTCGAGGCCCGGCAAGGCGCCCGGCGGATACAACTGGGGGGTCGAGGACATCCGGCTGCCCTTCATCTTTGCGAACGCGGTCGGCAGCCCGCGCGACCTGCAAGTGCTGCTGCACGAGGGCGGCCACGCGTTCCACACGATCGCGAGCCGCGAGCTCCCGCTCGTCGACGACCGCAGCAGCCCGACCGAGTTCGCCGAGGTGGCGAGCATGGGCATGGAACTCCTCGCGATGGAGCAGATGCCCGCGGTCTTCGACCCGGCGACCGCCCGCGCGCTGGAGGCGGAGAATCTCGAGGGCATCATCCTCTCGTTCGGGCGCATCGCGCAGATCGACGCCTTCCAGCACTGGATCTACGAGCACCCCGGCCACTCCCCGGACGAGCGCCGCGCGAAGTGGGTGGAACTGGGCTTGCGCTTCTCCCCCGGCCTCGACTGGTCGGGGCTTCTGGAGTACGCCGCCGACGGCTGGCAGGCGGTGCCGCACTTCTTCGCGCATCCGCTCTACTACATCGAGTACGGCATCGCGCAGCTGGGCGCGATCCAGCTCTGGCGCAACTACCGGCGCGACCCGAGGGCCGCGGTCGAGGCCTACCGCTCCGCGCTGAGGCTCGGCGGCACCCGCCCGCTTCCCGAGCTCTTCCGGGCGGCCGGGCTGCGCTTCGCGATGGACGCGTCGATCTTCCGCGAGGTGGTGCCGCTCGCGATGGAGCGGCTGCGCACGCTGCTCGCGGCGGGGTAGGAGGCCCCTTCCCGCGCACGATGAGGATCACCTTCCACGGGGCGGCCCGGACGGTCACGGGCTCCCGCCACCTGCTGGAGACGGGCTCCGGGCGCCTGCTGCTCGACTGCGGGCTCGTGCAGGGGCCGCGGAAGGAGTCCGAGGCGCGCAACCGCTCCCTCGGGTTTCCCGCGCGCTCCGTGGACGCCGTGCTGCTTTCGCACGCGCACATCGACCACAGCGGTGCGCTCCCGGTGCTCGTGAAGGCCGGCTTTCAGGGGCCCATCTTCTGCACGCCGGCGACGCGGGACATCACCGCCGTGATGCTGATGGACAGCGCCAACATCCAGGCGTCGGACGCGGCGCACCTCAACCGCCGCCGCGCGAAGGGCGAGCGCGAGATCGAGCCGCTCTACACGCCGGAGGACGCGCGCGAGACGATCGCGCGGATGGTGGCGGTCCCCTACGGACGCGAGTGGGAGGCGCTGCCGGGCGTGCGCTTCCGTTTCGCCGACGCGGGGCACATCCTCGGCAGCGCGGTCACGACGGTGACCGAGCGCGCGAGCGGGGGCGCGAAGCGCGTCGTCTTCACCGGCGACATCGGGCGGAGGGACTTCCCGATCCTGCGCGACCCGGTCGCCGTCGCGGCGGGCGACGTCTTCATCACCGAGAGCACCTACGGCGGCCGCGACCACGGCGGCAGCGTCGCGGAGGCGAAGGAGCAGCTTCTCGATGCGATCCGGAGGACCGTCGCCCGCGGCGGCCACGTCATCGTGCCCGCCTTCGCGCTCGGCCGCGCCCAGACGCTGACCTACCTGCTGCACGAACTCTGGGACGAGGGCAAGCTGCCCCGCTTCCCGATCTTCGTCGACTCCCCGCTCAGCATCGACGTGACCGCGATCTACCGCGTGCACCCGGACTGCTTCGACCGGGAGACCGCGGCCTACCTCGCCGACGACCGCCCCGGCGATCCGTTCGGCTTCCGTACCCTGACCTACCTGCGCACGCCGGAGGAATCGAAGACGCTGAACCGCCTGCCCGGCCCCTACCTCGTGATCGCCGCGAGCGGCATGTGCGAGGGGGGCCGCGTGCTCCACCATCTCAAGCACGGCGTCGGCGATCCGCGCCACACGGTTCTGACGGTCGGCTTCTCCGCCGAGCACACGCTCGGGCGGCGCCTCGCGGACGGCGCGGACCGCGCCCGCATCTTCGGCGACTACGTGCCCGTGCGCGCGGAGGTGCGGCGCATCGACGGGCTCTCGCACCACGCCGGCCGGAGCGAACTGCTCGACTACGCGGCCACGCAGCGCGGCGCGCAGGTCGCGTTCTGCGTGCACGGGGAGGAGCCGCAGGCGCGGGCGCTGGCCGAGGGCATGCGGGCGGCGGGCTTTGCACGCGTGGAGGTGCCGTCGCCCGGCGAGAGCTTCGACCTCTGACGGCGCGCGTCAGGGCGGTGTCGTCGCATCTTCGCCGCGGGCGGGGTCGAGGACGAGTTCGACGTGCTCGACGCTCTCGAGGCAGGCCCTCGAGCGGAAGTAGCAGGTCTCCTGCTCCTTGTCGCCCGTCCGCGCGACGATCGCGTCCTCGTTGCGGATCTCCGCGCCACAGGCGTCGCAGTGAATGCGCATGCCAGCCCTCCTCCGGTGCGGGATGGCAGATCAGGTAGCCGCATGCCGCCCGGTCGACGTAGGTACGGTCGACCTCCATGTGCCGGCTCTTCCGGAGCGTGTCGGCAATGTGCTGGCGAGCTTCCCGCTCTCGGTCTCGATGACGAGGTCCTCGCCGCGACGGGCGATTCGGAGGATCCTCGCATCGCGGTCGCGCTTCGGCTCCCGCGCGGGCGCACCGTACACATCGGTCCGGATCACGCGCTCCAGCTCCGGGCTCACGGGGCCCCGGACTTCGACGACGCCGTTCGCGCGGCCGTCGCGCGCCCGCTCGGCCGTCAAGCGGCGCTTGCGGTCGCGCTGCACATCCCGGCTGTCGCCGAGCATCCGGGGGCGGGGCGGCCTGCTCCTCATGCCGCTCGCAGAACGAATGCCATGCCGAGGGGGTCCGGGGGCCACAGGGCGGGAGGATTCGCCGCCGATGCGCGATCCTGCGCGCGCCCGCCCCCGCGCCCCCTGCGATTCGGCACCCTGTTTACGATGTGCCCCGATGTTTCGCATTCGCCGCATCTACGACGACGTGCTGCCGCGCAACCGGACCGCCATCCGCGAGGTCCAGCAGATCCTCGCCGCCCAGTTCCCCGGAGCGCGCGCGGAGGACGCCGAGACGCTCCCCGAGAAGCTGCGCAATCCGGTCCGGCACGCCTTCCGCTCGGTGCTTTTCGTGGCCGAGAACGCGAAGGGCGCCGTCAGCGGCTTCGCGCTGCTGCTCAGCGACCCCGCGCTCGAGTTCTGCCTCCTCGACTATATCGCCAACGCCCCGGGGACGCGGGCGCGCGGCATCGGGGCGGCGCTCTACGAGCGCGTGCGCGGCGAATCGCTGGCGCTCGGGGCGACGGCGCTTCTCTTCGAGTGCCTGCCGGACGATCCCGGCGGCTGCAAGGACCCGAAGGTGCGCCAGCAGAACGCCGCACGCCTGCGTTTCTACGAGACCTACGGGGCGCGGCCGATCCTGGGCACCGCGTACGAGACGCCCGTGCCGGGGGGGAGCGCCGACAACCTGCCCTACCTCGTCTACGACGGACTCGATCGCGGCGAGCCGCTGCGCGCCGGGTTCGCGAAGCGCGCGGTACGGGCGATCCTCGAGCGCAAGTACGACTGGCTCTGCGACGAGGCCTACATTGCCAAGGTGGTTGCGTCGTATCGCGACGACCCGGTCCGGCTGCGGCCGCTGCGCTACTCCGTCGCGCCGAAGGAGCACCCCCCCGCGGGCTCCCGGGCCCCCGACCGGATCCCGGTGACGGTCAACGACAAGCACGACATCCACCACATCCAGGAGCGCGGCTATGTCGAGGCCCCGGCGCGCATCCGCGCGATCCTCGGCGAGCTGATGCCCACGGGCCGCTTCGAGCTGATGCCGGTGCGCGAGTATCCGCTCAAGCACATCCGCGCGGTGCACGATGCCGAACTGGTCCAGTACCTCGAGCGCGCCTGTGCGAGCACGCCGCCGGGCAAGTCCGTCTATCCCTACGTCTTCCCGATCCGCAACGTCGCGCGGCCGCCGAAGGAGCTGTCGATCCGCGCGGGTTACTACTGCATCGACACCTTCACGCCGATCAACCGGAACGCGTTCCCGGCGGCGAAGCGCGGCGTCGACTGCGTGCTCACGGCCGCGGATCTGCTGCTCGAGGGCCGGCGCCTCGCCTACGCGCTTGTCCGTCCGCCGGGCCACCACGCCGAGCGGAAGAGCTTCGGGGGATTCTGCTATTTCTGCAACGCGGCGATCGCCGCGCACTACTTCTCAGGGCACGGCAAGGTCGCGGTCCTCGACCTCGACTACCACCACGGAAACGGCCAGCAGGACGTCTTCTACGAGCGGGATGACGTGCTGACCGTCTCGATCCACGGCGACCCGAAGTTCGCCTACCCCTACTTCACCGGCTTCGCGGACGAACGAGGGGCGGGTCGCGGCGAGGGGTTCAACGTGAACCTGCCTCTGCCCGAGGCGCAGGACGGCGACCAGTACGCGCGCGCGCTCGCGAAGGCGATCCGGCTCGTGCGCGAGTTCGATCCGGCGTTCCTCGTCGTCGCGCTGGGCCTCGACCCGGCGAAGGGGGACCCGACCGGCACGTGGACGCTGAGCGCCCGCGACTTCCAGCGCAACGGTCGCATGCTCGCGGAGCTGAACCTGCCGACGCTGGTCGTGCAGGAGGGCGGCTACCGCACGCGCACGCTCGGCACCAACGTCCGCCACTTCTTCGAGGGGCTCTCCGCCGACGCGGGATCCTGAGCGCGGCGAATGGGCCGCGCCTTCCGGCGCGGGTTGCCTAGAATGCCGCCATGCGCAGCCTCCTCGCCCTCCTGCTGCTCGGCCCCCTCGCGCACGCGGGCGCCGAGAGCCGCCCGATCCTTCCTCCGGTCGCGCCCTGGAACGGCCCGAGCCGCGCGCTCGTGCGCGCCCCGGACGACCCGTGGATCACGCCCACCGAAGCGAGCGGGTTCTCGCGGACGCCGCGCTACGACGAGACGGTCGCGTGGCTTCGGCGGCTCGAGGCCGCCACGCCGCTGCTGACGCTCGTCTCGATCGGCCGCAGTCCGGAAGGGCGCGATCTCTGGCTTTGCGTGATGTCGAAGGAGGGGGCGGGGAGCGCGGCCGACCTCAGGGCGAACGGGCGGCCGACGCTCTTCGCCCAGGGCGCCATCCACAGCGGGGAGGTGGACGGCAAGGACGCGGGCATGATGCTGCTGCGCGACCTCGCGTTCCTGCCCGCGAAGCGCGCGCTCCTCGACAAGGCCAATCTGCTGCTGCTGCCGATCTTCAGCGTCGACGGCCACGAGCGCTTCGGGCCAGGTCGCATCAACCAGAACGGACCCGCGCTCACGGGCTGGCGCACGACGTCACGCAACCTCAACCTGAACCGCGACTACGGAAAGCTCGACTCGCCGGAGATGCGGGCGGTCGTGCGCGCGCTCGACGAGTGGGATCCCGATCTCTACTTCGACATCCATGTCACCAACGGCGCCGACTACCAGTACGACATCACCTGGGGCCACAACGGACGCCACGCGTGGTCGCCCGCGATCGCCGGCTGGATGGAGGATTCGCTGACGCCCGCGATGGCCGCTGGCCTTCGCGCGATGGGCCACGTCCCCGGGCCCCTGGTCTTTCCCCTCGATGGGGGCGATCTGACGAAGGGAAACAGCGCTTCCACGATGGGGCCGCGCTTCTCCCACGGGTACGGCGACGCGCGGCACCTCCCGACGCTGCTCGTCGAGAACCACTCGCTCAAGCCGTTCGAGCAGCGCGTGCTGGGCACCTACGTGCTGCTCGAGAGCGCGCTCCGTGCGCTGGGGCAGGAGGGTGGCTCGCTGCGCGCCGCGATCGCCGCGGACCGTGCGCGCCGTGCGGAGACGCTGCCTCTCTCGTTCCGCGTGCCGGCGGGCGAACCTACGCGCGTGCCCTTTCTCGGCATCGCGTGCGAGCAGGTGCCTTCTGCGGTGAGCGGCGGCCTGCGCACGCTATGGACCGGCCGCCCGGTCACCCTCCAGATCCCGAATCCGGTGGAGAGCGAGCACGCGGTGGGCGCCAGAAGGCCCAAGGCCTACTGGATTCCTCCCGCATGGAGCGATGTGGTCGAGCGCCTTCGGACGCACGGGATCCGCCTCGAGCGCATCGACGCGGCGCGCGACGTGGAGGTGGAGGCCCTGCGCGTCGTGGAGCCCGTGCTCTCGGCGCAGCCGTTCGAAGGCCACGTCACGGTGCGCGCGACGTTCGTCGCGGAGCGGCGACGCGTGCGGTTCGCGCCGGGCAGCGTGCGCGTGCCGACCGACCAGCCGCTGGGCGACCTCGCGATGCTTCTTCTCGAACCCGCTAGCCCCGACTCGTTCTTCGCGTGGGGGTTCTTCCTCGAGTGCTTGCAGCGCACGGAGTACGCCGACGACTACGTCATGGAGGCGATGGCCGAGGCGATGCTCGCGGAGGACGAGGCGCTGCGGCGCGAGTTCGCCGCCAGACTGAAGGATCCCGCGTTCGCGAAGGACCCGCAGGCGCGCCTCGACTGGTTCTACGCGAAGACGCCCTTCCCGGACGATCGCTGGCTCCTCTATCCTGTGATGCGGGAGTAGCAGGCGCGGCCCATCGGGGCGACGGGCGGAGTTGCTCCGGGTGGTCGGCGACGGGAGCGGAGGGGCGGCTGGAGATGATCGAGGCCTGCGAGGCTCCGGGCTCGGGCTGCGCGAGTTCTGCGCGAGGCACGGGGAGTCGAGGGCCGCGCTCTGCCCGTGACAGTGGCGGCTCGATGGCGACCCCGACGTGGGCCTCGAGAATGTGAATGGTTATGAAAAGTGACCGCCTCCACCGAAAGGCGAGACGGACCCCCTATCGAGGAAGGGAAACCCGCCGCTCACCTCCGGGGGGCCGGCGCGCCGCCGTGCTTGCCCCCGCGGGGGCAAGCACGGCGGAACCGATCAGATTACAGAGAGAAGAGTACACTCCCAAGGAGCCCGGCGAACTTGTTGATCGGTTCAAGATCCTCCGCAAACTAGACAGGCCAACCTGACACGCATGGATTCACAAGCACCGACACTCCGTCTACCGATCGTGCGCGATACTGACGGTTGCGCTGATCGAATGTCGTATCTCCCGCTGGATGTCATCATCACTGACAATGGCGGCCTGTTCATCAGAGAAGCCGGCTCGCCTCACTCGCCTGTAGGGGCGGTTTCTGACAGTTTCAGATGTCGCCCGGTTGCATTGGATGACCTGTCGGAAGCGTTGTACAGAATCAGGGGTGCTCCCGCGCCCCACATCGTCGGCCCGACGGGGATCGGCAAAGGGTGGGTGCGATCGCGAAGGTCGCGTAGCGTGCCGCTCACGGTGCAGGCCGATTGCCGCGCCCAGTGGGGCCACCTCGCATGGGTGTACTCCATTTGCGTGGAGCAGTCATTCGATGTCATGTGGCTGGCAGTCTCGCCGACACGTGACGGCGTGGAGATAGGCGGCCGCGGGCGTTGGGTCCTGGAACTTCCGGAGCTCGACACCGAGTCGCTTGCGAAGGAGACGGATGTTCCCGGCGGTGGCGAGCATGTCCTGCGTGTGCGGTCGTCTTCTACAGAAGGCGCAGAGACGCGCAATTCTGATTCGCCGCAAGTCACCCGGGGGGACAATGACATGGCCGTTGTCCTTGGCCCTCGCGCTGGGAGTGTGGAGGATCCGCGGGAGGGCACGCCGATGGCGTCCCGACTCAGGTTGAGGATTTCGATGCGAGCGTCAGTACAGAGGGTTGTGGATGTACTGGTCGAGCTACAAGGACGAGGCAAGCGGCATGTGGCGGTGCAGGGGCAGATTCCCGGACCGACATTGAGGAAGCAGAGTCGCCTGCCGCTGTCGGACCACGACGACTGGCAAGTGTTGTAGCGGACGCGGTTCCCCGGACACAGGACTGGTGCTACTCACGCCGCGGCCTTCGCGGCCGCGAGGCGTCTGTGGTGCGCGCTCGGGCTGACCCAGCCGTGGCGTTGGATGAGCCACTCGCGGTTGTATCGCTCCTTGAAGGCCTGGAGCGCCGCCTTGAGCTCCTCGACGGTCGCGAAGCGCCGGGGCCAGAGGAACTGCTCCTTGAGCGTCCGGATGAGGCGTGTCCTTGCGGCAACGGTGCATGACCTGAAGTCCCGGTCCGGATGGCGTCAGGCACCCGGGGCGATGGTCTCCGCCCCGCCGAGGAGGACCCGATGCCGCGCGCCCGCTCGTCCGTCCCCGCCGATCTGCTGCACGCCGCCCGCGAGGTCCGCGCTTGGCGACGCGACCGTCCTCGTCGCCCGCTCTCCGCGCATCTCTGGCGGCGGGCCGCGGAGCTGGCGCGGCGCCACGGCGTGCACGCCTCAGCGAGGGAGCTACGGCTCGACGACTACGCGGTGAGGCGCCGCGCGGCGCCGCCGGGAATGTCGCCGGGCGCTTTCGTGGAGCTGGCGCCCGCGCCGGGGCCGGGCGAGGCGCCTTGCATCGTGGAGCTCGGGGACGGGCGCGGGGGGACGATGCGCGTGCGGATGGCGGTTGGCGAGGCGGGCGCGCTCGAGGCGCTCGCGCGCTGCTTCTGGGGCCGCGACCTGTGTTCCAGCTCACGCCGCACATGCGGATCCTGGCGGCGGTGGAACCGGCGGACTTCCGCCGGGAGATCGACGGTCTCGCGCGGCTCTGCCGCGAAGCGCACGGCGCCGACCCCTTCCTCGGCACCGTCTTCGTCTTCCGCAACCGGAGCGCCACGGCGGTGAAACTGCTGGTGTTTGACGGCTAGCCTCGATTTCCACGGAGGGGAATCCCCCTAACACGCGCGCGGGTGCGGCGTCGGTCGTCAGGTGGCGAGGGTGAGCGCGTATCCGTCCCACCAGGGGACGGGGACGGGACGTTCCAGCATGCCCGAAGCGACGAGGATGGGGAGGTGGGCGCGGCGGTGGAAGCGCACGGTCACGCCGCGCTCGGCGACGACGACGTCGGCCGGCATGTCGAGCAGGTCGCGGTGGATCTGGCGTGCCTGCGCGTCGGCGTAGCCGCGCATCCGGCGCGCGAGGATGCGGTACAGCCCGCTGGCGACGGCGAGCAGGGCCATGTCGAAGTCCACCTTGAGCCCCACCGCGGAGGAGAGCGCATCCATGTGGAAGAAGCGCACCGCGTCGGAGAGCGCGTTCTCGATGAGCATCCGCTGCGCATAGCGGGTCAGGAGCTTCTGGGGCGTTCCCCGGTCGTTGGTCAGGAGGATGGTGGGCTCGTCGTGGCCCAGGTCCTGGACGTAGATCTGGCGGAAGGAATGCCCGCGGAGCTGGACGGCCTGTTCGTAGACCCTCGGGGTCTTGTACTTGCGCCCGGGCACGTCGAGCTCGACGGTCCGCCACGCGGACCGGGGCAGGAGCACGATGTCCTTGAGGAGCTTGGGGGAGCGCCGGCGCAGGGTGAGGAAGGAGATCCCCATGTCGTCGAGCCGCGCCAGCCGGTCGTAGGTGGTGAGCTGGGAGTCGAAGACGAGATGGCGGGGGCGCTCGCCGCGGGTCTTCTCCCAGAAGGAGACGAAGCGCAGGATCTCGTCGGCCTCCTCCCCCTTGCGGAGGTCGGCGTTGGAGTAGCAGAACGCGCGGCCCCCGGCGTCCTGGGCGAGGAAGACGAGAACGCTCTTCTGGCGGCGGCTGCGGGCCGAGACGTAGTGCTTCTCGACGGCGGGATCCTCGCCGTAGTAGGGAACCGAGTGGATGTCGAGGTTGAACGACGCTCCGGGGAAGAGCGCGTCGCCCGAGACCCGGCCGTGCCAGGCCGAGAGGAGGCGCCGCGTGTGCGCGGGGCCGGTCCGCGAGGAGTACTCCGAGAGGTAGCTCTTCTTGGGGATCGCGTTGAGCCCCGCGAAGAGGGCCAGCCCCTCGTCGGCCGCGAGCGCCATGACGTGGCTCTTGCGCTCGAGGGACGAGAGCTTGAGGGCGAGGCAGGCGCGCAGCGCGTGGGCGGCGGGGATCATGCGCGAACCGGGGAGGCGAGCCTCCCGGGCGAGCCGGTCGACCCCGAGGCGGACGAGATCGGGGACGAAGAGGAAGAGCCCGCCGCAGCGGGTCTGGAAGGTGCGCGGCGCGAGCGAGAGCCTGCGCGCGTCCGCGACGGGCTCGACGGTCGGGCGGGGGCGGTCGGGACGCTCGTCGTCCAGCCGGCGCGGGAGGGGGGCGAAGCCCTCCTCCTTCAGGACCTCGCGGACGGCGGTCGGGCTCAGGGGGACCTTGCGCTCCTTGAGCGCCTCGCTGATCTCGTAGACGGAGCGGTTCTGCTTGCGCAGCGAGACGATGAGATCGCGGGCGGCCGCCTTCCGCGGCTGGGACCGGGGCCCCGGGCGCGGGGAGACGAAGAAGGCGGGATGGCGCTCGCGGCGGAACCTGTGGCAGAGGACGCGGAACGAGCCGGGGGAGTAGCCGAAGGCCGCGGCCGCCTCCGCGGAGGGCCTGCCCTCGACGAGGAAGGCGCGCAGCGCCTCGTATTGCCGCTGGCGGGGGTGGCGGGGGTCGAGGAAGAACCGCCGGCACTGGGTTATCGTCTTGGGTGCGCCGATAGCCATTCATGTACGGTGCCACATACAACCGGCGGCGTCAAGCGCGGATTCCTGTACGACCGGCAGGATGCCGCGATTCAGGCTTGGATCGTCGAATCGTGACGCTTCGCCGGGTCCGGCGCGCCCGGGGGGCGCGAGGGCCCCTCGCGAGCAAGGAGGGTACATGTCGCCATTTAGGCGCACCATATAGCTAACTCACCCCCCCGAGGGGCCGGGGGGAGGGGAGGGGGCGGAAAACGGGCGCCGAGGCCCGCGAGGGCGGACGACGCGCCGATTCGGGCGCGCGGGAACGAGGCGCGTGCGCCTACTTGGCGTTAGGGCAACCGGGGGGCGTGGAAATCGAGGCTAGCGGACGGTCACGGTGCCGCCCTCGTCGATCCCGGAGAGCGGGATCCCGCCGGGGGTGAGTTGGCCCCCGGGGGTGGCGTAGACATGGAGTCGGTAGAGGGAGGGGGCTACGGCCGGGGTCCGGAAGCGGCCGTCGCCGTCGGGGATGAGCGCATGAAACGGCGCGATTTCGAAGCTCGGGCTCATGATTTGCGCCCAGACCTTGACGCGGGGCTCTCCCTCGACGGCGAGGCGGAACGAAACCGCGCGGGGCCGCTCGAGCCGGATCGTCCGCTCACGGCCGCCGTCGAACCACTCGGGGATCAGCGCCCCCGCCTGGGTCCGGCGGTCGACCGCGACGACGCGCCACGTGCCGGCATTGGGGTCGTAGGGGAATGTTGAACGCCCCTCCGAGTCGGTCACGGTCGACGACGAGAGCGCGTGGGCAAGCGGGCCCAGGGGCGCCGCTTGCACGAATGCCGCGGGCACCGGCGCGCCGTCGGGGTCAAGGAGCAGCACGTGAGCGACGGAGGGCTGCGCCGCGACGTCGACCGAGATCTCCTCGCCCGCCGCGACGACGCGCAGAAGCTCCTTCGTCGTCAGCCGCAGCCTCCCGACTCGCGGGCCGGAGAGTGCGAAGAGCAGCTCCAAGTCCGCGTGCGTCGCCCATTCCTCGCGCAGATGGCGCACGAAGACGCGCCACCTGTCGGCCGCCCCTTCCGCCACCATCGTGGTTCCCTCGCCATCCGGATAGAGGAAGCAGCAGAGCGGCGGCGTCCGGCTCGGCGAGGAGAACCGCACCGACAGCAGGTCGCCGCGCTCTCCCTCGCCCTCTCCGAGTCGGATCGGATCCAGCGCGCCTCCGGCCGGAACGCGCGGCGCGCTCTCGAATTCGTACTCGCGGGAGACCTGTTGCGTGGTGCTGCCCCGCGGCACCTCGCAGAGCCAGCGGGTCGGGATGAAGACGCCGTCGGGCTGCCGCTCGGCGACAAACCGCCATTCGATGTCACCGCTCTCCGGCACCGTCGCGAGCAGGGAGACCTCGCTCGCTCCGGCGGCGCCGGCGCCGTAGGGCGACCACGCCCCGTCCACGCGGACGCGGAGACCGGCGACGGGTCGCCTGTCCTCGACGCGCAGGCGCAGGCGGACCGTGCTGCCCTCGTCGAGCGCCACGACGTAGGGGTCGCTCCCGAACGCGTCGGTGCGCGTCGTCATCAGCAGGGTGCGTTCGCCCTGCGGAGAGAGCAGTTCGAGATATCCCTCCTCGACCCAGGGCGGCCATGCGAGCCGCGCGCTCCCTCGCGCATCCGTGGTTGCGGTCGCGCAGAGCGGCCCGGAGGCGGTTCCGAGCCATCCGGGCGGTTGGCGCAGCAGGATCGTCGCGCCTTCGAGCGGCGCCCGGCCAGGCCCGAGCAGCACCTCGAAGCGCGGGTAATCGCCCAGCCGGATCACGAGCGCCTCGTTCAGGTCGAAGCCGCGCCGAGTTGCGTAGTAGGGCCCACCCCACGCGCCATCGCGCCGCGCATAGAGCAGCATCTTCCAGAGCACGCCCTCCTGCTCCGCTGCGAGCGACGCGCTCCCTTCGAGCTCGATCCGGAAGCGGCCATCGGGTCCGGTCGGCTCGCCATCGGTCCGGATTCCCTCCTGAGACGCCGTGATCGTGACGCCCTCGAGCGGCCGCCCGTCGAGGTCGCGGACGGAGCCGCCGAACGAGACCGAACGCGCGAGGCGGATCTCGCCCAAGTCCGTGCGCCCGTCCGGCAGCGCGAACTCCCTCGCGACGAGCCGCTCGCCGGAGAGGTGCAGCGCGTGCGCGCCGCCGCCGCGCGGGTAGCGGAGCGCGAACGCGCCGGCGGGAATGCGCTCCTCGCGGAGCAGGCGCTCGCCGTCGCGCACCCTCGCGCGCACGCCGCCCCGCTCCGCGCATTCGGCGGGGATCTCCGAGACGAGGATGCCGGTCACGCAGGCGTCGCCGTCGCGGGCCGCCGCCGTCGGCCCGGCTCCCTCCCGCGGCCCGGGCAGGGCCCGGGTCGCCCCCCCTTCCCCCGCGCCCCCCTCCCCCCGCTCCCCGCGGTAGACGCGCACGCCGACGAGCGTGACCGTCATGAGCAACAACGCAAGCAATGCAACTGTTTTCTTCATCGGGGATACCGGCAGCAGAAGGAGTGCGCCCGAGCCGCGGCTCCCGCCGAGGGAGGCGCGCATGCGCTCGAGCGCGCGGCGCTGGCGCGTGCGCACCGTGTCGACCGGGATGCCGAGGCGGCGCGCGATCTCCCGCGGCGGCAGGTCCTCGTAGAAGCGGAGCAGCAGCACGTCGCGGTGGGGCGGGTCGAGCGCGAGCAGCGCCTCCACGGCGCGGCGGTGGCCGTGCAGCCGCTCGGCGAGTTCGGAGGGGTCCGGGGAGGAGTCGCGCCTTGCGGCCCGCGCCTCGCGCGTGCGGCGCCGCGCGCGGCGGCGGACGAAGTCCACCGCACGGTTGCGCGCGACCCGCGCGAGCCACGCGCGCAGCGAGCGCGCGCCCTCGGGCGGGCGCTCCAGCGCCGCGACGTAGGTCTCCTGCACGACATCCTCCGCCTCGGCGTCGTCGTCGAGCAGGCCGCGCGCGAGCGCCTCGAGGAAGTCTCGATGCCGGAGCAGCGATTCGGGGTCCATGCGATGCCATAGAGTCGCCGCGGGCGCCTCTTTCGATTCTATACTCGCCTGCGGATGTCCTTTTCGTTCTTCCTCTTGGGGTTTCTGGTGCTGCCCGACCTTCTCTGGTGGGGGTGGGCGCACCGGCGGCTGCGGGGGGTGCGCTGGGGGAGGTGGCTGCTCGGCCTCTACATGGTCGGCATGCTCGCGCAGGTGACGTGGATCCTCCTCTTCCCGTCCACCGCGCGCCGCTCGCACCTCTGGCTGCCGGTGCCCTATATCGCGTCGGTCTACCTCTGGCACCTGCTGATCCTGCCGGTTTCGGGGCTCCTCGCGCTGGGCGGGGGGGCGCTGCGCTTCGATCCGACGAGGCGGCGCTTCCTGCTCGCGGTGCCGCCGGTCGCGACCGCGGCGTTGACGGTGCTTGCGCTGAGGCGCGAGACGGATCTGCGCCGCCGCGACCTCGACCTCGCGATCCCCGGGCTGCCGCGCGACCTCGACGGCCTGACGATCGCGCACGTGAGCGACGTGCATGTCGGCAAGTTCACCCGGCCCGAGGCGCTCGACGACATGGTGGCGCTCGTGAACGGGGCGCGCGCCGACCTCGTGCTGCTGAGCGGCGACCTGATCGACCTGTCGCTCGTCGACCTGCCGCGCGCGGCCGACGCCGTGCGGCGCCTCGTGCCGCGCACGGCGATGCAGATGTGTGTCGGCAACCACGACCTGATCGACAGTCGCGAGGGGTTCTTGGAGGGGGCGCGGGGGCAGGGGCTGCCGCTGCTGGTCGACGAGGCGGAGACGGTGCGCGTGCGCGGAAGGCCGGTGCAACTGCTCGGGCTCGACTGGCGCGGGGACGCCGCGAGGCTGCGATCGCTGCGCGATCCGGAGGCGTTCCCGATCCTGCTGGCCCACCATCCCCATGCGTGGGACGAACTGGAGGACTTCCCGCTCGTGCTCTCGGGCCATACCCATGGCGGGTTGCTGATGCTGAACGAGGCGCTCGGCGCCGGGCCGCTGCTCTATCGCTACTGGTCGGGGCCCTACCGGCGCGAGCGCAGCACGCTGGTCGTCAGCAACGGCGTCGGCAACTGGTTCCCGTTGCGCGTGCACGCGCCGGCGGAGGTGCTGATCCTGACCCTGCGTGCGGTAGAGTAGACGCATGGCCCAGACGACCTCCGCCGGCAGCACGCACATCCAACTCGAAGAGAAGTACAGCGCGCACAACTACCACCCGCTCAGCGTCGTGATCGAGCGTGCCGAGGGGGTCTGGGTCTGGGACATCGACGGCAAGAAGTACCTCGACTTCCTCGCCGCCTACGGCGCCGTCAACCAGGGCCACAACCACCCGCGCATCGTCGCGGCGCTGGCGGAGCAGGCGCAGCGGCTCGCGCTGACTTCGCGCGCGTTTCGCAACGACCGCTTCGGACCCTTCTGCAAGAAGCTCGCGGAACTGACGGGCTACGACAAGGTGCTGATGATGAACGCCGGCGCCGAGGCGGTCGAGACGGCGATCAAGGCGATGCGGCGCTGGGGGTACATGAGGAAAGGGGTGCCCGAGGGGCAGGCGGAGATCCTCGTCTTCGACGGCAACTTCCACGGCCGCACGACGACGATCGTCAGCTTCTCGAGCGATCCCGGCGCGCGCGGCGGCTACGGCCCCTACACGCCCGGATTCCGGATCCTCCCTTACGGCGATGCCGACGCGGTCGCGAAGGCGATCGGCCCGAACACGGTCGGCATCCTCGTCGAGCCGATCCAGGGCGAGGCGGGCGTCCTCGTGCCCCCGCCCGGCTTCCTGAAGCGGCTCCGGAGCCTCTGCGACGAACGGAACGTGATGCTCGTCTGCGACGAGATCCAGTCGGGGCTCGGCCGCACCGGTGCGCTCTTCGCCCAAACGCAGGCGGGCATCCGCGCCGACGGCGTCGCGATCGGCAAGGCGCTCAGCGGCGGCCTCTACCCGGTCTCGGCGTTTCTCGCCGACGACGAACTGATGGGCGTCTTCGATCCGGGCAGCCACGGCTCGACCTACGGCGGCAACCCCCTCGCCTGCGCTGTTGCGGAGGCGGCGCTGGACGTGCTGATCGACGAAGGGCTCATCGAGCGTGCGGCGGAGCTGGGCCGCCACCTCGAGGCGCGGCTGCGTGCGCTGAAGTCGCCCCATGTGAAGGAGGTCCGCTGCGCGGGCCTCTGGGCAGGCATCGAACTGCGGCCTTCGGCGGGCGGCGCCCGCCGCTTCAGCGAGGCGCTCCAGCGCGAGGGCGTGCTCGTCAAGGAGACGCACGTCCACACGCTCCGTCTCGCGCCGCCGCTGGTGATCAGCCGCGACGAACTCGACCTCGCGCTGGATGCGCTGCAGCGCGTGCTCGCCTAGGACCCGCGGATCGCTTCGAGGATCTCGGCGGCGGCGGCGCTCGTGCGCGGTTCGGCGGCGCGCCGCTTCGCTTCGAGGAAGACGACTCCGTCGTCGCCGGCGCGGCGGAACTCGACGGCGACCTGGCGGCGCCGCGCCTCCGGCATCGCGAGGTAGAGCTCGAAGGCCTTCGCCAGACGGGCCGGGTCCGCGAGGTCGGGAAGGTCGATCCCCTTCGGCGTCGTCGCATAGGCGGTCGCGCGCGACAGGAAGAGCAGCGCGAAGCTCGTCTCGTAGACCTGCTTGCCGTCGCCGTGCTGCGGGCCGGCGCCGTTTCCCCGCACGGGCCAGCGCCCCTCCTCCGTCTGCACTCGGATCAGTTCGCGCGCGACTGGCGGGTACCACGGGTCGTCGGGCACCCCGAGCACGGTCCCGACCCGTTCGAGCGAATAGACGAAGTAGTAGTCGGCGTAGTTGCGCGGCCCGCGCAGGAAGACGTCCAGCCCGCGGATCGCCTCCGGCACCGTCCGCGCCATCGGCAGCGCATCGACGCCGCCCATCAGGGCCGCCTCGGCGGAGACGAGCGATACGAGCCCCGCGGCGGTCATGTTGGTGCTCTCCTGCCCCCCGGGCCCCCCTCCGATCCCGGGGTTGTAGCTCCACCGCCCGCTCCCCAGTTGCGTTCTCGAGAAGTGGTTGCGGATGCGCTGCCACGTCGCCCGCGGCACCTCGCACCCCGCGATCGCCTGCGCGGCCCAGAGCGCGAGCACGGCGAACTGCGAGTTTGAGTGGTCGCCGCGCGGGGGGGGGCGGCGCGGCCCCTCCCGGCGCTCCGCGGTCTCCGCGATGTCGAGCCGGTAGGTCCACAGGTCGCCGGGCAAGAGGCCCTCGGCGATGCGGCCCGCGAGCGCCTCGATCTGTTTCCTGTGGCGCTTGCTGTCGATGCGCGTCAGCGCGAGCGTCAGCAGCGAGGCCGAATAGGTCGCGTAGGAGGCGTCGGCGGCAAAGGGCTCCTTGTGCGCCTTGACCCATGCGAGGCCGCGCGAGATCGCGGGATCCTCCGAGGGCACGCACGAGGCGGCGAGCGCGTAGAGCGCGAGCGCGGTGAGCCCGCCCGTCGCCTCCTCCGCCGCCTCCTCGCGCACCGGGCCCGGCAGCGTGCCGTCGTAGCTCCAACTCCCGTCCCGCTTCTCCGCGAACTTCAGGTAGGCGACGCCGCGCTCGATCGCGCGGTTGATCTCGGTCTGCAACTCCCCGTCCGCGACGCGGCGCTCGGGCCGGTCGTCCTCGGCCCGCGCCGCGACCGCGAGCAGCAGCAGCGGAAGTAAGTGCTTCACGCCCACGCATGCTAAACCCCGGCCCGGCCGCCGGGTTGCGCCGTGTTAGAGTCTCGGCCCCGTGAGAGCCCTCGTCGCGATCCTGCTGCTCGCCGTCGCCGCGCGCGGCGAGGAGATCCTGCTCGCGGAGGCGCCGGCGCTGAGCCCCGACGGCAAGACGCTGCTCTTCTCGTGGCGCGACGACATCTGGAGCGTGCCCGCCGAGGGCGGCGAGGCGCGGCGCGTCACGCTCCACCCGGCCCGGGACACGCTGCCGCGCTTCTCCCGCGAGGGCAAGCGCATCGCTTTCACGAGCGACCGGTCGGGGGTGATGCAGGTCTACTGGATGGAGGCAGCCGGCGGGGCGGCCACGCAGGTCACCTTCCATAGCGAGGGGGCGCGGGGGCAGGAGTGGTTCCCCCGCGGCGACGCGCTGCTGATCCACGGCCCGAGGGACCACTCGTGGCGCGAGCCGGGCCGCAACTTCCTGAAGCGGCTCGACGGCAGCGCGCCTGTGCTGCTCTTCGACGATGCCGGCGAGGAGGCGACGGTCTCTCCGGACGGCCGGCAGGTCCTCTTCGTCCGCGAGGGGGTCGCCTGGTGGCGCAAGGGATATGTCGGCTCGCAGGCGGGGCAACTCTGGCTCTTCGACAGCGCGGCGCACGCCTTCCGCAGGCTCTCGACGGGGGTGGCCGAGGAGCGCTGGCCCCTCTGGCTGCCGGACGGCCGGCGCCTCCTCTTCGCGCGCGAGGAGAGGGGCGTCCGCGACCTCTGGCAACTCGACCTCGATACCGGCGAGCGCGACCGGCTCACCGCGTTCGACGGGGAGGGGGTGCTCTGGCCCGCGATCTCGGGCGACGGATCGGTGGTGGTCTTCCGCCGGCTCGCCGACCTCTGGCGGCTCGAGCTGAGGCCCGGGGCGAAGCCCGTGCGGCTGTCGATACGGCGCGGGGGCGACGAGGTGCTGCCGCCGACGCGGAAGGAGCTCCACGCGACCGCGACCGAGGTCGCCTTCAGCGCGGACGGTCGCGAGATCGCCTTTGTCGCCGGCGGCGACCTCTGGGTCATGGACACCGAACTGCGGGAGCCGCGCCGGATCACCGACTCGCCGGAGGAGGAGCGCGGCCCGGTCTTCGCGCCCGACCACGCCTCGATCCTCTTCGTCAGCGAGATCGGGGGCCAGCCCGACCTCTGGCGCGCGTGCCGGGCCGACGGGACGCTCCACTGGTGGCAGAACCGGGAGTTCAAGCTGGAGCGGCTCACCGATGATCCGCAGCCGGAGGGATCGCCGCGCTTCGTGCCCGGCGGCCGCATCGCCTTCACGAACCTGCGCGGCGACCTCTGGACGATGGACCAGAACGGGAAGGATCTCCGCGAGGTCTTCTCGTCGTGGAACGAGCCCGAATACGAGTTCTCCCCCGACGGCAAGTGGGTCGCCTACGCGGTCGAGGACAGCGACTTCAACCGCGACATCTGGATCCGCGCGGCGGACGGCAGCGGTCCCGCCTGGAACATCTCGCGACGTCCCGACTGGGAGAGCAATCCGGCCTGGTCCCCCGACGGCCGCATGCTCGCCTTCACCGGCCGCCGCCACGATCGCGAGAGCAGCCTGCACTTCGTCTGGCTCCGCAAGGCGGACGATGACAACAGCGCCCGGGACCGCACGTTGGAGAAGGCGCTCGAGACGATGAAGGGGCGCAAGCCCCCGGGCCCCCCCGAAACGAAGGACACGAAGAAGGAGCCGCCCAAGCCGGTCGAGGTCCTGATCGACTTCGCGTCGATCGAGGAGCGCATCCGCCGCATCCCGCTGCCCGACGGGACGTGGACCGCCCCCTTCTGGTCGCCCGACAGCAAGAAGCTCGCGTTCCGCGCGGTCATCGACGGGCGCGACGGACTCTACACCGTCGAGCCTCCCGACGAGGTCAAGCCGAAGTTGCTCGTCGCCGCGGCGGGCGACGGGGGGCGCTGGCTCGCCGAGGGGAACCAGATCGTCTGGCGGCGCGCCGGGAAGCCGGAGTCGGTCAGCGCGACGGGGCAGGCGAAGGCGTTCGACTTTAGGGTCGTCCGCGAGTTCGATCTGCGTGCGCGCCACCGGGCCGCCTACGACCAGTGCTGGCGGCTCATGCGCGACAATTGGTACGACGGCACCTTCGGCGGCGTCGAGTGGAACGCCGTGCGCGGCAAGTACCGCGACCTCGCGGGTCAGAGCCTCACCGTGCGCGAACTGACGCAGGTCGTGTCGATGATGCTCGGCGAATTGAACGGCTCGCACCTCGGGTTCTGGACCCACGAGAGCGGGCCCGGCGAACCGTCCCCGTGGACGGCGGAGACCGCGCATTTGGGCGTGCGGTGGGACCGCGGATTCGTCGGGCCCGGGCTCCGCGTCGGTTCGGTGATGGAGGGGGGGCCGGGGGGGCGCGAGAAGAGCCGCCTCTTCCCCGGCGATGTCGTCTTGGCGCTGGACGGACAGCGGCTCGATCCGGCCCTCGACCAGGACGCGCTGTTCACGGGGCCCCCCGACCGCGACGTGTTGTTGCAGGTGCGCGGCGCGGACGGGACCGAGCGCTCCGTCGCGCTGCGTCCGATCTCGTTCGGCGCCGCGCGCGCGCTGGTCTACGACGAGTGGGTCAAGCGGAGCCGCGCGCGTGCGGAGGAGCTTTCCGCGGGGCGCGTGGGATACCTGCACGTGCGCGGCATGATGTGGCCGAGCTTCACGCAGTTCGAGGAGGAAGTCTATCGGGTCGGCAGCGGCAAGGAAGCGCTCGTGATCGATGTGCGCGACAACGGCGGCGGCTTCACCGCCGATCACCTGCTGACGGTCCTCTGCCAGCCCGACCACGCCTATACGGTGCCGCGTGGAGGGGGACGCGGCTACCCGCAGGACCGCCTTGTCTACGCGCGCTGGAGCAAGCCGATCGTCGTGCTCTGCAACCAAAACAGCTTCTCGAACGCGGAGATCTTCGCGCACGCGATCAAGACGCTGGGCCGGGGAAAGATCGTCGGCATGCCCACGGCCGGCGGCGTGATCTCGACCGGCGGCACCGGCATCATGGGCTTCGGCTTCCTGCGGCTGCCCTTCCGCGGCTGGTATCTGCACGGCAGCGGCCAGAACATGGAACTGACCGGCTGCGTCCCCGACCTCCTCGTCGACTCCCCCCCCGAGTCCCCCGATCTCGCACTGCACCAAGCGGTCGGGTTGGTGATCGGAAGTCGTTAGGGGGCAAGGGGTTCAGGCGGCACGGTGCGGCAGGGGGGTCCGCAGGTTGGCCGATCGGGCGCATGGGCCTACAATCGACGGGTTTCCATCCCCCCGGGCCCCCGGAGAGCCAAATGACTTTGCGCCGCTTCCGCCTCGCTACTGCCCTCTATCTCGCTCTCGCGCTGCCTGCGGCGGTGGGGGCCGCCGAGCCCACCGCGAAGGGCATGCGCTACCCCTGCCTGACCCCCGACGGCAAGAGCGTCGTCTTCTGCTATCGGGGCGATCTCTGGAGCGCACCGATCGACGGCGACCGCAATGCGGACCGCCTGACGATTCACGAGGAGCAGGACACGCTCTGCCGCGTGAGCCCCGACGGCAAGTCGGTCGCGTTTTCGAGCAAGCGGAACGGAGGCTACGACCTCTTCGTCGTGCCGCTGGCGGGCGGCCTTCCGAAGCAGGTCACCTTCCACGGCGGCGTGGAGATCCTCTGCGAATGGTCGCCGGACGGCAAGCGTCTCCTCTTCATGTCGAACCGCGACCCGGGGGGCGGCCGCACCGACCTCTACGAGGTGGACTTTGAGGGCGGCACGCCGCGGCGCATCACCCGCGACGGTGCCCGGGAGGCCGGCTATAGCCCCGACGGCAGCAGCATCGTCTACGTCCGCGGATTCAACGACATCTACTGGGACAACTACCAGGGGTCGGCCAACTATGACATCCACATCGTCGACACGAAGGGCGGCACGCCGCGACGCCTGACCAGCACGCCCGGCAACGAGCGCTTCCCCTGCTGGTCCGCGGACGGCAAGACGATCTGGTTCGTGGCCGAGGAGAACGGCGTCGCCAACTTCTACGCGATGCCCGCGGCGGGAGGCGCGCGCACCCAGGTCACGAAATACCAGGGCAACGACTTGCAGCGCCCCTGCCTCGCGTACGACCACAAGACCGTCGTCTTCGAACTCGCGGGCCAACTCTGCACCGCCGACCTGACCGCGCCCGCCGAGAAGCCCTCCCCGCTCAAGATCGGCATCGAGAGCGACGTCCGCAACAGCGGCGTCGAGGTGCGCACGATCACGAGCGGCGGCGAGCAGGTGCATGTGAGCGCCGACGGCCGCACGCTGGCGTTCACGCTGCGCGGCGACATCTGGACGATGCCCAGCTCGGGCGGCAACGCGCGCCGCGTCACGCAGGGCCCGGCCAACGACCAGTGGCCGCGCCTGAGCCCCGACGGCCAGCGCATCGCCTACTTCAGCAACCAGTCCGGCAACAACGACATCTACATCCTTGAGCTCCGCACCGGGCAGACGCGCGCGGTCACGAATTCGCGCGCCGACGAGTTCTTCCAGAACTGGTCCCCCGACGGGAAGCGCCTCGTCTTCTGCCGCGAGCTGAACGGCAACAAGGACATCTGGACGATCAACCTCGAGAGCGGGCAGGAGGCGCAACTGACGCGCGAGCCCGCCCCCGACGACGACCCGAGCTGGTCGCCGGACGGGCTGCAGATCGTCTTCGACAGCGGCCGCGGCGGCACGCAGGACATCTACGTCATGAACGCGGACGGCAGCGGCGTGCGGCAGGTCACGCAGGGGGCGGCCTTCTTCCAGGTGCCGTCGTTCTCCCCGGACGGGCGGATGATCGTCTTCGAGTCGTTCATGCCGGGCTCCGGCCAGTCCGGGGGGGTCTTCGTCGTCGGCGCCCAAGGCGGCCCCACGATGCAGATCTCGCGCGACGGCGCGACCGCCTGCTGGAGCCCCGACGGCGGCACGATCTACTTCGCCGCCGACCGCGGCGGCGACAACAACGGCATCTTCCGCGTGCCCGCGCCGGCGTCGATCGGCGGCGGCGAACGCGTTCCCTTCGTCGGCACCGTCGAGGTGGACCTCAAGAAGGAGCTCGGAGACCTCTTCGACGAGGCGTGGACCGCGCTGCGCGACGGCTTCTACGACGCGAAGATGCACAAGGTCGACTGGAACCAGATGAAGACGAAGTACCGCGACATCGCGATCGACGCCGAGAACAAGGACGAGTTCCACAACATCGTGCGCCAGATGCTCGCGGAGCTCGGGGCGAGCCACTTGGGCATCTCCGGCGGCTCGCGGCCGGGCAGCAGCGTCACGCCCGCCGGGGAGCAGACCGGCTATCTCGGCGTCGAGTTCGCGGAGACGCCGGCCGAGGGCGGCGCGCGCCTCATCGAACGCGTCATGCCAGGGGGTCCGGGGGACAGGGCGGGGCTCCGCGTGGGCGACGTCGTGACGCGGATCGGCAAGGAGACGCTGCAAGCGAAGACCAACCTCGACGTCGTGCTCGCGGGCCTCGTCGGCAAGGAGACCGCGATCGCCTACCGGCCCGCCTCCGCGGCGGGGCTCGGGGACGAGCGCACGCTGTCGCTCAAGCCTCTCGGGTGGAACCAGATCGGCGAACTCGAGTACCAGAGTTGGGTTGCGCTCTGCGCGAAGCGCGTCCAGGAGGCGACGAAGGGGGCCGATGGCGAGGTCGCCTACATCCACCTGAACCAGATGGATCCAGGCAACCTGCTGAAGTTCCAGCAGGCGATCGCGCGGTGGAGCCGCGACAAGCGCATGCAGGGGCTGGTCCTCGACGTGCGCAACAACGGGGGCGGCAACATCCACCAGCAGTTGATCTCGATCCTGCAGAGCAAGCCGCTCGCGGAGGTGCAGATGCGCGGCGGTCCGCGCGTGCCGCAGCCGCAGCTCTACTGGGACCGCCCGGTCGTCGTGCTGATCAACGAGCGCTCCTTCAGCGACGCCGAGGTCTTCCCCTACATGTTCCGCGCGGCGGAGCTCGGCAAGCTCGTCGGCGTGCCGACCGCCGGCGGCGTGATCGGCACCAACGACATCACGCTCAGCGACGGCAGCCGCTTCCGCGTGCCGCGCACCGGCTTCTGGGGGATGGACGGGACCAACCTCGAAGGGCTCGGCGTGAAGCCGGACTTCCTCGTCGAGGAGTCGGCGGAGGACCGCTTGCAGGGTCGCGATCCGCAGCTCGCGAAGGCGATCGAGGTCATCCGGTCGCAGTTGAAGGCGCCTGCGCCCGCGAAGACCGAGACGCCGAAGCCGGAGCCGGCTCCTGCGCCGACGCCGGTGCCGACGCCCGCGCCCGAGAACCCCACCGCGGCCGGGGCGGGATTCGACACTCTCGCCGACGCGACCGCGGGCGAATGGGTCCGCTATCGCGCGACGGTTCCGGGGCAGGAGGGCGAGAGCGTCATCAAGGTCGTGGTGAGCCGCATCGATGGCGGCACCGTCTTCTTCGCAAAGGAGATCGAGAAGGGGCGCGGGGACCTCGTGCCGCTTCCCGATCAGATGGAGCGAAAGCCGGTCCTCGACGTGCTGAAGGGGATGGGCCAGCTTCTCGGCCACGACCTCTTCGAGGGCAAGATCGCCGAGGCGACCGTCGCGATGCTCCGCGCCAAGCTCAAGTGGCCCGACGGCAGCGAGATCGCCTGCACCTTCACGAACGCGGTGCCGGCCTACGGTCTGCTGAAGGTCGAGATCGGCAAGAGCACCGTGCTCGAGGCGATCGAGTGGGGCGTCGTGAAGCCGAACGCGCCGGTAGTAGCAGTGACGCCGCCCCCCCCCGCTCCCGCCGAGGCGGCGCCGCAAAGGCCGCCGCACCCGATCTGGGATGCCAAGGCGGGCGAGTGGCTCAAGTTCCGCCGGCCGGGGCCGAACGGCCAGGATATGGAGCTGAGGCTGACCGTCGCGGAGGTCACCGACGCGGAGGTCGTGCTCGACCAACTCGTCTCCATCGCCGGCCGCGAGATGCCGGGACCGCAGTTGCGCCGTCCCCGCCAGAGGGAACTCGTGCCGCCCGGGGAGCTTCCCGCGCAGAGCTACGGCCGCGAGACGATCACCGTCGCGGGCCAGAGCTTCGATTGCATCGTGATGACCGCCGTCGATCCGCAAGGGGGCCAACTGAAGTTCTGGCACAACGCCGAACTTCCGGTGAACGGCCTCGTCCGGATGGAGCGCGAGGGCGTCCTCGTTCTCGAACTGCTCGCGTGGGGTAACGGCTAGCCATGAGGGTGGCGCTTTGGGTGGCGCTGCTGTTGGCAGCGGGGTGCCGGCGTGGCGGCGAGGTCCGGGGGGGCGCGGGGGGGCTCGTCTACCCGACGACGCGCACCGTCGAGCACGTGGATGACTATCACGGCGTCTCCGTGGCCGACCCCTACCGCTGGCTCGAGGATGACAACGCCGAGGAGACCAAGGCGTGGGTCGTCGCGCAGAACGAGGTGACCGCGCGGTATCTCGCCGGCTCGAAGGCGCGCCCGCGCATCCGCCGCCGGATCGAGCAGCTCTTCAACTACGAGCGCACGACGGTGCCGCACAAGGAGGGGGGGCGCTACTTCTACCTCCGCAACGACGGCTTGCAGAATCAGTCCGTGCTGATGGTGGCCGAGTCCCTCGACGCGCCCGCGCGGGTCCTGCTCGACCCCAACCGGCTGAGCGAGGACGGCACGATCGCGCTGACCGACGAGTACGTGAGTCCGAACGGGAAGCTGATGGCCTACGGGATCTCCCGCGGGGGCTCCGACTGGCAGGAGTTCGCCGTGCGCGACGTGGACAGCGGCCAGGATCTCGCCGCCGACCGCCTCGACTGGATCAAGTTCAGCGGCGCGACATGGAATCGCGAGTCGAGCGGCTTCTACTACGCGCGGATGCCGGAGACGCCGGCGGAGCGCCGGCTCACGGCGGTCAACGAGGACCACAAGGTCTACTTCCACCGGATCGGCACGCCGCAGGGCGAGGACCTGCTCGTCTACGAGCGGCCCGACCACCCGGAGTGGAAGTTCTGGCCCATCGTGACCGAGGACGGGCGCTACCTGCTGATCCACGTCTGGAAGGGCGACACGAAGTCGAACGGGGTGCTGCTCAAGGACCTCGGGTCCGACGGCCCCGTCGTCGATCTGCTGATGGACTGGGACGCGCAGTACGACTTCATCGGCAACGACGGCTCGACGCTCTTCTTCAACACCGAACTGAACGCGCCGCGGCGGCGCGTCATCGCCGTGGACGCCGATCACCCCGCCCGCGATGCGTGGCGGGAGATCGTTCCCGAGGGCAAGCAGCCGCTGGAGCAGGTCATTCTCGTCGGCGACCGGCTCGTGCTGCGGACGCTCCACAGGGCGACGGGCAGGGTCTCGCTCCACCGCCTCGACGGGAGCTTCGACCGCGACCTGCCGCTGCCCGGCCTCGGCACCGTCGACGGCTTCACGGGCCGGCGGACGGACCGGGAGACCTTCTACTCGTTCACCGGCTTCACGGACCCGGCCACGATCTACCGCTACGACTTCGAAAGCGGCAGGAGCACGGTCTTCCGGAAGCCGAGCGTCGACTTCGACCCCGGGGAGTTCGAGAGCAGGCAGGTCTTCTACAAGAGCCGCGACGGGACCAGCGTCTCGATGTTCCTGACGCACCGGAAGGGTCTCAAGCTCGATGGCAACAACCCGACGCTGCTCTACGGATACGGCGGATTCGCCGCCGCGGAGACTCCCTACTTCAGCACGAGCAACGTCGTCTGGATGGAGATGGGGGGGGTCTTCGCTCTGGCGAACCTGCGCGGCGGAAGCGAGTACGGCGAGGAGTGGCACCAGGCGGGCATGCTGGAGAGGAAGCAGAACGTCTTCGACGACTTCATCGCCGCCGCCGAGGCGCTGATCGCCAACAAGTACACGTCGCGCAAGAGGCTCGCGATCCAGGGCGGCAGCAACGGCGGGCTGCTCGTCGGGGCCTGCATGACCCAGCGCCCCGACCTCTTCGGGGCCTGCATTCCCGAGGTCGGGGTCATGGACATGCTGCGCTTCCACAGGTTCACGATCGGAAGCGCGTGGGTCTCGGAGTACGGCTCCTCCGACGACCCCGAGATGTTCACGGTGCTGCGCGCCTACTCGCCCTACCACAACCTGGCGCCCGGCGTCTCCTACCCGCCGACGCTGGTGATGACCGGCGACCACGACGACCGCGTCGTCCCGGCGCACAGCTTCAAGTTCGCGGCGCGCCTGCAGGCCTCCCAGGCGGGGCCGGCCCCGGTGCTGATCCGGATCGAGACGAACGCGGGGCATGGTGCCGGCACCCCGACGAGCAAGCGCATCGATTCGGCGGCGGACCGTCTCGCCTTTCTTGCCCGCACGCTGGGGATCGACGTGCCGCGGCGCCTCGGATGAACTCCTCGTCCCCCGGCGCCAGCGCGGCCCGCCCGGGATTCCACCTCGGGCAGAGCGACTACGCGCGGGAGTCGAGCGCCTACTTGCAGCAGCGGCTGCGCTTCCTCTACGCCGTTTTGGCCGCGGGGGCGACCGCGTTCCTGCTCCTCGATCACCTCGTGCTTCTCTCGACGGGGGTCTACTCCCTCGAGGCGGTGACCCGGCCCTCCGAGCTGCTGCACATCGGCAGCCTGCTGCTGGCGTGGCTGCTCCTCGCGTTGCTGCGGATGCTCCCCTTCGACGGGCGTGCGCTTGTCCTCTTCGACGGCGCCGCGCTCTTCCTCGCCTCCGGGACGACGCTCGGGATCTGGGCCTTCCTCTACGACGGGCCCTCCACGACGACGCTGCTGTCGGTCACCTGCATCTTCCTCCTTGCCCGGGCCGTCGTCGTGCCGAGCAGCGTGCGCCGCACGGTCCTGCTGTCGCTGCCGGTAGCCGTCGCGGTGGGGGCGATCCAGCTCGCGCGCGGCCGCTCCCCGTACGGCGAGGAGGCCCTCGCCGGTCTGGGGACGCACGACGACCTCGGCATCCTGATCTGGACCGAAGGGGTGGTGCTCTTCGCCGTGGCGGTCGCCGCGTTCGCGAGCCACGTCACGTTCGCGTTGCGGCGGCAGGTGCGCGAGGCGGAGAGCCTCGGCCAGTACCGGCTCGACAGCAAGATCGGCGAGGGGGGCATGGGGGAGGTCTACAAGGCGACGCATGCGATGTTGCGCCGGCCGACGGCGATCAAGCTGCTCCGCCCCGAGTTGACCGGGGAGGAGACGCTGCGCCGCTTCGAGCGCGAAGTGCGCGAGACGAGCCGCTTGAGCCACCCGAACACCGTCGGCATCTACGACTACGGCCGCACGCCGGACGGGCTCTTCTACTACGCGATGGAGTACCTGAACGGGGTCAGCCTCAAGGATCTCGTCGAGCGCGACGGGCCGCTCCCGCCCGCCCGGGTCATCCACATCCTCGTGCAGGCCTGCGGCGCGCTGCACGAGGCGCACGGCCTCGGCCTCGTCCACCGCGACATCAAGCCGGGCAACCTGATGCTCTGCGAGCGCGCCGGCGAGCACGACGTCGTCAAGGTCGTCGACTTCGGCCTCGTCAAGGACTTCCGCAGCGCCGATCCCGGTCTCACGCAACTCGGCTCCGTCTGCGGCACGCCGGAGGCGATGGCCCCGGAGGTGATCGGCGGCGATCCTGCCCAGCCGGCGAGCGACCTCTACGGGCTCGGCATCGTCGGCTACTACCTGCTCTGCGGCAGGCCCATCTTCCACGCGAGGACGCCGGGCGAGTTCATCGGCCACCACCTGCACACGCCGCCGGTACCTCTTAGGGAGCGGGCCCCCGCGACCCCCCCCGATCTGGAGAACGCGATCATGCGCTGCCTCGAGAAGGACCCCCAGCGACGCCCGAAGAGCGCCGCCGCCCTCCGTGCCGAGCTGCAAGCTTGCGCGTTCGCGGGCGCCTGGTCCGAGGAGGACGCCGCGAACGCCTCTTCGGCGCGCCGCTAGAATGGGAACATGTCCGCGCGCCCCCTGGTCAAGGCGATCCTGATCTGCGACCAGATCATCCACGAGCTCGGCACGAACAAGAAGAGCCTGATCGGCATCTTCGAGGACATCCACATCGCACAGTTCCCGATGCGCTACCCGCGCATCGCCGTCTACGTGAACCTGACCGACGCGCGCGGAAAGTACAGCCTCGAGCTTCGGCTGCTCCACACCGGCGACGGCAAGCAGATCGGCAACGGCAAGACTCCCGAGGTCGAGATCGACAGCCCCTTGCGCACCTGCGAGTTCGCGCTGCAGATCCAGAACCTCGTCTTCCATGCGCCGGGCAAGTACGAGTTCCAGATCCTCGCGAACGACGAACTGCTCGCCACCAAGGCCTTCAACGTGAAACAGGGGATCGTGAGGGGGCCCGGGGGAGAGGGCGAGGGGTTCCAGAAGCCGCCCGACGCCTACTGAGCGCCGGGCGCGCGGGGGCTCGGAATGGCGGAGAGGGTGGGATTCGAACCCACGGTGAGCTTTCGCCCACACACGACTTCCAATCGTGCTCCTTCGACCGCTCGGACACCTCTCCGCGTGGGAGCCCCGAATTGTACCCGAGCCTCCGACTCAAGCCGGGCGCGCCGAATCCCGATGGCATGGATATGGCCGGCGGGATGGATGTCCGGGCGCCGCAAGCTGCTCGGAGCGACGAACAAGCCGAAGCGATGGTCATTTCGGAGCTGCTCGCGGCCCGGGATGTGCTGGACAGGCCCGACATCCACCTGCTGCTGCGCCTGATGGTGGAGCGCGGCGCGAGCGACCTGCACATCAAGGTGGGCAGTCCCCCGGGGCTCCGCATCGACGGTGAACTTCTTCCCGCGGGCGACGCGCCGCTGACGCCCGCCGACACGTTGGGTCTCGTGCAGGCGCTGCTCTCGCCCGAGCAGTTCGCGCGGTTCGAGAGCGAAGGGGACTTGGATCTCTCCTGCGCGATTCCGAGCTTGGCGCGCTTTCGCGTCAACGTGCTGACCCAGCGGGGCACGATCGGCCTCGTGGCGAGGCGGATCCCCGAGGAGGTCCCGAGCCTCGAGGACCTGATGCTGCCCGAGATCTGCCGCACGCTCGCGGACAAGGCGCGCGGGCTCGTGCTCGTGACCGGACCGACCGGGGCCGGAAAGTCGACGACGCTGGCGGCGATGATCGACCACGTCAACCGGACGCGTTCCGGGCACATCGTCACGATGGAGGACCCGATCGAGTTCCTCCATCGCGACAAGAGGTGCTGGGTGACCCAGCGCGAGATCGGAAGCGACAGCAAGGACTTCCCGAACGCGCTGCGCCGCGCGCTGCGGCAGGATCCCGACGTGATCCTCGTCGGCGAGATGCGCGACCTCGAGACGATCTCGCTGGCGGTGACCGCGGCGGAGACCGGCCACCTCGTGTTCGCCACGCTGCACACGACGAGCGCGATCCAGACCGTCAACCGGATCGTCGACGTCTTCCCGCCCGGCCAGCAGCAGCAGATCCGCACCCAACTCGCCGACAACTTGCAGGCGATCCTGAGCCAGAACCTGCTGCCGCGGACCGGAGGCCGGGGGCGTGTCGCCGCGATCGAGATCCTCGTCGCGACCGACGCCGTGCGCGCGATGATCCGCGAATCGAAGACGCCCCAGCTCCTGAACCTGATCCAGACCGGCGCCGCGCAGGGGATGCAGACCTTCGACGACGCGGTCTGCGACCTGCTCGAGAAGCGCAAGATCTCGATCGAGACCGCGATGGCGAACGCCTACAATCCGGCCGTGCTGAAGCGGGTCATAAGCAGCGCGACGGCCGGGGCCGCTCCGGCCGGCGTCGCGGTCGCCGCTCCGCCTCCGGTGGGGGAGCGGACGATCAGCGCGCCGGTCGTCGCGCCGAGGCCTCCGCAGCGCCGGACGGGGCCCTCTCACCCCGAGCGCTGGTAGTCGGGGTCGGGCTGGGCGGTAGGGCGGCGGGCCCGCACGCGCCGGGCCCGGAGGGTGCGCCAGATGCGGTCGACGGCGCCTTCGAGATCGGCGTCGATCTCGTGCTCCCAGAGGCGGAGGACCTTCCAGCCGGCGCGGCGGAGCGCCGCGAAATTGCGCGCGTCGCGGGCGCGGTTGCCGCGGATCTTTTGCTGCCAGAAGGGGGCGAGCTTGAACTCCCAGAGCGGAAAGCGCCACCCGTGCCAGAAGTCGCCGTCGATGAAGACGGCGAGCCGGCCGTTCCGGAAGACGATGTCGGGGCGCCCGGGGAGGCCCTTCACGTGGGTGGCGAAGTAGATCCTGCGGCGGCGGAGCGCGCGCTCGACGGCCCTCTCGATGCCGGTGCCCCTGCCCTTGATGCGGGACATCAGCGCGCTGCGCTGTTGGGGGGTGAGGAAGTCGACCATTTCGCGGCAGTCTAGGCGGGGCCCACCGCGACGCCAAACACCCCCGCCGGGAGAGCCACGAGGGGCGGAAGGTTGTCGGCTTGGGTATCACCCGTGCAGAGCCCGTCCCTCCCCCCTGCTAGCCTCGCAACTCGTCGAAGTTTCCCATGATCGCAGCACGTCAAAGACGTCCCACTGCCGTAGACCTCTTCGCCGGGGCGGGCGGATTCAGTCTAGGGTGCGAACAAGCCGGCTTCGACGTGATCGCAGCCGTCGAGTATGACCCGATCCACGCAGCGACCCATGAAGTCAACTTCCCGCGCACGGCAGTGATTTGCCGCGATATTCGGTCACTCTCCGGGGAGGAGGTGCGGCGGCGCGCGGGCATTGGGGCGACCCCGATCGACCTCGTCATCGGGGGACCGCCGTGCCAAGGCTTCTCTCTCATCGGAAAGAGAGTACTCGAGGACGAGCGAAATTCGCTCGTACGGCACTACGTTCGGCTCGTGCTTGAGCTCCGTCCCCGCATCTTCGTCATGGAGAACGTCCCGGGCATGATCACGGGGGCCCACACCAGCTTGGTCAAGGACGTGGTTGAGGCGGTCGAGGCAGGCGGCTACCGCGTGCGCAAGCCTTGGAAGCTACTGAACGCGGGCAGTTTCGGGGTCCCGCAGGATCGCACGCGTCTCTTCCTCATGGGTGCCCGAGCGGGCACCAAGATTCCGCAGTATCCGGAGCCGCGCACGAGGTTGCGCCCCACCGACGGCAGATTGGTCCGCGAACGCCAGCTGGAGCTGCTCGCGCTGCCGCTCTGTCCGTCTGTCAGCGATGCGATTCATGACCTGCCGCCGCTCGAGGGAAACGCGGCGCTGTTCCACACGGACGTGCTGGAATCGAGAGTTCGCGGAGGATCCAGGTACGCGAAGTACCTGTGCGCGGACCTACGAGATCCCGCGGACTACTCCTATCTCCGTCACCATGACCGAGGCGCGTTGACCGGCTGCAGGAGGGCGCGACACACGGAGCTCTCGATGTCCCGCTTTCGAGGCACGGCCCCGGGGCAAGTCGAGCCCGTGAGCCGGTTTCTCAAGCTCCATCCCAATGGTTCGTGCAATACTCTCCGTGCGGGGACGGCCTCTGACCGGGGTGCCTTCACCGCGCCTCGACCCATCCATTACGAGCATCCCAGGTGCGTTTCCGTGCGGGAGGCCGCTCGGCTCCACTCTTTCCCGGACTGGTTCCGCTTCCACCGAACCATCTGGCATGGCTTCCGCCAGATTGGGAACTCCGTGCCGCCAATGCTCGGACGGGCTGTCGCCGAAGAGGCGTTGAAGGCGCTTGGCGCGGTGCCTCTCCGGCCCATGGGCGCGCTGGCCCGAGGTGACGAGCACCTCGCTCGCATGACCATGCGAGAGGCGTCGGAGCGCTTCGGGGTGAGTTCGCGGGTCATCGCCACACGCACGCGCACTGCAGCCCGAGCTACGACGAGGGCCTAGGTGGTAGATGGCCAAGCGCGCCGCGCTGTATGCCAGGATCATCGAGCGGATCTTTACGCAACGCTTTCGCAAGGGGATGAACTCGCTGGAATTCGACCGCGAGGACATTGTCACTGAAGCGCAAGAGTTGGGTCAGCAGCCACCCAAGAACTTGGGGGACGTACTCTACAGTTTCCGCTATCGCAGCCGACTGCCGGATGCGATCCTCGCGACCTGTCCAGCGGGCAAGGAGTGGATCATTCGCGGCATCGGCGAGGCAAGATACCGATTCGTGCTGGTACCTCTGACGTCGATTGCACCAAGGCAGGGCCTTGCGGAGATCAAGATCCCCGATGCCACGCCGGAGATCGTCGCAAGGTACTCGCTGTCGGATGAGCAGGCGCTGCTTGCCAAGCTCCGCTACAACCGCCTCTTGGACATTTTCACAGGCCTAGCGACGTACTCCTTGCAGAGCCACCTGCGAACGAAGATCTCCGGCAATCAGATCGAAACAGACGAGCTCTATGTAGGAATCGGCAAGACCGGCGGGCAGTTCATCCTGCCTGTGCAGGCGAAGGGGGGAACCGACAGACTTGGTCGCGTGCAACTTGAGCAGGATCTCGCGATGTGCGCGAGCCGATTTCCGCAGCTCTGCTGCCGCGCCATCGCGGCTCAGTTCATGGAAGACGAAGTGATCGCGCTATTCGAATTGACCATCGATCGCAAGGACTGTGTCCGGTTCGTCGACGAGCGCCACTACCGGCTTGTGCCTGCGGATGAGATCAGTGACGAGGAACTCCGCGAAGTAGCGAGAGCGAGGCCCTCGTAGCATGCGACGGGAGTCCTTGGGTGGCGGATGCGGCTCTACACTGCCGAGCGCCTAGCGCAGCGGGCATGAGGCGTGGCTGTCAATGTTGTGTAATTCAGGGTCATGCTCTCAGAACAGCACGCTTCGGTACCCCAGCTTGCTGAGGCCGCGCTCCAAGCCGGCGATACCGGCGAAATGGCCGGCGACGGTGTGGGATCGTTGATTGGCCATGGTCCCGACGGGCGCCTCGCTGCGGCGCGCCCTGAACCCAGCCTATGGCCTCGGGGCGACAGGACCCAAGTCGAGCGACGGACGAGCATGCAGGCAGCGCCGAGGCGGGATCGGCTATCATCGCCGGTGAGGACCATCCATGGCGAAGGGCGTCTTCATGACCAAGGTCGAGCCCGCGTACGATGATCTGCCGGAGGTCCGTTACCACTTTCAGGATACCTACCTGAATCAGGTCAAGGCAACCGTCGGAGACTGGATCGTCTACTACGAGCCCAGGAGATCTACGGGTGAGGAGAGTAGCCGCGGCGGGCGCCTGTGCTACTTCGCTACCGCGCGTGTCATGCGGATTGCGCCCGACGAGTCACGCGAGAAGCACTTCTATGCTCTGATGGAAGGGTACCTCGAATTCACGACACCCGTGCCGTTTCGCGCCGGTGCCCACTACTACGAGTCCGCTTTGCGCCGGGCCGATGGCCGGACCAACAAAGGCGCGTTCGGCCGGGCGGTCCGCACGATGCCGGAGCTCGAGTACGAACAGATCGTACGCGCCGGATTTCAGGACGCCCTCACAGCACCGCCCTCCGCGGAGGAGAGGTGGTTGGGGGAACCGGTGGTCATGGAGGGCGTCGAGCGTTCGCTGGTCGCCTCGCTGGTCACGCGTCCGGTGCGTGAACGGTGCTTCAGCCGCGCCGTGCGCGAGGCCTACCACGACTCCTGTGCCCTCACGGGTCTGCGGATCATCAATGGTGGAGGGAGAGCGGAGATCGAGGCCGCGCACGTTCGGTCGGTCGAGGACGACGGTCCGGACTCGCCGCGGAACGGAATCGCGTTGTCGCGGACCGTACACTGGATGTTCGACCGCGGTCTTCTGGCACTGCAAGACGATGGATTGATCCTGATCTCGTCGAAGGGTCTGCCCGAGCAAGCGGTGCGGCTGCTGCACCCTGATCGTCGTGCGCGGTTCCCCAGCGATCTACGAAGGCGGCCCCATCCTCAGTTCTTGGCCTACCATCGTAGGAAGCACGGCTACGCGATCTGAGGCGGAGCCCTGTGTCCTTGGGGGTGGCCGGCGGCGCCGATGCGTCGATGCGCTGGCGGGATCGGGAGAGCGGCATGCTCACCCCTGTGGGCAAAACGGCAGCGGAATTACACACGACCCTGAAGCGTGCTGCGGCGCTACACGTCGGCGACAGGCACCGGGCCGCAGGTCGTCTCCACGCCGGCGGACACCACCCACGACCCGGATCGAAGCGTCACCGTGGGCGGGCCAACCGGCGACGGCGCAACTCCCCACACACCGGGGCCGCCCCCCCCCCGCACTACCGCGGCGCCACCGCCTTCGCCGCTTCGCGCAGCCTCTCGCCGGGTGTCGTGTTCTCGGCTTGCACCTTCAGCGAGTAGGTCGTCGTGCCGCCGCTCTGCTCGTGCTCTTCCTCCTCTTCGTCCTCGTCGCCTCCGCCCCCACCCGGCCCCCCCGGCGCGACCGGAATCCCCATCGGCCCCTGCTTCCGGATCATGCGCATCATCTCGGCCTCGGGGTCGTTGCGCGTCAGGGTGATCTCGATCTCCCGGAACCGCCCTTCGGCGCTCACGCGGCAGACCGCTTCCGCCTTCAGCACCTTGCTCGGCGTGATGAGGTCGAATCCGCCGCCGCCCTTCGCGGGCCTCACGACCTTCCGCGGCACCTCCCCCCGGAAGATCCAGTCGCCGGTCGCGTCGTCTTTCGTCGCGGTCAGATGGACCTTCTCCATGTGCTTGGCGAAGCGCTTCGTGTCGAGCAGCGCGACGAGTTCCGCCTCGATCTGGCCGAGATCCGGCGGCTGCTCCCCCTCGAAGGTCACCTGCTTGATCGTCTTCTCCTTCGTCACGTGCATGACGAAGCGCGGCAGCGCCGTCGGCTCTCCGCCCACGACGACCGTCGCCCCGTCCGCGTCGCGCCACGCCTCGACCTTGCCCTCGAAGGGCGGTGCGCTCGCCCCGCCGACGTTGGTCTGGATGACCACGCCGCCGAGCGGCCCCCCCGGCCCCCCCCATGCCGGCGCCTCCGGCCTCTCGTGCTTGATCTCCGCCGTGACCACCAGATCGCGATTGCGCTCGTGCGCGAGCAGCGCCTTTGCGAAGAGCGCCTCCTCGTCCGGCCCGGCCAGCGTGCCCGCGGCGAGGAGCAGCAGTCCCAGATTTCGCATCACCTACCTCCGGGGCGCCCAACGTTGCGCCCTCCGCTATATTGTGCCCTTCCGACGGGGCGGGGCGTTGATCGCCGCGTCCCATGCAGCGGTGCCTCACGAACCGGGTCAGATCCGGAAGGAAGCAGCCCTAAGAGATGGTATCCGGGTGCCGTGGATCCCGTGGAAGGAGCCCTGTCCCGTCGGAGTTGAGCTTGGGGGGGGGCCAAGGGTTACGCTAAGGGGCCCGTGAGCTACCTCGTCTTCGCCCGGAAGTACCGGCCGCAGTCCTTCGAGGACGTGCTCGGGCAGGAGCATGTCGCCCGCACGCTGAAGAACGCGATGGCGGCAGGGCGCCTCGCCCACGCCTACCTCTTCTGCGGCCCGCGCGGCGTCGGCAAGACAACGATGGCGCGCATCCTCGCGAAGGCGGTCAACTGCATGCGGAGCCCCGGCGCGTCGCCGTGCGGCGCCTGCGAGGCGTGCATCCACATCGCGCAGGGGGGCGACGTCGACGTCCTCGAACTCGACGCCGCCTCGAACCGCGGCGTCGGCGACATCGAGCCCCTCGTCGACTCGGCGCGCTACCTGCCGCAGCGGTCGCCGAAGAAGATCTACATCGTCGACGAGGCGCACATGCTGTCGAACACGGCGTGGAACGCGCTGCTGAAGACGCTCGAAGAGCCGCCGCCCCATGTGATGTTCATCTTCGCGACGACGGAGCCGCAGAAGGTCATCGAGACGGTCCGTTCCCGCTGCCAGCGCTTCGACTTCCGCCGCATCACGCCCGCCGACATCGAGCGCAAGCTGCGGCGCATCGTCGCCGAGGAGGGGGTGCGGGTGGACGACGCGGTCTTTCCCGAGATCGCCGCCCGCGCGACCGGAGGGTTGCGCGACGCGGAGACGCTGCTCGACCAGGCGCTGTCGAGCGCGCCCGAGGACCGGCCGCTCTCGGTCACCGACTTGATGGCGATCTTGGGCGGCATCCCGCGCGCGGCGCGGGCGCAGATCCTCGATGCGGCGCGCCTTGGCTCGCTGGCCGATCTGCTGGGGGGTGCGGGGGCGCTGATCGACGCGGGGGCCGACCCGCAGGAGCTGTTGAAGGACCTCTACGGCGACCTGCACCGCCGCGCGGTCGAGGCGGCGCTCGGCGGGGCGGACGGCGTCGAGTGGGCCCTCGCCGCCGCCGAGATCGTGGCGCGCCATGTCGCCCTCGCCCGCGATTCGCGGGCGGCCCGGGCGACCCTCGATCTCGCGCTGCTCGCGATCGCGAAGCTCGGCGACGTGGAGGACCTCGAGAAGCTCGTCGCCCGACTCGAGTCGCCGGCGGGCGTCGCCCCTGCCCCGCAGCCCCAACCTCCGGCAGCGGCGGCGGCGCCGCCGCGCCCCTCGAAACTGGCGCTGCCCCCCCCCGGGCCCCCCAAGAACCGGACCCTCGGGGTGAGCGCGCCGCCGGTGGGCGGCTCGCCGCACTCCGCGGAGATCGCGCGCATGCGCGCGCATCCGCGCGTCAAGGAAGTACTCTCGGCCTTCGAGGGCGAGATCGAACAGGTGAGGCGCAACGACGAACATGGCCAAGAACTTCGGTGACATGAGCGGCCTGATGAAACAGGCCCAGAAGATGCAAGCCGACCTGAAGCGGGTCCAGGAGGACCTGAAGGACCGGGTCGTCGAGGGGAAGGCGGGCGGCGAAGCGGTCGTCGCCTATGCGAACGGCGCCGGGCAGATCGTGCAGATCAAGATCGCGCCCGGCGTCGTCGATCCCGACGAGGTCGAGGATCTCGAAGATCTCGTCGTCGCCGCGGTGCGGACGGCGCTCGATGCGGCCAAGAAGATGGCCGACGAGGAGACCGGGCGGATCACCGGCGGGCTCGGGCTGCCCTTCGGCTAGGCGATGTCGGTCCTGAAGGCGCTGATCGCGCGGCTGGAGGAGCTGCCGGGCATCGGGCCCAAGAGCGCGGAGCGGATCGCCTATTGGATCGTGCGTCAGCCGCCGCAGGAGGCGCACGCCCTGGCGCAGGCGCTCGTCGACTCGGTGGAAAGGCTGCGCCCGTGCGGGATCTGCGGACACATCGCCGAGAGCGATCCCTGCGCGACCTGTTCGGACCCGAGGCGCAACCGGGCTCTGCTCTGCGTCGTCGAGACGTCTCGCGATCTCGAGGCGCTCGAGGCGACGGGCGAGTTCGCGGGGCTCTACCACGTGCTCGGCGGCCACGTCGCGCCGGCGGAGGGGGTCGGGCTCGAGGACCTGAATCTCTCCTCGCTGCTCGATCGCATCGCGGCCGGCGGGATCGGCGAGGTCGTCATCGCGACGAATCCGACCTTCGAAGGAGAGGCGACTGCGGCGATGCTCCGGCGCAAGCTGGCCGGAGGCGTGGGGCTGCTGACGCGGATCGCGCGCGGCATCCCGAGCGGCGGCGAGATCGTGCACATGAACGCGGCGGTGCTCGGCGACGCTCTGCGCGGTCGCGCCGAGTTCCCCGCGTGACCCGGATCGGGGCGCCCTCCCGCTGTTTGGTCCGCGATGTGCTTGCCCGGGGAGGCCGTCGCCGTATAATCGTCTCCGTCATGAACGATCGGGGATGGCATGCGTCTTGATGTTTCGCTGGCCCAGAAGCTGAGCCTCCAGCTCAAGCTGGCGCCGCAGATCATCCAGAGCATCGAGATCCTCCAACTCCCCGCGCTGAGCCTTCAGGAGCTCGTCGAGACCGCGCTGCAAGAGAACGAGATGCTCGAGCGCGAGGACGACGAGACGCCCGCCACCGCCGTCGCGGAGCCGGGCGCCCCCGCCGAGACGACGAACGGCCAGGCGACCGAGGCCGAGCAGGAGATGGCGGCGGTCGCCGATACCCTCGAAAAGCTCGAGGCCCTCGAGACGGCGGCCGAACGCGACTGGCAGGACTTCGGGCCGCGGCGCGTCTCCGGCGGCGGCGAGGAGGACCCGAAGTTCGAGGCGATGAACAACGCCGCCGCCGGGGAGACCTCGCTTCCCGACGCGCTGTTCGACCAGTTCGTGATGATGGAGACCGACGAGGAGATGCGGACGATCGGCCGCCACATCATCTACAACCTCGACGAGGGGGGGCTTTTGCCCTACACCCTCGAGGAGATCCTCGAGACGCCGGAGCTGCGCGGGCGCTTCACGCTGGAGCAGGCCGAGCGCGCGCTGCGGCTCGTGCAGCGCCTCGAACCGAGGGGCGTCGGCGCCCGCAGCATCTCCGAGGTGCTGATCCTGCAGCTCGACCCGTCGGATCCGGACCGCGAGATCAAGGAGAAGATCCTCCGCGACCACCTCGAGGACATCTACAAGAACAAGCGCCCGAAGGTGGCGCGCGACCTCGGGATCCCGATCGCCGAGCTGAACCGCCTCGTCGAGGAGCTCGCGCGCCTCGACCCGCGGCCCGGGTCGGGCCTGGGCGGCGATCGCAACGCCTACGTCCACCCGGACGTGATCGTCGAGTGGGTCGACGGGCGCTGGGAGATCCGCCTCGAGGAGAGCTTCTTCCCGCGCATCCGCGTCAGTCCGCACTACCGGGACATGCTGGCCAACAGCGACGACCCGAAGGTGCGCGACTACGTGCGGCGGAAGCTCGAGAACGCGAAGTGGCTCGTGGACGCGATCCAGCAGAGGCAGAGCACGCTGAACCGCGTCTGCCACGAGATCTTCGACGCGCAGCAGGAGTATCTCGAGTATGGCGCGTCGCACCTCCGGCCGCTGAAGATGCAGGAGGTGGCCGACCGCGTCGGCATCCACGTTTCGACGGTGAGCCGCGCCATCGCCGACAAGTGGGCGCAGACGCCGCGCGGCATCGTGCCGCTCAAGTACTTCTTCACCGGCGGCTCGGAGACGAGCGACGGCGAGTCGCTCTCGCGGATGTCGGTCAAGGAGAAGGTGCGCACGATCATCGGCGGCGAGAGCAAGACGAACCCGCTCTCCGACGAGCAGGTGGCCGACCTGCTGAAGCAGGAGGGGCTCGATATCGCCCGCCGCACGGTGACGAAGTACCGGAAGGCGCTCCGCATCCCCTCGTCCCGGCAGCGCCGGGAGTGGCATTGACGGTGTGACCGCCGTTCCCCGCCACTTCGCGATCACCCTCGCCTACGACGGGACCGCCTACGCGGGCTGGCAGGTGCAGCGCGACGCGACGACGGTCCAGGGGCTGCTCGAGTCGGCGGCGGAGCGCCTCAACGGCGAGCCCACCCGGGTGCTTGGGGCCGGGCGCACCGACGCGGGCGTGCACGCCGCGGGCCAGGTGGCGCACTTCGCGACGCCGCGCGATCTCGGTGAGCGCAACGTGCCGCACGCGCTGAACGCCCACCTGCCCGAGGACATCGTCGTCCTCGGCGCGCGCGAGGTCGGCGCCGGCTTCCACCCGATTCGCGACGCGATCAGCAAGCACTACCGCTACACGCTGCGGGTGGGCGGGTTCGACAGCCCCTTCGACCGGCGCTACGTGCTGCGGGTCGGCCGCGAGCCCGATCTGGAGGCCATGCGGGCCGCGGCGCTCCACCTTAGGGGCCGGCACGACTTCGTCGCGTTCCAAAAGGCCGGGTCGCCCCGCTGCTCCACCGTCCGCGAGTTGAGCCAACTTGACGTTGCCCGTGATGGGGTCTACATTCAGCTTCACTTCGTGGGCAACGGCTTTCTCTACGGCATGGCCCGGAACTTGGCGGGCACCCTTCTCCGGGCCGGCCAGCGAGGGCTGGACCCGGCCGCCCTCCCCGCCGCTCTCGCCTCCGCCGACCCCGCCGTCGCCGGACCCTGCCTCCCCGCCCACGGCCTCTGCCTGATGGAGGTCCTCTACCCAGGCCCGCCAGGACCACCGTCCATCGAAAGGGATCGCGAATGAAGGTGAATATCGTCGGGCGCCACGTGCATGTGACTCCTGCGATGCAGGATTACGCCCGGGACCGCCTCGAGAAGCTCGATCACTTCTTCGTCGGCATCCGCCATGTGGACGTCACGATGAACGTGCACGGGCTCGCTCACCATGTCGAGGTCGCCGCGTTCCTCGGCAAGAAGACGAAGCTCGTCGCGAAGGCCGACGGCGAGGACATGTACAAGGCGATCGATGTCGCCGAGGCGAAGCTCGAGAAGCAGATCCGGCGGCTCCACGCCCGCCTGAAGGCTCACCGGGACCGCAGCCGGATCGCCGACGGGGGGGAGGAGGGGGGGGACGACCAGGAGGCGACCTACGAACAGGTGGTCCGTGAAATGCTCGAGGACGAGGATGGCGAGTAGCCCCCCGTTTCATCTGCACGAGTGCGTCCGTGCCGAGGCGATCCTCTGCCAGCTCGAAGCGGGCGACAAGGAGGACGCGATCGGCCAGCTCATCGACGCGCTCGTCCTCGCGAAGACGCTGACGAAACCGAAGGCGGCGAAGGTCCGGGCGGAGGTCCTCGAGCGCGAGGCGCAGGCGAGCACGGGAATCGGAAGGGGTGTGGGGATCCCCCACGCCAAGAGCGAGCAGGTCAAGGGCGTGCTGCTCGCGATCGGCCGCATCCCCGGCGGGATCGACTTCGGCGCCGTGGACGGCGAGCGGGTGCGCATCGTGCTGCTGCTCGTCTCCCCCGCCTCCGACAACGACGCGCACCTGGCCGCCATGCGGAAGATCGTCGGCATCGTCCGCGATTCCTACCAGTGCAAGCGCCTGCTCGGCTGCACGACGCCCGAGTCCTTCCTCGGACTCCTGAAGGAGCTGGACGGACCGCGCAAGTGAGCGGGTCGACCGGCAGCTCCGAGATCGAGGCGGAAGTGACCGTCAGGAACCCGAACGGGCTCCATGCGCGGCCGTCAGGGATCATCGCCGAGATCGCGCTCCGCTACCCGGACACGGTGATCACGATCCGGCGAGGCTCCCTCGAGGTCGATGCGAAGTCGATCGTCGAGCTGCTGCTGCTCGCGGCCGGGCAGGGCACCGTGCTGACGATCGCGGCGAAGGGGGCGAGCGCCGGCAAGGCCGTCACGGCGCTGCGGGATCTCTTCGAACGGGAGTTCGACCTGCACATTTGAGCGCGGGGCCGCTCAAATGTGCGTTCGCACGGAGGGGGGCGCGTATCCTCGGGGGGAGCATGCGCACCTTGCAGGGCATCCCGGTCAGTCCGGGGGTGGCGATCGCGCCCGCGTTCCATCTGCGCCGCGCGGGCAGCATGCCCGCGCGGCGGACGATATCGCGGTCGCGGGTCAAGGCGGAAATGCAGCTCTACCGCGACGCGCTGGAGGCGGCGCGCGGCGAGCTGGATGAGATCGCCGCGCGGGCGGGGCTCACCGACGCGATCGGCTCGATCGCGAAGAGCCACCGTGACTTCCTCTCCGACCCGACGCTGATCCGCGAGATCGAGACGACGATCCAGAACGGACCCTCGCCCGCGGACTACGCGGTCGCCGTCGTCTTCAACCGGTGGATCGAGGTCTTCCGCCAGCTCGCCGACGAGTTCTTCCGGCAGCGCTACGTCGACCTGATGGACTTGCAGAAGCGCGTGCTGCGCCACCTCCGGAAGGACGAGGCGGTCGAGAAGCCGACCCCCGACCACCCGGCGATCCTCGTCGCGGAGGATCTGACGCCCTCCGAGACGGCCGACCTCGACCGGAAGAGCTTTCTCGGCTTCGCCACCGAACATGGCGGCTCGACGAGCCACACCGCGATCATCGCGAAGTCCCTCGGCATCCCCGCCATCTGCGGCCTCGGCCCCCTCGGCGACACCGTTCCCCCCGGCACCCCCCTCATTTGCGACGGAGAGCAGGGGATCCTGATCGTGGAGCCCGACGCCGACACGATGAAGCGCTATCGCGAGCGGCAGGAGCTGCTGCACCGGCGCGCCCGCGTGCTGCGTCGCATGTCGTCGCTGCCGGCCGAGACGCCGGACGGCTGGCCCGTGGGCGTCTTCGGGAACATCGAGTTCCCCTTCGAGGTCGAACAGGCGGTGCGCAACGGTGCCGACGGCATCGGCCTCTACCGGACCGAGTTCCTCTATGCGGAGAGGCAGGCGGTGCCGGACGAGGAGGGGCACCTCGCCGCCTACCGCGAGGCGCTCGCGCGGCTGAACGGGCGCACGCTGACGATCCGCACCTTCGACTTCGGCGGCGACAAGTTCGGCGAGAGCGTCGGCTTCCAAGGGGAGCCGAACCCCTTCCTCGGCTGCCGCAGCATCCGCCTCTGCTTCGCGCGGCCGGAGCTCTTCCGTCCGCAGCTCCGCGCCATCCTGCGCGCGAGCAACGAGGGGCGCATCTCGCTGCTCTTCCCGATGATCGGGTCGGTGACCGAGTTCCGGAGCGCGCGGAGCATCCTCGAAAACGTCAAGGAGGAATTGCGGCGCGGCGGCGTCCCGTTCGATGCGAACCTGAAGGTGGGGGCGATGGTCGAGATCCCGAGCGCCGCGGTCATGGCCGACCTGCTCGCCCGGGAGGTCGACTTCTTCTCGGTCGGCAGCAACGACCTGACGCAGTATGCGCTCGCGGTGGACCGCACGAACGAGCGGGTCGCCAACCTCTTCCGGCCCAGCAACCCGGCGATCCTGCGCCTGCTGCGCAACGTCGTGCGCGAGGGGATCAAGGCGGGGGTCCGCGTGAGCCTCTGCGGCGAGATGGCGGCGGAGCGACCCTACACGCTGCTGCTGCTCGGCATGGGGATTCGCCACTTTTCGGTGGCGCCGAACATGGTGCCGGAGGTCAAACGCGTCGTGCGCAGCGTGAGCCGCAGCGACGCCGCCGAGATCGCCCGGACGGCGCTCAGCTTCGCGACGACGGAGGAGGTCGACTCCTACCTCGCCGAGGAGTCGGTCCGGGTGCTCGGCTACGTCTGAGCCGCAAGCCTCGGCCGGGCAACGGGTTAGGGGGGGCGGGGGGGGGCGGGCCAGGGCTCCGCGCCGCCCCCTCCCCAAGCGACTCGCCCCGGGCCGGTCGCGCCTCCGTTGCCCCCCTTCCGCCTCCGCGCGGAAACGCCGTCGTGAACGGCAGGGGGGGCGGGAATCCCCGATCAAGTCCAGCCGCGCAAACATCCGATGGGTTCTGAGCCTCCTGCCATTTGTGGCACGGCGGCAGGGATCACGGACGGACACACATGCTCAGGCGAAAGATCAAGTCCCTGATCGGTCTGGATATCGGATCGCGGGTCATCAAGGCCGTCGAGCTCACGCGCGAGGGGCACGGCTTCGTGATGACCGGGTACGGCCAGACCGAGGTGTTGAGCGAGGACCAGCGGCCCGACGCCATCCTCGAGGTGCTTCGGGACAACTCGTTCCACACCAAGCGGGTGGTGACGGCGGTCTACGGCAAGTCCGTGATCGTGCGCTACCTGTCGATGATGCGGATGCCCGACGAGGACCTCCGCAACGCGATCCGCTACGAGGCGGACAAGTACATCCCCTTCGACGTCGAGGATGTCGTGCTCGACAGCCAGCCCTTCCGCGACGACGGCTCGGGGGAGACGGCCGACGCGGAGATGCGCGTGCTGCTCGTGGCCGTCAAGCGGGCGCTGATCGAGGACCACGTGAGCCTGCTGTCGGGCCTCGGCCTCCAGCCGACGATCATCGACGTGGACTCGTTCGCGGTCGGGAACGCCTTCGAGCTCGCGCGCGGCGGCGCCCTCTTCGAGGAGGACAACAACCGCGCGATCGCGCTGCTCGACATCGGCGCGAACAAGACCAACATCAACATCTTCTACGGCGGGACCTCCTACTTCACGCGCGAGATCTACCTCGCGGGTGACGACTTCACCCACGCGATCGCGAAGCGCCTGGGGCTGGACGTCGAGAGCGCCGAGCACCGCAAGCGCGAGCCAGGCGACCACCCCGAGGAGGTGATGGAGGCGGTGATGCCTTCGTTCGACGACCTCGCGAACGAGATCCTGCTCTCCTTCGACTACTTCGAGAACCAGTTCGACCGCGAGGTGGAAGAGGTCTACCTGAGCGGCGGGGGCGCGCGCATGTCGGGCATCGACGAGGCGCTCGAGCGCACCCTGAACCGGCCGATGCACCGCTGGGATCCCACGGAGGGGATCGAGGTGCACGAGGGGGCGGTGGACTACTCGGTCGTCAAGAGCAACGCGGGGCAGCTCGCCGTCGCGATCGGCCTCGCCTCGCGGGTGCAGGAGCTCTAAGCCGTGATCCAGATCAACCTCCTCCCCCCGGAATACCGCAGGGCGGAATCCACGCCGATCGGGCGCTTCCTCGCCATCGTCGTGGGCGCCGTCATCGTGACCGGCGGACTCGTCGCGTACGGCTTCGTCCATTACAGCACGCTGAAGGGCGTGCGCGAGGTGCGCGAGGCGACCGACGCGGAGTATGGCAACAAGAAGGCGCAGGCCGAGGTCAGCCTCGCGCTGCAAGCGGAGATCAACGCCTACGAGGCGCGGCGCAAGGCGATCCAGCAGGTGGCGAAGGACCGGATCCTGCACAGCCGCAAACTCGACGAGTTGCTCGACATCCTCCACAACAAGGGGGACCGCACCGCCTACTACGTCTGGTTGAAGGACCTCTCGGTGCGGCCGGGCCGACAGCTCAAGAAGGGCCAGATGGACTCGGGCGGATCGATGAGTTTCAGCGGATGGGCCGAGACGCGCGAGTTCAGCCGCGTGACGAGCCTGCGTGACGCGATCCGGAAGGACCCCTTCTTCCAGGACTTCAAGAGCATCTCCCAGCCCATCTTCAAGGAGGTGCGCTGGGACGACGGCCTCGAGCCCGCTTCGGGCGGCCGATTCAACTACACGATGGTGCTGCAGCCTCTCGGCTACCAGCGCGACGCGAAGAAGAAGTGATCGGGGACGGGAGGATCACGTGAACCGGCTCAGCGAAAAGCAGCTCCTGATCGGCACGATCGGGATTACGGTCCTCCTCTGCGGAGGGCTCGGGTTCCTCATCTGGAGGGACCTCAACTCGGTCCGGCAGGAGGAGTCCCGCACGGCGGAACTCCGTCGCCTGATCGACGAGGCCGAGCGCGAGATCGGCCAGATCACGCCCCGCGAGTACCGCGTCATCAGCGACCGCGAGATGGCGGACAAGGAAGTCACGTTCCTGCCGGAGGAGTCGGAGATCGAGACCTTCTGGGAGGTGCTGGAGCGGTTTGCCGTCGAGAGCGGGGTCCGGATCAGCGAGATCACGCCGAACTCCGCCCGCGCGGACGGCAAGGCGAAGGGGCCCATCGACAGCGTCTCCCAGGTCCTGAGCCTGCGGGGCACCGTCGACGAGTTCCTGCGCTTCATCAACTTCGTCGAGAACTACGACCGCATCATCAACGTCGGGGAGTATTCGATCAATGCCGGCGAGAGTGTCGACGAGGACGGCAAGGTCCGCCACGGGATCAAGCTCGCGCTGACGACCTTCACCTACAGCAAGAAGATCGCGAACACGATCGTCTCGATCCAGAGCTACGAGAAGAAGCGCGAGAATCCCGAGGTCAAGAAGTGGCTCAGCCGCATCAAGATCCAGGAGAAGGAGACCTACACGCTCCGCACCTCGCTGGGCCGCCGCGATCCCTTCGAGAACGTGCGCCGGCAGGTGCAGGTGGACGTGGACGACGGGATGGACCGCGCCGCGCAGCAGGAGATGGTGGACAATCTGATCGAGATGGTCCGGACCCTGCAGGAGGGAATCGAGATCGAGGACCACCTGCGCAAGATCAAGGACCTCTTCCGCCTCGCCCAACAGGTGAAGGAGAACCGCGAGGCGATGGCGCAGCTTGCCCGCCTGATCGACCAGGTGCGCCTCGAGAACCTGATCCGCGTCCGCGATTTGCAGGAGCGCTTCCGCACCGACGTGCAAGTCCCGTTCCTCGAGCTCCACGAGCGCCTGGCGAAGGTGCGCGAGGAGGAGCCGCGGATGACGCTGGGCATGGTCGAGGAGATCCGCGGGCGCGCCGTGAAGGCCTTCGAGGCCCGTGAGTGGAAGAAGGTCGAGGAGACCGTCCGCAACTTCATGGACGTGAGCCGCGGCGGCGACTGGGTCGAGGAGGAGGCGCGCTCGCTTGTCGTCGAGATCAACGACCTGCTGCGGCGCTCGCAGGTCATCGAGCGATTCGAGAAGCGGACGATCGAGATCTCGTCGATCCTCTACGCGCCGAACGCGGTCAGCATCGCGGTCATCAACCGCAAGCAGTTCATCGAGGGGGACGCCCTCGATGGCGACGGCCGCGTCATCATCTTCGAGATCGGGGAGAACTACGTGATCTTCGAGACCGAAGGCGTCGAGATCAAGCGGACCCAGAGTGGAAAGTGATCAACCGCGGGTTTCCCGCGGACGTAAGGAGGAGACTTCGATGGACAATCGTAGGAAGCGGGGTGCGATGCCCTGGCTCGCGGCGCTGGCGCTGCTGGGGAGCTTCATGGCCCCCGCGTTCGCCCAGAGCAAGCCGACCGATGCGAACATGGCGCAACTCGACATCGGCGACGGCATCGTCCGGTTCGACGTGCGCAACCGCGCCCTCACGGACGTGGTCGACCTGATCCGCAACAAGACGAAGGTCAACATCGTCCTGAGCAAGGAGGCCGCCGCGGCGACCGTCACGCTCAAGGTCGATCTGCACTGGCTGATGGCGCTCGAGCTCGCCGCGGAGAAGGGCGAGTGCATTCTCGAGCGTGTGAGCCCGGTGCTGATCAAGGTCGCGCGCCCGGAGCGCGTGACGATCCAGTTCGAGAGCGAGGACGTCAAGAAGGTCATCAGCGTGCTGGCGACCTACTCCGGCGCCAACATCGTCGTCTCGCCGGCGGTGCAGGGGAACGTCACCGTGACCCTGAAGAACATCCCGTGGCGGGACGCCCTCGAGCAGATCGTCAAGACGCTCGGCTACGCCGTCGTCGAGGAGGACCGGGGCATCCTGCGCATCATCCCGCGGGAGGACCTGAAGCAGCAGCTCGAGACCCGCGTGATGCGCCTGCGGTACATCCGGCCCCCGAGCCCCTACCGCGCGTACATCGACACCGAGTACGCGAAGGAGCGCATCGATGCGCCCGACTCGAAGCGGCCGGAGTCCGAGTTCCCGATCCTCGACGCGCTGAAGTCGGCGGTCGAGATCGAGGGCGGCACGATCCAGTACGACCGCGTGACGAATTCCATCTTCGCGCGGGGCACGAAGCCGGCCCTCGACAACCTGATCCAGCTCGTGCAGCAGATCGACGTCGAGCCGGCGCAGATCTTCTTCGACGTCAAGCTGATCACGACGGAGAACCAGGACCTCCTCGACATCGGCGTCGACCCGGGCGAGGACGGCTGGACCATGGCGGTGACGCTCGGCTCGACGAAGTCGCGCCTCCCGTTCGGCGTCTGGAGCGACCTCGACCGCGCCGCGGCGGGCGATCCCCTCAACGGCACCCGCGTCCCCGATCCGGCCACCGGCCTGCTCCCCTCGGCGGGAAGCACCTTCGGCACGCTGGACTTCAGCGGCGTCAGCATGGCGCTGCGCCTCTTCAAGGAGGACCGCACGAGCCAGATCGTGCAGGCGCCCAAGCTGATCGCGCTGGACAACCAGGAGGCGACCATCTTCGTCGGCCAGACGGTCCGCTATGCGCGCACGTCGGCTTCGAGCAACCAGTCCGGCGGGCTCACCTTCTCGATCGAGGAGGCGCCGCAGTCGCCGGTGCAGCAGGGGTTCCAGCTCCTCGTGATCCCGCACGTGATCCCCAACAGCGACAAACTCATGGTCACGGTGATCCCCGAGGCGGAGCAGCTCGTCGGCACGTCGACCACGCTCGAGGGCTTCGACGAGTTCGCCAGCGGCGAGGGCGTCAACCGCGTGTCGATCCTGCTGCCGCGGGTCAGCGCCTCGACGATCGTGACGCACTTGATCATCCGCTCCGGCGAGACCGCCGTGCTCGGCGGCCTGCTGACGAAGACCGACGTCGACGTGGAGCGCGGCATCCCGGGCCTGAAGAAGATCCCGGTGCTGAAGTGGCTCTTCACCGTCAAGGAGCGCCAGAAGACGCTCCGCAACCTGATCGTCTTCATGACGCCGCGCATCATCCAGAGCTCGGAAGACATCGAGGCATCGATCAAGGAGGCGATCCGCGAGTATCGCGGCCGCCTCGAGAGGGACTGGTCGGACATGTTCCCCGAGGACGTGCTTCCGGCCGGCGGCAGCGCGGAGAGCAAGAGCTCCGGCGCCTAGGCCCTCGACCGAACGACGCACACGCGGGGCGGCCTTAGGGCCGCCCCGCTTCTTTTCGCACGGGCGCCATGCGCCGGGACTTCCGCTGCCGCCTCGCGACCGTTAGGCTCCGCGCTCGATGCCGCGCGTGTTGTTGATCAACGCCGCCGAGCCCGAGGAGACGCGTGCCGCGCTCGTCGAGGAGGGCCGCCTCGTCGAGTACCGCCGGGAGCGGGCGGCGGCGGCGAAGCTGGTCGGCAACATCTACCTCGGCCGGGTCGTGAACATCGAGCGCGGGATCGGGGCGGCCTTCGTCGATTGCGGGATGGGGCGCAACGCCTTCCTCCACGTCAGCGACTGCCTTCCTGCAGCGCCGGGCCTGCCGGAGCGCATCGAGGAGCGCTTTCCGGTGGGGGAGAGGGTGCTCGTGCAGGTCACCCGCGAGCCCTTGGGCGACAAGGGGCCGGTTCTCACCGCCCACGTGAGCCTGCCCGGCCGCTTCCTCGTACTGCTTCCCTTCGCGGAGGCGGGCGGCGTCAGCCGACGGATGGAGGGGGAGGGCAAGGAGGATCTCCGCGCCCTCGCCCGCGAACTCGAGCGCCGGGAGCAGGCGGGGCTCATCGTCCGGACCGCCGCCGCGACGGCGACCAAGCGCGAACTGGTGCGCGACCTGCGCCTGCTCCGGAAGCTGTGGGCCGCGATCGAGGCGCGCTCGCGCACCGCACAACCGCCCGCGCTGCTCCACAGCGAGGGCGACCTCGTCGGTCGCGCGCTGCGCGACCTCGCCGACCGCGACGTCGACGAGATCCACGCCGATACGCCGGAGGCCCTCGCCCACGCCCGGGAGACGCTGCTCGCGATGGAGCCAACGCTCGCCTCCCGTCTCCGCCTTCACGCGGGCCCGCAGCCGCTCTTCCATGCGTTCGGCATCGAAGAGGAGTGCGACCTCGTCCACGCGCGGCGCGTCCCGCTGCCGGGAGGTGGCTCCCTCGTCTTCGACCGGACCGAGGCGATGGTCACCGTCGACGTCAACTCCGGCCGCACGCGCCACGAGGAGGGGCTCGAGGAGACGGCCTTCCAGACCGACCTCGAGGCGGCCGCCGAAGTGGCGCGGCAGATCCGGCTCCGAAACCTCGGCGGAGTCATCGCGATCGACTTCATCGACCTGCGCGAGCGCAGCCGGGTGCGCGAGGTCGAGCGCACGCTCCATGACCACCTGCGCCGGGACCGCTCCCGGGTGCGAACGGGCCGGATGGGCCCGTTCGGCGTCTACGTGCTGACGCGGCGCCGTGCCGGCGACGGAAGCGAGGGGGGCCTCGGGGGCTGCCCGCACTGCGGCGGCCCCGGTCCCGTCCCCGAACCCCTCGATACCGCCCTGCGCGTGTACCGCGAACTCTCTTCGCGCCCCCGCCACGCCTCGCTGCTTGCGCGCCTCGACCCGGCGGCGGCGAGGCTCCTGCTCGCCTCCCGCGAGGCGGCGCTCCGCGGCCAGGAGGGAGGTGGCCGACGCCGGCTGCGGGTCGTGGCGGATCCTGCCCTCCCGCCCGGCGTCTGGGAGGTCGAGCCCCTTCGCGCTCCTTGACCCCGCCGTAGTGTCCCGTACATTGTAGCGCTCCTCCCATGTACGCAGTCTTCGAAGACCGGGGCCGCCAGCACACCGTGAAGCCGGGCGAAGTCGTCCTGCTCGATCTGAGCGACGCGGAGCCCGCGTCATCGCTCGTGTTCGATCGCGTGCTGATGATCGGCGGCGAGAGCGGCGCGAAGGTCGGGACCCCGATCCTTCCCGGCGCGCGCGTGACCGCCACCGTGCTCGGCATGGTCAAGGGGCGCAAGCTGGTCTTCCGGAAGTTCCGACGCCGGAAGAACTACCGCCGCAAGATCGGCCACCGGCAGCGCTACACGCAGGTCCGCATCGAGAAGATCCTGGGCTAGCGGAACGGGAGTGAGCCATGGCACATAAACAGGGCAAGGGCGCCACACGGAACGGTCGCGATTCCAACGCGCAGAGGCGCGGCGTGAAGGCCTTTGGCGGCCAGGTCGTCACGGCCGGCTCGATCCTCGTCCGCCAGTGCGGCACCAAGTTCAAGCCGGGCCGCCACGTCGGCGTCGGCTCCGACTACACGCTCTTCGCGCTGCGCACGGGACGCGTCGAATACCTGCCGAACCGGAGCGTGCGGATCCACCCGGTCGAGCCGGTCGCCTAGCCGCCGGCAGCGGCGCCCGGCTCCCCCCGGGCCCCCCGAGATTCGATGTTCAAGGACGAGCACACGATCTGCGTCCGGAGCGGCAAGGGGGGGGACGGCTGCGTCTCCTTCCGGCGCGAGAAGTACGTGCCTCGCGGCGGGCCCGACGGCGGCAAGGGGGGGGATGGCGGATCGGTCTACCTGCGCGCTTCAGGCCAGCTCGCGACCTTCTCGGACATGGCCGACCAGATCCACTATCGCGCGGCGGAGGGTGGCGACGGCCGAGGCAAGAGTTGCACCGGCCGCAGCGGAGAGGATCTCTACATCGACGTGCCCGTCGGCACGATCGTGCGGGAGCGCGAGGGTGGCCTGACCCTGCGCGATCTCGCGGAGGAGGCGATGACGCTGCTCGTCGCGAAGGGGGGCAAGGGCGGCAAGGGGAACGAGTCGTTCAAGAACTCGACGAACCAGGTCCCCCGGGAGTCGACCCCCGGCGAGGAGGGGGAGGAGCGCTGGCTGAGGCTTGAGTTGAAGCTGCTCGCGGACGCGGGGCTCGTGGGGCTTCCGAACGCGGGCAAGTCGACGCTGCTGTCGCGGCTCAGCCGAGCCCGGCCGAAGATCGCCGACTACCCCTTCACGACGCTGACCCCCTTCCTCGGCATCGTCGCCGGGCCGGGCTACCGCTCCTTCACGCTCGCCGACCTGCCGGGGCTGATCGAGGGCGCCAGCGAGGGCCACGGCCTCGGCCACCAGTTCCTGCGCCATGTGGAGCGGACGCGGGTGCTGGTGCACGTGGTGGACCTCTTCGGGGAGGATCCCGCGGGCGCCTACCGCACCATTCGCAAGGAACTCGAGGCCTACGGCCACGGCCTCCCCGCCCGCCCGGAGGTGGTGGCCGCCAACAAGAGCGACCTGCTCGCTGCCGGTGGGGCCGCCGGCGACCGCCTCAAGGATCTGCGCGGGGTGGTCGATACGGTGGTAATCCCGATTTCGGGCGTCTCCGGGGAGGGTCTGCCCGCGCTGGTCCAGGCGGTCCTCGAGCGGCTCTGACCTCCGCCCCGGAGCGGAAGCGGAGCCTCCCATGGATACGCGCGAGCTCTTTCGGATCCTCGTCCGCGGCGGCGGAAGCGACCTCGTGATCAAGGCGGGGGGCTGCCCCGCGATGCGCGTGCAGGGGCGCATCAAGTTCGTCTCCGAGTCGCGCGTCCCCGACGCGTTCGCCGAGGCGCTCGCGCAGCAGGTCGTCCCGGAGAAGCTGCGCGCCAAGTTCGAGAGGTCGGGAGAGGTGGACTGCTCCCACGTCGTCGAGGACGTCGGCCGCTTCCGCGCGAACCTCTTCCGCCAGCAGGGGAAGCTGACGCTCGTCTTCCGCCACGTCGCCGAGCAGGTCCCGTCGATGGAGGAGCTGAACCTCCCCGCGAAGCAGTTGAAGGCGCTCGCGGCGCTGCAGCGCGGGCTCGTGCTGGTGACCGGAACGACCGGCTCCGGCAAGAGCACGACGCTCGCCTCGATGGTGGAGTACATGAACCACCACTTCGCGCGCCACATCATCACGATCGAGGATCCGATCGAATACGTCTTCGTCGACCGCAAGTCGCTGATCAACCAGCGCGAAGTCGGCTTCGACACCGACAACTACACGCAGGCGCTCCGGCACGTCGTGCGGCAGACGCCCGACGTGATCCTGCTCGGCGAGATGCGCGATGCCGAGACCGTGGAGGCGGCGCTCGCGGCCGCGGAGACCGGCCACCTCGTCCTGTCCACGCTGCACACGGTGAACGCGGTGCAATCGGTCGAGCGCATCCTCGGCTTCTTCGAGCCGCACCACCACGCGCAACTCCGCCTCCAGCTCTCCCTCGTGCTCGAGGGCGTGATCAGCCAGCGCCTTCTGCCGCGCAAGAACGACCAGACCCGCGTGCCCGCCGTCGAGATCCTCCTCGCGACGCCGACCGTCCGCGACCTGCTCTACGAAGGCAAGACCCGCGAGCTGACGAAGGCGATCTACGAGGGGGCCCACTACTATGGCACCCAGACCTTCCAGCAGTCGCTCGTGAATCTCTACCGCGAGACGCTGATCACCTACGACGACGCCCTCGCCGCCTCCGACAACCCCGACGAGCTGAAGCTCGAACTGCGCGGCATCACGAAGGGGTCGGCCGCCGGGGACTTCAACTTCAAGTACTAGGCGGGAGCCTCCCGGGGGGGCCGCGGGGCCGCGCTTTCGCCGCGCGGGGCGGGGCCGGGCGGGCGGGCTCGGACAGCGAAGGCGCCCCGCGCCGGGACCGAGGAACTTTCTTCGGGTCGCAAGGCCGGGGCGTCGTCCAAGGGGAGGCGGTCGTATACTCTGGGAGAGAACCCATGTCGGTCGGCTCGATCAAGAAACTCCTCCTCGCGATGAATCTCGGTGCGCTGGCGCTCCTGCTGCTCGTGGCATGGAGCTTCCTCTCCCACCGCCGCGAGATGCGGGAGATCCCCGAGCGTCCCGTCTTCCAGCCGAAGGAGGAGCAGGGGGCGGGGGAACGAATCGGGGGGATCGACAATGTGACGATGAAGCTGGGGCGCTTCCCGGAGCCGGTGGCGGCCACGTCCGAGGCGCCTGCGGCCCAGGCTGAGCCGGAGCTCGAGTCGGTTCTCGCGTCAATCGGCACGATCGTCGGGGCGATCGCGGTCTACCCTCCCTACACGGAGGATGGCCTCAAGCCCGTGATCATCTTCGAACTGAAGGGGCAGCCCGGCAAGCGGATGGCGGTCTCCCTCTACGAGGCTCTCGTGAGCAAGCCGGACCCCGACCCCGCCCGCGCCCTCGCGCGGGAGGTGATCCCGGTCGCCTACCAGTTCGTCGGCTGCGAGCTCGATGCGGATGGGCGGACCTTCTTCCGCTTCGACATGCGCTGCGACGGCTCCGACATCCAGCGCACGCTCTGGCGCGGAGAGGGTCCCAAGAAGGAGCCAGCCGCCCCGCCCGCCAGCGACGCCCAGGCACCCCCGTACCAGGGCAACGCCAAGGGCTTCTACATCGGCAACCCGGGCAAGCCGCGGTCGAAGCCGGAGCCGGCGGGCGAGCCGGAGAAGCCCACCGAGACCGCGACGGTTGAGGCGCCTCCGCTCCCGCTGCCGCTCATCCCGACGGTGCGCGGAGAGCCCGACCGGCTCTTCGACGACGAGGAGGGCACGCTCGCGCCGACGCGCGAGGCGGTCGAGTACCTGAAGGAGAACTACAACGACTTGCTGAAGGACGCCCGCACGACGACCTACGTCGACCCGACGACGCGGCAGGCGCGCGGCATCCAGGTCCTCGGCATCAAGTCGGGTTCGATGGCGAACAAGTTCGGCGTCCTCGCCGACGACGTGATCCTGTCGATCAACGGACGCCCGGTCACGCGCCAGGCGGAGGCGGTCAACATCGTCAAGTCCGAACTCAACAACAACAAGTCGCTGATCACCGTGAAGATCCTGCGCCGCGGGCGCGAGATCACGCAGACCTACGACACGCGGGATCCCGACGTGCGCCGCAACGCGCGGGACCTCATCCGCAAGCGCGGCCGCTGACCGTCGCCTTGCTGCTCGCCCTCGACATCGGCAACTCCTCGATCAAGTGGGCGCGCTTCCTCTCTGGTCGCCGCGTGGACGGCGGCAGGCTGCCCCTCGACGGCGACTTCGGACGGCTTCCGCAGGCGGCGCGCGCCGCGGCGGTCGCCGTGAACCCGGCAGCCCTCGCCCGTCTCCGCCGGGCGCTGCCCCGCCTGCGGGTGGCCGGCGAGGACTTCCAACACGGCATGTTCGTCGACTATCGACCGCCCGAGGCGTGCGGTCTCGACCGCGTCTTGGCCGTGCTCGGCGCGATGCACCGGCACCCCGAGGCGGAGGCGGTGCTGACCCTTGACCTAGGCACCTGCCTCGTCGGAACGGTGGGGGTCCGGGGGAGGGGCCTGCTCGGCGGGGCGATCCTGCCCGGCTTCGAATTGATGGCCCGGGCGCTGGCCGAGGGGACGGCTCTATTGCCGCACGTCGGCTGGTCGGCACGCGGGCCGACGCTCGGCCGCACGACGGTAGAGTCGATCCATGCGGGCATCTGGGCCGCTCTGGCGGGGGGTGCACGCGAACTGATTCGAGGGTGTCGTGCGGAGATCCCCGAGCCCCTCCACGTGGTTGCCGTGGGGAGCGGCGCGGGCGCGCTGGCGCTGGCCGTTCCGGAGATCGACTCCCTCCACCCCTTTGCAACGTTGTGGGGCGTCTACCTGGCCGCCGAGGACGGTCGTAGCTCGCAAGACGCCTAGTCGTCGCGTAGGGTTCCCGCGTGCAGTTCGAGCGCCACGACCGCATCTGGATCCGCGGCGGGACGGTCGTCACGGCCCTCGGCCAGTCGCGAGCGGATCTCTTGATCGAGCGGGGAGTGATCACGGCGATCGGCGAGCGGATCGCCCCGCGCGAGGCGCATGTCGTCGAGGCGTCCGATCTCGTCGTCACCCCCGGCTTCGTCGATGTCCACGTGCATCTGCGCGATCCCGGTGCTGCCGATTCGGAGACGCTCGAGAGCGGTCTCGCCGCGGCGGCGGCGGGCGGCATCCACCATGTCTACTGCATGGCGAACACCGATCCGGTCAACGACGATCCTGAGATCACCGGCGATCTGGTCGCGCGGGCGGCGCGACTCTCCCCGCTGGCATTGCATCCGGTCGCCGCGGTCACGCGCGGCCTGCGCGGCGATCGGCTCACCGACTTCGCCGCCCACCGCGCCGCCGGCGCGGGAGCGCTGTCGAACGACGGGCTCCCGGTCGAGGAGGTCGGCACCCTCCGCCGCGCGCTGGAGCGCGCGGGGGAGGCGGGCATGACGATTCTCGTCCACGCAGAGGATCGGGTGCTCGCCGCAGGCGGCGCCGTCGATGCCCGCGTCGCCTCAAGGCTCCACGCGAAGGGCATACCCGTCGAAGCGGAGGACCTCGCGACCGCACGCGATGTGGGCGTAGCCACGGAGACCGGAGCAGCGCTCCACGTATGCCACGTCTCGACGGCCGGGGCGGTCGAGATCGTGCGCGCGGCGCGCGAACGCGGCGGCCGGATCTCGGCGGAGGCGACCCCCCATCACCTGCTGCTCTCCTACGACGACATCCCCGAGGGGGACAGCGACTTCAAGATGAACCCGCCCCTGCGTTCCCGTGCCGACGTCGAGGCGCTCATCGAGGGCGTCAGGGACGGCACCGTCACCGCGATCGCCACCGATCACGCCCCCCACGCCCCCCGCCGCAAGTCTGCGAGTCTCGACGCCGCCCCCTTCGGGGCGATCGGCCTCGAGACCAGTTTCTCGGTCGCCTACTCCGCCCTAGTCGCCACCGGGCGGATCTCGCTCGACCGGCTGATCGGACTCTACGTCGAGGGACCCGCCGAGATCGTGGGGCTCATTCCCCCCCGAATCGCCGAGGGCGCCCCCGCAGAGTTGAACCTGATCGACCTCGGGGCCTCTTGGGTCGTCGATCCGCGCCGCCTCCAGAGTCTGAGCAGGAACTGCCCATTCAAGGGCCGCCGCCTCACGAGCCGAGTAGTCGCCGTCGTCCGTGGTCGGGACCTCCTCAGGCTCTAGCTGTGCGGGACCGCACTCTCCCCCCGTCTCACCATCGCACACCCACCGCCATCGGCTCACGCATGGAACGTCATAAACATTTACAAGATAACATGTTACATCGCCATGGGTAGGCGTGCCGAGGGCCAGCTTCCCATGGAACACAAATTGCAGGAAATGCGCAAACGGCGATATGCCATGAGTTTGCGGAAAGTGCTGTTCGATTAGACTGCGCTGTTTACACGTGTCCCCCGGTTTCGTAACTTCCCCCGTCTGTAGGCGGATCGCCAGCGAGAGCGTCGCCTGCCGGGGGGCCTGTCCCCCAGATCGGTGTCAAGAAGGAGTGGTCATGAAAGGTTCGTGGGTCTTCGTCCGACTCGTTCTTGTGGCGGCCTTGGCCGCGCTTCCGGGCTTGGTGTCGGGCTGCAGCGGAGGCCAGACTCCGGCCCTGTTCGATCCGACGGAGATTGCGCTCGTGCGCGTGGAACCGGCCGACGGCGAGAGCGCATTCGCCCGCAACCGCGTCGTCACGATGTTCTTCAGCACGGCGGTTCTGCCGAGCTCGGTCAACGATCAGTCGATCCGCATCCGCACCGGAGGGACCTTCCAGACGAGGCCGCGCGGATCCTTCCTGATCAGTGGGAACAAGGTCGAGTTCGACCCGACGGTCACGGAGGCGGGTGGCAGGAACGCGATCGGCTTCGAGGCCGGCGCGCAGATCCTGCTCGAGGTTCCGCTCTTCGTGCCGGGCTCCCAGGAGCCCGCAGTGAACTTCGTGCAGAACGTCGAGGGCAATCCGATCACCCTCGCGTCGGGGGATAACAACATCAGCTTCACGACGGGCTCCGGGTGGGACGATGCGGTGCCCGGTCCCCCCGGCGTGCTCGGCATCGAATTCACGCCGAGTCCCAACGCGGCGGGCCTCGTGGCCTCCAACGCCGCCGTCACGGTCATCTTCAACGAGGCGATGGATCCCGGCAGCATCATCCTGAGCCGGAACATGTTCCTGACGAACAACACCGCGACCTCCCCGATCTACCAGCTCGACATCCCGAGCACGACCTTCTTCGACGGCTCCGCAACGCGCTTCACGTTCCTGCCGGTCTTCGGTTTCGGCCAGGGCCCCTTCAACATCCTGGTCAACTTCATCGACCCCGATGCCCCGAACACCTTCAGCCCCGTGAACCTCCCCACGGACCTCGCCGGGAACAGCGTGCAGAACTTCACCTTCTTCGGCACCTTCGACACGCAGTTCGACCCCAACGCCATCAACACGGGCATCGTCCGCGAGACCTTCAGCTCCTTTGCGATGCGCGACGCGCCCTTCACCAACGCGCGCTGGGGAGATGACCCCGCGTTCTCGGGCCAGCTCGTGGGTCGGCCGATCACGACGCGCGTCCAGAACGTGAACATCGCCGCGATCAAGGCAGGCGGCGCCTTCTCGGATATCGACAACAACCGGGGCAACACGATGCCGGGGGAGGAGGACTACTGTCCGACCGCCTACCCGCTCGTCGGCCCGGACCTTGTGGTCGGTACCGGCAATCCGCCGACGTCGGCCGGCCGCCGGCAGCTCAACCTCTACCGCCAACAGGAGCTGGGAGGCAACGGCACGGTGATCCGCATCGCTTGGGGGCCGGACAGCGACGCGACCTTCGCCGCCACCTACGGCGGCTTCACGATGCGCATCGGCCACAAGCGCCGGGCGACGGACCTCACGCCGGACAGCTTCTTCGGGCAGTTCGACGTGGACGGATTCATCAAGCTGGTCGACAACGTCAGCTATGCGGTCCCGCAGGCCAAGAACCACGGCGGCGGCCTGATCAACGCGGCCTACGTGAACTGGCCGAAATTGGACACCTTCTTCGACTACGACGGCGACAACGAACTGCTGCTCGACATCGCGGCGAAGGAGGGCAACACCTTCCAGACCTTCCGGACGTTCATGGCGTTCAGCACGATCTTCGGCCAGTGCGGCTGCAACTCCTTCCCGCAGTGCAACCCCAATACGTCCACGGGCCAGCGGCAGATGGACACGACCTATGCGGGGGACAGTCCCGACCCGACGCCGATCCCGCTCACGGTCACCAACCCGAGCGCGATCGTGCATGTCATGCAGTTCGAGATGGCCGCGCTGCGCTCCGACGCGAGGTCGAGGTACTACAACACGCTGACGGCGGATCCGACCTTCCGGACGCCGCTCATCAGCCCGATCGTGCAGTCCGGTGGCGCCACCGTTGCGGTCACCTGGTCCGCGAGCAGGGACGGCATCGTCGAGGACGTGCCGTTCGGGCCCAACATCAGTTCCTGCAACGGTCGCCGCTACCTGCGGTGGCACGCGGTTCTCAAGTCGAACATCTTCACGAGCGCCCGGGGCCGGATCGCGCTCATCGAAGTGCCCTTCACCTTCCCGTAGTCGGCGGGCACCGATCGGAAACTCAGGAGAGAAGACGAGGCGCAACCAGGGGTGGCCCGCAGCGGCAGGACGGGCCTCCCCCTGAGATGGAGTGAGTGGATGAGCAAGCGAGGAAACCTCTTCGTCCGCGCGACGGTGTTCGCGCTGCTTCTGCTGGGAATCTCCTCATGCACAGGAGGCGGCATCGGAGTCCCGCCGCTGCGCGTGGTGCTGTTCAACTTCGCTCCGGGGTTTGCCGGGGTGCACCTGAACGCGCCGCTGGAGTTGACCTTCTCAACTGACGTCGATCCCGACAGCGTCACGCAGGACTCGATCCGCATCTTCACCACGACGACGTCGACGACGTTCCCCGATCCCGGCGCTCCGGCGATCGGTCGATTCGACGTGCAGGGGAACGTCGTGCGGTTCCTCCCTCGCGTTCCCTGCCTCGCCGACCTGACCGATGCCGGCCTTCGGATCGGATTCCAGTACACGATCCAAGTCCCCGCCGCTCCCGATGTCATCGAGCCCGTCCGCACGGAGGACGGCATCGCCGGCGGCATCGAGGGCGATCCGAACGTCGTCAGCTTCACCGAGTTCTTCACGACGCTGAACCAGACGATCCTGCCTGCACCGGCAGACATCACCGCCGAGCCGAATCTCGCACTGTTGAGCCGCTTCTTCGTCGATGAGGGCATCCAGAACGGGATCGATCCGGTGAATCGAAGTCTGCTCCCGCTGGCTGATCGCGACTCTCCCCAGGTCGTCGACACCGACCCGAACGAGGGCGAGAGCGGCTTCGGCACGATCACCGGCATCCAGGCGGGACTCGGCACCGCCTTCGTGCGTCTCGACCCGATCACGCTCATCTTCAGCGAGCCGATCAGCCCGTGGCGCGTTCGCGCGGAGAACATCACCATCCGCAACACCAATCTGGGTGGCGAGACCTTCGACCTCTTCTTCTTCTTCACCTGCGGTCGCGGCGGAACGGAAGAGCCCCAGACCCGGGTGCAGATCACCGTGTTCGATGCGGACTCCGCATTCGACCAGGCGTCCGTCCCCCAGGGCCGGTACAGCCTGAACCTGACCGCCTTCACCGACCTCGCCGGAAACCCGCTCGTCAACAGCCTGGCCATCCCCCCCGTCGCGGACGGCACCTTCCAACTCACCTTCAGCACCGTCTCCTCCCCGTCGCTGCCGACGGACATCAAGGTGACCTTCCAGGACGACGATCAGGACGGTCACGTCGATGTCGGCGGTCTGCGCACGCCGACCCGGAACCCGAACGAATTCCACGGACACGTGCCTCCCTTCCTCGGCGGCATGGCGAACGACCGGATCCCGAACGCGTCGCTCAGCCCGCAGACCACGACCGCGAACTGGGGCGACACCGCCTTCTTCAACGGATGCGAAATCCAGTACCACAACGGCTACGATCCGCTGGACCTCGTCGATTTCGACCGGCCCATCCCGCAGGCCGTGCGCCTCCGAGGCGGGTCGCGCTTTGGCGCCACAGCCATCATCTGTCCTCTCGTGGGGGACGCCGCGGGCCCGACCAACAACGTGCAGGGAACCCAGGACGGCATCGTCGCGTCGCCCACCGAAGCGGGGAAGCTGGACTTCGTCCTCACCGGGAGCGCGAGCATCCAGATCTTCACCGGCAGCGCCGCCACCGGACCGATCCTCTACCACTACAACTTGTTCCGTCTTCAGGAGATCGCAGGTGGGCGTCCCACGATCCGGGCGTTGCAGGGCTCGATCTATCCGCTGATCATCTTCGTCGAGGACGATGCGCTGATCGCCGGCGACATTCTGTTGGATGGAGCGGATGGCGAATTCGGCTTCAACGGCGCCAACGACCAGAGCCATGCCGGCCTCTCACGGAACGTAGGGGGGCGCGGGGGGTTGGCGGTGGCCGGCGGCGGCAACGGGGGCAACGGCGGTTCCACCATCTACGGCGACGTTCCCAGTCTCGTGGATGGGGAGAACGGTGCCGTGCCGGTCAACGTTCTCGGCCCGGTCGACGCCCTCAGTGAAGCGGTCGCGGGCCTGACGAACATGAGTGTCGGTGGCGGCGGCAGATATGACGAGACGCAACCGCCGGCCGCCGTCGAGCCCGTCTACATCGCGGGCGGTGGCGGCAGCCACGCGAGCGGCGGAACGGGGGGGGCGGATGCTTCGTCGGCCCCCACGCCGGGAGTCTCGAACCACGGCAGGGGTGGCGTCTCCTACGGCACCCATGTCGACTTCAGCAGCCCCGTCGTGGGTGCCTGCGGGGGTGCCGGCGGCGGCGGCGGCGGGGCGGATGACGACCAGTTTGCCGCGGGTGCGGCCGCCAACTCGAACGACAACCGTGCCGACACCACCGACGACGGCGGAGGCGGCGGCGGCGGAGGAGGCGGCTTCTTCGGGCTCTTCGCGGGTGGCAACATCACCCTCGGGATTGTCGACCCGGGAGCCGACCCCGATCTGCCGGGAGATGACATCCTCACCTTCGCGCGCATCCGCTGCGTGGGCGGTCGCGGCGGCTCGACCTACGCGACGGTGGCCGGCGATCCGCCGGTGCCTGGCACGGTCGCAGGTACGCCGAACGTCAACTCGCCAATCGGTCAGGGTGAGGCGGGCGGCGGCGGTGGCGGCGGCGGCATCTGTCTCGTGGCCGTCGGGCAGATCCGCTGGCGCGTCGCGGAAATCTACGTATGGGGCAAGCCGGGTGGCAACACGGTCACCTTCGAGGGGCGCGCCGCCGGCAACAGTGGCGGCAACGGCGGCGGCGGCCTGATCTTCTGCCAAGACGTGGACGGTGTGGATGGCATCTCGGAATTGGGCACTCCGTTCGGCAGCAACCGTCGCATCCAGTTCCTCCCGGACGTCAACCGGGATCTCGACTTCGACGGCACCGCCGACCTGAATCCCGCGGTCCCCGCCAACGTACCGATCATCCGCGACCTCAACGAGATGAACTCCGCCGGCGCGTCGGGAGCGGCGGCGTTCGCTTACGGCATCTACGGCGACGGAAGGCACGAGCCGCTCTTCGGCACGACGCAGATCGTCACCGAGTTCTTCGACACCCTTTCCGATACCGTTTCCTACGACGAGATTCGCATCCTCTCCAACGCGCCGAGATTCGCCTACTCGGTAGGCACGCCGGCCAGCCGCCCGATCCGGGTCTTCCTCGACGTGACGCGCTCCTCCGGCGGGTTCCCCGACCTTTCGACGGAGAATGCGGTCACGGGGGCGTTGATCGCGCCTGTGGGTGCCACGATCGAGATCGGCCAGCACTTCAACCAGGACACCGGTCTGGCGGAGCTTTCTCCCCGCTTCGACAGCAGATTCATCATTCCCGCCGCAGGTCCGACGCTCGCGAAGCGGTTCGCGCGTCTGCGCATCGTCTTCGATCTCGCGCTCGTGGGCACCCCCGCGACGCTGGTCGACTCGTTCGCGCGGCGCGGCGCCCTGCCGCTCCCGATCGCGGATGACCCGGCGACACTGGGGGTCATCGAGAACACCCTCGGCAACATCGACCAGGCACCTCCCGGCGTCCCGGCGGTTGCCGAAGTCCGCGTGAGGTTCACTCCGTAGGCGGCATCCGCGATCGCCGGACCGTTGGTCCGCCTCCTCTCTTCCAAGCAGGGCCGCCGGCATCGCGCCGGCGGCCCTTTTCCGCGCCAAACATGACCGCCGCAACGCACCACCCGAAGGTGCCCGGAGCCCTGGGCGCGCGGGCATGGTGGGCCCCGCTGGTGGCGCGACTCTACCTGCGGCGGCCCGACCTCGCGGAGCTGCTGGCCATCAAGTACGGGTCGCCCCGCGCCCTGCGTCGTGCCGTCTGGAACGAGACGCTCTTCCGGCTCCGGCGGACGCGCGGATACCGTCTCGTCTCGGCCAATTTCGAGGTCACGAATGCGTGCAACCTCCACTGCACGATCTGCCCGGTGAACCAAGGGATGAAGCGCCCCCGCCGGAGGCAGGACCTCGCCACGGTGGAGCGGTTCCTCGAGTCCAATCCCGATCTCGAGTTCCTGCTGCTCTTCCAGTGGGGCGAGCCGCTCCTGGTGCGCGAATTGCCGGAGATGATCGCGGCCGCGACCCGGCGCGGCGTCCGCACGATGATCACGACCAACGGCACGCTTCTCGACGAACGCTGGTGCCACCGCCTGCTCGACGCGGGGCTCACGCGGCTGACGATGTCCGTGGACGGCGATGCCGAGACGCACCGCAGGATCCGGGGCGTCGAGCTGGAGCCGCTCCGCCGGAACCTGCTACGCCTCCGTCGGTTGCGCGACGAGCGGGGCTCCGCGCTCGGGATCGACGTCAGCATGGTCGTGAACCGGGCGACCGAGGCCGCGTGGGGGGAAGTGCGGAGAAGCTGGGGCGACGTGGCCGACCGCGTGCAGGCGATCCCGCAGTTCATGTCGAAGGCGCGCCGTCATCCCTGCCGGGAGCCGAACCGCGGCAGTCTCGTCGTGCTTGCCGACGGCAGCGTCACCGTCTGCTGCGCCGACCCCGAAGGGGAGGCCCGCATCGGCCACATCGGCGACGCGCCGCTCCAGGAGTTGCTGAACAACGACAGGATGCAGGCCTTCCGGCGCGCGCACTTCGCGCGCCGCTTCCCCGACCTCTGCCGCGACTGCGGCGAGTTCGACACCGGCGTCGCGGCACCGAGATTCGAGTGGTGAGGAAGCTCTACGCCGACCTGCTCTGGAGACGCCTCCGGCGGGGAGATGTCTCCTTCCCGCTGCGCGCGCTGCGCGGGCTCTGGGCCGCATGGCGGGGGGAGGCGCGACCCCTGCTCGCGACTCTGATCGCCACCTACCGCTGCGACCTCGCGTGCGGGATGTGCGACCTCCCCTCCCGGGGGGATCGCGGCCGCGAACTCGACACCGGGGGGCTCCGGGGGGTGCTCGACGCCTTCCGGGATCTCGGAGTGCTCGGCGTCGGCGTGACCGGCGGGGAGCCGATGCTGCGCCCCGACCTCCACGACCTGCTGCGCCAAGGCAGCGGGTGCGGGATGCTGATGCACCTCAACACGAACGGCTCGCTGGTCGAACGGGAGACGGGGAGGAGGCTTGCAGACGACGGCGTCGCCTCCATCAACATCTCGCTCGACGGCCCCGACGCGGCGACCCATGACCGCCTTCGCGGGCGCAAGGGTTCCTACGAGCGCGTCGTGAGGGCGGTGGGGCGCCTCTGTGCCCTGCCGCATCGCCCCTATCGCGTCGCGCTCACCTGCGCGCTGGGCGCGGGCAACGCCGACGACGCCTGGCGGCTGCTCGAGCGGGCGCGCGACCTCGGAGTGGACCGCGTCGGGTTCCTGCCGGTCCACGACTTTCCGGCGAACCGCGTCGCGCGGCTGCCGGGCCGGGAGCGCGGCGCGCAGGGGATGCCCTCCCGGTGGTCGGCGCTCGCCGACGATCCGCTCGTCGACAACTCGCGCGCCTACCTCGACCTCTTCGGCCCCGCCTTCGCCGGCGCGAGAAACCCGGTCCCCTGCGCGGCCCCTCGCACGTCGATCGTCGTCGACTGCTATGGCGAGGTCTTTCCTTGCGTCCCGCTCAACGCCGCGAGAGAGCCCGTCGGACGCGGGGAGATCCGGGACCTCTGGCGCTCGGAGACCTATCGGCGGGTCCGCGAGCGTCTCGCCGGCTGCCGCGCCTGCTTCTGGAACTGCCACACCGAGATGAACCTTGCGCTGACGCGGGTGAACGCGAATGGCCGGCGTGACGTCGCGGCAGGCGCCCTGCCGGCCGGGAGCGGGAGCCGGTGAGCGTGCAGGTGGCCAAGGCGCTCGACCGGATGGTCGGCGGCCTCCTGCTGCGCGCGGTGGGACCTCTGCGCGCGGTCCAGGACATCCTCTCCCCCGAGCCCCCTCTCGATGCGATCCGCGAGGTCGCGGCGGTGAAGTTCTGGGGCATCGGGAATGCCGCTCTTCTCCTCCCGGTCCTCGGGCGCCTGCGCGAGCGCTACCCGGCGGCGCGACTGACCGCGTTGACGCTGGCCGGAAACGAACCGTTGCTGCGCGGCGCGGCGGATCGCGTGATCGCGGTGCGGCCGAGGCCTCTCGCGGCGACGCTTTCGGACCTGCTGCGCGCGCTCGCCACCCTGCGCCGACCGCGGATCGATCTCGCGATCGACTTCGAGCAGTACGTGCGCACCTCGCAACTGCTGCTCTGGGCGGCCGGCGCGCGACAGATCGTCGCGTTCGAGACTGCGGGGCAGCGGCGTGCCGGCCTCGCCCACGTGCGCGTGCCCTACGACGACGCGCAGCACACCGCGCTGAGCTACCTCGATCTTGCGCGCGCGGGGGGGGTGCGCGAGGGGACCTACCGGCCGGGCGGTCTGCAGATCGAGCAGGCGGCCGCGCGGAGGGTGGGCGAGTGGTGTCGCGCGGCAGGCGTCGGGCCACGCCCGCTCGTCGTGTTGCACCCCGGGTCCGGGGACAACTTTCCCGGCCGCCGGTGGCCGATCCGGCGTTTCGCGCTGCTGGCGCGCCGCCTTCGCGACGAGGCCGATGCCGTCCTTGCGATCACCGGCAGCAGGGGAGAGGCCCCCCTCGTGCGGCAGATCGAGGAGGCGAGCGGGCGCCCGGTCTGGGGTCTCGCCGGGCGTTGCACCCTCCCCGAGCTGGTCGCGCTGCTCGCTCGCGCCGCGCTGCTGGTCTCGAACGACACGGGGCCCGTCCACCTCGCCTCCGCCCTCGGCGTGCCGGTGCTGGGGCTCTACGGACCCAACGTGCCGCACCTCTACGGCCCGCTGAGCGCGGGAAGCGTCGCGTTCTACGACGCACCCCCCTGCTCGCCCTGCATCACCAACTTCAACTACAAGACGAGCCGCTGCCGCAACCCGGTCTGCATCCAGGCGATCGGACTCGACGAGGTGGCGGAGGCGGCGCTCGCGCGGCTTCGGGCCAAGATCGCCCATCGGGAGGAGCGGAGCGCGTGACCGGACGCTTCGCGGTCCTGCTCGGCGGGCTCCTCGCACTGCTGGCGCACCTGCCCGCTTGGCGCGGCGAGTTCCTCTCCTACGACGACGCGCGTTTCGTCGTCCGGAATCGGAGCATCGAGAGTCTCGATCGTCCGTGGCGCTTCTGGACCGACCTGTCGACCACCGCATCCGAGGATGCGCCCACCCGCGACATCTATCGCCCGCTGCGCACTTTCTCCTTCGCGGTGCTGACCGCGCTCTTCGGCAAGAGCGCCGCCGCCTTCCACCTCTGCGCGCTGCTGCTGCATGCCCTGACCGCCGCGCTCCTCGTCGCGCTGCTGATGCAGGCGGGCCTCTCCGCCCGCCTCGCCCTCGCAGGGGGACTCTTGTTCGGGATCCACCCCGTGACGGTGGAGGCGACCGCCTGGGTCTGCTCCCTCGGGGATCTGGAGTGCGGCCTCTTCTCGCTGCTCGCGATGCTGTTCCACGCCCGGCGCCGCGCCGTCGCCGCCCACGTCGCGCTTCTCGTCGCGCTCTTCGGCAAGGAGCACGCGGTCGTCGTGCCGGGACTCTGGCTCGCCTGGGACTACTTCCTCGCGCGCGACCGTCTCCAGGAGGGGTTCCGGCGGGCGGCGCTGCCCGGGCTCGCGATCTGCGTCGCCTTCCTCTGGTTTCGCGGGAGCCTCGGTGCCGGGATGGCGCAGGTACAAGAGCCTCTCGGCGGATCCCACCCGGCCGCGCTTCGGATCATGCTCGCGGGACTCGGGTACTACGCGGGTTCGCTGCTGCTCCCGTTCGGCTCGAGCTTCGACGCGCGCGTCCCCCCGCAGCAGAGCCTCCTCTCCCTGCCCGTGCTGGTGGGCATCGCGGCCCTCGCGCTGCTGGTCGCGGGCATCCGTCGCGGTACGCCGCGCGAGCGTTTCGGGCTCGCGTGGTTCGTGATCGCGCTCGTCCCGGTGAGCAATCTCATCGTGCCGCTGAAGATCCCGACGGCCGACCGCTTCCTCTACCTGCCGCTGATGGGAGTGGCGCTGGCCTCGGGGGACCTCTTCGCGCGCCGGCGCCGCCTCGCCGCACGGGCGCTCCCGGTCGCGTTCCTCGCGCTCGCCCTGTTGACGATGGCGCGCACGCGCGACTGGCGCGACGACCGTTCGTTGGCCGCGGCCGGATTGCGCGTGCATCCGAAGAGCCGGACCTGGCTCTGGGCGGAGGCGGCGCAGCATGCACGGGACGCGCTGCAGGCGATCCGCGGGAGCGACCTCGAGCGGACGCTGCTCGACTACAACGAAGCCCTGCGGCTCTACGGACTGCTTGCCCGGAACTCGCCCGAGGGGTTGCCGACCCAGGTGCTGATGGAGGTGGGGGAGCTTCAGTTCGCCTTCGGCCTCATGATGGAGCGGATCGACCGCCGGGAGGAGATGATCGGCGCGTACGGGGATGCCCTTCGCACCTTTCTCGACGCCCACAGGTTGCAGCGGGCCGGCATCGGCCGCGTGATCGAGGAGGAGGTCGTCCGCGCCGCGGAAGCGGCCGCGGACCTCTGCCAGCGCCTCGCGGATCCGGAGAATCCGGACTTCGAGCGCACCGTCAAGGTCGGGACCGAGATGCTCACCTTCCTCCAGCAGGGAACGGGCCGCAACGTCGACTTGCAGCGCGCACGCTTCCTCCTTGCGTTCAGCATCCACATCCGGAGCAGCGATCCGGCGAAGGCGCGAGAGGGATTCGAGCAGGCGCTCAAGGTCTTCACGGCGATCGAGGAGCGCGACGGACTTCCCCTTGCCTTCCCGCGGGCGCAGTGCGTTTTCTATGCGTCGGTGCTGACGGACCGCCCGATGGACGATGCCGGCCTCGAGCGGGCCTTCGAGCTCTACCACCTCGCGAGCACGCAGTCGCGGGAGAACCTGATCCGGGCGCTCTTCCACGCGGGCCGCGTGCGCTGCACCCAGGCGCGGCTCTTCGGCAGCGCGGAGCGCGCGAGGGAGGGTCGAGACCTCCTGGAGAGCCTGCCGGAGGTGGCACGGCGGGAGAACCTGCGCGTCAGCGAATATCTGCGCCGCCAGATCGACGGGGAGTTGCACGGATGCACGGCGGAATAGCACGATTCGCCGCGCTGGCGGGAGCCCTGCGCCGGGGCACGGCACCCGGCGGAATGCCCTACAAGCTGACTCTGATCCTGACCCGTCGCTGCCCCACCCGCTGCTCGTTCTGCTCGATCTGGAGCACGCCGTCGCCTGACGAGCTCACGGCGGACGAATGGGAGGAGGTCTTCTCGTCCACCCCCGAGGCGGTCTGGGCCAACCTCTCCGGAGGCGAGATCTTCCAGCGGGCCGATCTCGACGCGGTCGTCGACGCGCTCGTGCGCCGCCTCCCCCGCCTCTACCTCGTCGACTTCCCGACGACCGGGTACTTCCCCGACCGGATCCTGACGACCTGCGAGAGGCTCGTGCGCGGAGGGGTGCGGCGCGTCCTCGTGACGGTCAGCCTCGACGGAGCGCCGGAGCTGCACGACCGGCTGCGCGGGCGCGACGGTGCCCATGCCAGGGCGTGCGAGGCGATGCGCCGGATCCGCGAGGCGGGCCTGCCGCGCGTCCGCGCCTTCTTCGGCACGACACTGCTGCCGGCGAACACGGCGGAGGCGGGGGCGACGGTCGCGGCCGCGAAGGAGCGCGTGCCCGGCCTCTCCGATTCCGACTTCCACTTCAACCTCGGCATGGAGAGCGGCCACTACTACCGGAACGAGGGCAAGGGGATGCGGGCGCCGCAGGAGGCCCTCGCCGTGGTCGCCCGCTACACGCGTCGCGGCATGCATCCCATCGCACTGCTCGAGCGCGCCTACCAGAGCCGCGTCGGCGCCTATCTGGCGACCGGTCGCTCGCCCGTGCCCTGCGCCGCGCTCCGGTCGAGCGTCTTCATCGACCCTCAGGGAGTCGTCTACCCGTGCAGCATCTACGACCGCCCGCTGGGAGCGTTGCGGGAGCATGGCTACAGCCTGCGCCGCATCCTCGGGCTGGAGGAGGCGCTCCGGGCGCGGGAGGCGGTGGTGGCCGATCGCTGTCCGGGCTGCTGGAGCCCCTGCGAGGCCTATCAGAGCCTGCTGACGCAGTTCGGAGACGCGTTGCGACCCGGGCAGCGCCGTGCGCCCGCCGCGCCCTCCGGCACCTGAGCCGGGGCGTCACTGCCGCCGGAGGACGCGGTCGCCGAGGACGAGCATCGTCAGTGCGCCACGGTCGAAGACGCGCAGCGCCTCCGCCGCCGTCCGGACGATCGGCTCCCCGCGGATGTTGAACGACGTGTTGATCACCATCGGAACGCCGGTGCGGCGCGCGAAGGCCTCGATCAGGCGGCGGAAGGGCGGTAGCGGATGGTCGCGGGCCACCGTCTGCACGCGGGCGCTTCCGTCCACGTGCACCGCCCCCCCGATGCGGACGCGTTGCGACCCGCGCACGCGAAACGTCAGCAGCATGAAGGGCGACGGCCCCGCGCCCTCGAACCAGTCGTCCGCCGCTTCGAGCAGCACCGCAGGCGCGAAGGGGCGAAAGTCCTCGCGCAGCTTGACCTCGCGATTGAGCCGGTCGCGAATCCCGGGATCCCGCGGGTCGGCGAGGATCGAGCGGGCGCCGAGTGCACGGGGTCCGAACTCCATCCGGCCTTGGACCCAGCCGACGATGCCGCCTGCCGCGAGCGCCTCCGCTGCGGTCTCCGCCGGGTCCGTGACGACGCGATGGACTCGGCCCTCGAGGGCGCGGTCGATCTCGGCCTCGTCGATCGCGTCGCCAAGATAGGAATGCCCCACGTCGCGGCGCGGGGCGTCCGCGACGAGCGCCGCCGCGCCGGCCGCGGCGCCCGCGTCGCCGGCCGCGGGAAAGACGAAGAGCGAGTCGAATCCTGCGCTCTCGCGGAGCCTCGAGTTCAACACGCAGTTCAGGAAGAGCCCTCCGGCGAGACCCAGATGGGGCAGCCCCGTTTCGAGCCTGAGGCGCCGCGCTACATCGAGCACGACCTCCTCGAGCACGGCCTGCGCAGCCCGGGCCAGGTCGGCGTGGCGCGGTTCGAGCGGCGCGTGGGGCGGGCGCGGCGGGCCGAAACGGCGGTCGAAGGGGGCGCCGCCCATCCGCGTGCGCCCAAGCGGGTAGGCAAAGCCGCCGAGCCGCACGCAGTAGAGGCGCCGCGCGTCCGCCCGAACGAGATCCCGGAAGGCGGGCAGCAGCGACTCCCCGCCGTACGGCGCGAGTCCCATCGTCTTCCCCTCGTCGGCATCGGGAAGGAAGCCCAAGTGCTGCGTCACCGCCGCATAGACCTTCCCGAGGCTGTGCGGATAGCAGCGCGAGGCCAGCCGTCGCGACCCGTCCGGGCCGAACGCCCAGGTCGCCGCAGCGGTCCACTCGCCCATGCCGTCCATCGTCAGCACCGCGGCGCGCTCCGCCGGTCCGAAGCGATAGGCCTGCACCGCGTGCGCGAGGTGGTGGTCGACATGTCGCACCGGCGCTTCGATGCCCGCCTCGCGCAGGTCGGATGCGAGTCCCGCGACCGAGCGCAGGTAGGCGAGGCGGGGCGGCAGCCCCTCCGGGCGCTCGGTCAGGAAGGGCAGCGATCGAGGCAGCCTGCGCAGCACGTAGAGAGCCTTGCGGAGGCGCCCCATGCCGCGCCGCCAGGGAAACGCGACGAGGCCGATCTCCCGAGGCGCGAGACCCGCCTGCCGCAGCGCCGCCGCCAGCGCCCCGCGCGGGAACGCGGCGCTGTGCTTGCGACGGTCGTAGCGCTCCTCCTCCGCGGCGAAGCGGAGACTCCCGTCGACGAAGAGCGCCACGCCGGAGTCGTGGCTGTAGGCGTTGAGGCCGAGGACCACGCGGTTCTTGGACGAGTTCAAGGCGTAGGGTTATCCTCCGGCCAACCGCCGCAACCCGTTGCGACGAAAGAGCATACAGGAATGTCGAGCACGCTGCAGAAGCTGGTACCGGGAGATCGGCTCCTCGGGCGCTTCCGAATCGACGCCTGCTTCACCGGCGGCATGGGGCTGCTTTGGGGCGTGACCGACGCCCACACGGGACGCCGCTACGCGATCAAGACGATCAAGCCGGACGGCCTCGCCGAACCGCGCGTGCGCGCCCGCTTCCGCGAGGAGGCCGAGACATGGATCGGCCTCGGACGGCACGACCATCTCGTGCAGGCCTTCTGGATGCTCGAGGCCCCCGAGGCCCCCTTTCTCTTCCTCGAGTTTGTTCCCGGGCGCGACCTGGCGACGCTGCTCGAGCAGGGCCCGCTGCCCCTGCCGCGCGCGCTCGATCTCGCGATGCAGTGTGCGGCCGGGATGGCCTACGCGCACGCGAAGGCGGTGCCCGGAGGCGTCGGCGTCGTGCATCGCGACCTGAAGCCGTCGAATCTGCTCGTCACCGAGAGCGACCAGTTGAAGGTGACCGACTTCGGCCTCGCGCGCGTCTTCCGCAAGGAGGGGGTGGGGCCCGGGGAGGAGGAGGCGCGGGCCGGCACCCCCGCCTACATGGCGCCGGAGCAACTCGGCGGGAGCGGGCCCATCAGCGGTCGCGCCGACATCTACAGCTTCGGCCTTGTCCTGCACGAGATGGTGACCGGCGACAACCCGCTGGCCGCGAACTCCCTCGCCGAGCAGCTCGATCGGATCCTGCATCTGGTGCCGCCCCCTCTGACCGGCGTGCCGGAGACTCTCGCGGGACTGGTGGCGCGTTGCGTCGCGAAGCGTGCGGAGGACCGTCCGCGCGACTTCGTGGAGGTGCTGGGCCACCTCGCGATCGTGGCGGGCGACTTCGCGCACGGCTGGCACGTCGACCCGCGCGGTGTCGCGCCGCCGAGCGGGCCGGCGGGTCTGCTGCTGTCGCCGCCGCGGCTGCGGCCGAGGCGACCGCTGGCTGGCGTGCCGTTCGCAGTCGAGATCGACCTGCGCGGCGATGTCGGCCGCGGCCCCGTCGAGATCCGCTGGCCCTTCCCGGCATCGGAGGGGCTCACGGTGCTGACCCCCGGCGGGTCGGCGAGCTGCCGCGTCGAGGCGGGGGGGCGTGTCGCGCTGACGCTGCGCGTCGATCTGGTGGCGCCCGCGGAGGCGCAGCTCGCGCTCCCGTCGAGCCGGATCGACGTCACGGGGCCGGCCGGCTCGCTCGATCCGGAGGTCGCGCCGTTCGAGATCGAGGTGGGGTTCTCGTTCGTGCTGCCCCTCGTGGGCCGGGAGGCGGAGTGCGGCGCGCTGGAGGCTGCGGCGAGGGAGGCGGTCGAGGGCAAGGCGTCGGCGATCCTCTTGCAGGGGGACGTCGGCAGCGGCAAGACGCGGCTCTTGCAGGAGGCCTCACGGATCGCCGCCGCCTCGGGGCTGCGCCCGGTGGGTGCGCGGGCGGCGAGCGTCGGGCTGCGGCCGATGGGGATCCTCAACGACCTGGCGCGCGAGATCCTCGACCTGCCCGAGGGCGAGGCGGGTCGGGTGCGCGCGGCGGTGCAGGCGCTTCTCGGCCACGAGGCCGCCTCGGCGCGCTTCTTCGCCGAGGTCCTGCTCGGCGGGACGGTGCTGGAGCAGGACGCGCCGCCGGAACACCACTGGTTCGCGCTGCTGAGGGCGGCCGCATCGCGGGCCCCGCTCGCGCTGTTGCTCGACGACGTGCAGAATGCCGACGAGGCGGCCATCGGCATCCTCGTGGATCTCCTGCTCCGCGCGCGCGACGCCGGCCTGCCGGTGCTGCTGGTCCTGGCCGCCTCGGCCGGCTCGCTCGATGCCCGCCAGCGCGTGCGCCTGGACGCGCTCCGTCTCGCCGTGGCAGGGGCCGAACGGCGCCGCCCGGGAATCGTGGCGAGCCGCCGCCTGACACCCCTCGATGCGGAGCAGATCCAGGCGCTCGTGGATTCCGTCTTTCCGGGGCACGGATTCCGGGAGGAGGCCCCTTGGCTCGTCGAGGGCATCGCCGCGGCGACGGAGGGGAATCCGTTCCACGCAGCGGAGATCCTCCGGGTGCTGCGGCTCGGTCCGGGAGCCGTCATCGCGCGCATGGAGGGTGAGTGGCGCATCCCCGCGGAGTTGTCCCCCGAGCGGCTGGCGACGATCGTGCCGCACGCTCTCGAGGCGGTGGTGCGGCAGCGGTTGCACTCGCTGTCGGCCGCCACGCGGGACCTGCTCGACCACGCCGCCCTCCTCGGCGAGGAGTTCGACGCGGCCGTGCTGCGTGCGGTGGTTCCGGACGGTCTCGCCATCGAGCGCGCGCTCGCCGAACTGGAAGCGGCGGGAATCGCGAGACCGGTCGCACGGGAGGCCGACCGCTATAGGTTCTGGAGCGGCATCGTCCCTCCGGTGATCCACCGTGAGTTGCACGCCGGCGATCCGGGACGGATGCGGCGCCTCCACCGGTCGATGGCGGAGGGGATGCTGCTGGTCTACCGCGAGGAGGCGCTGCGCCGGCGCGCGCTCGCCATCGCGCAGATGCTGCGCGCGGCGGGCGAACCGGAGCGTTCGCTCCCGTTTACGCTGCTCGGCTGCCAGAGGCTGTTGAGCCTGCACCTTCCCGAGCGGGCGCGCCGCCTGCTCGCGAATGCCCGCTCCCTTGCCGAGGCGCCCCAGGCCGACGCGCAGCACCGGCTCGCTTGGAACTACCTCTACGGCATGGCGTGCGAGGCGACCGGCGAGTACGAGGAGGGGCTTTCCGCGCTGAGCCGCTTCGTCGAGGGGGGCCGGTCGATCGCGGAGGATGCACGAAGCCTGCCGCGGGCGTGCGCGCGGCTCGGGCGCATCCACAAGGCGCGCGGGGAGTACGACCGCGCGGCCTACTGTTTCGGCGTCGCCCAGCGCATGCTTGTCGAGATGGGCGACCTGCGCGCCGTGGCCTTCCTGCTCGACTCCCTTGCGGAACTCTCCCTCGAGCAGGGTCAGCTCGCCGAGGCGGCGAAGTCCCTCGAACAGGCCGAACAGCTCGCGCGGGAGGTGGGGAACGAGGGTGCCTCCATCCAGACGGCGATCCTGAAGGGCCAACTCGCCCTCGCCCTCGGCCGCGACGGCGAAGCGAGACGATCGTTCGACGAGGCCGAGTCGCGCGCGCGCCACCTCGGGGACCTGAAGCGCCTCGCGGCAGCCCTCGTCGGTGCCGGACGGACGGCGCTGCACGGCGGCTATCTCCGGGATGCCCGGGCCAAGCTCGAGGAGGCGATCGAGCTGCGCGCCCGGATGGGGGACAGGCCCGGCGTCGCCACAGCCATGGTGCGTCTCGGCGAGGTCCACCAGGCCGCGGGCCGCGTGGCACGCGCGCTGCGGTACTACCGGCGCGCGCAGCGCCTCTTCGGCGAGATCGGCCAGCCCGAGGGGGTCGCGCAGGCGCGACTCTTCGCGGGCCGGATCCACCGTGCGCGCGGGAAGACGACTTCCGCGGTGCGGGAGCTCGCGGCGGCAGCGGAGGAGTACATGCGCCTCGGGCTGCCCGACCGCTTCACCGCGCTCCGCGACGTCGGCGAAGCCCTTGTCGATGCGGGAAGCGGGCGGGCCGCACGCCTCGCCCTCGCCCGCGCCGACCGCGGCGAGGCGCCAGGGGCGGCGCGCCGGGCGCACCGGGTGCGCAGCCGCGCCCTGCGGGTCAAGCTCGCATTGCGCGGAGGGGAGGCTCGGCGGGCTCGCGCGCTCGCGGCGAGCGCCGCGCGATCCGCGGCCCGCACCACGGGCCACGGCGCGCGAATCCTGGCCCAATTGGCCTTGGCCGAGTCCGCACTCCGGCTGGGCGAGGAGGGCGATGCGCGGCGGGCGGCGGAAACCGCCCTCGCCTTTTCCCACGAGCAGGGCGACATGTTTGCGGCGGCGGGCGCCGAGCGGATCCTTTGCGAACTCCACGCCAAGGCGGGACGTCCTGCGGTCGCCCTCGACCACGCCCATCGCGTTGCCCGGGCCTACACCGGTCGAACCGACGCCGGGGAGGGCCCGGCGCGCCTGCTCTTGGCCCTCGCCGAGGGGTTCACGCGGAGTGCCCCGCAGCGGGCGGCACGTTACCTTCGGGCCGCGAGGCGCTGCTACCTCAGGCTCGGGATGCAGGGATTCTCGCCCCCCGACCTGGCTCAAGCCCCACCGGCGCCGATCCCCGGCGGGGTTGCGGCCGGCGTCGGGAACCGCTAGGATCCGCCGGCCGCGTGACAATCACGAATCGAAGCGCCCCGCCCGGCCCCGGCACGATCACCCTCACGTTCTCCGCAAACATGCGGTTCGTGCGGCCGGTGCGCCACTTCATCAGCGCCCTCTGCACGCTCGCGGAGTTTACAGAGGAGGAGACCGACTCGATCGCGCTCGTGACCACCGAAATCCTGAACAACTCGATCGAGCACGGCTCCCGGGGGCCGCAGGACGAGATTGGCGTCACGCTGGAGGTGACGCCGAAGCTCTTCCGCTGCATCGTCGTCGATGCGGGCCGGGGGGGGGACGGATTCGCCCGCTCGGCGCTGGGGAGGTCGAAGCAAATGCCCGATCTTGAGGAGCCGCGCGGCCGCGGGCTCTTCCTGATCCGCACGAACATGGACGAGCTCGACGTAACCTGGAGCCCGGAGAGCGGGACGCGCATCCTGGTCTCCAAGCAGAGGAAAACGTGACGATCAACTGGGCCGCCGCACAGACCGGCTTCCTGACCGGCGACCGGGCCAAGGACGCGCGCAACGTCGCGATCCTCCTCGACACGATCGCCGACGTCAGTCGGAACCACGACCTCGACAAGCTGCTGCGCTCCGTCGTGGACAAGGCGATCGCGATCGCGAACGCGGACCGCGGGCTCTTGCTGCTCAAGGACGAGAAGACCGGCGAACTCGCGGTCCGGGTGGCCCGGGACAAGATGGGGAACCCGCTGCCGGGAACGCCGCGCTACTCGCGCTCGATCCCGGCCAAGGTGTTCGAGTCGGGCAAGGCGGAGACGCTGATGGACGCGGCGGGCGGAAGCGAAATCGCGCTCGGCCAGTCCATCCTCGACCTGCGCCTCGTCAGCGTGATGTGCGCGCCGCTGACGACGATGGAGGAGACGCTGGGCGTCCTCTACATCGACAGCCGTGCCTCCGCGAAGGGGTTCACGAAGGGCGATCTCGAGCTCTTCACGACGCTCGGATCGCAGTGCGGTCTCGCCATCCAGAACGCCAAGCTCGTCAAGTCCTACATCGAGCAGCAGCGCCTCACGCAGGAACTGCACGTGGCGAAGGACATCCAGCAGGGGATGCTGCCGCGCAAGGGGGTCCAGCGCCCCCGGGTGGACATCGCGGGGTTCAACCGCCCCTGCGAGGAGACCGGGGGCGACTACTTCGACTACATCCCGATGGCGGAGAAGCGCCTCGGCGTCGTGATCGGCGACGTCAGCGGCCACGGGATCGGCGCGGCCCTCTTCATGACCACCGCGCGCGCGCTGCTGCGCGCGTTCACGCACAAGGAGGGCGACCCCGCGAGCATCCTCGCGCAGGTGAACCTGCTCCTCGAGCGCGACATGCCGCCCGGCTCCTTCATGTCGCTCTTCTTCGGCGAGGTGAACACCCGGACGGGCGAACTGCGCTACGCCTCCGCCGGCCACAACCCGGTCGTCCTCTTCCGGAAGAGGACGGGGAGCTTCGAGGAACTCGACAAGACCGGACCTGCCTTGGGCCTGATGGAGGGCGCCACCTACGCCATCGGCGAGACCGCGCCGCTGGGCCCCGGGGACATCCTCTTCCTCTATACCGACGGCCTTCCCGAGGCGATGAACGCCCAAAAGGAACTCTTCGAGATGGAGAGGGTCAAGATGCTCCTCGCCGGTCTCCAGGAGCGCGCGCCACAGGAGATCATCCAGCAGATGGTGCGCGCCGTCACCGAGTTCACGAAGCGCGAGGTGTTCGAGGACGACCTCACGCTGGTCGTCGTGAAGGGAACCTAGCCTTACAATCGGGGGGTGCGTCGCCTCATCTTTGCACCGCTCCTGCTGCTGGCGGCTTGTGGGGGCCCGGGGGAGCTCACGTTGGAGCCGACGACCATGCCGGCCGGCACCGCGCACATCCCCCTCGGCCAAGTCTCCCTCGCCAGCATCTCCTACACCTGGACCCTGCGCGTTCGCTCCGCCGTCGACCGTCCGCTGACACTGAGCGCGCGCTTCGAGGGCGCCGCTCCGCCTGGGGCGACGGTCGTGATCCGGGGGGCGACCGCGCTGCTCCCTCGCTCGTCCGGGACGCTCTTCCTGCTGTTCGGGACGCCGCGGGAGGTCGGTCCCTTCACCGCAACGCTGGTCGTGGAGTGCGCCGAGTTGCCCGGCTGGCGCCGGCAGTTCCGCGTCGACGGAGTCATGGCGCGACTGCCCCACCAGGGACAGGTCCTCCATGTGAACCCGGTCGGCGTGGATCTCGGCGTGGTCGGGCGGGGCGAGCGCCGCCCCTTCTCGGTCACGTTGGAGAACGCCGGGTCCGAGGCGATCAAGGTGCGGGAGTGGAACATCAAGGAGACGGACCGCGTCCGCCTGCTGAACGCGGTGGCCGATGAGGTCATCGAGCCTGGGGCGACCTTCGAGCTGCGCGGCGTCTGCCTCGCGCCGCAGCAGGTGGGCCGCTTCGAGACCCTGATCCGGCTCGACACGAACATCAAGCTCGCGAGTCGCCGCGACATTGCCGTCACCGGCGTCGTCGAAACGGCCTACGAGACGATTCCCGACCGCCTTCAGCTCGGCCACGTGCACGCCCCGGAGGCGCCTCCCTACCTCGTTCGCGTTCGTGCCCGCTCCGGGGCCGACCCCTTCGTCCTCGCCGAGGTGTTGGCGCTCGCGCCCTACTTCGACCTCGCGACCGCGCTCGGCAGCGAGGCGGCCACGGAGCACACCGTCCGATTGCGCCTGCGCCCGGATGCGCCCCACGGAGCGCTGAGCGGCCATCGCATCCGCTTCCGCATCGGCCCGATCGCCGACGAGATCGACTGTCCCGTGGACGGCGTGCTGATCCCGTCGCTCATTTGCGATCCTCCCCGCCTCGATTTCGGTCGCATCGTGCCGGGAGCTCCCGGCGTGCGCGAGATCACGATCTGGCACCACGCGAACCGCACGTTCCGCATCAAGGCGGTCCGTGCGCGCGCCCACCTCTTCATCGTCGAGGTGAAGGAGGTGCAGGGAATGCCCCCGCGCCTCGCGGTCGCGCTGCCGCCGCGACCCGCCGCCGGGGTACTCCGTGACGTGATCGAGGTCGAGACCGACGATCCGGAGACGCCGGCCATCCACATTCCGGTCTCGGCGCAGGTGGAGCCGTAGGCTCGAGGCGGTAGGGCTTCGCGCCGCCGGGCCTGCGAGACGGTCCGGGCCCCGAGCGGAGCGCCGCGGCAGGGCGCGCCGCGCGACCCCGTGACGAAGCATCTACCGCTCGGGCGCAAGGCTGCGGGCGCAGCGGAAGCCGACGTCGGAATACGCTTCATCGGCGCGCCGCCGCTCGAACGACGAGGCGATGGCGCGAAAGCGCGGCAACTCGAACGATCCCCCCTTCAAGAGGCCCGACTCCCCCACGGTGCCCGCCGTCCACTCGGCGACGTTTCCGGCCAAGTCGAAGATGCCGAAGGGGCTCTTGTCCCGAGGGAAGCTGGCCACGCTCTCGATCATGCCGGTGGACGCGTTGCAGGCCGACGGATCGAGGGTGTTTCCGAACGGGAAGTCGCGCTGGTCGAAACCGCGTGCGCTGAGCTCCCACTCCTCCGGGGTCGGCAACCGCTTGCCGGCCCACTCCGCGAATCGGCCCGCGACGACGAGGGAGATGTTCGTGACCGGCTCGCGGGCGCTGGCAGCGGGAAAGCGCCAGGAGCCGTCGGGGTCCTGGGTCCAGAGCGGAACGGCCGCTCCCGAATCGCCCGCGCTCCGGCGATGCGGAACCGCAAGGCGGCGCGCCGCGGGGTCGAGGTCGGCGATGTAGCGGGCGAACTGCTCGTTCGTCACCTCGGTGAGATCGATCAGGAAGGGTGCCACGCGCGCGCGCCGCGTGCGCTCCGAGAAGCGGAGGTCCCCGAACTCCATGTGCGGGACGCCGGAGATGTAGCCCATTCCCTCGGGCAGCGCCGCCGGGTCGAGCGGCGCCCCGAGATCGAGCCGCGGCGGCGTCGCGTGGTCGATCACGAAGGGAAGGTGGACGATTCCCGGGAACCCCTGGCGCCGCAGCCGGAGCACGTAGGATCCGGAGTCGAGGGGGAACTCCGAGCGCGCCAGCGGCGCCACGCCCCAGCTCCGCTCCTCCTCCCAGAGCAGCGCGGGATCGGCGCGCGAGCGCGACGGCACGAGCAGCACCTCCACGCCGTCGGGGATCCGGGTCAGCACGAGGATCCTGCGCCCGCGCAAGAAGTCCGCCAGTTCGCGAGCCTCGGGCTCGAGGCGGCGGCCGGGCGCATCGGCGGGAAACGCCAGCAGCTCGGGGAGCACCGTGCCCTCGAGGACGGCCGCCTCGTCGTCCGCGAGGCGGTCCGCCGCTTCGTAGTGGCGCAGCCGGCGCAATTCGATGACCTTGGCGCGCGTCTCCCACGCCTTCTGGACGCGCTGCTTCAGGGGCCCGAGGCGACGCGCCCGTTCGAGCAGCAGCGCCGCTTCCGCGTGATCGGGTCTCAACGCCAGCACCTTGGCACACCGATCCTCCTGCGTCGCGGGCTCCTGCGCCTCGCGCGCCTGCCGCAGCCACTCCGCGATGCGCTGCTCCTCCCCGCGCGAGGAGCGCAGCAGTTGGAACACGACGAGGAGGATCGCGGCGGCGATCACCGTTCCGGAGATTCCGACGACGGTCCGGTTGCGCCTCACAAAGACGCGCCAGCGATAGAGCGTTCCCTGGGTGCTGCCGAGCGCGGCGGAGTAGGCGGCCACCGGGCGGCCGGCGAGCCACGCTTCGATGTCCTGGCCGAAGCTCCCGGCGTTCTCGTACCGCGCCCCCGGGTCGGGGGCCATCGCGCGGTGGATGACGGCAGCCAAGGCAGGATCGATGGCGGGGGGCAGGGGGGCATAGACCCCCTCTTGGGCGTCGCGGAGGATGTCTCGCACGGTCCGCGCGGTCCCGGACCGGAGCTCCTCGAGGCGGCGCTCGTAGAAGGCCGCCTCCTCCTCGTCTCCCGCGGCGCGAGAGGAGCCGGCGATCTTCTCGAGGTTCGCGATCCGCTTGTCGAGGCCGACGCGCCGCAGGTCGATCGCCGGCGCGACCGGCGCATCCCCCGTGAAGAGGTAGCGCAACAACGCCCCCAGCGCCCAGACATCCCCGCGCTCATGCACCTCTCCCCGCGCCTGCTCGGGGGGCATGAAGCGCGGCGTGCCCATCGTGAGACGGGCGGGGGCCCCCGCACCCCCCGAAAGATCCTCCGCCGGGCTCTCCTCGCCCGCACGCAGGACCAGCCTCGTGCCCGCCGTGCGATAGAGGTGGCAGACGCCGAAGTCGATGACATAGACGTGCAGCGTGCGCGCGTCGACGATGACGTTCTCCGGCTTCAGGTCGCGGTGGACGATCCCCTGCGCGTTCGCGAACGCGATCGCACGCGTGATCGGCAGGAGCACCTGGCGGAGCAGCGCCTCGAGCGAGTTCAGCGTGCGAAGAGCAGCGTTGTAGCCGAGGCGTCCGGCGCGGAACAGGCCGACGATCGTCTCGAGGGTCGTGGGCTTGTGCAGCAACTCCATCGTGTAATAGGGCTTGCCGTCGACGACCCCCTGATCGAAGATCGGCATCACGTTGGGGTGCTTCAGGTTCCCCTGCACCTCGACTTCGCGGCGGAAGCGGGAGCGGAAGTCGGAGTCGGGGGGCTGGTGGAGGATCTTGAGGGCCACCGTGCGATTCGCTCCCATCTCGAAGACGCGGTAGACCGCGGCGCTGCCGCCGGTCGCGAGGAGCTCTTCGATCTCGTACTTGCCGATGCGCGTGCCGCGCGCCAGCGTGTCCCGGTCGTCGCCGCGGCTGGTGGAGAGGATCGCCTCCGTCTCCGTCAACAGCCCGTCGGACTCCCAGCGCACGCTGAAGTGAGTCTCGCAGCCCGGGCAGGTTGCCCGGAAGCGGAGACCGGGCCGCTGCCGCAACTCCTCCTCCGGAACCGCGTACTTCTGCCCGCAGCCCGGGCAGAACGCCCGGCCCGGGGCGCGCCTCGCCTCGCTCACGCAGCGAACCCCCAAGGCGCCCCTCGACGACGGGGACTCCTGCTGACCCTTGACCTGGCGCTAAACCCCGGTGGGGAGCGGCGTCGATAGGACGGGAGCATGATTCGCCGCATTCTCCCCCTTTTCGCCCTTGCTTCCATTCCCCTTCTCGGGCTCGCGGAGGAGCAGCCCTCCCCCGTCAAGCCCGCTGTCCAGCCGGAGCCGCGACGCATCCGGTGCGGCTTCCGGACCGGGGATCGGTTGACCGGCACGAATACGATCTCCTACCGGATCGAGACGACCGTGCGGCAGGGCCAGACCGAGACGAAGAGCAGCGAGTCGGTCCAGCGCACCGAACGGTTCGTCGATGTCGTGGGGCGCTCCGGGGAGAACGGCGTCATCGAGATCGCGCGTACCTACTTGAAGCAGTACACAAAGGCGCGCACCTCCGAGACGGACCGTCCGGTGACCTTCCAGAGCCCGGTGCAGGGCCGCACGGTCCAGATCGAGGAGAAGCGCCGCCGGCGCGAGGTCACGATGCAGGGGCAGCCGGTCGACAGCTTCGTCCGCCGGACCGCCGGGATCGAGATCGACTGGCGCGACATCTTCCCCGATGAGCCGGTGGCGCCGGGGGATGCGGCGTGGGAAGCCGACTCCGGGGCCATTGCGCGGCGCCTTGCGGCCTATCTCGACTGCGGCACGCACAGCAAGATGCGGGTCCGCTACGAGGAGGACACCGTGCGGGACGGTGCGAAGGTCGCGAAACTCTACATCGACTGGACGCTCGAGGGGATGCGCGACAAACACCTCTTCACGAAGGTGGACCTCGCCGGGGAGGTCTACTACGACTTTGCTCTCGAACGCGTCGTTTCCGTCGACCTCGCAGGCACGATGATCGTGCGCGGCGCCATCGTGGGCGACGGCGCGCCCCGCATCGTGAAGGGCGAAGGACCGGTGCTCTACAAGAGCACGCTGAAGCCGAGCCCGGCGGACATCGAGGCGAGCGCGAGCGACTGAGCGCCGCGCGAGCGGGAGGGCCTGCGGCAGCGCTGCCGCGTGGGCCGGTTGCAAACGTCTGCCCTGTAACGACTTAGCTGTGTGGCGCGCTCACTTGGGGCGTCGCTCGGCGGGGGTGACGACGAGGGCGAGGGGAGTGCGGGCGCGGAGGAGGTTCAGCGTAACGGGGACCTGTGGGGGGCGGTCGGTCAGCGTCTCACCGAGTTCGCAGGGGTCCCGGTAATCCTTGCCATCGATGCCGACGACGATGTCGCCGCGACGGACGCCGGCCCTCCCCGCAGGCCCCTCCCGATCGACGTCGACCACGGCGCACGCACAGACCGGAAGCTCCGGCAGATGGGCGCGTACCGCCTCGCCGGCCGGCACGAGGTGGAGCCCGAAGTGCGCACGCAGGACGCGACCGTGCAACTTGATCTCCCGGACGAAGCGTGCGAGGCGCGACGACGGAAGCACGAAGGTCAGTTCCCCCCCTCCCGCGGGCGCCGCGCGGGGCACGCAGCCGATGACCAGCCCTCGCAGGCGGCCGTCCATGTCGATGCAGGCTGAGCCGGGATTGAACCCCCCCGTCGGCGACGCGACGAGGAGGGCCGAGCCGATGCAGTAGCTGCGGTCGTTGTTGATTCCGTAGCGGTCGGCCATGCCGACAGGCACGCGCGTCTCGACGACGGTGCCCGACTCATGGCGGTCCTCGATCCGTCGGTGGCCGCGCAGAACGACGCGAGCGGCCGCCTCCGCGGGCGCCTCGTCGAGGCGCAGGAAGTCCGGCGTGGCGACGGCGATCCGGATCAGGGCGACATTGCCGAGCGGATCGTTGCCGATCAGCGTGGCCTCCTCGCTGCTCCCGTCGTGCCGCGTGACGCGCACCCGCAGGTCGGCGCGGGGGTGCAGCGCCGTCGTCAGGATCTCCCCGTCGCCGGAGACGACGACGCCCGAGAGCAGCATCGTGTAGGGCTGGTGGATGCGGAGGCTCTGGAGGTGCTGGATCGCCGCCCGCCGCTCCTTCAGCTCCTTCGCGCGCAAGACGGCGCTGTCGGTCACCTCGATGCGCACCAGCGCGCGCCGCTCCGCGGCCTCCTCCGCGACGGCGGCGGCGGCGGCGAAGCCGAGAAGGATGGTGCAGCGCTGCATCAGCGGGGACTCGGTGCCAGGAGCGAGATCGGGATGACATCGTCGAAAGGCACGTCACGCAGATCGCCGGGCTCGGCCCCGATCTCGTCGAGCAACCGCAGGTACTCGGCCCCGCTCATCTCGCCGCGCTCGAGGATGCGGCGCAACGGTCTCTCCGACGCGGCCGGCGCGCCGACCGAAGGGTCGGGCGTGCGCGGGACGTCGCCGCCTCGGCCCGACCACCAGAGGCCGAGGCTCACCGCGCACAGCAGGGTCGCGGCGACGGCGAGCCGCCGGTAGGTCCGCACGCCCATTCCTTCGAGGAAGAGACGCGGCCGCCGCTCGAAGGCCTGCGCGGCGATCGCCGCCTCGATCCGCGGCAGGACCTGCCGCGCCTCGAGGGCCGGTGCCGGCCGTTCGCGCAGCAGCAGCAGCGCGGAGCGCGCCGCGCGCAGCTCCTCGAGAAGGGCGCGGGCCGCTGCGTCGCGGGCGAGCAGGGCCTCCACCGACGCGCACGCGTCGGCATCGAGTTCGCCCGCGAGATACTCCGCAAGCTGCTGTTCGAGAGGGGACCGTAGGAATCTCATCGGAGGTGTTCGCGCTCCTCGCGCCGCAGCAGCCGCTGCCAGCGCTCCCGGAACATCGTGCGCGCCTTGTGCAGGCGCCATCGGACCGTCGAGTAGGAAAGGTCGAGGACCTTCGCGATCTCCTCGACCGAGAGGCCCTCGACATCCTTCAGCGTCAGCGGGATGCGGTACTTGTCGGTCATGCCGGAGAGCACCGTCTCGACCCGCTCGATCATCCCCGCCCTCTCCTCGTCCTCGACCAGCGCGCGGCGGGCATCGACCATCTCTTCGATCTTGTCCGTGGACACGGACTTGTCCCGGGCGCGCCGGCGCTTGTGGTCGATCGCGAGGTTCAGCGCGATGCGGTAGAGCCAGGAGGCGAAGTCGCGCCCCAAGTCGAAGGTCTGCAGCGCGCGGTGGACCTTCACGAACGCCTCCTGTGCGACGTCCTGCGCCCGGTCATGGTCGTAGAGCACGTCGTAGGCGGTCCAGTAGGCGCGCTTCCAGTACCGCTCGACGAGCGCCCCGAACGCGTCGGGATCCCCCGCCTTGGCGCGGCGGAGCAGCATGACCTCCACCGACCGGTCGTCGGCGGGAGTCTCGGCGGCCCCCTCCACCCCCTTCGAGGAGGAGAAAAGGCCAAGGGGGACGGCGCGGGCCTTCGTCATCCGGCTTTCTTGCGGCACAATGCGTAGCGACAACGGCGCAGGGGGGCTTTCCGCCCCCCGTCCGCCCCAAGAATACGATGGAAGGCCAGCGGATGGCTGTTCGAACCCTCCTCCTCGTTGCGCTGCTCGCGCCGGGGCTGCTGCATGGCGGCCCTCCGGAGGGCGCGCCCGCCCCCGAGGCCGACGTGAAGCGGGACCCGAAGTGGGTCGGGAAGGTCCACGACGCGATCGACCGCGGCGTCGCGTGGCTCGTTTCGAAACAGTCCAGCACCGGGAAATTCCCCGCCTACGAAGACGTGCGGGGCGATGTCTTCGAACTCGGGATGCACGCGCTCGCGACGCTCGCGGTCATCAAGGGGGGGGCGCCGCTGGCCGGAGAGCCGGTCCAGAAGGCGCTGAAGGTGCTGCATTCGCTCTACGACCGCCACGGCGGCAACCTGCGCACCTATGAACTCGGCGTGACGGCCATGGTGCTCGAAGCGAAGTACTTCGCCCTCCCGCCGCGCCAGAAGAGCAAGGGCCGCGGCGGCAGGCTGATCAAGTTCGAGCGCGAGGACCTCCAGCTTGCGGAGCGCATCGCGCTCTGGCTCCAGGCCAAGCAGCAGCGCGACGGATTCTGGCGTTATCCCGACGGCGGGTCGGACCTCTCCAACACGCAGTACGCCGCCTTGGGGCTCTGGGCCTGCCAGAGGCTCGGCGTGGCGATCGACTCGGGGGTCCTCGTCCGCCTGCTCGAGCGCACGATGGAAATGCAGCAGCCCGAAGGCGTGCGCGTCCCCTTCATCACCGACCCGAAGAACCACCGGAAGCCTGGCGTCGAGAGCAGGTCGGGCACCTTCATCCGAGCGCGCGGCTGGCGCTACATGCCCGACGAGACGATCGTCGAGAACGGACAGACGAGGCGCGTCGTATGGCCCTACTCCGGCTCGATGACCACCGCCGGGATCGCCGCGCTCGGGATCGGACGCGAGATCCTCGGCAAGGAGGATCCGTGGCTCGCCAAGAACGACAGCAAGCTGCGCATGGCGATGTGGGAGGGGCTTGGCTGGCTGCAGAAGAACTGGGAGATCCGCGACAACCCCGGCCAGAACGGGAACTGGCCCTTCTACTGGCTCTACGGCCTCGAACGCGTCGGCCGCATCTGCGGCGTCGAGTACATCGGCGAGCACGACTGGTACGTCGAGGGCGCCAGCCACCTGCTCGACGACCAGCGCGAGGACGGAAGCTGGCCGAAGAGGCAGAGGATGCGCCTTCCGGGCGAGCAGAACGAGCGGTGGTGGAGCGACCAGGTCGATACCGCGTTCGCGGTCCTCTTCCTCGCGCTGTCGAGTCCGGAGTTGAGGATCCCTCCGCCGGCGATCACCGGGACCGGCGACTGATGGGGGGGGGCGCGGGGGCGGGCGTCGCACGGATAATGCGGGACCGCAACCCCATCTGCGCGATAATGCGGTCGTGGGGCGCAACGACGAGGATCTAGAGCTCATCGCGAGGTGCATCGCGGGGGAGCCCGGGGCGTGGCGCCAGTTCGTGACGCGCTTCGCTCCGACGCTGAAGGCTCTCGCGCGCCGGTTCCTGAAGCTCTACGACCCTCATCCGGACGAGGGCGAAATCGAGGACGTGCTGCAAGAGGTCTTCCGGGACCTGATCCGGCGCGACCATCGCCTGCTGCGGCGGTACGACCCGACCTACACGGTCAAGACCTACCTCGGCGTGATCACGCGCTCGCAGGTGCACCGGGCCCTGAGACGCCGGAAGGGGGGGCTCCAGACCAGCGGGGAGATCGAACAGCTAGGCCCGGCCACCGATGGCGGGACGAACGAGGTCGAACGGCTCGAAGAGACCGACCTGATGATGCGGGCTCTGAACCGCCTCCCGGCGCGCGACGCCGAAATCCTCCGGCTGCGGTACATCCGCGAGTTGGACTACAGGACCATTGCGGCAAGTCTCCGGATTCCGGAGTCCTCGGTGGGGCAGACGTTGACCAGAGCCAAGCACAAACTGCTCCAAATGGTGCGCTTGATTGCCGGAACGTCCCGACGGGATGAGGAGCGGGCTAAACAGGGCACGTCTGGGGTCCCCGGACCCCTGCCCCTAAGCCCAAGCCGTGACCAGCATGAACCTAACTCCTGAGCTGCTATCAGCTTACGTTGACGGCGAGCTTGAGCCCGAACTCGCCCGGCAGGTCGAGGCGCAACTTGTGAACGACGAGGATTCGCGGGCTGCCGTTGAGGATCTGACCCTGCTGGGGGAGCTTTTTGGCGAGATCGAGGGTGAGCCGGTCGGCAGCGAGATGCTCGCCCGTCTCACCGCGCTCCGGCCCGTGCCGACGCAGGCGGCGTTCGAGATGGTCGCCGCCACGCCGGTCCGCCGGAGGTCGTGGATCGATCGCGGGATGGCGATTGCCGCGCTACTGCTCGTCGCCGTCGGTCTCGGCGTGCTGCTCCACCGTCCCGAGGTGGTGCTTGAGGACTACGCGCTGCAGAGCTTGGACGCCGCCGGAAGGGTCGTCGACACAAAGCACAAGGGCAAACTCGTGCTGCGCGCCGGAGACCCGGTGCGGACGGGCCCCGCCGAGCGCATCTCCTACCGGACCGCGGACGGCGCCGTCGTGGTGCTGATGCCCGACGGGGCGCTCGAGGTCGGCGACCCCGGCGAGAGGGTGCTTTTCGAGCTGACGATGGGCACCGTCCTCTGCACGGTCCACGACCGGGGTGAGGTGCGTCACGCGTTGGCGGGGCCCTTCCGGATCCATGCGGACGGCGCGGACTTCGGCGTGCGGATCGATGGGGCCATGGTGCGCACCGCGGGGGCGGGGGTCGGTCGCGAGGCCGAGATCACCGTTGCGGTGCGAAGCGGCCTGATCGAGGTGGGGGAGAACGGCGGCCGGGAACGGCTTGCAGCCAGCGAGCGGGTCGTCCTCCGGAGGGGGGCCGCCGCGCTCCGCTCGAAGGCCTGGCAGGATCCGATCTATCTCGCCCTGATGCGGCGCGCCGGCCGGGAGATCGTCCCGGGCTACTTCGATGCCGAGGGGGGAGTCGTCGCGATCCCGCAGCGCTCGTGGATCCGCGGAGACTTGGGCGCGCTCGTTCATGTGATCAGCGATCTCGCGGCCGCCGAGGCGGCGCGCTATCTTGTGCTGCATGTGGAGGCGCCGAGGCCGATGCGGCTCTTGGTGACACGGCTCGCCCCCTATGCCGAGACCGTCGGTCTCGCCGAGGCGAGCACGGTCGAGGTGGCGGGGCCGGGGGTCGTCGCGATCCCCCTGGCCCGCTTCGATGGGCCTTTGGCGCTGAAGCAGCAGCGCGCGGTGCCGGCGGGACGGAGTTCCCTGATGCGGATCGAGGTGCGCTCCGCCGAGGGGGATGTGCCGTTCGCCCTGAGGGGCTCGCTTTGGGCGGCGCGACCGCAGTCCGATACCCCGGGGTCCGAGGGCCCGGGGGAGCAAGATGGAAACAGCTCCGAGCCGCAGGGCGCCGGGGCGGAAGGCACGGAGGATATCCGGTGAATCGATCAACGAGTTCAACGAAGACACGGGGCATCGCGCTGCTGACGGTGATCACGGCGCTCGTGGCGCTGATGGTCATCGCCGTTCCGTTCGCGATCACGATGCGGCTCGGGCTCGAGCGCAGCCAGGCCAGCAATGCGCGGTCGAAGGCGAAGCAGCAGGTCGATTCGCTGCTCCGCTTCCTCGAGGCCTATCTCGTGCGCACCACGGAGCGCGTCGAGATCATGAACCGCGAGGCGGCCAGCAAGGAGATCAACAACGATCCCGAGTTCGACACGCAACCGGAGATCCAGCCGACGCTGGGCCAGATCGCGGACGCGTTGGGCGCGGCACCGTCGGAGCTGCAGAACGCCTACGGCACGATCCTCGGATGGCAGGTCGAAGACGAGAACGGCAAGCTGAACATCAACGGCAGCTCGTTCTTCGCCCTCGGGAACCTGCTCGGCTTGACGGCGCTGACCGAGGAGCTGACGGAGGCGGGCCGGTCGGTCGTCGTAGAGGACGCCGCGGGCTTCCCCGAGCGCGGCTATCTCAAGATCGGCCGCGAGGTCGTCAAGTACGCGAGCAAGAGCGGCAATCGTTTCGAGGGATGCGAGCGCGCCATGGCGGCGCAGCATCCGGACAACGGCGCGGCGCAGCTCTACCCGAAGGGCCAGTGGGTCGTCAACTACGCCGCTTTCGCGATCGCGAACTACCCGGTCGCGCGCAAGCCGGGCGAGTGGACCCCCTTCGACAGCATCGATGTCACCGACATCAGCGCGATGGCCGCGCTCGATCCCGAGGTGCCGGTCATCACGCCGGCCGACTGGGATCGCGTGCTGCCCTTCATCACCTGCTGGAGCAAGGGCGAGGTCATCGACGGCTGGTCGAACATCCAGCCGGTCGTCGAGGGGACGTCGCTTCCGAGCCAGGAGAAGGACGCCGACCTCTTCAACATCGCCGGCAGCAGCTACTACTACAACACCGGCACGGTCATCCGCGTCACGGAGAAGTCCGAGACCAACGTTGATCGCGAGCGCACCGGAGCGTCCACCCTCGACAAGAAGGAGATGCGGCCTCGCCGGGCGGACTACGGGATGATCTATTCGGCCCGGCCGACGGGACTCTACGAGAGCCAGTTCGAGCTCTTCGGCAAGGTCCACCGCACCTTCAACGGCAACCAGGCCCGGGTGCAGTACCGCAACCGCCAGCCGGTGAACGTGAACACGGCGCCGCGCGAGGTGCTGGTCGCGCTGTTCGCGAACTTGCAGGCGAAGCGCGGCAACAAGGACGACAAGGTCACGCGGGACGAGGCGGGCAAGGTCGCCGACGAGATCATCCGTCGCCGCACGCAGGACCAGCCGCTGCGCAGCATGAAGGACTTCGAGTCGATGCTCGGCGACTTGCAGAACAAGTCGCAGGTGATCAGCGACAATGATCGCCGCGCGCTCTATCGCAACGCGCTGAACAGCCACGACAACGAGCTCTATTTCGGCACGGCGCCGATCTGCTTCAAGACGTTCGATGTCTACACGCTGCGCGCGACGGCGACCGTCAGTGACAAGGGCGGGCGCCTGCTCCACTCGCAGAAGGCGACGCGGGTGGTCGAGATCGGCTCCCAGCTCAGCGCCTCCCGCGTCTGGAAGAGCCAGCGCGACTTCGAGGAGCAGTTGATCGCGAGCAACGATCCGCGCTACTGGACGAGCGGCCCGATCAACACGGGCACCTTCCTGGCCAGCGTCATCGAGCCCTGGCCCCGGTGGCCCAAGCAGTTGAACCAGCACCTCTTCCCATGGGATCCCTACGAGAATCCCGACAAGGAGAGCCGGACCTTCCGCACGACCCAGGCCTCGGATTCCAACGTCGCGCTGATCGGCGACGTCCGCCTCCAGCCCGGCCGGATGGCCTTCGACCAGGCCCGGACCGGCGCGCTCTACGTCGAGCACTTCGACAAGAACGAGTACGTCGAGGGCAACTTCGCCTCGTCGGGCTATCCGCTGACGCTGAAAGACCAGCCCCTCAACGCGCTGGCGAGCGGCCGGGTGCGTCCCTTCGGCATCGAGTTCTGGTGGCAGCCCCAGCCCGGCAGCGGCGGCAACCGCACGATCTTCGATCTTGCGGAGTCGGACTTCCGCAACCGGTACACCTGCTATGTCGATTCACAGAACAACGACCTCGTCTTCGCGGTCTCGGACAACACCGACTCGCAGCGCGCCTGCGAACTTCGCTACGACCTGACCGAGCAGGGCGGCATCGTCGACGAGGTCTGGTACCACATCCAACTCGTCGCGGCGGGCTGCCACCCGTCCAAGATGTCGATGGTCGTGGACGGTCGCGGCGTCGGCAAGGCGAACGTGCAGACGCACCTGACCGGGAACATCACGCAGCAGGATGGCACGATCGGGGTCGAGGACACGAGCGGCTTCCCCGCGCGCGGCGCCATCATCGTCGGCGGCGAGGTGATCGAGTACGAGTCGGCGAGCGACGGGCAGTTCACCGTGCGCACCGACGGTTCGGGCAACGTGGTCGGGCGCGGAGTGCGCGACACCAACGTCGCGGACCACGTCGAGGGGGCGCCGGTGACGCTCTTCGGCTACAGCCGCCCGATCATCGAGGGGCTGCGCCGCGGTGGCGCGACGCTGGCCGGGGAGATGGGCCCGTGGGCGATGGTCGGCATGGACAACGAAACCGCGAAGGACCAGACCTTCAGCAGCTACTCGCCCGCGGTCGTGAGGCAGAGCATCGTCGTGAGCGCGAGCAGCAGCGCCGCTCCGCTCGGGTCGGCGATGGCCGCGCTCCAGGGGGCGGGGGGCGAGGACACCCTCGTCACGGTGCACACGATCCCCTTCCAGGAGGGGCCGATCACCGGGTTCACGACCGTGCGCTTCGGCGCGGACGCGGCGGACGCGAACACGACGGTCGACGAGCAGATGCGCGCCTTCCAGGCGGATGGCTACTGCCTCGTCGTCTACATCGGGGCGACGACGGACGGGTGGAAGGAGATCGAGAACGGCCAGACGGACGAGGTCAAGGCGCGGACGGAGTTCATGCGCTACACCTATAGCGGCGGCGGGGCTTCCGGCCTCACGCTCGAGCGTGTCAGCGACAACGCCGGTGCGCAGACGCCGCCGGAGCGCGATGAGGATTGGGAGATCCTCGTCGGCTACGAGCGCAGGAGCATGAGCTGGCAGCAGCCCCTGACGGCGGTTCCCGTCTACATCATCCCCATCTCGGTCCGCACCACGCAGACGGGCGGGGAGAGCTACATCAATCCGATCGAGCACGACCACATCACCTATTGGGTCGCGCAACTGCTCTCGACCGACTCCAGCAATAACGCGATCTGGGAGTGGTTCCGCTACTCCGAGATCATCGGCAACGGCTCCAACAGCTACTTCATCCAGGCCCGCATCCCGAACGAGGAGCTGCTCTTCTTCAGCCTCGGCGGGAACTGGGACGACAGGATCATCGAACTGCTGACGACTCCGCTTGCCTCCGATCCGACCGCGGATCCGGGTGGCGATCCGGGCGGAGACCCTGGCGGTGACCCGGGCGGTGACCCCGGTGGCGATCCGGGCGGAGACCCCGGTGGCGGTGGCGGCGGCGGCAGCGACCCGCCCGTGGCGCCCGGCAGCGATGGCCCGGGCGGCAATCCGGCGCCGGACTCCCCGCCGGGCTCGGATCCCCCCGGCGACGACGGTCCCGGCGGCAACCCGGCCCCCGAGTCGCCGGGCGCGCCGGAGCCGCCGTCCGATGACGGCCCGGGCGGCAATCCGGCCCCCGAGACCCCCCCCGCTCCCGAGCCGCCGGCAGGCGACGGTCCGGGCGGCAACCCGATTCCCGATCCGCCGAGCGAGGATCCCCCTCCTGCGGATGATGGCGAGGGCGGCAACCCGGTGCCTCCGGGCGACGGCGGAGCTCCGCCCACGGACGGCGGCGGCGGCGGCAGCGAGCCCGGCCCGACCGATCCTCCCCCGCCGGACACAGGCGAGCCGAACACGACGACCCCGCCGGACGAGGACTACTACGTCTACGGCGGTGTCGAGAGCATCGGGTCGGTGCTTCGCTTCCGCGGCGTCCAGAGGGACGACGACCGCGACGGACACGTCGACGACTGGTGGAAGGATGCGGACAACCCGCTCCATCCCGATGGCGCCTCCGTGCTTCCGGTCGCGGCCGCGTACGCGGGCGTCGATCCGCACGACGGCAACAACGGCGTGCCGGGCGCGAACTACTCGCCGCTTCCGATGCCGGGCATCTTCGACGCGGTCAACCTCGTCACCGGCGACGACCAGAGCCGCGAGGGCGGCAACCTGACGGTGCACTGGGCGATGCGCAGCACCGATCCGCGCCTCTACGGGGCGACGAACTCCCTCACCGGCGACACGATCCCGTTCGAGTTCGACTGGTATGTCCACCTGTTCGCGCTGAACCGGGCGACGGACAACGAGTACCTGAAGAGCGCGGGCGTCGAACCGCGCCGGGCGGACTACCGCACCTACACGAGGTTGCTCTGCTTCCCCTCCGGGGAGATGATGGACAATGTCGACTCGCTGAGCAACCCGGCCATCGGCATCCGCTTCACGGGGGAGGCGACCCCCGCAGTGATCGACGAGATCATCGGAGCCAGCAGGAACCCGCGCTTCAGCCTCACCTTGGCCGATGTTGCGATCGGCGAGGAGGCGGACACGATCACGGTGGTGAACCAGGAGGGCCGGCCGGCCGAGGTCGATCTTCCCGACGCGCCGGGTCTGATCCGCATCGGTTCGGAGATGGTGGTCTTCCGCGAGGTCTCGGTCGTGGACGAGGGCATGCAGTTCCGCGGGTGCATCCGCGGCGTGCTGCGGAGCAAGCCGCGCAGTTACGAGCGCGGTGCGCCGGTGGAGGCCCTCTTCGGGCACCATGTCGGCATCCTCACCGAGTCGGCGAGCGACAGCAGCAATCAGCTCGTCGGCGTCGGCTTCGAGCGGTTCCCCCGCACCGGCGTCGTCCGGCTGGAGAACCGCGAGGCGGGCACGGCCGAGCTGCGACTCTTTACGAGCAACAACGGCGGCTCGCTGCAGATGCCGATCAGCGACAACGGCGGCGGCATCTTCGTCGCGCGCTACGGCACGACGGCGCAGACCTTCGAGGCCAACACCCCGGTCTTCTTCCACATGGTCCGCTACTGGGACCGCTTCGCGGAGTTCAGCGACGACCCCGAACTCAGCTTCTGGGCGACGTCGACGGAGATGACCGACGCGTTCCTGAAGCGCGTCTATTGGGACGAGGGCCAGATGCCTCCGAACGTGAACGTGCGCTGCGTGGCGCGCGTGAACGAGGGCATCGAGTGGAACGCCGACATCCAGAACGTCCTCTTCCTGTCGCGGGACGGCGACAGCGCAGGCAGCGGCATCAACTCGACCGACCAGGAGCGCCTGTTGAAGGACAACCCGCTCAAGTTCCTGCGGGCGATGGAGGACCCCCAAGGGGACAACCTCTTCAACCTGCAAGCGAACAAGGTCGAGCTCCGCTTCTTCGTGATCTACGAACCGGGCGCCTTCAACTGGAACGACGCGAGCAAGGCCGGCTGGAAGGGAACTCCCAAACTCCAGTCGATCGCGGTCGAGTACGTCCAGCAGAACAAGACCCGGCGGCACATCGACAAGTGAAATCAGGGGGTGAGCACCCCCGAATACACCCAAAGAGTCAACCGTGGGCCCCTCGCGAAGGCGGGGGGCCCGCTCCTATTTGCGGGACGACGGGGGGCCCGTCGCCCGCTGGCGCGGGCTATGGGCCCTTGAAGGGCCGGTCGTCGGCTGGCGCGGGCTGTGGGCCCTCCAAGGCCGGCAGGGTGCCTCGCAGGACGCGCAGCGGTGCCGAGGTGGTAGGCTGGCCCGCGGCCCCTAGGCGAGAGTGGCGGAACTGGCAGACGCGCGGGACTTAGGATCCCGTGGGGCAACCCGTCCGGGTTCGACTCCCGGCTCTCGCATGAGCGCCCTGACTCCCGTCGGATGCGACCGAGCGCGACGCAGGCCTACTTCATGTGCTTGTTGACCAGCTTGGTCATCTCGAACATGTTGACCGTCGCCTTCCCGCCGAACACCACCTTCAGGGCCGCGTCGGCGTTGATGTTGCGGCGGTTCTTCTTGTCTTGCAGGCCGTTCTTCTTGATGTAGGCCCACAGCTTCTTCGTCACCTCGGTGCGCGGCATCGGCTTGTCGCCGACGACAGCAGCGAGCGCGGCGTCAGGCTGCATCGCCTTCATGAACGCCGGATTGGGTTTGCGTTTCGCGGTTTTCTTCGCAGCCATGCTTGACCTCGTCGGGAGTGGACGGTTCGGGAAAACTCCAGATGCCAGAAGAATAGGCGCTGCCACCCCCGAATCCGGCCGGTAGGGGGCCGATTTCGGCCTGCGGCCCTTCCGCGCCCGCTCCACAGCTTGCTGCCACGACCGGGGGACGGGTAGTGGATGGGCGTCGGCCGCACGAGCGATCGGTTGTCCGGGGGAGAGGGTCTCCCGGAGCCCCCCCGCGCCCCCCCTCATCACATTCCGGTATCTTCTGGCCCCGTGGGCGCCGCTGGAGACAGCACCCGTTGGACCATCATCCTCGGGGCGGCGGCCGGCAATCCGGCCGAGCGCGCCGAGTTCGCCCGCCGCTACGGTCCCGTCGTGCGCGCCTTTCTCGGGGCCCGCTGGCGCCTCTCCGCGCTCTCGGCGGAGGTCGACGACGCGGCGCAGGAGGTGTTCGTGCAGTGCTTCAGGCCGTCGGGCGCGCTCGACCGCGTCGACCCGGAGTGCACCGGCGGCTTTCGTGCCTACCTCTTTGGGGTCGTTCGCAACGTGGCCCGCGGTGTGGAGCGCGACTGGCGCGCGCAGCGCGCTCACGGGGGGGGTGCCTCGCCGGACCTGGACGGCGTCGAATCTCGCGAAGCCCCCCTGGAGGAGGCCTTCGACCGTGCATGGGCCGCGGCGCTGCTGCGCCAAGCCGCCGAACGGCAGGCGAAAGCGGCGCGGGGCAGCGCCGCGGCGGAGCGGCGCATCGACCTGCTCCGCCTGCGTTTTCGCGAGGATCTGCCCATCCGCGAGATCGCGACCCTCTGGCAGGTCGAGGCCGACCGGCTCCACCGAGAGTACCGGACCGCCCGCGAGGAGTTCCTCACGGCGCTGACCGAGGTGGTCGGCGAGATTCACGGAGGTACGGCCGCAGAAGTGGAGGCGGAGTGCCTGCGCCTGCTCGATCTGATTCCATAGCGACGGCCCTCGCGCCGAAAACGCCGCTTCGTGCCAATAGGAGGGTGCATGGGTGACGAAGAACGCCGCCTCCAGGACCACGCCCGCGTCGACGACGGGCTGAAGGCGGCCTTCGGCGAGCCGGGCGGGAGCGCCCTCGACGTGATCGAGCGCATCTCGGGAACCCGGTCGCGGATCCTGCTCCGGGACGCGCCGGAGGACGCGTCGCCGATGGTGCGGGTGGCGGGCCCGACCGAGGAGCGCGCAGTCGAGGAGGACGCCCGCTACCAGGTGCTGGGCGAGATCGGCCGCGGCGGAATGGGGGTGGTCTACAAGGGCCGCGACAAGGACCTCGGGCGCGACGTGGCGCTGAAGGTGCTCAGGGCCGACCTCGCGGAGGAGCCGACCGTGGTGCAGCGCTTTGTCGAGGAGGCGCAGGTCGGAGGCCAACTCCAGCATCCCGGCATCGTGCCGATCTACGGGCTTGGCTTGCAGGACGGCCGCCCCTACTTCGCGATGAAGCTGATCAAGGGCGAGACGCTGGCGTCGCTGCTGGAGGGGGGGACGAAAGGCAGCGAACTGATCCGTGTGTTCGAACGCGTGGCGCAGACGGTCGCGTACGCTCACAGCCGCGGCGTGATCCACCGCGACCTGAAGCCCTCCAACGTGATGGTGGGCGCCTTCGGGGAGGTGCAGGTCGTCGACTGGGGTTTTGCGAAGGTGCTCGGGCGCGAAGAGACGCACGCTCGCCCCGGCGTGACGATGGTCGCGACGGTGCGGACCGGCACGGAGGGGTCGCAGTCGGTCGCCGGCTCGGTGATGGGCACGCCGGCCTACATGCCGGCGGAGCAGGCGATGGGCCAGATCGAGGAGCTGACGGAGCGAAGCGACGTCTTCGCGCTGGGGGCGATTCTCTGCGAGGTCCTGACGCGGCAGCCACCCTACACGGGCACGATGCAGGACCAGCTTCTCGCGGCGGTGCAGGCGCGCCTCGAGGATGCCTACGCCCGCCTCGACGGCTGCAGCGCACCTGATGCGCTGAAGCAGCTCGCTCGCGACTGCCTCGGGCCGCTGCCGAAGGACCGCCCGAAGGACGCGGGCGTGGTGGCGCAGCGGGTGGCGGAGCACCTGTCGAGCGTGGAGGAGCGGGCGCGACAGGCCGACGTGGACGCCGTACACGCGGCATCGGAGGCGCGGCGGGTTCAGCGGGCGCGCCGCACCACGCTGGTGCTCGCGGCCGTCCTGCTCGTGGGGATTCTGGGGGGGTCCGGGGGCCTCCTCGCATGGAAGAGCGAGGAGCGGGCGCGCGCGACGGCGGCGACGGAACGGGTCGTGCCGCTGCTCCGCGAGGCCACGCGCTTTCAGGGGGAGATGGACTGGCCGAGGGCGAGGGCGGCCGCATCGACGGCGCTGGAGCTGGCGCAGACGGAGCGCGCGGACGGGGAAACCTTGGCGACCGCCCGCACGCTGCACGCGCGGATCGACGCCGAGGCCGCAGAAGAGAAGGCGCGTGAGGAGAAGCTCGCCCGCGAGACCAGGCTCCTGAAGGACCTCGACGAGTTGAGGATGCTCAGGCGGGACCTCTCCGCCCCTCAGGCGGAGCAGGGGTACCACGAGACGTTTGCGGCATTCGGCGTGGACCCGGACGGGGTGGGCGCGGCAGCGGCATTGGCGGACTTCGGCCGCCTCGTCGAACTCGCCGTCCACCTGGACGGATGGCTCCGGCTGCGCTTCCGTGAGGGGGACGACCGGTGGAGGACTATAGACCGCCTCGCCCGCGCCCTCGACGACGACCCGTGGCGCACGAGGTTGCGCGACACCGTCGAGGCGGGCGACCTCGCGGGCCTGCGCGATCTCGCGACCGAAGCCGACCCGGAGGTGCAACAGGCTGCCACGCTTTGCCAACTGGCGGATGCCCTCCAGAGGGCCGGCGACGCCGAAGCCGCGGCGGCACTCCTTCGCCGCGTCGCCGTCCTCGATCCCGGTGACCTGTGGATCCGGGACAGCCTCTCCCAGATCCTCTGGTGGGATCTGCAGCGGGCGTCCGAGGCGATGCCCCACGCCCAGGCCGCCGTCGCGATCCGGCCGCAGAGCGGCAGCGCGTGGAATACCCTCGGCGCCATCCGCAACGACGGTCTCAAGGACCACGAGGGCGCGATCCGTGCCTTCCGGAAGGCGATCGAGCTCGCCCCCGGAAGCGCCTTCGTGCACGCCAACCTCAGCGCCGCACTGCGCGGCAAGGGAGACCTCGACGGCGCCCTCGCCGCCTCCCGCGTGGCCATCCGGCTCGACCCGAGCGACGCCACGCACCAGGTCAACCTCGGCGTCGCGCTCATGGAGACGGGCGACCCCGAGGGCGCCCTTGCGGCGTACCGCGAAGCGATCCGGATCGACGCAAAGCACTACCGGGCTTGGGTCAACATGGGTGTGCTCTTGTGCGACAGGTTTGGCCGCACGGACGACGCGATCGCCGCGTACCGCGAGGGGATCCGGATCGACCCGAACCGCCCCGTGGCCTACAACAATCTCGGCAACGCGCTCCGCCTCACGGGCGATTTCGACGGCGCCGCCGCCGCGTATCGCGAGGCGATCCGGCTCGACCCGAAGTACCCCGCGGCCTACGGGAGGCTCGGTCACGCGCTCGCCGAGACGGGCGACCTCGAGGGCGCCCTCGCGGCGTACCGCGAGGCCCTCCGGCTCGACCCGGGGGCTGACGACCTCTGGATCACCATCGGTGCCCTGCTGTGCGACCGGCTGGGCCGCTACGATGAGGCGATCGCCGCCTTCCGCGAGGCCATCCGGATCGACGCGAACCTCGCGCTTGCCCACGGAAACCTTGGCCTCGCGCTCCGCAGGAAGGGTGACCGCGACGGCGCGCTCGCCGCCTTCCGCGAGGCGATCCGGCTCGACCCGAGCGACGCCTGCGGGCTCTACAACCTCGGCCACGGGCTCATGGAGTCAGGCGACTTCGAGGGAGCCGTCACCGCGTTCCGCGAAGTCCTCCGGATCGACCCGAAGTACTACAACGCCTGGATCTGCATAGGCTCGGTCCTGTCCGACCGGTTCGGCCGCTACGACGAGGCGATCGCCGCCTACCGCGAAGCGATCCTGATCGAACCGAGCCGGGCCGAGGCTCACAACAACATCGGCGTGGCGCTCCGCCGGAAGGGCGATTTCGACGGAGCGGTCGCCGCCTGCCGCGAGGCCGTCCGCCTCGGGACGACGTGGGCCACGGCCCACGCCAACCTCGGCTTCGCGCTTCTGAACGCGGGCGATTTCGAGGGCGCCGTCGCGGCGTTCCGCGAGGTCCTCCGGATCGAACCGAACCACTACAACGCCTGCATCAACATGGGTGTGCTCTTGTACGAACGGCTCGGACGCTACGACGAGGCGATCACCGCCTTCCGCGAGGCCATCCGGATCGACGCGAACCGGCGCGCAGGCCACACCTACCTCGGCGTCGCCCTCCTCAATAAGGGAGATTTTGCCGACTCCCTAAGAGCGCTCCGGAAGGCTGCGGCGCTGGAGTCCTCTGTCAACGGGTGGCTGGCGAGCGTGATCGGGCGTGTGGAGCGCCTCGCGGCGGCCGAGGCACGGCTCCCGGCGGTGCTGAAGGGTGAGGACCGGCCCGCGAGCGGCCAGGAGTGGGTCTCCTTCGCCGAAATCCTCTACCACCGCAAGGACTACGTGTCGGCGGTCCGGTTCTACGCGAAGGGCTTCGAGGCCGACCCTTGCGTCACCGCGGACCTGCACGCCCAGCAGCGCCTTCTTGCCGCGTGCTGCGCCGCGCTTGCGGGCAAGGAGTGGCACGGCCAGGCCTTGGCGTGGCTCCGGGCGGACCTCGATGCCAACGCCGCAGCGCTCGCGTCGGACGCGTCGGCAGCGCCGGCCGTGGCGGACAGGATACGCCAGTGGAAGTCCCACCGGGATCTCGCCGGAGTGCGCGACTTCGGGGCGCTGCCCGAAGAGTGGCGCGCCCTCTGGTCGGACGTAGACGCGCTGCTTGCGCGCGCCAAGGGCGGGTCGAAGTGAGCGCGGACAAGAGCATCCTCCAACGTCTCGAGGGAGAGGGGCAGAAGGTGCCGCGCGTGCGGCTGCCGGGGAGCGAGGCGTCCGCGCCGGGCGAACAGCGCTACGAGATCGTCGGCGAGATCGCCCGGGGCGGCGTCGGAGTCGTCTACAAGGGGCGCGACAACGACCTCGGCCGCGACGTGGCGATGAAGATGCTGCGCGAAGAGCACCTGAAGTCGCCGGAACTCGTGCAGCGGTTCGTCGAGGAGGCGCAGATCGGGGGCCAGCTCCAGCACCCTGGGATCGTGCCGGTCTACGAGCTGGGCGTGCAGGAAGGCAAGCGCCCCTTCTTCTCGATGAAGCTCGTGAAGGGGCGCACGCTGGCGGAACTGCTCCAGGCGCGCACGTCGCCCTCCGACGGTCGCCACGCGCTGCTCGCGCACTACGCGCAAGCATGCCTCACCGTCGCGTACGCGCACTCGCGCGGCGTGATCCACCGCGATCTGAAGCCTGCCAACGTGATGGTGGGTGCCTTCGGCGAGGTGCAGGTCGTGGACTGGGGGTTCGCGAAGGTGCTGAAGAGGGGAGGCATCGACGACGAGCGGCGGGCGCGCCGCGAAGTGACCATCGTGGCCACCGTGCGGTCGGCGGCGGAGGGCTCGGCATCGATCGCGGGTTCGGTGATGGGCACGCCCGCCTACATGCCGCCGGAGCAGGCGCTGGGGCACGTCGACGACCTCACGGAGCGGGCCGACGTCTTCTCGCTCGGGGCGATCCTGTGCGAAATCCTGACCGGGAAGCCGCCCTATCTCGACGACGTGCTCGTGGCGGCCGCGCAGGCGCGTCTGGGCGACGCCTTCGCGCGCCTCGACGACTGCGGCGGCGACACGGAACTCGTGGCGCTCGCGAAGGCGTGCCTGAGCCCGCTCCCGAAGGACCGCCCGCGCAGCGCGCGCGAGGTGGCGGACGCCTTGGGCGCGCACCTCTCGGGCGCGGAGCGGCGCGCCCACGAGGCGCGGGTGCGCGCGGCGCAGGAGCAGGCGAACGTGGACGAGCAGCGACGGGCGCGGAGGCAGACGCTGCTGATCGCATCCTCCGTGCTTCTTGTGGTGTTGGGGGGCGGCGGGGGGCTGCTCGCGAAGACGAGCGTCGACGCGGAGCGCGAGCGGGAGCGCACGGCCGGCTTCGAGGCGGCGGTGCGCGAGGCGACGCGCCTTCAGGCGTCGGGCGAATGGCCCGGCGCACGGTCCGCCGCCGAGCGGTCGCTCGGCCTCGCCGGCAGCGACCCGGCGCGGCGCAGGGAGGCGGAGGCGTTGCACGCGGGGGTCGAGGCCGCCGCGGTGGCCGCCGCCCGCGTGGCGGAGAAGACGCGGCGCGAGGCGGAGCTCCTCGCGAGGCTCGACGAGATTGCCCTCCGGCGCGGCGACCGCATGGACGCGCGGCGCACGGACGACGATTACGCCGCGGCTCTGCCGGACTTCGCGCAGTTCGCCGACTTCGGGCGGGGGGTAGAGCTGGCAGCCCACCTGGACCAGTGGGCTTGGCTGCGGCGCACCAAGCTCGCCGACCGCGACTGGCGCCCGTTGGACGCCCTGGCCCGCACCCTCGACCCCGACGACTGGCGCAACCCCCTGCGCGAGGCCGGCGCGGCCGGCGACATGGTGGCCCTTCGCGCCCTCGCTGCGAACTCGGCCACGGCGACGCAGAGTGCGCGATCGCTGGACCTGCTCTGTTCGATCCTGTGGGAGGGCGGCGAGCGCGAGGCGGCGGTGGAGTTGCTGTTGCGCGCCGCTGAACGCTACCCCGACGACTTCTGGATCCGCTCGCACTGCGGCCACTTCGCCGGCGCATTCGACGATCGGGAAGGGCGCTTCACCCGCCCGCAAGCGGCCATCGAGCAGCTCACGGCCGCCGTCGCCCTGCGGCCCACCTCCGCCGGCGCCCACGACAGCCTCGCCCTCGCGTTCTGGAGCAAGGGCGATCTCGGCGCGGCCGTCGACGTCTGGCGCGCTGCGGTTCGACTCGACGGAGGCAACGCCCAGGCGCACCACAATCTCGGCGTCGGCCTCCGGGACAGCGGCGACCTGGACGGGGCGCTCGCCGCGTTCCGCGAGTCCCTCCGCCTCGACCCCCGCGCCCCCCGAACCTATGGCAACCTCGGAGACGCCCTCGAGCGCAAGGGCGACCGCGACGGCGCCTTGGCCACGTACCGCGAGGCGATCCGTGTAGATCCGAACCACGCCGCGGGCCACAACAGCGTCGGCACGCTCCTCGCGCGAGCGGGCGACCTCGACGGAGCCCTCGCGGCTTTCCGCGAGGCCGTCCGACTCGACCCGACATGGGCGGTGGGGCACTGCAACCTCGGCATCGTTCTCCACGCCAAGGGCGACCTCGACGGAGCCATCGCGTGCTACCGGGAGGCCACTCGTTGCGACCCGAAGTACGCCCTAACCTACGCCAACCTCGCCCTCTCGCTCTGGCGCAAGGGCGACCTCGACGGAGTCGTCGCCGCCTACCGCGAGGCCATTCGACTCGGCACCTCCGACGCCAACGTCCCCTACAACCTCGGCAACATGCTGGCGCAGAAGGGCGACCTCGCGGGCGCGATCGCGTCCTACAAGGAGGCGATCCGCCTCGACCCGAATCTCGCCACGGCCCACACCAACCTCGGCAATGCGCTCCGGGCGCAGGGAGACCTCGACGGCGCGCTCGCTTGCTACCGCGAGGCGCTCCGGGCCGACCCGAACCTGGCACTGGCCCACCTCAACTTCGGCAACGCACTCGGGCTCAAGGGCGACCTCGACGGAAGCGCCGCAGCGCTCCGCGAGGCCGTGCGGCTCGACCCAAGTGCCCTGATGCACTACGCAGTCGGGAACCTGCTCCTGGAGAGGGGCGACGCACCGCGGGCGATCTTGTCCTTCCGCGAGGCGGTCCGCCTCGACCCGAACTTCGGCGAGGCCCACACGCACCTCGGCAACGGGCTCCGGCGGTGCGGCGACGTCGAGGGCGCGATCGCGTCGTACCGGGAGGCGATCCGCGTGAAGCCGGACCTGGCTCCGGCGTACGCGAACCTCGCCGATACCCTCCATGGCGGCGGCGACGTCGCCGGCGCCCTCGAAGCCTACCGCAGCGCCGCAGCCCTCGTGCCGCCGGGTCACGAGTTCCGGAAGTGGCTCGCCGAGACGGAGCAGGAATTCGCCGCGGCCCGCGCGCGGCTCGACAAGATGCTGCGGGGCGAGCACCGGCCCGGAAGCGCCGGGGAGTGGCGCACCCTCGCCGGCGTCGCCTCCCTCGCTGGGAACCACGCTGCGGCGGCACGGTGTTGGCGGGAGGCGTTCGCCTCGGATCCGCGGCTTGCGGGCGACCCGCGCGCCGGCAACCTCTACGACGCCGCGCGCGCCGCGGTGCTCGCGGGCCCGGAGTGGCGCGGGCAGGCGCTCTCGTGGCTGCGGGCGGCCCTCGAGGCGTGGAGCGATCAACCCCCGGGCCAGGCGTCGGCCGCGGCGCGCGTGCTGCGCCAGTGGAAAACCGACCCCGACCTCGCGCCCGTCCGCGACGGCGCGGACACGCCGGCAGACTGGCGCAAGCTATGGGCCGACGTCGACGCGCTGCTGGCGCGGGCTTCGGAGTCCGCGCGGTAGCGCAGGAAACCCCACTCGGCCGGCGACCGCTCCGCCCGGTATGATGGGTGGATACGCGCTCGGCGCAGGGAGGTCTTGATGCGGTCGGTTCGGAGGGTGTCGTGGCTGGTGCTGTTCGCGTTCGTCGCATTGCCCGTGTGGGCGATGCCGGGCGGCGAAGGAGGCGGCGAGCGCGAGGCGATCGAGCGCGCGATGCAGCGCGTGCACGATCTGATCGCGAAGGCAGAGCAGTGCGAGAAGGCGGGCGACATCGCCGCGGCGGCGCAGTGCCGCGACGAGGCGGCGGGCCTCAAGAGGGAGATCGCGGCCGCGAAAGAGAGGCTCGGACGGCGGGAAGAGGAGCAGCGCGCGAAGGGGAAGGGCGAGCCGAAGGGCGGCGATGCCGATCTGCACGCGATCATGAACGGCCTCGAGCAGGGCATCCATGCCTTGAAGCGGGCCGGCTGGGAGGAGGAGGCGAACCGGCTCACCAAGATCGCGAAGGAGATCCATCAGCAGCGGAGCGGTGCGCGCGAGAAGGGGGAGGAGGCGCGCCGCGCGAAGGAGGGCGACGAGGTGCGCCGCCAGTTCGAGATCCTCCGCCTCGCGATGAAGGGGTGCCTCGAGGCGGGCCGCGAGAAAGAGGCCGACCGGATCGAGCATGCGGCCCATGTGCTGAAGCTGAATGCCGAGGGCCGGCGCGATCCGGAGGCGGAGGAGATCCGGCGCAACGCACCGAACCGCGAGCAGATGGCCGAGTTGCTCGCGTTTTCGGCGCGCTGCCTGCGCGAGCAGGGCCGTCCCGACGCATCCGACATGGTGGCCAACCTCGCTCGCAGCTACGCCGGCAAGCCGGCGGGGGGGGCGGAGAAGCCCCATCCGATGTCGCGAAAGGGCGAGGCGCACCACGGCGAGGCGCGCGAGGAGCTGCTGGCGCGGATCGATCGCCTCGAGGCGATGGTCCGCGAACTGGAGGCGGCCATGCGGGAAATGCACCGCGGGGAGTCGGGCGACCGCTGACGGCGGGACTCCTCTCAGGTCGCGGGGCGGTTGGCCGATAATCCCCGCGGATGGTCAAGGTCAGGGAGGCCGAGGAATCGCTGCAGGGCGTCGAGGGGACGCCCGCTCGCCGCGTCGAGGTGGACCATGTCCGCTTCGCCGTCCGCCGCAGCGAGTCCGGGCTCTTCCGGCACGAAGCGCAGAAGTACGTCTTCGAGCTGCGCCGGGGGAAGAGCGTCTTCGTCCGCTGACCGGGGCCGCTACTCGCCGTCGCGGAAGAGTCCCGCATCGATCGCCGGTTCGTAGAAGAACCAGCGGCGCCCTATCCGCACGAGGGTGTACTCGCGCTTGCGGTCGAACCGCCTTTCCTTGGCGGGTCTGCCCGCGGCGGCGGGCTCGCGCACATGGCCCCGCTCGTCGAGCGCGATCCGCGCCCAGAGGCCGTGGTACTCGACCTCCTCGATCGACACGCGGTCGAGGAACTCCTCGACGGTGCGGGGGTCTTTGCGCCACCTCTCGAGGGCGCCCTCCCACGCCGCGACCCGCGCCGGGTCGGCGCGGTAGAGCGGGGAGCGGCAGAGCCAGAACCCTTTCCGCGCGGCCGGGTCGTTCAGGTGGAATCCCGTCTCGCCGCAGGAGGTACACGCCGTCGTCTCGACCTTCTTCTCCTTCGTCAGCCGTCCGGTCCGCCGCCGCCCGGTCCCCTCGCAGAGCGGGCAGCGCGAGACGAGGCTCGTCCACTTGCGGGATGCAAAGTACTCATGCATGACGAAGTTGCGGAGCGCCTGGATTCCCAACCGTGTCGCCTTGGCATCTTCGGGGACCGCGGGAAGTTCCGGCGCCTCCGCCGTCGCGGGGCGCTCGGGGGCGGCCTCCGGGGGCGAAGTCGTGGGAGGCGGAGCCGTGCCCTTCTCCGGCGGCTTCTCCGCTTCGGGGGCCGGCATCCGGGCGCGCTCCCGCCGCATCAATTCGAACCGGATCTTCGCGATGCGGCGGGCGAGCGTGAGGATCGCGTGGTTGACGGCCCCGGACTCCTCCTCCTCGAGCGACTCCTGATAGAGATCGACGGCCTTCTCGCACAGGCCGAGCATCCCCTTCAGCGCCTCCTCGTCCACGGTCTCGGGTTCGAGGACATAGCGCTTCCACTCCGCATCCGCCGGCGTCGCGTATTCGGACGCCTTGCGCGCGAGTTGCTCCGCCTTCGTCTCCGCGGCGCGGCCGGGCGCCGCAAGGAGCAGCAGCAGGAGCATGCCACGCGACGGCATGGCCCCATCCTATCCCCCCAACCCCCTTGAGTTCACCCTTTCGGCGGGAGACTCCCCTCCTCCCGGGCCTTGACGAAGCGGTAGTGCTCGTGCCTTTCGAGATCGAACGGCGGGATCGTGGCGAGAGCAGGGAACTCCCGGTGGTGCGCCTTGCAGCGGTAGCAGATCGCCACGTCCGGAAGGAGGTACCAGAGCAGCAGGTCGATCGCGGCGGCGCCGAAGAGCGGGAGGATCGTCGCCCACCAGAGCGACAGCGCGGCGCCGAGCACGACGAGCAGGATGCCGAGCTTCTGATTGAAGTCGCGGTGGCGGTAGAGCTCGGGACACTCGCAGGCGAGGCAGCCGCGAAGCGCGCCGCCGTCGTGCGCGCGCAGCGGCGCATCGGTGCCGCAGCGCGGGCAGCGGACGGAGGCGCCCGGGGCGCGCTCCACCGCGCGCCCGCAACCGGGGCAACCTGACTCGACCATCATGCCGGGATCCTCGCATGCACGCGGAGATAGACGGCCACCAGCTCTCCGAAGACTCCCACGAGCACCGTCATCGCGTACAGGATCCCGGTGGCGGACTGGTTCGACCGGACCCTCACGCACTGCAGCACCATCCATCCGAGGAGCAGCGGCAGGAGCAGCCCGAGTCCGACGCGCATCGAGAGGAGGACCAGATCCATCATCGCGAGGTCGTGCATCAGGAAGGCGGGGATCACGGAGAGGCCGCGCAGCAGCAGGATGCCGAAGAGCAGGAGCGCCATCCGTCGCAGCGGCTCGAACGAGAGGCCGCGGGCGGTCAGGTAGCTGTGGCCGAGCAGCATCGCGCCAAGCGTGCCGCCGATCGCGACCGCGCTCGGGAAGGTGTCGATGCCCGGGGGCCACTCCGCGGCGAGCAGCGCCACGAGCGCGGGCGGCACGATCCAGACCGGCGTCGAGAGCCCCTTCACTTGAAAGGTCAGGGCGCGCTCGAGAAGCAGCGCGGCTCCGGCGAAGGAAAGGGTGGGGGCCGCGGGGGCGCCCGACACCGCCGCGACCACGGCGAGCGCTGCGATGACAAAGAGGCTCACGCGGCGCCAGGAGCCTCGGGTCACGCCGGGACCGATCAGCCCGAGGCAGAGGGCGTAGCCGCTCGCCATCCGGAGCACAAAGAGGGCGAGAACCTGCGGGAGCTCGCTCATGCGCGACTCGGGCAGCGGTCGTTGAGGAGGCACCGGTCGCAGGCGGGACGGCGTGCGGCGCAGACCCTGCGCCCGTGCCAGATGAGCAGGTGGCTGATCTCGATCCAGTCCTTGCGCGGCAGGAGCGCCATCAGGTCGCGTTCGACCTTCTCCGGCTCCCGTTCCGCCGTCAGGCCGAGCCGCGCGGCCAGGCGCTTCACGTGCGTGTCCACGCATACGCCCTCGGCGACGCCGTACGCTACGCCGAGCACGACGTTGGCGGTCTTGCGCGCGACGCCGGGCAGCGTCAGCAGCTCAGCCATCGTGCGCGGCACCGCTCCGCGGAACTCCGCGACGAGCCGCCGCGCCATGCCCTGGATGTTCTTCGCCTTGTTGCGGAAGAAGCCCGTCGAGTGGATCAGCGCCTCGATCTCCGCCGGCTCGGCGGCGGCGAGAGCTTCCGGCGCCGGATAGCGCCGGAAGAGTTCCGGCGTGACGCGGTTGACCATTCCGTCGGTGCATTGCGCCGAGAGGATCGTCGCCACCGTGAGCTGGTAGGCATTGGCGTGGTGCAGCGCGCATTTCGCCTCCGGGTAGGCGCCGCGCAGCCGCTTCAGGATCGTCCGGGCCCAAGACCTCGCGCTCATCGCCCGAGCTCCCGGAGAAAGCCCTCGGCGTCTCGCGTGTTCGGCACGTCGTCGCGGCGCAGACCGCCGTGGCGCGCGGCGAGAACGCCCCACTCGACGTCGTCGATGCCGTCGGCGGAGTGCGCATCGGGGTTGATCGGGATCCGCGTACCGGCGGCCGTCGCGCGCGCGTGCCACGCGGGGTCGATGTCGAGCCGCCAAGGATTCGCGTTCAGCTCGATCGCGCAACGCGACTCCGCCGCCGCGCCGAGGATCCGGGACATGTCCACCGCGTAGGGAGCGCGGCGCAGGCGCAGCATCCCCGTCGGGTGTCCCAGGATGTCGACGAGCGGGTGGCGCACCGCCCGCTCGATGCGGGCGGTCATCGCCGCCTCCTCCTGCGTGAACGAGGAGTGGACCGACGCGATCACGAAATCGAGGGCCGAGAGCAGGTCGTCGGGGTAGTCGAGGGCGCCGTCCGGCAGGATGTCCACTTCGCTGCCGTGCAGCACGCGGAAGCGCCCGCCGGCGGCGCGCTCCCGCGCGTTCCATGCGGCGATCTCCTCCCCTTGCGCTCGAAGGCGTTCCACCGAGAGCCCTCCGGCGTAGGCCGCGGCGCGGCTGTGGTCGGTCACGCCCATGTAGGCAAATCCGCGCTCGCGCGCCGCCTCCGCCATCTCCGCCACGCCAAGGGCGCCATCCGACCAGCGCGTATGGCAGTGGATGAGGCCTTGCAGGTCGCTCCGCTCGATCAGAGGGGGCTCGGGGGAGGTGCCGTCCAGAACGTGCCGCCGCTCCGGCGAAACGTAGTGGAGCCCGCAGGCGGCGTAGAGGGCCTCCTCGCTCTGCGGAGGGGGCGCGCCCTTCGGCAGGCGGGCGAGTACCGCCGCGACATGGGTCGCGGGGCCGGTCTCCCGGAAGAGAGCGGACGCGAGATCGCCGGGAGCGACGGCAACGACCCGCACCTCGGGGTCGCGGCCGCGCGGCCGGACCCATCCCCCCTTGGCCGCATGGAAGCCCATTCCCGGGGCGCTCGCGGCGAGCTTCGCCGGGTCGCAGGCCACCACGAGCGGGAGCTCCTCCACGATCGGGCACCCGCGCCGCGCCGCCCCGGCGACTATGGCCCCGGGAAGGCCGAGGCCCTCGGCGCAGGCGCGGGCCAGACGCCAACCGTCGGCGAGGCCCACCAGCCCCCGGGTGTCGGCGAGGAAGGCGACCCCCTGCCGGACCTTCGCGGCGGACCTCTCGCCGAGCCCTCTCACCCGTGCGAGGCGACCGTCGGCGGCCGCCGCGTCGAGTTCCTCCAGCGATGCGACGCCCAGTTCGTCCACGATCGCCCGCACGCGCTTAGGGCCGAGACCGGGAACTTGGAGGAGGTCGAGGATGCCGGGCGAAAGGCGCGCCTCAAGCTCCTGGCGCAGCGCGCAGGTGCCTTGATCGACCAGTTCGGCGACGGCCTTCCCGATGGCGGGGCCGATCCCCTTCACGGAAGTCAGCGCGCCGGCAGCGGCCAGGTCGGCCACCGAGGCGGGGTGAGTCTCGATCAACCGCGCCACGCGACCGTAGGTGATCGCGCGCCCTTCCTCCTCCCCGAGCACGCGCAGCAGCGTCTCGACCTCGCGAAAGACCTCCGCGATCGCCCTGTTGGAGAGGCCGCCCATGCCGGGCGCATCCTACGCGACGTGCATAGGGGCTGGCCCCGGGCGGACATCGTCGGGCGACCGGCCCGGACGGGCGCAGCGGGTTTGACTTCGTCACCGGATCGGTTTGAATGATGGGCTTCTACGCGCCTCGATAGCTCAACTGGTAGAGCATCTGACTCTTAATCAGGTGGTTGGGGGTTCGAGTCCCTCTCGGGGCACCACGCGCAAGGCCCGCCCGGCTCGCGGAATCGCCGCTCGCCGGGCGGGCTTTCGGCGTTTCCGGGGCGGGCGAGGGCGTCGAGATTTCGCGGCGAGGTTGTGCAGCGTCCGGCGTCGAAATGGCAGGTTTGGGGGATGCTGAGGGGGAAGGTGATTCGAGCGCCGTTACCGCGCGGTGCAAGTCGAGCGCCTCAAGGCGCGTGTAGGTGTTCGCGGTCAGCTTGGGGTCGCTGTGCCGCATGAGCCGTTGCGCCACCACGAGCGAGACTCCGGCGCGCGCGAGCGATGTGCAGTAGGTCACGCGGAGCGCGTGGAAGTCCACCTTGCGCCCTTCGGAGTCCGTCGCCTTGAGGAAGTCCGAGCGCTCGCGCCTCGCGCGTTCGTCGTCGCCGATCCCCTGCTGGGCGAGCCACGCGGCCCGCGCGGCCTCTAGGTCGCGCCGCAGCGCGTTCACGGTCGGGATGCGCCCTAGGAGCGTCGTGGCGTCTCCCGCGCCCCGTAGCGCGTCCCTGAGCGCCGCTACCGCGTGCGAGGGGAGGGGGAGGATCGCCTCGCGCCGGTTCTTCGCGGTCGCGGCGCGCACGCGCACGGTCGGCCTGCTCGCGTCGAGGTCCAAGTCGGCGGCGCGGAGCGCGGCGAGTTCGGAGCGCCGGAGCCCCGTGGCGGCCGCGACGGTGTAGACGGTCGCGCGCGCCGGCGGCGCGGCGGCGATGAGCAGGGCCAGTTCGTCGGCGTCGAGCGCGCGCCGGCGGCGCGTGGCCTCCGCCTGCCCCACGCTCGCGACGGCGGCGAAGGGGTTGCTCCGCCAGCGGCCTTCGCGAACGAGCCAGCGGCAGAACCCGGAACCCGCCTGCCGGTGGACGTTCGCGGTGCGGGGGCTCCGCCGCTCCGCGATGCGCGCGAGGTTGCCCCGCACGCGCTCCGGGGTCGCCTCGGTGAGCGCGCCGCACCCTTCGAGCGCCCGGAGCAGGTTCGCCTTCGTCTCGCTCGCGTAGCGCGCCGTGCGCCCCCTGCGGAGCAGCTCCGCCCCGTATTCGGCGGCGAGCGCCGCGAGGGGGGCGGAGCGCGTGGCCGCGAAGGTATCGAGCCCCGCGTGGCGGAGTTCGGCATCCTTCACGAGTTCACGCGCGCGCAGTTCCGCGGCGCGCCGGTCGCGCAAGCCCGTGGGCAGGTCGAACCGTCGCCCGGCGATGCTGAACCGCACGCGCCAGGTCTTGGAGCGCTTCGCCTTGCCGGACGCATCGGAGCAGGTGGATTGGAACAGGCGCATTGCGTCAACTCCTCTTGCGGGCGAGCGAGCGCCCGACGATTTCGGCGATGAGAGCGGAGAGCGCCACCCCCTCGGCCCCGGCCCGGTCGGCCAGGTGGCGGTAGATGAGCGGCGGGAGCGAGATGCAGACGCGGTGGAACTTCTCGCCGGGCGGCTTGGGGGGGCGCCCCATGCGGGGGGTCTTCATCGCGGAGAGCATCCTAGCTTCACTCATAACGAAAGTCAACGGGGGGGTGGAGCGGACGCATGGACGCTTCGAAGCGTCTTTTTCAAGAACCCCCCTACACGCGCGCGCGCGCGTAGAGGGGTTTTCCGAAAACAGGGGGTAGATGCGTCCATGCGTCCCAGTTCATGCCAGCCTCACTCCCTTGAACCCCCGCGCGGGGTGGTGGGTGTGCGCCAGTCCTGCCGACTTGAGACTCGTGGTCAGGCTCCGTTGCGCTCTCGGCACTTCCCCCTCGGCCACGGTGGCGAACCACGCGACGTAGTGCTTGTGGATGTCGGCGCTGCTCTCGAACCCGCAGGGCTCCTCGCGAATGCAATCGCGCAGGAACGCGGCCACGTCGTTCCCCTCGGCGAAGGACGCCTCGGTTTCCTCCATGACGGCGACGGGGGGTCGAAGGGTGCCGTCCTCGTGGTAGAGGCGCGCCCCCTCGACGAACCACGCGAGCGCGCCTTCGGCTTCGCTGGGCTCGCGGAGCGTGTCCTTCAACGTCGGGTCCGGGCTCGCGATCTTCACCGGGAACCGGATGTAGCGCAGGCGCCGGCGGAGCCCGTCGTCGATGCCCTTGGTTCGCGGAAGGTGGTTGGTCCGCACGAAGAGAGCGTGCGTCGGTTCGAAGGTGAAGGGGTCGTGATAGAGCCTCTTCGCGGTGATCGTGTCGCCCCCGGTGAGCGCCTTCACGCGTTCCTCGTTGAGCTTCGCGCCCTCGCGAGTCTCGTTCACGAGCCCCAGCCGGAGCCCGTGCAGGGTAGCGACAAACTCGGGGCGCTCCTGTCCTCGCGTGGCGAAGAGGACGGTATCGGCGACGGCCCCGGCGTAGTCGCCCAGAACATACGCCGCGGTCTCGCAGAAAACGCTCTTGCCGTTCGCGCCGAGCCCGACAAGGAAGTGCAGCAGGTTTTCGCGCGCGCAACCCGTGGCGGCGTAGCCGATGGCGCGTTGCAGATAGTCCCGCACGTCCGCATCGGGGAGGATCCGCTCGAGGAACCTGAGCCAGCGCTCCCCCGTCGCGCCGGGCCTGTAGGCGACGGCGCAGCGCTTCGTCAAGTAGTCCTCGCGCCGGTGCGGGCGCAGCTTCCCGTCGCGCAGGTCCACGGTGCCGTTGGCGACGTTGAGCAGGAATGCCCGCGCGTCCCAGATCGCCGCCTCGCACGCGATCCCGTCGAGCGCGGCGGCATCACTGAGCGCGAGTTTCCGTGGCTGCCAGTTTCGGAACTGCTCGCACGCGCCGAAGAACCGCTTGGCGATCTGGATCTTGCCGCCGTCGCGCGTCGTCTCGGCTTCGTCCAGTTCGCGCCGTGCCTCCTCGACAAGCTCCGCCGAGAGCGCGTGCGCCAGGCGCGTTACCGCCTTCTCGTCGCGTCGCCAGATCCCGGCGTCGGCGTCCCACGCGCTCCACCCGAAGCCCGGATCGTGCCGCACGTCATCGCCGAACCGCTTGCGGAACCGCTCCGCGAACCAGAGCTGCGAACCGCGCTCGGGGTCGTCGGGGTTCGCATCGCCCCGTCGGTCCATCCCCCGATGGGGCGTCGCGTCGCGTCGCGGGCGGGACCGGGCGCTTCGCAGCGAGGCGAGCGCCTCATCGGGGGTATACGGGTGGTCGCCCTTCGGAACCTTCGCGGCGTACTGTCGCATGATCGCCTCCTGCGCCTCCTCCCCGAATCCGCCGTCGCGCAGTTGCAGCGCCAGCCAGAACCCCGCCGGGTTCCTCTTCTCGCCCCCCTTCACGCGGTCGAGCGCCCCCCGCAGGAGCCGCCCGCCCATCGTGGCGTCGCGGTCCGCGGGATCGGCGCGGGCGTTCGGTTGCCGCGACGCCTCCCGCGCCGTCGGCCACCCGCCATGAGCGGCGACGATCCCCTCGATTGTGCGGGCGGGCGAGCTGGGCTCGCATCGGAGCAGCCGCACGGCTTGGGGCCCGAGTTTCCGGTGCATGAATCCCGGCAGTCGCATCACGCGGGGCAAGTCGCAGACGCCGGGATCGGAGCCGAAGTAGCCGGCGAGGGCCTTCTGCGCGGCCGTGAACTTGTCGAGGGGCTCTCCGCCGCGAAGCAGCCAGTAGGCGTGCAGCTTGTGCGGCGCCTCGGCGCGCCCCACGAGCAGGTCGGGTTCGATTGTGAAGGGCGGCAGCGGTCCTTCGTCCTTGTCGATGAACAGCGCGCGCCCGGCGACGACGTTCGCGGCCTTGCGGCCTCGCAGGTCGGTCTCGTTCACTGTGACGAACACACCCGCCCCGCCGGCGTTGAGCCGCGCCAACGCCCCGGCGTGTTCGTCGAGCCTCCCGTGGAATACGCGCGCGAGACTTCGCGACTTGCGCCCCGCGTCGTCGTCGAACGTCTGGAACGTGAACCGCGCGTCGGGGCCTCCGAGCGCGTCGAGGTAGAGCCGCGCTTCCGGCAGGTCGATGCGCGCTTCGTTCGTCGTCGTCACGGCAGCCTCCCGTCACCACGCCGGCAGCATTCCTCGCAGAAGAACGGCCCTCTGCGCGAGCCGCGGCCCATCGGGGCCACGCGGGACGTGAACGCACGCGCGCACTCGCCGCAGCGCCAGTCGGGGTAGTCGGCCAGGGCCTGCGCCAGCTGGCGGTTGCGGAAGCACGCGCACGCGGCGACGATGCGCGCGAGGCGCTCGCCGATATTCATTGCGCCCCCCTTGCCGGCGTGCGGCGCTTCTCGATGAACGTCGCGAGGTCAGCCTCCGTCACGCGCAGGCAACGCGGCGAGAGGCGCACGACGCGGAGCGCCCCGGATGCGACGTAGGCGCGAAACGTCCGGTCGTGGATCTGGAGCGCCTCGCAGACTTGCGGCGGAGTAAGCAAGACGGCGGGCTTGGCAGGGGCGCTCATCGCGCACCCCCGGAGGGCGCGGGGCGGCGCTCAGGCTCGCGCGCGAGGCCGGGAAGGCCGGGCGCCGCTCGGGCGGGATCGCACGGCGCGGCGCGTGGTGGCGTTGCCGGTTGTGGGGCTGGCGGGTCCGCGCCGTGGGCGGTAGCACTCTCGGCGCTCGACACGTTCGATGCGGGGCGCGGAGCGCGCGAGGATGCGCGAGGCCGCAGGGACGCTCGGACGCGATTCGCGAGGGCGCGACGCCGCGGTGCCGCCCTCCCACTGTCCCGCGCTAGGCGACGCTGGTAGGAGACGTGCCGCTGGAAGGCTTCGTCGCCCTTGGAGTACAAGGGGGGGAGGGGGAACTCAACCAGCACATCGTCGCTGGGGCGCGGGTCGAGCAGTCCGGCCCACGCGAAGAGCCCCGCGTCTCCCAACGGGTCCAGCACGTCGTCGCTCGCGCCCGGGGTGAGCGGTCCGGCGCCCTCGGCGTCACAGAACAGGTCCAGCACGTCTTCAACGCGCGAGAGGTCGAAGGGGATGGGGTTCCCCTCCGCATCGATGAGATTCGTCCAACCAGTGACGCTCCGATGCAGCAGCGCGCGCGACAACCCGTCAACGTCCTCGCTCTCGCCCCACTGCTCGCGGTATGCACTCGCGATTTCCTCCCCCTCCTCACGCGGGATCCTGCGAAAGGAAATGGAGCTGTCCCCGGTCCCGTCGTCCCGCTGATCGTGGTAGAGGTGCTCGTCTCGGAGTTTCACTGCGTAGACTCTGTCCAGTGTCGCCACGTACCGCCCGGTCCAGGTGCTGTGGAGGTAGTACACGGGTACGGTGCGCTCGGAGGGCCCCCCGTCAGCGTTCCGACACTCACGCGGGCGTGCTAGAATTGCGTTGTGGGCGCGTTTCATTGACGTGACTCCGCGCCGCTCTGGCCTGCCGCGCTCGCGGCGGGCCTTTTTCTTTGCCGGCGCGCACCCGACTCTAGATCGATGGGGGGACACTCCGGGGCGGTCGGCACTATCAAGTCGATTCGCGCGCGCGCGCGGCGACGCCAACCCTTCCACGCGCGCGCGACGGTGCGCGCCCGCTTGAGAGGAGGGGCACGCCAGAGCCCGCGCCTACCCCTCCCCGCGCTTCCCACGGCGGGGGGGTGGCGCCTCCGCGGGCGCTGGGGGGCTCAGGCTTGCGCCAGCCTCGCTACAGGAACCCGTGCCGATGCTAGGAGCGCCTCCGCGGCGGCGATGAGGGGGCGCGGATCGGGGGCCTCGGCGGCCCGTCTGAGCAGTTCGCGCGCGAGGGTCAGGGGGTCGATTTCGCGGTTTTGGGGGATGCTGGGGGGGAAGGTGGTCCCTTCGAGCGCCCCGGAATCGGCCCCGTGGGCGGGATTTCCGGCTTCGTCCATCTGACTCTTAATCAGGTGGTTGGGGGTTCGAGTCCCTCTCGGGGCACCACGCGAAGGGCCCGCCCGGCTCGCGGAATCGCCGCTCGCCGGGCGGGCTTTCGGCGTTTCCGCGGCGGGCCGGGCGCGATCGTTCAGAACTCGCTCGCCATGTTGGCGTCGGTGATCACCGTAGCGCCGCGCGTGCGCTCCAGAAGCGCCGCACGAGGTTCCCAGTCCGCGCGCTCGAGGATGCGATCGAGGGCGCGGCGGTGGTCCGGGGTCGCCGCATCGAAGAGGGGCGCGCCGTCGATCCGCCAGGCGAGAAGCGAGCGTCGCCACGCGGCGAGGTCCGGCTCGAACGGCGTGTCGCCGGCGATCACGCAGGACAGGTAGCGCCACGCGAACGGGAAGGCGATCGCTGCGGTGCGTTCGACCTTCTCGGACCTGGTGGCGTTGGTGAGGAATAGGCCGCCGGGGGCCAGATGGCGGCGGACGAGGTCCAAGTATTCGACCGACACCAGGTTTGTGACGTGCGCGCGTCTGTGGTGCGTCGTGTTCTGCACGATCAGGTCGAACCGCCGCGGATTCCGGTTCATCCAGCGCCGGCCGTCGTCGATCACGATCGATACCTTCGGGTTCGTAAGCAGACTGCCGACGACCGGATCGCCCCGGACAAGTTCGAGGTAGCCGTGGTTGATCTCGACGACGGTCAGGGACTCGACGCCGGGCATGTGGGCGACGACCTGCGCCCACGCACCCGCGCCAAGGCCGATCATCAGCACGTGTCGGGGATTCGCGTGCAGCGCCGCGAGCGCGTAGGCGCGAGTGATCCCGTTGGCGTTGGTCACGGGATCGACCCGGAGCATGCCGTCATAGGCGCCGCCGCCGTAGACGGCACCGTCCGCCGTGGCGGTGACGACCCCGCTCCGTGTCTCGATCACGCGCGTGAAGCGCTGGCCGTGATACGAGCCTTGGAACGAGAGCTTCTCGTAGATCCGGTCGAAGAGCAGCGGGCACGCGAGACCTGAGGCGATCGCCGCGAGGAGGAGTGCCCCGAGCAGCGCGCGGCGCAGCGGCGCTTCGAAGCGTGCCAGCACGATCAGCGGTGCGCACGCCAGGAGTCCGGCGAGCGCAAGGAAGAGGGCGATCGTCCGGAGTGGCCACGCTTCCATCAGCACGAACCCGGTGAGGAGGCTGCCCGAGGCCGATCCCGCGATGTTGCCGACGTAGAGGAGCGACAGGCGCTCGCCGGCCCGACCGTCGGGTGCGACGCCATGGTGGGCCGCGAGCGGAAGTCCGGCGCCCAGCAGGCCTGCGATGGTGCCCACGAGCGGCAGCGTCACTGCGTAGGGAAGGGCGCGGACGCCCTCGGCGATGGCCGGAGCGGAGAGGAACGCGAGCGTGTTGGCCGCGATCATGGCGAACGCGGTCGCCCGCAGCGCGCGGTGCGGCGCGTCGCCGCGGCAGGCGCGCCGGCTCACGGCAGCCCCGAGCGCGATGCCTGCCAAGTAGGCGCCAAGGAAAAGGCCAAAGGTCGCGGCGGCGCCCGCAGAGGCCACTCCGTAGACGCGCACCCAGACGATCTCCCAGGAGAGCGAGACGAAGCCGAGCAACGTGGCGACAGCGCATGCGGCCGGGAACCCTCCGCGGGCCGGGCCGTTCATCGGTGCGGCCGCTCCACGTCGGGCCCGGGAGTGCTCCGGGCGCAACGCCATGCGAAGGCGCCGCCGAGGAGATTCAGGCCCGCCGCCATCGCGGTCGTGCCCTCGAGCCCGAGCAGGTCGAAGAGGAGGAGGGCCGTCGCGAAGCATGCGAGCGCCGAACCGACGGTGTTGATGCCGTAGAGGGCACCGACGGCGCTCCCGACACTGCCGCCGCGCGCGACCGCGTGGCCGACGAGGAGGGGCAGCGTCGCACCCATCAGCAGCGTGGGCACGAGCACGAGGCCGAACGTCACGAACGCCGTTGCGATGCTGGACGCCTGCAGGGTGGCGGCGGCAGCCCAGTCGAAGATCCGCAGCGACGCGAGGCCGTACGCTCCGATGCCGAGTTCGGCGAGCGCGAAGCCCAGCACCGCTCGCCGGGGCCACCGTTTCGACGCGTAGCCACCCGCGAGGCTGCCGATCCCGAGGCCGAGCATGAACGCAGAGACGACGATCGTGACCGACTGGATGTCGATGCCGTAGATCGTGAACAGCGCCCGCTGCCACACGAGCTGGTAGGAGAGCGCCGAGAAGCCCGAGGCGAAGAAGACGATGGCGAGCCAGGTCGGCAGGAGATTCTCCTCGCGTGATGGTGGCAGGTGGCCCTCCTCGGGAGGGGCCATCGGAAACGAGCCCCTCCCCTGGGTGGACACCGCAAGCCAGAGGCCCTCTGGGGCCTTCAACGTGTCCGCGGAACCGAACTCACGAGCACCCTGTCGTTGCTCCGCACGTGGTGCACTTGAGGCAGGTTCCGTTTCGCACGAGAGTGAGCTGGCCGCAGTCGTTGCATGCATCTCCCTCGTATCCCATGAGCTTTGCGATCCTGACTTGCTCCGAAGCAGCGGCCGTCTCCCATCCACGGCTCCTCGAAACGCTCGCGCTGACGCTCTCCCGCACCACGGTGGCCGAAAGGCCGAACCCCCGCTCCTCGGCCTTCCGGTGGGTCGCCCCCGCAGCGGTGTGTCCGAGGGCGGCAGCGTGTTCGGGGGCGTGCCTGCCCCCGTTCCCGTTCCCGTGGCCATGGCCGTTCCCGTGGCCGTCGCCGTGAGAGGCGCTGGATGATGCCGGCGTCGAGACCGGCATGAGGGCGGGGGCGTGCAGCGGGCGCCCGGACTTGCCTCCGTTGCCTCCGTTGCCACCGTGGCCCCCCGCCCTCCCCGATTCTCCCCCCCCGGCGCGGGAGGGGATCTGGCCGCCGACGACGGTCTCCTCGGAGTCGTACTCCGGCGCTGCCGTGCCGAGCGCCTCCGGACGGAGATCCTCGGGGGTCACCTGGCCGAGTTCGTCGCGACCGAGGTAGGTGATGGCGAGTTCGCGGAAGATGTAGTCGATGATCGACGTGGCCATCTTGATGCGATCGTTGCCGACGACGGGGCCGCTCGGCTCGAAGCGGCTGAAGACGAAGGCATCGACGTACTCCTCGAGCGGCACGCCGTACTGCAAGCCGAGGGAGATCGAGATCGCGAAGCAGTTCATCAGGCTGCGGAAGGCGGCCCCCTCCTTGTGCATGTCGAGGAAGATCTCGCCGAGGGTGCCGTCCGTGTACTCCCCCGCTCGCAGATAGACCTTGTGACCTCCGACGATCGCCTTCTGCGTGTAGCCCTTGCGACGCTGGGGCAGGCGGCGGCGCTTCGCGAGGTAGCGGTAGACGATCCTCTCGACGACCCTCTCGGTGTCGGTGCGCCCGGCGTCCGCCGCGCCGGCCTCGGTGAGGGCGAAGCCGTCGTCGTCCGCGGTGGAGTTCAGCGGCTGGCTCAACTTGCTGCCGTCGCGGTAGAGGGCGTTGGCCTTGAGCCCGAGCTTCCAAGAGAGGAAGTAGGCATCCTGGACGTCGCTCACGGTGGCGTCGTTCGGCATGTTGATCGTCTTGCTGATCGCCCCCGAGATGAAGGGCTGCGCGGCCGCCATCATCCGGATGTGGGACTCGGTGCCGAGGAAGCGCCGGCCGGCGCGGCCGCAGCGGTTGGCGCAGTCGAAGATCGGGTAGTGCGCCGGCTGGAGGTGGGGCGCCCCCTCGATCGTCATCGCGCCGAGGACGTAGTCGTTGGCCGCGCGCACCTGCTCGCGCGTGAAGCCGAGCGCCTCGAGCAGGCTCGCCCCGCCGCCCCCGAGCGCATCCTCCGCGATGTCGAGGCGGCTGCGGCAGAATTCGAGGCCGAGCGTACCGGCGTTCAGCACGAACGTGAGATCGAAAGTGCCGCCGAGGGAGGCTTCGACCTGGGCGAGCGCATCGTCCGTGAATCCCTTCGCCCGAAGCGTGTCGTGGTTGAGGTGGGGGGCGCCCCGCAGCGTCCCTGCGCCGCGGCAGTAGCGGACGATCTGCTCGATCTGCTCCCGGCCGTAGCCGAGCCGGCGCAGCGCCGGCGGGATCGACTCGTTGATGATCTTGAAGTAGCCCCCGCCCGCGAGCTTCTTGAACTTGACGAGGCTGTAGTCCGGTTCGATCCCCGTCGTGTCGCAGTCCATCACGAGACCGATCGTGCCGGTGGGGGCGATGACGGTCACCTGGGCGTTGCGATAGCCGTGCTCCATCCCCTTCGCGAGGGCGTCGTCCCACGCCTGCCGCGCGGCGGCGAGCAGCTCCTTCGGCGCGTGGCGCTCGTCGATGCCGACGGGCAGGATCGCAAGCCCCTCGTACTCCCCCGGAGGGGCGTCGTAGGCGGCTCGCCGGTGGTTGCGGATGACCCGGAGCATCTCCTCGCGGTTCCGCTCGTACCCCGGGAAGGGTCCCGCCTCCGCCGCGATCTCGGCGCTGGCCGCGTAGCTGACGCCGGTGAGCAGCGCCGTGAGGGTGCCGCCGATCGCCCGGGCCGCCTCGGAGTCGTAGGGGATTCCCGAGACCATCAGGTAGGTGCCGAGGTTGGCGTAGCCGAGGCCCAGCGTGCGGAACTCGTAGCTCCGCTTCGCGATCGCCCGGCTCGGAAACTGCGCCATCGCGACCGAGATCTCGAGCGTGAGCGTCCAGAGGCGGCAGGCGTGGCGGAACGCGGCGACGTCGAAGCCCGCCGTCTCGGGGTCGGCGAAGCGCATCAGGTTCAGCGAGGCGAGGTTGCATGCCGTGTCGTCGAGGAACATGTACTCGCTGCACGGGTTGCTCGCGCGGATGCGTCCGTCCCGAGGGCAGGTGTGCCACTCGTTGATCGTCGTGTCGAACTGCAGGCCCGGATCGGCGCAGGACCAGGCCGCCCCGGCGATCTGCTCCCAGAGGTCGCGGGCCCGAACCGTGCGGAGCGTGCGCCCCGACGTGCGGCCGATCAGGTGCCAGTCCTCGTCGCGCTGCACCGCCTCGAGGAAGGCGTTCGACAGGCGCACGGAGTTGTTGCTGTTCTGCCCCGAGACCGTCGTGTAGGCCTCCGAAGTCCAGTCGGTGTCGTAGGTCGGGAACTCGATCTCGCGGAATCCCTGCCGGGCGAGCTGGAGCACGCGGCGGATCAGGTTCTCCGGAATCAGGTGGCGGCGGGCCTCGGCGAGGGCGAGGCGCAGCGTCTCGTTCCGCGAAGGCTCGAAGCGGTCCTCCGTGGCACGCCCCCCCCCCGCGCCCCCCCCTTCCCCGTCGCCGGATGCCGCCTCGGCCGCGTCGCAGGCGCGGAGGATCGCATTCAGGTGCCGCTCGGCAAGGCGGGAGCCGGTGACGAGGGAGGCGACCTTCTGCTCCTCCCGCACCTTCCAGTTGATGAACCGCTCGATGTCGGGATGGTCGATGTCGACGATCACCATCTTCGCCGCCCGGCGCGTCGTGCCGCCGGACTTGATCGCGCCCGCCGCGCGGTCGCCGATCTTCAGGAAGCTCATCAGGCCGCTGCTGCGGCCCCCGCCGCTCAACGGCTCGTTCTCCGCCCGGAGCGAGCTGAAGTTCGTGCCGGTGCCCGAGCCATACTTGAAGAGGCGCGCCTCGCGCACCCAGAGGTCCATGATCCCGCCGTCCCCGACGAGATCGTCGCAGACGCTGCTGATGAAGCAGGCGTGCGGCTGCGGGTGGGAGTAGGCGTCCTTCGAGCGCAGGATGCGGCCGGTCTTCGACTCGGCGTAATAGTGTCCCTGGGCCGGCCCGTTGATCCCGTAGGCCCAGTGCAGGCCGGTGTTGAACCACTGCGGGCTGTTGGGCGCCGCCATCTGCCGCGCGAGCATCGCGCACATCTCGTCGTAGTAGGCGCGCGCGTCCTCCTCGCCGTCGAAGTAACCCTCCCGGAAGGCCCAATAGGTCCAACAGCCCGCGAGGCGGTGGAAGACCTGCCGGCTGTCCCGCTCCATCACGTGGCGCGCCCCTTCGGGCATCGCGCGCAGGGCCGTCGTGTCGGGCGCCTGAGGCCAGAGCCAGGAGGGGACGCCGGGTTCCTCGACGGGGCGCAGACGGGCGGGAACGCCCGCCTTCCGGAAGTACTTCTGCGCCAGCACGTCGGTGGCGACCTGGCTCCATGTGGAGGGGACGACCACCCCCTCGCATTCGAAGACGATGCCGCCGTTCGGCTCCACGATGCGGGAGGTGCGTTGGACGAATTCGATGCCCTCGTAGGGGGTGGCTCCGGCCCGGGTGAAGCGTCGCTCGATCTTCATGCTCGCCCTTTCAGTGCTGCCTCACATGCGGCGTCATCGTATGCACAACATCTTGTAGAGAAGTGACGATCCTATACAACCCGTCGTGTCCGGGCAAGAGGAAACTCGCACTCCCGACCGCCACGACGCGACCCGGAATTGTCCGTTCGATGACCGACAGGAACGGCAGCGCGCCCCGGGGCCCGGGACTCGAGGCGGGAGGCGGCCAAGAGCGCATAGAATCCACGGATGCGCGGAGTCCTGCTGCTGCTCGTCGCCTCCCTCGTCGCCGCCGGTGCTTGGCTCCTGCGGGAGCGGGGGGGCGAGCCGCCGGCCGCCCCGCGGGAGCCGTCCGCGGTGGATGGGGAGGAGCGCGAGGAGGGGCCCCGGGGGGGCGGGCCGGAAGCTCCCGAGGCCCCCTGGTTCGTGGACGTGGCGAAGGCGCGCGGCATCGCGCTGCTCAATCGCACCGGGGAGCCCAAGGAGAAGCAGTTCATCATGAGCGCCGTCGCTCCCGGCGTCGCGGTCTTCGACGCGAACGGCGACGGCCGGATGGACATCCACGTCCCGAACGGGAGCTGGCTCGTCGGGCCGCAGCGGGACCAGCTCTACGAGGGGGAGGACCGTCCGCGGGACGCGCTCTACATCCAGCAGCCGGACGGGACCTTCGTCGACGAGGCGAAGGCGCGGGGAGTCGACGACGACCGATGGAGCTTCGGCGCCTGCGCCTGCGATCTCGACGACGACGGCGACCAGGACCTCATCGTCACCAACATCGGGCGCAACCGCCTCTATGTGAACGACGGCACCGGCCACTTCACGGACATCGCCGAGGCCGCCGGCATCGCGGGCGAGCCGTCGGAGTGGTCCACCGGCATCGCCTGCGCCGACTTCGACGGGGACGGCCGGATCGACGTCTACATCGCGAACTACGCGGACATGTTCAAGTGGATGCGGGGCGACAAGTCGATCGAGCGCGACCCGGTGACCCACGAGATCCTGAACGCCGCGGTCTGCAAGTGGCAGGGGATCAAGGTCTACTGCGGTCCGCAGGGGCTTCCGGGGCAGCAGGACCATCTCTATCGCGGCACCGGCGGGCGCGACGGCGAGATGCGCTTCGTGGACGTCACGAAGGAGAGCGGCGTCTTTCGCGACAAGGAGAAGGACCGCACCGGCCCGCTCTACGGCTTCCAGCCCCTCTTCACCGACCTGAACGGCGACGGCTGGCTCGACATCTACGTCGCCAACGACTCCTGCCCCTCGTTCCACTTCGAGAGCCGCGGCGACGGGACCTTCCGGGAGTGCGCGGCGGAGTACGCGATCGCGCTCGGCGAGATGGGCGAGGAGCTCGCGGGGATGGGGGCGGACACGACCGACCTGAACAACGACGGACTCCTCGACCTCGTGAAGACCAACTTCGCGCTGCAGACCAACAACCTCTACGTCGCCGAGCGCGATGCGAAGGGGCAGATCGCGTTCCGCGACTACTCGACGCGCACCGGCCTCAAGAAGGAGGTCTACAGCGCCCTCGGATGGGGCGTCCTCTGCTTCGATTACGACCACGACGGCGACCGCGACATCTTCTTCGCGAACGGGCACGTCTACCCGCAGGTGGACGACCCGAGCCCCGACGTGCGCGCGCTGAAGATGTCGTTCGAGCAGCTCAACATGATGTTCCGCAACGAGTCGGCCGCCGGGGAGCGCCTCCGGTTCGTGCAGGTGACCGACCGGTTGGGCCCGGGGCTCGCGATCCGGAAGAGCAGCCGCGGCGCCGCGCTGATCGACGTCGAGAACGACGGCGATCTCGACATCGTCGTCACGAACCTCAACGACAGGCCGGACATGCTGCTCAACGAACGCGGGAGCGCGAGCGGCCACTGGCTGCAGCTCCTGTTGCGCGGGAATCCGGCGCGGAAGTCGAACCGCGACGCGATCGGAAGCGTCGTCGTCGTGCGTGCCGGGGGACTCACGCAGACCTTCGAGACGAAGCGGGGACAGAGCTTCCTCGGCTGCAACGACCCGCGCATCCACGTGGGACTCGGCCGTCACGCGGGCGCCGTGACGGTGGAGATCCGCTGGCCGAACCGGGAGACGAGCACGCATACGTTTCCCGGCGTCGATCGCCAGGTCGAGATCGTGCAAGAGTAGTCCGCGGGCCGTGGGGGGGGAGCCGCGGGCCCCGCCCGTGCTCCTCGCACGGGTGCCGTGCCCCTCTCCCCCCGCTCCCCCCTCCCTCCCCGGATCGCCTACCCGCCCGAGTTGCAGCGCGGGCGGCCCCGCGCGTCGAAGCGCGCCGCCGTCTTGTACTCCTCCTTCTTGCGCTCGTAGAGGCGCTGGCTCGCGAGCGCCTTCTCCTCGTCGCCGAGCAGAAGGTGGAACTGGTAGATCCACCAGTAGATGTCGGGGCACTCGGGGCGGACGTCCCGTTCGCGCTCCAGCATCGCCATCGCCTCGGCGACCTCGGGCCGCTTCTTCTCGCGACTCGCGGCGGAGACCGTCTCCTTCAGCAGCTTGCAATAGTCGATCACCAGACGGTAGACGTCCTCCTTCGGATAGAGCGCCATCGCCTTGCGGTAGTAGGCGAGCGCGGTCGCCACCTTCTCCGGATCGAGGCCGTCCTCGGCGATCTTGTGGTAGGCCTTCGCGCGCGCGGCGATGTACTCCGGGTGCGTGCAATCGGCGGGCAGCTTGTCGAGGGCCGCGACGCCCTCCTCGAGACGCTCGTTCGCGAGGTAGATCATCGCGATCGTCGCCTTGAACTCCGTCTGCAGCTCCGGGCGATCCTCGTTGAGGCCGATGCACGCCGTCAGGTGCTCGATCGCGCGGTCGAACCGGCCGAGGGATTCGTCGACGACGGCGAGGTGGCGGCGCAGCTCCCGCATCGCGGGATCCTCCAGTCGGCTGTAGTCGACGAAGATGCGGTAGGCCTGCTGCAGGATGTCGTCGGCCTCCTGCCACTTGCCGTCCACGATCAGGCTCTTGCCGATGTCCATGCAGGTGCGGGCGAAGGCGGTATCGACGACCTGCTTCAAGTCGAGCTCCGCGTAGGGTTCGAAGAGGTCCGGGCGCGCGGTGCGCGCCTTCGTCAGCGCGTCGAACGCCCGCGGCGGATCGCCGCGCAGCGCCGCGATGATGCCGATCAGGTAGTAGCGGAGCGGATCCTGCCAGAGGAGCCCCGCCTGCTTCAGCAGCGGCGCCCCGGTCATCGCCTCGGCCTCGTCGATGAGGCCCGCGCGCCGCCGGGGATCGGGCTCCTCGATCGACATCTGCAGCAGCGTGAACGCCTGCCACGTGTGACCGCGCCAGTCCTGGGCGTAGAGCTGCCGCGCCTTCACGAAGTGGCCGAGGGCGGCCTCGTACTTCCTCTCGACGTAGAGCTTCCGGCCCTCCTCGACGGCGGTGACATAGGGGTTCTGTTGCGCCCGGACGAGCCCTGCGGAGAGCAGCGCCGCCGGGAGCAGCGCCGCAGCGATCCTCGCAAGCGGGATCACGGGATGTTGCTCCATTGCACGACCCGGAGGCCGCGGGTCCCGGCGCAGCAGAGCACGAACCGGCCGGCCGACGACGAGTGCAGCGCCACGCCGCGGATCGTGAAGGTGCCGGTGAAGGTGACGGAGGCGGTCTGGAGCGGCTGGCCCGTCAGCGTGCTGTAGACGCGGACCCGGTCCCCGGCGCCGACGGCGAAGAAGCCGCCGCTGGCCTCGACGGCGATCGTGTCCACGCCGGTGTTCTGCGCGATGTTGAGCGGCGCCGGCAGGACCGGGTTGGTCACGTTTAAGATCTGCACCTCGTTGACGCCGCCGATGAAGAGGCTGCTCGTGTCGACGTCGAGATCGAGCGGGAAGTTGCCCGGGCCGCTGATCGAGTCGGCGGCGACGAGCGGGAAGTCGCCGGGGATCGCGATGACCTGCGGCGTGGCGACCGTGACGCCGGGCGCCGGCGTGACCGTGATGTTCAGCGCGAGGATTCCGAAGGTCGCCCCCGACTGGACCGACACGTAGATGTTCGGGAAACGGAGGAAGGCGTCGAGGAAGCGATCCACCGCCGGCGCCGCCGGCGACACGAACGCCGGCAGCGCGGTCCAGGTGCCCGGCGTGCCCGCCGCGATGACCCCGAACCCCAGCGCCGGCCCTCCGGTCGCGATGACGAAGGTGCTGCCGGCGCCGGAGACGCCGCCGGCCTTCCCGGAGGCGTTGCCGGGCACCGGGATGTCCCCGGTGCGCGGGACGAACGCCGCCGACAGGTCGGCGCTCGGAGTCGTCGCCGCCGCGACGAGGGAGGGGATGTGGAAAAGCGACACGGCGTTGGGGGCGGCGGTACCGACCGCGATGCAAACGACGTAGGCGTTGTCGATGACCGCGACGGCGTCCACCCTTCCTCCGTCGAGCGCCGCCGGCGGCACGGTCAGCGTCGAAGCGCGGATCGTCGTCACGTACGAGGTCGAGTTCACGAGTTCGGGCTTCGTCACGTCGACGACGTGGCATCCGCTCGTGCCGGCCGCGAGGAACGCCAGCGTGCGCGCACCCACCTGGGCCAGAGCGATGTTCCGCACGTCCCCCGAGACCCCCTGGGCCGCCTCGAGGAACTTCACCTCCCCCGCGGTGAAGCCGCCGCCCCCGCCGGGGGGAGGCGTCGGAGGCGTCGGGTCCGGCGGCTTGAAGACTTCCGGCGGGAACGCGTGGAAGATGTCGCTGATCGACCCGCTGCCGCAACCGCCCAGCAGGGCGGCGCAAAGCACGAGGCTCCACGGAAGTTGGCGCAGAATCGTCATGGGCGTTGGACGCCCATTCTACCGGTACTCCTCCCCCGCGTCGGCGTCAGCCACTTGATCTCCTCGCGGGGCGGGGTAAGTTCATCGCGCGACAACCCGATGGTGGCTATAGCTCAGTTGGTTAGAGCACCAGATTGTGGATCTGGGGGTCGCCGGTTCAAATCCGGTTAGCCACCCCAAGAAGCCTGGCCGCGGACGGCCAGGCTTCTTGGCTACTCGGCGGGGGGCTCGGGGGGAGGCGGGCGCTGGGCGCGCTCCTCGGCGATCTGCTGAAGCAGGCGGTCGACCTTGTCGGCCTCTTCGACGGTGCTGTCGAAGTGGAAGATCAGGTGCGGCGTCGTACGCGTCCGGAGGCTCTTCGCGACCGCCTTCTGGAGGTGGCCCCGGGCGTGCCCGAGCGCCCGGGCCGCCTTCGTGCGGTCGGCCTCGCTGCCGAGGCAGGACCAGTTCACCCGCGCCACCGAGAGGTCGGGGCTGAGCTTCACGCGCGTGACCGTCACCATCGAGAGGCGCGGGTCGGCGAGGCCGTGGGCGACGATCGGCCCGACGGTCTCGAGGATCGCCTGTTCGAGGCGGAGCAGCCGGCGGCGGTCGGGCATCGTCAGAGGATCTCGATCTGGTGGTCGATCACCCGCGCCACCGGATGCCGGCGCAGGTGCTCGACGATCTGCTGGAGTTGGCCCCGCAGGTAGCGGGTGTCGTTGCTGACGGCGCTGAACGCGAGGCCGGCGCGCTGGTGCAGGTCCATGTCCTCGACCTCGTTCGCGCTGACGTTGAACGACTCGCGCAACCGGTCGAGCACCGAGCGCACGACCTGCCGCTTCTCCTTCAGCGTGGTCGCCTTCTCGATGGCGAGATCGACCTGCAGCACGCCGACATGGACCGCGGCCATCGCTCACCGTGGCCCCGGACGCCGGCCGCCCGCTAGAGCGAACGCTGCTTCTCCTCGATCTCGTAGAACTCGAGGACGTCGCCCTCCTTGATGTCGTCGTAGTTCGCGATGCGCAACCCGCAATCGAACCCCTCCTTGACCTCCTTCACGTCGTCGGTGAAGCGGCGCAGCGACTCCAGCGCTCCGTTGTTGACGACCACGCGGCCGTCCCGGCTCAGGCGCAGGCGGGCGCTGCGGCGCGCGACCCCGTCGGTGACCATGCAGCCGCCGATCTTGCTCTTCTTGTAGAGGAAGATCTTGCGGATCTCCGCATGGCCGATCACGACCTCGTGGCTCTCGGTCGGCAGCAGCCCCTGGAGCCCCTTCGTGATGTCGTCGAGCAGTTCGTAGATGATCTGGTAGGTCCGTACCTGCACCCGGTGCTCCTCGGCCAGGGCGCGCGCCTTCGCGTCGGGGAGCACATGGAAGCCGATCACCAGCGCCCGGGAGGCCTCGGCGAGCAGCACGTCCGACTCGGTGATGCCCCCGACGGCCGTGTGGAGGATCTTGATCTTGACCTCGTCGGTCCCGAGTTCCTCGAGCTTGCCGCGGATCGCCTCGATGGAGCCCTTCACGTCGGCCTTCAGCACGATCCTGAGTTCGCCGACGTCCTGGCTGCCGAGACGGTCCATCAGCTTCTCGAAGCTGCTGTGCGCCTTCTGGGCGAGCACCTTCTCGCGCTGCCGCGTCGAGCGCTCGCTCGCGACCTTCTTCGCGAGATCCTTGTCGCGGACCACCTGGAAGGGCCAGCCCGCCTCCGGGACCTCGTCGAGGCCGGTCACCTCGACCGCCATGCTCGGGGGCGCCGACTTGACGGCCTTGCCGCGGTCGTCGGTCAGCGCCTTGACGCGCCCCTGGCAGGAGCCGCAGAGGATGAAGTCGCCGCGATGGAGCGTCCCGTTCTTGACGAGCAGCGTCGCGACGATGCCGCGGCCGACCGCCTTCCTCGACTCGACGACGAACCCCTCCGCCGGGCGGTCCGGGCTCGCGGTCAGGTCGAGCATCTCGGCGTCGAGGGCGATGCGGTCGAGGAGCGCGGGGATCCCCTCGCCGGTCGTCGCGGAGACCGGGATCATGCCGGTCGTGCCTCCCCACTCCTCCGGCGCGAGATTGAGGGCGGAGAGCTGCTGCTTCACCCGCTCCGGATTCGCCTCGGGCTTGTCGCACTTGTTCATCGCGACGATGATCGGCACGCCGGCGGCGCGGGCGTGGTTCAACGCCTCCTCGGTCTGCGGCATCACGCCGTCGTCGGCCGCGACAAGCAGGATCACGATGTCGGTGATCTTCGCCCCCCGGGCGCGCATCGCCGTGAAGGCCTCGTGGCCGGGGGTGTCGAGGAAGGTGATGCGCCGGTCCCCCGGCAGCTTCACGCCATAGGCGCCGATGTGCTGCGTGATGCCTCCCGCCTCGCCGGCCGCCACGCGCGTCTTCCGGATGCGGTCGAGCAGCGAGGTCTTGCCGTGGTCGACGTGGCCGAGCACCGCGACGACGGGAGGGCGCGTCGTGCCGCCGTCGGCCTCTTCGCTGTCGCCGGTATCGAGCAGTTCCGCCAGCTCCTCCTCGACGCTGCGCGCGTTCTGGATCTCGATCGTGCGGTTGAACGCCTCCGCCAGCACGAGCACCGTCTCCTCGTCGAGCGTCGTATTCGGGTTCGCGACGATCTTCTGGCGCATCAGGTGCAGAAGGAGCTGGTTGGTCTTGACGCCGATCTGCTGGCTGAAGTCCTTCAGCGAGATCGGGACGGTGATCGCGAGCGTGCGGCCCGACAGCATCTCCTCGGCCCGCGCCTTGTCCGCCGTACGCCGTTCGCGCGACTCCTTCTGGCGGAAGATGCGGATGCCGCGCCGCTGGGGCTGCTGCGGCACGCCGGTGTTCGCGCCGCCCGGGGAGGGCGTCCGCGTGCCGGGGGAGGTCGCCGGGCCCGTGCCGGCGGCGCTTCCGGGCGTGCGGCGACCGCCCGCCCGGGTGGGGGCGGGGGCGCGCAGCTGGCGCGCGGGCGCCGGGACGAGCGGCGGCGGGAGCTTGATCTCGAGCGAGTCGCCCGGGGCGGCGGGGCGCGCGATCTGCTCCTCCCCGAGGGCGACGCGGCGCGCCTTCTGCGTCGCCTCCTCGTCGAGCACCGCCATGACCGAGCCGAGGTCGAGGCCGCGCGACTTCAGCCGCTCGAGCAGCTCGCTGCCCCGGAGGTTCAGTTCGCCTGCGAGATGGTAGAGGCGGATGGCCAAGCGTTATCCCTCGGAAGTGGTTTCGGGCTCCTCGAATTCTGTCGCGCCATCGAGGCCGGCGCCGCCCAGCTCCGCGTCGTCGTCGAACCGGCCGATGCGGTCGGGGGACTCCTCGAGCCGCTCATCGCCGCTCTGCAGCTCCGTCTCCGTCATGATGCTGATGTCCCACTTGCAGAGCTTCGCCGCGAGGCGGACGTTCTGGCCCCGCCGGCCGATGGCCAGCGAGAGCTGGTCGTCCTCCACCGCGACCTTCGCGCGCATGTTCTCGGAGTCGAGCGTGATGTAGTTGACCTGCGCGGGCTTCAGCGCGTTGGCGATCAGCTCCTCGGTCTGGTCGCTCCAGCGGATGATGTCGATCTTCTCGCCCTTCAGCTCGTCGAGGACGTTCTTGATCCGCGTCCCCCGCACCCCCACGCATGCGCCGATCGCGTCGATCTTGCCATCCACGGAGCGGACGGCCATCTTCGTCTTGTATCCGGCCTCGCGCACCAGCGCACGGACCTCGATGAGCCCCTCCGCCATCTCCGGGACCTCGAGCTCGAAGAGCTTCTTGATGAACTCGGGGTGGCTCCGACTCAGGATGATCTTGACCTTCTGCCCCGCCTTCTTGATGTCGAGGCAGAAGGCGCGGATCCGGTCGCCGACGCGGTAGTCCTCGCCGCGGATCTGCTCGTTCTTCGGGAGGATGCCCTCGGTCTTGCCGAGGTTGACGATGATCGTGCCGCCCTCGTAGCGCTGCACGGTGCCGTTCAGGATCGCGTGGAGGTGGTTCACGTAGTAGTCGAAGATGCCGTCGCGCTCGGCCTCGCGGATGCGCTGGATGAAGACCTGCTTCGCCGTCTGCGCCGCGATGCGGCCGAGATCGAGGGGGATCGTCACCTCCCCTTCGGGGGTCTCCTCGAACGCGCGGATCGCGCCGTTCTTGCGGTCGATCCGGACCTTGATCTCGCCGGTGGTGCCGTACTGCTTGCGCGCCGCCGTCAGGAGGGCCGACTCGATGCCCTCGAACAGCGTCTCGGGATCGATGTCCTTCTCCCGATGAATCGCCTCGACGATGCGGAGCAGTTCCGCGCCCTCCATGGCTCTCCTTTTCCGTGTTGGCCCTGCCGGCGACCCGGCGACATCGGGCATAAACAAAAAAAAGTGGGCAGGCAGGCCCACTTCAGGTCCACGCGGCCCGGTCTACTGCGTCCTGTCACACCGGGCCAACCCTACACGCTAATGACCTTCTCCGTTCTGTCAAGCCGGGGGGAGGCAGGATGGCCCGCAATTCGTACGATAGCCGCGCTGCGGGAGTTCCCCGCGAAGGTCAAGAACCGGTATAACTGATTATCGGATAATAAGTTGTGACGCTAGTTCGACCGAACGCTCCCCCGGCAGGCCATGCCAAGGCCGAAAGGTCCGCACGATTTGGTGCGGTAGGGGGCGGGTTGGGGCCGCGGGCCGTCGCGCTGGGGGTCGGCCTTGGCTTCCTGCTCTTGGGCGGCACGACGCTGTGGCTGACCTGCGGTCTCCAGGCACGGGCGGTCGCCAGCGTCTACGAGGAGCGTGGGCGCGAGGTCGAGGCGGACCTCTCCTCCTTGATCCAGCGCTACGCGGAGGAGGAGTACCGGGGGGGAGCGGGGGGGGAGCGGTTCGGGGAGCGCCTCGTGGCCGCCGCGGAGTCGACGCCCGCGGTTCTCGCGCTGAGCGTCCACGCCACCGATCGAACCCTCATCCGGCGGTTCGCGCGGGATCCGCGCGGACTTCCCTGTGCGCTCTCCGCGCCGCTCGACCGACCGCACGAGGGGGAGCACGCGGCGGGGGAGTTCTCGCGGGCCCCGGTTGGGTGCCGTCTCGTCCCGGTCGCGGTGGACGGGGTGCAGGTCGCCGCGGTCATGCTGCATCTCGAGCGGGACTGGTGCGAGGAGGGGGAGCGCGTGGGGGCGATCGTGCGGGCCACGGCGCTGCGGCTCGCTCCGGTGTTCGGGGGCTTCTACCTTCTGCTCGGTGCGCTGCTGATCGCTGCGAGCCATGCGGCGAGGCGCTGGCGCGCGCGCGCGACCGCCGCCGGGCGGATCGAGGCGCTCGGCGCGACCGCCGACGGCATCAACCATGAGATCCGCAACCCGCTCAACGCCGTCTCCCTCGCGCTGCAGTTCCTCGAGCGGCGCCATCCCGATGAGGAGACGCGGGAGGTCGTCGAGACGGCGCGGCGCGAGGCGGCCCGGATCGCCTCGACGCTTGACGAGTTCGCACGGTTCACCCGGTTGAGCCGTCTTGCGCTGGCCGAGGAGCCGATCGGCCGCCGCTTCTCGGAGTGTGCGGCCGCGCGCGGCGTTCCGGTCGAGGTGGAGGGAGAGGCCAGGGCGGAGGTGGACCACGCGAAACTCGACGACGCGTTCGATGCGATGCTCGACCTCCTCGGGCGCCATGTGCGGCCCGGGGAGCGGGTCCGCGCGACCGTCGGCAGCGCCGCGGGGCGCTGGAAGCTGCGGGCGGAGGCGGCCGCGCCATCGCTGGAGCCGGCCGCGGTCGATCATCTGTTCGACCCCTATGTGCGCTGCCGGGCGCACGACATCGGGCGCGGGCTCGCGCTCGCCCGGGCGGTCTTCCAGGCCCACGGCGGGCGGCTCGTCGCGGCGCGGATCGGCGATCGTCTGGTGCTCGAAGGCGAGGCGCCGACGACCGGCGCGGGAGGGATGCGGTGAGCGGACGCGAATCGGTCCTGATCGTCGACGACGACGCGGCGCAGGCGGAGACGCTCGCCCGGGTGCTCCGGCTCGAGGGCTATACCGCCCGCGTCGCGAACAGCGGCCCCTCGGCGATGGGTCTCCTCGGGCAGGGGCCCTGCGACCTGCTGCTGACCGACCTCAAGATGCCGGGAATGGACGGGATGGAGCTTTTCCGCCGCGTGCGGGCCGCGCACCCCTCGGTTCCGGTGCTGATCCTGACCGCCCACGGCACGATCGACACGGCGATCGAGGCCGTCCGCGAGGGGGTCGACGACTTCCTGCAGAAGCCGGTGTACGCCGACGAGCTGATCCACCGCTTCCGCGCGGTCCTCGCGCGACGCGCGCTGCAGACCGAGAACGCGGAGCTGAAGAGGCGTCTGTTGCACCGCGAGCGCGGCGACGCGCTGATCGGCACCAGCCCGGCGATGCTGCGCCTGCGGGAGCAGATCGCGCGGGTCGGCCGCACCGAGGCGTCGGTCCTGGTCCTGGGGGAGTCGGGCAGCGGCAAGGAGCTCGTAGCGGATGCGCTCCACTACGCCTCCGCCCGCGCCTCGGGCCCGCTGGTGAAGCTGAACTGCGCAGCGATCCCGGAGACGCTGCTCGAGGACGAGATGTTCGGCCACGAGCGCGGCGCCTTCACCGGCGCGCAGGCTCGCCGCGCCGGCCGGTTCGAGCAGGCGCACGAAGGCACGCTCTTCCTCGACGAGATCGGGGAGATGCCCCCGCCGCTCCAGGCCAAGCTGCTGCGCGTCTTGCAGGACCACGCGTTCCAGCGGCTCGGCGGCAGCGAGCCCCTGCGCGCCGACGTGCGCGTCATCTGCGCGACCCACCAGGACCTGCCGGCTCGCGTGCAGGAGGGCAGGTTCCGGGAGGACCTCTTCTACCGCATCAACGTCGTCCCGCTGACGATCCCGCCGCTGCGCGAGCGCGGCGACGACCTGCTGCTGCTCGCGCGCCACTTCGCACGCGAAGCGGGCGAGCGCAACGGCCGGGCGATCGAGTCGATCGACGCGGCGGCGGCGGATCGGCTGCGGCGCCACTCCTGGCCCGGCAACGTCAGGGAGTTGCGCAACGTGATCGAGCGCGGCGTGATCATGGGCTCCGGGGCCGTGCTCGCCGAGGGCGACCTGGCCCTGCCGGAGCCCGCCGCCGCCCCGGCGGCCGCGGCGACCGACGACAGCCGCCTCGTCGACCGGCTGATGAACTCCGAGATCCCCTTCGAGCAGTTCGAGCGCGAGTTGCTCGTGCGGGCGCTGCGCCGCACCGGCGGCAACCAGACGCGGGCCGCCCGGCTTCTCGGGATGACGCGGCGCACGCTGCAATACCGGATCGACAAGTTCTCGATCGACACGGCGAAGCTGCGCGATTCGTAGCATCGCGGCACCGGATAGAATGCCCGGCGTGGAGACCCTGCTCCAGCTCGCGTTGGACTTCGTCGATCTGCACCGCGCGCTCGGTGTCGCGCGCGAGGCGGTGCGCGGCGGCGTGGACTGGATCGAGATCGGGACGCCTCTGTTGAAGGCGGAGGGGCTCGAGGCGGTGCGGAGGATGCGCGCCGAGTTCCCCAAGCACACCATCGTCTGCGACACGAAGACGATGGACGCCGGCCGCACCGAGATGGAGGCGGCGGCGAAGGCGGGGTCGCATGTCGCGACCGTGCTCGGCGCCGCGCCGGACGCCACCGTCCGGGAGTGCATCGAGGCGGGCCGCAACTATGGCATCCGCGTCGCCGTCGACCTCGTCAATGTCGGCGACCCCGTCGCGCGCGCACGGCAGGCTGCGGACTGGGGGGCGGCCGTCGTCGGCGTCCACTGCCCGATCGACGAGCAGATGGAGGGCAAGGACCCCTTCGCGCTGCTGCGCGCCGTCGCGGAGGCGGTGGCGGTGCCGGTCGCGGTCGCCGGCGGCATCCATTCGGAGTCGGCGGCGCGGGCCGTGGCCGCCGGCGCCTCGATCGTCGTCGTCGGCGGCGCGATCACGAAGGCGGAGGACGCCGAGGCCGCCGCGCGGCAACTCCGGCGGGTGATCCGCTCCGGGACCTCGGAGGCGACGGTCCTCTTCAAACGGGGGGGCGCGGGGGCCCTCCGCGAGATCCTCGCGCAGCCCTCGGTGCCCAACATCTCCGACGGCTACCACCACATGCCGGTGCTGCGCGGCCTCGCGCCGGTCGTTCCCGGCGTCCACATGGTGGGCAGGGCGCTGACGGTCCGAACGTCGCCCGGCGACTGGGCCAAGCCGGTGGAGGCGATCGACCGCGCCGAGCGCGGCGACGTGATCGTCATCGACGCCGGCGGCGCGCCGCCCGCGCTCTGGGGCGAACTCGCGACGCACAGCGCGCTGCAACGCGGGCTCGCCGGGGTCGTGGTCCACGGCGCGATCCGCGACACGCCGGTGATCCGCCAGCTCGGCTTCGCCGCCTTCGCGCGGATCGTCACCGCGCGGGCGGGCGAGCCGAAGGGATTCGGCGAGATCGGCGCGCCGATCGAGATCGACGGCATCCGGATCGAGAGCGGGGACTGGATCGTGGGCGACGACGACGGGATCGCGGTGCTGCCCGCCGGGAAGGCGGTCGAGATCGCGAATCGCGCGATGGAGCGGCTCGAGATGGAGAACCGCGTGCGACGCGAGATCGCGCAGGGATCGACGCTGGCGCAGGTCGTCGACCTGTACAAGTGGGAGAAGAGGTGAAGGTCACGGTCAACGGCTCCCCGCAGGAGCTGCCCGAGGGCACGACGGTCGGCCAGATCGTGGACCGGCTCGTCGCGAACCGCTCCCGGGTGGCCGTCGAGCGCAACCGGGCGATCGTCCCGCGGGCGACGCTGGACCGGGAGCGCGTCCGCGACGGCGACGAGGTCGAGGTCGTGACGCTGGTGGGGGGGGGCTAGATGGACGCGCTTCGCATCCGCGACCACACCTTCCGGAGCCGGCTGCTCGTCGGCTCGGGCAAGTACCGCGACGACGAGCAGATGCTCGCCTGCTGGGCGGCGAGCGGCGCCGACTGCATCACCGTGGCGCTGCGCAGGGTCGATCTCGACCCTGCGAGGGGCGCCCGCAACCTGCTCGACCTGATCGACCGGGAGCGGTATACGATCCTTCCCAACACGGCGGGCTGCTACACGCCGGAGGATGCGCTCCGCACGGCGCGCCTCGCGCGCGAGCTGGGCCTCGGCCGGCTGATCAAGCTCGAGGTGATCGCCGACGAGCAGACGCTGCTGCCGCGGACCGCGCCGACGATCGAGGCGACGCGGGTGCTGGCCGCCGAGGGGTTCGACGTCCTCGCCTACACCAACGACGATCCGGTCGCGGCGAGGGAGCTCGAGGAGGCGGGCGCCGCCGCGGTGATGCCGCTCGGGGCGCCGATCGGCAGCGGCCTCGGCATCCTGAACCCGACCAACATCCGGATCATCCTGAGTCGGGCGAAGGTGCCGGTCCTTGTCGACGCCGGCGTCGGCACGGCCAGCGACGTGACGCTGGCGATGGAACTGGGTGTCGAGGGGGTCCTGCTGAACACCGGCATCGCCCTGGCCCGGGACCCGCTCGCGATGGCGCAGGCGATGCGCCACGCCTGCGAGGCGGGACGGCTGGCTTTCCTCGCGGGCCGGATGCCGCGCCGCGAGTTCGCCAGTCCGAGCAGCCCCCGCGAGGGGCGGTTCACCGCTTGATCGCCGCAGTCCCGGGGCAGCATGCGCCCCTGCTGAGCATCGCCATCACGGCGAGCGGGCTGCTCCCGCTCTGCCTGCTCGTCGCGAGGCCGATCCGCCCCCCCGCGCCCCCCCCGTTCCAGCGCACCGACGTCGCGGGCGCCCTGCTCGCGGCGCTGGCGCTCTTCCTCGGCTATCAAGTGGCGATCGGCCTCTCGATGGGGAGAGGCGATCTCGCGGGGGTGGTCGCCGGAGCGGCCGCCCTTGCGTTGGCCGCGGGGATCGGACGGCTGCCGCTGCGCCGCGTGATGCGACCGGTGGGCGGCCCGCTCAGGCGCGCGGGCGTCGGGCTGCTGCTGGCGTGGGCGGCCCTGCCGCTCGTCTTCGGCACCGCCTATCTTGTCGAGCGGTATGGGGGCGAGGGCACGCAGGAGGTGGTCGATCGGCTGCAGAATCGCGGCCCGGGTTGGCTCGGCCTCGCGTTCATCGCGAGTGTCGTCGCGCCGATCGTGGAGGAGGTGGGGTTTCGGGGCCTGCTCTACCCGGCGCTGCGGCAGTGGCGCGGGCCGTGGGTCGCGACCGCGCTGACCGCGGTGCTGTTCGCCCTCGTCCACGAGCCCGCGACGACCTGGGCCCCGCTCGCCATCCTCGCCTGCTTTCTCGCCTACAGCGTCGAGGCGACCGGATCGGTGCTGCCCGCCATCGCCGGCCACGCGGCCTTCAACGCGCTGACGGTCCTCCAGCTTCTTTAGTATCCTTCGCCGCCGATGGGCGGCCTGCGGATGGTGCCTTGGGGCGGAGCGCTGGTCGCTTCGACGGCGGTCGTGGAGGGCGACGTGACGCTCGCGGACCGCGTCAGCGTCTGGTGGAACGCCGTGCTGCGCGGCGACGATGCGGCGATCCGGATCGGCGAGGAGACCAACGTGCAGGATCTCGTCATGGTCCACGCGGATCCGGGCGTGCCGCTCGTCGTCGGGCGCGCCGTGACGATCGGCCACCACGCGGTCCTGCACGGGGTCTCGATCGGGGATCGCGCGTTGATCGGCATCGGCTCGATCCTGCTCGCCGGCAGCGAGGTCGGAGAGGAGGCGATCGTCGCCGCCGGCGCGGTGGTGCGGGAGGGGATGAAGATCCCGCCCCGGACGCTGGTCGCAGGCGTCCCGGCGCGAGTGCTGCGCGACGTGAAACCCGAGGAGATCGCGAGCGCCGCGGGGCGGGCGGCGAAGTACTGGCACGAGGCCCGCCGCCGCGCGGGGGTCGCCTGATGGCGTGGCTCGGATCGCTCCTCGGCATCGGCGTCCTGATCGGGATCGGCTACCTCTGTTCGACCGCGCGGCGCTCCATTCCGTGGCGGCTCGTCGCCATTGGGACGCTGCTGCAACTCTGGCTCGCCCTCTTCCTCGTGCGGCCCGACCTCGTTCCCGCGATCATGACCGCGGGCGCCGGGCTCTGCGTGCTCGTGCTGGTGGCCGCGCTCTTCCGCCCGGTTCCGGGCTTCTGGGTGCCTGCGGCGCGCGGCCTCGGCGCTCTCGGCTGGATCGCCGCGGTCGTGCACGTCTGTCCTTGGGAGCGCCTCTGGTGGCTGCGCCTGCTGCTGCTCGGGGCGCTGCGGCTGCGCGGGAGGATCCGGGAGGGCCTCGGCCTCGTCGGGAACCTCGCGGTGTTGGGCGCGCTCTGGTTTCGCGATCTGCCGGGGGACTTCGTCTTCCAGGGGGTCGATTGGGTCGGGCGTCAGGTGATGCGGGTCGTCGCGTTCGCCCACGAGGGGGCCGTCGCGGTCTTTGGCGGGCTGCCGGAGGTCGGGGGATTCGTCTTCGCGATCGAGGTGGGCGCGATCATCTGCCTCTTCGGCGGCCTGATGTCGCTGCTGCACTACGTAGGGCTGCTTCCCTGGCTCGTGGGGCTCCTCGCGCGGCTGCTGCACCGCGCCCTCGGCGTCAGCGGCGCGGAGGCGCTCGCGACGGCGAGCAACATCTTCGTCGGGCAGACCGAGGCGCCGCTTGTGATCCGTCCCTACCTCGCCCGGCTCACCGAGAGCGAGACGATGGCGCTGATGACCGGCGGGTTCGCGACGATCGCCGGGAGCGTGCTCGGCGCCTATGTCGCGATGCTCGCGAAGGCGGGTTTCGTGCGCGGTCCCGCCGACCTCATCGCCGCCTCGGTGATGAGCGCCCCGGCCGCCCTCGTCTTCGCGAAGCTCTTCGTGCCCGAGACCGGCGCGCCGGTGACGCGCGACCGGGCGGACTTCGTCGGCGAACCGGTCGGCAGCAACGCGCTCGATGCGCTCGCCGGCGGCGTGACCGCCGGGCTGCGACTCGCCGTGAACGTCGTCGCGATGCTGCTCGTCTTCAACGCCCTGATCCTGATGTTGAACGCGGGGGTCAACAACACGGTGCGGTTCCTCTTCGGCCGCGGCGACATCGACTTCCAGACGCTCTACGCCTATCTCTTCGCGCCGTTCGCGTGGCTGATCGGGATCCCCTCCGACGAGTGCCTGCGGGTCGGCGAGCTGCTCGGCACGAAGACGATCTTCAACGAGTTCATCGCCTACGAGAGGCTCGGCGACTGGATCTCGAAGGGAGCGATCTCGACGCGCTCCGCGGTCCTCTCGACCTACGCGCTCTGCGGCTTCGCCAACTTCATGTCGATCGGCATCCAGATCGGCGGATTGAGCCAGCTCGCGCCGGAGCAGCGCCCGCTCTATGCCCGCCTCGCGCTCCGCGCGATGGTCGCCGGCGCCCTCGCCTGCCAGTTGACGGCGTGCATCATCGGTCTCATCGGTGCGTTCTAGGGACCGTCCGACCCCGAAGGGGTCAGACGATGAGCCCGCGGATCTGCGTGTCGAAGACCATCGTCCCGCCGACGAACCCCTGGCAGGCGAAGATCGCGCGCCGCGGCTTCACCTGCACGCTCTTGCCGGCGAGGATCACCCGGTCGCCCGGATGGACGGTGCCGCGGAAGTTCGTCTCGTCGATGCCGCCAAAGCCGAAGAACTTGTCGATGCTGGGGAAGTTCGTGCGCCAGTAGAAGCTGCAGAGCTGCGCGGCCGCCTCCACCATCAGCACGCCCGGGAAGAGGGGGCGACCGGGGATGTGGCCGCGCACCCAGAAGTCGCCGTCCGAGGTCCGGATCGCGCCGACGATGAGCCCCTGCTCCGGCCGGTAGGCGATGATCTCGCTCAAGAGCTCGAACTCATGCCGGTGGGGATTGACGCGGCGGATCTCCTCGATCCCGTACTCGACCCGGTCGAGGTCGAATTCGCTCAGATTCACGATGGTGGCCGGGGGCATGCCGCATAGGCTAAGCCAAGAGCCGGCGCAGGGGAAACCGCCGACCCGCCCCGGCCTGAAGGCGGTCGCGGTTTCTGCTATCGTAGAGGCGTCTTGCGCTCGCTTCCGGACACCGGAAGACGCTCCATGAGTCCCGCTGCCTTTCACCTGCTCGCCCTGCTCGTCCTCGTCGGGACCGCCTCGTCCCAGGACGACCTCGCCGAACGGGTCGGCAAGCCCGATCCGACGCTGGCCGGTGGCGTCGAGATCGCCGACCCCGGCCTCAAGATCGAGGACGATGGAAACGCGCGGGAGGCGGTCGCCAGGTTCCAGAAGGAGTCCAAGGAGGTCCGCAAGGACGACGCGAAGGTGATCGAGAAGCTTCAATGGCTCGGCGGCTTCGACCACCCCCTCATCCACGCCGAGGCGAAGAAGTGGATCAAGGACCGCAACCACAACGTCTCCGTGGCGGCGGTCGTCGCGATCGCCCGGCAGGCTTCGGACCGCGAAAGGGCCGGAGGCACTCTGCTGGCCACGATGAAGGCGGAGAAGCGCACCAACGTGATCTGCGCCTGCCTCGTCGGCATGGGGCGCCTCGGCTACGACAACAAGGCGGCCTACCGCGAGGCGGAGAAGTACTACGCGAAGGACACCGGCGAGACCCACAAGGCGGCCACGCGCTACTTCGGCTTCCTGAAGGCGAAAGAGGCGTTCCGGATGCTGGCCGAGAAGCTCGATGAACCGAGGTCGTCGATGTCGCCGGACGATCCGCGCAACCCCCCCGCCTCCTACTGGAAGGAGCGCTGGATCGAGTGGGCGGGAAACGTCTACTACACGCGCTGGGCGCTCAAGCAGATCGTCGAGGGGGAGACCTTCGAGGCGACGAAGGAGGCGCAGCAGTGGGCGGAGTCGACCGGCAAGGAGTTCGGCATCAAGTGGTAGGGGCCGCGCCCCACGCGCGGCACCAGGGTCGCAGCGGGCAGCGGGCGCACTTCTCCTCGACGGGCCGGCGCGGGCAGTCGCGCAGGATTCCGAGGTGCGCGAGCGCGAAATCGAACCGCACCGGGTCCGCCGGATCGTAGCGGCGAAGGCTAGCCGTCACCTCCTCCGCGGCCTCCCACGACGCCGTGCGCCGCGCGGTGAGGCCGAGCCAGTAGGCGATCCGGTGGACGTGGGTGTCGAGGGGGACGAGGAGGCGGCGGCGATCGACGCTCTTCCAGAGGCCGAGGTCCGTCCCGTCGTCGGGCCGCACGACCCACCGCAGGAAGAGCAGCGGACGCTTGCAGGCGCTGCCCTCCCGCGGTCTCGGCAGCAGGAAGAGGAACCCCCGGCGGCGGGCCCGGCCGCGCAGGGCGCTGAGAAAGGCGTCGAGGCCAAGGCGCAGGTCGCCCCGGTCCCCGGCCGCGAAGAGCGGCTCGAGTCCTCCCGCCCGGTCGCGGCAGCGGGCGATCGCATCGAGCAAAAGGCCCAGGTCCCCGCCATCCACCCAGCGGTGGCGGAAGGTCGAGAGCAGCTTCCGCTCCCCGTCCATGGCGCGCAGCGCGATCGCCACCGAACGGCGAATCGCACGTGCGTTCCCGAAGGCGAGCGCCGCCGCGACGAGCGCCGCCGCCTCACGATCGCGCGCCTGCCGCACGAGCCCCAGCGGGTCGCGCTCGAGGCGGCGCGGGTCCGCGCGATCCGCGAGCAGCCGCAGCCTCCCCCCGAGCCCCCCGCCCTCGCCCTCGGGGGGAGCGCCGCTCTCCATTACAATGCGCCGCTCCACGAAGGCCATGGTACGCCTCTCACGAGCCCTCCTGCCGCTGCTCTTCGCGGTCGGCTGCCGCGAGGGGGCCGCCCCGCCCCCGGCGAAGGCGACGGCGCGCCCGGACCGCGACGGCTGGTGGACGGAGGCGACGCAGCGAGGGGGTGAGGAGCGCATCCTCGCCCCGCGCGAGATGCGGGCGCTGCTCGCCGACGGGCTCGGCCACGGATTCGACGCCGACGCGACCTGGTGGAAGCAGCGCACCGCGTGGGTTCACGAACGCATCCTCGACCTCGACCCCGACGACGTCGCGGCCAACGCCGCGACGGGCCGCATGACGCTTCAGTCGATCGAGGGGTTCGCGGCGCTCTGGGAGCGCATGCTGCTCTGCCGCTATCCCGACCGCGGCATCTCGGAGCTGATCGACCAGTACGACGGCTGGGTGCAGCAGGAGCGGCCGGTCTTCCTCGGGGCCGAGGAGGCGCAACTCGCGCGCGCGCGCCTCCGCGACGCGAAGGCGCACCTCGACCGTCTGGAGGGCGATCCGAAGTACGCGGCGCTCGAGGCGGGGCTCGCGCGCGTGCGCGGCTCCGTGCTCGCCGACTACCCCTACATGCACGTCGAATTCGGGCCCTTCGTCGTGTTTTACGCGGCGCGCGACCTCGGGCGCATCGCCGAGGCGGACCCCGCGGCGGAGGAGCGGCGGCTCGCGGAGCGGCGGGAGGTCTACCGCCTCCGGCTCGAGACGCACCGCGCCGCCTGCGAAGGGCTGCTCGCGGATCTCGCACGCCTCTTCCCCGAATTCGTCGCCGAGCGCCCCCTCTCCGACCGCGACATCTTCTACCAGTGGATCTTCGGCGACCGCGAGTGGTACGCGGACTTCGTCGGGAAGATCCGTCGCGAGGGGCAGGAGTCGACCCACCGGTGCGGGTTCCACGAGCGGGCCACCGGTTGGGCCTATCTCTTCGAGCCCCCCGAGCCGGCAGCGGCCCCAGCCGCGGCGGAGGCCCCGACCAGCCCCGACCTGCAATTGCGCGAGACGATGGCCTATCTCGCCGCGACGCAGATCCTCTGGCGATGGGGACGCGACCGCAGCGACGCGCAGAACAACCGGATGGAGCGGAGCGACGCCTACTGGCTCGCCGAAGGCTGGGCGTCGTTCCTCGCCGCGAAACGCGTCAAGCAGCCGATGGTCGGGCCGATGCTGCGCGAGGCGAAGCGTTTCGGCTGGAGTTTCCCGCCGCTCTCGCGCCTCGTCGCGCGCCGGAGCCGCCTCGACCTGCAACTCTACAACGAACCCGTCGTCGTCGACCGCGACGCGAAGGATCCGCAGCGGCCCCTGGGGCTTCGCCCCGCCTTCACCGACGTGGCGTGGCTTCTTGTCACGCACCTGCAAGGCCCGGAGCACCGCGATGCGTTCGTGCGCTACCTGCGGTCCCAGATAGAAGGGACGCGCAGCGGCCTCGACTGGTTCGAGGAGTGCTTCGGCCTCCGCACGCCCGACGACTGGCAGACCCTCGAACGCGCGGTCTATGCGCGCGTGGAGAGCTAGCATGCGATCCCAGAAGTGCACCCAGTGCGGCACCCTGCTCGACGTCTCTCGCCTCGAGAAGGGGTCGAAGTTCGCCTGCGCGACCTGCGGCACCGTGCTCGTGGCCGGCGAGGCGGCGGCGGTCCGCAAGTCGCTCCAAGATGCGGGCCCGGCCTTCCAGCCGCGCAAGACGGGCGAACCCGAGGCGCCCGCCCCGCGCAAGCGGCGGGGCGGCGGAGAGGAGCGCGATGTCGCGCCGCGCCCGTCCGGGTCGAATCTGCCGCTCGTTATCGCGCTGGGCGCGCTGATCGTCGTCGGCGGGGTTGTGGCGGCGATCCTCGCCGGCTCTCCCGGTTCCTCGGGACCGTCGGGGGGGGGCTCGGGGGCCAAGACGGCCGCGGCCTCCGACTGGTGGAACGGCGTGCGGGACTCGCTGCCGATCCGCGACGCGGCCGGGCTCAAGGCGCTGCTGGCCGAGGCGGCGAGCCGCGGCTACGACAAGGACGAGGCGTTCTGGGTCCCGAAGCGCGAGGAGGTCTACGCGGCGCTCCTCTCGCGCGCTCCCGCCGACCCGGAGGCGAATGTCCACGCCGGGAGGTCGGGGCTCCGGTCGATCGCGGGGTTCGACGCGATCTGGGCGGAGATGCTCGTGCATGTGAAGGTCCTCCCGGCCGAGTTGCGCGAGTTCGTCACGCGCCACGAGGCGGCGATCGAGGCGGGGCAGGACGCCTTCTATGACAAGGCGGCCTTCGCGGAGCAGCGGGCGCTGGTCGAGCGGTTCGTCGCCTGGAAGAAGGAGTTCGACTCCGACCCGAGCCCGGAGCAGATCCGCAAGGGCCTCGCGATGGGGGAGCAGTTCGCGAAGGAGTTTGGCGGCGCGCCCTTCCTCGCCCGCCCCTTCCTGCCCTTACTCGCCGCGAGGGAGCTGCGCGCGGTGGACAACTCCGCCGAGGACGTCAAGCGGCGCGAGCAGAAGGCGGAGGAGCTCGCCCCGCGCGGGCGCGCGATCGCCTCGCTGCTGACGACGCTCGCGAAGGAGTTCGACAAGAGGTACCGCGAACCCCTCGCACTCCCCGCCATCGAGAACGCCACGGTGCTCTATCAATGGATCTATGCGGACCCTGCAGCCTACGGCGACCAGCGGCGCACCCAGACGGAGGTGATCGCCCGCAGCGAGGGCGAGGCCTTCTTCGCCCCGCGCGCGCGCTGGGTCTTCGGCTTCTACTCCGAGGATCCCGCCCTCTCCGGGGACTTCCACGAACATCTGGCCTCCGCCGCCGTGCAGCAGCTCCTCTGGTACTACTCGAAGGAGAAGCTCGAGAACTACTATCCGGAGTGGGGGGGGATCTGGTTCCACCTCGGGTTCGCCGAGCGTCTGGCGGGGGCGATCACGCTGTCGTCGGACGGGAAGGCGACGGTCGGGACGGGTCATCCCCGCCGTGCGAGCCATCTGAAGCTCGTCAAGGATGGCGGCATCCCCTTCCTGACCGCGCGGCAGATCGTCGAGCAGCGGACCCTCGACAGCTTCGAGCGCTGGCGCTCCGACTACTGGGCGCCGATGCTCTTCTCGAGCGAATCGGTCCCGGACAGCGCGCGCCAGCTCATGGCGGCCGTCCCGAACTTCCACTTCGCGACCTTTCTCGCCCAGAGCTGGGCGCTCTGCGCCTTCCTCGAAGAGCAGGAGGGCGGCAAGCGACGCGCCGCCTACCTCGACCTGCTGCGGACCGCCCTGCGAGGACGGCACAAGCCCTCCGGGTACGGAAGCGGTCGTTGGGAGACGGCCTTTGCCGCCTTCGCCGAGATCTTCGGCCTCAAAGGCGACGCGGAGTGGGCGACCTTCGAGGAGGGCTACGCGAACCATCTGAGTCGCGTTTCGCGCGAGGCGAAGTAGCAGGTCTCACTTGCCGACCGGCGTATAGGGCTCGAAATCCGGGATCTTCTCCCGCACCTTGGCGACCGCCGCCTCGTCGCCGGCGGCGACGAAGCTGCGATAGGCTTCGCGCCACCGTTCGGCCGCGACGCAAGCCTCGCCGCAAGCCGCCCACTCCGCCGCGGTCACCGTCCTGCCCGTGCGGGCGAGCATGGAGAGAAGCAGCGGGCGACCCTGCTTTGACGCGAGCGTCCTGAACCCGGCGATCCCGCCCTCGTCGCCGGCGAGCAGGTAGAGATCGAGCGCCTCCACCGTGAAGCCCCGCGCGGCCAAGGTTGCGGCATGGCGCGAGCGCTCCTGCGCGCCGACCCTCTCCCCATACTTGATTTCGCGCAGCTTCAGAAGATCGGGGAGAGCCACAGCCGCAATATACCGCGGACCTGGCGAGATAAACCTAGTGCCATAAAGTACTGGTAACACAGTAGTTATGCCTGATTGCGACCTGATCATCTCCCGCGCGCGAGCCCAATCGCACGTAAACCGTTGCCCTGACTGGGGTTCCAAAGAGAGAAATCTGTTGACGGATCGAAGGACCCCTCTAGAGTCAGGGACGTAAGAGCCGATGAACAAAGGGAATAAGTCGTTTCGACCCCTTACCCCTAGGAGCTCTGGCCGGACGCAGAGTGGCAAGCGATGACCGGTGAACACAAATACCCTACCTTCCGGCCTACTGAATCCAGGTTCAAGGGGGGGGCCGCCCCGGGTCGTCCCTCGGACGAGGAGTCCCCTGAGGATGCGAACACGGTGACCAAGAAGGAACTCGTCAGCCGTATCGCCGACAGAACAGGCCAGACCAAGGTCGTCACCAAGGACATCATCCAGATGTTCCTCGACGAGATCATCACGGAGCTTGGCAAGGGGAACAGGCTCGAATTCCGCGAGTTCGGCGTCTTCGAGATCAAGGAGCGGGCCGCCCGCAAGGCCCAGAACCCCCGCACCCTCGAAAAGGTGGAGGTCCCGGCGAAGCGGGTGGTGAAGTTCAAGGTCGGACGCCTGATGAAGGAGCGCGTCGGCGTCACTTAGAGCGCCTCACCCCGCCTGCCGGCAGGAAATGGCGGTCGGGTGATCCCGAGGGGGCAGAGGGGGTGCCGGAAGCGTTTAGAATCCTGGCATGAGCGACGCGGGCCACGAGGAGATCCGGCTACACTTCTGCCAGCGCTGCGGGATCTCGATCCCGGTCGCGGACGTGGAGAACGGTCGGGCGTCTCCGGCTCCGGGCGGCTTTCTCTGCGCCGGGTGTGTCTATGTCGAGCGCGACCGCGTGTGGGCGCCGGCCGCCGCAGGGGCTCCGGCGGGACCGGTGGTCCGCAGGGAGGGGGGGAGCAGAGCGCTGGCGGCGGTGGCCCTCCTCTACGTAGTCGGTGCCACGACCTTCCTGCTGATCCGCGAGGTGAACCGCAGACCGCCGGAACTGATCCTGCCGGCCTCCTTCGCGAGCGCGCGCGACATGCAGAAGCTGGACGGCGCCGTGGCGGATCTCGATCGGAAAGTGCGGTCGGCGCTCGGCGATCTCGTCGCGAATGACGAGGAGTTGCGTGGCGCATTGACGAAAGTGGGCGAGGGCCTCTCGACGCTGCGACGCGCAGCCGACGAGACGCAGCGCGCCAACCTCGAACGCCAGGAGAAGCTCGTCGCGGGGCTGCTGGAGCTGACAGAGCAGACGCTCGGGCTCAAGCGCGACATCCCCGGGATTCTCCAGGAGCTGCGGGGAGTCAAGGCGATCGTCGAGAAAGGCGGCGGCGCGCCCGCCGCCCCCCCCGGAACCGAGGCTCCCCCCGCGGAAGCGCCGATGGCGACCACGCCGCCTCCGAGCCGGGAAGAGCAGGAGAAAAGGCGTCAGCTCGCCGACTACGTGCGCAAGCTGGGCGAAAAGGGCTCGAGCGACCAGACTCGCTACAACGCCGCGGTCCAGTTGGGTGACCTTCGGGATCCCGCAGCGATCGACCCCTTGATCCAGGCGCTCGACAAGGACCCCTACGACCTCGTCCGGCGTGCCGCAGCATGGTCTCTCGGCCTCATGGGCAAGGAGGGGGTGCGCGCGGTGCCTGCCCTGATTCGCCAGATCGGCCAAAAGGAGGAGTACGTCGGCTACATGTGCGAGCGGGCGCTCGGCGAGATCACGAAGGCGGCCCTCGGCTCTCCGGTCTCCTTCAAGTACGACCCGACGATGAGCCAGCGCGAACGCAAGGCGATCCAGAAGAAGTGGGAGGACTGGTGGGCCCAGAACAAGCACCTTCTGGGGGCTTCCGAGTAGCGCGGGGGGCGCGGCTGTCGATGCGGTCGAAAGCTCCCATCCGCGACGCGGGGCGCGATGGGGGCGGCGAGGGGTGTGGTCGCGGGTAGTCTCTGCTCCCGGTGGGGGTCGGCGGGGCTGGAGCGCCGCGTCGCGCGCCCCGGGGTTTGCAGCGGTCGGGTCCGGGGCTCGGCCCGCGCCGAGGGGCCGCTCCCGCAGCCCTGTCGAGATCGCGCGCAGCGTGGGCGGGCCGCCGGTCGACCCTATCGGCACCGCCACGACCGTCGTATCCTCTGGCGGCCGATGTCGGAGGTCCACATCCACGTCAACCGGCGCCCCGGCTGCCTCGCGCAGGCCGGCGGCTGTCTGCTGCTGCTGATCCTCATTCCGGTCGCGAGGAGCCTCTACAGGGGCCATGAGGCGGGGGAGGCGGACCGCCTTCGAGCCAAGGAGCAGGAGCAGAAGGACGCGCAGCGCGCCGAGTTGAAGCGCCGCATCGCCGACTGGGCGCGCGAGCACGCTCCGGAACTCGATCGCGCGATCGAGGAACTCGGTGCGATCCATGCGGCCCGCCGCAAGAAGATCGGCGAACTCGAGCGCACCTTCCGCGACCTCGACCGCCGTCCGGAGGAGGACGCGGACTGGGTGAGATGGCGCCGTGAGGCGCAGGAGCTCGAAGCGGGGCTCTCGGACCTGCGTGCACGCCGGGAGGAGGCCTTCGTGCTCTGGGAGAAGTTCCGGCTCAACGAGGACCCTGCGGAGAGGCGGCGCTACGAGGAGTCGCTCCGCGCGGGCCGCGAGGCGGCGGAGGCCGCGACCGGCAGCTTGAAGGCGCTGCTGGAGCGGTAACCGGGGGGAGCGCAGCGGGGGTCGAGGGGGTCAGGGAAGCGCCCGCTCGTACATGCGCCAGCGTTTGTAGGGGTGGAGACCGTAGAGGGCGAGGCCGTTGACCATGGCGCGGTTGTCGGCGAGGACCCAGGAGGCTTCCGCCCACGCGTAATGGTCCTTGATCGCCTTCGCGGAGTCGCTGAGGATGAGGGCGTCCACGCCGCGGATCCTCCGGCCCGGCACCACGCCGAGGGCCACGACGCGTGCGCGGCCGCCGGCCTTCCGGGCGCGCAGCAGGTGCCACCAGCCGAAGGGGAGCAGGCGGCCGCGGCACCGGCGGATGGCGACGTTCAGGTCGGGGAGCCCGAGCATGAAGCCGACGATCTCGCCGTCGAGTTCCGCCACGCGCACGAGGTCGGGGTCGAGGACCGACTTCAGGTCCTTCGCCTTGTAGGCGAAGAGTTCGGGCGAGATCGGCACATGGCCCCAGTTCGCCTCCCAGGCGCGGTTGTAGACCTCGCAGAGGCGCGCCACGTCGTCGCGGAAGTGCGCCATGTCGAGGGGCCTGACGGAGACCCCACGCTGCTTCGCGAGATCGGCGACCCGGTGGGCGCGCTCGGGCCCGTCGATGACGAGTTGGCCCGCCGCGCCGATCATCTCCTGAGCGGTCTCGAACCCCGCCGCCCGCCAGAGGGCGTCGTAGTAGTGCGGGTTCCAGGTCGTGTCGATGGTCGGCGGAGTGTCGAACCCCTCGACCAGCACTCCCGCCGTGTCGTGGATGGTGTAGTTGAGCGGGCCGCGGGCCCCCGAGGCCCCCCGGCTTCGCAGCCACGCGAGAGCGGCGTCGAAGAGCGCCGCGGAGATCTCCGCATCTTCCGGCGCATCGAAGAGGCCGACGGCGCCGCATCCCGGGTTGCGCGCAAGGAGCGCGCGGTCGAGGCAGGCGCCGATGCGCCCCGCGGGGCGGCCGTCGTTCCAAGCGACCCACTCGCAACCCTCCGCCTGCCGCCAAAGGGGATTCCTTCGCCGGTCGAGCAGTTGCGCCAGCGTCACGTCGAGCGTCGGGATGAAGGCCGGATGGCCATGGTGGAGCCGCGACGGGAGGTCGCGGAAAGCCCGCCGATCCCGCCGCGAGCGGACCGGCCGCACCTCGATCGTCACGGGACGAGGTGGAAGTCGCGCGCGAGCTTGCTGAAGATGTCGAGGCAGCGGTCGAGCTGGTCGCGCGTGTGGGTGGCCATGTAGGAGGTGCGCAGGAGCCCCTGCCCCGGCGGCACCGCCGGCGCGACGACGGGGTTGGTGAATACGCCCCGTTCGAAGAGGCGGTTCCACGCGAGGAAGGTCGCCTCGTCCTCGCCGACCGGCAGCGCGATGATCGCGCTCGGGTGGTCCTCGATCGAGTAGCCGAGATCGCGGAAGCCGCGCCGCATGTACTCGACGTTGGCGAGCAGCCGTTCCCGGTGCTGCGGCTCGGACTGCATCACGTCGAGGGCGGCGAGGGCGGCGGCCGCATTGCCCGGGGTCATTGCCGCGGAGAAGCACATCGCGCGGGCGGTGTACTTGATGTAGTCCACCACCGCCGCGGGGCCGGTGACGAAGCCGCCGAGGCTCGCGAGGGACTTCGAGAAGGTCCCGGTGATCAGGTCGACCTCGGTCCCGAAGTGCGATCCCGTCCCCCGCCCCCCCTCGCCGATCACGCCGACGGCATGGGCGTCGTCGACGAGGATTTTCGCCCCGTACCGGTCGGCCAGCTCCCTCATCCGGGGGAGATTGACGAGATCGCCGAGCATGCTGAAGACGCCGTCGGTGACGATCAGCTTGCCCTTCTCGACCGGCGCCTGCTTCAGCAGCCGTTCGAGATCCTCCATGTCGTTGTGGCGGTACTTCAGCACGGCGGCGAAGCTGAGGCGGACGCCGTCGAAGATGGAGGCATGGTTCTCGCGGTCGCAGAAGATGATGTCCTCGCGTCCGGCCACGACCGAGAGGGTGCCCAGGTTTGTCTGGAACCCGGTCGAGAAGACGAGCGCCTTGTCCTTGCCGAAGTAGGTCGCGAGCCTGGCCTCGAGCTGGTGGTGCAGTTCCAGCGTGCCGTTCAGGAAGCGGGAGCCGCTGCAGCCCGTCCCGAACGCCCGGATCGCGGCGTGGGCGGCCTCCTTGACCTTCGGGTGGGTGGTCAGGCCGAGGTAGTTGTTCGACCCGATCATCAGGACCCGCCGCCCCTCGATCGTGACCTCGGTCGCGCCGTGGGACTCCGAGATCGCCCGGAAATACGGGAATAGACCGACGTCGATGAGCTTGCTCACCCGGTCGTATTTCTGGCATTTGTCGAAGAGGCTCACAGGTGGGGCGGGCAATCCTTCCGTGTCGAAGGCGAATTCCGACGGAGGAAGGGCCGCCGGTAACCCGCCGTCCCGGCGGCGGGGGGTATTCCTATCCCTCCACCCCCGGGGTGTCAATAGAATAGCCGCCCGTGAGCCGTACGGGGAGGGGGTCTTCCGCCTCTCCCTGCGCGCCTTCGCGGCCAGCCCCTCCCACTCGACCCCGGGTTCCGTATGATACGCGGACGCATGGCGCGGGTCGGACAGGGTGTGCTTCTGGTTGTGGCGGCGGGAATGGCCTCCTGCCGCGGGGTCGTGACCGGGTACCGGTATCCGGACGATCTGACCCATCCGAACTACGTGAAGCGGTCCCAGGCGGCCCGGGAGTTCGCCGCGACCGCCGACAGGGCGCAACTTCCCCGCGCATTCACGCTGCTGAACGACCCGGAGGCCCACATCCGGGCGATCATCCACCGGGGGATCCGGGCGCTGATGCCGGGGGGAACGGACTTCGGGTTCGATGCCTCACTTCCCGAGCAGGACCGCGCGAGGATCGCCGCGAGCTGGCGCGCATGGTGGGAGTCGGGCGCGGGGGCCGTCCAGGCCGGGGATGCGGCCGCGGAGGTGCCCGGTGGCTGACGCGTGGCAGGGCATCCGGCTCTCGGTTCAGTCCCACGGGCGGTATCTCGAGCCGATCCGGTTGATCGTGCGGGAAACCTGTGATCTGGTCGACCTGACCGAGGAGCAGGCGGGCGAGGTGGTGCTCGCGGTGCAAGAAGCTCTCGCGAACGTCATCCGCCACTGCTACAAGGACAGCCCGGACCTGAGGATCGACCTCTGCCTCACGCTTCCCGGCGACCGCTTGGAGATCCGCATCGACGACTACGGCAGCTTTGTCGATCCCGCCTCCATCCGGGGGCGCGCCCTCGAGGACGTGCGTCCGGGGGGGCTTGGGGTCCATTTCATGCGGAAGGTCATGGACGAAGTTCGATACGAGAAGAACGCGTGGGGCGGCACGGCGCTCACGATGGTCAAGGCGCTCGGGGCGGCGACCGGCGGGGGGAACCCCGGCGGCGCCGCAGCCGGCGCAGGAGATTGAAATGGTCATCCAGATCGCGCGCGAAGATGTGCGGGGCACCGTCGTGCTCACGTTGGGGGGGACGGTGGACATCTACTCCTCGCCCGAGTTGCGCGGCCAGCTCAAGTCGGCCCTGGAGAAGCAGGTGTCGCGGCTCGTCGTCGACCTCAAGGGGGTCACGTTCGTCGACTCGTCCGGCCTGGCCACGCTGATCGAGGCGTTGCAGCGGACCCACGGCTACGGCGGCAAGCTGCTGCTCTGCTCGCTCTCCTCCACGGTGCTCGGCGTCTTCCAGCTTGCGAACCTCGACAACATCTTCCAGATCCGCGCGACCCGGGAGGAGGCGCTGGCCTCCTGACATGAGCGGGACGATCCTCGCGCTCGGGCGCAAAGGGCTCGAGATCTGGAACTTCATCCTGTCGTGCGGACGGCTGGTGTCGGGGTTCCTCTACTGGCTGCTGATCGCCCCGTTCCGCGGCTACCGGCTGCGCATCGGCGAGACGGCGCGCCAGATGGTGCGCGTCGGCGTGAACTCGATCCCGATCGTCTTCCTCGTGAACTTCTTCGTCGGCGTCACGCTGGCGATCACGGTGGCCGACATCCTCCGGACCTTCGGCGTCGTCGAGGTCACCGGCGCCGTCAGCGGGGTCGGGTTCTGGCGCGAACTCTCGCCGCTGCTGACCGCGATCGTGATGTCGGGCTACGTCGGGGCCTCGCTGGCCGCGGAGATCGGCACGATGAAGGTGGGCGAGGAGCTGATGGCGCTCGAAGCCGCGGCGCTGAACCCGGTCCGGTTCCTCGGCGTGCCGCGCCTGCTGGCCGTGCTGATCATGATCCCGGTCGCCACCCTCTTCGGGAACATCTTCGGGATCTACGGCGGCTACGTCGTCTGCGTCGGCCTGCTCGACCAGACGCCTCGCCTCTTCTACGACCAGATGATCGATCCGATGAGGATGAAGGACATCTGGGTCGGCGGGCTCAAGAGCGTGGTCTTCGCGATGATCGTCGGCACGGTCGGGATGGCGCAGGGGTTCCAGGTGCGCGGCGGCGCGGAGGGCGTCGGCCGGGCGACGACGAACGCGGTCGTCTACTCGATCATCCTGATCATCTTCGCGGACTGCCTGCTCACCTACATGCTCACCTTCTGATGAGCCAGGACCCCGCCTCCCCCGCGGTGCAGCCCGCCCTCGCGGCGAAAGGCGATGTCGTCATCCGCTGCAAGGGCGTGACCAAGGCGTACGACGGGCGCCCCATCCTGCACGGCATCGATCTCGAGGTGCGGAAGGGTGAGACGCTGGTCATCATGGGGGGCTCGGGCCACGGCAAGAGCACGCTGCTGCGGCTGTTGATCGGCGCGGAGCATCCCGACGGGGGGAGCATCCAGCTCTTCGGCCAGGAGATCACCGGCCGCCGGGAGGAGGAGCTCTACGCGATCAAGCGGCGTTTCGGCGTGCTCTTCCAGTCCGGCGCGCTCTACAACTCGATGACCGTCGCCGAGAACATCGCGCTGCCGCTCCGCGAGCACACCAATCTCGACGAGAAGATCATCGCCATCATGGTGAAGATCAAGCTGGAACTCGTCGGGTTGCGCGACTTCGAGCACCTGCTTCCGGCGCAGCTCTCGGGCGGCATGAAGAAGCGCGTCGGCCTCGCGCGCGCGATCGCCCTCGACCCCGAGATCATCTTCTACGATGAACCCGGGGCCGGGCTCGACCCCGTCGTGCTCGCGGTGATCGACGAACTGATCACCGGGCTCGGGCAGAAGCTGGGGGTCGCCTCGATCGTGGTCACGCACGAGATGCAGTCGGCCTTCCGCATCGCCGACCGCATGGTGCTGCTCTATCGGGGCAACATGATCGCCGAGGGCACGCCCGACCAGATCCAGAACTCGCCCGACCCGGTCGTGCAGCAGTTCATCCACGGACGCGCGGAGGGGCCGATCCCCCACCGCCTGTCGAGCCGCGATTTCGCGGAAGATCTTCTCGGAGGGTAGGTTCGACATGGCAGCCAAGGCATCGGGCAGCAAGGGCGCGGAGTTCCGCGCGGGTGTGGTGGTCCTCATCGGCCTCGCGATCCTCGCGCTCGGGCTCTTCCTCGTCAGCGGGGGCGCCGACCAGTTCCGCGACAAGGCGCGCTACACGATCCACTTCACGAACAGCGGCGGGGTCGTGAGCGGCAATGCGGTCTACCTGGCCGGCGAGAAGGTGGGCGGCGTCATCTCCGTGGACACGGTGGAGGTGCCGGAGGAGGGGGGCACCCGCCGCTACAAGGCGGTGGTCATCGAGGTGCTCAAGACGGCCCGCATCCAGGTTGACAGCGCCTTCTCGGTCTCGAAGACGGTGACGGGCATCGTCGCCGTCAACGGCGAGTACGGGACCGGCCGCGACGCCGACGAGAAGACGATCCTGAAGGGCCAGCGCCTCTCGAGCTTCGAGGAGGCGATCGACCACGCAAGCCAACTGCTGCGCGACGCGAAGGACGTGGTCGCGCAGGTGAAGGAGATCGTGAGCAAGGTCGACGAGCGCGTCACCGCGATCGACACCGCGGCGCTCCAGCAGAAGGCGGAGGCCTTCCTCGACAGCCTCGGGCGCTCCGGCGGCAAGGTGGAGACGATCCTCGACGACTCCCGCGAGCCGATCGCGCGCACGCTGGAGCGGGTCGAGAAGGCGGCCGCGCACGCCGAGTCGCTGCTGGGCGATGTCCGGGGGGGCTGGGGGCGCATGGATCCGAAGATCCAGGAGGCCCTCGACGACCTGAAGGCCGCCCTCGCGGAGGCGCGGGCCATCGTCGAGGAGAACCGCCCCTCGATCAAGGCGGCCGTCGAGTCGCTGCGCGACGGGCTCGACCGGGTCGCCCCGGCGCTGGCCACGGTCGAGCGTCTCGCGCGGGACGCGCAGGTCGTCGTCATCGAGGTGCGGCCGCAACTGGTCGCGGCACTGAAGGCCGCCCGCACGGCGCTCGAGAACTTCGAGGCGGTCACGGAGGACCTGAAGACGGCGCCGTGGAAGCTCGTCAACAAGCCCGCCGACAAGGAGGCGCGCGAGGTGCATCTCTACAATGCCGCGCGGCTGCACGTGACCAACGCCGCGCGCATCCGGGAGATCGTCGACGAACTCGACGCGCTGCGGAAGGCCGGGGCGCTCTCCGACGAGGGCCAGACCGACGCGATCAACGCGGCGGTCGTGAAGCTGGAGGAGTCGCTTGCGCGCTATGCGGAGAGCGAGAAGGCGCTCGTCGCGCTGATCGTCGCCGGGAGCGCCGCCAAGTAGCGGCCCCCGCGCCCCCGCAAAACTTCCCGCCGCCGCGAGAATGGGCGGCGGAGGAATCGATGCACAAGGTCACCGTCGTCGGCGCCGGGAATGTCGGCGCCACCTGCGCCTACCAGATCGCCGAGCGCAACCTCGCCGATGTGATGATGATCGACATCGTCGAGGGCATGCCCCAGGGCAAGGCGCTCGACATGGCGCAGTGCGGGGCCATCTTCGACTTCGACGTGAAGGTCGAGGGCAGCAACGACTTCGCCGCGGTCAAGGGCAGCGACGTCGTCGTGATCACGAGCGGCATCGCCCGCAAGCCGGGCATGGACCGCATGGACCTGCTCAAGATCAACGCCGGCATCGTGAAGGGCGTCTCCGAGGCGATCCGGAAGCATGCGCCCGACGCGATCCTGATCATGGTCACGAACCCGCTCGACGTGATGGCCTACGTCGCCCTGAAGGTGACCGGCTTCCCGCGCGAGCGCGTGATGGGGATGGCGGGGGTGCTCGACGCGGCGCGCTATCGGCGCTTCATCGCGTGGGAGCTCGGCGTCTCGGTCCGCGACGTGAACGGCATGATCCTCGGGGGCCACGGGGACCAGATGGTGCCGCTGCCCCGCTTCAGCACCGTCAACGGCATCCCGATCACCGAACTGATCCCGAAGGAGCGGGTGGCCGCGATCTGCGACCGCACACGGAAGGGCGGCGGCGAAATCGTCGCGCTGCTGAAGACGGGAAGCGCCTTCTACGCGCCCGCCGGCTCCTCGGCGGTCATGGTCGAGGCGATCCTGCACGATACCGGCCACCTGCTGCCCGCCGCCGCCTATTTGCAGGGCGAGTATGGCCATGAGGGGATCCACCTCGGTGTCCCGGTGCGCCTCGGAAGCAAGGGAATCCAGCAGATCATCGAACTCGACCTGACCCCCGACGAGCGGAAGATGTTGCAAGTCTCCGTCGACGCGGTCAAGCAGGGAGTCCGCGAAGTCGCACCGTTCCTTTGAGAGCTTGTCCGGTGTGGAGTGCCCTGCGACCTGGCGAGGTCGACCGGCCCGGACAGGGGCTCCTAACCCGGGTGCAGGACCGTGACCTGTCGCAGGCCGGGGAGGAAGCTCGCCGTCGGGAGGCCACCGACGAGCCAGAGATTGCCGTCCGGGTCCAAGGCCGCGGCGTGGTGCGAAGTCGGGACGGGCAGCCGCACACCCGGGACGCGGAGGATCTTGCCCGTCTGGCCGATCGGGAAGAAGACGTCGATCGTCTCGTGCAACAGGGCGGGTACGGCGCCGAAGTCGGTGCCACCGGCAAGGAAGACGCGCCCGTCCCGAAGCGCCGTGGCGGTGGCGAAGGCCCGCGAGCCGAACATCGTGTTGATCGCGCCCACGAAGCCGAACGAGGGGTCGAACATGCTGACGCCGAGGCTGTTGAGGCCGCCCGCCATGAAGGGGCGCCCGTCCGGGAGCGTCGTCGCCGCCCCGAGGTAGTGGTCGAAGGTTCCTTGACCGATCAGCGGGGCGAAGGAGCCGGAGAAGGGGTCCCACAGTTCCGCGCTGGGCCGGCCCGGGGTGCCGCCCATGACGAGCACATCGGTCGACGCGAGCAGGAACGATCCGTGGTGCGACCGCCGCGCCGCCATCGGGCCCGCCGCCGGGGTCCAGGTTCCCGCCACCGGATCGTAGATCTCGGCGTCGTCGCGAAAGAGGAAGGCACCCCCCGGACCGAGGCTCTGTCCACCGCTGACGAGAACGCGGCCGTCGCTCAGCCGCACCGCGCTCGCGAAGGACCGGGCCGCCCCCATCGACGCGGCCACCTCGAAGCGGAAGGTCGCCGGGTCGAAGATCTCGCACGCGGCGATGGGCACGAACGGCACGTTCGAGACCTCGCCTCCGGCGATCAGCAGGCGGCCGTCCAGCAGCGGGACCTGAACGTGGCCGGCGCGGGGCTGGACCATGGTCGCCGGAATGAGGAAGCTCTGCCGAAGCGCGGGCACGAGGTTCTCCGCGAAACCGGTGAGCCCGTTGTCGGCGGCGTACCCGCCGGTGATGAGGAAGCGGTTGCTCGGCAGCAGCGTCATCCGGTGGAACCAGCGCCCGACCTTCAGCAGGTTGCCCAGGTCCTCGACCTGCGACTGATCGGGCAGCACGGGTCCGCTCGGCTCGGTCTGGAACTCGAAGGTGTACTCGCGGTCGAGCGGCCGGCCGGTCGTGTCGCGCACCTCCCGGGTGACGCGCACCGTGTGGATTGCGAAGGGGAGGAACCCCGACTGGGGGAGGAAGCGCGCGAGGCTGCGATTGAGCGGCGGGATCAGCCGGTTTCCGGGGATCGTGTCGCCGCTCTCCACCACGACCCGGAAGGAATCCGCCGTCAGCGACGCGGGATCCACGGCGTGCGAGAAGACGAGGTTGATCTCCGAGACCAACGGGATGTCCTCGGCCTCGTCTCGCGGCGTGGTCTGGGTCAGCGTGAACTCGGTCGGGGCATCGACGGCTCCACCCCCCCCTCCACAGGAGCAGAGCAGCAACCCCAGTCCGAGTATGGATCGGCTCCAAAAGCGCAGATGGGCCTCCTCAGTTGCCGTACCCCCTTAGTCTACCCGGTTTCGGGACAAGCGAGCAGGGGGGGCGCGGGGGGGAGTGCGAAGGCCCTGCTTCGCACTCCCCCCCGAACAACCCAACGGTTTGGTCCGGCGGCGTTCCATAGGGCCCCCTCCGGGCGAGTCGGTGGAGCCTGTCCATCTCCGCTCTCGGCGTCGCCCCTCGCTGCCCCCTCGGGGCGAGTCGGAGGAGCCCTCCGCCTTTCGGCTGCGCCTCTGCTTCCCTTGCACGCTCGTGACGTCCCAGGCGATGCGGGAAGGCGCCGCAGCGCCTCCCCCCCGCGCCCCCCCCCGCACTCGGCGCCTCAGGATGCGGCAGCGACGAAGATCATCTCCTTCGACAAGTCGTCGAGGGGGTGCCGCTCGAAGTCGCCGTAGAGCGCCTCGATCCGGAACCCCTCCCGGGCCAGCGCGTGCTCGAGTTCGAACCGGAAGAACCAGCGCATCGCGAACGAGCACTCCTCATGGTCGACGCGGCCGTCGCCCCGCTCGATCTCCCAGCGCATCCGGACCTCGCTGACCTGCCGCGAGATGCGCGGCACTCCGGACGCGAAGCGGCGCAGGCGCCCCTCACCCTCCGCACGCTCGAATTGCATCGTCTCCGGCCAGGGCTCCGCGAGGAATCGCGGGTCGGGCTGGAAAACGTCGAAAGCGAGGTGGCCCCCCGCGGCGAGGTGGCGCCTCGCATTGCGGAAGGTGCGCAGGTGGTCCTCCGTTTCCACGAGATGGGAGAGGGCGCGGAACGGGATCGTGACGAGGGCGAAGGTGCGGCCGAGATCGATCTCCCGCATGTCGCCGCGGCGGAGGCGGGCGCGCGCCCCGCACCGCCGGCGTGCCTGCGCGAGCATCCCCTCGCTCGCGTCCACGCCCCATGCCTCGACGCCCGAGTCGGCGACGGGGCCGAGGATGCGGCCGGTGCCGCAGCCGAACTCGAGGCAGGCGCCCCTAGCCCGGCGCGCCTCCTCGACGTAGAAGGCGATGTCGCCGCTCGGGTTGCGCAGCGCGGCGTAGTCGGCGTCGTAGTGGCGCACGAGCGGCGACCCGGCATCCGCGTAGTCCATGCGGCGTAGAACCGCCGCAACGCGTCTGGGTTCGCCTACCAGGTCGCGACGCGCCGGCGCCAGCGCGCGAGCGCGCGGCGCACCTGCGCCGGCGCCGTGCCCCCGACGGCGCGTCGCGCGGCAAGAGCGGCCGGCACGGTAGCTGCCCGGCGCACGTCTTCCCGGAACTCGGGGGAGGCGGACCGGAGCACATCGAGCGGCAAGTCCGCCACGTCGACCCCTCGCGACTCCGCCTCCCGGACGAGCCCGCCGACGATCGTGTGGGCGCGGCGGAAGGGGACGCCCTTGCGCACGAGATAGTCGGCCAACTCGGTGGCGAGAACGTGGCCACCGGAGAGTGCCGCAGCACACCGGTCCGCGTCGAAGGAGACTCCCTCCAACGTAGCCGCCAGCGCGCCGAGGACCGAGAGCAGCGTGTCGGAGGCGTCGAAGACCGCCTCCTTGTCCTCCTGCAAGTCCTTGTTGTAGGCGAGGGGCAGGCCCTTCATGACCGTGGCGAGGGTGACAAAGTCGCCGCAGACCCGCCCGGCCTTGCCGCGGGCCAGCTCCGCGCCGTCCGGGTTGCGCTTCTGCGGCAGGAGGCTCGATCCGGTCGAGGCGCGGTCGTCGAGGCGCGCGAAGCCGAACTCCGGCGAGGTCCAGAGCACGATCTCCTCGCCGAGGCGCGAGAGGTGCACCGCGAGGATCGTCCCCGCCGCGAGGAACTCCAGCGCGGCGTCGCGGGAGCCCACCGCATCGAGGCTGTTCCCGGAGGGCTCGCGGAAGCCGAGGTCCTTCGCGAGGGCGCGACGGTCGATCGCGAAACCGGTGCCGGTGGCGGCTCCGGACCCGAGCGGCATCGTCTCGCACCGGCGGCGCGCGCCGAGCAGGCGCTCGCGGTCCCGCGCGACCATCTCGACGTAGGCGAGAAGCTGATGCGCCAGCAGCACCGGCTGCGCCCGCTGCAAGTGCGTGTAGGCCGGCATCGCGATCCCCTCGGCGCGCACGGCGGCGGCGAGCAGGGCCTCCGCGAGGTCGCGGAGGGCGCGGAGAAGCAAGCCATGGGCCTCCCGAAGCCAGAGCAGGAGGTCGGTGGCGACCTGGTCGTTGCGGCTGCGACCCGTGTGCAGCTTCTCCCCGGCCGTGCCGACGAGTTCGACGAGCCTCCGCTCGACCGCGGTGTGGATGTCCTCGTCCTCGGCATCCTCGACGAAGCGCCCCTGCTCGAACTCAGCAAGCACCTTGCCGAGCCCGGCGCGGATCGTCCGGTGCTCGCCGTCCGTCAGCAGACCCGCGAGACGGAGCGCCTTCGCCCAGGCGACCGACGCCCGGATGTCCTCCCGGTAGAGCCGCCGGTCGAATCCGAAGGAGCGGTTGCAGGCGTCAAGGCGCGGGTCGAGGGCGCCGTGGAACCGGCCGCCCCAGAGTCTCTTGCTCATCCGAAATACCTCTCGATCGCGCCGCGGTAGGTCTCGACGCCTCGCAAGAGCTGCTCCACCTCGATCCACTCGTCCGCGGCGTGGCTCTGTTCGCTGCGCCCGGGCCCGAGGACGACGCCGGGGATGTCGCGCACGTGGAAGAGGTCGGAGACTCCGCCGAAGGCCGTCGGCTCGCCGCCGCCGGCGGCGGCGAGGGCCGCCTGCACGATCGCCTCCTCCCGCGCGGTCTCGACGGGGTGAAAGCGGTCGCTCATCAGTTCGATCGCGCTCTCGAGGGTCCGCTCCAGGAGGCCGTGCAGCGTCCGGTTGTCGAGGGCGGGGATCGTCCGCGCGTCGACCTCCATCGTGCACTCCGGGGGCACGACGTTGGTCCGCACGCCCCCTTGGATGACCGTCACCTGCACGGTGGCGGGCCCGAGGAGCGGATGGCGGGGGAGCTCGAGGGCCACGATCCGTGCGATGTCGCGCGCCGCCTTCTCGATCGCGTTCTCCCCCTGCCACGGACGGGAGGCGTGGGCACGCCTGCCTTTCGCGCGCAGGCGCAGGCGGAGCAGCCCCCGCTGGCAGGTGCAGACCTCGAGGCGGGTCGGCTCGCCGATGATCGCCGCATCGAGTGCCGGCAGTTCGGGCCGCAGCACGCCGAGCCCCTGCCCGCCCGTCTCCTCGTCGCAGGTCGCGGCGAGGACGAGGCGCGCCCCGCGCGGCAGGCGCGCCGTGACGAACGCGCAGACCAGCGCCGCGAGCGGCCCCTTCGCGTCGTTGGCCCCGAGCCCCCGGACCTTTCCGTCCTCGAGGGCGGCGGCGTGCGGGTCGGTCGTCCAGTCCGGCGACGACGGCACCGTGTCGGTGTGGCTGTTCAGCAGCAGCGTGCGGGTCCCCGTGCCCCGGACCGCGAAGAGGTTCCGCCCCGAGATCGTCGCGCCGTGGGCGCGGAGCCGGTCGCGCAGCAGGGCCGCGCAGGCCGCCTCGTTTCCCGAGACCGACGGGATCCGGACAAGGTCGCGGGTCAGCGGGACGACGTCCATCGGCGGCTACTCGTCGAGATAGCGCTTCTCTTCCTCGCGCGAGGTCATCATCGTGCCGTTGCCGTCCCATGTGAAGAGCTCGACGAGGAGGCTGTGCGGCAGCTTGCCGTCGAGGATGTGGGCGCGCGGAACGCCGCCGCGCACCGCCTCGATCAACGTCTCGATCTTCGGGCGCATGCCGTCGCGGATCGCCCCCGACGCGAGCATCTCCTCCGCCCGCTGCGCGGTCAGGTGGCTGACGAGGCTCTTCCTGTCCTCGGGATCCTCGAGCAGCCCCGGCGCGTCGGTCAACAGGATCAGCTTGTCCGCCTTCAGGTCGATCGCGATGCGCGCGGCGACGGTGTCGGCATTGATGTTGAAGATGTTGCCGTCGCCGTCGCTGCCGAGGGAGGCGAGCACGGGGAGGTAGCCCTCCTCCATCAGCTTGACGAGCAGGCGCGTATCGACGCTCGTGATGTCGCCGACATGGCCGAAGTCGACCTGCCGCACCCGCCCGGTCTTCGGGTCGCGCATCGCGGTCGTCGGGCGCCGGACGGCGTGGATGAGGCCCGCGTCGACGCCGCTGACGCCGACGGGCCTCAGCCCCTCGCGCCGGAAGGCGCCGAGCAGGTCGGTGTTGATCTGCCCCGCGAAGACCATCTTCGCGACCTCCAGCGTCGCATCGTCGGTGATGCGGCGCCCGCCGACGATCTGCGGCTCGTGGCCCAGCCGCTTCGAGAGCTCGGTCGCCTGTGGCCCGCCGCCGTGGACCATCACCGCCCGGATGCCGACGTGGAAGATCAGCGCAAGGTCGCGCGCGAGGTGGCCGAGCGCCTCGCGGTCCCGCGCGATCTCGCCGCCCGCCTTGATCACGAAGGTCGCCCCCTTGTGCCGTCGCAGATAGGGGAGCGCCTCGAGCAGGACTTCGACGCCGTTCTCGTTCATGCGGGAAGCACCTCATGGAGCAGGGCCGCCTGCGTGAGCACGCGGGAGCGCGCCTGTTCCGCGACCCAGCTGTGCGGGCCGTCGATGACGCCGTCGGTCACGATCACGTTGCGGCGGACCGGCAGGCAGTGCATGAAGGCGCCGGGCGCGCCGAGGGCCTGCCGGCGCTCGTCCACGATCCAGCCGCGGAGCACGCCGCGGATGCCGAGGGGGCCCGGGGGAGATCCGTACTCCTGGATCGCACCCCACGACTTCGCGTAGATCACGTTCGCGCCGGAGAGCCCGTCGTCCATCTCGTCGTGGAGCGTGAGGCGCTCCCCGGCGTAGCCTCGCGCGCGCTCGACGATCTCGGGGTCGAGGTCGAACCCCGGCGGGTGGACGAGGCGCACGCGGTAGCCGGCGCGCGTGAACGCGAGCAGCGCCGTGTTCGGGACGGCCATCGGCAGCGCCTTCGGGTGCCACGCCCACGTCAGCGCGATCGCGTGGTCGGAAGGCGGTCCCCGCAGGTGGTTCCGCAGCACGAGCAGGTCGGCGAGGCCCTGCAGCGGGTGGAACTGCGTCGACTCGAGGTTCACGACCGGCACCTGCGAGCAGGCGGCGATCGCGCGGAGCACCGGATCCTCGCGGTTGTCCTCGTAGGGGAGCGAGAGGTCGGAGAAGCTGCGGACGCCGATCAGGTCCACGACGCCGCTGAGGAACTTGCCGACCGCGTCCCGCACGTGCTCGACCCGGTCGCCGTCCATCACGGCACCCTCCCGGGTCTCGAGCTTCCAGACCCCCTGCCCGACGTTGTGGACGATGCAGTGGGCGCCGAGGGAGACCGAGGCGATCTCCAGCGCGGTGCGCGTCCGCAGCGACGGATCGAAGAAGAGCCCGCAGACGAAGCGGCCGGGTCGGGCGGCGGGGATGCCACGCTCGCGGAAGTGGCGCGAGAGATCGAGCAGCAGGTCGATCTCGCCGGTCGACAGGTCCTCGAGGCTCAGCAGGGAGCGGTTCCTCATGCGAGCACGCTCCGCAGCGCGGCGATCCCTTCGTCGAGTTCGGCGTCGGTGATGTTCAGCGGCGGGAAGATGCGGACCAAGGTCGCGTCCCCGGGGCAGCCGCCGACGACCACCCGCCTTTCGCGGCGCAGGCGCTCGATCGCCGCGGGGCCCGGCACGCGGATGCCGAGCAGCGCCCCGAGGCCGAGGACATCCCGTCCCCCGAGCCCCCTCCTGACCCGCCCCTCGATGGCGCGCGCCCGGGCCGGGGCGTCGATCTCCTCGAGCAATCCCAGCGTCGCGTCGATCGCCGCGCAGGCGACCGGGCCCCCGCCGAAGGTCGTGCCCTGGTCGCCGCTCCTGACGGAGGCGGCGACCGCCCCGGAGGCGAGGACGACGGCGGCGGGAAAGCCGGAGGCGATCCCCTTCGCCGTCGTGATCAGGTCCGGCGTGACGCCCCAGTGCGCGCCGGCGAACCATGCGCCGGTGCGGGCCGGGGCGGTCTGCACCTCGTCGAAGACGAGCAACGCCCCCGTTTCGTCGCAGCGCCTGCGCAGCGCCCGCGCAAACTCCGGCGTGAGCGTCCTCATGCCGCCCATCGACTGGACCGGCTCGATCAGCACTGCGGCGCAGTGCTGATCGATGGGAGAGAGGTCTTCGCCCGGTGAGGCGAAACGGAAGCTGTGGGCGGTGAGCAGCGGGGCGGCCTGGTCGCGGTAATGGCCCAGCGCGGTGGCGGCGAGGGCGCCGAGCGTGCGGCCGTGGAAGCCGCCGTGGAAGGCGACGACGGAGGTGCGGCCGGTCGCCTTCCGCGCGATCTTCAAGGCCGTCTCGTTCGCCTCGGCGCCGCTGTTGACGTAGAAGACCTGCGCGTCGGGCCACGGCGCGAGGCGGCAGAGGCGGGCGGAGGCGCGGGCGCGCGCCGGGCAGTGGACGATGTTGCTGTAGAAGAGCAGGTCGCGCGCCTGCGCGGCGATCGCGTCGACGACGCGTTCCGGGGAGTGGCCGAGCAGCGAGACCGCGTGGCCCCCGTAGAGGTCGAGATAGCGGGTCCCGTCCAGGTCCCAGACCCACGGGCCCTTGCCGCGGACGGCGACGAGGTCGATCCGCGGGTAGGCGGGCATCTCGTAGCGCCCGGAGGCGGCGACGATCTCCTCCCGCGTCACGGGTTCGCGCCGGGCGTCTTGAGGCCGGTCGTCTCGTCGAGGCCGAAGAGGAGGTTCATGTTCTGGATCGCCTGCCCCGCCAGCCCCTTGCCGAGGTTGTCGAGCGCCGACAGGATCACCGCGCGCCGTCCCTGCTGGTGGACGCAGAGATCGCAGAAGTTGGTGCGCGAGACGTGGCGCAGCATCGGCGTCTGCTTGCGCATCCGGACGAAGAACTCGTCGGCATAACGCCGTTCGTAGATCGGCGCCACCTCGACATCCTGCGCGAGGCGGACGTGGGCCACGGTGAAGATCCCGCGGGCGAAGGGGCCGCTCTGCGGGACCATCGAGAGGTCGAACCCCTTCGCGCCGAGGCGCTCGAGTTCCTGCTCGATCTCGGGCTGATGCTGGTGCGAGAGCACCTTGTAGGCGCGCATGTCCTGCACCCGCTCGGGGTGGTGCGTCGTGTCCCGGGGCTCGGCGCCCGAGCCCGAGGAGCCGGTCACCTGCGAGAGCACGACATCGCCGGAGAGGAGGCCGCGCTCGGCCAGCGGGGCGAGCGCGAGCAGCGCGCCGGTGGCGAAGCAGCCGGGATTCGAGACGCGGCGCGCGCCGCGGATCGCCGCGCGACGGGTCTCCGGGATCCCGTAGACGAACTCGCGGGCGATCTCGGGGAAGCGGTGCTCCGCGCCGTGGATCCGGTAGTAGCGCTCCTGGTCCTGCAAGCGGAAGTCGTTCGACAGGTCGACCACGCGCAGGTCGGGGCGCACGTCGCGGATCTGGGCGTAGAGCGGCTGGGCGACGCCGTGCGGCACCGCGAGGAAGGCCGCCGCGCACTCCTTCGGCAACGGCTCCTGCGGCCCGACGAACCGCAGGTCGGGATAGAAGCCGACGAACTGCGGCAACGTCTCCGAGACCGCGCGCCCGCGGAAGCGGTCGCTCGTCGCGGCGACGACGCGGAACTCCGGGTGGCCGGCGAGCAGCCGCATCAGCTCCTGCCCCCCGTAGCCGGCGGCTCCGAAGATCGCGATTCCGGTGGTGCTCATCGCGCAAAGCTCCTTTCTTCGACGAGGTCCGCGAGGCGCACGCCATCGGTCCGCGCATTCGCCGCGGGGATGCCCAGCTCCATCGTCACATATTGCGAGCCGACGGCGTTGTCCGTCGCCGGACCCGCCATGACGCCGACCCGGAGGCCGAGTTCCTCTTCCATGAGCCGCTTCCCGCCCCACGCGGCGACGAGGTCGTTGGCCGCGAGCACGTGGCAGGTCGCCGCGGCACGGATTTCGGGGTCCTCGAGAAGCGTCCGGACGCCGTAGCGCCCGATGATTCCGTCGCCGGTCTCCGCGACGACGAGGTCGATCTCTTCGCGGTCCAGCGCGTTCAGGATCCCCTTCGCGACCGACGGCAGCGCCGGGTGGTCGACGGTGCTCGGCAGGCCGCAATCGAGGAAGGAGAGGCCGGCGACCGCGCCGTGGTCCACCATGTTGAGCGTGTCGCGGAGCGCCGCGACTCCGGTCAGCTTCGCCGCGCCGATGCGGTAGCCCCGCTGCGTGAGCTGGGCGATGATCTCGCACGCGGCGCGCGTCTTGCCGCTGTTCATGCAGGTGCCGTTCACCATCACCAGCGGCGCCCGCAATTGCAACCGGTCCGACGGCGGGATCGCGCCGTCGCGGATGTTGAGCGCCTTGCCGTCGCGGACGGCCATGCCGACGACCTCGACTTGCAGCGGCTTGCCGACGTCGTCGCTGCCGGAGAGGAACTCGCCGAGCACGCCGCCGAGGTTCAGGATCTGGATCGTATCGCCCGCCCGGATCGCCTCCGGCACGCGGCCGACGAAGCCGCGCAGCGCCGCCCGCGAGCCGAGGGCCCCGACGAGAATGTCCCCCTTCGAGATGTGCGCCATCCGCCCCGAATCGAGCTCGAGCACGTCGTAGACGCGCTTCTCCTCCAAGGCGCGGACGACGAGCACGTTGCCGGTCGCGGCCTCGACCAACCGCGTGATCTCGATCTCGTGGGGCAGCCTTAGGCGGCTCGTCACCGACCCGATCTTGTGGACGCGGATCTTCACGGACGCTCCTCCGAAAGGCGGGAGGGCACCCCCTGAATCCGCGCGAATCCGCGGGCATCGCGGCCGTCCCACAGCGCGGAGGTCTCGCCGTAGCGGGCGCCGCTCCGCACCAGCGTCTGCGGCGAGCGGACGCCGAGCACGGCGAAGTGCCCGCGCTCGAGGCGGACGCGCACCTCGCCGGTCACGCGTTGCTGCGACGACTCGAGCAGCCGCTCGAGGTCCCGGCAGACCGGGTCGAGCGTCTGGCCCTCGTGCAGGAGATCCCCGTAGTAGGCGCCGGCCGCATTCTTGAAGTCCGCCTGCCGCTTCGTCAGCACGAGCTTTTCCAGTTCGCGGTGGGCCGCGATCAGCAGGGTCGCCGCCGGTGCGACGAACCCGATCCGCCCCTTGATCCCGAGGATCGTATCGCCCAGGTGGACCCCGCGGCCGATTCCGAGGGGCCGCGCCAGCGCGTCGAGCCGCGCGAGCAGGTCGAGGGGGGGGATCGCCTTGCCGTCGACGGAGGAGGGCAGCCCCCTCTCGAACCCGATCACGACGGTGCACGGCTTGGCGTCGAGGTCGATCCGCGACCCCGCCTCGGCGTACGCCTCCTCCGGGATCTCCGCCCACGGGTCGTGCGTGTCGCCGCCGCCGACGGTGGTCCCGACGAGCCCCGCGTTGACGCTGTACCGCGTCGTCTTCGGCGAGATCTCGATCCCCGCCTCCCGCAGCAGCCGAGCGGACTCCTCCCGCGCGACCTGACGGTCCCGTATCGGCGCGAGGATCGGCAGATGCGGCGCGAGCGCCGTCAGCACGACGTCGAAGCGGATCTGGTCGTTCCCGGCACCGGTACACCCGTGGGCCACGGCCCCGCACCCCTCCTCCATCGCCACTTGGGCCAGCGTCTCCGCCTGCACGACCCGCTCCGCCCCCACCGCCACAGGGTAGACCCCGCCGCGCAGCACGTTCCCGCGGATCAGGTGGGCGAAGAAGCGCTCGTAGACCTGCATGCGACCGTCCACGAGGCGGTGGCGCAGCGCGCCGGTGGCCCGCGACCGCTCCGCGATCGCGGTGCGGTCAGCGGCGCTAAAGCCGCCGGTATCGACCGTTACGGTGACGACGTCGTACCCCTCGCGCCGGAGCGCGAGGACCGCGTAGGAGGTGTCGAGCCCCCCCGAAAAGGCGAGTGCGGCCGTGGGCATCGCGATCGGTCTCCCTCATGGGATGGGCGCGGTACCGTAGCACGCCCCGCCCGACCGGTAAATATGTGGGGCGGGCTCCGGGTATTCGGCCTCGCGTACCGGGGCCCCGCGTGGCCGATAGTAGGAGAGGAACATCGTGATCGTCGCGGACGGGCTCACCAAGATCTTCCACGATCCGCGCCGCGGCGGGGAGTTCCGCGCCGTCGACGGCCTCTCGTTCACCTGCCGGCCCGGCCGCATCTTCGGCCTGCTCGGGCCCAACGGCGCCGGCAAGACGACGACGCTGCGCATCCTCTCGACGACGCTGCTGCCCACGTCGGGGAGCGCCAGCGTCGGCGGCCACGACGTCGTCCGCGAGCCCGCCCTCGCCCGGGAGCGCCTCGGCTTCTGCACCGGCACCACCGGCATCTACGAGCGGCTGACGCCGCGCGAGATGATCCGCTACTTCGGCCGCCTCTACGGCTTCGACGGCGAGCCGCTCGAGACGCGCATCCGCGAACTGCTCGATCTCTTCGACATGCGGGGCTTCGCCGACACGCCGAACGGCCGCCTCTCCGCCGGCATGCGCCAGAAGGTCTCGCTCGCGCGCACGATCGTCCACGACCCGCCGGTGCTGGTCTTCGACGAGCCGACGACGAGCCTCGACATCCTCGTCGCGCGCACCGTCACGCGGTTCATCGGCGACTGCCGCGCGCGCGGGCGAACCGTCATCCTCAGCACGCACATCATGTCCGAGGTCGAGAAGCTCTGCGACGACGTCGCGATCGTCCACCGCGGCCGCGTGCTGCTCCAAGGCACCGTCGAGGAGGTCAAGGCGGAGGCGCGGACCGACTCGATCGAGGAGATCTTCTTCGCACGGATCGACGCATGCGACGGCGTACGCTAGCCCTCATCGCCGGCAAGGAGCTGCTCGACACGCTGCGCGACCGGCGCACGCTGTTCGTCGCGCTGGTGCTGCCGCTGCTGCTCTATCCCGCGCTGCTGCTCGGCCTGACGCAGATCATCGGGTTCACGCAGCGCAACCTCGCCGGCGAGAGCCAGAAGATCCTCATCGCCGGCGACGGAGAGCCCCTCGAGGAGCTGCTCCGAAAGCACGTCCTCGACCCCGCGACGGCGACGGAGGGGGAGGAGGCGGAGCTGCGCGCGGAGGCCCTTCGCTTGCAGGGGGACGAGGGGGAGGGGGCGCGGGGGAGGCTGCGGGAGATCCTGATCGACAGCGGCCATGCGGGCGCGCTCCTGCTCGACCCCGGCTTCGGGGCGCTTCTGCGCGAGGAGAAGCCCGCCCCGGTGGAACTGCTCTTCGACCCCACAGACGAGCCGAGCCGGACCGCCCAGCGCAAGGTCAAGCAGGCGCTCGACGAGTTCGCCCAGGCGCGGCGGGAGGAGTTGCGCCGGCAGCATCCCGAGGCCGAGCAGAGGCTCCGCTACGCGGAGAGGCCCGTCGAGATCGAGGTGCGCGAGATCGCCTCCGAGAGCCAGAAGGGGGCCTACTCGTTCGCGCCGATGCTCGGCCTGCTGATCGTGATCATGGCGCTGACCGGCGCCTTCTATCCCGCCGTCGACCTCGCGGCGGGGGAGAAGGAGCGCGGCACGATGGAGACGCTGCTCGTCGCGCCGGTGACTCGGGCGGAGATCGTCGTCGGGAAGTTCCTCGCGATCTGGGCCATCGCGATGGTCACGGCGCTGCTGAACCTCGCCGTCATGGGCCTCACCTTCTCGAAGCTCGCCGGCATGGTGGGGGGGGGCCGCGTCAGCTTCGCCGTCGGCCTGCCGGCGATCGCCGCCGTGACGCTGATCCTGATCCCGACCGCCGCGCTCTTCAGCGCGGTCGGCCTCGCCCTCTCCTCCCTCGCGACCTCCTACAAGGAGGGGCAGCACTACCTCTCGCCGATCTTCCTCGTTGCATCCCCGCTCGCGATGGTCGCCCTGCTGCCGAACATCGAGATCGGCTACGGCCTCGCGCTGGTGCCGGTCAGCAACGTCGTGCTGCTGGTGAAGGCGATGCTGCTCGGCGGCAAGAGCATCGGCCCCGCGCTGGTCGCGACGCTCGCGACCGCCGGCTACGCGATGCTCGCGCTGCGCGCGGCGGTCGCGGTCTTCCGGCGCGAGAGCATGCTCTTCCGCGCGGGCCACGGGAAGAGTTACGACAGCGCCGCGCTGCGCGCGAGCCGAGCCGGCCTGCCCGGCGAGGGGCACGCCTGGCTGGTCTTCTTCGCCGTGCTCGCGCTGATGTTCTTCCTCTCCGGCTCGGTCGAGACGCTCGGCGACGCGCTGCGGGCCTTCCTGCTCGCGCAGGCGGCCCTCCTGCTGCCGACGCTCGCCGTCGCGCGCCTCGCGAAGGTGCGCATGCGCGAGACCTTCCGCCTGCTCCCCTTCCGCCCCTCGCTGCTCCCCGCCATCCCCGTCGCCGCGGCCGCGACGCTGCTGCTCGTGCTCGCCGCCTACCGCCTGATGCCCGCCCGCACCCCGGGGGGCATCGAGAGGCTCGTCGGGATCCTTCTCGAGGACGCGCCGAAGTGGGCCTTCTTCGCCTGCCTCGCGATCCTGCCGCCCATCTGCGAGGAACTTCTCTGCCGCGGATTCCTGCTCTCGGCGTTCCGCTCGCGGCTCGGCGCCGCGAAGGCCGTCGTCCTGACGGCGCTGCTCTTCGGCGCGCTCCACCTCGACCTGCACCGCTTCCCCGGCACCTTCGCCGCGGGGCTCGTGCTCGGCTACGTCTGCGTGCGGACGGGATCGGTCTTCGCCTCGATCCTCTTCCACATGGTCTACAACGGCCTCCTCGCGTCGGCGGTCTGGTTCCCGGCGGTCGAGGGGGTGCTGGCCGAGAGCCGCGCGTGGCTGATCGCGGCCTCTGCCCTCGCCCTCGCCGCGGCCCTCGGCTGGATCGAGCGGCGCGCGGCGCGGGATTGACAGCCGGTCAGGGCGGCTTAAACTCCGGGGCTCTACGCGGGCGTAGCTCAACTGGATAGAGCACCTGACTACGGATCAGGAGGTTGAGGGTTCGAACCCTTCCGCCCGTAAGAATGCACCCCCGGGCCCAAGCGCCGGGGGTGCATTCTTGCGTACAGGGGAGTGTGCGCCCACGCGAGGACGCGGCGGGCACCTTCGCGCTACGGCGCCCCCACGAACACGAACGCCGCCCAGTGGTGCGGGTCGGGATGGGTTCTGCGCAACGCCTTCCGCGCCTCGTGCAGCGCGTCGCAGGCCCCCTGACCCCCGATCATCCGCTTGTACATGTCCGCCATCAGCAGCGCGGTGCTCGCGTCGTCCACCCTCCACAGGCTTGCGACCACGGCGCGCGCCCCCGCGAAGAGGAAACCCGACGGCAGCGCGAGCATGCCCTCGTCCCGCTCGAGTCTCCCCTTCTGGCTCTGGCAGGCGGACAGC
>Ga0187893_10000086_pt1 | contig 195352 bp, 158 predicted proteins | sample MA1701074metaG_FD_139574 | JGI IMG/M metagenome (GOLD analysis project Ga0187893, IMG submission 139574) | White microbial mat communities from a basaltic lava cave in the Kipuka Kanohina Cave System on the Island of Hawaii, USA - MA170107-4 metaG ...
AAACTCGCCACTTCGGCGCCTTCGACATCCCTCCCCCCGACTGCCCATGGGGGGACAGAACGCCGCTCGGCTACTTGCCAGGCGGCCGGCTCAGCCTAGCATGTTTTGGGATAGGCTCTAAGCTGCAGCCGCACGAGCCCGGAGCCCGCATGCACGGTCGCAGCGCCCGCTCGCTCTACGTCGCCCTCACGAACATCGCGCCGGGCGTCGACGCCGAGCGCTTCCACCGCTGGTACGAAGAGCTCCACCGCCCGGACAGCATCGAGCTCGGCATCTTCGCGCACTCGAGCCGCTACGAGGCCGCGAGCCCCTCGCCGGTGCGCTTCCTGACGCTCTGGGAATCCGACCATCCGGACCTCGAGACCGCGCTGAAGAACGTGCGCGCGGGCGCGCTCGAGCTGCGCGCGGCCGGCCGCATCTGGCCGGTCCAGACGGTGCTGTTCCAGCAGTTCGTGTTCGCGCCCGCACCCGGCCACGCGCGCGGGGAGCCGGTCGCGACGCTCACGACGCTGTTCAACGACTGGGCGCGGCCCGCGCGCGGGCAGTCGCTCCCCGACTGGCTCTCGCACGCGCCCGGCCTGGCCGGGCCGACGCCGCCCGGTCGCTACCACTCCGCGACCGCCTACGCGTGCACCTGTTATGGCGATTCCGCGACCGGCCGCTTCCTCTGGCTCGGCGAGAGCAGCGCGCCTCCCGAGTCGCTCGAGAAGGAATGGGAGGCGAGGGGCGCCGCGCACGCGCTGCCGCCATTCGGCGCGCCGATCCCGATCTTCCTTCCCGAGACCGGCGCGCCGCCCGCGCTGCCGAGCGCCCGGGACGCGAGCGAGGACCCCGCCGCGCGCGAGCGCTCCTTCGCCGTGCACTGGCGGCCGGTGGAGTCGCGCTATCGGACGGAGTGAGCGCGCGCCCTGCGCCTTGCGAACACAGACGCGGCCGCTCCGAGCAGCAGCGCGCCAAGCGCTCCAACGCCTGCCACAGGCATCGTGGGGACTGTGATCGCCGCGGCGAGCGCACCGCGGTAGCGCAGCATCACGTTCCCGGAACCGCTCGGCAGGTAGCCCGACACGAAGGGCACCGAAGTGAATCCGCTGCCGTGGAAGGTCCAGGTTCCGAGATCGTAGAAGCTGGAGCCGGGCGGCGGGTCGACGGTCTCCTGGAACATCAACCCGGCCGATCCGCAGAAGTTCATGGCGGGCATGGACCTGGAGTTGCACCAAGCGCTCGCAGTGGCGGTCCAGCCGCTCAGCGTTCCCCAGCGAAGTGTGCCGCTCGCGTTCGTGCTTCCAGAGCCGGTTGCTGGGGTCGACGGAGCCAGGGTCGAGCGCTGGCTCAGGAACAGGAACCCATTGAAGAACGGGATGGGGAGGGTGCCCGTCGCGTCGCTCGTGAAGTCGAAGCGGCGCATCACCGCGACGGGCCCAGGTCCTTCGAGCAACGTCTCCCCGGCGCAGGCGTCGACCCGAGAGGACGTGGCCTGGACCGAGACCTTGCAGACTGGATCCTGGTCGGAGCTGCCGGGGCCGCTGAGCCCGTGCACGATCGAGGTACGGTGCAGCCTGAACCGCTGAAGCGCCGCGCCGACCGGCGCTGCGAATCCTGCCAGGACCGCGAGCGAAGCGAGAGTCGTCGGGAAGAGGTGTCGCATCGAGGGACCCCTTCGTCCAACCCCTCTGTCTCGATGCTAACACCAGGATCGGTGCGAGGGCATGGACTCCGGCTGCGGCTTCACGCTCGCCCCGCGGGAGTGATTGGACGCAGCCCTGCCGCAGCCCAGGCGCTGCTCAGCGATTCTGCGCACGCTCCGCGACCCCGCTCCACGCGAGCGCCCCCGCGACCCAGGTCTCGACCACGCGCGGCGGCTGCGCCGCGTCGAGCTCGCCCTCGAGCACGACGAGGTCCGCCTGCAGGCCCGGCGCGATGCGGCCGCGCTCGTGCTCCTGCGCGCCCGCAAAGGCCGCGCCCGCGGTGTAGGCGCGCAGCCAGTCGAGATAGGGCAGCGACTGCGCCGGATCGAAGACCCGGCCCGAGCCCGTGATGCGCGTCGTGCCGCGCGCGGAGGTGAGCAGCGGCTCGTGGAACGCGCAGGGGTCGTCCGAGGACGCCGCGAGCGGCACGCCGGCCTGCGCGAGCGAGGCGAAGGCCATCCAGCTGGCGCCCTCGAAAGGGACCTTCTCGACCGCCTCGCCCATGTGGTGCAGGAAGCCCGGCTGCACGACGCCGACGACGCCCAGCTCGCGCATGCGCCGGATCTGCGCCGGCGCGACGAGCGAGGCGTGCTCGAGCCGGAAGCGCGGGTCCCGCGACGGGTGCGCGCGCGCGACGGCCTCGAAGGCGTCGAGCGCGGCGTCGACGCCCGCGTTTCCGATCGCGTGGATCGCGATCCGGTAGCCGTGCGCGGCCGCGCGCAGCGCGTCCTCGCGCAGGCCCGGCAGGCATTGGCCCATCACGACGGGATGTCCGCCGACGTGGACGTCGAGCGCGGGCGCGACGCCGCCGTCGGCGAAGAGCTTGACCGCGCCCGTGCGCACGCGCGCGTCGCCCTCGCCGCTCTTCGGGCCGCCGAGGCGGCGCGGGTCGAGGCGCGAGAGCAGCGCCGCGGGGTGGGGCAGCGCGAGCACCGAGAGCGGCAGCCGCCGGCTGCGCGCGAGCTCGGCGTAGAGCGCTTCGGCCTCGGGCGGGCACGCGGCGTCGTGGACGGCCGTGATGCCGTCGCCTAGCAGCGCGCGCGCGCGCGCGGCGACGAGCTCGCCCCAGCGACCCGGCTCGCGATAGGCGAGCAGCGAGCGGCCCTGCGCCTCGCTGTAGGCGCGCTCGCGCAGCAGGCCGGTCGGCGCGCCGTCCGGGCCGCGCGCGACCTCGCCTCCGGGGGGGTCCGGCGCGCTGCGGCCGATCCCGAGCGCGTCGAGGCCGCGCGAGCAGACCACGCCCTGGTGCAGCGTGTAGTGCGCCAGGAAGACCGGGCGCTCGAAGCCGAGCGCGTCGAGATCGGGGCGCGTCGGCGTGTAGCCGGTCCGCGTCTCGTTCCAGCCGAAGCCGCGGATCCACTCCGCGCCGGGCTCGCGGCGCGCCTGCTCCGCGAGCGCCGCGCGCAGCTCCTCGGGGCTGCGGACCCGCGACAGGTCGGCCCAGAGCGGGTGCAGCGCCGCGATCGAGAGGTGGTTGTGCGCGTCGATGAAGCCGGGCAGCAGCCAGCGCCCCGCGAGCTCGACCCGCTGCGCGTGCGGCCAGGCGTCCAGGAACGCGCGCTCGCCGGCCGCCGCGATCCGGCCCGCCTCGACGACGACGACCTCGGGCTCCGCGCAGCGCGGATCCATGCTGCACACGCGGCCCCCGACGAAGGCGATCGGCCGCGCGGGGTCGGGTGTCGCAGGGGTCGGAGCCGGAGACATGCTGGCGCCTTCCGCCGATCGCCTAACGCGGGCTGCGGCGCCCGGGCGCGCCCGCGGTGATCCCCGCCTCGACCGGGTAGTCGCAGCCGGTGCACGAGAGGCTCTCGTCCGACGCGAGGAAGAGCACCATGCGCGCGACGTCGCGCACGAGCTCGAGCGGCTCGCGCCGCTTCTGCTGCGGCAGCAGCGTGTGCGCGAGCGAGAGCAGCTTCTCCGCGTCGGCGCCGGGCGGCATGTAGGGCGCGCGCATCTCGGGGCCGCCGGCCTCGGGGCAGACCGCATTCACGCGGATCCCGTGCTGGCCGAGCTCGAGCGCCGCGATGCGCGTGAGACCGCGCAGCGCCCACTTGGTCGGGCCGTAGGCCGCGAGGCCCGCGCTGCCGACGAGGCCGTCGATCGACGCGATGTTCACGATCGAGCCGCCGCCCGCGGCCACGAGCGCGGGGATCACCGCGCGGATCCCGAGGAAGGGGCCGAGCTGGTTCACGCGCCAGAGGCGCTCGCAGTCCGCGGCCGAGAGCTCCGCGAGCGGCTTGATCAGCAGCAGACCCGCGTTGTTCACGAGCACGTCGAGCCGGCCGAAGCGCGCGACGCAGGCGTCGACGGCGCGCTTCCAGTCGGCCTCCGAGCTCACGTCGAGGTGCTCGAAGGCCGCGCTCGCGCCGAGCCCCCTCGCCGTCTGCGCACCGAGCTCGTCCTGCACGTCCGAGAGCACGACGCGCGCGCCCTCGGCCGCGAAGAGCCGCGCAATCTCGGCCCCCGTGCCGCGCGCGGCGCCGGTCACGAGCGCCACCTTCCCCGAAAGTCGCCCCATCGATGCCTCCCCTTTTGGTCGGGGACGGTCTTCACGAGTTGGGGATTCTTTGATTCTTTCCCATGGGAAAGAATCAAAGAATCCCCAACTCGTGAAGACCGTCCCCGCTTCCCTCCCCCTCTCTCTCCTCTTCTCCTGGCTCGCCGCATGGGGCGGAGTTCGACAGGCGTGAGACTTCGGTCACCTGGTGCTCGGCCTGCGCGGCGAGGGCGGGGCGGCGCTGCGCGAGGCGTTCCTCGGCTCGGCGGTGGGCTGCGCGCGCGGCGCTCGCGTCGTCGCGCGCGCGCAGCTCCAGCTCGACGCGATCGAAGCCGCCCGGGTACGCGGACTCGACCACGACCCGGTGGCAGGCCGGGCCCGGCGGGGCGGGGAAGCGGCACCAGCGCTGTGCGGACTCTCCCTCGGGTCTGCAGCGCACGGCCGCGGCGGGCGCGTCGATGTCCGCGAAGCGGCGCGGCCGCAGGACCGCGGGCTCGCGCAGCACGGCGTAGCTGTCGGCGCTCCAGTCGTAGAAGATCCGGTAGCTCCAGTCGGCCTCGACCTCGAGCCAGATCGACTGCGCCTCCGCGGAGGCCGCGGCGCCCGGCAGGCCCTCGAGCAGGCGCTCGGTGATGCCGGAGCCGGCCATGCGCCGGCGCACGCGGAGCTCGTACACGCCGGGCAGGAGCTCGGCGAACGCGGCGCCGCGCCGCCAGCCCCCGAGGCTCGTCTTGCCGTCGATCGCCTCGATCTGCACGCGCCGCGGCGAGGGGCTCTGCTTCGGCGTCTGCGCGCCCGCGACGCTCGCATAGCGCTCGCGCGGGAGCTCGGGGCCGGGATAGGCCCGCGGCGACGCGCAGGCCAGCAGCCAGCACGCCGCGAGGAGCAGCGCCGGGGCGCGCCGCGGGTCCGTCAGAGCATCCGCTGCGGCGCGTGCCGCGCGTCGACCGCGATCACGCCCCGCGCGGCCCAGTCGTCGATCTGCGCGTCGGCGTAGCCGAGCTCGCGCAGGATCTCGGCGCTGTGCTGGCCGAGCGCGGGCGGCGGCCGCTCGAGCGAGAGCGGCAGGTCGACGAGGTTCCAGTACGCGCCGACCTGCTCCATCTCGCCCATCGTCGCGTGCCGGTAGCGCGCGACGAGGCCGGCCGCGCGGTGCTCGGGCCGCTCGAAGAACTCGCGCTCCTGATCCATGCGCACGACCTCGCAGGGAACTCCCGCGCGCTCGAGCGCGGCCTGCAGCTCGCCCTGCGCGCGCGCGCGCAGCGCGCGCTCGAGCTCGTCCGGCGCGCCGACGCCCGCGACCGCGAGCAGCGCGCGCAGGCGCGCGTCGCCGAGCGCCGCGACCGCGACCCAGCCGTCCGCGACCGGGTAGATGCGATAGCCCGGCGAGATCCCCGTCTGCTCGGCATCGACCTGCGGAAACTCCGGCAGCGAGCCGTCGGCGCGCAGGAAGAGCTCGCTGCCGGTCAGCACCGCCGCGCCGAGGATCGAGGCCTTCACGAACTGGCCGCGGCCGCTGCGCTCCTTCTCGCGCAGCGCGAGCAGCGTCGCGAAGAGCGATGCGAAGGCGTTCTGGTGGTCCATCATGCCCATGCGGTGCCAGATCGGCGGATTGCCGGGGCCGCCGCCCGCGACCTCCCAGCCCGAGCAGGCCTGGAAGAGCTGGTCGTAGCCGGGCCAGTCGGCGCGCGGCCCGCGCGGGCCATAGCTGCTCGTGTGGCAGTAGACCAGGTCGGGCCTGAGCGCGCGCAGGCTCTCGTAGTCGATGCGCAGCTTGCGCGCGGCCGGGTAGCGCAGGTTGTGGTGCACCACGTCGCTCTCGCGCACGAGCGCCTCGACGATCGGCCGCGCCTCGGGCGACTTGAGATCGAGCGCGATCGAGCGCTTGCCGCGCTGGCAGCCGCAGAAGGAGCGCTCGACCGGCCGCATCTGGTCGCCGGTCGTGGCCTCGAGCTTGATCACCGCCGCGCCGAGGTCGGCCATCAGCATCGGCGCGAAGGGCCCCGCGAGGTAGTTGCCGAAGTCGAGCACGCGCAGGCCCGCGAGGGGTCCGAGGCGCGCGCCGCGCGCGGGATCGGCCGTCGGCCGGCCGGCCGCATCAGGCTGCGCCGGCGCGCGCGGCGGCACCGCGAGCAGCTCCCGCGTGTGCTGCCCGACGCGCGGCGCGGGCCCGCGCGGCCGCGAGGCCGGCGCGACCTCGTAGGGAATCCCGGCCTGCGTCACGCGCCCGACCTCGGGATCGTCGAGGTCGACGAGGTAGCCGTTCTCGCGCGCCTGCGGATCCGAGAACACGCGGCCCGGCGGCGCCGAGTGCTGCACCGCGACGTCGTTGCGCCAGAGGATCTCGAGCCACTCGGCCGCGGGGCGCTGCCGGAAGGCCGCGGCCATCCCGGCCGCGTCGCGCGAGAGCGTCGGCGGCGCGACATAGCGCGCGAGCGCGCGCGCGGCGCGAGCGCGCTCCTCGGGCGACGCCGCGGCCAGCGCGGCCCGCATCTCGGGCAGCTCCGCGACGCGGTCGAAGCTGCCCATCATGTGGATCCACGCGCCGTCGCCGCACTCGAAGAGGCCCGAGAGCAGATTGCGCGGCAGCCCGTGCGCGAAGCTCGGCGACGGCGCCTCGGCGCGGGCCCAGTACTGCATCATCGGCGCGAGCATGCCCTGCAACAGGCTCGTGTGGACGGGGCCGCCGACTCCGTCGCGCTCGCGCGCGCGCAGCCGCGCGAGCACGCCCGCCGCCGCGAGCCAGGCGGCGCCCCAGCTCCCGACCGGCAGCCGCAGGAAGGTCGGGCCGTCGTCGCGCACGCCGATCTGCTCGCCCATGAGACCCATGCGCGCCTGGACCAGGATCTCGTAGCCCGAGCGCTCGGCGTCCGCGTGGCCCACCGGGTGGCCCAGCACCGAGCAGACGACGAGACGCGGGAAGCGGGACGCGAGGCCCGCGTCGGAGAGCCCGAGGCGCGCGGCCTCGGAGGGCCGCAGGCCGTGCAGCAGCACGTCTGCGCTCGCGAGCAGCCGCAGCAGCTCCGCGCGATCCGGCTCGCTCTCGAGGTCGAGCGCGAGCCCGCGCTTGCTGCGGTTCCAGGTGCGGAAGCCCGGCGAGACGCGCATCGGATCGCCGCCGGGCGGCTCGAGCTTGATCACGTCGGCGCCGGCCTCGGCGAGCAGCATGCCCGCGACCGGGCCCGGGATCCCGGTGCAGAGCTCGAGCACGCGGATCCCGGCGAGGATCGCATCGCCGCCGGACTCGGCGGGGCTCGCGGCGCGCTCCGCGTCAGGGCTCGGCATAGGCCACGAAGATCGGAGACGACCAGGCGCGCTCCTCGGTCTCGGCGAGGCAGTCGTCGTCGGGGTCGCCGCGGCCCGCGCAGCGGTCGACGCGCAGGCAGCTCCCGCTCGCGTCCCGCTCGCAGCGCAGCCCCGCGGCGTTCACGGCGAGGCTCGGCTGCTCGATCGCGCGCACGTAGTAGAGCGCGTCGCGCTGCGCAGCCGCGAAATCCGGATCGCTGAAGCTGACCGTGCAGCCCTTCGGATCCGGGCGGCACGCGAAGACCTGCCAGGGGTCCTCGATCAGCGCGTCGACCGGCTCGCCGGGCTGGCTCTGCGGCCGGATGCGCACGACCTCGATGCGCGCGATCTGGCGGCGCCGGTCGCTCGGGTGGTAGCACTCCCCGCGGCAGAGCCGCTCGAGCTCGCCGGCCGCGAGCGATTCGCGCGAGAAGTCCGGGCAGCCGGGCTGCTGCTCGAAGGAGCCGACCGCGCGCGCGACGAAGACCGGCGGCCCCGAGAGCGTGGCCTCGCCGCCCATCGGCACCGAGCCCGCGCCCCCGCCGCCGACGAGGTCGAACCAGAGCAGCGTGCGCGGCCCGCTCGTCGCGAAGACCTCCTTGCGCTGCAGCGCGTCCCAGATCGCCTCGCGGCTGCGCCCCTCCGAATGCACGCCGACGAGGCCGCCCGTCAGGAAGAAGGAGGACTGCCGCTCGCTCTCGCGCGCGCCGAAGAAGCGCTGGCCGATCGCCTTGCGGTCGATGCGCTGCGAGAGCGCCACGCGCTCGCGCCCGGGCTGCACGGCCCCGTCCTGGATCACGCCGCCCATGCCCTCGAAGCGCGCCTCGGTCATGTCGGCGCGCGCGTACTCCTTGTAGCCGGTGCCGGGCCGTGCCGAGTGGTTGTCGGAGGAGGCCATGAAGCCGAAGCCGAAGCGGCGCGGCCCCGCCGGGCTCTCGAAGTCGCGCAGCGCCATGATGTACTGGACGGAGCTCTTCGGGCGATAGTTGAAGGCCGGCTGGAAGCAGTCGCGGCACTGGCCCGCGTCGAGCCACTCCTCGGGCGTCGCGCCCGGAACCACGAGGTGCCCCTCGACGCCCTCCGCGAGGTAGTCGCTGCGCGCCCGCTCGGCGCGGCGCTCGCACTCCTCGGCCGCGAGACCCTCGGCGCGGCAGCGCTCGCGGATCAGCTCGCCCGCGCGCCAGCACGAGGGCAGGTAGTCGGGAGTCGGCTCGGGGCAGAGCGCGCCGCCGCCCGCATCGGCGGCGATCTCGCGCCAGCGCCGGTACTCCTCCGAGTTGCCGTGGCCCGAGAAGATCTCGATCAGCGTCTGGCGCCGCGGGTCGTGCATCGCGCCCCGGAGCTGCTTGTCCCAGGAGGCTCCCGCGGGCGTGTAGAAGCCCCAGGTGGTGCCGTGCGGGATCACGATCGCGGGCAGGTCCCACTCCGCGAGGCGCGCGAAGAGCTCGGCCGGCGTCTCGACGAGCTCGCGGCACTCGGGCGAGAGCTCGCGCACCGGGACGCCCGCCGCGCACTCCGGCACGTCGGTCGTCTCGCGCAGGTAGCGGATCAGGTCGAGCGTCGACGCGTCGCGCTGCGCGAGCGGCAAGAGCCCGATCAGGAAGGGCGACGCGACCGCGCCCTCGCGCAGCTCGTCGGAGACCGCGACGCGCGCGGTGATCGGCCGCGTCGGGATGCGCGCGTCGTCGAGGTCGCGCAGCACGACGTTCTTGTGGCCGTAGTGGTTCTCGGGCGTGTTGCCCATCTGCGTCCACTCCCAGCCGAGATAGGCGACGACGTCCGGGTTCGCGGGGTCGCCCGAGACGGCGTTGCACGCGCGCACCGCGTCGACCGTCTCGCGCCAGCGCCGCGGCGTGAGCGCGACGTCGTGGTCGTTGATCGACCAGAAATCGAGGCTCGAGCAGAAGCGCGCGAAGTCGCAGGCGTCCGCGACCGGGCGCGCGCCCTGCCCGCCGTTGAGCGGCAGCGCCATCAGGAAGGCGTCGGTGGAGTAGGTGCTGTGGACGTGGAGGTCGCCGAACAGGATCTGCTTCGCCTGCGAGATCCCCGCGGCGCTCGCGGCGCGCCGCTGCGCGGCGCCGCGCTCCGCGACGACCGCCTCGGGAAGCGCCCGCGCGGTGACCAGGCCCGCGCCCCAGTGCGAGCCGAGCCAGCCGCGGCCCATCGCGTAGACCAGGCCGACGAGCCCCGCCGCGAGCGCGAGCAGGAGCAGCACGAGTCGAGCGCCGCGCGGCATGCAGCTCTTCCCCGGCCTGGGACTAGCGCGCCGCCGCGATCCGGTAGCGGATCGGCAGCTGCTTCACGCCGTGCACCAGGACCGCATGCACGCGCTTCGGATCGCCCGCGAGCTCGAGCGACTCGATCCGGCTCGTGAGCTCGCGCAAGAGCGCGCGCTGCGAGGCGCGCGCGAGGTGCGCGCCGAGGCAGAAGTGCTCGCCGATCCCGAAGCCGAGGTGCGGATTGGGCGCGCGATCGACGCGGAAGCGGAAGGGCTCGTCGAAGACGCTCTCGTCGCGGTTCGCGGACGCGTAGCAGAGCAGCAGCCGGTCGCCCTTGCGGATCGACCGTCCCTGGAACACGACGTCGCGCGTGGCGGTGCGCTTCATGTAGCTCACGGGCGTGGTCCAGCGCACGATCTCCTCGACCGCCGTGGGAATCAGCGAGGCATCGCGGCGCAGCTTCCGCCACTCCGCGGGCTGCTCGGCGAGTGCCTGCAGGCCGCCGCTGATCGCGTTGCGCGTCGTCTCGTGACCGGCCGTGAAGGTGATCAGGTAGTAGCCGAGGGTCTCGAACTCGCCCATCGGCGCGCCGTCGATCCGGCCCAGCGCGAGCACGCTCGCGAGATCGTCGCGCGGCTGCGCGCGGCGGTCGGCGATGATCTTCGAGAAGTACTGGTAGAACTCGAGCCCGAGCTGCTGCTGGTTCTTCCTCTTGTCCGGGGTCGGCTGGAAGTCCGGGTCGTCGCTGCCGAAGAGCTCGTTGGTCATGCGCAGGATGGTCGGCTCGTCCTCCTGGGACACGCCGAGGATCGTCGACAGGATGCGCAGCGGGTGGCGCGCCGCAACGCGCGCGACGAAGTCGCAGACGGCCGTGCCCCCCTGCGCGCGCGCCTCGGCGACGAGCTCGTCGACGAGGCGCACCGCGCTCGCGTCGATCGCGGCGTCGAGGCGCGCGAGGCTGCGCGGCGTGAACCAGCCGCTCGCGACCTTGCGGAAGCTGCGGTGCTCGGGCGGGTCCATCTCGATGATCGTGCGCATGCCGGCGAAGCCCTGGCGGCCCTGCTCGCGCTGCCGCTCCACCATCTCGGGGGTCATCAGCACGATGCCGTCGGCGTTCGAGTAGCTGGCCGGGTCCTTCGAGATGCTGCAGATGTCCGCGTGGCGCGTGATCGCCCAGAAGGGCTCCCAGCCCGGAGGCTCGCAGCGGTGCACGGGCGATTCGCGCCGGAGCCGCGCCCAGGTGTCGTGGGGGTGGCCCCGTTCGGCGTAGCTCTTCGGATCCACGAGCTCGAGCAGCGATTGCGACATGCGTCTATCCCTACGCGGATGCGGGCGGCAGATCAAGTCCCGGCAGCTTCTTTCGCGGCGGGCGCCTCGCGCCCCGCGGCCGGCTCCGGGAGCGGCTCCCCGAAGCGGTCCTCGCTCTGGCGCGCGACGTCGAGCGCGCGCTGGATCCGGAGCTCGCTGCCGGCGGCCCGGCGCCAGTCGTGCGCGAGCGCGAGGCAGACGTCGCTGCGGCGCGCGCAGCCCTCGCGCGTCGCCTGCTCGAAGGCCCACTGCAGCGGCTCGCCGGTCAGGTCTCGCGTGTGCTGGGCGAGCAGCGTGCCCTCGCGCATCTGCGCGCGCCTGCGCAGCGGCAAAAGGTTCAGCTCCGCGCGCGCTCCGCGGAAGAAGGCGCGCGCCGCGAGGTCGGCGAGCCGCGGGCGGGTCAGCGTGTGCAGCGGGCCCGGCGTCAGCGAGGCGCGGAACTGCGCGGGGCTCAGCATCTCGTGCGCGAGCAGGGCCGGCAGCGAGTGCAGCTGGCTGCGGCGCAGGGCCGCGGCGAAGTCCGGCAGGGAGGCGCGCGCCGCGATCCGCGCGAGATCGCCCGGCCGCACCTGCTCGCGGAAGCCGAGCACCAGGAAGTCGGCCCCGTTGCCGTACCAGACGGCCGCGCGCTCGAAGACGGAGCCGACGGTGCGCAGCACGAGCTCGACCGCGGCGCGGTCCGTCTCGTACTGGTGGTACCACTGCACGTAGACCCCGCCCGGGGTCAGGCGGTCGCGCGCCGCGCTCAGGAACTCGGCGCTGTAGAGCATCTCGATGCCGGCCATCCAGGGGTTGCTCGGCTCCGAGAGGATCACGTCGTAGCGGCCCTCGCTGCGCAGCAGCGCGCGGTACGCGTCGCTGCGCACGACGCGGATCTTCGGATTCCGCGACGCGCTCAGGTTGGCCGCGTCGAAGAAGGGCGCCGCCTCGAGCACGCCGGCCGAGATCTCCGCGACGACGACCTCCTCGATCGACTCGAGCGCCGCGAGCTCCCCGGCGGAGACGCCCGTGCCCCAGCCGATCACGAAGGCCCGCCGCGCCTGCTCCGCGAAGAGCGCGGGCAGGACGCCCGCGAGCGCCATCGTCTGGTAGTCGCCGATCGCCGAGCCATCGGACTTGTTGTTGTTGAAGATCGAGCGGGAGATGCGCCCGTCGCTGCGCAGCGTCTCGACCACCATCACGGAGGAGGTCGGGTCGTCCCCCGCGTAGAGGATGTTCCACTTGCGCTGCCGATCGCGCGCGAGCGCCGCGGGCCCCTGCGAGGTCCAGCTCTGCGGGCGGCGTTCGCGCACGACCGCGCTCCCGATCAGGTAGGGGTCCCAGGGCTGCAGCAGCCAGAGCGCGAACAGGCCCGGCACGCCGAAGAGCGCGAGCGCGCCCGCCGCGGAGATCGAGTAGAGCCGGTGCGCGAGCAGCGCGGCGCCGAGGATCAGCGCCCCGATCGCGACGCGGAAGACGTGGTGCAGATCGAGCCAGAAGAGCAGCGCGTAGCCGCCGATCAGCGCGCCGAGCAGCGAGCCGAGCGTGTTCCAGCTGTAGAGCGAGCCCGCGGCCGAGCCGAGATCGCCGACGCGCCGCCGCAGCTCGTGGAAGAGCAGCGGGAGCACCGCGCCCGAGAGCGCGATCGCGGGGCCGAGCGCCGCGAGGAGCCCGCAGAAGACGAGAAAGGTATAGGGCGCGAACGCGGAGTCGAAATCGCGGAACTGCGAGCGCAGGAGGTGCGCGTAGTAGGGGGCCTCCGGCATGCGCCCGTAGAGGAAGGCCAGCATCGCGACGAGCACCCACTGGTTCGCGAGCAGCACCCAGGGCGGAATCCGCGGGAGCGCCGAGACCGCGAAGCTGCCGACCGCGATGCACGCGACGAAGGCGGCCACGACCATCGAGAAGGTCAGCTGCGAGGCGCCGAGCGCGAGGCCTCCGACGCGGATCACGACCGTCTGCAGCGCCATCATCGCGAAGCCGGAGAGCAGCGCGACCGCCGCGTAGCCCGCGAAGCCCTGGATGCGCGGCGGCGCGCCCACCGCGACCTCGTCGCCCGCGGCGGGCGGAGCCGCGCGAGACTCCGCGCGCGCGAGCCAGGCGAAGCCGAGCGCCGCGACGAGGTTCACGACCGACATCGCGCGCAGCACGCCCGGAAGACCGAGCGCGGGAATCAGCGCGTAGCCCGCCGCGAGGCTGCCCGCGACCGCGCCGGCGGTGTTGATCGCGTAGATCGCGGCGTGGATCCGCGTCGCCTCGGCGAGGTTCTTCGCGAGCGCCTGCGTGAGCACGGGAATCGTCGCGCCCATGAGCACGCTCGGGGGCACGATCAGGAGCGCGCAGAGCAGCACGTCGACCGCGAAGGCAAAGCCGGACGCGCCGCCGGGCAGCGCGACCGAGAGCGCGCGGATGCCCTCGAAGAGCCAGGGGAAGAGCAGTGCTAGGACTCCGATCCCGGCCTCCGCGATCGCGTAGAGCAGGAGCAGGCGCGCGCGCGGCGTCGCTCCCGGGAGCCCGAGCCCGCCGCGGCTCGCAACGCGCGTGAGCCGACCGAAGAGCGCGTAGCCCAGCGCGAGGCCGCCGAGGAAGAGGCCGAGCACCGCGGCGGTCGCCTCGCTGTGCGAGCCGAGCAGGATCGCGAGGTACTTCTCGAAGCTGACTTCGTAGGCGAGGCCGGCCATGCCGGTCAGGGCCGTGAGGAGCAGCGCGAGCGGGCGGGTCGGCATCGGGCGCGCGTATAATCGCCGATCTCCACGCGGGGTTTCCATGCCTTCGACGCCTTCCGCGAAGACCCGCGCGCCGAGCACCTTCTGCTGTTCGATCACCCCCTTCGACGCGACCGGCGCGCTCGACGAAGCCGCGCTGCGCCAGCACCTGCGCCGGCTCGGCGACGCGGGCGTGGGCGTCTACCTGGCCGGCTCCTCGCCCGGCGAGGGCTACGCGCTCGCGCCCGCCGAGGTCCAGCGCATCCTGCGGATCGGCGTCGAGGAGCTCTCGGGCCGCGTCCCGGTGCGCGCGATGGGCGTCGAGCCGCGGCGCGCGGCCGAGCTCGTCGACTTCGCCCGGCGGGCCGCGGACACCGGGGTCGACGCGCTGCAGCTCTACTCGCTCGACATGGGCCACGGCGGCGTGCCGACTCCCGCCACGCTCGACCGCTACTTCCGCAGCGGCCTCGACGCGATCTCGCTGCCCTGCGTGATCTCGAGCCACCACTACGTCGGCTACACGCTGCCGGTCGAGTTCATGCTCGCGCTCGTGCGCGACTACCCGCAGATCCAGGGCTTCAACGTGACGAGCCCCGACATCCCCTACCTCTCGCGCGTCTGCGAGGCGCTCGCGGAGCGCGTCGAGATCCACGTCGGCGGCCCGATGCACGCGCTCACGGTCCTCGCGATGGGCGGCACGGGCTTCCTCTCGACCGAGTCGAACACCGCGCCGCGGCTCTGCCAGTCGCTGATCGCGCAGCACGCCGCGGGCCGCCACGCCGAGGCCGCCTCGAGCTACGCGCGCGTGATGCGGCTGATGGCCGGCAGCTCCGAGATTCCCGGGATGTCCGTGCGCTACGTGAAGGCCTGCCAGGCCGCGCTCGGCTTCTCGGGCACCCACACGCGCGACCCCCACCTGCCGGTGACGGCCGACGAGGTGGCGCGCGTCGCGCGGCGCCTCGCCGCGCTCGGCATCGACAAGGAGAGCTGAGGCATGCTGCTCGAAGGCAAGCTCGCGATCGTCTCCGGCATCGGCCCCGGCATGGGGCGCGACATCTCGCTGCGCCTCGCGGAGCAGGGCGCCGACCTCGTGCTCGGCGGGCGCACGCCTGAGAAGCTCGAGGCCGTGGCCGCCGAGGTCCGCGCGCTCGGGCGGCGCGCGACGCCGGTCGTGGCCGACATCGCGGTGCCCGCGGAGTGCCGGCGCCTCGCCGAGCGGGCGCTCGCGGAGCACGGCCGGGTCGACGTGCTCGTGAACAACGCCTACCACCCCGGCACGATGACGCTCTTCGAGAAGGACGACCTCGAGCGCTGGCGCGAGACCCTCGAGGTGAATCTGCTCGGCTCGCTGCGCCTCACGCAGGAGGTCCTGCCCGCGATGGTGCAGCGCGGCGGCGGCTCGGTCGTGATGATCAGCACGATGTCGACGCGCACCGTGAACCCGGGCTTCGCGGCCTACGGCGCCTCGAAGGCCGCGCTCAACGCCGCGACCCAGGGCCTCGCGCGCGAGCTCGGCCCCCACCAGATCCGCGTCAACGCGGTGCTGCCGGGCTACATCTGGGGCGCCCCCGTGAAGGGCTTCCTCGAGCAGCAGGCGCAGCGGCGCGGCATCCCCTACCAGCAGGTCCACGACGAGCTGACCGCCCAGATTCCGCTGCGGCGCGTCCCCGGTTCCAGGGAGATCGCGGGCGCGGTGCTCTTCTTCGCATCCGAGCTCTCGTCTTGCATCACGGGGCAGCTGCTCGACGTGAACGGCGGTCAGGTGATGTACTAGGATCGGCGCGCCGTGAGCGTCGACTACGACCCCTTTGCGGAAGCGGTCTGCGAGGATCCCTTCCCGAGCTACCGCGCGCTGCGCGACGCGGATCCCGCGCACTACAGCCCGAAGTACGACTGCTGGTTCCTCTCGCGCTTCGACGACGTCTGGCGCGCCGAGATGGACCGCGAGTCCTTCTCGTGCCGCGAGGGCGTGACCTCGACGCAGCTGCTCTCGCCGCCGGCGATTCCGCCGGAGCTGCTGCCGCCCGCGCACCCGGACGGCTGGGGCACGAACCTGCAGCAGCTCGATCCGCCGCAGCACACGCTCGTGCGCAGGCAGCTCGCCCCGCACTTCCAGCCCGCGGCCCTGCGCGCGCTCGAGCCCTGGTTGCGGGAGATCGCGCGCGGCTGCGTCGACGCGCTGCTCGAGCGCGGCGGCGGAGACGCGGTCGCCGACCTCGCGATGCGCGTGAGCGTGCGCGCGGCCTGCCGCATCATCGGCCTCCCGGTCGAGGACGCCGACCTGCTCGCGGCCTGCGTGAACGGCCTCTTCGCGCGCAGCGCGGGCGGCCAGGACTTCGGCGGGCCGGCCCTCGCGGCGGGCCTCCGGCTGCGCGCGTACCTCGTCGACTTCGCGCGCGCGCGCCGCGCGCGGCCCGGGGACGCGGCGGCCGATCTCTTCGTCTCGCGCGCGCAGGACTTCGCGGGCCGCGCACTCGGCGACGACGAGGTCGCCTCCCACCTGATGCTGCTGCTGATCGGCGGCACCGAGACGCTGCCGAAGGTCGCGTCGGCCGCGATCCACCGGCTCTGTCAACACCCGGAGCAGCGCGCGCGCGCCGCGGCCGACCTGGCACTCGTCCCGGGCGCCTTCCACGAGGCGCTGCGCCTCGACATGCCGACGCAGATGCTCGGCCGCGTGGTGGTGAAGGACGTCGCCTTCCACGGCAGACGCCTGCGCGCGGGGCAGAAGGTCATGTACCTGTGGGCCTCGGCGAACCGCGACGAGCGCGAGTTCGCCGACCCCGAGCGCTACGACCTCGCGCGTCGCGCGCCGCGCATCCTCTCCTTCGGCCACGGCGCGCACCTCTGTCTCGGCAAGCACGTCGCGACGCTGGAGGGCCGCGTGATCCTCGAGGAGCTGCTCGCGCGCGCGCCGCGCTACGCGGTCGACCTCGCGCGCGCCGAGCGCTTCCGCACCGAGTTCTTCCGCGGCTTCGCGAGCCTGCCGATCTCGCTCGGAGGCTAGTCGCCGACCGCGTCGAAGGCCTGGGCCACGCGCGCGAACTTCTGCTCGAAGAGCTCGCGGAAGAGCGTGTGCGTGAAGATGTACTCCGCGTTCTCGCGCACGCCGCGCAGCACGATCTCGCCGACCTGCTCGGGCGGCATGCCGTCCGCGATCATCGGCGCGAGGATCTCGGAGCGGCTCGCGCCTCCGTCGGGTCCGCCGGGCCGCAGGCGTTCGGAGCTCGCGAGCTGCGTCCGGATCGGGCCCGGGCAGAGCGTCGAGACGCCGACGCCCGCCGGCGCGAGGTGCGCGCGCAGCGCCTCGCTGAAGCCCACGACGGCGAACTTCGTGGTGCAGTAGATCGACATGCTCGGCTGCGCGAGGAAGCCGCCCACCGAGGCGGTGTTCACGATCTGGCCCGAGCCCTGCGCCACGAGGCGCGGAGCGAAGACCTGGCTGCCGTGCACGACGCCCATCACGTTCACGCCGAGGCACCAGGCCCAGTCGGACTCGCTCGACTGCAGCATGTCGCCCCCCGTGAAGACGCCCGCGTTGTTGCAGACGAGGTCGACGCCGCCGAGCTCGCGCTCGCAGCGATCGGCGAGCGCCTCGACGGCCTTGCGCTCCGACACGTCCGTGCGCACCGCGATCGCGCGGGCGCCGGAGTCCGCGAGCCGAGCCGCCGTGCGCGCAGCCGCCTCCTCCTCGATGTCGGCCACCGCGACGCGCATGCCCGCGCGCGCGAAGGCCAGGCACATCCCGTAGCCGATGCCGCTGCCGCCGCCGGTCACGACGGCGACCCTGCCCGCGAAGCTCTCCACGCGACTCCCTCCTCGGGCGCAGCATACGCGAAGCGCGAGCGGATCCGGTCCTAGTCGCGCGGCTTGCCCGCCGAGACGCCGCCGTCGGCGGCGAAGTCCGCGCCGGTGCAGAACGAGGACTCGTCCGAGGCGAGGAAGAGCGCGAGCCTCGCGATCTCGACGGGCTCTCCGCGGCGGCCGAGCGGGTAGCGGCCGTAGGCGCGCGCGTAGTCGGCGTCGCTCCAGCCCGCGCGCTCGTTCATCGGGGTCCTCGTGGGTCCGGGCAGGATCGTGTTCACGCGGATGCCGAGCGGTCCGAGCTCGATCGCGGCGCTCTTGGCGAGCCCGCGCACGCCGAACTTCGAGGCGCTGTAGGCCGTCATGCCCTCGCGCCCCTCGAGGCCCTGCACCGAGGAGAAGTTCACGATCGAGCCGCCGCCGCGGCGCTGCATCGCGCCCTGCACCGCGCGCATGCCGAGGAAGGGCCCGACGAGGTTCGTCTCGAGCACCTTGCGGAACTCCTCGGCGCTCGTCTCGGCGAGCGGCTTCACGCGCAGGATGCCCGCGTTGTTGATCAGCACGTCGAGGCCGCCGAAGCGCGCGAGCGCGTCGGCGACCGCGCGCTGCCAGTCGCTCTCGGAGCCGACGTCGAGGTGCCCGTAGGCCGCGCGGCCGCCCGCGGCACCGATCCCGTCCGCGACCTCCGCGCCCGCGTCGTCGCGGCGGTCGCCGAGCCAGAGCGCCGCGCCCTCGGCCGCGAAGAGGCGCGCGATCTCCGCGCCGATCCCGCGCGCGGCTCCGGTCACGAGCGCGACCTTGCCTGCGAGCCTGCCCCCGGCCGGCATCAGCGCGTCACGCTGCGCTCGCCGCGCACGAAGGCGTCGCGCTGTCTACCGCCGACGCCCATCAGGTTGAGCTGGTAGGTGTAGCCCTGCTCGAGGCGATAGTTGGCGTGCAGGTGGCTCGGGTCGATGTGGTTGAGGGCGGCCTTCGCGAAGCGCACGGCGGCCGGTGGCTTGGCCGCGATCCGGCGCGCGACCTCGCGCGCGGTCGGCAGCAGCGCCTCGGGCTCGACGAGCCGGTAGATGCTGCCGCACTCGAAGAGCTCCTTCGCGCTCGCCGGCTCGCAGGTGTAGACCATCTGCCGGAGCTTGAGCGGCGGCACGAGGCGCGCGAGGTGCGACGCGCAGCCGAGCGCGCCGTTGTCGACCTCGGGCAGCGCGAAGCGCGCGCGGGTCGACGCGACGATCAGGTCGCAGCTCCCGACGAGCCCGATGCCGAGGCCCATGCAGAAGTCGTTCACGGCCGCGATCACGGGGACCGGCGTCTCGTAGATCTGGCGGAAGGTCGCCGCGCAGGCCTCGCCGGAGCCGAGCAGGTGCTCGAAGCTCGCGGCGCTCTGCATCTCCACGATGTCGATCCCGGCGTTGAAGCCGCGGCCCTCGGCGCTCAGGATCACCGCACGCAGCTCCGGCAGCCGCGCGAGCCCGGCGAAGACCTCGCAGAGCCGCCAGGTGTCGGCGACCGTGATCGCGTTCACGGGCGGGTGCTGCATCACGACCTCCGCGATGCCGTCCTCCAGGCGCTGCTCGATCGACATGCGGCGTCCTCCTCGCTGGCGGTGGCTAGCTGCCGGTCGCGGCGGGCGCGGGCCGGTGCACGAGCGGCGACTCGTGGTGCCGCGCGAGAAAGGGCTCGATCACGAAGACCGCCCGCGCGCGCCAGCTGCGGCGCGGAAAGGGCGCGCCCGTGTAGCGCCGCGAGAGCGCGTCGAGGAAGTGCAGCTCGGGGTCGGGCCGCGTCTCGACGACGCGGCCGCGGATCAGGAGCTGCTCGTAGGGATCGGCGAAGTCGACGATCGAGAGCGCGACGCGCGCGTCCTGCCGGATGTTCCGGGCCTTGCGCGTCGCCGCGTCCGTCGTCACGAGCACGAAGTCGCCCTCGCGCGCGACCCAGACCGGCTCGACCCGCGGCGAGCCGTCGGGCTGCAGGGTCGCGAGGTGCGCGAAGTTCGCGGCGTCGAGCAGACGGCGCGCCGCGGGCCCGAGCACTACCGGCATCGGGCCCGGAGCAGGTGCGCGCGCGGGCGCGCTCGGCGGGCGGTGCGGGACGGCACCCGGCATTCGTAGCGGGCGCGCCACCGCGGAGTCAACTCCGGCGCAGACGCGCGCCCGCGCTCCGGTACCCTCGTGCGCCGATGCCGAGGGCTCCCGGATCGCTGCGCTACCCCGAGCTCTTCTCGCTCGCGGGCCGCGTCGCGCTCGTGACGGGCGCCTCGCGCGGGATCGGCCGTGCGATCGCGAAGGGCTATGCCGAGGCGGGCGCGCGCGTGGTCGTCTCGAGCCGCCGGCTCGAGGACTGCGCGCGGGTCGCCGAGGAGATCCGCGCGGCGGGCGGCGAGGCGCACGCGGTCGAGGCCGACGTCGGCGAGCTCGCGGCGCTCGAGCCGCTCGTCGCGTCGGCGCTCTCCCGCTTCGCCGCTCTCGACATCCTCGTCAACTGCGCGGGAGTGCTGAAGCCGCACCGGATCGAGCGGCTGACCGCGGAGGAGCTCGACGAGCTCTTCCGCGTGAACGTGCGCGCGGCGGTCTTCCTCTCGCGCGCGGCGCTGCCCGCGCTCGAGGCCTCCGGGCGCGGCGTGATCATCCACCTGACCGCCGTCGGCGGCCACGCGCCGATGGAGGGCATCGGCGCCTACGGCGCGAGCAAGGCCGCGCTGCTCAACTGGACGCGCGTGATGGCGCGCGAGTGGTCGCCGCGCGGCGTGCGCGTGCACGCGCTCACGCCGGGCTCGGTCGCGACCGACATGATCCTGCCGCGCGACCCGGCCCTGCGCGCGCGCTTCGAGGCCGAGATGGCCGGACGCAACCTGCTCGGGCGCATCGCTGCGCCCGAGGAGCTCGTCGGCCCCGCGATCTTCCTCGCGAGCGACGCGGCGTCCTTCATGACCGGGCAGGCGCTGATCGTGGACGGTGGGATGCTCGCGTAGCGGGCGGGCTAAGCTGCGCGGCGTGCCCGCAGCCGATCCCGCCGCACTCGCGACGCTGCTCGTCACCTGCCCGGATCGCCGCGGGCTCGTCGCCGCGCTCGCGCAGCTGCTCTACGGACTCGGCGCGAACATCCTCGACGCCGATCAGCACACCGATCCCGTCGCGGGCCAGTTCTTCCAGCGCATCCGCTTCGACCTCTCCGAGCTGCACACCGACCGGAGCGGGCTCGAGCGCGGCATCGCCGAGGTGACCGCGCGCTTCTCGATGCGCTGGCGCCTGGCCTACGCCGACCGCCGCAAGCGCGTCGCGCTCTTCGCCTCGCGCCTCGACCACTGCCTGCTCGACCTCCTGCTGCGGCATCGCGCGGGCGAGCTCGCCTGCGAGCTGCCGCTGATCGTGAGCAACCACCCGGACCTCGCGCCGATCGCGCAGCAGTTCGGGATGCGTTTCGAGCTCTTCCCGATCGACGCCGGGAACAAGCGCTCCCAGGAGCAGCGCGAGCTCGAGCTGCTCGCCTCGCTCGGCATCGACCTCGTCGTGCTCGCGCGCTACATGCAGGTGCTCTCGGAGGAGTTCATCGCGCAGCACCCCGAGCGCATCATCAACATCCACCACTCCTTCCTGCCCGCCTTCGCGGGCCGGCGGCCCTACCACCAGGCCTGCGAGCGCGGCGTCAAGCTGATCGGTGCGACCGCGCACTACGCGACGGCCGCGCTCGACGAGGGTCCGATCATCGAGCAGGACGTCGCGCGCTGCTCGCACCGCGATTCGGTCGCGGACCTCGTGCGCAAGGGACGCGACCTCGAGAAGCAGGTGCTCGCGCGCGCGGTGCGCTGGCACCTCGAGGACCGCGTGCTGGCCTACGACAACAAGACGGTCGTCTTCGAGTGAGGCGCTGATGCAGCTCCCGCGCGAGGCCCGGAGCGAGATCGCCGAGCGGCGCGGGGCCGCGAGCCCCGGACGGGGCTTCCCGCAGCGGGGAGGCGGCGCCGGGTGATCGGCGCAGACGCGGTCGTCGAGGCCCTGATCGAGCGCGGCGCGTCGCTCGTCGCCGGAGTGCCCTGCTCCTTCCTGACGCCGCTGCTCGACGCCGCGATCGATTCGCCGCGCCTGCGCTACGTCGCTGCCGCGAACGAGGGAGACGCGGTCGCGATCGCGTGCGGCGCCTACCTGGGCAGCGGGCGCCCCGGCGTCGCGATGTTCCAGAACTCGGGGCTCGGGAACGCGGTGAACCCGCTCAGCTCGCTGACCGCGAGCTTCGAGCTGCCCGTGCTGCTCGTGACGACCTGGCGCGGCGAGCCCGGAGGCGCGCCGGACGAGCCGCAGCACCGGCAGATGGGCGAGATCACGCCGAAGCTGCTCGAGCTGCTCGAGCTCGCGTGGGAGCTCTTTCCCGAGCTGCCGGAGGACCTCGCGCCCGTGCTCGACCGCGCCTTCGCGCAGCTCGAGAAGGCGCGCTCGCCCTACGCGCTGCTCGCGCGCAAGGGCGCGCTCGCGGGGGCAGCGCTCGCGCAGCGCCGCTCCCACGCCGCGCGCGCGCGCTGTGCGCCTCCCGCGCCCGCGGGCGCGGCGCTCGTCGACCCCGACGACGCGCTGCGCGCCGTGCAGGCCGCCGTCTCGCCGGAGGACGTCGTGCTCGCGACGACCGGCTACACGGGACGCGCGCTCTGCGCGCTCGAGGACCGGCCGAGCCAGCTCTACATGGTCGGCTCGATGGGCTGCGTCTCGAGCCTGGCACTCGGCCTCGCCCTCGTGCGCCCCGAGCGACGCGTGGTCGCGCTCGACGGAGACGGCGCGCTCCTGATGCGCATGGGAGCGCTCGCTGCCGCCGCCGAGGAGCAGCCCGCGAACCTCGTCCACGTGCTGCTCGACAACGGCGCACACGAGTCGACCGGCGCACAGAGCAGCGCCTCGCACCGGGTCGACCTCGCGGAGGTCGCGCGCGCCTGCGGCTATCCGCGCGTCACGCGCGCGCGCAGCGCGGAAGAGCTCGGCGCTGCGCTCGCGGAGCGCGCGCCCGGGCTGCACTTCGTCCACCTGCGGACCGCGCTGCGCGCCGGCGCGCCGCCCCCGCGGCCGCGGCTCGCGCCGCCGCAGGTCGCGCGCCGGCTGATGCAGTGGCTCGGCAGCGCGCCCTGAGGCAGCTGCTCGCGCTGCTGCCGCTCGCCGCCGCGGGCGCGCTCCCGGCGGGCGCGGGCGAGCTGCTCTACCTCTCCGAAGGCAACCGCCTGCGTCGCATCGACATCGCCTCGATCGACGCGGGCCCGCTGCGCCACGAGATCTTCGTCGAGCGCGCCGCGCTCGATCCCGCGCGCGGGCGCGACCTGAACGGCATGCACTGCGCGCTGCCCGACGGCAGCGGGCGCTTCGTGACGGGCGAAGACAAGGGGCAGCCGCACCCGCCCGCGGGCTTCGGCGTCTTCGACGCGCGCGGGCGGCAGGTCGGCAAGCTCAGCGCGGAGAGCGAGGGCAGCGCCGATCCCTACGGCTGCGCCTTCGACGGCCGCGGCCGCCTGTTCACGAGCGACGTCGGCGATCCGGGCCGCGCGACCGGCCAGCTGCTGCTCTGGTTCCCGCCCTTCGACCGCTTCCCCGGCGAGCCCGGCGCATATCCCGGGACCGACGCGCGCAGCGACCACTACTGCGTGCTCGCGAGCGGAATCGGGACCGCGGGCGCCGTCGCGATCGACGCGCGCGACCGCGTCTACTTCGCGTCGTCGAGCCGCTTCGCGATCTACCGCTTCTCGCCGCCCTTTCCGTCGGCGCCCGACGCCGCGGGCGGCTGCGGCGAACGCGGCCCCGGCGGGAGTGCGCGCGCGAGCCGGCAGGAGCGCGAGGTCTTCGCGCGCGGCCCCGCGACCTTCTCCGGCCTGGCCTTCGCCCCGAACGGGAATCTCTACGCCGCGAGCGTCGCGACCGGGCGCATCTACGAGTACGACCCGGGCGGAGCCCTGGTGCGCCGGATCCTCGTGCCGAGCGAGTGGCTGCCGCCTTTCGCGACCGGCCATCCGCAGGGCCTCGCGGTCGATTCGCAGGGAACGCTCTACTACGCGGACCTCGACCTGCGCTTCGGCGCCGCGATGCCGCGCCCGGGCCCCGACGGCAAGCTGCGCCGGATCCGCTTCGATGCGCGGGGAGAACCGCAGGCGCCCGAGGTCGTGCTCGCGGGTCTCGCGTTCCCGGACGCGGTGAGCGTGCTGCCGGGCGAGCTCGGCGCGCCGCAGTGAGGGCCCGGCGCCGCAGCGCGCGCGGCTAGCCGCGCGCGCCGGGCGCGAGCAGGCCCTCGCAGTTCTCGAACTCGACGCCGTAGCGGGCCAGGCGCCTCGCCATCACGCGGATCGCCTCCGGGTTGTCGTCGACGAGCCAGAAGTCGCGGCCCTGGCGCGCGGCCGCCTCGCCGGTGGTGCCGCTGCCCGCGAAGAAGTCGACCACGAGATCGCCCGGGTTCGAGTGCACGCGCACGATCCGCTCGACGATGCCGAGCGGCTTCTGCGTCGCGTAGCCGGTCTTCTCCCTGCCGTTCGGGCTCACGATCGTGTGCCACCAGACGTCGGTCGGCGTCTTGCCGCGCGCGGCCTTCTCGGGCCCGACGAGGCCCGGCGCGAGGTAGGGAATCCGGTCGATCGCGTCGTAGCGGAAGACGTAGCGCTCCGGATCCATCGCGTACCAGAGCAGGTTGTCGTGCTTGGCCGACCAGCGCGTCTTCGAGCGCGCGCCGTAGTCGTAGGCCCAGATGATCTCGTTCACGAAGCTCGCGCGCCCGAAGATCCGATCGAGCAGCAGCTTGCAGTAGTGGACCTCGCGGTAGTCCACGTGCAGGAAGAGCGAGCCGTCCGCGCGCAGGATCCGCCTGCCCTGCTCGAGGCGCGGCGCGAGGAAGCCCAGGTAGTCGTCGAAGGAGTCCGCGAAGCGCGTGCTGCCGAGCGGGACGCTGCGGTAGCGCCGGCCCTGGAAGCCGGTGCGGTCGCCGCCGGCCTCGTCGCGCACGGTCCGCAGCGAGCGGCGCACCTGGGTGCGGCCCGTGTTGAAGGGCGGGTCGATGTAGACGAGCCCCGCGCAGGCATCGGGCAGCTTCGCGAGAGCCTCGAGGTTGTCGCCGAACACGACCTTGCGCACGCGGCGGACTCAGCGCTGGATCGACTTGACGTAGTCCGTGAGCGCGCGGTCGTGGAGCAGCGCGGTGTACGAGCCGTAGGGCTCGCCCGCGAGATTCTCCTCGAAGACGGCGCCCCAGACCGGCATCTCGCGCGGCCCGTGCGCGCGCACGGCCCGGCGGCCGTCGATGATCGCCATCACGGCCGACTCGTCGAAGTGCCCGCCGCTCTTGCGGGCGAGGGCCGTGAGATCGGCCGGCGGCGTCTTCAGCGTCTCGGCGAGCGGACCGTCGCCGGTCCCCGAGAGCCCGTGGCACGACGCGCAGTGGCGCGCGAAGAGATCCTGCCCGGTCGGCGCGACCGCCGACTCGGCGCAGCCCGCGAGGGCGAGCAGCGCCGCAACGCCATGGACCGAGAACGCGCTGCGCATCTGGAACTCCTCCTCCGATCCCGAGCCTCGCGACGGCTCAGCGCGGCGCGGCGCCGAGCCGGATCTGCTGCTCGTCCAGGACCGCGCGCAGCGTAGCGAGGAGCCCGTGGATGTTCGCCTCGCAGAGGTCGCCTGCCGTGCCGATGCGGAAGCAATCGGCGCGCGCGAGCGCTCCCGGGTAGATCAGGTAGCCGCGCCGCGCGAGCCCCGCGTAGAGCTCCTGGAAGTCGAAGCGCGGGTGCGCGGGGCAGAGGAACGCGGTCACGATCGGGCCCTGGAGCGCCGCGGGCAGCAGGGTCCGGAAGCCGAGCCCGGCCATGCCCTCGACGAGCAGCTTCTGGTTGCGCCGGTAGCGCGCGCCGCGCGCGATCACCCCGCCTTCCTCCTCGAGCTCGCGCAGCGCCTCGGCGAAGGCCAGGAGCGCGTGGGTCGGCGGCGTGAAGCGGAACTGGCCGTCGCGCTCGAGCCCGCGCCATTGGGCGAGCAGATCGAGCGACAGGCTGCGCGCGCGGCCCTCGCAGGCCAGCAGCGCGTCGCGCCTGCAGATCGCGAACGCGAAGCCCGGCACACCCTGCAGACACTTGTTCGCCGAGGAGATCAGGAAGTCGATGCCCGCGCGCTCCGCGTCGATCGGCAGCGCGCCGAAGCCGCTCATCGAGTCGACCAGGTAGGCGCGGCGCTGCCTGCGCACGGCGGCTCCGATCGCCTCGATCGGATTGACGAGACCCGTGCTCGTCTCGCAGTGGACGACCGCCGCATGGCTGATCGCGGGGTCGCGCGCGAGCGCGTCCTCGACCGCCTCGGGCGCGACCGCGCGGTCCTCGGCGCAGCGCAGCGCCCTGTGCGGAATGCCGTGCACGCGCGCGATCTCGAGCATGCGCTCGCCGTACGCGCCGTTGCTCGCGACGAGCAGCTTCCCGGCGAAGGGCAGCGCGGTCGCGATCGCGGCCTCGACGGCCGCGGTGCCGCTGCCCTGGATCGGGACCGCCTCGAAGCCGCGGGCCCGAGAGCTCCCGACGAGCTCGAGCAGGCGCTCGCGGATGAACTCCACGACGGCGAGGAACTCGGGATCGCGCGAGCCGACGTCGCGCAGCATCGCCCGCTTGACACGGGGGCTCGTCGTGAGCGGCCCCGGCGTGAAGAGCCACCTGGCGGGGGACATTGCGCTGCGAGTCTACCGGCCGCGCACCCGCTCCGGCGCTACGGCCGGCCGGCTTCCGCCTGGGTCGCCCGCCTCCGCGTGGCCGCCGACGCGATCCCGGCCTGGCAGCCCTGGCGCGCCTCGCCGACGGTCTCCGGGAGCAGATCGGTGGTGCTCTCGCGCAGGTCCGCGAGCATCCCATCGATCGCGCCCTCGATCGCGGCCCAGTTCCGCGAGCCCGTCGCGCCGTAGTAGGCGCCGCCCGGAATCGAGCGCTTCACCGCATAACGCATCAGCGCCTCGCCCGAGAGCGAATCGCGCAGCTCGTAGACGAGCACGAAGCGGCCCCAGCTCGCGACGAAGCTCGTCTTCGCAGCCGCATCCTGGGGCACCTCGAAGAGCTCCGTGTCGAGCATGAAGATGCCCACGCGCAGCACGCAGGTCCCCGGATCCCCCGAGATCGGGATCCCGCTCCGCCCGATCCCGCGCTCGAGTGCGCTGCGCAGGTGCCGCCGGATGCGCTCGGTTTCGGCCCGCGGCGGGAGCCGCGTCTCGCGCCGGTACGACACGGTGACCGGATCCAGCATCAGGGCGTCGTAGCTCCCGATCTGGTGGTCCGGCCGCACGAAGAGCACTCCCGCGCCGCTGGGATTCGGCGCGAGCAGCAGGCCGTCGTGGCTGATCGGAGCCGGCTCGCGGCTCCGCGCGGGCTCGCCCAGCGCGGCGCAGCCCGCGAGGAAGAGCGCGCCGCAGAGCGCGAGTGCGGGCGGGACGGCGCCGGCGCTCACGTCGCGGCTCCCTGCGGGCTCCCGGTCGTCGCCGCGTGGGGCGCCGGCTCCGGCGCGGCGCCGAGCCTCACGTGGGCCGCCCCGGCCAGCCGGTCGAGCGCGCGGCGCACGAGATCCACGAAGGCATCGAGGTCGGGCACGAGCTCGGGATCCGCGTTGAAGCCCCAGCAGACGCGGCCGTTGTAGCTGATCAGCGCGATTCCGAGCCCGACGTTCGAGAGGAGCGGCACCTGCGGGAACATCTCGAGCATCTCCGCGCCGAGCAGGTAGAGCGGGAACTGCGGCCCCGGGACGTTGGTCACGATCGAGTTCATCACCCCGCTCGCGGCCTGCGCGCCGAGCGAGAGCACGCCCGTCGGCATCGCGTCCATGATCGAGAACATCAGGTCGACGCCGAGCGCCTGCTGCGAGTCCTTGAGCTCGCGCGTGGTCTCGCGGATCGCCTCGAGCTGCCGGAGCGGATCCTTCTCCTCGAGCGGAAGGCGCACCATCCAGCCCGCGACGCGGTTGCCCATCCGCTCGCGCTCCTCGTCGCGGCGCACCGAGACGGGGGCCTGGATGCGGAAGTCGAGGTCCTCGGGCCGCACCTGCCGCCGGATCATGTACTCGCGGAACGCGCCCGTCGCGACCGCGAGCACGACGTCGTTGATCGTGCAGGAGAGCGCCTTGCGCAGCGACTTCAGGTCCTGGAGCGGGACGCGCAGCCAGTCGAAGGCGCGGTGCGGTCCCACGGCGCCGTTGATCGGCGTCGCCGGGGCGCGCCGAGCCTGCTGCGTGATCGTGTCGAACAGGACCCTCGCATTGGAGCGCGCCTCCTCGAGCCAGTCCTCGCTCCGCCGCCGGAACTCGCGGAAGCCCCGCAGCGCGCGCAGCGGCGTCGCGGCGCGCTCGGCCAGCGCATAGCGGAGCAGCTCCGCGCTGCTCGGCTCGGGGCGCGGGATGAAGCGCGGCAGCTCCGGGATGCTCCGGTCGGGCGTGATCGACTGCAGCACCTGGCTGATCTCGACGCCCGAGGAGCCGTCGATCATGCAGTGGTGGATCTTGCTGATCAGCGCGAAGCGCCCGCCCTCGAGGCCCTCGACGACCCAGATCTCCCAGAGCGGCCGCGCGCGGTCGAGCTGCTGCGCGCTCACGCGCGCCGCGAGCGCCTTGAGCTGCTCCTCGCTGCCAGGCCTCGGCAGCGCGGTGTGGCGCACGTGGTAGTCGATGTCGAAGTGGCGGTCGTCGACCCAGACGCCGCGGCCGTCGATCGGCAGCCGCATCAGCTTCTGGCGGTAGCGCGGGATCCGGTGCAGCACCGACTCGGTGAAGCGCTTGATGCTCTCGTAGTCGACCCCGCCATCCGGCATGGCGAGCGGGCCCAGCGCGAAGATCTGCGTCGACGCGACGTGCATGTGCAGGTTGGGAGTCTCGAAGACGAGAAAAGACTGGTCCTGGGCGGAGAGCGGGTCGAAGTGATAGGGAGCCACGTGCTGCCTCCGGAGGGACTCGGGGAGGTCGCCGGCTGACACTCGCGCCGCGGCCGCATGCTACCACGCGCCCTCCGGGAAACCCGCATCGGATCCCGGCATCCGGGCGCGGACGCCGAGGCTGTGGCAGGTTGGCGAGGCGGGAGGGCGAACCATGGCGAAACTCTCCGAGATCCTGAAGCGGCGCTCGCCGCTGCTCAACATGCTGACTCCCGAGACGCCGGTGGCCGATGCGGTCCGCATCATGAACGAGCGGCAGGTGGGCGCCGTGCTGATCGGGGAGAGCGGCCACCTCGTCGGCATCTTCAGCGAGCGCGACCTGCTGCGCCGGGTCGTCGCGCCGGGCCTCCCGGTGCAGAGCACGCCGCTGCGCGAGGTGATGACGCGCAGCCTGATCACGGCAGAGCCCGGCGAGGACCGCATGAGCGCGATCCGCAAGATGCACCGGGCGGGCTGCCGGCATCTGCCGATCGCGGTCGGAGACGAGCTGATCGACACGGTCTCGATCCGCGACCTGCTCTTCGCGGAGATCGAGGAGCGCGAGGGCGAGATCGAGGAGCTGAAGCGCTACATCCAGGGGCAGTGACGCGCGGTCCCTTCAGCGCGGCAGCTCGAGGGTGCCCGCGTCGACCAGCCCCTGGACCTCGCCGTCGCCCATTCCGAGCAGCTCGCGGCAGATCTCGCGGCTGTGCTCGCCGAGCCTCGGCGCCTGCGCGACCCGGACGTCGGACATTCCCGTCGCGCGGAAGCAGGGACCCTCGAAGGAGATCCAGCCGAGGTCCTGCTGCTCGACCCAGCGCGGGAAGCCGCGGCACTGGAAGTGCGGATCGGCCAGCATGTCGCTCGCGGTGAACATCGGCGCGCCCGGCACGCCGAACATCTGCAGCGTCGCGACCACGGCAGAGCGGGTCTGCGCCGCGGTCCACGCGGAGAGCTTCGCGTCGATCTCGTCGGCGGCTGCGCGGCGACCCGCGAGCGTCTCGAGCTCGGGGCGCATCGCCCAGTCGGGGCTCCCGAGCGCCATGCGCAGCCGGCGCCAGTCCTCGTCGCCGCGGCAGCTGATCACGCACCACTGCTGCGCGCCGGCGCAGGCGTAGGCGCCCCAGGGCGATCCGCGCAGGCTGCGGTTGCCGAGCGGCACGACGCTGCCCGGCGCGAGCCCGGCCGCGAGCAGCAGGTCGCCGAGCATGTTGACCACCGCTTCGGCCTGCGCGACCTCCACGTGCGCGCCGCTGCCGCTGCGCTCGCGCCCGACGAGCGCCGCGAGCGCGCCGAGCGCCGAGAGCCGGCCGGCGAGGTGGTCGGGGAAGATCGTCGTCGAGCCCGCCGGGAAGTCCTGGTCGGCGTAGTTCCACAGGTGCACGAGGCCGCCGATCGGCTGCGTCGAGGGTCCGTAGCCGATCCAGTCCGCCCAGCTTCCGCGCGAGCCGAGCAGCTGGCTGCTCACCATCACGATGCGCGGATTCAGCGCGCCGAGCTTGCGGAAGCCGAGACCCATCTCGTCCATCGTGCCGGTCGAGTTGTTCTCGATCACGACGTCGGCCTGCGCGGCGAGCCGGTGCACCAGCTCGAGCCCCTTCGGGTGCTTCAGGTTCACGCCGAGCCCGCGCTTCGAGCGCGAGGACGATGCGAAGGACGCGCTCATCTCGGAGCCCATCACGACGCGCATGAAGTCGGGATAGCTGCGGCTCTCGACCTTGATCACGTCCGCGCCGTACTCGGCGAAGAGGCGCCCGGCCTCGACGCCGACGCCGCCGATGCCGAAGTCGAGCACGCGCAGGCCCGCGAGCGGCAGCGACGGCGCGGGTCTTTCGCCGCGCGGCGCGGGCCTCCGGTCGGGCCAGACGCCCGAGCGCAGCAGCGGCTGGTGCTCGGCCAGCTCGGGCGCGCGGTGGCGGAAGCCCTGGCGCTCGCCGTCGAGCTCGAAGAAGCCGGCCGCGACGGGTCCCTGTTCGCCGCGCGCGTACTCCGCCTCGAGGAAGGTCTGGCGCGAGCGGAAGTGCTCGTTTGCGAGCACCTCCTCGGGCCGCAGCACGGGCGTGCAGACGATCCCGCGGCGCTGCGCCTCGGCGGCGACCTGCTCGTGGCTCATGCCCGAGAAGAGATCGCCGATCAGCACGCCGAGCGCGTCCGCGATCTCCATGCGCCCGAGGAAGCTCTCGTACTTCCCGTCCTGCAGGAAATCGGGCTCGCCGAGCCACGCGCGCATCGCGCGCCACTGGCGCGGCGACAGGATCACGAGGCGCACGTAGCCGCCCTTGCAGGCGTAGATCCGATACATCGGGCCCGAGCCCATGCGCAGCTCGTTGTAGGCGGCGCCCTTCGCGAGCGTGTAGCTGCCGTTCGAGAAGGACCAGTCCGCCGCCTGCGCGATCGCCTCGAGCGCGGAGAGATCGATCGCCTGGCCGAAGCCCGTGCGCTCGCGCTGCAGCAGCGCGAGCAGCACCGCGAAGGCGCCCATCACTCCCGCGATGTCCGAGGCGAGCGGCGCGGGCGGGAGCAGCGGCGCCTTCTCCGGAACGCCGGCCTTGAACTGGATCCCGCCCATCGCCTCGAGCTGGGCGTCGCAGGCGCTCCAGTCGCGGTAGGGACCGGTCCGACCGAAGTCGCTGATCGAGAGCGCGATCAGGTGCGGGAAGCGCGCGCTGAGCGACGCGGGGTCGAGCGCGTGCGCCGCGAGCGCGCCCGGCTTCTCCGCCTCGACGAAGACGTCCGCGCGCGCGACCAGCTCGAGCAGCTGCTCGCGCTCCGCGGCGCTCTCGAGATCGAGCGCGATGCCGCGCTTGTTCGAGTTGCGAGTCGCGAAATACAGGCTGCGGCCCGCGTGAAAGGGCGGCAGCGCGCGCGAGCGGGCGCCCGTCGGCGGCTCCACGCGGATCACGTCGGCTCCGAAATCCGCCAGCAGGCGGCCGCAGAGCTCGCCCTTCTCGTCGGCGAGGTCGAGCACGCGCAGGCCATCCAGGGGACGCGGCGAAGCCATTCGGGAACCTCCGGCCGCAGCCTACACCGGGGGCAGCTCCCCGAAACGGGGATCTTCGAGGAGCGAAGGTTTGAAGCGGCCCGCCAGCTCCTCGATACTCCGGCGCCTTCGCGGCGCCGGCGCCGCCCGGGGCAGAGGAGGGCTTCTGGATCTTCGCGAGAGCGCCGCGGATCGCGAATTCCGGCTCGAGCTCAGGGCCTGGCTCGCGGAGAGCGTTCGAGCCCACGGACCGGCTCCCCCCCACGAGGACTTCGCCGCGTGGCGCCACTTCGTCACGGCCTGGCAGCGGCGCCTCTTCGACGCGGGCTACGCGGGCATCCACTGGCCGAAGGCCTTCGGCGGCCGCGAGGCCAGCCTCGCGCAGCAGCTCGTCTACCACGAGGAGTGCGCGCGCGCGGCCGCTCCCTTCGACGGGATGCTCTTCGTCGCGCTCAACCACGGCGGCCCGACGCTGATGGTCGAGGGCACGCCCGAGCAGAAGGCGCGGCATCTGCTGCCGATCCTGCGCGGCGACCAGGTCTGGTGCCAGTGCTTCTCGGAGCCCGTCGCGGGCTCGGACCTCGCGGCGCTGCGCACGCGCGCGGTGCGCGACGGCGACCACTACGTCGTGAACGGACACAAGATCTGGACCAGCTTCGCCCAGTCGTCCGACTACGGAGAGCTCCTGGTCCGGACCGAGCCGGATGCACCGAAACACGAGGGCATCAGCTGGCTGATCCTGCCGATGGACCTGCCCGGCATCGAGGTGCGCCCGCTGCGCACCGTGCTGGGCTCGAGCGAGTTCAACGAGGTGTTCTTCGAGGACGTGCGCGTGCCGGTCGGGAATCGCGTCGGCGCCGAGAACGACGGCTGGCGCGTCACCAACGTCACGCTGCGCTTCGAGCGCGGCACGGCCTTCTCGGCGCAGATCTACCGCACGGGCGAGCTGATCGACGCGCTGGTCAGGGCCGCGCGGCGCGTCACGCGCGACGACGCGTCCGCCTGGGAGGACCGCGCGCTGCGGCGCGAGGTGGGGCGGCTGCGCGCCGAGCTCGACTCGCTCTGGGCGATGGTGAAGCTCTCGATCGCGCAGGCGAGCTCGACCGGCGTTCCCGGGCTCGCGAGCTCCTGCGTGAAGCTCGTGTACACCGACCTGTTCCAGCGCGCGGCCGAGCTCGCCGCGCAGGTGATCGGGCGCGCGGCGCTCGCGGGCGCGCCGATTCCGGGCGTCTCGGAGCGGGCCTTCGGCGTGAGCGCGCTCGCGTCGATCTCGATGTCGATCGCCGCGGGGACCTCGCAGATCCAGCGCAACATCATCTCCGAGCGCATTCTCGGACTGCCGCGCGGCGCGTGAGGCGAGGCGATCGCGGCGTGCGCTGGCCTGTGGCGCGGCGGGTCGGCGGACCCGGGGCGGCGGCTCTCGCTCTCGCAGGGATCCTCGCGGGCGGCTGCGAGCGCGGCGCCGCTCCGCGCGCGGGCGGGCCCGCGACCGGCTGGCCGGTCTACGCATCGGACTCCGGCGGCACGCGCTATTCGGCCGCGGAGGAGATCACGCCGGCGAACGCCGCGCGGCTCGAGCCGATCTGGGAGTACCGCAGCGGCGATCTCCCGCTGCCGGGCGAGGAGCGCAGGAACCACTCCTTCGAGGCGACGCCGATCCTCGTCGACGGCGCGCTCTACTTCTGCACGCCGCACAGCTGGATCGTCTCGCTCGACGCGGAGACCGGCAGGGAGCGCTGGGTCTTCGACCCCGGGGTCGAGCGCGAGCTCGGCCACTACAACCTGAACTGCCGCGGAGTCGCCCACTGGGTCGACGCGCAGGCGCCCGCGGGAGCCGCCTGCCGCAGCCGGATCTACGTCGCGACCGCGGACACGCGCCTGATCGCGGTCGACGCCGACAGCGGTCAGAAGTGCGCGGGCTTCGGCGAGCAGGGCGAGGTGCCCTTCTGGCGCGACATGCAGCTGCTCCAGCGCGGCGAGTTCGGCATCTCCTCGCCGCCGGTGCTCGTCAACGACGCGATCGTGCTGGGCTCGTCGGTCGCGGAGAACCGGCGCGTCGACATGCCGAGCGGCAAGGTCCACGCCTACCACGCGCGCACCGGCGCCGCGCTCTGGACCTGGGATCCGATCCCGAAGGACCCGGCGGATCCCGCGCGCGCGACCTGGGAGCGCGGCAGCGCCGACGTCACGGGGGCCGCGAACGTCTGGTCGCTCGGCTCCGCCGATCACGAGCGCGACCTCGTCTTCGTGCCGACGAGCAGCCCCTCCCCCGACTTCTACGGCGGCGAGCGGCTCGGCGACAACCGCTATGCCGACTCCGTCGTCGCGCTGCGCGGGTCGACCGGCGAGCTCGTCTGGCACTTCCAGACCGTGCACCACGACCTCTGGGACTACGACCTCGCCTCGCAGCCGGTCTTGATCGACTTCCCGCTGCCCGACGGGACGACGGCGCCCGCGGTCGCGCAGGGCACGAAGATGGGCAACCTCTTCTTCCTGCACCGCGAGACCGGCGAGCCGCTGATCCCGGTCGAGGAGCGCCCGGTGCCGCAGTCGACGGTGCCGGGCGAGCGCACGTCGCCGACGCAGCCCTTCCCGGTCTGGCCGCCGCCGCTCTCGCGCCAGACGCTCTCGCCCGACGAGGTCTGGGGCCTGACACCGATCGATCGCCATCTCTGCCGAAGAGTCGTCCGCGAGCTGGACTACGAGGGCATCTTCACGCCGCCGAGCCTCCGCGGCGCGATCCTGATGCCGGGCTCCGCGGGCGGCTCGAACTGGGGCAGCGTGGCCTTCGACCCCGAGCGCCGGATCCTCGTCGCGAACGTCTCGAACGTCGCGCAGACCTTCCAGCTGATCCCGCGCGAGAGCCCCGAGGCGGATTTCGAGCGCGACGACGACTGGGCCGTCGGCCGCTCCGAGCAGGCCGGCACGCCCTACGTCGTCAGGCACGGCGTGCTGCTCTCGCCCTGGGGCATCCCCTGCAACCCGCCGCCCTGGGGCGAGGTGATGGCCTTCGACCTGGGCGAGCGCACGCTGCTCTGGAAGTCGACGCTGGGCACGACGCGCGACATGGCGCCGCTCGGCATCGGCATCCGGTGGGGCACGCCCAACATGGGCGGCTCGATCGTGACGAAGGGCGGCGTGGTCTTCGTCGCCGCGGCGATGGACGACTACCTGCGCGCCTTCGATCTCGCGACCGGCGACGAGCTCTGGAAGGGCCGTCTCCCGGCCGGCGGTCAGGCCACTCCGATGACCTACCGCCTGCGCGAGAACGGCCGCCAGTACGTCGTGATCGCTGCGGGCGGCCACCACCAGATGCGCACGCGCAAGGGCGACAGCGTGGTCGCGTTCGGGCTGCCCGACTAGGTCGGCGCGGGACGCTGCAGTATCCTCGGCCGCATCCCAGCGAGTTCCCGCGGAGGAGCGATGCCCAGGCTCGATTTCCGGATCTTCGACGCCGACAACCACTACTACGAAGCCACGGACGCCTTCACGCGGCATCTCGATCGCCGGATGCAGCGCCGCGCGCTGCAGTGGGCCGAGATCAACGGCCGCCCGATGCTGCTCGCGGGCGGAAAGATCTGCCGCTTCATCCCGAATCCCACCTTCGATCCGGTCGCGCGGCCCGGCTGCCTGGATCAGTACTACCGCGGCAACAACCCCGACGCGCACGACATCCGCACGGCCTTCGGCGAGCTCGAGCCGATCCGCCCCTGCTACCGGAACCGCGACGATCGGCTGCAGATGATGGATCAGCAGGGCATCGAGAAGGCCTTCCTGTTCCCGACCCTCGGCGTCGGCATGGAGGAGGCCCTGAAGCAGGACCCGGAGGCCTGCCACGCGGCCTTCCACGCCTTCAACCAGTGGCTGATCGACGACTGGGGTCATGCGTTCCGGGAGCGCATCTTCGGCGTGCCCTACGTGCCGCTGCTCGACCCCGAGCGGGCGCACGCGGAGCTCGAGTGGGTGCTCGCGCGGGACGCGCGCGCGGTCTGCCTGCGCGCCGCGCCCGCCTGGACGCGCAGCGGCCCCCGCTCTCCCGCGAATCCCTGCTTCGACCGCTTCTGGGCGCTCGCCAACGAGGCGGGAGTGACGGTCGCCTGCCACGGCGGCGACTCCGGCTACGGCGTCTACAGCGAGATGTGGGGCGAGGCGGGCGCGAGCGTCGAGTCCTTCAAGTCCTCGCCGCTCCAGAACATCATGGTCGGCAACCGCCCCCCCTACGACTGGTTCGCAGCGCTGATCTGCCATCGGCTGCCGCAGCGCTACCCGAACCTGCGCTTCGCGAGCATCGAGATGGGCTCGAACTGGGTCCCCTACCTGCTCCAGAACTTCCGCCGCTCCCATGGACAGGACCCGGGCCTCTTCGCCGCGGACCCGATCGAGACCTTCCGGCGCCACGTCTGGGTGTCGCCCTTCCACGAGGACGACGTGCCGCTGCTGCGCGATCTCCTGGGCGCGGACCGGCTGCTGATGGGCTCCGACTGGCCGCACGCGGAGGGACTCGCGAACCCGCTCGACTACGTCGACGAGCTCGTGGGATTCTCGCAGGCCGAGATCCGGAAGGTGATGCGCGAGAATGCGCTCGAGCTGTCGCTCCGGCGTCCCGCGGCCCACTGACGCGCCCGACGCCGCGATGAACGCGCGCCGGGCGAGGCGCACGGCGCTCGCCGTGCTTGCGGCGGTCGCGACGTCGCTGCCGTCGAGCGCGGAGCCCGACGAGGAGCCCTTTGCGGTCCAGCTCTTCGCGCAGGAGGGACGCACCACCGCGGCGGAGCTCGCCGATTTCGACGGCGACGGGCGCGGCGACCTCTTCCGCACCGTCTTCTCGGGCAGGCCGGGCCAGGAGCAGCGCGAGCTCGAGATCTACTTCCAGCGGGAGGACGGCGATCTCCCGAACGCCGCCGACTACCGCGCCCTGCTGCCCCCCGGCGCCGCCGCCTACGATTTCGCGGAGCTCGACGCGCAGGCGGGATGCGAGCTCCTGTTCCTCGCGCGCGAGAGCATCGCGGTGCTCAGCTTCGCGGGGCGCCGGGTGGCGGCGCGCGACTTCGCGCTTCCGGGGCCCTCGATCGGCGTGATCGCGGACGAGCGCGGCATCGATCGCCTGCTCCTCGTGCGCGGCGGCCTCGGTCCGCAGGTGCGCCTGCTCGTGCCGGGCCTCGCGGAGGCATTCCTGCTCTCGGCGGACGGCGCCCTCGTCGCGCGGATCGCCACGGGAGCGCGCGCGAACTACTTCCTGCCGCCGCGCGACGGTCCCTCGGCGTCCGAGAGCGAGGCCGAGCTCTACTTCGACACGCCGCGCTTCGCGGTGGCCGACGTCGATGGCGACGGGCGCGGAGACATCGCTGCGTCATCGCGTTATGCCATCCACATCTTCCCGCAGCGAGCGGACGGCGGCTTCGGAGCCACGGCCGATCCGCTGCTGCGGCTCTCGCTGATCGAGCCCGAGGACTTCGTGCGGCAGTCCGGCTCCGTGCGCGCGGAGATCGAGGACCTCGACGGCGATGGCCGCGCGGATCTGCTGCTCTCCCACACGCGCGGGGGCCTGCTCGGAGCCACGACGAGCACCCTGCTCTTCCGCAACCGGAACGGCAGCTTCGATCTCTCGCGGCCCGATCAGCGCCTCGACTCCGGCGGCAAGGGCACCGTCACGCACCAGATCCTCGACCTCGACGCGGACGGCCGTCCGGAGCTGCTCGAGGCGCGGATTCCGCTCGGCCCGCTCGATCTCGTGGGATTCCTCGTGACGCGCCATCTCGACGCCGAGGTGGCGATCCGGCGCGCGCTGCCGCCCGGCTCCCGCGCGGAGCTCTTCGAGTCCGAGCCCTCCTTCGAGCGCGACGTGCGCGTCGCGATCAGCTTCGAGACGATGCGCCCGCGAGGCTTCATCCCGACCTTCAACGCCGATCTCACGGGCGACGGAACGCTCGACCTGCTCTCCGCCGGAGACGGCGAGGCGCTCGAGATCTTCTCCGGCGCAGGGGATGGCGCCTACCGGCGGCGAAGCGCGCGCCAGGAGCTCGACACGAACGGCCGGATCCGATTCGGTCGGCTCCACGCGGGAGGACTCACCGATTTCGTGATCTACGACGCGAGGAGGCCGGAGTCGTCGGTCCGGGTCGGCAGAAACCGCGGTCTGCTCCGGCTGGGATCGATGGCCACGGACGCGACCCTGCGCGCGAAGCCCGAGCCCGAATCGGCTAGTCCGCCCTCAACACCTTGACGACGAAGTGCACGCGGCGACCCGCGAGCGGGTGATTCAGGTCGAGGATGGCTTCGCCTTCCCTGAGCTCGTGGATGCGCAGCGGACGCGTGGTGCCGTCGGGAGCTTCCCCGATCACGATCTTCCCGACCTCGCGCGAGTCCTCCGGGATGCGCTCGAGGGGCACCGGGCGCAGCAGCTCGGGATCGAGCTCGCCGTAGGCATCGGCAGGCTCGAGCACGATCTCGCGCTCTGCCCCGACTTCCAGCGCGCCGAGCTGCTGCTCGAGAGCCGGCAGCAGCCTTCCCTCGCCGAGCGTCACGACCACGGGCTCGCCGCCCGCGCTCGCGTCGACCACGCTGCCGTCGTCGAGCACCGTCGTGAGCTCCAGCGTCAGCACGCGACCGGCACCCGGGAAGTCCGCCCGCGGGACCTCCCTCTCGGAGCATGCGGCCGCGAGGCCGAGCGCGAGCAGCGATGCCGAGGCGATGCGGCCCACCGGATGCGAGAGGCTTCTCCGCATGCACCTGCTGGGGCTAGCGGAACTGGAGCGGCTTTCGCGCAGGCGCAGGCTGACTCGCTGCGTCGCGGTCGTGTACCAGCGTCGCCTTCCTCGCGCCGTCGAAGAGCACGAGGATCTTTCCGGTCCCCACACCGCTCTGGACCACGCCCAGCCCGAGGGTCGGGTGCTCGATGCGATCGCCGGGCTTGTAGGCGTCGCGCGCCGAATAGCTCTGGATCGGACGCGACAGATCCGGCTCCACCCGCACCTCGGCGGGCGCGGCAGCCTTGGGCCGCGGCTGCGAACGCGGGCGCACGCGAGCCGCGGTGCCCTCCCACGCCCGGACCAGGAGCGGCGTCCCCTCGAGGTGTGGCGATCCGTCGTCGTAGCTCCAGCCCGGGTCGCTCTCGAGGCGCAGCCCGAGAAAGTGGACCTCGATGCCGAGCGCCTCGCGGATCTCTTCCGCCAGGCGCTCGAGCTCCTTGATCCACGCGGCGCCCTTCTGGGAGTGGCGACGGCGCGAGAGCTCCCAGTAGCGCGGGCTTCCGATCAGGAAGAGTCGCGGCGGGCTCTCGGCGAGCTCGGTCCCCTCGGGCAGCTCGGAGCGGAGGGCGTCGCGGTTCGCGTGGGCGATCGCGCAGTTCGCGAGACCCCGGAGGAGCGCGCGCAGCGGCGTGTCCCCGACTGGAACCCGAGTCGCACTGGGCGCGAGGAAGTGAAGCTCTGCAACGCCTAGCACCTGTCCGGGTCCCACCCCGAGGAGATCGATGCGCTCGACCCCGGCATTCGGATCGTCCGCGCCGAGCGCGGGATCGGGCTGCGCCGACTTCAGGGGCAGCAGGGCCTGCAGGAAGGTGACGGTCCGCGCGGCGACGTCGTCGCCGGGAATCGGGAGCGGGATCCCGTGCCCCGCGCGGCCGTGATTCGCCAGCGCGATCGCGGCGTGCTCGCTGTCGCGCGCGGGCTTGCGCTCCGCGGCCAGCTTGCGGTTGTAGGCGACGCAGTACTTCTTGTCGGCTTCGCGGCGGCGCGGCGCCGCGGCCAGCTCCTGCGCGAAGAGCGCGGCGAGCTGCTCGCCTTTCAGCTGGGCGGCGATCTCGCGGAAGGCCGCGGATTGTCGGACCTCGCGGCTGTTCGCCAGCTCGATCAGCGGGTGCTTCCCCAAGGCATCCTCCGGGTTGCGCTCGAACGCCTTCGCGGCGATGCGCAAAACCCGGCCATCATAGCGCGGAAGGGCGAGCGTCCCTGTGGGGCCCCGGATCCGGTCTAGCCGGCGGCGGCGAGATCGAGCGCCTCGAAGAGGCCGCGCGCAGCCGGCTGCTCGCGCAGGCGCGTCAGCGCCCTGCCCTCGAGCTGCCGCACGCGCTCGCGCGAGATCCCGATGCGCTCGCCGATCTCAGCGAGCGTCGCGACCGGGGTGCCCTTCAGGCCGAAGCGCAGCTCCACGATGCGGCGCTCGCGCGGTGTGAGGCAGCCGAGCAGTCGCGAGAGGCCGTCCGTCATCTCGCGATCGTCGAGGTCGTCCGCGGGATCGCGAGCGCGGTCGTCCGCGAGCGCGTCCTCGAGACGCAGGTCGTCCGTGCCGGGGATCGGCGCGTGCGTGGATCGGATCGGCGCCATCGTCGCGAAGAGCCGATCGATCTCCTCGATGCTGATTCCGAGCGCCCGCGCGAGCTCGTCGCGCGCGGGCTCGCGGCCGAGGCGCCGCGAGAGCTCCTGCTCGATGCGGCGCAGCTTGACCTGCCGCTCCCAGACGTGGGAGGGCGAACGCACGGTGCGCGAGTGGTTCTGGATCACGCGCATCATCGCCTGACGGATCCACCAGACCGCGTAGGTCGAGAACATGAAGCCGCGGCGGTGATCGAACTTCTCCACGGCGCGGATCAAGCCGAGATTCCCCTCCTGGATCAGGTCCATGAAGGGCACGCCCATCTTCCGGTACTGCATCGCGAGCTTGACCACGAGGCGCAGGTTGTGCGTGACGAAGGTCTGCTTCGCCTCGTCCTGGCGGTCCAGGGCCTCCTGGGCGCGCCGCAGCGTCGCGCGAACGCCCGGGGCGCCGAGCTCGAGGCGCCGGCGCTCGAGCGGATCGGGCCGCGCTGCTCCCTCGAGCAGCGCGAGCAGACCGCGGTGGATCTCTCGCAGCAGATCGAAGGCGATCCCGCTGCCCGCGATGTGCTTCGCGATCGCCGCCGCGAGCTCGGTCCGGCGCGCGGAGTTCCTGCTCTTGCGGGCCGCGCGCAGCCGGCTGCGCTCCTCCATCAGCTTCTCGAGCTTCTGCATGCGCGCATCGATGTGGCGGCTCCAGTCGCGGCCGCTGCCGTCGCGGTAGCCCGCAGCGAGCGCCGCCGTGACGCGCCCCGCTTCCGAGCGATCCCTCCAGCGGTCGAGCAGCAGCACTGCGGTGGCCGGCAGTGCCGACAGCTCCTTGCGGAAGACGGCCTCCTCGCGTTCGATGATGCGCGCGAGGTCGTAGGTCTCCTCCTTGCTCAGGAGCCGCACATCGCCGACCGAGCGGATGTAGGCGTTCAGACCGTCCAGCGCGGCGTCGGTGTCCTCGCTCGCGGAGGCCGACTTCGCCGGCTCCTCACCCCGCCAATCGCTGGACCCGGGGGCGTCGTCTTCGGCTCGCGCAGGCCGCAGGTCGTGATCCATGAAGATCTCCGTAACACCCAGTTCCCGCATCGAATGTAGACCCCGAGCTCGCCTGGCTCCGTAAAGAGAGCGTAAAACCGCCCGCTGCTTCCCTACACATCCGTGCGCCGGCAACGCGTGCCGCAACTACGCATCAGTGCGTAGGGATTTCCCCGGCTCGCGGCCGCCGGCCGAGGGGCTCATCCGCTCGCAACCCGCTTGCATCATTGGACGCGAATGCGCGACTCCCGCGACACCCCCGTCCGAGGGAGATCTGCGGGAGGGCGCGCTGGCCGCCGCGGGCGCCCTTTTCGCCACAGTCCGCGGCGTTGCACGCGACGGCTGCGCGCGCAGCTCACATCGATCGAGCTGCACATTCCGGGACGCCGCTCGGGCGCGCGAGGGAGCTCCCCGAGCGGCGCTCGCTAAGCGCCCTCGCGCAGGAGTGCGAGCGGTTTCTCCGCGACCACGAAGCGCGAGGCAGCGCGCCCGGTCGAGACGCACACCGCGGGAACCATCGCGAGCAGCACTCCGGCCGAGAGCAGATCCGGTCGGTAGCTGCCCTCGAGCGACCAACGGGCCAGCAGGGCGGCGACGACGATGCTCGCGAGCACACCGATCGCGGTTGCCGTGAAGGCGAGCAGCCCGAGCTCGAGATCGAGGGTCCGCCGGATTCCGGACGGGTCGGCGCCGATCACCTTCAGCAGGTTGATCTCCCAGCGCCGCGCGCGCGCCTGGTCGCGCGCAATCGCGAACACGAGCAGGATCCCCACCGCGACCGACAGCAGGGTCGTGGCCGACACCGCGAGCGCGAGCTGATCGAGGAGCTCGGTCAGGCGTTTCACCGCCGCGCTGACGTCCACTGCGGCGACGTTCGGGAAGCGCTCGGCGATCCGGGCGCGGAGCTCCTCGCGAGCGTCCGCCGCTACGGCCGGGATCGACGCGAGGAAGGTCTGCGGCGCCTCTTCCAGCACGCCGGGCTGCACGGTCACGAAGAAGTTCGGTTGGAAGCTGTTCCAGCGGATCTGCTTGAGGCAGCTCACGCGCCCCTCGATCGGTACCCCCTGGACGTCGAAGCGCATCGCGTCGCCGAGACCCACGCCGAGGTGCTCCGCGAAGTCCGCTTCGAGACACAGCTCGGCGGGTGCGCCGGCATCGCTGCGCGGCGCGAAGGGCCGACCCGCGACGAGGCGCTCCGACGCCGTCGGCACCCGCGCGTAGGTCAGGTTGTAGCGGCGGCTGCGCAGCTCGGCGGCCCGGCCGCCCGCCGCCTCGCCCTCCTCTCCCGCGCGCGCCTCCGCGACCACCTCCTCGCCGCGCACGCTGTCGAGGCGCGCCCGCACGAGCGGCGAGACCCGCTCCAGCGCGGAGCCCGCGGCGGCCGTCAGCTCGGCGAGCGGTGTCACCTGCTCGGGCTGGATGTCGAAGAGGAAGAAGGTCGGCAGGCGCCCCTGCTCGGCCGGGCGCTCGAGCTCACCCGCGATCACCGAGCGCAGCTGGGGGGCCAGCGAGAGCAGCAGCGCGCAGAGCGCGATCGCGACGAACTCCGCGCTGCCCGCTTCTCCGCGGCGCGCGAGGCCGCGCAGGGCCAGCCGCAGCGGGAGCGGAGCGCTCGCCGACGCGCGGGCCGGCAGCGCGAGCAGCCGGTGCGAGAGCCAGGCGAAGAGCGCGACGCAGGCGGCGAACAGCGCGCCGAAGATGCCCCCCACCTCGACGCTCCCGCAGCGCCATACCGCGAGCACGAGGAGCAGGCCGAGCGCCGGCAGCAGCAGCAGCAGGTCGCGGCCGCCGCGCTCGAGCTTCGGCTGCGCCTGCTCGCGGAACAGCTCCGCGGGCCGCAGGCGCCGGATGTGGATCAAGAGCGGCAGACACGACGCGGTGCTCGTGAGTGCAGCCAGCACCAGCGCGAGGGCGAAGGCCCGCGGCCCCACGCCGAACTCGGTCCCGGGCGGCAGCAGCGGAGACGCCCTCAGCTCGAGCAGCGCGAGGAGCAGGGCGCCTCCGGCGACCGAGAGCAGGGCTCCCGCGAGTGCGACCCACCAGAGCTCGGCGAGCACGGCCAGCAGCGCGACCGCGCGCGTCGCGCCGAGCGAGAGCAGCACCGCGATCTCCGACAGCCGCCGCGCGAGCTGCGCGCGCAGCAGGTGCGAGGCGCCGAGGCCCGCGAGGAAGACCGCACCCACTGCGGCGAGCGAGAGATAGCGGGTCACCTGGACGTAGGCGCGCGTGAGGTCGCGCGTCGCCTCGCGGTGCGATTGCACGCGGATCCGGGGATCTCCGGCGGCTTCGCGCATCGCGCGCGACGCCGCGTCGGCGTCGGCTCCGCGCGGCAGTCGGTACAGGCGCTGGTACTCGACGCGGCTGCCGAGCGCGGAGAGCCCCGTGCTCGCGAGATGCGGCAGCGCGAGGTACAGCCGCGGCGCCATCGAGAAGTTGCCGGTCTGGCGTCCCGCGTCGCGGCCGATCACGGCGAGCAGCGGAAAGCGCTCCGAGCCGATCGAGAGCAGGTCGCCGCGCGCGGCGCGCAGCTGGGCCATCAGCTCGGGATCGGCCCACACCCCGCGCTCGCGGACCAGCTCCTCGCGCCGCGCGCTCTCGGAGGGCGAAGGCTCGGCGAGCTGGATCTCGCCGTAGAGCGGGTACGCGGAATCCACGGCCCGGATCTCGACGAGGCGCGCGCGCCCGGAGAAGCCCGCCATCGAATAGAGCTGGACCACGCGCGCGACCTGCGCATCGGGGCCCGCGATCGCGTCGAAGCGCGCCTCCTCCTCGGCGCCGAGCTCCCGCGCCGAGCGCAGTGCGACGTCGGCACCGAGGGATTCCCGCGAGCGGAGCGCGAGCGCCTCCTCGACCGAGGCCTCGAAGGCGTCGAGTGCGACGAAGCCCGAGAGCCCGAGCGCGAGGTTGGCCGCGAGGAAGAGCGACGCCCGCCAGCGGTTGCGCAGCTCGCGCAGCGAGAGCGCGAGCCAGGCCGGGAGCTGCGGTCGCCGTTCGGGCCCCGCCGCGCTCATCCGACCGGCTCGAGACGACCCGCGACCAGTCGCTCGCGCCGGCTGCAGGCAGCCGAGAGCAGCTCGCTGTGCGTCACGAGCACGAGCGCGGTGCGGCGCCGCTCGACGAGCGAGAACAGGAGCTGCATGACGCCCGCCCCGGTCCGCTCGTCGAGGCTGCCGCTCGGCTCGTCGGCGAGCAGCAGCGCGGGCTCCACCACGAGCGCGCGCGCGATCGCGACGCGCTGGCACTCGCCACCGGAGAGGCGCGAGGGCAGGTGTTCCGCGCGCTCGAGCAGGCCCACCTGCGCGAGCGCCTCGCGCGCGCGCTGCTCGGCGTCGGGTGCGCGCTGCAGCTCCAGCGGGAGCGCGACGTTCTCGAGCGCGCTCAGACTGCCGAGCAGATGGAACTGCTGGAACACGATCGAGAGTCGCCGCGCGCGGAAGGCGGCGAGCTCTCGCTCCGCGAGATGCGCGAGATCCTGGCCCTCGACTTCGATGCGTCCGCGGGTCGGCACGTCGAGACCGGCGAGCAGCGAGAGCAGCGTGGACTTGCCGCTGCCCGAGGCGCCGAGGATCGCGAGGCTCTCGCCGGATTCGACGCCGAGATCGACGCCGCGCAGCACCGGGATCACTCCCGCTGCCGTCTCGAACTCCTTCTCGACCGCAATCGCGCGCAGGATCACGGTCGAGGCAACAGGGGCAGGAGGTGGGGCAGCACGTTCTCCGCAACGCGGAGGTGCCCCTCGGCATTCGGATGGATTCCGTCGGGAAGGTTCAGCTCGGGGTGCGCCGCAACACCTTCGAGCAGGAACGGGACCAGCGCGACGCGCTTCTCTTCTGCGAGCTCCGGATAGAGTCGCGCGAAGCGCTGGCGGTAGTCGGGCCCGAAGTTCGTCGGCAGCTGCATGCCTGCGAGCAGCACGCGCACGCCGCTCTCGAGCGCGAGGTCGATCGCGCCCGCGAGCTCGCTGCGCGTGTGCTCGAGGTCCTGACCGCGCAGCCCATCGTTCGCGCCGAGCGAGAGGATCAGCACGGCCGGTCGCGCGCGGAGCTGCCAGCGCAGCCGCGCGATCGCGCTCGACGAGGTCGAGCCGCTGATCCCGGCATTCACGACGCGCAGGTCGGGACGCCCGAGCGCGTGCAGGCGCCGCTCGAGCACCGCGGGAAAGGCCTCCTCGGGCGCGACCCCGTACCCTTCGGTCAGCGAATCTCCGAGGCACAGCACGGTGACCCGCGCGGCTGCGCGGTCCGCGCTCGCGCGGCCTTCCGCCGCGGCGCTTCCCGGCGCGAGTCCGCCCGCCACCAGCCACGCAGCGAGACCCGCGGCCACTCGACGGAGATGTCGCGCAGCGGGCGTGAGCACGCGCGCACCGTATCGCAGGGGGCCGGATCCAGCATGCCAACGACGGAAAAGCCCCCCGGTTCCCACCTCCGCCGACGAGCCACCCCCATACGGGGGAGCGCGGGCGCACGGAGAGTTCCCCGGTATGCGGGTCGCTGCAGCGCCGACTCGCGACGAAGATGTCGGCGTGTGAGGGCGAGCAGTGGACGACGGTCAGGGGCCTTCAACCCAGCCCGGGAACCTGCCGCTGCACGCTGCCCGTCCCTCACGCAAGACCGCATGGTTCCCATGGATTCCCAGATGGATGGGGGGTCCGCTCCGCGTCGGGGCGGGCCCCCTCTTTTTTTTCCCCGTCGACGCATCCCCGCCGGAAGCAGAGGAACCCACATGCCCCGAGACGCCCGCGTTCTAGAGCTGATCGAGCGGATCTACGACGCCTCGCTCGAGCCCAGCGCCTGGGAGATCTTTCTCGCCGAGCTCGCGCAGACCCTCGGTGGGGCCGCGGCCGTCCTCGCGATGGAGCTGCCCGACGGAGGCGATCCCCAGCTCCCCCCACACACCTGCGTGTATCGCTGCGGCCTCGAGGCCGAGCTCTCGCCGGTCTTCGCGCGCCACTACGAGCGCGGTCTGCCCTGGGGCACCTTCACCGACCTCGACTGCGCGCGCGCCTTCGTCTTCGCCTCGGAGCGCTTCCCCGACGCGGAGCTCGCCTCGACCGACTTCTATCGCGAGTACATGAAGCCACAGGGCCTCGCCGCCGAGGGCCCGATCGCGCACGTGATCCACGGCCGCGAGCCGCAGCACTTATCGGGTCTCGCCCTCTACCGGCGCGAGGGCGGTCGCCGCTTCAACCGGGCCGACCTCGACCTCTGCGATCAGCTGGTTCCCCACCTCGCCCGCGCCTACGCGATCCACTGCGAGCTCGGCGGCTCCCTGCGCAAGCGCACGGCTCTGGCCGCGATCGTGGACCGCCTGCCGATCGGCGTCGTGGTGCTGGACTCGCGCCAGCGCGCGGTGATGGTGAACCGCAGCGCCGAGCGCATTGCGAGCCTCGATGACGGTCTGCACATCGACGCGACCGGCCTGCGCGCGCGAGACCCCAAGAGCCAGGCGCTGCTGCGAAAGCTCGCGGCCAACGCGATCGAGACCGCGCGCAAGAGCGGCGTCGGAGAGCGCAGCTTCCTCTCGATTCCGCGGGCTTCGGGCGGGCGGCCCTTCGTGTTGATGGCGAGCTCGCTGCTCGATCCCGAGAGCGGCGCCGGTCATGGCGACGTGGCCGCCTGCGTCTTCATCTCGGATCCGAACGCGCGGGAGATCTGCGGGGCCGAGGTCCTCGAGCTGATCTACAGCCTGACGGGCGCCGAAGCGGAGCTCGTGGCGCTGCTGGCAGAGGGCCGCTCGCTCGAGGAGGTCGCGGCAGCGCGCGGCGTCACGATGAACACCGTGCGCAGCCAGCTGAAGCAGGTCTTCTCGAAGACCGAGACCAGCCGCCAGGGCGAGCTCCTGCAGCTGGTGCTGACGGGGGTCGCGACGCTCCGCGATCCCGCACCGCGGCGCCGGCCCGCGGAGCTCGCGGGAGCGGCGGCCGCGGCGAGGTAGCCTCCACCGGCGTGGAAGCCGACGCCGCAGAGCTGCTGCCCGACGCGCTCGCCTTCGCGCTGCGCGTGCACGCGGGGCAGACCCGGAAGGGGCGCAGTGCGCCCCACGCGTCGCATCTGCTGCAGGTCGCGGGGCTGGTACTCGAGCACGGAGGCGATCCCGAACAGGTCGCCGCGGCGCTGCTGCACGACGCGAGCGAAGACAGCGACGAGGTCACGCCGGAACGGCTGGAGCGGGCTTTCGGCGCGGGCGTGGCGCGCATCGTCGCCGACTGCACGGACACGCTCCCGGGGGATCGCGCGCAGCGCAAGAGCCCGTGGCGCGAGCGCAAGACGCGCCACCTGGCGCATCTCGCCCGGGTGCCGGCGCGGAGCGCACTCGTCGCCGGCTGCGACAAGCTGCACAACCTCAGAGACCTGCTGCGCGACGTCCGCAGCGAGGGCCTCGCGACCTTCGAGCGCTTCCACGCGGGGCCGGGCGACCAGCTCTGGTACTTCGAGGGCGCGCTCGCCGCCCTCGAGTCACGGCTCCCCCGCGCGCTCGAGGCGGAGCTCCGCGCCGCGGTCTCCGAGCTGCGAGCCGCGCTGCGCGCGGGCGGCTGAGCGTCCGGGGCGCTCAGCTCTCGCCGCGGCGCAGCGCCTCGATGCGCTCGTCGAGCGGCGGGTGGGTCATGAACAGGCGCGCGAAGCCGCCGCCGCCGGAGATGCCGAATGCGGCCATCTCGCGCGGGAGGGCCGGCGCCTCGGAGACGGACTTGAGGCGCTGCAGCGCGCGGATCATGTTCTCGCGCCCCGCGAGGCGCGCGCCGCCGGAATCGGCGCGGAACTCGCGCCTGCGCGAGAACCACATCACCACGATGCTCGCGAGGATCCCGAAGAGCACCTGAAACAGCATCGACGTCAGGAAGTACCCCATCCCGCCGCGCTCGTCGCTCTCGCCGCGCCGCAGGAAGCTGTCGACCAGGAAGCCTGCGATCCGCGACAGGAAGAGCACGAAGGTGTTGAGCACGCCCTGGATCAGCGTGAGCGTGATCATGTCGCCGTTGGCCACGTGGGAGATCTCGTGCCCGAGCACGGCCTCGACCTCCTCGCGCGACATGTTCTGCAGCAGCCCGCTCGAGACCGCGACGAGCGCGCTGTCCTTGTTCGCGCCGGTCGCGAATGCGTTCGGCGAGGGCGAGGGGAAGATCGCGACCTCGGGCATGCCGATCCCGGCCGCCTGGGCCTGGTGCGACACGGTCTGCAGCAGCCAGGCCTCGGTCGAGTTGCGCGGCTCGCCGAGCACCTGGGCACCGGTGCTCCACTTCGCCATCGACTTCGAGAGCAGGAGCGACACGAAGCTGCCGCCCATGCCCAGCACGGCGAACAGGAAGAGCATGCCGCTCGAGCCGATGCCTCGTTCGGCCAGCAGCTGCTCGAGCCCGAAGATGCGCATCGCGACGCTGGCGACCACGAGAACGGCGATGTTCGTGAGCGCAAACAACAGGATTCGCGACATCGAGACCCCCTGCTCCAGGCGCGCGCCCTGCGCGCGCAGGAGAAGCCTATGCGGGGTTGCAGGGCAGTCAACTGGAGGGCGGGAGGAGGGCAGCCGCGGCGCGGACCCGGCGCCTCGCGCAGGCGCATCCGGGCCTGGCGCGAGTCTCCGCAGCGGGCGCACGCGCGCCCGCTGCGTCAGCGCTCCGAAGCGCCCCCGGCGTCGAGCCGCCGCTCCTGGTCTTCGAGCCGTTCCAGCAGCGCGCGCTGGGTCGCGGCGCCCTCGGCGTCGTCTCGGGCCGAAGCCCGCTCGCGCTGTTCCTGGCGATTCTCGATGCGCTGCAAGCGGTCCAGGATTCCGGCGATCTCGCTGGCGCTCGCAGCGCCCGGGTTCGCCTGCGCGCCGATCCGCTGCTCGAGCTCGCGCAGCCGGCGCTCGGCGCCGCTGGCCCGCCGCTCGACGGCTGCGAGCTTCTCGAGTGCGTCGGTGTCCGCAGCTCCGCCGGCCTTCGCCGAGCGCTGCGCGAGCTCGCGCAGCGCCGCCTGCGTGCGCTCGACCTCGGATGCGAGCCGCTGGAACGCGGGCGCTGCGAGCAGGGCGCTCTCGGCGACCGCGGCGTCCGCCGGCGCCTCCGCCCGGCCCTCGACCCGACCCCAGGAGAGTGCCCAGACCAGGGTCGCGGCCGCGACCACGAGGTAGGGCGCCGCATGCCGGCGGAAGGTCTTTCGCAGCAGTCGCCTCTCGGCAGCCGACAGCTCGATCTCGCTCTGCACCATGGCGGGAGGCATCGGCAGAGCACGGCCCGGTACTGAAGGCTCGCGCGCGGAGCTGCAATCCCGCCCGCGCAGCGCCGTTCCCGTTGGGCGATCCGGTCGGGCCGGCCGGCCCCGGTGCGCCGGGCGCTTCCCCGGGTATCCTGCCGCCGATTTCCACCACCGGCGCCAACTCGGAGCTGCTTCCCGGCCGCGCGACGCCCGCCGGAACGCGCCGCTTCGCCGAGCGCTCCGGCGCGCCGCCGGGTCACTTCCGCTGCCCCGACCGCCTGCTGCTCTCCTCGCTTGCTCTCGGGATGCGCAACGGCGAGATCGGCGGTGTCGACGACCTGCTCTACCGCGAGGCGGTCCCGCTGCTGCTGCAGGGCGGCGTGAACCTCTTCGTGACCTCGATCTCGGAGCGCATGCAGGTGTCGGAGCGCAACCTCGGAGTCGCGCTCGCGCGCGCGTTCCGCGCCGGCGACGCGGCGCGCGACGAGGTCGTCGTCGTGAGCAAGGGCGGCTACCTGAGCGTCGACCCCGATCTCGCGCGCAGTCCCGGCGAAGCGCGGCGCTACCTCGTGCAGACCTACCTCGAGAGCGGCCTCGTGAACCCGGACCACCTCTCGAACGGCGTGCACTGCCTCGACCCCGCCTTCCTGCTCGACCAGATCCAGCGCAGCCGGCGCAACCTGCGCCTCGACACCCTCGATCTGTATCTGCTCGAGGATCCCGAGAATGCGCTCGTCGCGAGCGGCAGCGCCGAGGTCTTCCGGCGCAGACTCTGCGACGCCTTCGCCGCGCTGGAATCCGCCGTGCGCCGGGGCTGGATCGCCGCCTACGGACTCTCGACCTGGGACGGCCTCCTGCGACCGCACAGCGACCGCGAGCACCTCTCGATCCTCGACCTCTTCGGGTGGGCGCTCGAGGTGGGCGGCGGCGATCACCACCTGCGCGCGCTCCAGCTGCCCGTGAGCCTGGTCTCGGCGGAGGCGTGGCGCCTGCGCTCGCAGCTGGGCCCGGGCGGGGCGCTCGAGCCGCTGCTCGAGACGCTTCGCGGGACCGGCACGGCGGTCTTCGCGAGCGCCCCGCTCGCGGGCGGGCGCGCGCTCGGCCGCCTGCCGGGATTCGTGCGCGAGGCCTTCCCCGAGCTGCGCGGCGACGCGCAGATCTGCCTGCAGTTCGCGCGCAGCGCGCCGGGCGTGACTGCCGCGGTGGTGGGAATGCGCGAGGCGTCGCACATTGCCGAGAACCTGCGCCTCGTGCGCGTCGAGCCGGCCCCGCCGAAGCGCCTCGAGGCGCTCTTCGAGCGCGCGGCGCGCGCGTAGTCGGACGCGCAGCGCAGGACGCGCCGAACCCGGAGCGCCGCGGCGCGCATCTCATGGCGAGGGAGGACCCGGACGTGCAGCGCTTGCGCCCAGCGATCATCGCCTCGAGCGAGATCACACCCGAAGCCGTGTACCTGGATCGCCGCAGCTTCCTCGCGGGCGGCGCCGCGGCCGCCGGGGCGCTGCTGCTGCCCGCCTGCTCGCGCTCCGAGGGAGCTGCTGCAGCTGCGCCCGCGGGAACCGAGGGCCTGCGGGAGCTCGGCGGAGTCGTGCGCGGACCCTTCGCGACCGACGAAGCGCCCACGCGTTATGCGGACGCCACGCGCTACAACAACTTCTACGAGTTCGGCAGCGACAAGCAGGACCCGGCAGCCCACGCGGGAAGCCTGCGACCCGAGCCGTGGTCGGTCGCGATCGAGGGCGAGGTCGCGCGCGCCGGTCGGGTCGCGCTCGAGGACCTGATCCGGCCCCACGCGCTCGAGGAGCGCGTCTATCGCCTCCGCTGCGTCGAGGCGTGGTCGATGGTGATCCCCTGGATCGGAATTCCACTCGGCGACGTCTTGAAGCGCTTCGAGCCGACCTCGCGCGCGAAGTACGTGGCTTTCGAGACGCTCTTCGATCCCGAGCAGATGCCGGGCCAGCGGCGCGCGATCCTCGACTGGCCCTACAGCGAGGGACTGCGCATCGACGAAGCGATGCACCCCCTCGCGATCCTCGCGCTCGGCATGTACGGCCGCGTGCTGCCGAACCAGAACGGCGCGCCCTTGCGCCTCGTCGTCCCCTGGAAATACGGCTTCAAGAGCATCAAGTCGATCGTCCGGATCCGGCTCGTCGAGACGCAGCCGGCGACCACCTGGAACCGCATGGCCCCCGACGAATACGGATTCTTCAGCAACGTGAACCCCGAGGTCTCGCATCCGCGCTGGAGCCAGAAGCGCGAGCGCCGCATCGGCGAGTTCGCGCGCCGCGAGACGCTGCCGATGAACGGCTATGCCGAGCAGGTGGCGGGCCTCTACGCGGGGATGGACCTGCGCAAGTTCTTCTGAGCGGAAGATGGCGAGCCGAGCTCGGATCGCGCGCGCGAGCCAGGTCGCGGCAGTCGCACTCGCGGCGGCGCCCGCGCTGCTGCTCGCGCGAGACTTCGCGAACGACGCGCTCGGCGCGAATCCGATCGAGGCGCTCAGCCACGCGAGCGGGCTCTGGGCGTTGCGCTGGCTGCTGCTCTCGCTCGCGGTCACTCCCGCGCGGCGTTGGCTCGCGCTCGCGTGGCTCGCGCCGCTGCGCCGCACGCTGGGCCTCGCGGCCTTCGCCTGGGCCTGCGCCCACCTCGCGATCTTCGCGTTCCTCGACCACGGGCTCGCGTGGCGCGAGATGTGGGAAGACCTGCTCGAGCGGCGCTACATCAGCGCGGGCGCGACGGCCTGGCTGCTGCTGCTCCCGCTCGCACTGACGTCGACCCGCGGGATGCAGCGCCGCCTCGGCCGGCGCTGGCAGCAGCTCCACCGCCTCGTGTATCCCGCTGCCGCGTGTGCGGTGCTGCACTTCGTGTGGCTCGTGAAGGCCGACCTGCTCGAGCCGGCCGCGTACGCGGCGGCGCTGGCGGCCCTGCTCGCGGCGCGCGCATGGCCAGCGCGAGGGCGGACCGCCGCGCCAATGAGCCGGAGCGGCGCGGCGCGCTGAAGCCGCTCGCCTGCGGCTCCCGGCGCTCGGGACGTCCCTCGTCCTGCCTAGCTCGAGATGATCCCGCCGCCGCCGAAGCCCCCGCCGCCGCCGAAGTTGCCGCCGCGCCCCGGAGGGCCGGCGGGCATCATGCTCGGCACGACGATGCGCGACGATTCGCGGCGCTGCAGCTCGCGCACTTCGTCGAGCAGCTGCTCTACGGCCTGCTGAATGGCCTCGGGAAACTTCGCGAGCGCTTCCTCGAGGTTCGAGGCCTCGATCGGGCACGAGACCGGCAGCGGGCCCGCCTGAGACATCAGCTGGGTCTGCCCCATGTAGAGCGGGGAGCGACTCGTGTCGAGTGAGCCGTCGGTCTTGACCGGGATCAGCACCCGCATGGTCGCGATCTTGAGATCCGTGTAGATCTCCTCGCGGTAGAGATTCTTGGTGTCGACCGCGATCTCGGACAGCGCCATGTGCTCCGGGCTGCTCACGCTGTATCCCTCCTCGGCGCCGGTGTCGATCGGCCCTGGGAGGCTATCACGCCACTCGTGGAAAGCCGAGGCGCGCCGCGGGGTTTCCAGCCCGCGACCGCTCCGGCGCGCTAGCCTCCGGCCCCGTGCCCACCGCCGCTGCGCCCGAGCCCGCGCCCGAGCAGGACGTCCATTTCCTCGCGGTGGATGGCCGCGAGTTCATACTCGTGGGTACCGCGCACATCTCGCGCGAGTCTGCGGACCTCGTCCGCGAGGTGATCGAGCGCGAACGCCCCGACTGCGTGTGCATCGAGCTCGATCCCCAGCGCTTCGCAGCCCTCTCCCAGAAGCAGCGCTTCGACTCGCTCGATCTCAAGCAGGTGATCCGCAATCGCCAGCTCGCGCCCCTGCTCGCGAACCTGGTGCTCGCGGCGTATCAGAAGAAGCTCGGCGTCCAGCTCGGGATCACGCCCGGAACCGAGCTGCTCGAAGCGGCGCGCGCAGCCGAGGGGCTCGGCATTCCGGTCGAGCTCTGCGACCGGGACGTGCGCGTGACGCTGCGCCGCGCCTGGGCGTCGATGGGCTTCTTCAAGAAGAACGCGCTGCTCGCGGCGCTGCTCGAGAGTCTCTTCGATCGGCCCGAGCTCGACGAGGCCGAGCTGCGCCGCCTGCGCAGCCAGGACGTGCTCTCCGAGCTCATGCAGGAGCTCGGTCGCGCGATGCCCGAGGTGAAGCGCGTGCTGATCGACGAGCGCGACGCCTACCTCTCGGAGCGCATGCGCCGGGCCCCCGGGCGGCGCATCGTCGCGGTGGTCGGCGCCGGTCACGTCGAGGGCATCCTCGCGGCGCTGCGGAGCCACCAGCAGGTCGATCTGGCTGCGATCGACGTCGTCCCGCCGGTCAGCCCGTGGCTCCACTGGATCGGCTGGGGAATCCCGGCGCTGATCGTCGGCGGGCTCTGCGCGCTCGCGATCACGCGCGGCAGCGCGGTGGCCGGCGAGAGCCTCTGGTACTGGGTCGTCGCGGCGGGCGCGCCTACCACGCTAGGCGCCGCCGTCGCGCTCGGGCACCCGCTCACCGTCTGCGCGGCCTTCTTCGTCGCGCCCGTGACGGGCCTGCTGCCGATGATCGGCGCAGGCCACGTGCTCGCGTTCCTGCAGACCTGGGTCTCGCCGCCGCTGGTCTCGGAGTTCGAACGCGTCACGAGCGACGTGCTCTCGCCGAGCCGCTGGTGGGGAAACCGGCTGCTGCGCGTCTTCCTGGTCTTCCTGCTGACGACGATCGGCAGCATGCTCGGCAACTGGGTCGGCGGAGCGGAGATCGTGCGGAGCCTGCTCTAGTGGGCGCCGCCGAGGCGCGCGTCCGGGTCGTCGCGCTGCTCCGGCGCGGACTCCCGCTGCGCGTCGCGCACCTCACGGGCGAGGCGGGCTTCTCGGGCGGCGAGGTGCAGCTCTTCCATCTGGTCGAGGGGCTGCGCAAACGCAACCACCACAGCGTGGTGCTGTGTCCGGAGGGCAGCCGCTCCGAGGCGGAGGCGCGCCGGCGCGGGATCGATACGCGTCCCGTGCGGGTGCGCAACGAGTGGTCGCCGCGCTGCCTCGCGAGCGTGCGGCGCGAGCTCGCGCGAAGCGCTCCGGACATCGTGCACCTGCACACCGGCCATGCGACCTGGCTCGGCGGCCTCGCCGCGCGCGGCCTCGGGCTCCCGGCCGTCACGACGCGGCGCATGGACCGACCGGTCAAGCGCAACCTGCGCACGCGGATCCTCTACGGCCTCTGCGTCCAGCGCGCCGTCGCGATCTCGCCCGCGGTCGCGCGCCAGCTCGCGGAGGGCGGCGTTCCGGAGCGCATGATCCAGATCGTGCCGAGCGCCGTGGACCCGGACGCGCTGACGCCCCAGCACGGCCGCAGCGCCACCCGCAGGGCGCTCGGGACGAGCGACACACAGCTATGTCTGTTGACCGCCGCGACCCTGGTCCCGCGCAAGGGCGTCGACCTGCTGCTGCAGGCACTCGCGGAGCTCGACCGGCGCGGGCTCGATGCCGAGCTCTGGATCGCCGGCGAAGGCCCCGAGCGCCGCCGGCTCGTGCGGCTCGCGAAGCGCCTCGGCATCGGCGCGCGCGCGCGCTTCCTCGGCGTGCGCTCCGACGTTCCCGATCTGCTCGCGGCCTGCGACGTCTTCGCGCTCGCCTCGCGCCAGGAGGGGCTCGGCGTCGCGGTCCTGGAGGCACTCGCACTCGGCCGGCCGGTGGTCGCCACGCGCGCGGGCGGCCTCTGCGACGCGCTGCGCCACGAGGAGACCGCGCTGCTGGTGCCGCCCGACGATCCCCTCGCGCTGGCCGACGCGCTCGAGCGCCTGCTGCGCGACCGGCGCGAGGCGGAGCTCATGGCGCGCCGGGGACCGGCCGCCGTCGCGCAGGGCTTCTCGCTGGATCCGATGGTCGAGGCCTACGAGCGCATCTACCGCGACGTGCTCGCCGAGGCGGGCCGCTGAGCGCTCCGGACGCGCCGCTGCGGATCGCAGTGCGCGCTCCGACCTGGGTCGGCGACGCGGTGATGGCGACCCCCGCCCTGCGCGCGCTGCGCGCCGCCCACCCCGCCGCGCACATCGCGGTCGAGGGTCGGCCCGCGATCGGAGACCTGCTGCGCGGCCTGCCCGCGATCGACGCGTTCCTGCCGCTGCCGGGCCGCGGCGCGCGCGGGATCGCCGCGCGCGCCGCCGCGCTCTCGCGCGAGCGCTTCGACTGGGCGGTGCTGCTCCCGGACTCCGCGCGCGCTGCGCTCGGCCCCTTCCTCGCGCGCGTTCCGCGCCGAGCCGGTTATGCGCGCGATCCGCTGCGGCGCGCGCTCCTGAACGACGCGCTCGAGCCGCCGCGCCAGGCAGGGCGGCGGCTGCCGATCCCGATGGTCGAGCGCTACCTGCGCATCACGCGCCACCTCGGCTGCGAGGACCGCGGGGGCTCCGTCGAGCTCGCGGTGGATCCGCGGGTCGCTGCGCGCATCTCCGAGCTGCTGGCACGGCGCGGTGTCGAGGCGAAGCAGGCACTGCTCGTGGTGACTCCCGGCGCGGGCTTCGGCCCGAGCAAGCTCTGGCCCCCCGCGCACTTTGCAAAGGCCTGCGCGCTGCTGCACGCGCGCTTCGGGCTGCGCCCGGTGCTCGCGCCCGCGCCCGACGAGCTCGGTCTCGCGCGCAGGATCGCCGAGGCCGCGCGCGGCGCGGGCGCCTTCGTCTTCGCAGTCGACGATCTCCCCGGGCTCGAGGCCCTGAAGGCGCTGGTGCAGCGCTCGAGCCTGGTGCTGTCGAACGACACCGGACCGCGCCACATCGCGGTCGCGCTGGGCCGCCCGGTGATCGTGCTGATGGGCCCGACCGATCCGCGCCACACCGCCTGCAATCTCGAGCGCCAGCGCGTGCTGCGCGAAGACGTGGCCTGCAGTCCCTGCCAGCGGAAGCGCTGCCCGATCGACCACCGCTGCCTGGTGCGACTCGCGCCCGAGCGGGTCGTCGACGCCGCCGCGGAGCTCCTCGCGACGGGCTCGGAGCCGGGCTACTCGACGCAGCTCTCGACGAGCCGCGCGAGCACCGCATCCGAGAGGCCGATCGCGCGCGCATAGCCGCGCGCTCCGCCGTAGCTCTGCTGCAGACCCGCGAGGAAGTCGAGCATCGTCTTCGGCTCGGCGTGCAGCGTGTCGGGCGGCAGGTCCTCCCAGACCCGGTCGTAGCCGCGGCTCCGGTTCAGGCGCGCGACAATCGCGTCGAGCGTCTCCTTCGTCGCGGCGTAGTCCGCGACGATGATCTCCTCGGGCACGTCGAGCAGCGCGAGCAGCAGCGCGGAGATGATCCCGGTGCGGTCCTTTCCCGCTGCGCAGTGGAAGACCGCCGCGCGATCGGCCTCGGCCAGGGCCGAGATGACGCGCGCGATCGGCGCGGTCGCGGTCTCGAGCATGCCGAGATACATCTGCGCGAGGGTCCAGTCGCGGCGCAGCGCGGGGGCGGCGTCGCGGCCCGGCGGCACCGGCCCGCGCCTGCCGTCGAAGAGCGGCAGGTGGTGGAAGCGCACGCCGGCCTCGTGCTGGAGCCGCCCGCGACCGTCGAGCTCGAGCTCGGCGCTCGAGCGCAGGTCGACGACGTCGGAGAGCCGGATCTCCTCGAGCAGCGCGCGCACGTCGGCCTGCGTCAGATCCTGCAGTCCGTCGGCCCGGAACAGGCGCCGCCAGCGGAGCCGCGCGCCACCGGCGGTCGGATATCCCCCCAGATCGCGGAAGTTGTGGCAACCCTCGAGCGGAATCCGGCGCTGCATCGCTCCAGACACTACCCGAAGCGTTCAATCCCGGTGGGGGGAACGCCGAAGAGTCGAGCGCCCCGTCTCCTGCGCTGCCCGACCCCGGAGCCGCTGCACGCGTGGGGCTGGATCTGGAGGCGCAGCGAATGGCGATCCCGGCGATGCGGATCGCGGCTCCCGAGCCGGGCCGCAGCCCCAGCGACGAGGGCCTGCACCCGCACGCCCCGGGTCTCGCGAGCTGGAGCGAGTCCTTCTTCTGGGATTTCTGCGACCTCGAGGGCCAGACCGGCGGCCACTGCCGCCTGAGCCTCCACCCGGTCGAAGAGCGCGCGTGGCTCTGGCTCCTGCTCCAGCGCGGGGACGAGTGGGTGCTGATCGAGGAGCCGCGGCTTCCGATCACGGCACTCGCGGCGCGGCTCTTCGGCCTCTCGTTTGCGTGGGACCCTCACGAGCCGCTGCATGCGGGCGTGCTCCGTGTCGAGGGCGTCGGCCGCGCGGGGGCTGGCCCGCGCGCGAGCCGACTGCTGTCGCTCGGCGCGGAGCTCGCGCTGCGCGGCCTCGGTCCGCTGCACTCTCCTCCCGGCAGCCGCGTGCAGGGATCGGACGGCGCTGCCTACGAGGCCACGCACTACGAGCAGGCGGCCGCCTACTCGGGGCGCGTGCGGATCGGCGACGTGGACTGGCGCTTCGACGGCTTCGGCCACCGCGAGCACTCCTGGGGTCCGCGCGGCTATCGCCACGAGTGGGACCTGCTGACGCTGCACGCCCCCGATCGGCACTGGCGCCTGTCGGCGACCGCGGTCGCGGGCGCCGGCCGCTTCGAGACCGGCACGCTCCAGAGCGATCAGCTGCACGCGGTCAGCTCGCTCGAGCTCGACCTGCAGCCCTGCGGCGACGGCCTCACGAGCTGGTCGGGCAGCGTGAGCGCGCGCGCCGCGGACGGCAGCGAGCTCGCGGGCGAGCTCGAGGAGATCTCGGCCGCCGAGATCGACCACAGCCACGCGCCCGAGGTTCCCGCGCACAGCCTGCTGCGCCGCGCCCTCGTGCGACTGCACCCGAAGCGCAGCCTGCGCCGGCGCAAGTCCGCGGCGGCCCCGCCGCTCGTGGGCTGGCTCGAGACCCATCGGGTCCTCGCGTAGCCGCGCGGCTTCGCCGCGCCGGAGCCGATCGCGCGCCGACTCCCGGCGCGCCAGCTGGACCTCGCGCGTCCGGCTGGTGCAAGATGGCCGCCGCGCCGCGCAGCCCGCGCTGCGGGCGCGGAGGTGACCGCATGCAGCTGCTGGGCCTGGGCTATCTCGGCGTCGCGGGACCGGAGGTCGCGGGCTTCGCGAGCTTCGCCGCGGACGTGGCCGGCCTGATGCCCGTCGCCGCGCTCGCCGACGGCGCGCTCGCCTTCGCGGCGGATGCGCGCCGCTTCCGACTCGCCGCCTATCGCGGGGATAAGAACGCCCTCGCCTATCTCGGCTTCGAGGTCGCCGGCGCGGAAGCGCTCGCGAAGGGCGTGGCCGAGCTGCGCGCGGCGGGCGTCGCGGTGCGCGAGGGAAGCGCCGAGGAGCGCGCCGCGCGCGAGGTCGCGGGCCTCGCAGTGCTGAGCGATCCCGCCGGCCACCGCCTCGAGCTCTTCCACGGCGCCGCGTCGGGCGCGGCCTTCCGCTCGCCCGCGGGCGTCGCGCGCTTCCTGACCGGCGAGCTCGGCCTCGGCCACGTGAACCTGATCGTCCCCGAGCTCGAGCCCGCGCTGCGCTTCTATCGCGAGCGACTCGGCTTCGCGGACAGCGACTGGATGGACTTCGGCCCGGGCATGGGCGGCTACTTCCTGCACTGCAACCCGCGCCACCACAGCGTCGCGATCACCTGCATCGGTCCGCTCGCAGGGCTGCACCACCTGATGCTCGAGGTCCCGGGCGTCGACGACGTCGGCCAGGCCTGGGACCGCGCGAACGCCGCGAAGGTCCCGATCAGCGCCGCGCTGGGCCGCCACAGGAACGACGGGATGTTCTCGTTCTACATGCAGAGCCCGCTCGGCTTCCACGTCGAGATCGGCTGCCAGGGCCGCAGGCTCGACGCGAGCTGGAAGGCCGAGCCCTTCCTGGGGGACATCTGGGGGCACGAGGGCCTCGCGGCGTCGCTGGGATCGATCGCGGGCGGGCCGGTCTGAGGCGCGCGCTGCGAGAGCGCACGTGAAGCGCGGCATCGGCGCCAAGCTGATTGCCAGCCTGCTGCTCGCGTGCGCCGGCCCGGTCGAGCAGCGCGAGTGGATCGAGGTCTCGACACCGAACTTCCGCGTCTATTCGACGCTCGGCGCGGACGAGACGAGCGCGATGGCGCTGCGCCTCGAGCTGTTCCGGACCGTCGCGTCGAAGATCGCGACGGTTCCGACGCTCGAGCCCGTCGTCCAGACCCGGATCCTGCTCTTCGACAAGCGCTACGACTTCCAGGCCTTCGAGGCGAACCGCAGCGTCGTGGGCTTCTTCGTGCAGCGCATGCGCGCGAACTACGCCGTGATCCGCAGGGATCGTCAGCTCGACGAGACGCAGGCGCTGCTCCACGAATACGTGCACTTCCTGATGGCGAACGGCCCGCAGCGGATGTATCCGCGCTGGTACGCGGAGGGCTTCGCGGAGTTCCTGCGGACCCTCGCGACCACCGGCGACACCGTCGTCGTCGGCGCGTTTCCGATGGATCGCAAGGCCGAGTTCCGGCGGGCGCTCAGGGGCGGCTGGGCGCCCTTCCACGAGATCGTCGGTCCCCGAGGTGCAAGCTTCCCGATGTTCTACCCGCAGTCCTGGGCTCTCGTGCACTGGCTCATGCTGGGCCGGACCGGGCGCAACGCGGGGGCCGATCTGTCGCGCTATCTGGACCTCATCGAGGCCGGCGAGTCCGTCGAGCCGGCCTTCGAGTCGGCCTTCGGGATCCGCCTGCAGGACGCCGACGTCGCGATTCGCAGGTATCTGGACGGCGAGTACAAGGCGGTGGGGCTCAGGCTGGCAGCCTTCGGTCACGTGCCGCCCGATCCGGTGATCCGCAGCATGAGCGAGGGCGAGGCGTCGCTCGCGCTCGCCGGCCTCGCGCTCTCCCTCGACGATTTCCCGCGTGCCGCCGCGCTCTTCAGCGCGGCGCGCGCGGCGCTGCCGGCGAGCGCGCGGGCACACGCGGGCCTCGGGATCACGGAGACCCAGCGCGGGAACTGGGAGGCGGCGGGCGCCCTCTTCGAGCGCGCCCTCGCGCTCGACCCGGACGATGCCGAGATCCAGCTCGATCGCGCGCGGCATCTGCACGCGCTCGCGCTGGCCGAGAACGACCCGAGCCGCCGCTCCGAGTCGCTCGCGCGCGCGCGACGACACTACCTCCGCAGCTCCGAGCTCGACCCGAAGATCCCCGAGACCTGGGCGCGCTACGGAAGCACCTTCTCGATCTCCGGCGAGGACACGGCCCGCGGCATCGAAGGGCTCGAGCACGCGCACCGCCTGCTCCCCTCGAGCCCCGAAGTGCAGCTGCTCCTGGCCCGGGCCTACCTTCGCGCGGGAAGGGAAGTCGATGCGATCGCGCTCGCGGAGCGCGCGGTCGCGCATTCGCACGTCGTAGATCGCGAGGCGAATCTGCAGGCGCTGCTGCAGCCGCTCGTGCGCGAGGACGACGCGGGCCTCTCGGCCGGATTCCCGAGAGCGCAGTGATCGCGGCACGGCGGCTGCGCGGGCCCGGCCGCGGCGCCGTCGGACCGTGGTAGTCTGCGGCGGGGGAAGCAGCATGCCGGAACGCGTCGGTGCGGAGGTCGCGATCGTCGGCGCCGGACCCACCGGCACCAGCGCGGCGCTCGCGCTGCAGCGCCTCGGAATCGGCGACGTGCTGCTGCTCGACCTGCGCGACTTCCCGCGCCACAAGACCTGCGGCAGCGGCCTCTCGCCGCGCGCGATCGCCGTGATGCGGCAGCTCGGTGTCTGGGACGAGGACGTGAAGCCGATCGCGTACCCGGTGAGCGGGCTCCGGCTCGTGACGCGCAGCGGGCGCGAGGCGGTCGTCTCGGCGGGCGAGCAGCACGCCGCGGCCGTCTGCCTGCGCCGCGACTTCGACTTCGCGCTGCTGCGCGCGGCGCAGCGCCGGGGCGCGCGCTTCGTGCCGCACTTCAAGGCGCGCGAGGCGATCGTCGAGACGCGCGGCGGGGAGTCGCGCTGGGTCGGCGTGCGCGCGGCCGACGGGCGCGAGGTGCGCGCGCGCTTCGTGGTGCTCGCGGACGGCGCGCACTCGGCGCTCGGCCCGAGCCGCGGGCGCAAGCGCGCGATCCAGACGCTGATGGGGTGGTGGGAGGGAGTGCCCTTCCGCCCGCACCACGTCGAGATGCTCTTCGACTCCCTGGTCTCGCCGCTCTACGGCTGGCTCTTCCCCGAGTCCGACACGCGCGTCAACATCGGCATCACCTACCTCGACGACGCCAAGCAGACGAACGGCCGCGAGCTGTTCCAGCGATTCCTCGACAAGCACTACCGGGAGCGCCTGGCCGGCGCGACGCCGCTGCGCCCCTTCCACGGCTTCCCGATCGTCTACACCTATCGGCGCGAGCGGCTCGCGAGCCCGGGTCTGCTGGTCGCGGGCGAGGCGGGCCGGCTCACGCATCCGGCCACCGGCGAGGGGATCTCGCAGGGCATGGACTCGGCGCTCTACGCCGCCGACGCGATCGCCGAGATCCGGCGCGATCCGGCGGGCGAGCGCGCGGCGCTGCGCCGCTACGAGAGCCGCTGCGCGCGCCGCTTCCTGCCGAGCTTCTGGCTCGGCGGCGCCTTCCGCGGCGCGCTGCGCACGCCGCTGCTCGACTGGATCGTGCAGGCGAGCTCGCTGCCCGCGCTCCAGCGCGCGGCCGCGCGCTTCCTCGCGCACTTCTGATGCTTCGCGCGGGCCGCCGCGGGATCGCGGCGCGCGGCCGCCTCGGGCGGCCGACGGGGAGAGCGTGAGAGCAGCCTTCATGCAGAGCGGGAAGCTCGCGGTCGGCGCGCTGCCCGACCCCGCGCCGGGAGCCGGCGAGGTGCTCGTGCGCAGCCTCGCGTGCGGCGTCTGCGCGTCCGATCTCCACGTCCTCGAGCACGGCCGCCAGCTGGTCGAGTGGTCGCGCGCCGAGGGCGGCCCCTTCTCGATGGACCTCGAGCGCCCGGTCGTGCTGGGCCACGAATACTGCGCGGAGATCGTCGACTTCGGGCCGAACACGGAGCGCAGGCTCGCTCCCGGCACGCGCGTGACGTCCGCGCCGGTCGTCGTCGGCGCGCGGGGCCTCGCCGCGGTCGGGCTCTCGAACGACTACCCGGGCGGCTTCGGCGAGTACATGCGCCTCTCGGAGTCGCTGCTGCGACCGCTGCCGGAATCGCTCGGCGTGCCGCTCGCCGCGCTGACCGAGCCCGTCTCCGTCGGCGTCTACTACGTCCGCGCTGCGGAGCTCCGGCCGGGCGACGTGCCCCTCGTCGTCGGATGCGGCGCGATCGGGCTCGCCGTGATCGCCGCGCTGCGCCGGGCCGGAGCGCGCCCGATCCTGGCTGCCGACTTCGCCGCCGCGCGCCGCGATCACGCGCTGCGCATGGGCGCGGACATCGCGGTCGACCCGCGCGCGGAATCCCCGTACCAGCACTTCCGCGCCGCGCCCTGCGCAGCGAACGTCGTCTTCGAGTGCGTCGGCGTGCCCGGCGTGCTCGACGGCGTGCTGCGCGGGGCCCCGATCGGCGGGCGCGTGATCGTCGCGGGCTGGTGTCTCGAGACCGACCACCTGTTCACCCCCGTCGCGCACACGAAGGGACTCACGCTCAAGTTCGGGGGTGGGCCCACGCCCGAGGACTTCGACGTGGCCCTGCGCGCGCTCGGCGACGGCGAGATCGACGTGCGCTCGTGGATCAGCCACGAGGTCGGGCTCGAGGGGCTGAGCGGCGCGCTCGAGCGCCTGCGCGACCCGAGCGCCGGACTGCGCACGCTCGTGTGGCCCGGCCGGGATCTGCCCTGAGCGCCGGCGCGCGCGGCGAGGCGGCGGGAGGATCGCCGCGGACGTGGATGCTCTCGTCGGACTCCCACGTCTTCGAGCCGCCGGATCTGTGGCAGGCCCGAGTGCCCGCCGCGTGGCGCGATCGCGCGCCGCGCGTCGAGCGGGCCGACGACGCGGACTGGTGGATCGTGCGCGGCCAGCGGGCCTGCTCGTTCGCCGCAGGCACCAAGGCCGGGCTGCGCTTCCGCGGCCAGGCCGCGCTCGAGGTCGAGTACCACTTCTCCGACGTGCGCGAGGGTGCCTACACCCCAGCGCTGTTCGTCGAGGACAACGAGGCCGACGGGATCTGGGGCTCGGTGCTCTACCCGAGCATGGGTGTGCTGCTCTTCCAGGAGTCCGACGCGCGCACCCTCGCGGTGACGGCCGCCGCCTACAACGAGTGGATCGCGGAGTTCTGCGCCGCCGCGCCCGGGCGCCTGAAGGGCCTCGCGATCCTCGACGCCGAGAGCGTCGAGAGCAACGTCGCCGCGCTCGAGCGGGCGCGCGCGCTCGGACTCGCCGGCGGCCTGATCAGCGTCTCGCCGCTGCCCGGGCAGGGCTACGACAGCGACCGCTACGAGCCCTTCTGGGAGGCGGCCGCCGGCCTCGGCCTGCCCCTCAGCCTGCACATCGCGACCAATCGCAACAGCGAGGAGGTGGTCTCGCTCTACTCGGAGGCCGGGGTCAGCAACTGCGACGCGCAGGTCCGCGCTTCGCTCGCGCGGATGGTGTTCTCGGGCGTCTTCGAGCGGCACCCGCAGCTCAGGGTCGCCTCGGTCGAGTTCGAGTCCGGCTGGGTGCCGCACTTCCTCGAGCGCATGGACTACACCTACACGCAGCGCGAGCGCCAGGAGGGCTGGGCGCGCTTCGCGCGCGGAGCGCTCCCGAGCGACTACTTCCGCCGCAACGTCTCCGTGAGCTTCCAGGAGGACCCCGTCGGAATCCAGTGCCGGCACCGGATCGGCATCGACCGGCTCTGCTGGGGCTCCGACTACCCGCACACCGAGTCGACCTTCCCGCGCTCGAACGCGATCGTCGAGGAGCTGCTGCGCGAGGTCCCGGAGCACGAGCGCGTGCGGATCACGCGCGACAACACTGCGGCGCTCTACGGCTTCGAGCCGCCGCCGCTGCGCTCTTGAGCCGGGATCCCTGCCCTCCTGCGGATCCGCCAGGTCCCGGCGCTCTGCGGCCACCGGCTCGACGCGCGGCGGCGGGAGCGCCGCGTGCCGGCGCCGGGCGCTTCCGGCGCGGGTGCGCTTGTGTCAAGGTGGGCCGCGATGCCCCTCCCGAAGGCGACTCTCGGACGCACCGGCTTCGCGGCGACGCGGCTCGGCTTCGGCGCGATGGAGCTGATCGGCTTCGACGCGGCGCGCTCGCGCGTCTCGGCGGACCGCCTGCTCGGCTCGGTGCTCGACGCGGGCATCAACCTGATCGACACCTCGCCCGACTACGGCCGCTCCGAGGAGTTGATCGGTGCGCACCTCGCCCACCGCCGCGACGAGTTCTTCCTCGCGAGCAAGTGCGGCTGCATCGTCGGCCGCGAGCCGGTGCTCGAGAACGGGCGCCTCGAGCACGACTGGAGCCGCAGCAACATCCGAGCCGGCGTCGAGCAGAGCCTGCGGCGGCTGCGCACCGATCGCCTCGACCTCGTCCAGATCCACTCGAGTCCGACCCGGAAGCGGCTAGAGGAGTGCGAGAGCGTCGAGGAGCTGGAGCTGCTGCGCCGGGAGGGCAAGGTCCGCTTCCTCGGCATGTCGAGCGTGCTGCCCGATCTCGCCGATCACATCGCGATGGGGGTCTTCGACGTGTTCCAGATCCCCTACTCGGCGCTGCAGCGCGAGCACGCGGACGCGATCCGAGCCGCCGCCGCGGCCGGAGCCGGAACGATCATCCGAGGCGGCGTCGCGCGCGGTGCCCCCGCGCCGGATCACGACGCCGGGCAGCACGCGTTCTGGCGCGCGTTCTCGGAGCAGAAGCGCGCGCTCTGGGAGCGCGCGCGGCTCGACGAGATCCTCGGCCCGATGCCGCGCATGGAGTTCCTGCTGCGCTTCGTGCTCGCGCACGAGGACGCGCATACGACGATCGTCGGAACCGCGAACCCGGACCACCTCGCGGCGAACGCCGCCGCGGCGGCGCGGGGTCCACTCCCCGCGGATCTCTACGCGGAGGCGCTGCGCCGGCTCGCGGCCTGACGCGCCCGCGCGGGCGCGGCGGCGACGCGGCCGGTGCGCTCGCGCGCCCCGCCCCTGGCGCTGGTTTCGAGCTCGCCCCGCAGCGGTCGGGGCGGCTTCCGGAGGGACGCATGCGCAACGGGAACATGCTCGAGGGCGCGGTCGCGATCGTGACCGGCATCGGGCCGGGGATGGGCCGCAGCATCGCGCTGCGCCTTGCGGAGCAGGGCGCGCGCGTCGCGCTCGCCGCGCGCCGCGAGCGCTACCTGGAGCAGGTCGCCGCAGAGCTGAGCGCCGTCGGCCGCGAGCCCCTCGTCGTGCCGACCGACATCGCCGACGAGGCCCAGTGCGACCGCCTCGTCGACACGGCGCTCGAGCACTTCGGCGGCGTCGACGTCTTCGTGCAGAACGGCCACCACGCGGGCGACTGGAAGGCCGCCGCCGATGCGCGGATCGGCGACTGGCGCCAGGTCATGGACGTGAACTTCTTCGCCGCGCTCAAGCTGTCGCAGCGGGTGATTCCCTCGATGAAGCAGCGGGGCGGCGGGCGCATCGTGCTCGTGAACTCGGGCGCGGCGATCCGGAACCCCGCGACGATGGGCGCCTACTCGGCGTCGAAGGCGGCCCTCGCGAGCCTCGCGCGCACCCTCGCCAACGAGGTCGGGCACGACGGCATCCTCGTGAACAGCCTCACCCTGGGCCCGGTCGCGGGCGACAACCAGGCCCGGTTCGTCGCTGGCGACGGCGTCGGCGCAGAGGAGCGCCAGCGGCTGCTCGACGAGAAGGGCAAGGCGCTCCCGCTCGGGCACATCCCGACCCCCGACGAGTGCGCGGGAGCCGTGCTGTTCCTGGCCTCCCCGCTCGCCGCCGCGATCACCGGACAGAATCTCGTCGTGAACGGCGGCCAGTGGGTGACACCGTGAAGACGCTTCGCGGAACCCGTCCGGCAGCGAGGTGATGCATGACCAGAGACCAGCTGCGCAAGCTCTTCGACATGAGCGGGCGCGTCGTGATCGTGACCGGCGGGACCCGCGGCATCGGCCGCTCGCTCGCCGAGGGCTTCGCCTGCGCGGGCGCCAGGGTCGTCGTCGCGAGCCGGAAGCCCGAGGCCTGCGCCGAGACCGAGGCCCACCTGCGCGGGCTCGGCGGCGAAGCGCTCGGCGTGCCGACCCACCTCGGCGACCTCGACGCGCTGCACGCGCTCGTGCAGCGCAGCGAGGAGCGCTTCGGCGGGATCGACGTGGTCGTGAACAACGCCGCGAATGCGCTCGCGCAGCCGCTCGGGAAGTTCACGCGCGATGCCTGGGAGAAGTCCTTCGCCGTGAACCTGCGCGGCCCCGTCTTCCTGGTGCAGGAGGCGCTGCCCGCACTCGAGAGGAGCCGGCACGCGGCCGTCCTGAACGTGCTCTCGGGCGCCGCGTTCCTGTTCTCGTCGTCGATCTCGCTGTATGCGGGCGGCAAGGCCGCGCTGCTCGCATTCACGCGCTCGATGGCGGCCGAGTTCGCGCCGCGGGGCATCCGCGTGAACGCGCTCGTGCCCGGCACCGTCGACACCGACATGGTGCGAGCGAACAGCGAAGAAGCGCAGGAGGTGATGACGCAGCTGCAGCTGCTCCGGCGCAAGGCGCATCCGGACGAGATGGTCGGCGCGGCGCTGCTGCTCTGCTCCGACGCGGGCAGCTTCATCACGGGCCAGGCCTACTCGGTCGACGGCGGGATGGTGCCGCGCTGAAGCGGGCCCCGGCTCGAGCGCGGGTCCTGCGGCTCCGCTCGCGAGTCGGGCACACGCGCCGAGCGAAGCGCCTGGATTCGGCCTTTCGCGCTTGCGCTCGGGAGCCCGCGAGGTGGATCATCCGCGCGATGCCGCACGGGCCTCTGGGCCAGACCGACGAAGCGTGAAGACTCCGCCGGAAGCGGCGCGCGGCTGGCAGCCTTCCCGCGCCTACGTCTACTACGCGACGGGCGTGGTCTTCCTCGTGAGCGTCTTCAACATCGTGGACCGCCTCGTCGTGTCGATGGTGGGACCGCAGATCGCGAGCGACCTCTCGCTCTCGGACACGCAGCTCGGCCTGCTGCTCGGCCCCTCCTTCGCGGTCGTGCACTTCGTCGCGATCCTCCCGATGGCGTGGCTCGCCGACCGCACCGCGCGGCGCGTCGTGATCGCCGCGGGGCTTCTCGCCTGGAGCGGGATGACGGCGCTCGGCGGCGCCGCGCAGGGCTTCGGGCAGCTCTTCGCGACGCGGATGGGCGTCGGCATCGGCGAGGCCGCGGGCGCGCCGCCGTCGGTCTCGCTGCTCACCGACACGGTGCCCGCATCCATGCGCGCGCGGGCGCTCTCGTCGATCACGATCGGCTCGATCATGGGCATCGGGGTCGGGCTCGTCGTGGGCGGCTTCCTCGCGAGCGCCTACGGCTGGCGCACGACGCTGATCGCCGTCGGTCTCCCGGGAGTGCTCGTCGCCGCGCTCGTGCGCTTCACCCTGCGCGAGCCGCCGCGCTCCCGGCCCGCCCGCGAGACCGCGAGCCCGCTCGGCGCCGCCCGCCACCTCTTCGGCCTGCCCTCCTACCGCTGGATGGTCGCGGGTGCGGCACTCGCGGGAATCGCGTCGGTCGGGAGGAACCTCTGGGAGCCCACCTTCCTGACGCGCGTCTACGGCTTCGAGCCCTCTCGCATCGGGATGCAGCTCTTCCTCTTCGGCGCGCTCCCGACCGCGCTCGGTGCCTACGTGGGGAGCACCCTGTCGGATCGCCTCGCGCCGCGCGACGAGCGCTGGCCGCTCTGGGTGTGCGCGATCGGCAACGGCGCCGCGGCCCCGCTGCTCGTCGGATTCGCGCTCTGGCCGGAGGACGCGAGGCTCGGCGGGGACCTGCCCGCGGCGCTGGCCTTCCTCTCGGCCGGCGGCTTTTTCCTCGGCTTCTTCTCGGCGCCGACCGCCAGCGTGGCGCAGTCCCTCGCGACGCCGAACATGCGCGCGCTCTCCCACGCGATCTGGTCGATGCTGCTCACGCTCGTCGGCCAGGGCGTCGGCGCGGCCGCGATCGGCGCGCTCGCCGAGCAGCTCGCCGCGAGCGCGGGCGAGAACGCGATCCGCTACGCGCTCGCGGCCGCGTCGAGCCTCGCGGCGGTCTCGGGCGGCGCCTATCTCCGCGCAGCGCGCCAGCTTCCCGCGGACCTCGCGCGCGTCGCGGGCGCGCCCGAGCCGGCGGCGGCAGGGAGCGGCTGAGCCCGCGCCTGCGCGTGGCGGCTCCGGGGGCGCGGAGCGCAGTGCGCCCGACTCCGCTTCGCGCCCGCGCACGACGCGCTGGCCGCGCTGCGGGCCCTGCGTCTCGGTCACGACGGTGCACTGCCCCTCGTCTCCGTCCCGCGCGTAGAAGATCACGACCCAGTCCCGCGTTCTCCCGAGCTCGTGTGCGCGCGCGGTGTTCGAGAAGAGCGCCGTGAGCTGCCAGCCCTCGCGCTCGCTGTGCAGCACGGGCAGCCACGCGCGGCGCTCCGGATTGAAGCGGCGCGGCGCGATGCGCCGGAGCGCGCCCTCTGCCGCGCGCGCGCGGTACTCGGCGTCGACGGCGAGCAGCGTCGCGACCTCGGGGCGCGCGCCGGGCTCCGCGCTGCGGCGCGCGGCGTGCTGCTCGAGCCAGGCGCTGCGGCGCGCGCGCTGGCGCGTCGAGCGCCCGAGGATCGACTCGAGCTGCTCCCGGACCGCGCGCGCGCGGCGCGGCCCGAAGCCGCGCAGCTGCTCGAGACGCCCGTCGTGGGCCGCGAGCTCGAGATCCTCGAGGCTGTCGATCGAGAGCTCCCGGTGGAGCCGCGCCGCGAGCTTCGGTCCGATTCCCGGCAACGTCGCGAGCAGCCGCTCGGGCGACACCTCGCCGAGCAGGCGATCGAGCAGTCTGAGGCCGCGGCGGTGCACGAGCTCGGCCACGTGGGCCGCGATCGTCTGCCCGATCGTCGGAAGCGCCTCGACGGCCTCGACTCCGCCCTCGCGCAGGATCTCCGCGAGCGGGACCGGGTGCGCGCGGATCGTCCGGGCCGCGGCGCGATAGGCCTGCACGCGGTAGCGGTTCGCCTCCTGCGCCTCGAGCAGGTCCGCACAGCGCTCGAGCACGTCGGCGATCTCGGCGTTCGCGACCTCGGGCCCGCCCATGCCAGGAGCGTTCCCGGCGGCGCGGCACTCCGCAACTGCCGGCCCGAGCCGCCGGGCGCGACTAACGCTCCGCGACGAGCGCCTCGTAGACGTTCCCGAAGCGATCGGAGGCGAGGAGCAGCCAGTCCCGGCCCTCGGGCAGCGGCGCCTTGCAGGAGGTCGGGCTGCGCAGGTCGAGGGTCTCGGGCAGCAGGGTCTGCGGCGCGGGAAGCGGGGCCCCGGGCTGGCCGCGCGCGCCGAGGGGGAGCGAGACGCGCTCGATCCGGTGCCGGTTCCAGAGCGAGGCGTCGAGCGACTCGTGGACCAGCTCGGCGCGCCCGCGCGCGGCGTCGAGCATCGCGATCGGGCGGCTCGGCGTGCGCTCGCGGCTGTAGCGCGCGTAGGGAAGCTCCGACCAGCTGCCGTCGCGCGCGCGGACGCGCAGCGCGAGCAGCGGCTCTCCGGGCCGATAGCGGCTCGTCTTCGCGACGAGGTAGACCGTGCCGTCGGCGGCGGTCGTCGCGTGCAGGTGGTCGTTCGCGAGACGCGCGCCTCCGCGGCCCTCGCCCTGCGCGAGGGTCTCGACCGGCTCCCAGGCGTCGGGGGGGCTCCCGTCGCGGTGCAGCCGGAAGTACAGGGCGTCGCGATTCTGGTCGGTCCAGATTGCGCCGATGCCGCCGGCCGCGGGGAAGATCGCGCCGATGTCGTCGCGGCCGATCGGCCCGACGGCCGCACTCAGCGCGAAGGGCTCGCTCCATGCGGCGCCGTCGCGATCGCGCGAGGCTCGGCACCAGATCGCGCCGCCCTCGTCCCAGGCGATCCACCAGCGACCCCCCGCGTCGCGCGCGAGCGTCGCGCTCTCGATCGCGCGCGTGCGGACTCCGGAGCGGAAGCCGGCGAGGCGGCGCGCCAGGCCGCTCGGCTCCGGGCCCTCCGGTGCGGCGACCGGCCACAGGATCGGAGTCCCGCGAGCCACATAGCGATCGGAAGCGGGATCGAAGGCGAGTTGTGCGAAGGCGAGCGAGCGCGGCCCCACGAGCACGGCCCAGACCGCGTCGGCCTCGGACCAGACGTCCGCGAAGCCCGGCGCCTGCTCGAGCCAGGCGTCGAGCGCCGTCTCGCGCCGCCAGCCCGCGGACCCGCGCTCCCAGACCGAGCTGCCGCCCTCGACCGGCAGCCAGGCCCACCAGCGCCCGCGCGCGAACCAGAGCTTCGACTGCGGCTTCGTCTCGGTGGGATAGGCGAGGTCGAGCCGGAACGCCGCGCGCGCGCCCGCGCAGGTCGCGAAGGCCAGCAGCCCGAGGCCGGCAGCGAGAGCCGCAGCCAGCCCGATCCCGATCCGAACGCGCGCCGATCGCCCCCTCACCGGCGCGCGAGGGTACCGCGCGCGGCGCGCGCGCCGGCGCCGCGGAAGCGCGCCGGCGTCAGCGCTCCTCAGCGCTCGCGCGCGCCGCAGCGTCGACGAGCCACCGGACCCGCCCGCAGGCCGGCTGCACGAGCTGCGCCGGGTAGCGCTGCGGGTCGCGCGGGCCGTCGAGCACCGCGCGCAGCGCCGCGCGCTTCGAGGCGCCTGCGACGAGGAACGCGACCTCGCGCGCCGCGCAGAGCAGCGGCGGGCTGAAGCTCAGCCGCGTGGTCGCCTGCTCCGCGACCGGGTTCGCGACGACCCAGCGCCTGCGCTCGGCCAGCGCGGGCGTCCCCGGGAACAGGGACGCCGTGTGGGCGTCGCCGCCGAGACCGAGGTAGATCAGGTCGAATGCCGGGGGCGGGCCCTCGGCCGCGACGCCGAACTCGCGCGCGATCTCGAGCGCGTACTCGTCGGCGGCGCGCGCGAGGTCCGGCGCCTCGCCCCGCATGCGGTGCACCTGCCCGGGCGCGAGCGGCACGCGCGCGAGCAGCGCGCGCTGCGCCATTCCGTAGTTCGAATCCGCGTGGTCGGGCGCGACCGCGCGCTCGTCGCCGAAGAAGATCCGGACGCGCGACCAGTCGACGCGGCTGCGGCGCGGCTCGCAGGCGAGCAGCTCGAGCATGCGCCGCGGCGTCGAGCCGCCCGAGAGCGCGACGCGAAACGCGCCGCGCGCGGCGATCGCGCCCGCCGCGAGCTCGCAGGCGAGCTCCGCTCCGGCCGCGCTCACGGCCTCGGGATCGGCCAGCACGCGCACGAGCGCTGCGCCTGGCGCGCCCGCCGCCCTGGTCGGCGCCATCGCAGCCGCGCCTAGGGCTCGCGCCAGCGGCGGTTCGGGCCGTGGATCAGCTTCTCGGCCTCGACGGGGCCCCAGCTGCCCGCCTCGTACTCGGGCAGCCAGCGCGCATCGCTCTCCCGCCACGCCTCGAGGATCGGCATGATCCAGCTCCAGCTCGCCTCGACCGCGTCGCGGCGCATGTAGAGCGTCGCGTCGCCGGCCATCACGTCGAGCAGCAGGCGCTCGTAGGCCTCCGGCGAGGGGCGCTCGCGGAAGCCCTGGCGGTACTGGAAGTCCATCTCCACCGGGCGCAGCTCGACGCGCGAGCCCGGCACCTTGGCCTGGATGCCGAGCGCGAAGCCCTCGTTCGGCTGGAGTCGCATGCGCAGCACGTTCGGCTCGATCGGCGCGTCGCGATCCGCGTTGAAGAGCTCGTGCGGCACGTCCTTGAACTGCACCGCGATCTCGGAGGCGCGGCGCGGCAGGCGCTTGCCCGTGCGCAGGTAGAAGGGCACGCCCGCCCAGCGCCAGTTGTCGATGTGCACGTGCAGCGCGACGAAGGTCTCGGTGACCGAATCGCGCCGCACGTTGTGCTCCTGGCGGTAGCCCGGCACCGCGACGCCTTCGTGGAAGCCCGCTGCGTACTGCGCGCGCACGCTGCAGCGCTGCACGGCTTCGCGGCTCATCGGGCGCAGGCAGTGCAGCACCGCGAGCTTGTGGTCGCGCACGACGTCGGCGTCGAAGGACCAGGGCGGCTCCATCGCGACGAGCGAGAGCAGCTGCAGGATGTGGTTCTGCACCATGTCGCGCAGCGCGCCGGCCTCTTCGTAGTAGCCCGCGCGGGTGCCGACACCCTCGTCCTCGGCCACGGTCAGCTGCACGTGGTCGATGTACTTCTGGTTCCAGAGCGGCTCGAAGATCGAGTTGCCGAAGCGCAGCACGAGGAGGTTCTGCACCGTCTCCTTGCCGAGGTAGTGGTCGATGCGGAAGATCTGCGACTCGTGGAACACGCAGGCGAGCGTCTCGTTGACCTCGCGCGCGCTCTCGAGGTCGCGGCCGACCGGCTTCTCGACGATGATGCGCGTGAAGCTCGGCGCGTCTGGCGGAGCCACGAGGCCCGCGTTGCGCAGCTGCTCCACGCAGCCCGCGAAGCTCGACGGCGGGATCGAGAGGTAGAAGACGCGGTTCCCCGGGATGCCGATCTCGGGCTCGATCTCCTCGAGGTGCGCGCGCAGCCCGCGGTAGCTCTCCGGATCGTCGAGATCGCCGCGATGGTAGAAGACGCACTTCTCGAACTCGCGCCAGCGACCGCCGTCGACGTCGCGGCGCGAGAACTTCTGGATGCCCTCGCGCGCGAAGGCGCGGAAGGCGTCGTCCGAGAGCTCGCGACGCCCCACGCCCACCACCGCGAAGCGCTCGGGCAGGACCCCGTCGAGCGCGAGGTTGTAGAGCGCCGGGAGCAGCTTGCGCCGGGCGAGATCGCCGCTCCCGCCGAAGATCACGAGCGTGCAGGACTGCGGGAGCAGAGACCTGGCCATCTACTTCCTCTCCACGTGACCGCCGAAGCCGCGGCGCATCGCCGAGAGTACCTTCTCCGCGAAGGTGTGGTCCTGGCGCGAGCGGAAGCGCGTGTAGAGCGAGGCCGTGAGCACGTCGGCCGGAGTCGCGGACTCGACCGCCGCCTGCACCGTCCAGCGCCCCTCGCCGGAATCCTGCACGCTGCCCTCGAACTCCTCGAGGTCGGGGCTGCCCGCCAGCGCCGCGGCCGTGAGGTCGAGCAGCCACGAGCCGACCACGCTTCCGCGCCGCCAGAGCTCGGCGATGTCCGCGAGATCGAAGCCGAAGCGCAGCTCCGGCGCGACCCGCCGCGTTCCCTGCGCCTGCAGGATGTCGAAGCCCTCGGCGTAGGCCTGCATCATCCCGTACTCGATTCCGTTGTGGATCATCTTGACGAAGTGGCCGGCGCCGGGAGGGCCGCAGAGCAGGTAGCCCTGCTCCGCGGTGCCGTTCAGGCGCTCGCGCCCCGGCGAGGGCGCGACCCCGCCGCGGCCCGGTGCGAGCGTCTTGAAGACCGGATCGAGGCGCGAGGCGACCTCGTGCTCCGCGCCGATCATCAGGCAGTAGCCGCGCTCGAGACCGAAGACGCCGCCGCTCGTGCCGACGTCCGCGTAGTGGATGCCGCGGGCCGCGAGCTCGCGCGCGCGGCGCAGGTCGTCCTTGTAGAAGGAGTTGCCGCCGTCGATCGCGATGTCGTCCGGCTCGAGCAGCGCGGCGAGCTGCTGGAGCGTGCGCTCGGTCGCGTCGCCCGCGGGCAGCATGACCCAGACCGCGCGCGGCGCGGCGAGCCTCGCGACGAGGTCCTCGATCGAGTCGGCGCCGGTCGCGCCTTCGTCGGCGAGCGCGCCGACCGCCTCGGCGTCGAGGTCGAAGACGACGCATTCGTGCCCGCTGCGCAGCAGGCGCCGCGCCATGTTCCCGCCCATGCGACCGAGTCCGATCATGCCTAGCTGCACCGCGCTTCTCCTGGTCCTAGCGACCCTGGCCTTCGACCTGCTGCTTCGCCACCTCGGCGACGCGGTCCGGCGTGAAGCCGAACTCGCGCTGCAGCACCGCGAGCGGGGCCGACGCTCCGAAGGTCTTCATGCCGATGCAGGCGCCGCCCCGTCCGACGTAGCGCTCCCAGCCGAGCGTGGATGCGAGCTCCACCGAGACGCGCGCCGTGATCTCCGGCGGCAGCACCGCGTCGCGGTAGCGCGCGTCCTGCCGCTCGAAGAGCTCCCAGGAGGGCATGCTCACGACCCGCGCCGCGATCCCCTCCCCGGCGAGCAGCTTTGCCGCCTCGAGACACAGGCAGACCTCGCTGCCCGTGCCGATCAGGATCACGTCGGGATCGGCGTCCTCCGCGTCGAGCAGCACGTAGGCGCCGCGCGCGAGGCCCGCGGCGGGCGCGAGCTCGCCGCGGTCGAGCGTCGGCAGCGCCTGGCGCGAGAGCACGAGCGCGGCCGGCTCGCGCGGCTGCGACAGGATCACGCGCCAGGCCTCCGCGACCTCGTTCGCGTCGCAGGGGCGCAGCGTGACGAGGCCCGGGATCGCGCGCAGCGAGGCCAGCTGCTCGATCGGCTGGTGCGTGGGCCCGTCCTCGCCGACGCCGATCGAGTCGTGCGTGAAGACGTGGACGACCGGCAGCTCCATCAGCGCCGAGAGGCGCAGCGCGGGCCGCGCGTAGTCGGAGAAGATCAGGAAGCCCGAGCCGAAGGGCAAGAGCTTCGAGAGCGCCATCCCGTTCAGGACCGCGCCCATCGCGTGCTCGCGCACGCCGAAGTGGAGGTTGCGGCCCGCGGGCGTCCTCGCGCCGAAGTCGCCTGCGCCGTCGAAGGTCAGCCGCGTCCTGGTCGAGGGCGCGAGGTCCGCCGAGCCGCCGAGCAGCCAGGGCACCCGCACCGCGACCGCGTTCAGCACCGCGGCCGACGCGTCGCGACCCGCGACGCCCCTCGCGTCCGGAGCGAAGCTCGGGATCTCCGCATCCCAGCCCTCGGGCAGCTCGCGGCGGTGCATGCGCAGGAGCTCGTCCGCGAGGCCCGGATGCGCCGCGCGATAGGCCTCGAAGCGCTGCATCCACGCGTCGCGCAGCGCGCGGCCGCGCGCCGCGATGCCGCTCGCGAAGTGCTCGCGCACCTCGGGCGGCACGCGGAAGAACTCGTCCTCGGGCCAGCCGTAGCTGCGCTTGGTGAGGCGGATCTCCTCTTCCCCGAGCGGCTCGCCGTGGGCCGCGCTGGTGTCCTGCTTGTTCGGCGAGCCGAAGGCGATGTGGCTGTCGACGATCAGGAGGGTCGGGCGGGCGCGCTCCGCGCGAAAGCCCGCGAAGGCGCGCGCGAGCCTCTCGACGTCGTTCGCATCGCCGACGCGCAGGACGTTCCAGCCGTAGGCGAGGAAGCGCGTCGCGACGTCTTCGCTGAAGGCCCAGTCGGTGTGGCCCTCGATCGTGATCTTGTTGTTGTCGTAGATCCAGCAGAGGTTCGAGAGCTCGAGGTGGCCGGCCAGCGAGGCGGCCTCCGCGGAGACGCCTTCCATCAGGCAGCCGTCGCCGCAGAGCGCGAAGACGTCGTAGCCGAAGAGCGCGAAGCCCGGGCGGTCGAAGTGCGCGCCGAGCCAGCGGGACGCGAGCGCCATGCCGACGCTCGTCGCGACGCCCTGGCCGAGCGGACCCGTGGTCGCCTCGACGCCCGAGGTCCAGCGGTACTCCGGGTGGCCCGGGCAGCGCGAGCCGAGCTGGCGGAAGCGCCGGATGTCGTCGAGCGAGACCGAGGGCCCGCCGGGCGTCTCGTAGACCGAGTTCACCGCGCGCACGCCGGTCAGGTGCAGCAGCGAGTAGAGCAGCATCGAGGCGTGTCCGGCCGAGAGCACGAAGCGGTCGCGGTTCGGCCAGATCGGGTCCGCGGGGTCGAAGCGCAGGAAGTGCTGCCAGAGCGTGTAGACGACCGGCGCGAGCGCCATCGCGGTGCCCGGATGGCCCGAGCGCGCGGCCTCGACCGCGTCGATCGCGAGCGTTCGGATCGTGTCGATCGCGAGCCGCTCGATCGGCCTGGCGGCCTCGCTCGCCGCGATCGCTCGCCTGGCGGGGTCGCTCGTCTGCATCCGTCCTCCCCTGCGCGGCCTGCGGCCGCGCGATCGCCCGCTCCCGTCTCGCGCGCGGCTAGAGCGAGAGCTCGACGATCTCGCGCAGCTCCTGCAGCCCGCGCAGCGCATCGCCGCCGAGGTCGATGCGCAGCGCGCGGCGCCCGCGCTCGCCGAGCACCGCGAGATCGCCCGCCGCCTGGGCGGCGAGCAGCACGCCGAGGCTCGCGCGCTGGCCCGGAACCGGCAGGTCCTGCGCGGGCTCCGCGGTGAGCTGCAGGAAGACACCGCTGTCGGGTCCGCCCTTGTGCAGCTGACCGGTCGAGTGCAGGAAGCGCGGTCCGAAGCCGAGCGTCGTCGCGACGCGCTTCGCGTCGCGCAGCGCGAGCCGGATGCGGTCGAGCTCGGCCTGGATCGGCGCCGACATCGGCAGGTAGGCCTGCAGCGCGAGATAGTCGCCCGGCTCGAGGCGCGCGATCTGCGCGGCGATCCAGCACGCGACGCCCGGCGCACCCGCGACCGCGCGCAGCCTCTCGGCGTTCTTCGGGTCGGCGTAGAGCGAGAGGCTGCCCTCGTGCGCGAGCGCGACCGCAGAGGGCAGCTCGCCGCGAGCCTCGTAGGCGGACAGCAGCGCGCGCGTCGCGAGCTTCGCGGCCTCGACGTCGGGCTGATCGAAGGGGTTCACGCCCAGCAGCGAGCCCGCGACCGCGGTCGCGATCTCCCAGCGGAAGAAGGCCTGGCCGAGATCCAGCGCCGAGTCGATCGCGCAGCGCACGACCGGGTGCCCGGCGGCCGCGAGCGCCGCGACCGCGGCGTCGAGCTCGGGCGCGCGATCGCTCTCGAGGCAGGCGTGGATGAAGAGGCGGTCGCCCCCGTAGCTCTCGGGAGGTCCCACGGGCTCGCCCGCGACCGGGATCAGCCCCTTGCCGAGCTTGCCCGTAGACTCGGCGAGCAGCTGCTCGAGCCAGAGGCCGAAGGCCGCGAGCCCGGGCGTCGCGAGCAGCGTGACCTTGTCGCGACCCGCGCGCGCGGCACAGGCGAGGATGGCCCCGAGGCGCACGCCGGGATTCACCTCGGGCGGCACGCAGGAAGCGCAGGAGTGGCTCATCACGAGCGCGCGCTCGAGGAAGTCCGCGACGTCGACGCCCTGCAGCGCGGCCGGCAGCATCCCGAAGTTCGAGAGCACCGAGAAGCGGCCGCCGATCGCGGGCACGCCGTGGAAGATGCGCGCGAAGCCCTCGCGCACCGCGAGCGCGTGCAGCGGCGAGCCCGGATCCGTGACCGCCGCGAAGCGCGAGCCGGCCTGCTCGGGCGCGAGCGCGCGCTCGACGCTGCCGCGGAAATGCCGGTAGAGGGCGGTCGACTCGGCGGTCGTGCCGGACTTCGACGACACCAGGAAGAAGCTGTGCCGCGGCGAGAGCTGCGCCTCGACCGCGCGCACCTGATCGGGCGCCACGGAGTCGAGCACGATCAGCTCGGGGAAGCCCGCGCGCGCGCCGAGGCTCTTCGCGATCACCTCGGGGCCCAGCGACGAGCCGCCCATTCCGAGCAGCACCACGTGGCGGATGCCTTCGCCGCGCAGGCGCTGCGCGAAGTGCTCGAGCTCGGGCAGCGATTCCTGCAGCGACTCGGGCACGTGCAGCCATCCGAGCCAGCGCTCTTCGCCGGCGCCCGTCCAGAGCGACGCGTCGCCGCGCCAGAGCCGGCGCACGCGGGCATCGCGGCGCCACGCCCGGAGCTCGGCCGCGACGGCCGGCTCGAGTCCATTCAGCTGCTCGCGTTGGGATGCGAACTCCGCGCCGAGCCCCACCGCGCGCCGCTTTTCGACCGCGGCGAGCAGCTTGTCGAAGGCGTCGACGAAGCCCTGCACGCCCTGGCCGAGCAGATCGCTCGCGACCGCATCGAGGTCGATCCCGGCGCGGCCGAGATCCAGCAGCTGGCGGCGCGCCCGGACCACCTTCGCGTCGGCGTCCTCGTTCAGGACCGCGCGCGCGGTGCCCCCGTCTCGGAAGGCCTGGTAGGTCTCGGCCGGGACGGTGTTGACGGTGTCCGCGCCGATCAGCTCGTCGACGTAGCGCGTCTTCGCGTAGCGGGGATTCTTCGTGCCCGTGCTCGCCCAGAGCAGTCGCTGCGGCTGCGCGCCGCGCGCGGCGAGCGCCTGCCAGCGCGGCGTCGCGATCAGCTTGCGGAAGTGGTCGTAGGCGAGGCGCGCATTCGCGATCGCGATCTGCCCGAGCAGCGACTCGAGCAGCGCGCGCCGCTCGGGGTCCCTCTCGGAGTCGAGCGCCTGACCGAGGCGCTGGTCCACTGCGCTGTCGATGCGGCTCACGAAGAAGCTCGCGACGCTCGCGACGCGCGAGAGGTCGAGGCCGCGCGCCGCGCGCTCCTCGAGCCCGGAGAGCCAGGCCTTCGCGACCTCCTCGTAGGCGCTGCGCGCGAAGAGCAGCGTCACGTTGACCGGAATCCCCTCCGCGATCAGCCGCTGCAGGGCGGGCAGGCCGGCGGGCGTGGCCGGCACCTTGATCATCGCGTTCGGGCGCGCGATCGCGGCGTGGAGGCGCCGCGCCTCGGCCAGCGTGCCCTCGGTGTCGTGCGCGAGGTAGGGCGAGACCTCGAGCGAGACATAGCCGTCGCGTCCGGCGCTCGCGTCCCAGATCCCGCGCAAGAGGTCGGCCGCGGCCTGGATGTCCTCGATCGCGAGGCGCTCGTAGAGATCCACCGCGGTGTCGGCGCCCGCGTCCATCGCGGCGCGCAGCGCGTCGTCGTAGTCGTGGCTTCCCGCGATCGCCTTCTCGAAGATCGCGGGATTCGACGTGACCCCGCGAATGCCGCCGGCGACCACGAGCTCGCGCAGCTCCCCGGACGCGAGCAGGCCGCGCCGGATGTTGTCGTACCAGAGACTCTGGCCGAGCTCCTGCACCCGAGCTGCGGGGTGTCTCATGCTGCCTGCCGCCCTTCTGCGCGTTCGCGCAGTCCCCCTTAGCGGCAGAACCCCGCCGCAAACCGAGCCAAATCAGGCGGGGACGGTCTTCACGAGTTGGGGATTCTTTGATTCTTCCCCATGGGGAAGAATCAAAGAATCCCCAACTCGTGAAGACCGTCCCCTCTCCCCGGCCGGTTGCCGGGGTGGCTTCAGGGCTTGTCTCTTTCGTTTTCGTCGAGGTTCAGCTGGATGCCCCGGCTGCTCAAGAGCTTCTCGAAGTCGCCGCGATCGACGGCCTTGCTCCAAGCCTCGAGCGGCTCGCTGATCTTCGCGTCGACGAGCCTCACGAGCGAGTCGTTGAGCGTGACCATTCCGAGCTTCTTGCCGGTCTGCATGATCGAGCCGATCTGGAAGGTCTTGCCCTCGCGGATCAGGTTGCTGACGGCCGCGTTCACGATCAGCACCTCGAGCGCTGCCGCGCGGCCACCGCCGACCTTCTTGCAGAGGGTCTGCGCGATCACGCCCTTGAGCGAGCTCGAGAGCATCGTGCGCACCTGCGACTGCCGATCGGTCGGAAACTGGTCGATCATGCGGTCGACGGTCGATCCGGCCGTGTTCGTGTGCAGCGTGCCGAAGACGAGGTGGCCGGTCTCGGCCGTCTCGATCGCGATCTCGACGGTCTCGAGATCGCGCATCTCCCCGACGAGCACGATGTCGGGATCCTCGCGCAGCGCCGCGCGCAGCGCGGCCTTGAAGCCGCCCGTGTGGGTGCGGACCTCGCGCTGATTGATCAGGCACTTCTTGTTCTCGTGCACGAACTCGATCGGGTCCTCGATCGTGATGATGTGCGCGCTGCGGTTGCGGTTGATGTAGTCGATCATCGCGGCGAGCGTGGTCGACTTGCCCGAGCCCGTGGGACCCGTCACGACCACGAGGCCCTTGTTGAGGTGGCATAGCCTCAGGATGTGCTGCGAGAGCCCGAGCTTCTCGGCGGTCAGGATGTCGTTGGGGATCACGCGAAACACGCCGCCCATGCCCTTGCGGTCCATGAACAGGTTGCAGCGGAAACGCCCGAGTCCCGGGAGCTCGTAGGAGAAGTCGCTGTCGCGGCGCTCCTCGAACTCCGCGCGCCGCGCGGAGGGCGTGATCGAGAAGAGCATCTCGCGCACGACCTCGGGGGCGAGCGGAAGCTGGCTCGAGAGCAGCGTCATGCCGCCGTCCTTGCGGAAGAGCGGCGGGCAGCGGCTCGAGAGATGCAGATCCGAGCAGCCCTCGCGCACCATCTCCTGGAAGAGCGCGTCCATCGCCGCGGTCGCGGGACCGGGAATGACGCAGTCGAGGCCGTTCCCGCTCGCGCTCGCGGGCCCGGCCAGGGCCGCTGCCGCCGCGACCGGCGCCGCGGCCGAGGCCCGGGCAGCCGGCGGCGCGGCCTTCGCGGCCGGAGCCGGAGCCGCAGCCGGCGCCGAGGCCGCGGGAGGGGCGCTGCGCGCCGGGGCCGCGCCGCCCGCCCCGGGCGCCACCTCGACCTCGAGCGATTCGCCGCGCCGCTCTAGCGAGACGACGAAGCTCCCGACCGCGAGCACGTGGCTGAAGCGGTGGCTGCCGTCCTGGCCGAGCTCCGCGGCGAGCTCGGCCGGAGCGATCTCCGCGACGTACTCGTCGAGCAGCTTCCGGCTCATCAGGGAGGACGTGATCGGCCGCGCCTCGCTGCCGAAGACGAGCGCACCGGGCTTGCCCGCCTCGAGCCGCAGCCGGTCGGCGCCGCGCTGCGAGATGGCCTCGATGAAACGATCGATGCGCGCCATGCAGGGCTCCCGGAAGCTCGGCTCAGCGCAGCACGACGTTCGCGATCCGCTGTTTGTTGACCAGCGAAAGGCGACCGCCGTGGCGGAGCGGGATGAAGGGTTCGGCGGAGTTCAGGAAGTCGAGCACGCGGGAGCTCGCCTCGGGCAGCTGGTAGCGCGTGATCCCTTCGAGCGTCGTGCCGTCGTCGAGGACGATCCGCAGCGGCACTTCGATGTCGAGATCCGCCGCGACCGGATCGAAACCGCCGAGCAGCTCGCCGACGTCCTCTTCCTTGCCGAGCGTGACCAGCGCGATGCTCGAGCGGCGCACGAAGCCGATCGCGCCGTCGAGGGTCTGCACCGCGAGGAACTCGCAGCCTCCGTTCAAGACGTCGTCGGCGCGTTCGGGGCCGAGCCGGTGCTCGGCGTACTCGGCCAGGAAGAGCAGGAAGCGCTCGACCCGGCCCGGCGCGAACTGGATCTCGACCTGCGTCTTGTACTTCGGGACGCGGTAGCGCTCCGACACGCCGGAGTCTCCTCTCGGACACGCGGGGGGCTGTCCCGGCTGGCGCTCCTCGCGGCCGCCGCCATCGGGCTCGGAAGTCCCGCGTCCTATCGGAAGCCCGTGCGCAGGTCTGAAGCGCGCCCTCGGAGGGCGCGCGGCTGCTCCCGGCCGCGGCTAGAAGAGCGGCTCGCTCGTCTGCGACTGCGGAACGAGGTAGTAGGTCCCCGGGAAGGGCGGCTCGGCATCCTTCACGGCGTCGAGATAGCGGCGCACGAGATCGCCCGTGCGCGTCTTCCGGAAGTACCAGCTCTCGGAGGCGCGCGCGGCGGGCACGTGATCCGAGAGACCGAGCGCCGCCTCCTCGTAGTAGGCGCGGATGTCCATCAGGAGCGTCGCCGGATCGCCGCCCGGGTACTCGACCTCGTTCCAGGGCGTGCCCGCGACCACGCGCGCGAAGGGCCGGATCGCGTCGGGGATGGCGTCGGCAGCGACGACCCGGCCGACCTGGGTCGTCCCGATGCGCGCGACGCCGCGCTCGTAGGCGGCCCGCAGACCGCGCGCTTCGGCGACCGCGGCCGGCTCGTGCGGATCGAGGCGCGGCGGGATCGGGCACACGAGGGGCTCGTCGGCCGCATCCTCGATCACCTCGGGGTAGGTCTCGATCCAGGGCCCCTCGCCGCGCGGCAGGAGCGCGAACGCGGCGTCGAGCACGCGGCGCTGGAAGCCGGGATCGAGCGGTCTGCCGAGCGGGCGGCCGAGCGGGAACTCGCAGTAGAGACCGCGCGGCGGACCGATCCGCTCGGCCTGCTGCCGGTTCGAGAGCAGCGCGACGGTCGCGATTCCGGAGGCCTCGAGCGCGCGGGCGAGCGTACTCACGGTACGCGTGCACATCGGTCAGACGGGGGTGAGGAGCGCCACCTCGACGCCGTCCCGCGCGAGCTCCGCGGCGAGCCTCGGACCCGTGTCGAGCAGGAAGGTCGAGAGCTCGAAGGTCGAGCCGAGGAAGGACGCGTGGCGCGGCGCGACCCGCCCGATCGCGCCCTCCGCCTCCATCTCGGCGAGCCGATCGATCGGGTAGACGACGTTGCGGTCGAGCGCGAAGCCCGAGCGGTCGAAGTTCGCGCTGTTGTGCGCGAGCAGCAGGCCGCGCGCAGCGCGCTCGAAGAGGCGGTATTCGTGCGTCTGGTCCGCCCAGGGCTCGCCCGGCGGCGCGAGCGCGGCCGTGGTGACGATCGCGACCGTCGCCTGCGCGAGCGGCGGCGCCTGCACCAGTTCGACCGGCGGAAAATCGATGCCCGGCGGGATCGCTCCGACCCGCGCCCGCAGCTCGGAATCTGCGCTCATCGCGTCTCCTCCCTGCGGCGATCGGCCCGGCTCAGAGCCCGTAGAGCGCGACCGCGTTGCCGCAGACGACGGCCTGCCTCTGCTCCGGTGTCATGCCGCGCGTCACGTCCTCGGCGATCTCGCGCGAGCGCGGGTAGGTCCCGTCGCCGTGCGGGAAGTCCGTCGCCCACATCACGCGCTCGAGGTTCAGCGCATCGACCACGTGCCGGACGCTCCAGTCGTCCTGGAAGGTCGCGTAGACGTTCTCGCGGACGTACTCGCTCGGCCGGCGCTGGATCGCGCCGACCTCGAGCGACCAGCGATGGCGCTCCCAGGCGTGGTCGAGCCGGAAGCAGAAGTGCGGGAGCCAGCCCGCGTCGTTCTCGACCATCACGACGCGCAGCTCGGGATGGCGGTCGAAGACGCCGCCGAAGACCAGCAGCATGACGATGTTCTGGTTGCCGCGGATCGTGACGATCTGCTGGATCAGCTTCGGGCCGCGCACCGCCATGCCGTAGCTCTCGCGGCCCGTGAGGATGTGGAAGCTGACCGGGAGGCCGAGGCCGATTGCTGCCTCCCAGACCGGGTCGTAGCTCGGATCGTCGTAGTCGGCGAAGGCCGGGTCGCCGCAGAGCATCACGCCGCGAAAGCCCATGCGCGCGATCGCCTCGAGCTCGCGCACGCCGGCCTCGGGAGTGGGAAGCGCGGCCATCCCGATGCCGATCAGCCGATTCGGATCCGCCGCGCAGAACTGCGCGAGCCAGCGGTTGTAGGCCTCGAAGCAGGCCTTGCGGTAGGCGACGTCGGGGTGCAGGCAGAGCACCATCCCGACGCTCGGGTAGAGCACCTCGCCGCGGATCTGCTCCTCGTCCTGGATCGCGAGGCGCGCCTTCGGCTCGTGCGCCGCGGGATGCAGCTCCGCCCAGCGCCGCGGGCGGCCCCACTGCTCGTAGGGGATCCCGGCCCGGCAGAGCGCGCCCGCCGGAACCGCGAAATCCATGCCCGGGACGCGCATCAGGGCTCCCTGCTCGGGATCGTCGACCGCCCGCGGGCGCCGATCGCGGAAGCGCGGATCGATCTCGGCGAAGCAGTCCTCGGTCTCGACCACGTGGGAGTCGGCGGAGAAGAGAGCCTGCATCGGGACCTCCGGCACGTGGCGCAGCGGGAGACCACTGTACGCCATCTCTAGGAGCTAGGGGGGCGCAGCCACGATCCGCTCGAGCGGCTCGCCCGCGGCGTAGCGCGCGAGGTTCTCGGCGAAGAGCTCGAGCACGCGCCGCGTGTATGCCTCGCCCGAGACGGCGCTATGCGGAGACAGGTAGAGATTCGGAGCCTCCCAGAGCGGGTCCTCCGGCGGCAGCGGCTCGCGCTGCGTCACGTCGAGGATCGCGGCGCCGAGCCGGCCGCTGCGCAGCGCCTCGGCGAGCGCCGCCTCGTCGACGAGGCTCCCGCGCGCGACGTTGCAGAGCACCGCGCCCGGGCGCATCGCGCGGAGCGCCTCGGCGTCGAGCAGGCCGCGCGTATCGGCTGCGTCGGGCACGGCCAGCACCACGGCGTCGCAGCGCGCGAGGAGGCCGAGCAGTTCGCGGCGCGCGGGGCCCACGAGCTCGTCGACCGGCTCGTCGCCGCGCGCAGGGCTGCGCCGGCTCGCCAGGACGCGCATGCCGAGCGCCCGCGCGCGCAGGGCGAGCGCGCTTCCGATCGCGCCGAGGCCGACGATTCCGAGCGTCGCGCCCGCGAGCAGGCGCGTCTCGACGCGCCGCATCCGCCGCGCGCGCTGCATCGCCTCGATCTCGCGCGTGCACTTCCAGACCTCGAGCAACCGCGCGAGCGCGAACTCGGCGATCGACGGGGCGCCTGCGCCCGCCGCGCTCGCGAGCGCGATGCCGCGCCGCGCGAGATCGCGCAGGTCGAAGTGCTCGACGCCCGAGCTGTAGGCCTGCACGAAGCGCAGCCGCGCTGCGGCTGCGACGAGCTCCGGCGGCAGGTCGAGCGCGAGCAGCGCCTCGCTGCGCGCGTAGGCGGAGCGCAGTCCGTCGTCGAGCGGCGGCGCGGCCGCGCGCAGTGCCTCGGGCGGCGGCGGCGCGCGGCGGGCCCTGCGCAGCGCGAGCGTCTCCTTGTAGGGCGCGCAGACGAGCTCGACCGGACGCGCGAGCGCGGACGTGAGCTCGCGCAACAGGCCGAGATCGAGCTCGGGCGGCGCGGGATGGCTCACACAGACGACGAGCGGAGCGCGCGAGCTCGCCACGGCGCAGGCGCTCCCGCGCGCTCAGCCGGCCGTCGGGCTCGGCAGCGCGAGGCTCGCGTCGAGCTCGTCGAGCGAGCGAGCCCCGCAGAGCGCCATCGCGCGCTCGAGCTCGCTGCGGAGTCCGCCGAGCACGCGCGCGACGCCCGCCGCGCCGCCCGTCGCGAGGCCCCACATCACGGGCCGGCCCACGAGCACGCCGCGCGCGCCGAGCGCGAGCGCGCGCAGCGCGTGGCTGCCGCGGCAGATGCCGCCGTCGACGTAGACCTCCGCGCGCGAGCCGAGCGCGGCCACGACCTCGGGCAGCGCGTCGGCGCTCGCGAGCGCGCCGTCGAGCTGGCGCCCGCCGTGGTTCGAGACGATCACGCCCGCGGCGCCGGCTTCGACGCAGGCCAGCGCGTCGTCCCCGCGCAGGATCCCCTTCACGATCACCGGCACGCCGAAGCGCGCGCGGAAGCGCGCGATGTCCTCGAACACGAGCCCGGCGTCGAAGATCTCCGAGGGGTCGGCGACCTCGCCGTCCGAGCGGCTGTCGAAGACCCAGCGATTGCGGCGGTCGCGCCGGCGGTCGCCCTGGCGCGCGACGTCGACCGTGAGCACGAGCGCGCGGTAGCCCTCGGCGAGTGCCCTCTCGACGACGCGATCGGTGGCGGCGCGGTCGCGCAGCACGTAGACCTGCAGCCACCTGGGGGCCGCGCTCGCGACGCGCCCGACCTCGACCGCCGAGCTCGAGCCGAACACGCCCATCACCATCGGCGCGCCGGCCAGCGCCGCGCCGCGCGCGGTCGCGAGCGCGCCGTCGGCGTGCGCGGCGTGCTGCATCGCCATCGGCGCGACGCCGATCGGGCTCGCCGCCTCGGCGCCGAGCCAGCGCGCGCGCGTCGAGACCTGCGTCACGTCGCGCAGCATGCGCGGTCGCAGCCGGATGCGCTCCCAGGCCGCGCGGTTGTCGGCGAGCGTGGCCTCGACCTCGGCGCCGCCCGCGACGTAGTCGTAGAAGCCGGGCTCGAGCAGCGCGCGCGCTTCCGCCTCGAGCGCGTCGAGATCGAGGAACGCCTCCGCTTCGCGCGCGGTCGGAGACGCGGCCACGGCGTCGCTCTCGGCTGCGGGGCTCATGCGCCGCTCCTCGCGCTCGGTGCTCCCGGGGCGCCGCCGCGATGATACCCAGAGGATCCGGTGGAGTGGCCGGCGATCGGCGAGCGCGGGATGCCGCGCTCGCGGCATCCCGGGATCGCGCAGCGGCTCCCACGGGGAGAAACCCGCCCCCACGCGACGCATCGCCGCGAGCTCCGCTTGGAGTCGCGCCGCGCGCATGGTACTTCCCGGAGGCGAACGGGGGGCCTCAGGGGGATCCCGATGTCCACGTCTCCGCCGACGCGCGCCGCGCTGCTGGCCGTGTCCCTCGCAACCGCGTGCATGTTCTCGCCGGCCAACGAGACGGCGCTGCGCAGCACTGCTGCGCGCGTCGAGTTCCGCGGCGTCTCGCTCGCGCCGCGCGCGGCGATCCGCATCGACGCGGCCGCCGCGCCCGGCGGGCCCTTCGCGCAGATCGCGACCGCGCAGGCGAGCGGCGTGCCGAGCGTGATCGGCGGCGCCGTGCTCTACGAGTTCTCGGTGTCGGTCGCGGTTCCCGCCGCGCGCTGGGCGCAGACCTGCGCGGGCAGCGAGACCTTCGTGCGCGCGCGCGGCGGCAACCTCGTCTTCACGACCTACGACAGCGCAGCGCTCGCGGGAGTCTCGGGCGAGGACTGCATCGACGCAGCGATCGCCGACGGCTTGGGCTTCGTCTCCGCCGCCAGCGGCTGCCGCTCGGACTACGGCGCGCCGGTGCGCCTCTCGGCGCCGCAGAATCCGCTCTCGTCGAGCGTGCTCGCGCGCGACCTGCGCATCGTGAACCCGCTGCAGGCCGAGGACTACGCGTGCCTCAGTGCGGTGACCGGCGACCTCGCGATCGCGGATCCCTCCAACAGCGATCTCGCGTTTCCGGAACTCGGCTCCGTCGGCGGCGATCTCGAGGTCCGCTATCCGCGCGCGCAGGGCGACGTCGAGTCGCGCGCGGTCGACCTGCCCGAGCTCGCCTCGGTCGGCGGGCACCTGCGGCTCGAGAGCCTGCGCCCTCCCGGCCCGAATCCGGGCGGGCCGCTCGCGATCGACTTCGGACTGCCCGCGCTGACCCAGATCGGCGGCGCGCTCGAGATCGAGTTCGAGGGCGCCGGTGCGGGCTTCGACTCGCTCGCGGGTCTGCCCGCGCTCGCGGCGCATGCGGGCGACCTGATTCTGCGCAACCGCTTCAACCTCGACACCTCCTACGGAGCGCTGCTGCCGGCGCTCGCGGAGGTCGGCGGCAGCGCGGAGATCCGGCTCGGGCTCACCTGCGTCGGCGCGCTGCGCGCGCTCGAGAGCGTGGCGGGCGATCTCTCGCTCGAGGTGGGAACGATCGTGGACGCGCCGAACGACCTCGCTGCGCTCGCGGCGATCGGCGGCGACGCGATGCTGCAGATCGGGGTTCCGACCGGCGGCGAGCTCCCGGGGCTCGTGAGCGTCGGGGGCTCGCTCGCGCTGCGCTACGGCTCACCGCTGCAGGCAGCGCCCTACCTCGCGCAGTTCGGGAGCGTCGCGGCGGAGCTCGGGCTCAGCGACTCCTTCGCCGTGCCGGGCGAGGCGCCGCTCCTGGTCGGAAGCCTCGCGCTCGATGCGAATCCCGGCCTCGTCGATCTCGCCGCACAGCTCGCGCACGTGTCGGTCGCGCCGACCGGCGCGATCTCGATCACGGACAATCCGAACATCAGCGACTGCGACGCGCAGGACTGGGCGGACGCGCTGCCGGGCCACACCGGTCCCGTCGCGATCTCCGGCAACGCAGCGTGCTGAGGGCTCGCGCGCGGCGGAGCGCGCGCTAGAAGCCCTTGCGGCCGGTCAGGTACGCGGCCTTTCCGATCTCGACGCCGTTGTGTCGCAGGATCGCGTAGGCCGTGGTGGTGTGGAAGTAGAAGTTGGGCAGCGCGAAGTTCAGCAGATAATCCTGCCCCTCGAACTCGAACTCGCGCTGCCCCGCCTTCATGCGCACCACGCGCTGCTCCGAGCCGTCGATCTGCGCGGGCTCGAAGCTCGCGAGGTAGGCCTGGGTCTTCTCGATCCTGGCCACGAGCTCCGCGAAGGTCGCCTCCTTGTCCTCGAAGGGCGGCGGCTCGACGCCGGCGAGGCGCGCGGGCGCGCCCTTCGCGTGGTCGCTCGCGACCTGCACCTGGCGCGTCAGGTCGAACATGTCGGGCGCGAGCCGCGCGCGCAGCAGCACCTGCGGGTCGAACTTGCGCGCGAGCGCCGACGCCTCCGCCTTCTCGAGGATGAACTCCAGATTCGCCAGCATGCGCTGGAACACCGGAACCGAGGCCTGGTACATCGAAATCGCCATCGCGCTCTCCCTCGCTAGTCGTGGACCGCCGGAATCACCTCCGCGATCAGCCGCTCGAGCTGATCGCGGAAGTCCGGCTCGCCCTGCGCCAGCGGGCGCAGGACGAACTTCGAGATGCCCGCGGCGCGGTACTCGGCGATGCGCGCGCAGATCTCGGCCGCGTCGCCGACGCCGAAGAACGCGCGCGGATCGAGGTCGGGCTGGAAGCGGCCGAGCCCGCGCGCGAGCGCGTCGACGGCCGGGTGGCTCCAGTCCCCGAAGCGGTAGAAGAGGCCCGCGCCGAAGTGGTCCGGGTCGATCGGCCGGCCCGCATGCGCGGCCGCCGCGCGGATCGCTGCGACGACGGGGGCGACCTGCGCGGCGGTCTGGATGCCCGCGACCCAGCCCGTGCCGAAGCGCGCGGTGCGGCGGACCGCGGCGGGGCTGCTGCCGCCGATCCAGAGCGGCAGCGGGCGCTGCACCGGCAGCGGCGCGATGCGCGCGCCCCGGTAGCGGTAGAACTCGCCGCTGAAGTCGACGCTCTCGCCGCGCCAGAGTCCGCTCATGATCGCGAGCGCCTCGTCGGTGCGGCGGCCGCGGCCCTTCGCGTCGTAGCCCGCCGCGCGCCACTCGGGAGACGCGTCGGGCCCGACGCCGAAGGCCGGCAGGAAGCGCCCGCCCGACAGGAAGTCGATCGTCGCGCACTCCTTCGCGAGCACGAGCGGATCGCGAAACGCCACGACCGCGACGTTCATGCCGAACTTGAGGCGCGAGGTCGCGCCCGCGAGCGCGGCCATCGCGCTCATGCACTCGAGCTGCGGATCGGCCGAGACGAGGCGATCGGACTGCCAGATCGAATCGACCGGACTCGCCTCGCAGCGCTCGACCATGCGCCAGAAGCCGCGCGCGTCGGCGAAGGGGAAGCCCGCGAGACCCACGCCGACGCGCACGCTCACCGCGTGAAGGCTCCGCGCAGCGCCGCGGTGGCCTCGCGCACCGCATCGCGCGCTTTCTCGATCTGCGCTCCCATGCCGAAGAAGCCGTGGATCATGCCCGGGTAGCGCGAGAGCTGGACGTCGTTGCCCGCGGCGCGCAGGCGCTCGGCGTAGGCCTCGCCCTCGTCGCGCAGCGGATCGTACTCGGCCGTGATCACGAGCGCCGGCGGCAGGCCCTCGAGGTTCTCCGCGCGCAGCGGCGACGCGTAGGGATTCGCGGCGTCCTCGGGCTTCGCGAGGTAGTGCTTCCAGAACCACTGCATCATCGAGGTCGAGAGGAAGTAGCCCTCGGCGTTCTCCTTGTAGGAGGGCGTGTCGAAGCTGCAGTCGGTCACCGGGTAGATCATGAGCTGGAAGCAGAGCGGCGGCGCGCCGCGATCGCGCGCCATCTGGGCGACCACCGCGGCGAAGCAGCCGCCGGCAGAGTCGCCGCCGATCGCGATCCGGCGCGCATCGATGCCGAGCTCGGCCGCATTCTCCGCGGTCCAAAGGGTCGCCGCATAGCAGTCCTCGGGACCGGCCGGGAAGGGGTGCTCGGGGGCGAGCCGATAGTCGACGGAGACGACCACGCAGTCCGCCTGCATGCAGAGCGTGCGGCAGCTGTCGTCGTGGGTGTCGAGACTGCAGAGCACGAAGCCGCCGCCGTGGTAGTAGACGAGTCCGGGCCGGCGCCCACCCGTCGCGGGCCAGTAGATCCGCAGCGGGATCGGGCCCGCGGGGCCCGGGATCCGGCGCTCCTCGACCCGCGCGACCTCGGGCTTGCGGGTCACCGGCTGGGCCGCGAAGCCCGAGCGCGCGACGGCCGGGTCCAGCGTCGTCCAGTCGACCGCCACGGCTGCCATTTCGTCGATCACGGCGCGGCACTGGGGATCCAGGGGCATGCTCCGCTCCTTCGCTCCGGTGGGGGCGTTGTGCCCCGTGCCGCGGCAGCATACTCCGCGCGCATCCGAAGCTGGTAAGGTGTCGAAGGCGCAGGGGGACGGGCCCTGCGCCGGGGGGCGCGTCCGTGTCGGACGATCGCAGGACCAAGGCCCAGCTGATCGAGGAGCTCGGCGCGCTGCGGGCCGAACTCGAGCGAGCCCGCAGCGCCGCCTTCGCCTCCGACCCGGCCCCGGTCCGCAGCGACGAAGACGCCGACCGCTACCGCACGCTGATCGAGAACGTGCGCGCGGTCGTGGTCGAGAGCCGCGACGGGATCATCCGTTATGTCTCGCCGAGCAGCACCGAGGTGCTCGGCCATGCGCCGGACGAGCTGGTCGGAAAGCGCCCGCGCGACCTGATCGACCTCAGCGCGAATCCGGACGAGATCGAGCAGATCCGCCGCGCGACGATCGCGACGGGCACCGCCGAAGGCATGATCCGCGCGCGCCACAAGGACGGCCGCTGGCTCTGGCTCGAGACCGCCATCCGGCGCTTCAAGACGGAGAGCGGCGAGTGCACCGCGATCCTGTGGCGCGACGCGACCGACCGCGTGAGCGCCCAGGAAGCGCTCGCGCGCAACGAAGAGCGCTATCGGCTGCTCTTCGAGATCGCCGGGTACATCGTCGCCGAGGTCGACGACGACGGGCGCCTGCTCTACGTCTCGCCCAACTTCGAGCAGGTCATGGGCTTCCCGCCGGAGCAGGTGATCGGCACGAACTTCGTGCTCCGGATGCACCCCGACGACGCGGAGGTGCGCGCCGAGAGCTTCTTGCGCAACGTCGCGGTCGACCAGCCGACGCTGATCGCCCCGCACCGGGTGCTCAGCGCCGACGGCAGCGAGCGCTGGATGGAGGGCGTCGCGGTCTGCTACGAGCGCACCGGTCACAAGCGCGTGCGCCTCGCGATGACGCGCGACATCACCGAACGCGTCGCGGCCGAGCAGCGGCGGCAGCACTTCGAGGAGCGGCTGCACCAGGCGCAGCGCCTCGAGGGCCTCGGCGTGATGGCCGGCGGCATCGCCCACGACTTCAACAACCTGTTGACCCCGATCCTCGGGGACACGAGCCTCGCGCTGCTCGACCTGCCGCCCAAGTCCCCGCTGCGCGATCGCCTGCAGCGCGTGCAGCGCGCGGCCCACCGCGCGGCCGCGCTCACGAACCAGATGCTCTCCTATGCGGGCGAGGACTCGCTGCAGGTCGAGGTCCTGAACCTCTCGCGGCTGGTGCGGGAGATCGCAGCGCTGCTCGAGACCGCGGCCGCGCGGCACGCGACGCTCGTCTACGAGCTCGCCTCGAACCTCCCGTCGATCGAGGCGGACTCCGCGCGGGTCTCCCAGGTGATCATGAACCTGATCACGAACGCCTCCGAGGCGCTCGAGGAGCACGGCGGGCGCGTCGCGCTGCGCACCGGCCATGCGCTGCTCGCGCGCGGAGATCTCGACGCGCTGATCCTCGGCAACAACCTGGCAGCGGGTACCTACGCCTACTTCGAGGTCGAGGACTCGGGCTGTGGCATGAGCCCGGAGACGCAGGCGCGCATCTTCGATCCCTTCTTCACGACCAAGCTCACCGGCCGCGGGCTCGGCCTCGCGGCCGTGCTCGGCATCGTGCGCGCCCATGCCGGCGCGGTCGATCTCGAGAGCGCTGCCGGCCGCGGCACGCGCTTCCGCATCTACTTTCCGGCCGCCGCGCGTCTGCTCGCGACTCCCAGGCCCGGCCCGCCGGATCCCGACACCGACTGGACCCGACGCGCCACGGTGCTAGTCGTAGACGACGAGGACGACGTGCGCACGCTCGCATGCGACGTGCTCGAGCGCGCGGGCCTCACCGTGCTGACCGCCAACGACGGCCAGGAGGCGATCGAGCTCTTCCGCAAGCGCCGCGACGAGATCCGCGTCGTGCTGCTCGACCGCACGATGCCCGGCCTCTCGGGCGACGAGGCCTTCAGCCGCCTGCGCGAGATCGATCCCGGCGCGCGGATCGTGCTCATGAGCGGCTTCTCCGAGCAGCGCGCCGCCCGCGCCGTGGCGGACCAGCGCATCGACGGCTTCCTGCAGAAGCCCTTCCTGCCCGCGCGCCTGCTCCAGGCGGTGCGCGACGCGCTGGAGCGCCCGCCCGCCTGATCGTGCGGACCGCGCCTGCTCGGTTATCCTGACGCGCACGGTCCCCATGGAGCTCGATCACGTCCAGATCCGCGGCGCGCGGGAGCACAACCTGCGCTCCGTCGACGTCGACATCCCGAAGAAGAAGCTCGTCGTGCTGACGGGCGTCTCGGGCTCCGGCAAGTCGTCGCTGGCATTCGACACGCTCTATGCCGAAGGCCAGCGGCGCTACGTCGAATCGCTCTCCGCCTACGCGCGCCAGTTCCTCGGACAGATGGAGAAGCCGCGCTACGACACGATCCGCGGCCTCTCGCCGACGATCTCGATCGAGCAGAAGACCACGGGTACCAATCCGCGCTCGACGGTCGGGACGATCACCGAGATCTCCGACTATCTGCGCGTGCTCTGGGCGCGGGTCGGCGTCCAGCACTGCCACCGCTGCGGCAAGCCCGTGCGCGGCCAGACGGCCGAGCAGATCGCAAGGGAGCTCGCCCAGGCGCCGGAGGGCGCGCGCCTCGTGCTGCTCGCGCCGCTGCTGACGAACCGCAAGGGCGAGCACCGCGAGCTGCTCGCCCACGCGCGGCGCCAGGGGTTCACGCGGCTTCGCATCGACGGCGAGATCCGCGAGAGCGAGGGCGTGGAGGCGCTCGACAAGCGCCGCAAGCACACGCTCGAGGCGGTCGTCGATCGCGTGATCGTGCGCGGCGAGGGGCTCGCGGCGCGCCTCACGGATTCGGTCGAGCAGGCGCTGCGCACGGGCGGCGGCAGCCTGCTCGTCACAGGCCTCGGCCCGCGCGACCGCGTCTTCTCCGAGAAGCTCGCCTGCGGCGAGTGCGGCATCTCGTTTCCCGAGCTCACGCCGCAGAGCTTCTCCTTCAACAGTCCGCAGGGCATGTGCGTCGAATGCAACGGCCTCGGTTCGCGCGTCGAGATGGACGCCGACCTCGTGGTGCCCGACGACTCGCTCTCGCTCGACCAGGGCGCGATCAAGCCCTGGGGCGGCGACGTCTCCTCGAAGACGGGCTGGTCCCACAACTTCCGCGGCCAGGTGCTCGCGAAGCTCGGCGTCGATTTCGAGACGCCCTGGCGCCGGCTGCCGAAGAAGATGCGCGACCTCGTGCTGCACGGCTCCGATGCGAAGAGCGTGCAGGTCACCTGGCGCGGCCGCACCGGCAAGGGCAGCTTCGAGATCGAGTGGGAGGGCGTGCTGCCGCAGCTGATGCGGCGCTTCACGCAGACGACTTCCGAGGGCGCCAAGCGCTATTTCGGCCAGTTCCTCGGCTCGGCTCCCTGCTCGGCCTGTCGCGGGGTGCGCCTGCGCGCCGAGAGCGCCGCCGTGCGGATGGGCGGAAAGACGCTCGTCGAGGTGTCGGGCTACACGGTCGACGACGCGCGCCGCTTCTTCGGCGCGCTCGAGCTCGCCGGCGCCGCCCGCAAGATCGCCGCCGAGGTGCTGAAGGAGATCCGCGGCCGCCTCGACTTCCTCTCGGCGGTCGGCCTCGGCTACCTCTCGCTCGATCGCGCCGGGCCGACGCTCTCGGGCGGCGAGTCGCAGCGCATCCGGCTCGCCTCGCAGGTCGGCTCCGAGCTCACGGGCGTGATCTACATCCTCGACGAGCCCTCGATCGGACTGCACCAGCGCGACAACCGGCGCCTGCTCGACACGCTGATCCGGATGCGCGACATCGGCAACACCGTCGTCGTGGTCGAGCACGACGAGGAGACGATCCGCGCCGCGGATCACGTGATCGACTTCGGCCCCGGAGCCGGCGTGCTCGGCGGGACGATCGTGCATGCCGGCAGCCCCAGGAGCCTGCTCGACTGCCGCGAGTCGCTGACGGGCGACTACCTCGCGGGCCGGCGCGAGGTCGCGCTGCCCGAGCGGCGCCGCCCGCCCGCGGGCAGCGTGAAGCTCTCGGGCGTCGGCGAGAACAACCTGCGCGACGTCGACGTCGAGTTCCCGCTCGGCGTGCTGACGGTCGTCACCGGCGTCTCGGGCGCGGGCAAGTCCACGCTCGTGAACGACGTGCTCTACCCCGCGCTCGCGCGCCGCATCCAGGGCTCGACCGCGCGCGCGGGCAGCCACCGCGGCCTCTCGGGCGAGAGCCAGCTCGACAAGGTGCTCGCGATCGATCAGCGCCCGATCGGCCGCACGCCGCGCAGCAATCCGGTGACCTACATCAAGGTCTTCGACGAGATCCGCGCCTTCTTCGCGCAGCTGCCGGACGCGCGCGTCGCGGGCTATTCGGCCGGCCGCTTCTCCTTCAACGTGAAGGGAGGCCGCTGCGAGGCCTGCCAGGGCGACGGCGTGCGCCAGATCGAGATGCACTTCCTCGCCGACGTCTACGTGAAATGCGAGGAGTGCCAGGGCCGGCGCTTCAACCAGGCGACGCTGCGCGTGCACTACAAGGGGAAGTCGATCGCCGACGTGCTCGACCTGACCGTGCACGAGGCGGCCGAGCTCTTCGCCGCGCACCCGAAGATCCTGCCCTCGCTGCGGCTGCTGGCCGACGTCGGCCTCGACTACATCCAGCTCGGCCAGCCCTCGCCCACGCTCTCGGGCGGCGAGGCGCAGCGGATCAAGCTCGCGCGCGAGCTCGCGCGCCGCGCGACCGGTCGCACGCTCTACGTGCTCGACGAGCCCACCACGGGCCTGCACTTCGACGACGTGCGCAAGCTGCTCGTCGTGCTCGAGCGCCTGGTCGACGCCGGCAACAGCGTAATCGTGATCGAGCACAACCTCGACGTGATCAAGGCCGCCGACTGGGTGATCGACCTCGGGCCCGAGGGCGGACCCGAGGGCGGGCGCATCGTCGCGCAGGGCACTCCCGAGCAGGTGGCCGCGGTGCAGTCCTCCTACACCGGTCAGCACCTCGCGGCGGCGCTTCGCAGGCGCCGGAGGCGAACCTAGCGCTTCGGAATGCCGGGAGTTCACGCGGAGGACGAGACGCGCTGGTGCGCGCTCATGCAGCGCAGCCAGGCGGGCGACCGCGAGAGCTACCGGCAGCTCCTGAAGGAGCTCACGCCCGCGCTGCGCGCCTTCGTGCGGAGCGCGGTCGGCGAGACGGCCTGGCTCGACGACTGCGTCCAGGAGTGCCTGCTCGCGATCCACCGCGCGCGCGCGAGCTACGACCCGCGCCGGCCATTCCGCCCCTGGCTCTTCGCGATCGCGCGCCACAAGCTCGTCGACTCGCTGCGCCGGGCCGGTCCCGGGGCGGCCTGGCCGCGCGCGGAACCCGCGCGGGCCCCCGGATCATCGGAGGGGGTGGAGAGCGACCCCGCGCGGCGACTCGACGCGGCGCGCGCGCTGGCCGCGCTGGATCCGAGCTCCCGGCGCGCGCTCCTGCTCACGAAGCTCGAGGGCCATTCGCTCGCAGAGGCGGCGCGGGCCGAAGGCGTGAGCGTGGGGGCGATGAAGACGCGCGTGCACCGCGCGATCCGGCGCGTGAAGCGCTGGCTCGAAGGAGGGGACGGTTGATCTCCGAGCTGCAGGAGCGCCTGGTCGCGGAGCTCAGGCCCGTCGCGCGCGCGGCCTCGCCGCCGCGCGCGCTCGCGCTCTGGCTCGCGTGCAGCGCGCTCGCGGTCGCGGCGGCGACGCTCGCGGTGGGGCCGCTGCGCCCGGGCGCGCTGCAGGCGCTCGTCGCGGTCCCGCGCTTCGCGCTCGACTGCGCGCTCGGCGCGCTCGCGGCCGGCGCGGGCATGCTCGCGGCGCTGCGTCTCTCGACTCCGGGGGCCGACCCCCGCGGCGCGGCGCTGCGCGCGGCGCTGGTCGCGCAGGGACTCTGGATCGCGCTGCACCTCTGGGGCCTCGTCGACCCCGCGCTGCCTGCCGCGGCCCCCGCGGTCGCGCGCAGCTGCGCGTCCGACGTCCCGCTCTACGCGCTCGCTCCGATGGGCCTGGCCCTGCTGCTGCTGAGGCGGCGCGCGGCGCTCGAGCGCTTCCCCGCCGCCTTCGCCGCGGCGCTCGCCTCGGCTGCGCTGCCCGCGCTCGCGATGCAGCTCGGCTGCGTCTACGAGCCGCAGCACGCGCTCGCGCTCCACCTCGCGCCCGCCCTCGCCTTCGCGGCCGTCGGCGGCGCCGTGGGATCGCGGCTGCTGCCGCGTCTCTAGGCGCACGCGCTCGCGCCGCGCGGCGGAAACCTTTTCGCTCCGGCCCGCGTATTCGCAGGCATGTCGACCCCCGCGCTCTCCCGCTCCCACCCGCGGCAGGCCGCCGGCGCGCGCTCCCGGCGGCGCGCGCCCCGCGCCGAGCTTTGCGAGGTCGTCGCGCAGCGGCGCCCGATGCTGCTCGCGGTGGCCCTGCGCATCCTGCACGACGCCGACGAGGCCGAGGACGCGGTCCAGGACGGCCTCGTCTCCGCGTGGCGGGGGCTCGCGAGCTTCCGCGGCCAGGCGGCGCTCTCGACCTGGCTGCATGCGATCGTCGTGCGCGCCGCGCTGATGCGGCTGCGCCGGCTGCGGCGGCGCGGTCGCCTGCAGCAGGGCGCCGCCGACCTGCCGATCGGCGGAGCCTCCGATCCGGAGCGCGAGAGCGCGGCGAGGGCCGAGGTCGCGCTCGCGCTGCGCGGGCTCCGCGGCCTGCCTCCCGGCGCGCGCGCACTGCTGCTCGCGCGCGCCGCAGGTCGCGATCCGAGCGAGCTCGCGCGCGAGCTTGGGGTCAGCCGGGCGGGACTCAAGACCCGCGTGCACCGCGCGCGCCTCGCGCTGCGCGCCGCGCTCGCGGAACCGCGCTGAGCCGCGCCGTGGCGCAGCGCGCGCAGATCGCCGACGCTCCGCCCGCCGCCGCCGCGGCTCCGCTCCGAGTCGAGCGGGGCGCGCGCGAGCCCGGGAGGGGCCCAGTGAGCATTCGCCGCGTGTTCGAGGACAGCGACGCCTGCGGGCTCGCGGAGCTCGTGCGCCGCCGCGAGCTCGAGCCGGTGGAGCTGCTCGCCGAGGCGCGGCGCCGCGCGGAGGCGCTGCAGCCGGCGCTGAACTGCTTCACGGCGACGCACTTCGACGAGGCCGAACGCGCGCTCTCCGCGCCGCTCCCCGACGGCCCCCTGCGCGGCGTGCCCTTCGCGATCAAGGACCTCGGCTGCGACGTCGCGGGCTGGCCGACCCGCAACGGCAGCCGGCTCTTCGCCGGCGCGGGCGCCGCCGCGCGCGACTGCGAGCTCAGCGCGCGCTACCGCCGCGCGGGGCTCGTGCTCGTCGGGAAGACCGCGACGCCCGAGTTCGGGCTCAACACGAGCACCGAGCCGCTCGCGGGCGGGGCCACGCGCAATCCCTGGGAGCTCTCGCGCACCGCGGGGGGCTCGTCGGGCGGCGCCGCGGCGGCGGTCGCCGCGCGCATCCTGCCGGCCGCTCACGCGACCGACGGCGGCGGCTCGATCCGCATTCCCGCGTCGTGCTGCGGCCTCTTCGGCCTGAAGCCGACGCGCGGCCGCACGCCGCAGGGCCCTCTGCTCGGCGAGCGCTGGAGCGGGCTCTCGCTCGCGCACGTGGTCTCGCGCAGCGTGCGCGACAGCGCGGCCCTGCTCGACGCGACGGCCGGTCCCGCAATCGGCGATCCCTACTGCGCGCCCCACCAGTCCCGGCCCTTCCTCGAGGAGCTCGCCGCGAGGCCGGGCCGGCTCCGCATCGCGTTCTCGACGCACAGCGCGACCGGTGTGCCCGTCGAGCCCGAATGCGTGCGGGCCGCCGAAGCCGCCGCGCGGCTCTGCGCGGATCTCGGCCATGAGGTCGTGGAGGGCGCCCCGCGCTACGAGCCGCTGCAGCTGCTCGACGCGCAGCGCGTGATCATCGCGGCGTCGCTCGCCCACATGGTGGGGCAGCGCGAGCAGGAGCTCGGCCGGGCCGCGCGCGAGGACGAGCTCGAGACGGTCACGCGGCTCTTTCTGCGGATGGGCCGCGGCGCGAGCGCTCCGGACTACGTCGCGGCGCTCAACGCGGTCCACGCGCTCGGCCGCGAGCTCGGGGCCTTCTTCGCGCAGCACGACGTCTGGCTCACGCCCACGCTCGCGCAGGTGCCCGTCGCGCTGGGCGTGCTCGACATGAACGCCGAGATCGGCGTCTACGGTCCCGCCGTGGGGCGCTTCACTCCCTTCACCGGCCTGTTCAACGCGACCGGTCAGCCCGCGATGAGCGTGCCGCTGCACTGGACGCCCGAGGGACTGCCGGTCGGCGTGCAGTTCGCGGGCCGCTTCGGCGACGACGCGCTGCTCCTGCGCCTCGCGGCGCAGCTCGAGGAAGCGCGGCCCTGGGGCGCGCGGCGCCCCGCGCTCGCGGCCTGATCCCGCCCCGACGCGCCGCCCGGCCCGATCCCCTCTCGACAGCGCTCGCCGCGGGGGCGGATACTGCGAGCGGGATCGCGCAGGCGCGCGCCGCGTGCAGCGCCGCAGCCGGAGCCGCAGCCCGAGGAGAAGGCATGGAATTCGATCTGGTTCTCGCGGGCGGCCGCGTGATCGACGGCAGTGGCCTGCCCGGCTTCACGGCCGATCTCGGCATCCGCGCCGGTCGCATCGCGCGCATCGGCAGGATCGACGCGCCCGCGAAGCGCGTCTGGAACGCCGACGGCCTCGTCGTGGCTCCGGGCTTCATCGACGTCCACACGCACTACGACGTGCAGCTCGACTGGGACCCGCTCGCGACGCCCTCTGCCTGGCACGGAGTCACGACCGTGCTCGCGGGCAACTGCGGCTTCACGCTCGCGCCCGCGCGCCCGCAGGACGTCGACTGGCTCGCGGGCATGCTGACGCGCGTCGAGGGCATGTCGCGCGCGGCGCTCGCGGCGGGCTGGCGCTTCGAGGGAGGCAGCTTCGCCGACTACTGGGCCCGCCTCGACGGCAGGCTCGGCGTGAACGTCGGCAGCTACGTCGGGCACTCCGCCGTGCGCCGCTACGCGATGGGCGACGACGCCTCCGAGCGCGCGGCGACGCCCGCCGAGATCGCCGCGATGCAGGAGCTCGTGCGCGAGGGCATGCGCGAGGGCGCGATCGGCTTCTCGACCTCGCAGGTCGAGATCCACCGCGGCGAGGACGGCCGCCCGGTTCCGAGCAACTTCGCGGCGCCCGAGGAGATCGTCGCGCTCTGCGCGGTGCTCGCCGAGTTCGACCGCGGCGCGATCGAGATCATCCCGCGCAGCTTCAGCGAGGGCTACGACGAGGCCGACCGCGCGCTTCTGCTCGCGATCTACCGCGCGTCGGGCAAGCCCGTCGAGCTGAACCCGCTCACGCCGAGCAACACGCACCCCTTCGGCTGGCAGCGCGCGCTCGAGTGGCTGCGCGACGAGAACGCGAAGGGCGCGCGCTTCTACCCGATGTGCTCGGTCAACAAGCTCGAAGCGCACCTGCGCCTGTGCGACACCTTCCTCTTCGACGAGATCCCGACCTGGCGCGAGCTGCTCTGTCTGCCCGAGCCCAGGCGCTCCGACGCGCTGCGCGACCCCGCGGTGCGCGCGCGCATGGCCGAGAGCCTCGCGGATTCGAGCCGGCGCGCGTTCACGATCGACCTCGGAAGCCTGTCGGTGGAGGAGGCCACGGCGCCCGAGAACCGGGCGCTGGTCGGCCGCCGGGTCGAGGAGATCGCGCGCGAGCGCCGCCAGTCCGCGCTCGACTGCTTCCTGGACCTGTCGCTCTCCGAAGCGCTGCGCATGAACTTCGAATCGACGAGCGAAAAGGCCGCGCGCGACTTCATCGCGCAGATGAACCGCAGCGCGCTGGCCCTGCCCTTCGTGATGCCGGGCTCGAGCGACGGCGGCGCCCACCTCGCGTCGTTCTCGGGCGCCGACTATTCGACGCGGCTGCTCAGCGACTGGGTTCCCGATGCGCTCTCGCTCGAGCAGGCGGTGCACCGGCTCACGGGCATGCCCGCGACGGTGCACGGCATCGGCGACCGCGGCTTCCTGCGCGTCGGCGCGCGCGCCGACCTCGCGCTCTTCGATCCGACCCGCCTGCGCGCGGGCAAGGCGCGCCTGGTCGAGGACTTCCCGGCGCAGAGCGCGCGCTACGTGATCGACGCCGAGGGCTACGAGGGCGTGATCGTGAACGGCGTGCCCGTGATGGAGAAGGGCGCCGCGACGGGCGCGCTGCCGGGCGTGGTGCTGCAGGGCGGCTGAGGCGCCCGCCGGCGCCCGCGCGCCCTCGAAAAAAGCTAGAGCAATTCCAGTGCCTTGCAGCATCTCCTCGCCCGGGCTCCGAGCCGTGCGTTCAAGATTGTCTAGATTTTATATTGACAATATATGGACATTAGACGAACATGGCACTGGGAGGAGTTCCGCATGCAACCGAAGATTCCTGGCTCTGGCTCGAGGGCCGCCTCCGCGGCCGACCCCGATCTGAACGGCATCGCGACCCGCGCTCGCGCCGTCGCGCTGCACGGCGCGTTTGCGGGAGCCATCGGCGCCGCGGCCATCGCGCTCTGGTTCCTGGCGGTAGACCTCGTGGTCCGCGAGGCGCTCTGGACTCCGTCGCTCGTCGCGAGCCGGCTCCTCGGCGGCAACCCGGGAGGAGCCATCGACCTGCGCCTCGTCGCGGCCTACACGCTGCTGCACGCCGCGCTCTTCATCGGCTTCGCGACCGCGCTCGCGGCCGTGGTCACCGGGCGTGAGCGCCCGCTGCGCTTCCCCGCGGTGGCGGGGGGCGGCTTCCTCGCGCTCGAGTGCGGCGCGCTGCTCGGCAGCGCCTCGTTCGCGCCCGGACTCGCGGCCGAGATCGGCCACGGCTGGCTGGCCGCAGGCAACGCCGTGGCCGCACTCGGCATGGCCGCGTACTTCGCGAGCTATGCCGAAGCGCCGCCGCGAAGCTGAGCCGGGAGGCCGTGTGTCGGAGGAGACCGCAGGCCCGGCGCGGGGCCTGATCGCGCTCACGGGCGCGACCGGCTATGTCGGCGGCCGCCTGCTCCGCGCGCTCGAGGCACGCGGGCAGCGGCTGCGCTGTCTCGCGCGCAGGCCCGATGCGCTGCGCTCGCGCGCCGGCGCCGCGTCGGAGATCGCCGCGGCCGATTGCCTGGATCCGGGCTCGCTCGGCCCGGCGCTGGCCGGCGTCGAGACCGCGTACTACCTCGTGCACTCGATGGGCTCCGGGGCGGATTTCGCCGAGCGCGACCGGCGCGCCGCGCGCAACTTTGCCGAGGCCGCGCGCGCGGCCGGCGTGAGACGCATCGTGTACCTGGGAGGGCTCGGCGAGCCCGGCGAGCCGCTCTCGCCCCACCTGCGCAGCCGACACGAGACCGGCGCGCTGCTGCGCTCGACCGGCGTGCCGGTGGTGGAGCTGCGCGCGTCGATCGTGATCGGCTCGGGGAGCCTGTCCTTCGAGCTGATCCGCGCGCTCGTGGAGCGGCTGCCGGTGATGCTCTGCCCTCGCTGGGTGCGCACGCCGGCGCAGCCGATCGCGATCGAAGACCTGCTCGCCTATCTGCTCGCGTGCCTCGATCTGCCGCTCGGCGAGGACGCCGTGTTCGAGGTCGGCGGCCGCGACCGCGTGTCGTACGAGCAGATCCTGCGGGAGTACGCGCGCCAGCGCGGCCTGCGGCGCTGGCTGATCCCGGTTCCCTTGCTGACCCCGAGGCTCTCCAGTCTGTGGCTCGGTCTCACGACGCCGATCTACGCGCGGGTCGGGCGCGCGCTCGTCGAGGGCGTCTGCAATCCGACCGTGGTTCGGGACGCCTCCGCGCAGCGCTTCGGGCTCGAGCCGATGGGACTCGCGGACGCGATCGCGAGGGCGATCCAGAACGAGGACAGGGATCTCAGCGAGACGCGCTGGTCGGATGCGCTGTCCTCCGGAAGCGCGCCGGCTTCCGGCGCGGGTCAGCGCTTCGGGACCCGCCTGATCGACTCGCGCGTCTGCAGGTCCGAGCTCCCGCCGGAGCAGGCCTTCGCCCCGATCCGGCGGATCGGCGGCGCGCGCGGCTGGTACCACGCGAACTGGCTCTGGCGGCTGCGCGGAGCGCTCGACCTGCTCGTCGGCGGGGTCGGCATGCGCCGCGGGCGCCGCGATCCCGAGCGGCTCGCCGTCGGAGACGCGCTCGACTTCTGGCGCGTCGAGCGCTTCGAGCCCGACCGCCGGCTGCGGCTCTGCGCGGAGATGAAGCTGCCCGGCCGCGCCTGGCTCGAGTTCGAGGTGCTCGAGGTCGAGGGCGGATCGCGGCTGCGACAGACCGCCGAGTTCGACCCGCGCGGCCTCCTAGGCCTGCTCTACTGGTATGCGCTGCTCCCGCTCCACGCCTACGTATTCCAGGGAATGCTGGATGCGATCGCGGCGGCCGGCCGGCCTTCGGCGCGTTCGCACGCGGGCGCCACGCGACCGCTCCCGGCGCGCCGCAGCGCCTAGCTCTCTCGACCCGGATCTCGACACAGGAGGACCCATGGCCCGCTTTCTCGAAACCATCGACCTTCCGCTCGCGCCGGATGCGGCCTTCGACCTGCTCTCCGACTGGAGCCGGCTCCCGGAGTGGGATCCGAGCGCCGTCTCGGCGACCCGCCTCGACGGCGGTCCGATCGCGCGCGGCAGCCGCTTCCGGGTCGTCGTCTCCTTTCTCGGCCGCGAGCTCGGCCTCGACTACCGGATTCGCGAGTTCGAGCGACCCGAGCGCGTGGTCTTCGCCGCGCGCAGCGGCGGCCTCCATTCGCTCGACGAGATCAGCTTCACGCGCCGCGGCAGCGGCACGCGCGTGACCTACGACGCGCGGCTCGAGCTCGGCGGTCTCGCGCGTCTCGCCGATCCGCTGCTGCAGATCGCCTTCGGATTCCTCGGCAGGGCCGCCGTGCGCGGGCTCGAGGCGCGGGCCGCGGCGATCGCGGAAGACGAGGCGCGGGCCGGCGCCGCGGCGGCCCCGCGCGCGCGCCGCGCGGGCGCGGGGCGCGGCAGATGAAGCCGCGGGGACCCTGGTCGCAGGCGCAGGTCGACGCCTTCCTGCGCGAGGCGCGCCTGCCGATCCGGCTCGCCTGCCTGGGCCAGCGGGGCTTCCCGGTGCTCGCCTCGCTCTGGTTCCTGCCGCTCGAGGGCAGGCTCTGGTGCGCCACCCAGCGCAGCGCGAGCGTCGCGCGGCTGCTCGAACGCGACCCGCGCTGCGCCTTCGAGATCTCGCCCGACGCTCCGCCCTACCGCGGCGTGCGCGGCCAGGCCAGCGCGAGCCTGCATCCCGAGCGCGGCGAGGAGATCCTGCGCAAGCTCGTCTCGCGCTACCTCGGCGACTCCCCCACGCCCTTCTCGCGCTGGCTGCTCGAGCGGGCCGACAGCGAGACGGCGATCGCGCTCGAGCCCCGCTCGCTGCTCTCCTGGGACTTTCAGGAGCGCATGGGCGCCGCGCGCTGAGCGCGCGCGCGGAGCACCTCGCGCAGCTCGTCGCGGGCTTCCCGCAGCAGCGCCTCCGTCGCGGGCCAGTCGATGCAGGGGTCCGTGATCGACACTCCGTAGCGGAGCTGCGTGCGATCGGCCGGAATCGGCTGGTTGCCCGCGTGGAGGAAGCTCTCGAGCATCGCGCCGACGATCGATTCGTTGCCGTCCCGGATCTGGCGCACGACCTCCTTCAGCACGAGCGGCTGCCGCGCGTAGTCCTTGCTCGCGTTCGCGTGGCTGCAGTCGACGACGATGTTTGCCGCGAGCGCGTGCTTGGCGAGCTCGCGCTCGACCTGCGCGATCGACGCCGCGTCGCAGTTCGGGCGCTGCGATCCGCCCCGCAGCACGATGTGGCCGTGCGCGTTTCCCTGGGTGCGGATGACCGCGACCCGACCGCTCGGGTGGATCCCGAGAAAGCTGTGCGGCTTCGACACCGAGAGCAGCGCGTTCACCGCGACGCTCGAGCTGCCGTCGGTGCCGTTCTTGAAGCCGACCGGCGTCGAGAGGCCGCTCGCGAGCTCGCGGTGCGTCTGCGACTCGGTCGTGCGCGCGCCGATCGCGCTCCAGCTGATCAGGTCGCCGAGGTACTGCGGGATCACCGGGTCGAGCGCCTCGGTGCCCGCCGGCAGGCCCAGCTCGTTGATCTCGAGCAGCAGCTTGCGCGCGAGCTGGATGCCGTACTCGATGTCGAAGCTGTCGTCGAGGTGGGGGTCGTTGATCAGGCCCTTCCAGCCGGTCGTGGTGCGCGGCTTCTCGAAGTAGACCCGCATCACGACGCAGAGCGTGTCGGAGACCTCCTCGGCGAGCGCCGCGAGCCGCCGCGCGTACTCGATCGCCGCGACCGGATCGTGGATCGAGCAGGGGCCCACGACGATCAGCAGGCGCGGATCGCTCCGCTCGAGGATCTGCTCCACGCTGCGGCGGCCGCGCAGCACGCTGGCCTCGGCGCGCGCGCTGCGGGGCTGCCTCGCGCGGATCTCCTCCGGCGGGGCGAGCAGATCGGTCGCGACCACGTTGCGGTTGTCGATCCGCTGCTCGTCCATGCGCCGATCCACCCCTCCCGGGCCGGGCCGGCCCGGCTGCGGCCGCCCGGAGCGGATCCTATCCCACCGCTCGGGGGCCTTCCCGCCGGCGCGCGCGGCGGGCTCCGCTGCCGCGCGTTATTCGGTGTAGCCGAGCGATTCGAGGCGCTGGCGCAGGCGCGGGTCGAGCTCGACGTGAGCCGCGCGGCCCCCCTCGCGATCGCGATCCGCGAAGGCGAGCAGCTCCGCGTAGAGGTCCCGGAAGCGAGGCCGCTCCGGATCGAGGGGGTGGGCCTCGTCCGGATCCCGCGCGAGGTCGTAGGCGCGCGCGCTGCGAGAGCTCGGGCTCGCGAGGTCGAGCACGACCTTGCGCTCGCCCTGGATCGCCGCCTTGCGCTCCACGCCGTAGAGGATCCGCTCCGAGAACACGACCCGCGGGTGCTCGGAGTCCTCCGCCAGGCCGAGCAGGGGCGTCCCGCGGAAGTGCGGCGGCGCCGCGACGCCCGCGAGCTGCAGGATCGTCGGCGCGACGTCGATCAGGGAGACGGCCTCGTCGCGCACTTCGCCCGCGCCCTCGCCGGCAGGGCGCTTGACGATCAGCGGCACGTGGAGCACCTCGTTGAACAGCGTGTGGCCGTGGCCGTAGGGGCCCGCGTCGCGCTGCTCCGTGAGCTCCTCTCCGTGGTCCGCAGTGAGCACGATCAGCATCTCGTCGTAGAGCCCCATCGCCTCGAGCAGGCCGAGCAGCGCCCCGATGTGGCGATCGGCGTAGGCGACCTCCTCGCGATAGCCGGTGACGTCTCCGCTCGCGCAGCTCTCGCCGCCAGCGGCGGCCTGCTCCGGCAGCTGCGAGCGGTGCGGCAGATGGGGATCCATGTAGTGGGCGAGCACGAAGAAGGGCTGCCCCGAGCGCGCCCCGCGGCGGATCGCCTCGGCGATGCGCTCGCTCTGCGCCGCGGCGCGCATGAAGGGCTGGACCTCGAAGAAGCCCCGCGCCGCGAGGCCGATCAGCAGCGGATGTCCCCACTCGATCGCGAGCAGGTTCTCGTAGCTGCGGAAGCCGCGGTCGAGACCGAAGCGGCGGCCCAGGTAGCCGTTGGTGAGCACGGCTCCCGTCCAGTAGCCGCGCTCCGCGAGCAGCTCGGGCAGGCCCGCGACCCCGTCGGCGAGGGCCTGCTTGAAGCCGAGCTCGTCGTCCTGGCTCCCGGCCCGGTGTTCGGAGGGATAGGTGGAGGTCAGGATCGAAGCGAGCGAGGGCGTCGTCCACGGCGCTGTGGCGAAGGCGCGGGTGAAGATCGTCGCGTCCTCGGCCAGCCGGCGCAGCTGCGGAGTCGCCCCGGGAGCGGGCCCGAAGCCGGATACCGCATCCGCGCGCAGGGTGTCGACGACGATCAGGAGAATCGGCGGCCGGGCGCTCGCGAGCGCTGCGGATCCCGCGCCGGGGAGGTCCCGGGTCGAGGGGAGCGCGTAAACGAGCAGCAGGATCGCGGCCGCGTATCCGCCGAGGGCGCCGAGCAGACGCCGGCTGCGCAGCCGCGCGGGGCCGCCCCAGAGGCCCGCGAGCAAGGGCGCCGTCCAGAGCGCCGCGAGCCCGCAGAGGCCCACGGCTGCGGCGAGCCCGGCGCCTCCGCGAAAGAAGGCGGGCCGCAGCCAGGCCAGCAGGTTCAGCGGCGTGAGGAGCGCGGGCGCCAGCACGAGACCCGCGACGGTCAGGCGACCCGCCCACGCGCGCGCCGGATTCCCCGCGACGACGAGCCACGCCAGGAGCAGCGCGAGCGCGCCGGCCGCGAGCGCAGCCGCCGCGGCCGGCGAGAGGGTCGGCAGCAGCGCGGGGCGCGTCGCGGCGAGGCCGTTCAGCACGGGCAGCAGGCAGCCGACCAGCGACAGCGCGGCGGGCGCGAGCCGCCCGAGCCGGGGCTCGAGCCACCGGCCGAGAAGCCAGCCGAGCGCGCCCGGGAGCACGAGTGCGGCGGCATAACGCAGCCACAGCGGCGCGAGCTCTCCGGCACTGCCGAGATAGGCGAGGAGGTGGACTCCGTCGATCCAGCTCGAGAGCCCGAGGCACTCGGCCGCGAGCAGGCTCGCGAGTCCGAGCCAGAGCAGCAGCGCTTCGCGGAGGCAGAGAGGCTGCTCGAACTTCAGCGGCCGCATCGCGAGCGCATTCCTCAGTGCAAGAGGGCCCGCGGATCAGCGCGGGCGCGGTCCCGACCAGCCCGGCGCACGGGACCACGCCGGAGCCCTGCCCGTCAACGGAGAAGTGGGAGCCGCCGCCGCCGAGTGGCAGCGCCGCAGGAGTTCGATCCCCTGATCGTGCCAAGCGCTGACCGAGGCGCAGTGCCGCGCGGCCAGACCCGGCTCGGGTCTGGCCGCAGGGCCCCGCTGCGCTCACTCGGAGCCCTGCTCGTAGCGAGCGAGGGTCTCGCGGAGCTCTCCGGCGCGCTGCGCCCTTCCCTCCGCCTCTGCCTGTGCCAGGGCCTCGCGCTGCACCCGGGCGGCGCTCTGCGCATCCCCGCTCGCGAAGTGCGCGGCCGCGAGCGTGTCGAGCAGATCGCTGTCGCGGCGCAGCGAGACGGCCTCGCTCGCGAGGCGCAGCGCTTCGGCGGGGCGGCGCAGCGCCGGGTCCGCCGCCGTCGCGAGCAGCCACGCGAGATCGTTGAGCAGCTCGGGCGTGCGCGCGCCGAGCGCGAGGGCGCTCCGGTAGTGATCGATCGCGCCGCTCTCGCGGCCGCCCCGCTGGAGCAGCGCCGCGAGCAGCGCGTGGACACCGGGCTCGCTCGACGCGAGGCGCAGCGAGGCCTCGAGCTCGGCGATGCCGGCCTCCGGGTCGCCGCGTTCCGCGAGCAGGCGGCCGTAGCGCGCGCGCAGCGCGGCCTGGCCCGGAGCCAGCGCGAGCGAGCGCCGGTAGGCGGCGAGCGCCGCCTCGCTCTCGCCGCGCTCCTCGAGCGCGACCGCGCGGTAGCCGTGCGCGGGCCCGAGCCCGGGGTCGAGCGCGAGCGCCCGCTCGAAGGCGGCGAGCGCAGCCTCGGGGCGGCCCTGCTCGTGCAGCGCGAGGCCCAGGTTCGCGTGCAGCTCCGCGACTTCGGGCGCGGCGGCGAGCGCGCGCTCGTACTCGGCGACCGCCTCGCGCAGGCGTCCCTGCCCGCGCAGCGCCGCGGCGAGCCCGCCGCGCCAGAGGGCCTGCCCGGGCTGGCGCTCGAGCGCGCGCCGGAAGTGCGCTTCGGCCTCTGCCCAGCGCGCCTCGAGCGCAGCCGCCTGCGCGAGCGCCGCGAGCGCGAAGGCCGACTCCGGTGCGATCGCGAGCGCCTGCTCCGCGTGGGCGCGCGCCGCGCCGGGGCGGCCCTGCGCGACGCGCTCCTCGGCGAGGTTGATGTGCGCGATGTGGTTGTTCGGGGCGAGCGCGAGCGCGTGCGCGAAGAGCGTCTCGGTGTCGCGCCAGACCCGGCACTGCGCGGCCGTAACCGCCGAGAACGCGAGCAGCGCGAGCGCCGCGCCGGCGGCCGCCGCGCGCGCGAGCCAGGCCCGCCCGCGCACGAGGTCGCGCGCGCTCCACGCGAGCGCGAGCCAGAGCCCGATCTGCGGCAGGTAGGTGTAGCGGTCCGCGCGCGCCTGGGCGCCCACCTGCACGATCCCGATCACCGGCGCGAGCATCAGCAGGAACCAGAGCCAGCCGACCGCGAGCTGCGGCGCGCGCCGCGCCGACGCGAGACAGGCGCTCGTGACGGCCGCGAGGCCGAGCGCGGCGGCGAGCGCCTGCCAGGGCGGGAGCGAAGCTCCGGGATGCGGATAGAAGGGCGAGAGACCGCTCGGCCAGACCGTCTGGCCGAGATAGGCGAAGACCGAGACGAGCGCGTTCGCGACGCGCTGCCCGAGCGGGATCTGCTCGAGGCTCTGGACCGCGCCGGCGCTCGCCTGCGCGGCGACGGCGATCGCCGCGTGCAGCGCGACGAGCGCGAAGAGCGGGAGCTTCTCGCGCAGCAGCGGCGCGAGCCGCCGCCACTCGATCGGCCCGCCCGGCGCGGCCTGCAGCCGGCCGAGCGGCCAGAAGTCGAGCAGCAGCAGCACGCCGGGCAGCGTCACGAGCGTCGGCTTCGAGAGCAGACCCGCGGCGAGCCAGAGCGGGGTCGCGAAGCCGAGCCCGCGCGCGGCGCGCTCCGGCGCCGCGCGCGCCCGCGCGTACGCGAGCAGCGCGGCCGCGAAGCAGAGGCCTGCGAGCACGTCGCGGCGGTACGAGGCCCACGCGACGGACTCGACGCGCAGCGGGTGCAGCGCGAAGGCCGCCGACGCGAAGAGCGCGAGACCGCGCTCGCGCGTCAGCCGCTCGAGCGCCGCGAAGAGCACGACGGCGGTCGCCGCGTGCAGCGCGAGGCTCAGCGCGTGGAACGCGCGCGGATCGAGCCCGAAGAGCGAGACGTCGAGCATCCACGACAGGCGCGTGAGCGGGAACCAGTTCGCACCGTGAAAGCTCGTGAAGGCCCAGGCGACGTTCGCGGCGCTGAGGCCGCCCGTGATATGCGGGTTGCGCGTGATGTAGAGGTCGTCGTCGTAGTCGACGAAGCCGTTCCCGAGGCTCGGGGCGAAGGCGAGCGCGACGAGCAGCGCGAGCCCCGCCGCGGGCAGCCAGGCTCCGCCTCTGCGGGTCGCGTCCGCGGCGTTCATCGCGGCGAGTGTACCCACGGGGAGCCCGAAGGCCGCGCGCGAGCGCTCCGCTCGTGCGCGTTGACAAGGCTTCCCGCCGAGGTGCACCCTGCTCCGATGCAGACACGGCGCTCGCGCTCCCTCGGCCTCGGCATCCTGTCCCTGTTAGCCGCCTCGCTGCCCTCCTCCGGCCGCGCGGACCCCGACCTCACGGTCGCGAACCTGAACGTGCTCCACGGCGTGATCTGCCCCGCCGCGAGCGACCGCTGCCGCCTCTCCGATCGCATGGACCTGATGTTCCAGTGGATCGAGGACGCCGGCTGCCCGGACGTCGTCACGCTGCAGGAGGTCTCGACCTTCGGAAACTCGGTGCTCGCGGCCGTCAACGCGCGCTACCCCACCGCCTGCGGCGGCCAGTACACACAGCTCTTCCTGCCCCACTCGATCATCGACGAGGAGATGATCCTGACCCGCTATCCCGTGCTCGACAGCGCGCTGCTCGTGCTGCACGGCGACCCGGCCCTGCAGCGCCACGTGCTGCACGGCCGCATCGACCACCCGAAGGGCCCGATCGACATCTTCACGACGCACCTCGCCTCGGGCTCGGACAACGCCAACGGCGCATGCGCCTCGCCCTGTCCGGCCGAATGCGTCAGCGCGGGCGCGGCGACGAATCGCCAGTGCCAGGCCGTGCAGCTCGCGAACTGGGTCGCGCTGCGGCACACCTCGCCCACGCCCGCGATCGTGACCGGCGACATGAACGCGGCCCCCGGCAGCTTCGAGTACGACCACCTCGTCGTGACCAGCGGCTACACCGACACCTATCTCGCCGCGGGAATGCCCGAATGCGTGCCCGCGACGGGCGTCGGCTGCACCTCGGGCCGCGAGGACGCGAACCTCTCTCAGCTCGAATCGTCCGCGTCGAACGAGGACCGGCGCATCGACTTCACCTTCCTGGTGTCGCCGCCCGCCGGCTCGAGCTGCAACCTCGCGATCGAGGGTCCGGGCGATCTCGATGCCGACGGCACCACGACGCGCATCTTCAGCGACGACCCGAATCCCTTTGCGCCGGGCTGCGGGCCCGCGCCCGACGCGATCTGCTGGCCCTCGGACCACGAGGGCAGCGAGCTCGACCTCGAGATCTCGAACTGCGTGCCCTCGCCGACGGTGCCCGCGCTGCCCGGGTCGGGGCTCGCGCTCGCCGCGCTCGCGGCCGTGCTCGCGAGCACGGGCGGCCTGCTGCTCGCGCCGCGCGGCCGGCTCGCGCGCTCTCGCAGCCGGGGCTGAGGCATGCCGAAGCCTCCGGGCCCCGAGCGCATGCAGCAGCTCTTCGAGCAGGTCAAGAACTGGGGGCGCTGGGGCGCGGACGACCAGCGCGGCGCGCTCAACTACATCACCCCCGAGCGGCGCGCGCGCGCTGCGGCGCTCGTCGAGGACGGCGAGTGCGTGAGCCTCGCGCTCGACCTGCCCGTGCAGCCCGCTCCCGACAACCCGCACCCCGCGCTGCACATGATGCTGATGGCCGGCGACGCCTGCACCCTCGACGAGTTCGGCGGCCTGCAGCAGACGGCCGACTTCATCGGCATCTCCTTCCACGGCATGGCCTCGAGCCACATCGACGCGCTCTGCCACGTGCTCGTGAACGAGCGGATGTACAACGGCTTCGAGGCGTCGCAGGTGCGGAGCACGGGCGCGGTGCGCAACAGCATCATGGCCGCGAAGGACGGCATCGCCGCGCGCGGCGTGCTTCTCGACATCCCGCGCCTGCACGACCAGCGCTGGCTCGAGCTCGGCCACGCGATCCCGGTCGAGGAGCTCGAAGCCGCCGAGAAGGCGCAGGGCGTGCGCGTCGAGGAGGGCGACGTGCTGCTCGTCGCGACCGGCCGCCACGCGCGCCGCGCGGAGCTAGGCCCCTGGAGCCCGCTCGAGGGCCTCGCGGGCCTGCACCCCGAATGCCTCCCCTGGCTCCACGAGCGGCGCATCGCGGTGCTCGGCAGCGACGGCATCTCCGACGCGCTGCCGGGCGCGGGCATCCCGGGCTGGCCGGTCCCGATCCACCAGTGCGGCATCGCGGGCATCGGCCTGCACCTGCTCGACAACCTCGACCTGCGCGGCCTCTCCGCGGCCTGCGCCGAGCGCCGCCGCTCCGCGTTCTTCCTGCTCGTCGCGCCGCTGCGCGTCGACAAGGGGACGGGGTCGCCGGTCAATCCGATCGCGATGTTCTGAGAACCGCAGCTCCGCTCGCGCCGCGCGTCGAGCGACGGGCGCGCTCAGCGCGCCATGCCCGGCACCACGAGGGTCGGGTTGCGCGCGAGCTTCAGGTCCTCGCAGCGCACGTCGCAGGCGCGCTTCCAATCGTCCTCGGCGAGCACGTAGAAGCGCTTCTCGCGGATCGCGGCGAGGGTGCGCTCCGCGATCGTGTCCGGGGAGATCCCCTGCTGCGCGGTCGAGTCGCGGATCGCCTGCTCGACGAGCTTGCGCTCGGGCGAGTCCCCGGTCTCCTCGCCGCGCTTGAGATGCGGCGGCCGATTGCGCTCGGCGTCGCCGATGCGCGTCGCGACGAGCTCCGGGCACACGACCGAGACGCCGATCGGCGCCTGCTGGATCGCGAGCTCGTGGTAGAGCGTCTCGGAGAGCGAGAGCACCGCGTGCTTGCTCAAGGTGTAGGCCGCGGTGAAGGGCATGTGGATCACCGCGGCCATCGACGCGGTGTTCACGACGTGGCCCTCCTCGCCCTGCGCGAGCAGCATCGGCACGAAGGTCCGGATGCCGTGGATCACGCCCCAGACGTTGACCCCGAGCAGCCACTCGTAGTCCGCGACGCTGTGCTCCCAGGCGAGCCCGCCGGTGAAGACGCCCGCGTTGTTGCAGACGACGTGGACGCGGCCGAAGGCGTCCCGCGCGGTCGCGGCGAGCGCCTCGACCTCGTCGGCGCGCGAGACGTCGGTGCGCCGGCTCACGACCTCGGCGCCGCGCGCGGCGAGCTCGCGCTCGACCTCGCGCAGCGCGTCGGCCTGCACGTCGGCGAGCGCGAGCCGCATGCCGAGGTCGGCGAAGCGGCGCGCGAGCGCGCGCCCGATGCCGCTCGCCGCGCCCGTCACGACCGCGACGCGTCCACGGAACTCCTGCACGGGATCCTCCTGCCGGGCCCTGCCGGGCGGACCTCGAGGCTGCGCATGCTACCCGCTCCCGGGAGCGATGGGGCGGCGGCGCAGCCGCCGCGAGCGCGCGCTCGCGCGCGCCGGCGGCGCAGCGCCGCGCAGAACGCTGCGCGGGGGAAGCGCGTTGCCCTCTCGCAGCCCTTCGCTTCCGCGCGCCGCGGGTCGAGCGCGCGCAGCGCGCCGGCAGGGCTGCGGCAGCAGCGCGCGCAGGGGCGCGCGCCCGCGGCGGGGCCCGCGGCGCGCGCCGCGCCGGGCACGCCCTTTGCAGTCCCAGCAGCGCCATGCAGCAGCGGCTCATCGCGCGGATCCGGGAGCTGGCGACCTCGAGCCCCGAGCGGGCGCGCTTCGCCGAGCGCCTGCTCGCCGCGATCGCGACGATCGAGCGCGAGTTCCAGGGGGAGGAGCGCCAGCGCATGCTCGAGGCGGTCGAGGAGACCCTCGATCGCTTCGTGGCGCTCGGCGACGAGACCTCGCGTCTCCAGGGCGCGCTCGCGCAGATGCGCGCGGACTTCGCCCAGCTGCGCCAGCGGATCGAGCTCTTGACCGCGACGCCCGCGAATCGGACCCTGCACTAGCGGCTAGGCGGCCGGCGCGACGCCATCCCTGGGCAGCTGCGCTTCGAAGCGCTGCTTCTCGACGGCCTTCCGGTGCGCGTCCTCGGGGCGGATCTCGCCGGCCTGCATGCGCGCGAAGAGCGCGTCGTCCATGAGCTGCATGCCCTGCTGCCGGCCGCCCTGGATCATCGAGCGCAGCATCGGGGTGTTGCCCTCGCGGATCAGGTTCGCGAGGGCCGGCGTGCGCAGCAGGATCTCGTGCACCGCGATGCGCCCGCGGCCCGTCGCGCGCGGCAGCAGCAGCTGGGCCACCACGGCCGCGAGCGACTCCGAGAGCGAGAGCCGCACCTGGTTCTGATCGCGCGCGGGGAACGCGTCGATGATGCGGTCGATCGTCTTCGACGCGCTGTTCGTGTGCAGCGTGCCGAAGACGAGCAGGCCCATCTCGGCCGCGGTCAGCGCGGCCGAGATCGTGTCGAGGTCGCGCATCTCGCCGACGAGCACGACGTCCGCGTCCTGGCGCACGGCGGCTCGCAGCGCGGGCGCGAAGCCGCGGGTGTGGCTGCCGACCTCGCGGTGCGAGAGCAGCGACTCGCGGTTCTGGTGCACGAACTCGACCGGATCCTCGATCGTGACGATGTGGCGCGCGAACTTCTCGTTGATCGAGTGGATCACCGCCGCGAGCGTGGTCGACTTGCCCGAGCCGGTCGGTCCCGTGATCAGCACGAGCCCCTGGCGCAGCAGCGCGAGCCTCTCGATCGCGGGCGGCAGCCTGAGCTCCGCGCTGGTGAGGATCTGCTCGGGAATCATCCGGAACACCGCCGCGGCGCCGTGCTCCTGCACGAAGTAGTTCGCGCGGAAGCGCGCGACGCCGGCGACGCCGTAGGCGAAGTCGAGATCGCGCGAGCGCTCGTACTCGGCCCACTGGCCCGCATTCGCGATCTCCTGGAGCAGCAGGCGCAGCTCGGCGTCCTGCAGCACCGGCCAGCTCTCGACGACCTCGAGCTCGCCGCTCCGGCGCAGGCGCGGCGCCATGCCCGCGGCGAGGTGCAGGTCCGAGCCGTCGCTCGCCTTGAGCAGCCGCAGGAGCTCGTCGAGTCGCGCCACGCTACGCCCCCAGCACCTTCGGGTCTTCGCAGTGGAGCAGCGCGTCTTCGCGTCCGACCGCGCCGGACTGCACGAGCTGGCGGATCGAGAGGTCGAGCAGCCCCATCCCCTGCGCGGCACCCGTCTGCAGGATCGAGTGGATCTGGAAGGCCTTGTTCTCGCGGATCAGGTTCTCGACGGCCTTGTTCACGACCAGCGTCTCGAGTGCGACCGCGCGGCCCTTGCCGTCGGCGCGCGGCAGCAGGCGCTGCGAGATCACCGCGCGCAGCGACTCCGCGATCTGCGTGCGGACCTGGTCCTGCTGGTCCGAGGGAAACGATCCCACGAGGCGGTTGATCGTGCGGATGCTGTTGTTGGTGTGCAGCGTCGCGAGCACGAGATGGCCCGTCTCGGCCGCAGTGAGCGCGAGCGAGACCGTCTCGAGGTCGCGCAGCTCGCCGATCACGATCACGTCGGGATCCTCGCGCAGCGCTCCGCGCAGCGCGCGCGCGAAGCTCTGGGTGTGGCGCCCCGCGCTGCGCTGGTTCACGACGCAGCGCTTCGGCTTGTGCAGGAACTCGATCGGGTCCTCGACCGTGAGGATGTGCTCCCGGCGCTCCTCGTTGATCAGGTTGACGAGCGCCGCGAGCGTCGAGGTCTTGCCGCAGCCGGTCGGGCCGGTCACGAGCACCATGCCCTGGTGATGGTTCGTGTGGCGCGCGAGCGAGCCCGGCAGGCCGAGCTGCGCGAGCGTGGGCGGCTCGGCCGGGATCACGCGGAAGACGCCGTCGAGCCCGCGCTGCTGGCGGTACAGGTTCACGCGGAAGCGGCCGACCCGTGCGAGCGTGTACGCGAGGTCGAGCTCGCCGCTCTGCGCGAGCACCTCGCGGTCCGCGGGCGACAGGATCGAGACGAGCGCGCGCTCGAGCGCGTCGGCCGGGATCGCGCCGAGCTCGGCGTCGACGAGGCGTCCCGCGACGCGCAGCTTGACGGGCGCGCCGCTGTGCAGGTGGACGTCGGAGGCGCCGCGCGCCACCGCGGCCTCGAGGATCGCGCCGAGCCGGGCGGCGTCGCGATCGAGCGGGGCCGCGAGGCCGTCGCCGATCGGCGCGGCGCCCGCAGCCGCGGCGCGGCCGGGCTCGGCGGGAGCCGAGGGTCGTGCGGGCTCGGCTCGCGCCGCGGCCGGCGCCTCGCGCAGCGGCGGCTCCGGGCTCTGGCCGCGGGAGTTCCGCACCCTCGCGAGCAGCTCGCTCTGCTTGTTCAGCAGCGCCGCGAGCTGGCGCGGCGTGATCCAGCCCTTCTCGACCAGCAGCTCGCCGAGCGGCGTCGCATCGCCGCGGCGCGCCTGCTCGGCCGTCGCCTCGGCGAGCTGCTCCATGCGGAGGAGCTTCGCCTGCACGGCGATGCGGCCCAGCAGCGGGAGGCTCCTTGCATCGGGCATCGCCTCGGGCCTATCGGCGACCCCCGCGACCGGCCTTACCCGGAGGTAACGCGCGCGGGCCCTTCTTCGCGGTCCCCGCGCGCACTCGCGCGTCCGAACCGGGACCCGGCGAATCCCGGAGACCGCGGGCCCGAAACCCCCGATCCCCGCGTTCTCGTATCACAGGACGCGCGCGTCGGTCCGATACCGCACGCATGCGCACCCGCTACGACGCGATCGTGATCGGTGCTGGCCCGGCCGGCTGGGCCGCGGCCGTGCAGGGCAGCAAGCTCGGCATGGAGGTCGCCATCGTCGAGAAGCGCCTGCTCGTCGGCGGCGCCTGCATCCACACGGGGACGGTGCCCAGCAAGACGCTGCGCCAGGCGATCCTCGACCTCGTCGCGGTGCGGCGCGGCGGCGAGCTCGGCCTCGTCTCGAGCTTCGCGCGGCCGCTCGGCATCCAGGACCTGATGCGGCGCAAGGATTCCGTGATCGAGAAGCAGGTGCGCACGATCCAGAGCTTCCTCGAGCGCAACCGCATCGCGCTGTTGCCGGGCTCGGCCTCGCTCGTCTCGCCGCATTCGCTGCGCGTCGCGACGGCCCACTCCGAGGAGATCCTGGACACCGACCACATCGTGATCGCGACCGGCAGCCGCCCGCGCCGGCCCGACAACATCGCGATCGACGACCGCATCCTCTGCGACAGCGACTCGATCCTCTCGCTGGACGAGATCCCGCGCACCCTCGCAGTGCTCGGCGGCGGCGTGATCGGCTGCGAGTACGCCTGCATGTTCGCGGCGCTCGGCGTGCGCGTGACCCTCGTCGACCGCCGCGAGAACCTGATGCGCTTCCTCGACGGCACCATCGTCGAGGCGCTCGCGCACCAGATGCGCGAGCTCGGCGTCAACATCCTCCTGCGCGAGGACCTCGAGAGCGTCGGCAGCGAGACGCTCGGGCGATCGCGGCGCTCGGTGCTGAAGCTGCGCAGCGGGCGCGAGGTCAAGGCCGAGCGCGTGCTCGTCGCGGCGGGCCGCGAGTCGAACACCAGCGCGCTCGGTCTCGAGACGGTCGGCATCGAGACCGACGCGACCGGCCTGATCAAGGTCGACGAGCGCTTCCGCACGTCCCAGCCGAACATCTACGCGGTCGGCGACGTGATCGGATTCCCTGCGCTCGCCGGCACGAGCATGCACCAGGGCCGGCAGGCGATGCTCTGCGCGGGCGGCCGCGAGGCGCACGCGATCGAGCACCTGCCGCTCGCGATCTACACGATTCCCGAGATCTCGATGGTGGGCCTGACCGAGGAGGAGTGCCGCGAGCGGGGCGTCGCCTACGAGGTCGGCATCTCGCGCTACAGCGAGAGCACGCGCGGCCAGATCCTCGGCGCGAGCTCGGGCCTGCTCAAGCTCGTGTTCCGCCGCAGCGACCGCGTGCTGCTCGGCGTGCACGTGATCGGCGAGGGCGCGAGCGAGCTGGTCCACATCGGCATGATGCTGGTCCAGACCGGTGGCAGGATCGACGCGCTCGTGGACTCGGTCTTCAACTACCCGACGCTCTCGGAGGCCTACCGCGTCGCGGCGCTCGACGGGATGAACCGGCTGTAGCGCGGGCAGGGCCCGGGAGCTGGCGCCCCGCGTCGCTCCCGTGCGCCTAGCGCAGCTCGAGCGCGAGCTGCCGGATCGCGCCGGTGAAGCGGTAGGTCGCCGGATAGGGGCCGGCCGGCGAGCCCGAGTCGTGGCCGACGTCGAGGCGCTCGTCGATCGTGAAGAAGACCGGGGCGCTGCGCGCGAGGCGCCCCGAAGCGACGATCTCCCCGTTCGCGCGCAGCGTGAGGTCGGCGCCCCGGCCGGCGCCCCCGCCGTCGTAGTCGAAGTCGAGCTCGACGAGCGCCTTTCCCGGCGCGAGCGGCGCGGCGGCGACGAGCGTCGTGCGCTCGACCTGGAACAGGTTGTAGCTGTAGGCGGGCCGCCCCTGCGCATCGAGGTAGAGCGCGAAGCCCGCGGAGCTGCCGCCGAGCGCGAGCAGCGCACCCTGCGCGCCCGCCGCGGGCAGCTCGATCTCGGCCCGGATCGCGTGCGAGCGGCTCACCAGCGCGGGCGCCGCGGGCTCGGGCATTCCCGTGCCCGAGCCGTAGCGGAAGTGCGCGCGCGCGCCGTGCAGGCTCGGCAGGCCGCCGCGCTGCCCCGATTCCTGCAGCGGCAGCACGCCGTTCCTCGCGGCCTCGACCTCGAAGAGCGCCTGCAGCTCGCGCAGCTTCTCGGGCCGCTCGGCCGCGAGGTCGCGCGACTGGCTGAAATCGCGCTCGAGGTCGTAGAGCTCCCAGACGTCCTGCGAGAACGCGCGCTGGCCCTCGGGCAGGAGCAGCACCCAGGGAGGCCGGCCGTGGAAGGCCGAGGCGAGCCAGCCGTCGCGGTAGATCGCGCGATTGCCGTTGACCTCGAAGTACTGCGTGCGGTGCCGGCCCGGAGCCTCCGCGTCGGCGAAGCTGTACACGAGACTCGTGCCGTCGATCGGCTGCTGCGGCACTCCGTTCACGGCGGCCGGTGCCCGGACGCCCGCTGCCTCGAGCAGGGTCGGCGCGATGTCGTTCACGTGCGCGAACTGGCTGCGCAGGCCGCCGCGCTCGCGGATCCGCACCGGCCACGAGACGACCATCCCGTTGCGCGTGCCGCCGAGGTGCGAGGCGACCTGCTTCATCCACGGGAAGGGCGTGTCGAGCGCGAACGCGAAGCCCGCCGGAAAATGCGGGTAGGTCGTCGGACCGCCGATCTCGCCGAGGCGCTGCGCGCGCAGCGCGCCGCCCTCGTCGATGCCCTGGATCCGCCCCATGTAGCTCATCGCTCCGAGCAGGCCGCCCTCCCCGCTCGCGCCGTTGTCCCCCGCGATGTAGACGAAGAGCGTGTTCTCGCGCACGCCGAGCGCGTCGAGCGCGTCGACGACGCGGCCGACCTGCGCGTCGACGTGCGCGAGGAAGCCGGCCCAGGTCTCCATCAGGCGTGCGGCGACCCGCTGCTCCTCGGCCGAGAGCGCCTCCCAGGCGGGCAGCGCCGCGGGCCGCGGCGCGAGCTGCGTGTCGGGCGGCACGACGCCCATTCCCTTCTGGCGCGCGAGGATCTCGCCGCGCAGCGCGTCCCAGCCCGCGTCGAAGCGGCCCGCGAAGCGCTCGATCCAGGGCGCCGGCACCTGCAGCGGCGCGTGGGTCGCACCGGGCGCGAGATAGACGAAGAAGGGCCGCTCGGGCCGGATCGCGTGCTGCTCTCGCATCCACCCGATCGCCTGGTCCGCGAGGTCCTCGGAGAGGTGATAGTCGGCGCGCGCGGGACGCGCGACCGGAGCCGTGCCCTCGAAGAGCGTCGGCTCGTACTGGTCGGTCTCGCCGCCGAGGAAGCCGTAGAAGCGGTCGAAGCCCTGCCGCGTCGGCCAGCGGTCGAAGGGGCCCGCGGGCGAGCTCTCCCAGTCGGGCGTCAGGTGCCACTTTCCGAAGAGTGCGGTCGCATAGCCGTTCTGGCGCAGGATCTCCGCGACGGTCGCGGCGGAGGGCCGCAGCACGCCCTCGTAGCCGGGCTGCGGGCTGGCCGAGTTCAGGACCGCACCGACTCCGACCGCGTGCGGGTTGCGGCCCGTGAGCAGTGCGGCGCGCGTGGGCGAACAGATCGCGGTCGTGTGGAAGCGGTTGTAGCGCAGGCCCTCGCGCGCGAGGCGGTCGAGGGCCGGCGTCGGAATCGGACCGCCGAAGCTGCCGGCTGCGCCGAAGCCCACGTCGTCGAGCAGCACGACGACGATGTTCGGCGCGCCTGCGGGCGCGCGCGAGAGCCCGAGCGCGAGAGCCCCGTCGCCAAAAGCGAGCGAGACGGCGAGCAGCGCTCCGGCCGCGGCTCGAGAGCTCGTTCCCATCGCGCCCGCCCTCCCGGTTCCGAACGCACTCCGGGCGCGGAGCTTTGCGGCCGCGCCGGGTCCCTCGGACTCCCTCTGGGGTTCGCACCATAACACGCAGCACAGGCGCAGCGGCCGCGCAGTCGAAGCGCACGCACGCGCTCGCGCGCGCAGGCGGTACCCTCCGAGGATCGAGCCGCTGCCTCTCACGACTGCCGCAGGATCCGCCGGGGCGAAGCGCTCCCGCCGGTGCCGAACGCGCAGAGCGATCCTGGCGCTCCTCGCGCTCCTCGCGTCCCCGCCCGCCGCGGGCGTGCCCGGACTCGTGGCCGGCGTCGGCGACGAGCAGACCCTCGAGCTGCTCTACGGTCTGCGCGAGTTCGAGGGCCTCCAGCTCGACCAGTTTCCGTTCTGGATCTTCTTCGACCCCTACTGGGGCGACGACCATGCGAACGACGGGAGCTACCTCTCGCCCTACCGCTCGATCGCGAAGATGAAGCAGGTCTGCGGCTCCTACACGCGCTGCAGCGTGAAGGGCCAGGACCGCGTGTTCTCGCCGCTCACGCTCCACATGACCGGGATCGCCGCGGGCAAGGCCTACCTGAAGGGAGAGACGGTGACCTGGGACGCGGGCGCGTCCTCGGGCACGGTGCTCGACTGGTACGTGCCGCTCGCGATCCTCGTGATCGACCAGGACGCCGGCGCGCCACCCGTCGACGGCGAGCTCGCGCTCGTGGGCCAGAGCTCCGGCGCGGTGGCCGACATCCGCAGCGGGCGGGGCATCGTCAACAGCGTCGGCGGGCACGTCGTGGCCCGCTTCCCGGACAGCGCGATCGACCTCGCCACGGGCGTGATCGCGCTGCCGGGCCACTCCTACGCCGACGGCGAGGGGCCGATGCGGCTCTTCTCGAGCGGCGCGCTGCCGCCGGAGCTCTCGCCCGGGACCGACTACACGATCTGCGCTGCGACCGGGACCGGCTTCCAGCTCGACGACGACGCGAGCTGCGCGAGCCCCTTTGCGAGCTATGCGAACGACGGCTCCGGCACGCACGGGATCGCGGGCGCGCTGAACGCGCGCGCAGACGACCCGATCGCTCCCGACTGCGTCCAGCGCGACCGCATCTGCGTGCTGATCGAGTCCCTCGACCCCGACCACCCCGCCCGGATCGACGGCAACCGCCATCACCCGACGGGCTACGACAACCGCAGCGTGTCCGGGCTCTTCGGCCCGGATCCCTCCGACGCGATCGCGAACGTCGCGGGCGAGGGAAAGGGCTGGCTCGGCTGGCAGAACCTGCACATCCAGAACGTCGCGATCGATCCCTTCGCGAACGAGTCGGGCGCACAGGGCAAGCTCGTGGTGCTGAACTCGACCGCGCGCGACACACGCAACGGCTCGGAGAACCGCACCGCCTCGACCGCGACCAACAACTGCTTCACGACGCACGGCGGCGGCGCGCTGATCGCGATCAACGGCGGGCCCTCCGAGTCGCGCGTGGACGACTGGACCCAGAGCGGGGTCGGCGCCTGCCTCGCGCCGACGGGCACGAGCAAGTTCATCGCGATCGGGACCGGCAGCTTCCGCTCCGAGCGCGTCGGCGAGTTCCGCAGCGCGACCCTCGCCGCGACGGGCAACGACATCGTCGTGATCGGTCACGAGCTGCTCGGCGCGTCCACGGGGAACACGATCGCGGCCATCCTGTCCCAGGACGCCGAGACGCGGCTCCAGATCGCGAAGGCGGTGCTGCGCTCGGCGCCCGACGGCCAGTCGGCGCTCGCGATGCTCGGCGGGGCGCGCCGCGGCACGGTCCGGATCCACGAGAGCACGATGCACGGAAACAGCAGCCAGTGGGGCGAGGCGATCTGGCTCGGGAGCATCGGCCAGAGCGGCCTCGATTTCGTCGCGAAGGGGCTCCTGATCGACGACCATCCGCTCTGGCTCGAGACCCAGAACCTCGGCGGCGCGTTCCGCAACACCAATCCCTTCGTGCTCGAGGGCTATTTCGACGACGAGGACGCCGCGGGAGGCGACGCCGCCGAGTTCCTATTCTTCGGCGGCGCGGGATCGCTGTATCCGACGAGCGTCGCGAGCGCGCAGGCGGCGGCGGTCGGGCGCGGAGCGGTCAACTGGGAGCTGTATCGGAGCCACTCGGCGAACAGCGGCGGCAGCGGAGACGGGACGGCCTGGCTCTCCGACACCGCGGAGCTGCGCTGCCAGCCGAGCGAGGCCTGCTGGGCGGCCTATCGCAACTGGTACGACGTCGACCTCGAGACGATCTACGGCGACGACCCCGATCTCTCCTGCATTCCGGCCGACGTGCTAGGCGAGCGCATCTGCTCCTTCCACTTCCGCGGCACCCACATCGGGGCGCGCGGGATGCCCGACAGCGATCGCGACCTGCTCGCGGACACCAGCGAGCCGGGTCTCGGCACCGACCCCCTGGATCCCGACACGGACGGAGACGGCCTGCAGGACGGCTTCGAGGTGATGAACGGCTTCGACCCGCTCGTGCCCGGCGAGAGCGGCGAGGATCCCGATGGCGACGGGCTCGACAACCTCGCCGAGCAGACCCACGGCACGAACCCGCACGCGTCGGACAGCGATGGCGACTTCATCAGCGATCGCGTCGAAGTGCACGCCGGGAGCGACCCGCTCGATCCGCGCAGCGTTCCGATCACGGCGCTTCCGGGACCGGGTGGAGCGGGGCTCGCATTGCTCGCGGCGCTGCTCGCGGCCGCGGGCGCCCGCGCGCTACGCGCGGGGACTAGAGCGGCGTGAGCCAGCGCTCGTACTTGCGGTTGCGGCCGGTCGCGATCTCGAAGAAGGCGCTCTGGAGCGCCTTCGTGATCGGGCCGCGCCGGGCCTCGCCGACCGCGCGGTGGTCGATCTCGCGCACGGGGGTGACCTCGGCCGCGGTGCCGGTCAGGAAGACCTCGTCCGCGGTGTAGAGCTCGTCGCGCGTGATCGCGCGCTCCTCGACCGGGATGCCCTTCTCGCGCGCGACCTCGATCACGCTCGCGCGGGTGATCCCGGCGAGCACCGTCGCGAGCGGAGGCGTGCGCAGCACGCCCTCCGAGATCACGAAGATGTTCTCGCCGCTCGCCTCGGAGACGAGGCCCTGGGTGTCGAGCAGGATCGCCTCGTCGTAGCCGTCGAGCAGCGCCTCGCGTTTGGCGAGGATCGAGTTCACGTAGTCGCCGCAGGTCTTGCCCTTGGTCATCTTCGCGTTGACGTGGTGACGGCTGAAGGTCGAGACCTTGCAGCGGATGCCGCGCTCCATGCCCTCCTCGCCGAGGTACTTGCCCCAGGCCCAGGCCAGGATCGCGACGCGGATCGCGTTGCCTCCCGGGTTGAGTCCCATCTCGCCGTCGCCGATGAAGACGAGCGGCCGCAGGTAGCCCTCCACCAGGTGGTTCTGGCGCAGCGTCTCGAGGCAGGCGGCCTCGATCGCATCGCGTTCGAAGGGGATCTTCATCAGGTTGATGTGCGCCGAGTCGTAGAGGCGCCGGATGTGCTCGGGCAGCCGGAACACCGCCGAGCGCCCGCCCTCGCCCTGGTAGCAGCGGATGCCCTCGAACACACCGAGCCCGTAGTGGAGCGTGTGCGTGAGGACGTGGACCCTGGCGTCCGCGAAGGGGACGAAGCTCCCGTCCATCCAGACCTTCTCGCCGGTGACCTTGGCCATGCGGCCACCATAGCGCAGGGCGCCCGCGGGGTCCGCGCCTAGCGGCGCAGCAGCCTTCGCACGAGACCCTTCGATTTGCGCTCGCGCAGCTCGAGCAGGCGCAGCTCGGAGGCGGCGTCGGCGCAGTTCGGCTGGATCTGGATCGCGCGCCGGAACATCTTCGCTGCCACGTCCCTGCGCCCGGTGGCCTTGCACAGGCGCCCCATGAAGAGGTAGGGCCGCTCGCGATCCTTCGCGAGCTTGATGCCCTGGCGCACGTGCTCCATCGCCTCGCGCGTCATCGACTCCTCTTCGGGATGGCACAGGTGCAGGGCCCAGCCGTAGTGCGCGTGGTATTCGCCCTCGTCGGGGTAGAGCTCGAGCGCCTTGCCGAAGCAGAGCAGCGCCTGCTGGAACTGGCGCGCGCGCAGCGCGGTCTCGCCGCGCTGGAACTGCAGCTCGGCCTCGAGCGCCTGCCGCCCCTCCTGGCGCTCCGCGTTCTCGCGCTCCTGGCGCCTCAGCTCGAGCAGATAGATCTTGCGCTGCTGCGGGTCCGTCAGCGTGGCGTGGGCGCGCTGGAGGGTGTTGAAGACCTCGGCGGCCAGCGCGCGCACCGCCTGGCTCGCGGCCTTCAGCCGGTCCGGGTGGGCGCCCTCGGCGAGGCGCTCGAAGGCCGCGTGCACCTCGCCCGACTCCGCGCTCTCCGCGACCCCGAGCACCTCGAAGTGGCTCTGGCCGCGGAAGCGGTCCGCGAGCGCCGCGAAGCGCGCGCGCAGCTCGGTGTCGCTGGGTCCCGGGACGGGCGCCGCGGCGGTCTTCGGCGGAGGCGGACGCCGCGCGCCGCGCGGCAGCGGCGCGGCGCCGTGCGCGGGCGTGTCCTCGCGCTGCAGCTGCACGAGCCCCGCGGCGACGAGCGCGTAGAGCGTGCGCCGGGTCGCCTCGTCCGACCGCGCGAAATCCGCGAGCGCGCGCTTTCCGTCGAGAGCGCGCAGGAGCGCCTGCTGCTCGGAGTCGAGCTCGATCTCCTGCAGCCGGTAGAAGGCGCTCTCCGCGGGCACGATGCGCGCCGCCGGCAGGCGCTGGAAGAGCTGATCGATCTGCGGCAGCGGCAGTCGCTTGCGCACGCCGTTGAGGATCAGATTCGCGGGGCTCGACTCGACCGGGAGCGCGTTCGCGCGCTGGAGCAGCGCAGCGATCTCGAAGTGGAAGCTGCCGCCGGACCAGGTGAAGACCTCGAAGAGCTTCTGCTCGGCCTGCCCGCGCAGCGCGAGCGCCATCTCCTCCTCGCTGAGCTCCTCCATCGCGACGAGCACTTCGCCCTGGAGCTGGCCCGGCCGCATGCGCCTGCGCGACTCGGCCTCGCGCGCCGCGGTCACGCGGCCCTCGCGCACGAGCAGGTTGCCGAGGCACTCGTTCACGAGGTTGCCGCGCACTGCGATGGGATAGCCGTCGCGGAACTGGATCCACTTGCGCTTGCGCCCGCACTCGAGGTGCAGCACGCCGTTCGCGCGCAGGCCGTGCAGGTGGTGGATCAGCGCCGGGAAGGGGAAGCGCTCGAGCGAGCCCGAGAGCGAATCGAGGCGCTTCGGCGCCGGCGGCTCCGGGCTGTCGACGCGCGCGAGCGCCTCGCGCTTCCGCTCGCCGAGGTGCTTCGCGACGACCCGCAGCAGGAGCTCGAGGGCGACCGGCTTGGTCAGCAGATCCGCGGCACCCAGCGAGACCGCGCGGCGCTCGTACTCGCGCGTCGTGGAGCTGCCCGAGAGCAAGAGCACCGGCACCTGGGCCGAGGAGTCGTCTCCCGCGCGGATCGCCTCGAGCACCGCGAAGCCGTCGCGCCTCGGGAGGATCAGGTCGAGCAGCACGAGGTCGGGCGGATCGCCCTCGAAGACGCGCAGCGCCTCCTCGCCATCGAAGGCGGTGAGAACGCGGTAGCCCTCGGCGCCGAGCGCCTTCGCGAGGATCCGGCAGAGCGTCCGGTCGTCCTCGACGCACAGAATCGTCTGGTGCATCGAAAGCCCCTCAGTGCTGCTCCGGGTATCGGTAAGAGATAGGGAGAAACTGAAGGGGAAAAACTACATCTGAGCGCGATCCCCTTGGGGCTTCAGCTCGAACTGCTCGAAGCGGAGCTGGTACTCGAGGCGGGGACCACCGGGCCCCGGCAGGACCTGGCCGCGGATCGTGGCCGGCTGTCCGGCTTCCCGGCTGAGGCCCGAAAAGCTCAGCCGCGCCGCGCCCGCGTCGATCTGGAAGTGGCCCGAGAGGCCGCGCAGCGACTCCGAACGCGCGGCGCCTCGCGCGAACGCGAGCGCGAGCTCGAGCTCGAGCGGGCCCTCGGCGAGCAGCTCTCGGATGCGCAGGCGCGCGCCCTCGACGCTGAGCTGGCACGCCAGCTCGCGCGGCGCGCTGCCCTCGAGACCGAGCCGGCAGGCTCCGCTCGCTCGCCCCTCGAACTCCTCGAGCGCGGCGACCGCGGGCAGGAGCGCGGCGAGCTGCGCCGCGCGCAGGTCGAGGTGCAGCGCGGCCGGCTCCGCGCCCGCGCCGATGTCCCCCGCGAGCGCGAGCGCGCCTCCGCTCGCGAGCTCGCCCGCGAGCTCCAGCGAATAGCCGGGCTCGCCCGGCGCGCGCTCGACGAAGCCCGAGAGATCCCGCAGGCGCAGCCCGGGCAGCGGCGGGCCGGAGCCGCCCGGCGCCCGCGGCGAGAGCGCGAGCGCAGCGCCGCTGAGCTCGACGCGCAGGCTCTCGCTCAGCCGCGATGCGCCGAGCAGCGCGGACAGCGGAACCAGGACTGCGCTGCGAGGCGCATCGAGCGACGCGCCGGCGCGCCGCGAGGAGAGGTCGGCGACGAGGCGAAGCCCGCCCCGCCCGGGCGCGAGCTCGAGCCGCGGCGAGCGCAGCTCGGACGCGAGCTCGCGGGCCACGCGCGCCGCGACGCGCTCGGCGAGCGCGCCCTTCGAGAGCGAGACCGCGACCCAGATCCCGGCGCAGCCCAGCGCCGCCGCGGCGAGGCGGAGGCCGCGCCGCGCCGCGCGGCTCAAGCGAGCTTCCGCGCGAGCAGCTCCCGCACCTGCTTCGGGTCCGCCTTGCCCTGGGTGCGCTTCATCACCTGGCCCATCAGGAAGTTCAGCACCCTGGTCTCGCCGGAGCGGTATTTCGCGGCGTCGTCCGGGTGTGCGGCGAGGACCGCGTCGACCGCGGCCTCGAGCGCGCCGCCGTCCGAGACCGCCTCGAGGCCGCGCGCCGCGACGAGCGAAGCGGGATCGCCGCCGCGGTCGAGGAGCTCGGGCAGCAGCTGCTGCGCGCTCTTCGCGGTCACGCGGCCGGAGTCCACGAGCGCGATCAGGGCGGCGAGCGCGGCAGGCGAGAGCTGCGTCTCGTCGATCTCGCGCTCGCGCTCCGCGAGCAGCGCGCGCAGGTCGCGCAGCAGCCAGGCGGCGATGCTGCGCGCCTCGCCCGCGTAGACCGCGACGGCCGCCTCGAAGAAGTCCGAGAGCGGCCGGCTCTCGGCGAGCAGTGCGGCGTCGCGCGCGGCGAGGCCGTGCTGCGAGGCGAAGCGCGCCTGCCTCGCCTGCGGCAGCTCGGGAAGCCCGGCGCGCACGCGCTCGATCTCCTCGGCCGAGAAGACGAGCGGCACGAGATCCGGGTCCGGGAAATAGCGGTAGTCGTCGGCGTTCTCCTTGAGCCGCAGCACGCGCGTGCGGCCGCTCGCCGGATCGAAGGCCAGCGTGGCCTGCTGCACCCGGCCGCCCGCCTCGAGGATCTCGGCCTGGCGCGCGACCTCGGCGTGGATCGCGGCCTCCACGAAGCGGAAGGAGTTCAGGTTCTTGAGCTCCGTGCGCGTGCCGAGCGCGCTGCTGCCCCTGCGGCGAAGCGAGACGTTGGCGTCGCAGCGGAAGTGTCCCTTCTCCATGTCGGCGTCGGAGACGTCGGTGTAGCGGAGGATCTGGCGCAGCGCGCGCAGATAGGCGGCGGCCTCCGAGGCCGAGCGCAGATCGGGCTCGGACACGATCTCGAGCAGCGGAACGCCGGCGCGGTTCAGGTCGACGTGCGAGCCCTCGCGGCCCGCGACCTCGGAGTCGTGGATCGACTTGCCGGCGTCCTCCTCCATGTGGATGCGCGTGATGCCGACGCGCACGCGCGCGGGCGCCGCAGCGCCGCCGCCGCGCGCTTCCGGATCGGCCTCGACCTCGAGCCAGCCCCCCGTGCAGATCGGCTCGTCGTACTGGCTGATCTGGTAGCCCTTCGGGAGGTCCGGATAGAAGTAGTTCTTGCGCGCGAAGACCGAGTGCCGGTGGATCTCGCAGTGCGTCGCGAGGCCCGCGCGGATCGCGAGCTCGACCGCGCGCCGGTTCAGCACCGGCAACACCCCCGGCAGCGCGAGGCAGACCGGATGCACGCTGTGGTTCGGCTCCTCGCCGTAGCGCACGGGCGCCGGGCTGAAGAGCTTGCTGCGCGTGCGCAGATGGGTGTGGACCTCGAGACCGATCACGACTTCCCAGCCCGAGACTGCCATCGGCTCCGCTCCGCTCCCGCCCGGCCCCGTCACAGCGGCGGCCGCGCGAGATGATGGCGCGTGCGGCGCTGGTAGGCGTCGGCGACGCGCAGGACCAGGCCCTCGGAGAGGGGAGGCCCGAGCAGCTGCATCCCGATCGGGAGGCCGCCCGCGCTGCCGCAGGGCAGCGAGAGCCCCGGGATTCCCGCCAGGTTCGCCGACACCGTGTAGACGTCGGAGAGGTACATGCGCAGCGGATCGTCGGTGCGCTCGCCGAGGCGGAAGGCGGGCTCCGGGGTCGTCGGCGTCGCGATCAGGTCGCAGCGCGCGAACGCGGCCTCGAAGTCGCGCCGCAGGAGCGTCCGCACCTGCTGCGCCTTGCGGTAGTAGGCGTCGTAGTAGCCGGCCGAGAGCACGTAGGTCCCGAGCATGATGCGGCGCTTCACCTCGGCGCCGAAGCCCTCGGAACGCGTGCGCTGGTACATCTCGGCGAGACCGCGGGCGCCGCTGGCGCGGTGGCCGTAGCGGACGCCGTCGTAGCGTGCGAGATTGCTCGAGGCCTCGGCCGTCGCGATCAGGTAGTAGCAGGCGATCGCGTGCCGCGTGTGCGGCAGCGAGATCTCGCAGGTCTTCGCTCCCGCGCGCTCGAGATCGGCAACGGCCTCGCGCACCGCTCGCAGCACCGCGGGATCCACGCCGTCTTCGACGAAGTACTCGGCCGGCAACCCGAGCGTGATGCCGCCGAGGTCTCCGCCGAGCGCCTCCGAATAGCGCGGAGCGGGCTCGGGGATCGAAGTCGAATCGCGCGGGTCGGGACCCGCGATCCGCTCGAGCACGAGCGCGGCGTCCTGCGCCGTGCGCGCGAAGACACCGACCTGATCGAGCGAGCTCGCGTAGGCCACGAGCCCCCAGCGCGACACGCGGCCGTAGGTGGGCTTGATGCCGACCACGCCGCAGAGGGCGGCGGGCTGCCGCACCGAGCCGCCGGTGTCGCTGCCGAGTGCGATCGGAACGATCCCGGCCGCGACCGCGGCCGCCGAGCCGCCCGACGACCCGCCCGGCGCGCGCTCGAGATCCCAGGGGTTGCGCGTCGCGCCGAAGCAGGAGTGCTCGGTGGAGGATCCCATCGCGAACTCGTCGAGGTTCGTGCGGCCGATCACGATCGCGCCGGCCTCGGCGAGGCGCAGGACGGCGGTGGAGGTGTAGGGCGAGACGAAGCCCTCGAGGATCCGGGAGGCGCAGCTCGTCGGCTCGCCCTGCTGCGCGAGCAGGTCCTTGATCGCGACCGGAATGCCGTCGAGAGGCGAGCGCGGGCGGCCGGCCGCGCGGCGCGCATCGGCCGCATCGGCCTCGGCCCTCGCGCGCTCCTCCCGGAAGCCGAGGAAGGCGTGCAGCCGCGGCTCGAGCTCGCGCGCGCGGGCGAGGCTGGCCTCGACGAGCTGCCGCGCGCTCGTGCGCCCGCGGTCGAGCTCCGCGCGCAGCTCGCCGAGTGTCGCGAGCGGATCCACGCCCTAGCCCTCGTCCTCGCCCTCGATCACCTTCGGCACGGCGAAGGCGTTCCCCTCGCGCCGAGGCGCGTTGCCGAGCGCCAGCTCGGGGGCGAGCGGCGGCTCGGGCAGGTCGTCTCGCAGCGGTGTCGGAAAGGACAGCACGTGGGTGGTGGGCTCGATCCCGCTGGTGTCGATCTCTCGCAGGCTCTCGGCGTGGGCGAGGATGCGGTCGAGGTCGTGCGCGAGCGACGCGATCTCCGCCTCCGAGAGCCGCAGCCGCGCGAGCGCGGCGACGCGCAACACCTCGTCGCGCCCGATCCGGGAGCCGGGGGGAGACATGCGCGCGCAGCGTAGCATCGGGGTCCCGCGGCCCGCGGGCGCGCCCGGCGGCGCTGGGATAGCTTCGCGGCCCCGATGTCCGACCCTTCGACGCCCGCTGCCGAGCTCTCCGAGCTCTTCGCGCTGCTCGCTCCCGACGTACAGCAAGGCGTTCGCGACCTCGGCTGGAGCCGGCCGACGCCGGTCCAGGAACAGGTCATCCCGCGCATGCGCGAGGGCGGCGACCTGATCGTCCAGGCCCAGACCGGCAGCGGCAAGACGGGCGCCTTCGGCATTCCGATCGCCGAGCTCGTCGACCCGGACGAGAAACACTGCCAGGCGCTCGTGATCGCGCCGACCCGCGAGCTCGCGAACCAGGTCGCAGGCGAGGTCGAGAACCTCGGCCGCCATCGCGGCGTGCGCTGCGTTCCGATCTACGGCGGCGTCGGCTACGGCGCGCAGATCGAGGGCATCGAGAAGGGCCCGCACGTCGTGGTCGGCACGCCCGGGCGCATCCTCGACCACCTCGGATCGGGCCGGCTCTCCTTCGCGAAGGTCCGCTGCCTCGTCTTCGACGAAGCCGACGAGCTGCTCTCGCTGGGCTTCTGGCCCGACATGCGCGAGATCAAGAGCTACCTGCCGGACGAGCGCCAGTCCTGCCTCTTCTCCGCGACGATGCCCGAGCGCGTGCGCTCGCTCGCGCGCCAGTTCCTGCGCGACCCCGCCTTCGTCTCGCTCTCGGCCGACCGGGTCGCGCCGCGGGAGATCGCGCACTTCTGGGTGCTCACCACGGCCAAGGACAAGGACGCTTCGCTGGTCCGCATCCTCGAGCACGAGGACCCCGACAGCGCGATCGTCTTCTGCAACACCAAGGACGACGTGCGCTACGTGACCGCCTATCTCAAGCGGCGCGGCTTCGACGCCGATCAGATCTCCGGCGACCTCACGCAGTCCGCGCGCGAGGAGTCGATGCGCCGGATCAAGGCCGGCCAGCTGCGCATCCTGGTGGCGACGGACGTCGCCGCGCGCGGCATCGACATCAGCGATCTCTCGCACGTGATCGGCTATGCGGCACCGCAGTCGCCCGAGGTCTACGTGCACCGCACGGGCCGCACGGGCCGCGCGGGGAAGTCCGGCATCGCGATCTCGCTGGTCTCCGGGCTCGACATCGGCAACTTCCGCATGATCCAGCAGACCAACCAGATCGAGATCTCCGAGCTCAAGCTCCCGACCGACGCCGAGATGGCGCTGCGCCTGCGCGAGCGCCTCGCGGCCAAGATCGAGCGCGAGATGCGCCACATCCCGGAGCGCGAGCGCGCCTGGAAGGTGGACCGCTTCGTTCCCGTCGTGGAGCAGCTCGCCGAGACGCGCGAGGGCAAGCGCGACCTCGCCGCGATCTGCGCGGCCTATCTGCAGGAGCACCCCTCGCACGCGTCGCCGCAGGACGCCGAGGAGGCGGCCGCGCCGCGTCCGCCCGCTCCCGCGGCGCCGCGGGCCCGCGAGGGCGGTGGCGAAGGCGGCGGGGGCCGGCGCCCGCGGCGGGGTGGAGGCGGTGGCCGCGGGGGTGGCGGCGGCGGTCGCAGAGGCGGCCGCGGCCGGCGCTAGGCCGTGAAGATCGCCGTCTTCTGCGGCTCGAGCTCCGGGATCGACGCACACTTCCTCGCCGCCGCGAGCGCGCTCGGAGCCGAGCTCGCGCGCCGCAAGCACGTGCTGATCTACGGGGGCGGACGCACGGGCCTGATGGGCGCGCTCGCCGATGCCGCGCTCGCCGCGCAGGGCACCGTGCGCGGCGTGATCCTGCACGATTTCATCGAGATGGACGTGCACCACCGCGGGCTCCACGAGCTCGCGTCGGTGGGGGACATGCGCGCGCGCAAGGCGGGCCTCGACGCGCGCGCCGACGCCTTCGTCGCGCTGCCGGGCGGCCTCGGAACGCTCGAGGAGCTCGCGGAGATCCTCTCCTTCCGCAAGCTCGAGCTGCACGATCGCCCGCTCGTGTTCCTGGACGTCGCGAGATACTGGGAGCCGCTGCTGCGCTGGATCGATGCGGCGATTGCGCAGCGCTTCGACGCGCCGCGCGTGCGCGACTACTTCGCGGTCGCGACGAGCGCGCAGGAGGCCGTGGACGCCTGCGAAGAGGCGATCGCCTCGCGCTAGTGGATCTCGCCGGCCTCCGGAGCGGGAGCGAGGGAGCGCCAGCCGAGCCGACCGGAGGGCTCGAGCCAGCCGGCGCGGCGGCCCGCGGGATCGACGACTCCCGCATGCCGCGCGGAGCCGCCCGCGAGGAGACGCGCGAGCCAGCGCTCGCAGGCGGCGGCATCGGACGCGGTCGCGGCCGCGCGCGCGACGAGCAGCTTGCCGATCTCCTCGCCGTCCTCGGCGCGGCGCGCCGCGAGGAGCGCCTCGCCCTCGAAGCCGCGCAGCGAGCGCTCGCCGAGCGCCAGGTCGACCGCCGCGGCGCGTCCCTGCGCATCGGCGAGCAGGATCCGCGCCATGCCGGCGGCGGGGCGCGCGAGACACCAGTCCACGGCGGGCTCGAGCCGATCGAAGTTCTCGAGGCAGTCCTGGACCAGCAGGGTGGCCGGAGCGGCGCAGCGCGGAGCCCCCGGCGCGCTCTCGGCGCGCGGATGGCCGGGATCGAGCTGTCCGGCCCCGACCAGCGCGAGCGCCGCCGCTGCGAGGCCGCGCTCGTTCACGCCGATGCGCGCGGCGCTCGCGCCCGCCGCGCACCACTCGAGCGACGCGTGGCGCCCGTCGGGCCGCGATTCGCGCAGGCGGAGCGGCGTCGAGAACCAGCCGACGATCTGCGGCAGCGCGCCGACCGCGACCAGCGCGAGCGCGTCGGGCGCCGCGCTCCCGCGCAGCTCCTCCGCGAGCCCGCGCCAGAGCCACGCCTCGGGAACCCCCGCCGCGCGCGCGAGCGCCTGCAAGCGCTCGGCCTGGTGCGGGAAGTGCCGCCAGAGATCGCGCGCGAGGCGCGCCGCGGAGCGCCGCTGCGGAAGCCGCACCGCCAGCCTCTGCGCGAGCGGCGCCGCCCGGAAGGCGCGCTGCAGCTCGGCTGCGCAGAGGCTGCCCTGGCGGCGACCGAGATCGCGCGGCGCCCCCTCACAGGCGAAGGCCGCGGCGCTGCCCGCCGCGGGGAGCTCGGCAGGCCCGTCGCTCAACGCGCGCTCGGCGCGCTGCGGATCTCGAGCACCTCGTTGAGCGAGCCCATCCGATAGCCCTCGAGATCGAGGGACACGAAGCGGAATCCGAGCGGCTTGATCGCGGCCGCGACGCGCGCGGCCATCGCGGGATCGAGCGCGCGCGGGAGCTCCGAGGGATCCACCTCGATGCGCGCGAGCTCGCCGTGGTGCCGCAGCCGGACCTGCCGGAATCCGAGCGCGCGCAGCCGCTCCTCGCCCGCCTCGACCTGGGCGAGGCGCTCGGGCGTGACCTCGGTCCCGTAGGGCAGCCGGGACGAGAGGCAGGCCGAGGCCGGCAGCTCCGCGGTCGGGAGCCCCACCTCGCGCGAGAGCGCGCGGATCTCCTGCTTCGTGAGCCGCGCCGAGAGCAGCGGGGACAGCACGCGGTGCTCCTCCGCCGCGCGGTGGCCGGGGCGGTAGTCGCCGGTGTCGTCGAGGTTCACGCCGTAGGCCACGGCGTCGAAGCCGAGCTCATCGCGCAGCGCGCCGAGCACGCTGAAGAGCTCGGTCTTGCAGTGGTAGCAGCGGTCCGGACGGTTCGCGCGGTAGTCGGAGCTCTGCATCTCGGAGGTCGACACGAAGCGGTGCGGGATCGCGAAGTCGCGCGCGATCCGGAGCGCCATCTCGCGGTGGGAGCGCGGATACGAGGGCGACTCGGCCGTCACCGCGAGCGCCTGCGGCCCGAGCACGCGCTTCGCCTCGAAGGCGAGGTAGCTCGAGTCGACCCCGCCCGAGAAGGCCACGAGGAGCCGGCCCGCGGAGCGAAGCTCGGCCTCGAGCCGGTCGCGTTTCTGCTGGAGTTCCGAGGAGATGGGAGACACGAGCCGAGCTTACGAGGGGGTGCTCGGGCGGTCAACCGCAGCGCGCGCCCGGCGCTCGGACGGCGCTTTTCGCTGGAGCCCGCGCCCCGGTCGGCCGCTATTCTGCGCAACGGGGCGCGGGGGGAGACATGACCAAGCTGCGCGTGGGCCTGCTCTTCGGCGGGCGTTCGGTGGAGCACGAGGTCTCGATCGCCTCGGCCACCTCGATCCTGAAGGCCCTCGACCCCTCGCGCTACGACGTCGAGCTGATCGCGGTCGACCACGAGGGCCGCTGGCACCTCGGCGCGCCCGCGCTCCCGCCCGATCGCGCCACCTCCGGCGAGGAGATCGTGCTGCCCGCCGCGCCCGGCCTGCGGACGCTGCTCTCGCGCCCGAACGAGGGCCCGCGCGAGCGCGCGGGGGTCGACGTGATCTTCCCGATCATCCACGGCCGCGGCGGCGAAGACGGCTGCCTCCAGGGCCTGCTCGAGCTCGCCGAGCTGCCCTACGTCGGCTCCGGCGTGCTCGGCTCCGCGATCCAGATGGACAAGGAGGTCGCCAAGCGGCTGCTCTCCGCCGCGGGGCTGCCGGTCACCCCCTGGCGCGCCTTCCATGCGCGCGAGCTGCCGCTCTCGCCGAGCGCCCTCGCGGAGCTCGAGCGGGCCTTCGAGCTCCCCGTCTTCGCGAAGCCCGCGAACTCGGGCTCCTCGGTCGGGATCTCGAAGGTGGAGCGCTGGAGTGATCTGCCGAAGGCGCTCGCGAAGGCCGCGCGCTTCGACCACAAGCTGCTCGTCGAGCAGGGCGTCGACGCGCGCGAGATCGAGGTCGCGCTGCTCGGCAGCGACCGCATCGAGGCCTCGGTCGTCGGCGAGATCCGCACGCAGCACGGCTTCTACGACTACGAGGCGAAGTACGTCGACGAGGGCACCGAGCTCCTGGTTCCGGCTCCGATCGACGAAGCGAGCTCCGAGCGCGCGCGCGAGCTCGCCGTCCGCGCGATGCAGGTGCTCGAGGGCGAGGGGCTCGGCCGCGTCGACTTCCTGCTCGAGCGCTCGACCGGCGCGATCTTCGTGAACGAGCTCAACAGCCTGCCGGGCTTCACCGAGAGCTCGATGTACCCGCGCCTCTGGGCCGCGACGGGTGTGCCCTACCCCGCGCTGCTCGACCGCCTGATCGAGCTCGCGCTCGAGCGGCACCGGCGCCGCGCGAAGCTCGAGACGCTGTACCGGGGCGACTGAGGTCCCACCCGCCGCTCAGCGAGCCGCGCAGCGCGCGCGCACCGCGGCGAGCAGGCTCGGGCGCAGCGCCTCCACGAGGTTCGCGCTGAGGCGCTCCCGCCCGGTCTGCGTCAGGTGGATCAGGTCGACGAAGGCGTCCTCGTAGTGGCCGTCCATTCCCGGGGAGCTGTCCGCGAAGCGGACCGCCGGCGGCGACGCGAGCTGCGGCAGCATCCGGTTGTGCAGCGCGTTGGCGACGATGCGCGTGCGCGCGTCCGGAAACGCGCCCTCGTAGAAGCGGATCACCGCCTCGGGACTCCGCTCGTTCACGGCCATGTTGAAGCTCGCGAGCACGAGCGGGACCCGGGCCCGCTCGAGCGCGCGCGCGAGCATCCGGTACACCCTCGCATAGCGCGTCTCGAGCAGCTCCGCGTCGCCGAGCCGCCGCGCGGCGAGCCGCGCGCCCTCGAAGCTCCGCCTCGCGACGGAGCGCCACAGGCTCGCCTCGACGCGCGCGAGCAGCCGCGAGGGTCGGCTCGGCGGCATCGCGGGCGGGCCGGTGTCGATCTCCGGCAGGTCCTCGCTGAGCCAGTGGAGCGCGTTGTAGCCGTGGTAGCTGAGGACCAGATCGGGCTCGAGCGGGAGCACGTCGCGGCGCAGGCGCGCGAGGTTGTCGGCCAGCGTCCAGGCGGGGACTCCCGCGTTCACGACCTCGAAGCGCGCGCCGCAGCCGAGCTCCGAGAGCCGGGCCTCGAGCAGCTCGGGCCACGGGCGATCCTGCGGCGTGAGCGTGACCCCGAAGGTGCTCGACTCGCCGAGGGCCACGATGCGGAACGCGCCGCCCTTCTCGCGCGAGATCTCGGGTCCGCGAAATCCGAGCGCATTGATCCGGACCTCGGAACCGAAGAAGCGCGCGCGAGCCCCGGGCACGAGCCGATAGCGGCTGTAGCCGGACTCGCTGCGCCGCATGAACTGCCGCTCCGCGCGCAGCCACTCGCCGAGATAGGCGTCCCACCACGCGCGCGCCGCAGCGGGATTGCCCTCGGCCGCGGCGAAGGAGTAGGCCGGAACGCGCGCTCCCGGGGCCTGCGACGGGCCGAGCGCCAGGAAGGCGTCGATCCCGTGGAGCCCGAGGATCGCGCAGGCGAGCGTGTTGAGCGCGAAGCCGCGCACGCGGGCGTCGCGTTCGAAGGCGAGCCACGAGAGCCATGCCGTGCCGGCGAGGGCCAGAGCGCTCCCCGCGAAGTAGAGCGGTGGGCGATCCCGGAAGAAGCCGGCGGCCGCGAGGCCGGCGCCCGCGAGCAGCGCGGCCAGCGCCGCCGCGCCCGATCCCGGCCCTCGCAGCCAGCCCCGAGCCATGGCGGGTGCCATCCGCTCCGCCGCGCGCCCGGCCTACTCCTGCCCACCCAGGTAGCCCAGGGCCTTCAGCTGGTTGCGCTGCAGCTCGGAGAGCTCGCGCTGCGGCGGCTCGACGCCGAAGGGGCTCTTGCGCTCGCGCGCGTAGCGGTCCGCGAGCGCCTCGAGCGGCTCGAGCGCGGGGGGCCGCGCGGCGTAGAGGTTCTTCTGCTCGCCCGGGTCCGATGCGAGATCGAAGAACTCGCTGCGCGGCGGTCGATCGACGTGGCGGATCAGCTTGCTCTCGCCCTGCTGCACCGCGACCAGCGGGCGCTTGGCCTCTTCCACCTGCCCCCAGCCGCGGTCGAGCTGCGAGAAGACGGGGCGCCGGGCCAGCCCTTCGGCTTCGCCCGGGCCCCCGGCCTCGAAGCCGCCCGCCTTCGCGATCAGCGGCACGAGCGAGCGCCCGTCGGCGTTGGGCAGCGCGGGGAGCCCGAGCAGATCGAGCAGCGTCGGCCAGATGTCGATGTTCGAGACGAGCTCGGGCACGCGCACGCCGCCCTCGATGCTGAAGGGCGGCACGATCAGGAAGGGCACCCGGGCGACCTCCTGATACAGGTTTCGCGCGTGACCCTCCCGGCCGTGCTCGAGGAAGGCCTCGCCGTGGTCGGCGGCGATCACGACCAGCGTCTCGTCCAGCAGCTCGCGGTCGATCAGCGCCTCGAAGAGCACCGCGAGCAGCTTGTCGGTCCACAGGATCGACTGGTCGTAGACGTCGGAGTAGCTCGTGCCGAAGCGCGTCGATTCGGCGTCGTAGACGTACTGATGCACGTCCATGAAGTGCAGGTAGAGGAAGAAGCGCCGATGGCCCCAGGCGTCGAGGAACTCGCGCGCCGAGTCGACGAGGTCCTCGTCGGTTCCCTGCAGCGGACGGGTCGAGGGATTCGCGCGCTGGATCCGCGCGCGCTCGGCGCCGGCCTTGGGGTTCACGTAGGAGTCGAAGCCCTGGTCGAAGCCGAAGTTCGGGGCGACCCAGCCGTTGCGCCAGAGGCCGGCCGTCCGAAAGCCGGCGTCGCGCAGGATCTCGGCGGGGAGCAGCGCCTCGGCAGGCATCACGTGGTCGTAGTGCAGGAGGCCGTGGTTGATCGGGTTGGTCGCGGTCCAGAGCGACGCCATCGAGGTCTTGGTCCAGCTCGACTGCGTCAGCACGTTCTCGAAGAGCACGCCCTCGCGCGCGAGCGCGTCGAAGTTCGGGCTCGTCTCCCGCGCGTAGCCGTAGCTTCCGAGCCGGTCGGCCCGGAGCGTGTCGACCAGGACGAAGACCAGGTTCAGATCGCGGCGGTCGCGGAGCCCGAGCAGATCGGAGGCGCCGCCCACGGGCCGCGCGGGCGGCCGCACCTCGATCTGGGTTGCGACGGCGACCGCGAGCAGCAGACCCGCGAGCGAGAAGAAGAGCCAGGGGGATTCCGCGAGTCGCCGGGGCATCCGAGAGAGTCTCCTCGCGCAGCCAAAAAAAGGGCGGCCACCTCCAAGAGGTGGCCGCCCGGAATCCGTCCAGGACCGCGGGGCCCTGGAGCCCTCGAGCTACTTGCGCAGCTTGCGCTGGCCGAGAACGACCAGGCCGGCCACGCCGGTTCCGAGGAGCAGCAGCAGCCCCGGCTCGGGAACCACGTGCAGCCGCAGCTCGCTGATGTTCGCGATTCGCAGGCTGCTGGTCGAGGTGATGTTCGTGGTCACCTGACCAGGCGTGACGAACTGCAGCGTGCCGGACGTGAACGCCGTCGATCCCGTGGCCGAAGCCGGATCGTGCACGAAGCCCATCTTCGTGACGTAGCGATACAGCTCCTGCATCGGAGTGCCATCGCCACCGTTGAAGGTCTTCGTGCCCTTCGCCGGGTCGTCGGGCTGGTCGAGCGCCTTGCCCGTCAGGACCGTCCAGGGAGCGTGATCGACGGAGACGCGGATCGAGCCCGCGCCGCCGACCGTCTGCTGGCCGCCGATGCCGAGACCCGTGGCGCCCACGTGCGTGAGCGGAAGACCGATGAAGGCGCCGCAGGTCGTCGAGAAGAGGCAGATCCTCGCGAGACCGCCGGCTAGACCGAGGTCTTTGTTGGTCAGCGCGCCGTTCCCGATCAGGGACGGGCCGCCGGCCAGATCCCCGGCCTCGACGGTGGCGGCGAGTGCGACGGCCTTGATCTGCACACTCGAGGGGTCGGTCACGTTGGCCTGACCGGCGCCCCGGATGCGGCCGTTGTACGGGTTGACTCCGTCGCCGTCGTTCGGGAGCGCGACCGTCGTGATCGAGGTGCCGCCGAGGCCCCCGTTCATCGTCGCGACGCCCGCGCCCTTGAGCGCGACCCCGGGCAGCGCTCCCAGGTTCAGCGTCAGGGTGCCTGCGAACACGCTGGTGCCCGCGGAGACCGGTGCGGCCAGTCCCAGCGCCAACACCCCGGCAACTAACAGATTGATGCGTCTGCGCATTTGAGTGGATCCTCCTGGCGGTGCGCCCGCACCGCCTCGCCTGACAGATTTTGCAATCGCTATGCCAGCGAGGGCTGGCCTTCCCACGCGCATCTTACGCTCGGCAAAGGGTTTTTTCCATCATCTTTTTCGCGGGCGCGACCCGCCAGGGGCGCCGGGGCAGGCAGCTTCCCAAAAAGGGAAGCCGAAGGACCACCGGTCCCCAGGGGGCGACGGCTCTTGCGGACCCGCTGCCGGCAGCGAATCCGAGCGGAGCCTCGGAACCGCGCCGGACCCGACGCTTCAAGTATCGGGAAGCTCGATGCAAATCGACCGGGTCGCGTCGACTCGTCGGGCTCCGCACGTATACTGCTCGGCCGCTCCTCTCCCATCCCAGGAGGCCTCCGGGCCATGCGCTGCACGAACCCCCTTCTGCTGCTCGCGCTCGCGCTCCCGGTTCTTGCCTGTGGCAGCGACGTCGAGACCCGCATGCACGAGGCGCGCGCGCTCCAGGACGTGGGCCAGTACGCCGCCTCGATTCCCGAGCTGCGCGAGATCCTCGCCGCGGAGCCCGACCTGCCCGAGGCGAGCTATCGCCTGGGTCTCGCGCTGGTGCAGACCGGCGAGCGGAGCCGCGCGATCTGGCCGCTGCAGCGCGCGGCCGACAGCGGGGCCGAGTTCGGGCTGCAGGCGGGTCAGCTGCTCGCGAGCGTGCACCTCGACGGCCAGGATTTCGAGGAAGCGCTGCGCGTGATCGACCGTCTGCTCGAGAAGGTGCCGAGCGACAAGCTCGCGCTGCAGATGCGCGCCAAGGCGCACATCGGTGCGCGCCAGTTCGAGCAGGCGCTGAGCGACACCTCCCGCCTCGTCGAGCTCTTCCCGGCCGACTACATGGTGCGCGCGCTGCACGCGACGGCGCTGGTCGACATGGGCCGCCTCGACGAAGCCGAGCGCGCACACGCCGAGCTCAAGCGGCTCGGACTCGCGAGCGACGATCCCGAGACCCAGGCGCGCGGCTGTCTCGCGCCCGCGCTCTTCGAGCGCAGCGACCGCAAGGACCTCGCCGCAGCGAAGCCCCTCTACGAGGACTGCCTCGCGCGCTTCGGGACCAACGCCTTCGTGCTGAAGCAGTCGCAGGAGTACCTGGACGAAGCGGGCGAGTCCGAGCGGGCCACCGAGCTCTACCGCAAGGCGGTCGAGCAGGCTCCCGAGAACCTCGCGCTGCGCTCCGAGCTCTCCGCGCGCCTGCGCGATCGCGGCCGCCTCGACGAGGCCGAGCAGGTGCTGCGCGAGGCCGCCGAGACCTTCGGATCCGTCCAGGCCTGGCACCAGCTCTCCGAGTTCCACCGCGGCACGAACGAGCGCGCCAAGGCGCTCGAGGCGATCGAGAAGGTGATCGAGCTGTCGCGCGGCGGCAGCGACGAGCTGCGCTTCACCCAGGCGGACCTGCTGATCGATCTCGGCGAGACCGCGCGCGCCGAGGAGATCGCGGCCTCGCTGCGCGAGCCCGCCTACGCGACCTTGATTCGCGGGCGCCTGCTGCTGGCCGCGGGCGACGCCGAGGGCGCGCTCGCGGCCTTCGACCGGGGCGTCCGCAGCTGGCCCAACAACGCGGCCGCCCGCTACATGGCCGGTCTCGCGGCCCGCGCGGCCGGCGACGTCGAGCGGGCGATCTCGGAGCTCCGCGAATCGGTGCGCGTCGACAAGGACGGCAGCGACGCCGCGCTGATCCTGGCCGAGCTCTACTTCGAGCGCGGGGACCATCCCAAGGCGCTGAGCTTCGCGAACAACTACATCAGCAACCGGCCCCGGTCGTCGAAGGAGCCCGCGCTGCGCATCGCGGCGCGCGCGCTCACGGCGCAGGGGCGCTTCGGACACGCGCACCGCTCGATCGAGCTGATGCGGGAGGCCGGCTTCGAGCGCTCGGCGCTGGTCGAGGAGGCGGCGGTGTTGCAGCGCGAGAAGGGCGCGGAGGCGAGCGTCGCGCTGATCCGCGCGAGCGCCTTCGACCTCGCGGAGCCGGCCAACGAGGAGATCCTGCGCGCGCTCGCCGATGGCCTGCTCTCGCTCGGCCGCGGTCCCGAGGCGCTGGGCGCGGTCGACGCCGCACTCGGCCGGAGCCCGGATGCGGCGTCGCTGCACGCGATGCGAGGCACCCTGCTCGCGCGCACCCAGCAGCCGGCGGAAGCCGCGGCCGCGTTCCGCAGGGCCGTGGAGCTCGACCCGAGGAGTCCGACCGCGCTCGGCGGACTCGCGACGGTGCTCGCGACCACCGGCGAGAGCGCCGAGGCGATCCGGCTCTACGACCGGGCCGCGGCGCTGGATCCGGCGCGCCCGCACTACGCCTATTCGGCGGCGCAGCTCGTGCTCTCCTCGGCGGAGCCCGCGGGCGCCGAGCAGCGCCTCCGCAAGATCGTGAAGCAGCACCCCGGGCACGCGGGCGCGCGCAACGACCTCGCCTGGCTGCTCGCGGAGAGTGGCCGCGAGCTCGATCTCGCGCTCGCGCTCGCGGAGGAGGCCAACCAGCTCGATCCCTCCCCGAACATCCTGGACACGCTGGGCTGGGTGCTGCTCAAGCGCGGCGAGAGCGACAAGGCGGTCGAGGTGCTGGAGCGGGCCGCGAAGGAGCTGCCCGACTCGAGCAGCATCCGCCAGCACCTCGCCGAAGCGCTGGTCAAGGCCGGCAGGAGCGAGGCCGCCACGCGCCTGCTCGATCAGGAGATGAGCGAGGCGCTGAGCGGCGCGTCGGCTCAGCAGCTGGGCCAGGGCTCCTAGGCCCAAGCGATGGTTCGTGGGCGCGCGCGCACGCTCCTCCCGCTGCTGGTCGCGCTCACCGCCTGTGGCTCGGCCGAGGATCGCGCCGCCGAGCACCGCCGCCGCGCCGAGCGCTACGAGCGCGAGGGCGAGCGCGGAAAGGCGGTGCTCGAGCTCGCGAGCGCTCTCGAACAGCAGGACGACGCCGACAGCCACGAGCGACTCGGCGGGCTGCTGATGCGCCAGGGCGCGCCCGAGCAGGCGGCGAACCACTTCCGGCGCGCCCACGAGCTCGATCCGACGCGCGTCTCCGCGATCGTGAGCGAGCTCTACCTCGTCGCGGCAGGCGACCGCGCGCGCGGCGGCGAGCTGCTCGCGAAGGCCGAGGCGGTCGCGCCCGATTCCGCGCCGGTCTTCCGCGCGCGCTCCGAGCTCGCGCTGCTCGACCGGGACCCGGACGCGGCGATCGCCGCTGCGCGGCGCGCGGCAGAGCTCGCGCCGGAGGATCCGGAGAGTCACGTCCAGCTCGGGCGCGTGCACCAGCTGCGCATCCGCGAGCAGCAGGCGCTCGGGCGCGCGGCCGACGCCGCGCTGCTGCAGCCCGCGCTCGCAGCCTTCGAGCGCGCGGATCAGCTCGGCAAGGGCAACGTCTCGCTGCGCCTCGAGCGGGCGCGGCTCTACGCCTCCTGGCCCGGTCACGACGCCGAAGCCCGCGCGGCCTACGAGGACGCGATCGGCCTCGCGCAGCAGCAGGGCGCCGCAGACCTGCAGATCGTCGCGCTGCATGCGTACGACGATTTCGCGCGCGCCCGCGGCGACGCGTCGACCCGCGAGCGCGCGCTGCGCGGGATCGCGGAGCTCGACCCGGCCAAGCTCTCCGTGTGGCGGGACCTCGCGGGCCTGCTCGCCGGGCAGGAGAACGCGCTCGCGGCGCTGTTCGCGGAGCTGCTCGCAGCCCGCGGCGACGACCCGGACGCACACCGCCTCTACGCGAGCCACCTGCTCGCGACGGGGCGCGATCAGCAGGCGGTCGATCACCTCAAGGAGGCGACCGAGCAGCTCGGCGCTCCCGCGCTCTTCGACGAGCTGATCCAGCTGCATCTGCTGCGCCTGCAGCTGCCGCAGGCGCGCCGCGCCTTCGAGCGCCTGGCCGCGGCGCACCCGGAGGACCCCACGACGCAGCGCGCGGCCGCCCGCCTCGCGCTCGCCGAGGGCAGTGGCCGCGACGCCGCACTCGCCGTGTCGCGGATTCCGGCCGATCGGCGCGGCCCGGACGACTTCCGCCTGCTCGCCCTGGCCGAGGAGCAGAGCGGCAACCTCGACGCCGCGCAGGCCGCGATCGCGCAGGCGGGAGCGCGGGCCGACGGCTTCGCGGAGGGCGTCGCGCGGATCGACGCGCGGCTGCGCTGCGCGCGCCGCGACTTCCCCGGCTGCCTCGCGGCGCTGCGGGAGCTCGCGCGGCGGCGCCTCCCGCTCGACACGAGCGAGCAGCTCGCGAGCATGCAGGCCCTCGCGGCGACCGGACGCGGCGATCTCGCGGACAAGCTGCTCGAGAAGCTGCTCTCCCAGCCGGAGCCCCCGGCCGCGGTGGTGCTCGAGTTCGCGCGCCAGCGCGGCGCACGGCAGCCGAAGCGCGCCGAAGAGCTGCTGCGCGCCGCCGAAGCCCGGGCGCCGGGGGATCCGCTGCTGGTGCGCGCGCTGACCGACCTCTGGCGCCACCAGGGGCGTCCCGAGACCGCGCTCGAGCACCTGAACCAATCGATCGGCGCGGGCGCGTCGAATCCGGCGGTGCTGCTGCTGCGCGCCGAGATCCTGGTCGGGATGAACGAGCTCGAGCGCGCCGAGAGCGACGCGCTGCGCGCCTTCGAAGCCGCGCCGGGACTCGCGGGAGCCGTCGACCTGCTCGTCGACATCTACGCGCGCCAGGATCGCCTCGCGCAGGCGCGCAAGTCCTTCGCCGAGGCCGAGGCGGCGGGCGTGCTGCATCCGGGCGGGCGGCTTCTGCTCGCGCGGCTCCGCGCGCAGGCCGGAGAGACGGCCGCCGCGCGCGCGCTGCTCGAGTCGCTGCTCGCGGAGCGGCCCCACATGCACAGCGCGATGAGCGAGCTCGCGCGGCTGCTCGCGGACGCAGGCGTGGAGCTCGAGCGCGCGCAGCAGCTCGCGCTGCAGGCGGCGGCGGCGCGGCGCTCGAGCCGCTCCGCCGCGCACGCCGCCGGCTACGTCTACCTGCGCGGCGGGCGCTTCGAGGCGGCTCTCGGAGAGCTCGAACGCGCGCGGGAGCTGCCCGAGCCGCTCGGTCGCGACGAAGCGGCCGAGCTGCACTACCACCTGGGTCTCGCGCTCGGCGCTCTGTCCCGGAACGCCGACGCGCGCCGCGAGCTCGAGCAGGCGCTCTCGCTCGACCCCGGGTTCCGCGGCGCCGAGGACGCGCGGAAGAAGCTCGCGGAGCTCGCGCGCGCGGGCTGACGGGATCGCGGCGCGGGAGGCGGACCGCCGGGCTCGCGCGGCGGCGCTGCTAGTCGACGAAACGCCGCAAGCCCTCGATCTCCTGCCGGACCAGCTCGTCCTGCGCGCCGCCGGTCGCGAGCGCCCGCTCGAGCGCCGCGAGCGCCTCGCGCCGCTCGCGGCGCGCGAGATGCGCCGCCGCGAGGCCGCGCCACTCGAGCTGGGTCAGCGAGGCCTGGCTCTCGAACCAGCGGATGCGCGAGGCGGCGACCTCGTGCACGAGCGCCTGGAAGCGCGGGTGGCGTGCGACGGGCGCCCAGGCGGGGTCCTCCTGCAGCTGCTCGAAGCGGTTGTAGCCGCGCCCGATCGCGGCGCGGATGCCGCGCACGACGCCGTCGATGTCGCCCTCCTGGGCGGCGCGTTTGGCGCGCTGCAGCTGGCCCGCGACGCCGTCGGGGTAGTGGGCCGCCGCATCGGCCATGAGCCACACCGGGGAGCGCCAGATGCGCGCGCGCGCATGGGCGCGGACGCTGAACGCGAGCAGCAGCCCGAGCGCGGCGACGGCGAGGAGCCCGCGCGGCGCCGCGGCGCCGGCAATCCAGGGCCAGCGCCGCGCCGCGCGCTCGCTGCCCTCGCGTCCCGCGAGCAGCGCGGCGCCCAGCAGCCCCGGCAGGATGAAGTAGAGGTAGCGGTCGGCCATCGGGTACAGGAAGGGGAAGATCTGCGAGACCGGTGCGAAGGAGATCGCGGCCCAGGCCCAGCACGCGAGCTCCGGCGAGACGCGACCGGGTCGGCGCAGCAGCGCGGCGCAGCGCCAGCCGATTCCGCCGACGAGCAGCAGCGCCGCCAGCCACCACGGATCGGCGAGCGAGCGCGCGGGCTCCGGCTCGTGGAAGGCCGAGACACCGAGCGAGGTCGCGGCCATCCAGGCATAGCGCGCGAGCAGGGCGAGGACGCTGCGCAGCAGCAGAAAGGGCTCTGCGTGCAGCTCGGCGGGCGCCGCTCCGGAGCGCTGGTGCACGCCGAACTCCACGAGCGCAAAGGCCGCGAAGCCGAGCGCGCAGAGCGCGTGCCAGCGCCAGGGCTGCGGCCGGCCCTCCGAGGCGAGCAGCAGCGCGCCGACCGGGAGCGCGAAGGCCGCGTTCGGCTTGGCCAGGAGCGCGAGCAGGAAGACTCCCGCGGCCGCACCGGGCCGGCGCGGCTGCAGCAGGAGCGCCGCGAGCGAGAGCAGCAGCGCGGAGCTGCTCTTGAGCTGGGAGATCCACGCGACGGCCTCCACGTTCGCGGGATGCAGCAGGAAGGCGCCCGCGCCGAAGAGCGCGAGCGCGCGCGGGATGCCCATGCGCGCGAAGAGCGGCAGCAGCAGCAGCGACGCGCCCGTGTGCAGCAGCAGATTGAGCAGGTGGTGGCCCAGCGTGTCCTCCGCGCAGAGCTGCCAGACGGCGGCGTGCAGCAGCAGCTGCACCGGGCTCCAGTTCACGACGTTGCGCGCGGCCGCTCCCGAGGGCGACAGGATCTCCCACAGGTTCGCCGGAGTGAGCTCGTGGAGATAGGCGTTCTGCTCGACGTAGTGCAGGTCGTCGGAGAGGAAGGGGCCCCGCAGCGCGGGGCCGTAGACGGCGAGCGCGAGGGCGAGCGCGAGCGCGGCGAGCAGGAGCCTATTCGCGAGGCCGGGCTGCAGAGCCACCCTCCGCGCGCGCGACGGCGAGGTCGGCGCGCAGCTCCGCGTCGAGCGGACCCCCGAGCGCGAGCGCCCGCTCGAGCGCCTGGATCGCGAGCGCGCTCTCGCCGCGCACGCCGTGTGCGTGTGCGCGCAGCCGGAGCTCGGGCTGGGTCTCGAGACCGAGCTCGCGCGACCGCTCGATCCAGCGCCCCGCCATCTCGGCGACGAGCTGCCGGAATGCCGGCGCGTCGCGCACCGGAGCGAGTCCCGGATCCTGCAACAGCACCGTGAAGCGCGCCGCGTGGCGCTCCTCCGCACGGCGCAGCGCTCGAACCGCTGCTTCGGCGTCGCCGCGCTGGGCCGCGCGCCGCGCCTCGAGATACGCGGCCGTGCCGCCCCGCGGATAGTTCGCCTCCGCATCGAGCAGCAGCCGCATCTCGCTCTGCCAGAGCCGCGCGCGACCGGCGCTCTTTGCGCCGAAGCTCGCGAGCAGCGCGAGCGCGGCGAGCCCGAGGAGCGGCGCCGCGACGCCGGGCAGCGGCACGCGCTGCCAGAGCCCGCGGCCGCAGAGCAGCGCCGCGCCGAGCAGTCCCGGGAGCAGGAAGTACAGGTAGCGGTCGGCGAGGGGATTCACGAAGGGCACGATCTGCGAGACCGGCAGGAAGGAAGCGGCCGCGAAGACCCAGTAGCCGGCCTCGAGGCGCCGCGCGCGCAGCGCCTGCAGCGTGCGAGCGCCTAGCGCGATCGCGGCGATCGCGCCCAGGAGGAACCAGGGATCGAGCCAGCCCGCGCCGGGCTCGGGTTCGTGGAAGGCCGAGAGGCCGGTCCCGGTCGCGGCCATCGCCAGGTAGCGGGCGCCGATCGAGAAGATCGCCTGCGCGCGCGCGGCGAGATCGCCCCGTGCTGGCAGCCCGGCCTCGCCCGCGCCGCGCTGGGCGCCGAGCTCGGCGAAGGCAAAGAGCCCGCCGAGCGCGAGCCAGAGCCCGAGCCAGCGGCGCTCGGCGCGCGGAACCGGCTCGCGCCCCGCGCGCGCGAGCGCGAAGGCCGCCGCCGCGGGCAGCGCGGCCGCGGCCGACGCCTTCGTGAGCAGACCGAGCGCGTAGCACGCGGTCGCGGCGCGTGGGCGCGCGGGGAAGTGCAGCAGCGCCGCGAGCGCGAATGCGAGCGACGCGGTCGTCTTGAGCTGCGAGATCCAGGCCACCGCCTCCACGTTCGCGGGGTGCAGCAGGAAGGCCGCGCCCGCGAGCACGCCGACCGGCCGCGGCAGCCCCGCGCGCAGCAGCAGCGCGACGAGCAGACAGCTCGCGAGTGCGTGGCAGAGCACGTTCACGAGGTGGTAGCCGCGAACGTCGTTGGCGAAGATCTGGCGTTCGAGAGCCGTGAGGAGCAGGTGGACGGGCGCGTAGTTCGCAGTGTGCAGTCGGGCCGGGCCCGTGGGGTCGAGCATCCGGACGACGTTTCCGGGCGCGAGCGAAGCCGTGTAGGGATTGGCGGCGATGTAGCCGAAATCGTCCGAGAGGAAGGGCCCGGCGAGCGCCGGCCGATACACCGCGATCGCGCTGCCCGCGAACGCGGCGAAGAGCAGCACGGCGAAGGCGCGGGGCATCGCGGCGGAGTCTACCGGGCCGCACCCGATCGGGGCGCGCGCGGGCCGCGCGCGCCTCGATCGCTGCGCGGCGCGGCGCACGCGGCGGCCTCGCTCGCTGCGCTGCTCTGCGCCTGTCGCGAGCCCGACGCCGCAGCGCCTGCGCGCGCAGCGCCGCCGCCGCAGAGCTCCGAGGGCCTCGTCTTCGCGCGCCTCGAGGGCGGCTCCCAGGAGCTCTTCCAGCTGCGGCTCTCCGACGGCGCGCAGCGCGCACTCACGGCGACGCCCGCGCGCGAGGAGAGCTGGCCCTACTGGTCGGAGCCCGCGGCGCGCGTGCTCTTCGAGGCCACGCCGCGCGGCGGCCTGAGCGATCTCCATCTGCTCGATCCCGCGAGCGGGCGCGAGACCGCGCTGACGCGCACGGCGGATCGCGAGGAGCGCTGGCCGGCCTGGGCGCCCGACGGCAGCGCGCTCGCCTTTGCCTTCCGCGGCGGCTCGCCGGGGGCCGGCATCGCGCTGCGCGAGCGCGGCGCGCGGGGATTCGTGCGCGCGCGCGACCTCGCGAGCAGCGAGCCGCCCCTGCTCTATCTGCGCCCGGAGTTCTCGCCGGACGCGCGCCTGCTCGTCGCACAGAAGCGCCGCTCGCCCGACGACGCGAACAGCGACCTCTGGCTGCTCGAGCGCGGCGGCTCGTCTCCGCCGCGCGCGCTCGTGAGCGATCCCGCGTGGCACCAGTTCAAGGCCGCTTTCAGCCGCGACGGCGCGCGCGTGATCTTCTCGCGGCGCGCGGCCGCGGGCGGAGCGCAGTCGATCTGGAGCGTGCCGACGGCCGGCGGTGCGCCGCAGCCGCTGCAGCTCGACGCGCGCTTCGATCAGCACTCGGCGCGCCCCTCGCCGACCCGCGACGAGCTCGCCTTCAGCGCGGACCGCGGCGGCAACGGCAGCCACGACCTGTACCTCTCGGATCTCTCCGGCGGCGGGATCCGCGCGCTCTGCGCGAGCGCGGAGCAGGACGAGTACGCGCCGCGCTGGTCGCCCGACGGCGAGCGCCTGGTCGCGATCCGCGCGAGGCGCGGCCGGCTGCCCCGCCTCGCCGACCCCGAGAGCCTGCGCGACACCCGGATCGCCGTGTTCGACCGCAGCGGCGCGCTCCTGCACGAGACGCCGGGCTTCATGGCCGACTGGATGCCGCCGTGGCAGGACTGAGCCGCGCGGCGCCGCGCGGCATCGGCATCGCGCTCTTCCTGCTGAGCGCCGCGCTCTTCTCCCCGGCGCTCGGCTGCGACTTCCTGAACTACGACGACGATCTCTACGTGACCGCCAACCCGGAGCTCGCGCGCGGTCTCGGCGCCGCGGGCCTGCGCTTCGCGTTCACGAGCTTCCACGGCGCGAACTGGTTTCCGCTGACCTGGCTCTCCTGGCTCGTGGATGCCGAGCTCTTCGGCCTCGATCCGCGCGCCTTCCACGCGACGAACGTCTTGCTCCACGCCGGAGCGAGCGCGCTGCTCTACGCCTCGCTCCGGCGCCTCACGGGAGACGCGTGGGCCGCGGCCTTCGCCGCGGCGCTCTTCGCGCTGCATCCGACCCGCGTCGAGCCGGTCGCGTGGGTCGCCGCGCGCAAGGATCCGCTCTCGGCCCTGGCCTTCGCCGCGGCGCTCTGGGTCTACGCGGGCTCCGGTCGGCGCGGGCCCGGAGCCGCGCGCCTCGCGGGCGTCTGGCTCTGCTACCTGCTCGGTCTGCTCGCGAAGCCGAGCGTGGTCACGCTGCCGCTCGTGCTGCTGCTGCTCGACTTCTGGCCGCTGCGCCGGCTCGCGCAGAGCGGCGCGGCGCGCATCGACCCCGCCGCACTGCGCCGCTGCGTGATCGAGAAGCTCCCGCTCTTCGCGCTCGGGGCCGCGCATTCGGCCGTGGTCTTCGCGGCGCAGTCCAGCGCGGGGGTCGTCGCGAGCCTCGAGCAGCTCGGAGCCGGCGCGCGCGTCGCGAACGCCTTCGCGCAGCTCGCGGCCTATCTCGGCGCGCTGCTGTGGCCGACCGATCTCGCCGTGCTCTACCCGCACCCGGCCGCCGCGCTGCCCGCGGCGCAGGTGGCGCAGGGCGCACTTCTCTTCGCGGGCTGCAGCGCGCTGGCGCTCTCCCGCGCGGCGAGCCGCCCGCAGCTCGCCGTGGGCTGGCTCTGGTTCCTGATCATGCTGCTCCCGATGAGCGGACTCGTGCAGGTGGGATCCCAGGCGCGCGCGGACCGCTACCTCTACCTGCCCGCGATCGGGCTCGCGCTCGCGCTCGCGATCGACGCGCCGATCGGACTCGCGCGCGCGGGCCTCTCGCGCCGCGGGATCGGCGCGCTCGCGGCGCTCGCGCTCGTGGGTCTCGGCGCGCTCTCGCTCGCGCAGCTGCGGCACTGGCGCAGCAGCGAGTCGCTGTTCCGCCACGCGCTCGAGGTGACCTCGGACAATCCGATCGCCCACGCACACCTGGGCCTCGCGCTCGAGACGCAGGGCCGGCATCCCGAAGCCGTCGCGGAGTACCGCCGCGCGCTCGCGCTCGCGCCCGACCTCCACCGCGTCTCGAACGCGCTGGCCTGGCTGCTCGCGACGGCGCCCGAGCCCGCGCTGCGCCTCTGCGGCGAGGCGCTCGCCCTCGCCCGGCGCGCGGTCGAAGAGAGCCCGGAGAGGGAGCCGGTCGTGCTCGACACGCTCGCGGCCGCGCTCGCGTGCGAGTCGCGCCACGCCGAGGCCGAGCGCGTCGCGGCCGAAGCGGCGGGCCTCGCGCGCGCGGCGGGAGATCCCGAGCTCGCCGCGGCGATCGACGCGCGCCGCAAGCGCTACGCGCAGGGCCGCTCGCATTTCCGCTACGGGCGGAGGTAGGGCGCGCGTGCTGCTGCGCTACGTCTCGACGCTCACGCGGGGCCGGCTGATCCTCTGGTGTTATCTCATCTGGTATTGCGTCGTGCTGATCCGCCACTTCGATCCGAGCCCGCGCCTCTGGCTCACCTCGCTGGGGCTGAGCGCGATCGTCGGCCTCGCGCTCTACCTGAGCACGACGGCCGGCGCGCAGCGGATCCGGCTCGGATTCTGGCCGACCTTCCGCCTCTTCCTGATTCCCTTCTGCGTCTCGAGCTTCGCCGCGCTCGTGAAGGACGAGGGCTTCGTGCTGATCTTCTCGCCGGATCCCGGCGAGATCGCGCTCTCGCTCGGGCTCTGCGCGCTCTTCTGCGCGGCGGTGGCACTCGGCAGGCGCCGCGCGCTCAGCTGAAGCGCGCGAGCAGCTCGCGCGCGCCCGCGGGCCTGCGCCCGTACTCGGCCGCGAGCTTCACGACCTCCTCGACGAGCGCCCGGTTGCTGCGCCCGCGCGCCGCCTGCGGGTTGTCGCCGATGCCGACGCGCACGTGGCCGCCGGCCGCGAGCGCCGCGCGCAGGAGCCGCTCCACCTGCGCGGGCTCGGCGAGGCCGCTCGGCGCGCAGAACCACTCGAGCTCGCCCTGCGGATCGAGCGCGCGCAGCAGGCGCAGGTAGTCGCCGAGGCCCTCCGGATCCGGCAGCGGGCCGTGCAGCCAGGTCGCGCTCAGGAAGAACTTGAGCAGCACGCGCCGGCCGAGGCCCTCCGCGCGCAGCGCGAAGGCGCTGCGCAGGTGCCCGGGCTCGAAGATCGCGAGCGTCGCGACGAGCGCGCGCGCATCGTACTCGCGCAGCACGCGCGCGAGCAGCGGCAGCGGGTTCGCGTAGACGCTGTAGTCGAGCGGCAGCGCGATCGCGCGGGGCTCGAGACGCCCGCCCGGCGCCATCGCGAGGTTGAGCGATCCCATGTCGAGCGGCGCCACGCGAAGCCCGAGTTCGGGATCGGCGCAGAGCTCGAGCACGTGTCCGAAGCGGAACGCGAGCGGATCGCCTGCCCCCGGCAGGAAGGGCGGATAGGTCGGGACGAGCTGCAGCTCGCCATCGACGCGCCGCACGGCGCGCAGCGCGCGCCGGTAGAGTCCGCTGTCGGCGAAGCGCTGCTCGCCGGTCGCCGGATCGCGCGCGTGGAAGTGCACGAGGCTCGCGCCGGCGGCCGCGCACTCGAGCGCGTCGGCGGCGATCTCCTCGGGCGTGCAGGGAACCAGCGGGTGCTGCGCGCGTTCCACCGCTTCGTTGAGACCGACCTCGATCCAGAGCGGCTTCACGCGGACCTCCGCTATTTGCGCGTCGCGACGAGATGGACCGTCGCGCCGCTCCGGAGCCAGGCTTCGAGCAGCGTCATCGCGAGTGCAGGTGCGACGCCGAGCACGAGCAGCGCGCGCAGCCAGACGCGCACGCCGAGCGTGTAGGGAGCCGCGCCGGCAGCCGGCCGCTCGTGCAGCAGCTGATACAGTCCGTTGCGCGGCAGGCCCTGCACGCGGTTCAGCGCGCTCTGGATCCAGCCGAAGGGGTTCTGCCGCAGGGAGAAATGGTGCTCGGACTCGACCTCGAAGCCCGTGCGCGCGAGCAGCTCGCGGAGCGCGCGCAGCGGGAACTGGTACAGATGGCGCGGCAGGTCCAGGTGGAACCAGGCGGCGCCGCTCCAGCGCGACTGCAGGCTCGAGAAGTTCGGAACCGCGACGATCAAGCGCGCCCCTGCCCGGCTGATGCGCTGCGCCTCGAGCAGCGCCGCGCGCGGATCTCGAAGATGCTCGAGCACGTGCCAGATCACCACCTGGTCGAAGAATGCCGGCGGATAGCCGGCCGCCGCGAGGCTCTCCGCGATCCGGATCTCGGCGCGCGGATCGGCGCCGCGCGCGGCCTGGGCGCTGATCTCCTGCCCGTGCACCTCGAAGCCGCGGTCCGCGAGCGCGCCGAGGATCACGCCGCGGCCGCAGCCGACGTCGAGGATGCGCGCGCCGCGCGGCAGGCCCTGCGAGAGGAATCCGAGATGCCGCTCGCCGATCCAGCGCACGAGCTTCTCCACCGCGCCCTGGAACTTGACGCCGGGCTCGCCGTAGTAGTCGTCGGGATAGAACGCGCGGATCTCTGCATCGCTCGGGAGCGGGTAGAGCGAGCCGAGGCCGCAGCCGGAGCAGACGACCACGCGCTGCGCGATTCCCTCGACTTCGAAACGCGGCAGCGCTTCCTCGGCGCCGCAGATCACACAGGATGGGACGCGCAGCGCGCCACCCGCCAGGATCGGCGAGACCGCGCGATCGTGCAGACCGGGCGCGGGACTGCGCGCAGGCAGGGGGGCTTCGCTCATCGGAAGGCCGCAGCCTGCTCTCGCGTCCCGCAAAGGTCAAGCGGACACGCGCTCTGGTTCCCGCTGCTCTGCATCGCCGCGCTCTGCGCTGCGGCTCTCTTCGCAGGGCGGCGGCTGGATCTGCCGGGCCTCTACTACGACGAGGTGGTCCAGGCAGAGCCCGCGCTGCGTCTCCTCGGAGGCGAGGATCCTCCGCTCGAGATTCCCGGCGCGCGCAATCTGCGCGGCTTCGGCCGCTGGCTGCCCTTCATGACCCAGCCCTACATGGGCGCGCTCAAGAGCTGGCTCCTGGTCCCGAGCCTGGCGCTCACCGGAGGCGACGCCGTCGCGCTGCGCGCGACGACGCTCGGCTTCGCGCTGCTCGGGCTGCTCTTCACGCTGCGCTTCGCGAGGCGACTCGGCGGTGTCTCCTGGGCCTGCGCCGCGGCGTGGCTGCTCGCCTGCGACCCGAGCCTGCTCTTCGGCGCGCGGCACGATTGGGGCTCCTTCGCGCCCGGCTTCGCGCTGCGCGCGGCCGCGCTCGATCTCGCGCTCGGCGCGTGGCAGCACGCGTCGCGCGCGCGAGCGCTCGGCGCGGGCCTCGCGCTCGGCCTCGCGCTCTACAACAAGATCGACGCGGCGGTCTTCCTCGGCGCCTGCGGCGCCGCCGCGTGGCTCGCGAGCGGCCGCGCGCGCCGCGCAGCGCAGGCCGATCTGCTGCGCCGGCTCGGACCCGCGTTCGGCGCGGGCGCGCTCGCGGGCGCGGCGCCGCTGCTCGCCGCGCTGCCGGGCGCGCTCGCGGCGACCCGAACGCTCGGGGAAGCCTCGCTGCGGCGCCCCGAGGACTGGGCCGAGAAGGCCCGGGTGCTGCTCGCGACCCTCGACGGCAGCTATTTCGAGCGCCTGATGCGCGCGGGCGGGAGCTTCGAGCGGATGTTCGACGCGGACGTGGCATCCCTGCCCCTGGTACCCCTCGCGCTCGCCGCCGCGCTCGCCGCGCTGCTCTCCCGCGCGCGCGCCGGCCGCGACACACGCAGCGCGGGCTTCGCCTTCGTCGCGCTCGCGCTGCTCTTCGCGCAGCTCGGCCTCTTCCTGATGCCGCGCGCGGTGCGCATGCACCACGTGCTCGGCTCCTACCCGCTCCCGCCGCTCGCGCTCGCTGCCGCGCTCGTGTGGCTCTTCGAGCGCGCGACCCCCGCGCGGCGCTGGCCGCGCGCGCTCGCGCTCGCCGCCGCGCTCGCGCTCGCGGGCTCGCAGCTCGCGCAGCTCGAGCGCGGCTTCGAGCAGCTCGTCGCGAGCGGCGGCAAGGGCCGCTGGTCGTCGGCGCTGCAGCGCTACGCGGACGAGCTCGCATCCCGAGCCGCTGGCGAGCCTGCGCCCGAGATCGTCGCTCTCGACTGGGGTCTCGATCTGCCCTTGCGTTATGCGCACCGCTCGCTGCGGACCCAGGCTCCCTTCTGGGAGCTCTGGAGCAACCCGCCTCCGCGCGGCGCGTGGCGCTTCGACGGCAATGCGAGCCACGTCTACCTCGTCTACGACGCGCCCTTCTCGGTCTTCCCCTACGGCCGGGCGCTGCTCGCGGCCGCGCGCGCGCTGCCCGCCGGCCGGGTCGCGATCCGCTCCCACCCGGACGCCGAGGGCGATCCGGCCTTCCTCTCGCTGCACTTCGCGGGCCCGCATCGGCTGGTCTACCGTGCAGACACCGGGCGCTTCGAGGTGCGCTTGCGATGAATCCGATCCGGGTCCGGGGCCTCGACCACGTGGTGCTGCGCGTGCGCGACCTCGAGCGCGCGCTGGCCTTCTACTGCGGCGCGCTCGGCCTCTGCGAAGAGCGCCGTGAGCCCGCGCTGGGCCTCTACCAGCTGCGCGCGGGCAGCGCGCTGATCGACCTCGTCCCGGTGGACTCGCCGCTCGGAAGGGCAGGCGGCCCCGCTCCGGGCGAGTCGGCGCGCAACCTCGACCACTTCGCGCTCGAGCTCGAGCACTTCGACGAGGAATCGATCCGCGCGCAGCTCGCGGCGCACGGCCTCGAGGCCGGAGACGTCGCGCAGCGCTACGGCGCGCGCGGGCTCGGCCCCTCGCTGTATCTGCGCGATCCGGACGGCAACGTCGTCGAGCTCAAGGGAGTCGCGTGAGCGCGGCGCGCGCGCGCGGATCGCTATGCGCAGCGCTCGCGCTCGCCGGCAGCCTCTTCGCGGGCGCCGCGCTCGCGGGCCAGGAGTTCGAGCGCGGCAAGGCCGCGCTCGCGATCGGAGACCACGCGAACGCCTACCGCCACTTCCGCCACGGCGCGCTGCGCGACGACGCGCGCTGCCAGCACTTCCTCGGCGTGCTGCTGCTGCGCGGCGCCGGCGTCGAGCCGGATCCGAAGCGCGCCGCGGGATGGTTCCGCCGCGCGGCGAAGCTCGGGCTCGGCGCTTCGGCGAATGCGCTCGGAAGCCTGCACCTCTCCGGGCGCGGCGTCGAGAAGGACCCGGTGGCCGCGGCCCGCTGGTTCCGCCGCACCGCGCTGCACGGGGACGCGACCGGGCAGACGGCCTACGGACTGCTGCATCTGCACGGGGTCGGCGTCGAGCGGAGCCCGCTCGAGGCGAGCGTCTGGCTCAGCCTCGGCGCAAAGGGCGGGCATCCCGCGGCCGCCGCCCCGCTCGCGCAGCTCGAGCCGGAGCTCTCTCCCGAGGAGCGCGTGCAGCGCGATGCGCGCGTCGCGAGCTTCCGGCCGCGCAAGGGGCGGGACGAGGGCCCGAAGGCGGATCCGAAGGACCTGCCGGAGCTGCAGCTGCCGGCCTTCCGGAGTCCGCTCTGAGCCCTCGCGCGAAAGGACGCGATCCCTACGAGGTCTTCGCGCGCGTCTACGACCAGGACGTGCAGCTCGAGGTGCCGCGCGCGTTCTACCGCGCGCTGCGGCCGCTCGTCGCCGCGGCCAGGCGCGGGCCCGCGATCCTCGATCTCGGCTGCGGCTCGGGGCTCCTGACCGAGCGGCTCGCGCGCGCGGGCGCGCGCGCGATCGGCATCGACGCCTCGCGGCCGATGCTGCGGCTCGCGCGCGAGCGCTGCGCGCGCTGGCCGGGCCGCGTGCGGCTGCTCGAGCGGCGGCTCGAGTCGTTGGCACTGCCGCCGAGAGCCTGGCTCGCGCTCGCCTGCGGCGACGTCGTGAACCACCTTTCGAGCGCGCGGGTCGTGGAGCGCGTGTTCCGCTCGGTGCGCAGCGCGCTCGCGCCGGGCGGCGCCTTCGCCTTCGAGGCGCACACTCCGTATGCCTACGCGACCTTCTGGAGCGACAACACGCACCTGCTCGAGGGCCCGCAGGGCGACCTGCTGCTCGACTGCGACTACGACCCCCGGCGCCGCCGCGCGGTCGCGCGCATGATCGCCTACGCGCGCGAGCGCGACGGTCGCCACGCGCGCGCGGAGACCACGCTCTACGAGTACGCACACACGGACGCGGAGATCCGGCGCGCCTTCCTCCGCGCGGGCTTCGGCGAGGTCTGGCGCCGGCCCTGGAGCCCCTGGCCCGACGCCGACGAGCCGCGCCTCGAGCGGAACCTCTGGTGCGGTCTCGACCCGGGAGCCGGCGACTTTGCGCCCGCGCGCGCGCTGCGCGCGCTGCGCTTCCGGCGCGTCGCGCGGAGGGCGGCGGCCTAGCAGGGCCCCGGGCGACGGGCCCTCGCTCCGGCTGCGCCCCGACCGCGCGGGAGCCCGCTAGTTTCCCGGCTCGCCGAGCCGCACGCGGTAGACGCGGAACTCTCCGCCCGGCGTCGTGTGTACGGGCTCGAAGTGCTGCGGATGGCGCGCGACGTAGCGGCGGACCGCGAGCGTCATCGGATCCGGGCGCGCGTTGTCGACGTACCAGTCGATGCCGGCCGCGCGATAGGCGTCGGCGAGCTGGGCGCGGGTCTCGGCGTCGAGCGCGGCGTCGCTCCCCTCGCCCGCGAGGATGAAGAAGCTGCGCCACGAGCGTCCGCCGCCGTAGTACTGCGCGGTCGGGTCGAGGATCGGCCAGAGGTAGTAGCCGCGGCGACCCGTCGCGAGATACAGCGCCGCGAAGTCGCCCGAGGCGATCACGTCGTCCGGCTGCGTGTTCGCGCGCACCCAGTCCTCGAGGCGCCGCAGCTCGAGGAAGCTCCTCGGACCGGTGCGGAACGGGAAGGCTGCGGGATCGGGCGTCGCGAGGGTCCACGCCTCGAGCGCGAAGAAGGGCAGCAGCAGCGCGGCGAGTCCCGGTGCGCAGCGCGACGCGGCTCGCGCCGAGATCCTCGCGGCGAGCGCCGACGCGCCCGCCGCGAGAAAGAAGAGCAGGAAGGGCGCCCAGGGCAGCGCGAAGCGGAAGGGATCGCCCGGGTAGACGAGCACCAGCAGCGCGTAGACCGCCGCGCAGATGTGGAGCGCGCGCAGCCCGCGGCGCGCGCTCGCCGCGAAGCCCGCGAGCACGAGGCCGCTCGCGATCCAGGCGAGCGCGTGCAGCGCGAGGTTGCGCCAGCCCGTGTCCGCGAGCGCGTCCACGAGCGCCTGCTGCGGCAGTGCGAGCTCGAAGTAGAGCAGGCCGAAGGCCTGCTTGAACAGGTTCTCGAGCGCCACGAGCGGCAGCTGCGCGAGCTCGCGAGGGCGCCAGCTCGCGTAGTTGAGCTCCGACTCGAGCAGCAGCAGCGGGGCCGCGCCGCCGCCCGGCGCGAGCAAGCTCAGCTGGTGCAGCCACCAGGGTGCGGCGAGCAGCGCCACGATCGCGGCGAACGAGAGCGCGTCGCGCCGCTCCCGGCGGAGCAGCAGGAAGAGCGTCCCGCCCGCGGCGACCGAGATGCCGATCGAGCGCGTCCAGACGCCCGCCGCGACGCATAGCGCGGCCGCGGCGAGCCGCAGGGGAACGCGGCGCGCGGCCGCCCGCGGCTCTCCGCTCGCTGCCTCGGCCGCGCGCGCCTCCGCATGCGCGTCGAGCAGCGCGATGCCCGCGAGCGCGAGCGCCGCGTAGAGCAGATCGCTCATCGCGAAGCGCAGCATCGAGAGCAGCGACGGCGCGAGCGCGGCGAGCGCGGCGAGGCTGACGAGCTCCGCGCGGTCCGGTCGCGAGAAGCGGCTCCAGTGGCCGAGCGAGAGCGCGACGAGGGCGGCGGCCGCGAGCGCCCCGGGCAGGAGCAGCCAGCGCAGGTTCTCCGGGTAGTCGGGCGCGAGGCGCCAGACCAGCGACAGCAGCGCGGGGTGCAGCGGCGGGTACTTCGCCTGCGGCGGCGCGCCGGGGATCTCGAGGTGGCGGTAGCCCTCGCCCTCGGCGAGCGCCTTCGCGGTCGCGAGGTAGATCGCGTCGTCCTGCCACGCTCCGACCGAGACCGGCCCGCGCTGTGCGAGCGCCCAGTAGGCGGCCGCGAGCAGCAGCGCGAGGGCGATCCAGGGCCGCGGGGAGGCGGGGCGCCGCTCCGCTGTGCGCCGGACGTCCAGGCGCTAGTCCGGCGCGCGCGCGAACACGAAGCGCTCGAGACCGCCGGGCAGGATCGGAAGCGCCCCGACCTCGCGAAAGCCGGCATCCCGGAGCGCGCGCTCGAGCGCCTCGGGCTCCGGCAGCCCGTGGAGATTCGAGTGGCAGCGCAGGAAGAGATCGAAGTCCGCGAGCGCGCGCGAGAAGCCCGACGCACGCGCGGCGAGACCGGTCGCCGCGACGGGCAGTCCGAAGACCGCAGTGCCCGCGGGCTTGAGTCGCGACATCACGCGCGCGAACACGAAGGGCCAGCGCGCGGGAGGGAAGTAGTAGAGGTTGTGGTGGAAGAGCACGAGGTCGAAGCTGCCCGGGATCTCGGAGCTCATGAAGTCGCCCTGCAGGATCTCGGCGCGGCGCGACACCTGCAGGCGCGCGATCTCCTGGCGCGCGCGCAGCGCGAGGTGCGGATCGAGCTCGATGCCGACGCCCTGCGCGTCGCGGCGCTGGGCGAGGAAATCGGCCAGGAGCGCGCCCTCGCCGCAGCCGACGTCGAGCATGCGCAGCGCCTTGTCGACTCCGGGCACGCGCCTGAGCGCGCTCCGGGCCGCGCGCTCGCTCAGGCGCGAGATCGCCGCGGCGCGCGCGACCGCGGCGGGATCCGCGAAGGCGGGTCGCGGCGCCCCGCGCAGCAGCTCCGGGAGCCGACGCCAGATCGGCTGCTGCGTCTCGAGGGCCTGGTCGATCACGGCGCGCAGTCCGGCCGCGCGGGCGGAGTCCCCGATCCAGCGCGGCAGCGCGCCGCACTGCCAGGCATCGCTCGGGTGGTGCGGCCGGCGCAGCAGCCCGTGCGCGGCGGCGGCGCGCAGCCACGCGCGCAGGAGCTCGGGCTCGAGCCCGGCGCGCTCGATCAGCACCGCTTCGCGCAGCGGCTCGCGCAGGAGCTCGAAGAGGCCGAGCTCGAGGCCGCTCCGGAGCAGGTAGAGCTCGGCGACGCTGGACGCGGCGCGGGCGAGGCGGCGCTGGTGCAGCAGGTCGCGAAGCCCCACCCGCGACTCCCTAACCCAGCTCCAGGTTCGCGAAGCGCAGCACCACCGTCTTCACGCCGGCCCGCTCGAAGAGGATGCGGAGCTTCTGGTCGGCGCCGCGCCCGCTCACCTGCAGCACCTGGCCGAGGCCGAACACGGGATGCCGCACGCGCAGGCCAGGCGCGATGCCACCGGCCTCGGCCGCGGGCTCCTGGCCGAGCGAGTAGTCGAGGCCCTCGCCGCGCGACGCGCGCCGGCCGGCGCCCGCGCCGGCCATGCCGCTGCGCGGCCCCGCCGTGCCGAAGCCGCCGCGCGCGCCGCGCCGCGGGCGCGCCTCGTGCAGCACCTCGCCCGGGATCTCGGCGAGGAAGCGCGACGGCACGCCGTAGCTCGCCGAGCCGAAGCGGAAGCGCTGCGCGGCGCTGCAGAGCGTGAGCTCCTCCATCGCGCGGGTCATCCCGACGTAACACAGGCGCCGCTCCTCCTCGATGCCGTCCTCGTCGCGCAGCGCGTTGCCGTGCGGGAAGATGCCCTCCTCCATCCCGACCAGGAACACCACCGGGTACTCGAGCCCCTTGGCGGTGTGCACGGTCATCAGCGAGACCGCGTCGCCGCGCTCGTCGTAGCCGTCGAGGTCCGAGACGAGCGCGATCTGGTCGAGGAAGAGCTCGAGCTCGCTGCGCTCGTCGCGGCCGAAGCCGGCGTTCGCGCGGTCGAAGTCCTCGGCCGCCGAGAGCAGCTCGCGCAGGTTCTCGATGCGCCCCTCCGCCTCGGGCGAGCCCTCCTGCTGCAGCGCCGCGAGGTAGCCCGAGCGGTCGAGCACGCGCGCGATCGCGTCGGCCGGGCGCGCCGCGGGGACCTCGCGCGCGAGCTCGTCGAAGAGCGCGAGGAAGCGCCGCAGCGAGGCGGCCGCGCGGCCGCCGTCGGCGCTCGCCGCGAGGCGGCGCAGCGCCTCGAGCAGCGGGACGCCCTCGGCCGAGGCGAGCTCGTCCGCGCGGTCGACGGTCTGCCTGCCGATCCCGCGCGCGGGGCGGTTCAGGATCCGGCGCAGCGAGACGGCGTCCCTCGGGTTCACGAACACGCGCACGTAGGCGAGCGCGTCCTTGACCTCGGCCCGGTCGTAGAAGCGCACGCCGCCGACCACGACGTGCGGCACGTCGTACTTGAGCAGCTCCTCCTCGAAGAGCCGCGACTGCGCATTGGTGCGGTAGAAGATCGCGAAGTCGCCGCGGCGCCGGGCGCCCGCTTCGAGCTCCGCGAGGATCCGGCCCACGACGAACTGGGCCTCCTCGCGGTCGTCCTCGGCCTCGAAGAGCTGGATCGGACTCCCGCCCTCGCGCTCGGTGAAGAGCTGCTTGCGCTTGCGCGCGCGATTGTTCGAGACCACGCCCGTGGCCCCGGACAGGATCGGCTGCGTCGAGCGGTAGTTGCGCTCGAGCTTCACGACCTGCGTGTCCGCATGGTCCTTCTCGAAATCCAGGATGTTGCGGATGTCCGCGCCGCGCCACGCGTAGATCGACTGGTCGGGGTCGCCCACGACGCAGAGGTTGCGATGCTCGCCCGCGATCTGCTGGATCAGCTGGTACTGGACGCGGTTCGTGTCCTGGTACTCGTCGACGAGCACGTACTGCCAGCGCCGCTGGTAGTGGCGCAGCACCTCGGGGAAGCGCGTGAAGAGCTCCGTCGTGCGCAGCAGCAGGTCGTTGAAGTCGAGCGCATTGGCCTCGACGAGCAGGCGCTGGTAGGTCGCGTAGACCTCCGCCGCGCGGCGCGCCTCGGGATCGTGCGCAGCGGCGGCCGCCTGGGCGGCCGAGACGCTCGCGTTCTTCCAGGCGTCGATCCGCCAGCGCAGCCGGCGCGGCTCCACGACCTTCGGGTCGATCTGGTGGCGCGCCTGGGCCTGCTTGACGAGCCCCAGGCTGTCGGACTCGTCGTAGATCGCGAAGCCGCGCGAGAAGCCGAGGTGCCCGATGTCGCGGCGCAGGATGCGCACGCAGACGGAGTGGAAGGTCCCGCACCAGAGATCGCGCGCGGCGGGCCCGAGCAGCTTCTCGACGCGCTCGCGCATCTCGCCCGCGGCCTTGTTCGTGAAGGTCACCGCGAGGATCTGCTCGGCGGGAATCCCGAGCACGCCGATCAGATGGGCGATCCGGTGCGTGAGCACGCGCGTCTTGCCGCTGCCCGCGCCGGCGAGCACGAGCAGCGGGCCCTCGGTCGTCTCGACGGCCCGGCGCTGCTCGGGGTTCAGTCCTGTCAGGATCGACGCGGCGTCCACGTCGCGGGGCCTCCCGGGACCAGTGTGCAGGGCGCGCAGACGCGCCGCACGCGAGCCGCGCAGCCGCTGTTCGCCGGAATACGGGGGGAGCGCCACCATAGCGAAGCGCGCGCGGCCGAGCGGCCCGAGCGCGACGGAGGTGACCGGATGCCCGGCTGCGACGGCCGCAGCGACCCCGCCCTGCGCGCGGCCGGCATCGAGTGGATCCCGCTTTCGGCGGGCGGCCTCGACTTCGAGGCCCTCGCCGCGGGCCCGCGCGCGGGCGAGCTCGTGCTGCTGCTGCACGGCTTCCCGCAGACCTCCTGGTCGTGGCGCCGGGTGCTGCCGCGGCTCGCGGCGCAGGGCTATCGCGCGGTCGCGCCCGACGGCCGGGGCCTCCAGCGCACGGCGCGGCCCTCCGAGCTCTCGGCCTACCACGTGCGCGAGCTCGTGGGCGACGTGCTCGCGCAGGCCGAGGCGCTCGGGCACGAGCGCTTCCACCTCGCGGGCCACGACTGGGGCGGGATCGTCGCGTGGCACGTCGCGGGGCGGCACCCGGGGCGCGTGCGCACGCTCTCGGTCGCTTCGACGCCGCACCCGCGCGCGTTCCGGCGCGCCTACGGCGATCCCACCTGCGACCAGCGCGAGCGCTCGAGCTACTTCGCGCTGTTCCGCGAGCCCGGCGCGGGCGAGGATCTCTGGCTCGCGCGCGGCGCCGACGGCCTGCGCGAGCTCTACCGCGCCGCGGGCCTCGATCCGGCCGAGGTCGAGCCCTACGTGAGCGCGTTCTCGGAGCGCGCCGCGCTGACCGCGATGCTGAACTGGTACCGCGCCGGCACTCCGACCTGGGAGGAGGGCCTCGGCGCGATCGAGGTCCCGACGCTCTACTGCTGGAGCACGGGCGACGTCGCGCTCGGCCGCGAGGCGGCGCTCTGGACCGCCGACCACGTGCGCGCGCCCTACCGCTTCGAGGTCTTCGAGGGCCTCTCGCACTGGATCCCCGAGCAGGCGCCCGAGCGCCTCGCCGCGCTCCTGCTCGAGCACTTCGCGCGGCACGCCTGAGGCCCCGCGCGCGTCACATCCCCTGGCCGTTCCTGCCGAAGACGTTGCGCAGGAGCCGCAGGTCTCCGACCGTGACCCGCCCCGAGCCGTCCATGTCGGACTCCGCGCAGGTCGGGTCCGCGGCCGGGCCGCGCTGCGTTCCGCGGCGCAGCACACAGGCCTTGAAGGTGACGAGGTCCGCGAGCGAGACGCTGCCGTCTTCGTCGAAGTCCGCGTCGCAGCGGTTGCCGGCCACGGGCGGGGTCGCGCCGTCCTCCTGCGCGCCGTACACGTAGTCCGGGATCGGCGTGTGGAGCCACGCGTACTCGAAGCGGTCGCCGGCCGGCACCGCGTCGATCGCGAGGTGGTTCGCGTTCCACTGGTCCGGATTCGGCACGCTCGGGCAGTTGTCGGCGAAGTCCGAGATGCCGTCGCCGTCGCTGTCCCAGCGGCGCGACGCGAGCTGTCGCTTCGCGTTGTAGAGCGCCGACCAGCCCGCGCCGGGTCCGATGCCGGGCGCCTCGGGATCGCGGATGCAGGCCTGCTGCTCCGGCGATCCCGCGATGCTGCTGTAGGCGAGACCGAGCAGCTTCCAGCGCCCGCTCGAGGCGTCGCGGACGAAGGCCGGCCCGCCGGAGTCCCCGGTCGCGGGGATCGCATCGCCGGCGTCCGGGTCGAAGACCGCATAGCTCCCGAAGACGACGCGGTTCAGGCCCCAGCGCGGCACGTCGTCGGAGAACGCGGAGCGGTAGCCGCTCGAAGTCCGGACCACGCCGCTGCTCACGCAGGGAGTCACGATCGGTCCCGCCTTGTTGCCCTCTCCGATCATCAGCATCGGGGTCCCATCCGGAGGCTCTGCCGTCGCGAGCTCGAGATCCGGCAGTCCCGGATCGCGATCCGGCTCCATCAGGACGACGTCCGTGATGCGCGCGAGATTGCCGGCCTCGGGCAGGCGGCAGGCGGGCTTCTGGCCCCGCTCGCCGTAGAGACCGCCGGGCCGCCAGACGCAGAGCGGCTCGTAGCTCTGGCGCAGTGGACCGCGCTTGACGCGGAACTCCGCGCCGTTGGTGCAGCGGAACTCGATCGCGCCGGGGCCGCTCGCGGGGAAGAGGTGGCGCGCGCTCAGCAGGATTCCGTTCGGGTAGAGCTGGCTGCGCTGCCCGATGTAGACCGCGGAGCCCAGGTTCGTGCCCTCGCCGATCACGTGGCAGAAGTTGTCCCAGCCGGGATCGTCCGCGGGCCGCTCGGTGTTCTCGGGCGTCTCGCCGTCGACGATGATGGCCTGGGAAGAGCCGGGCCCGAGCCCGACGACCGCACCCGCCGCGAGCCAGAGGCCCGCAGCCGCAGCTGCAGCGCTTCGCACGGTTCACCCCCCACACCCTTCCAGCGAAGCGTCCGCAAGCTACCCGATCCCACCGCGGAGTGCAGGCGCGGCATGCGCGCCGGCGAGCTGCGGATTCAGCGCCGGGGCGGGTACGCGCGCACGACCCCGGTTCCCGCGACGGCGCGGCGCAGGGTGCGCCGCTCGCGCTCGTCGAAGGGCGCGCGCGCGTGCTGCAGCGCGCGGTTGTGCCAGACGATCAGGTCGCCGGGGCGCCAGCTGTGGCAGTACAGGTGCTGCGGGAGGTAGAGGTGGGCGAGCAGCGCGGCGAGCAGCGCGGCGCTCTCCGCGCCGGGCAGGCCCCCGATCCGGTCGGTCTGCATCTCGCTCACGTAGAGGATCTCCTCGCCCGTGTCGGGATGGGGCCAGAGCACCGGATGCTCCGCGCAGACCGGGTTCGGCGTCTCTTCGAGTCGATAGGGGCGATCGCTCCGCTGGCTCACGAGGTCGAAGACGTGGCGCGCGCTCCGGCCCGCGGCGCGCGCGCGGAGCGCTGCGGGCAGCGTGCGACACGCGGCGACCGCGTTCGCGAAGTGCGTCGCGCTGCCGCTCGCCGGGATTTCGATCGCGTAGAGCGAGATCGCGTGCAGCGGGTGGGGCGTGAAGGCGAGGTCGGAGTGGAAGATCAGCACGCCCTCGCGCAGGATGCCGTCCGAACGCGCGTTCGAGACGTAGTTGACTCCCGCCGCATCCGCGCTCTCGTCGATGGCCGGCGCGAAGAGGCCGACCGCGCGCAGCTGCTCGGCCTCGCCGAGCACCTGGTCGCGAAACAGCAGGAGCTGCCGCTCGCGCCACGCGCGCACGAGCGCGGCGCGCGCCTCGGGATCGAGCGCCTTGCGCAGGTCGACCCCCTGGACCCGCGCGCCGAGCGCAGGCGAGAGCTCGGAGATCTCGAGCCGAGCACCTAGCGCAGGCGTCGCGCGACTCCCGCCGCGATCAGCGCGGCGACACCGGCCAGCCCCCAGGGCGGCAGCGCCGGCACGGGCGGCGAGAGCCGGAACCGGGACAGGAAATCCCAGGCGACGACCGAGAGGTTGTAGTCGGGGTTCAGGTACAGGATGTGGCCGTCGAAGTACTGCCCGCCGAAGCTGTTCGCGGTGATGCTGCAGAGCCCGGCCTCCACGCCGACCGCGCAGCTCGTGTCGTAGTCGCAGTAGCTCGCGCCCGACGCGGTGTGGATCTCGAAGGGCCCGCTGCCGCAGGCGTTGGTCGCGCGCCAGTGGTCGATCGTCGTCTGCGCGGAGGGGAAGGCTCCGCCGCCGTAGGGAACCAGCACGTCGGTGAGCCCCATGAAGGTCAGCACCGGAATCGGCCGCGACGGCACGCAGCTCGAGGGTGGATCGATCGAGATCGGGAAGGCCAGCGGCGCAGCCGCCGCGAAGAGATCGGCCGCCTCGCAGGCGAGGCGGTGCGCCATCGCGCCGCCGTTCGAGAGGCCGGTCGCGTAGATGCGATCCGCGTCGATCGCCGCATCGAGCTCCAGCTGCGCGACGAGCGCGCGCAGGAAGCCGACGTCGTCGGTGGCCGTGCTGCAGCAGATGCCGCCGTTCCACGCATTCGCGACGCCCTGCGGATACACGACGATGAAGCCCTCGGCGTCCGAGAGCGCGAGGAAGCCCGACAGCGAGCGCTGGAAATCGGCTCCCGAGCTGAAGCCGTGGATGTCGACCACGAGCGGCACCGGGGCGGCGCCCGTGTAGCTCGGGGGCACGTGGACGAGGTAGCTGCGCGTCAGGCCGTCGAAGACCAGCGTGCGCGAGAAGTCGCCGGGCGCGAGGGGCTGGGCCGAGGCGGATGCAGCGAGGAGCAGCAGCGAGAGCAGGCAGGGCGGCAGCTTCATGTCGGCCAGCATACACCCGGGCCGACGCGCGCCGCGCGCTCAGCGGTAGATCCCACCCCAGGCCGGAGAGCCCGGCGGGTACTCGACCATCTCGATGCCCTGCCCGTCCGGGTCGAGCGCGAAGAACATGCGCGTGCCGAGCACGTCGACCGGCGCGCTGCGGCAGCGATGGCCGAGCGCGAGCACGGCCTGATAGGCGGCGTCCGCGCTCGCCACGCGCAGCGAGAGCACCGCGAGGCCGAGGCCCGGCGCGCGCGCCTTGCGCGGGACGTTCGAGAGCTCCAGCAGCTCGACGCGCAGCTCGCCGATGCGCCCGCCCACCGCGCGCCCGCGCGTGTCCGGCACGCCCGCGATCGCGGAGAGCCCCTCGCCCCCGATCTCGTCGTCGAAGAGCGTCTCGAAGCCGAAGACGTCGCGGTAGAAGCGCAGCGAGCGCTCCATCTCGGAGACGTAGATCGAGACGTGCGACACGCCCTCGATCGGCACCGCACCCGCCATCGATCCTCCCCGGCTAGAGCCCGCGCGCGGGCTCGACCACGCGCACCGCGTAGTCCTCGAGGTTGCGCAGGAACCCGGCGCGGGTGTCGGCCGCGAGCCCGACCGAGAGCCAGGTCACGCCGAGCGCCGACTGCGCCGCGACGTGGTCGAGCAGCGCGCCCGCATCGAAGGAGGGCGTGCCGTGGCTGCCGCCCGCGACCGGCATGAAGACGATCTCGAGCGGCGCGCTGCGGCCGACGCGCGCCGCGTGCTCGCGCAGCTGCGCGAGCCGCGCGCCGAGATCCTCGAGGCTCACGAGCGCGGGCGTATGGCGGCGCCCGACACTGCGCTGCGGGTTGGGGAAGGGCATCCAGCCCTCCGCGAGCTCGACCGCGCGCCGCAGCGCGCGCCGGCTGTTGCCGCCGATCCAGATCGGCGGCCCCGGGCGCTGCGCGGGACGCGGCAGCGCGCAGTGCCCGTCGGCGCGCCAGCCGCTCCCCTCCGCGCGGATCCACTCGCCGCGCCAGACCTCCTTCATCGCGCGCAGCGACTCGTCGAAGAGCTCGTTTCGCGCCTCGAAGGGTACGCCTAGCGCACGAAACTCCGGCTCGAGGTAGCCCGCGCCCGCGCCGAGGATCAGGCGACCGCCGGAGAGCGCATCGAGGCTCGCGACGGACTTCGCGAGCAGGAAGGGGTTCCGGTACGGAACGACGCAGAGGTTCGTGAGCAGCCGCAAGGTCCCGGTCGCAGCCGCTGCGAAGGAGAGTGCGACGAAGGGATCGAGCGCGTGGTGGCCGCCGGACTCCATCCACTCCCGCTCGGGGATCGGGTGCTCGGTCACGAAGACCGCGTCGAAGCCCGCGCGCTCGGCCGCGCGGGCGATCTCCATCACGGCGGGACCGGTCCCGAATTCGGAGACCTTGTCGACGCGATCGGTCGGAAGCCCGAGGGAGAAGCGCATGGCCGGGTTCTACCACAGCCGGCAGCGCGGCGTCGCGCGCGACTCCGTGCGCCGGCGGGAGCGCTCCCGGCGCGTGATAAGATCGCGCGCCATGCCGATGCCCGAGAACGTCCCGATCATCGACCTGATGCTCTCCCTCCCGATCCGGGACCACGACCGCACCTACGCGAACCTGCGCAAGCAGGCCCGCGACAAGGAGAGCCGGGAGAACTTCAAGTTTCCGGCCGAGTACATGTTCAAGGGCGTGCCGCACGACTTCGGCAGGGAAGGCGATCCGGTCGCAGTCACGCTCGAGGAGATGGACCGCTTCGGGATCGAGAGGGCGATGATCGGCGTCGGCAGCGAAGACCACATGCGCGCGGTGCGCGAACACCCGGACCGCTTCTTCCTGAGCGTCCACGTGGATCCGAACCAGGGCATGGACTCGCTGCGCAGCCTCGCCGCCGCGGTCGAGAAGTACGGCGCGAAGTCCGCGAGCTGCTTCCCGGCCGGCACCTTCCCGCAGGTCGCGATCGACGACCGGCGCATGTACCCGTTCTACGCCAAGTGCGTCGAGCTCGACATCCCCTTCTTCGTGAACGCGGGCGTCCCGGGTCCGCGCGTGCCGATGGATTGCCAGCACGTCGAGCGCCTCGACGAGGTCTGTTACTTCTTCCCGGAGCTCCGCATCGTCACCTACCACGGCTGCGAGCCCTGGGAGGCGCTCGCGGTCAAGCTGATGCTCAAGTGGCCGGGGCTGCACTACTGCACGAGCGCCTTCGCGCCGAAGCACTACCCGAAGGCGATCATCGACTACGCCAACACGCGCGGGGCCGACAAGATCCTCTACGCCGGCTACTTCCCGATGGGCCTCTCGCTCGAGCGCATCATGGGCGAGATGAAGCAGGTGCCCTTCCGCGACCACGTCTGGCCGAAGTTCCTGCGCGAGAACGCGATCCGCGTGCTCAAGCTCGACGCGTAGGCCGCGCGAGCGCCGAAAGGAAGGAGCTCCGCGATGCCGTCCTTCGCCGAGGCCCGCGCCCGACTCACCGGACCGGGCGGACCCTTCGAGCTCGCGATCGAAGACGTGCTCGGCGAGCGCATGGCCGTGATCGCGAAGCGGCCGCGCTCGCTGCGCGAGCTGCTCGAGGGCTCGGCCGCGCGCGGCGAGCTCGAGTACGTCGTGCTCGGATCGCGCCGCATCGGCTATGCCGAGCACGCGCGCCTCGTCGCCTCGGTCGCGCGCGCCTTCGAGCAGCGCTTCGGCGTGCAGAAGGGCGATCGCGTCGCGATCCTCGCCGCGAACCGGCCGGAGTGGATCGTCGCGTTCTGGGCCAGCGTCTCGCTCGGAGCGATCGTGTCGTCGATGAACGGCTGGTGGACCGCCGACGAGATCCGGCACGCGCTCGCGCTCTCGCAGCCGCGGCTCCTGATCGCCGATCGCAAGCGCCTCGAGCGCGCGCGCCGCGAGGACCTGCGGGGGATCGCGGTCGTCGAGATGGAGACGCAGTTCGCGGAGCTCGAGCGCTTCGCGCCCGGCGCCGCGCTGCCGACGACGCCGCTCGCCGAGGACGATCCGGCGGTGATCCTCTTCACGAGCGGCACCACCGGCCGCGCCAAGGGCGCCGTCAACACGCACCGCGGCATCGTCGGCTTCGTGCAGGCGAACTTCCTCTCCGGCGCGGAGCGGATGCTCGCGGCAGCCGGCTCGGGAGCGCCTGCGCCCGTGCCCGCGGGCCAGAACGTGACGCTCGGCGCCCCTCCGCTCTTCCACCTCTCGGGCCTCTACGGCACGACCGTGATGGGCCTCGCGACCGGCAGCAAGATCGTGCTGCGCGAGGGGCGCTTCGATCCCGAGGACGTGCTGCGCGTGATCGAGCGCGAGCGCGTGACCTCCTTCACCGCGCTCGGCAGCACCGGTCCGCGCGTGCTCGACCACCCCGGCTTCTCGAAGTTCGACGTCAGCAGCGTGCGCACGGTCGGCTTCGGCGGAGCGCCGACGAGCCCCGCGCTGCAGCAGCGCATGCGCGAGGCCTTTCCGAACGCGCGCGACAGCGTGTCGATGGGCTACGGCTCGAGCGAATCGGTCTCGACGATCACGGCGATCTCGGGCGCCGAGTACCTCGCGCACCCGGAGTCCTGCGGCCGGCCGGTTCCGACGCTCGAAGTCGAGATCCGCGACGCGTCCGGCAAGGTGCTGCCCGAGGGTGTCGAGGGCGAGATCTTCTCGCGCAGCCCCTACACGATGCTCGGGTACTGGGGCGATCCCGAGGCGACCGCGAAGGCGATCCATCCCGGCCGCTGGCTCGCGACCGGAGACATCGGCCGCCTCGAGGGCGGCTACCTCTACATCAACTCGCGCGCGCGCGACATGATCCTGCGCTCGGCCGAGAACGTCTACCCGGTCGAGATCGAGTACCGGCTCGAGGCGCATCCGCTCGTCGCCGAGGCCGCGGTGATCGGCGTCGACCACGCGGAGCTCGGCCAGGAGGTGAAGGCGATCGTGGTCCCGGCCGGGGACGCCGCGCCGGGCCCCGAAGAGCTCGCGCGCTGGTGCGCCGAGACGCTCGCCGGCTACAAGGTGCCCTCGCTCTGGGAGATCCGCCGCGAGCCCCTCCCGCGCAACGCGGCCGGCAAGGTGCTCAAGAACGTGCTGCGCGGCGAGCAGGACGCGACGCAGCGGGACTGAGCCCGACGCAGCGCGCGCTCAGAGCCCCGCGACCTCGCGCAGCGCCGCGCGCGATTCCAGATCCTCGATCGCGGCCTCGGCGCGCGCGAGGAACGCGTCGGCGAAGATGCGGCGCTTCTCGCTCGCGCCTTCCGGGAAGGTCACGATCTGGCACGAGGCCGGGACCGTGTAGGCCGCGTGGATCCGGTGCGCGAGCCAGGCCTCGTCGAAGCCGATCGGGATCCCGCCCAGCGCCGCGCGCGCCGCGAGGTAGTGCCGCAGCAGATCGCGCTCGTGCCGCCGGCGGTCTTCGATCGCGAGCGCCATGTTCAGGAAATAGCTCGCGTCGCGCAGCGGCGTGCCGACCATCGTCATGCCCCAGTCGAGGAAGCCCGTGCGGCCCGCGTCGTCGAAGAGGTTGCCGATGTGCGTGTCGCCGTGGATCAAGGTGAGGGGCCCCGCCTGCCAGAGCTCGTGGAGCGCGCCCTGCTTCGCGATGTAGAGCTCCGAGAGCTCCGCGAAGGCGCGGCTCAGGCGCGCGCGGTGGTGATCGAGTCCGTACTGCAGGCGCGCGACTCCGTAGTCGCTGCCGGGACCGGGCTCCGGCACCCAGCCCGCCTCGGCCCGGCGCCGCGCGGGATCCTCGAAGCGCACGTGCAGCTCGGCGAGCTGCGCGAGCGCGACCGCCGCCGCGTCGGGCGCGACGCCGCGGGGTCCCGCCGAGACCGTGCAGCCGCTCGCGACGAGGTCCTCGAGCAGCAGCACGAAGGCGCCGCCGCGCCCGTGGCGCGCGCAGTAGGCGCGCGGCACGCGCAGCGCGAGCGTCGCGGCGAGCTCCGCGTAGAAGCGCGCCTCGCGCGTGCCCATGCCCGTCTCGGCGATCGCCTCGCGCCGGCCCGGCTCGCGCGGGAGCAGCTTGCAGAAGAGCGTCGCGGGCGCCCCCGCGGCTTCGTCGTAGCGGATGCGCAGGCGCGCGTGGCTGTTGGTCACCTCGTGGCGCTCGATCGGCTCCACGGCCGCGACGCGGACGCCCGGATGCCGCTCCGCGAGCGCGTGCGTGAGCCACGCGGCGTCGATCTCGTCGGCGCTGGTGGGAATCGGGTCGGGAGGCGTCATGGGATTCCGATCCGGGGCTGGGCGCGAAGGTATCATGCGCTCCGGCACCGGAGCGGAGTCCGGTGCCCGGACACGCAGCAGCGCGCGCGCGCGAGAAGGAGTGAGACCATGAGCAACGCCCCCGGCATGCGCCCGAGCCGGCCCCTGACCCGGGCCCGCATGGGAATCGACCAGGGACTCCCGCTCTCCGTCGGAGGCGGCAGTCCGGAGGAGCTGCGCCGCGCGCTGCAGCTCCTGCTCGACATCGAGGCGATCAAGCAGCTCAAGCACGCCTACTTCCGCTGCATCGACACCGCGAACATGCAGGAGCTCGCCGAGCTGATCCACGACGACGTGCAGGTGCATCTCGTCGGCGGGACCTACGAGTGGAAGCTCGAGGGCAAGGCGCAGTACCTGGAATCGATCGGGAAGGCCTTCCACAGGCGCGCGATCGGTCACCACAACGGCCACCAACCCGAGATCCGGATCCTGTCGGAGAGCGAGGCCACCGGCGTCTGGTACCTCGCCGATCAGATGTGGATCCTCGACGCGGAGTTCCTCACGGCCGGCACCGCGCTCTACTGGGACCGCTACCAGAAGGTCGCGGGCCACTGGAAGATCCGCGAGACGCGCTACGAGCGGCTCTACGAGATCAACACGAAGCTCGAGAAGAACCCGCCGCTCGCGGCCCACTACCTCGGCACGCACGGCAACGAGCTGGCCGGAAGCTGACGCGCCGCCGCGCGGGAGCCCCCGAGTTCCGATGGACGGCGCCCTGCTCCGCCGCGCGGTCTGGATCGGCGCCGCACTCGTGTTCGCGCTCGGCCTCGCGCGCGCGTGGCAGCTGGGCTGGATCTGCGACGACGCCTTCATCTCGCTGCGCTATGCGCAGAACCTCGTGGAGGGGCACGGCCTCGTCTTCAATCCCGGCGAGCGCGTCGAGGGCTACACGAACCTGTCCTGGACGCTCCTGCTCGCGGCCGCACTCGCGCTCGGGCTGCCGGACCTCGCGAGCGCGGAGGCGCTCGGCCTCGCGAGCTACGCGGCGCTCGCCGGGATGCTGCTCGCGCACACGCGCCGCCGCGCGCGCGAGACGGGCCGGCTGCCGCTCCCGCTCGCGGCGCTCGCGGTGCTCGGCATGGACGACTTCCACGTCTGGGCGACGGGCGGGCTCGAGACCTGCCTCTTCACCGCGCTCGCGACCGGCGGACTGCTCCGGCTCCGGCGCCGGGACCGGCCGCGGAGCGACCTCGAGGCCGGCCTGATCTTCTCGGCGCTCGTGCTGACCCGACCGGACGGCGTGCTCTTCGCCGCGGTCGGCGTGGCCGCGCAGTGGCTGCGAGCGCCCGCGAGCCGCGCGGGACTCCGCCACGCGCTGCGCACGGGGCTGCCGGTCGCCGTCACGCTCGCCGCGTGGGCGCTGTTCAAGCTGGCCTTCTATGGCGAGCTGTTTCCGACCGCGTTCCATTCGAAGTCCGCGCTCGGCTCCTGGTGGTCGCAGGGCGCGCTCTACCTGCGCCTCTTCCTGGTCAAGAACTGGATCGCGGGCGCCGCCGCGCTCGCGGCGCTCGCGCTGCTCGTGCGCGCTCTTTCGCGCCGCGCGCCCGAGACGGGCGACCTCGCGGTCCTCGTCGCAGGCGCGGCGCTCTTCGCGCTCTACGTCGTGCGCGTCGGCGGCGACTTCATGTTCGCGCGCCGGCTGCTCCCGGTGGTCCCGCTCCTGCTGCTGGCCTGCGAGGAGGGCCTGCTCGCGCTCCGGGACGACCGCCTGCGCCTCGCCGCGACCGCGGCGCTGCTGCTCGGCGTGGCGCTGCCCGGCACGGTCTACGCGCGCGGCGAGCTCCGGATCGGAGGCATCGCCGACGAGCGCCGCTTCTACCCGCGCGAGACCGTCGCGCTGCGCGAGCGCCAGGGCCAGGCGCTGCATCGCGCGCTCGCCGGCAGCGACGCGCGCGTCGCCTTCGAGGGCGGGCTCTGCATGCTCGCCTACTACTCGCGCCTGCCCTATCTCGCGGAGATCACCGGCCTGACCCAGTACTCGCTCGCGAAGCGCCCGCTCGCGGCGCGCGGCCTCGTCGGTCACGAGAAGGCGGCCGACGCCGGCTGGTTCGCCGAGAACCGGATCGACCTGCTCGTGCGCGCGCGCTCGCCGCTGAACGACCGGGAGCCGCGCCGCAGCAACGAGATCTTCTTCGAGGGCGTCACGCGCGCGACGATCCTGCGCTGGCGCGACGCGCTGCTGCGCCCGCTCGCCTCGAAGCCGGGCGTGCAGCTCACGCCGATCGAGCTGGTGATCGCGAACTCGCGCCGGCGGATCGAGGCGGCGCCGAGCCGCGAGCTCGCGCAGCAGCTGCTCGACGATCTCGAGCGCTTCCATCCGCCGGACGCCGGCGAGGAGCCCGCGGAGTGGCGGCGCAGCCTGCGCGCGCTCGTGGATTCGAAGCCGGCCCGCGCCGCGGCCCGCTGAGCTCCGGGCGGCGGCTCAGAGCAGCTCGAGGATGTCCTTCTCGATCTCCTCGGGCTTGTCGTTCGGCGCATAGCGCCGAACCACCTTTCCGTTCCGGTCGACGAGGAACTTCGTGAAGTTCCACTTGATCGCCTCGGAGCCGAGCACGCCCCTGGCCTCGCGCTTGAGGATCTCGTAGAGCGGGTGCGTCTTCGCGCCGTTCACGTCGATCTTCGCGAAGAGCGGGAAGCTCACGTCGTACTTCGTCGAGCAGAACTCCTTGATCTCCGCCTCGTCGCCGGGCTCCTGCTTCCCGAACTGGTTGCAGGGGAAGCCGAGGACCGCGAGGCCCCTGCCCGCGAGCTTGCGGTGGAGCGCCTCGAGGCCCTCGTACTGCGGCGTGAAGCCGCACTTCGACGCCACGTTGACGACGAGCAGCGCCTTGCCCTTGTAGTGCGCGAGCGACTGCTCCTCGCCGTCGATCGTCGTCGCGCTGATGTCGTAGATGGATGCCATGGCCAACGACCTCCGTCGCGGGCCACTCTAGCTCCGGCGTCGGGCCGCTGTCTACTCGACGGTCACGCTCTTCGCGAGGTTGCGCGGCTGGTCCACGTCGGTGCCCTTCAGGCAGGCGACGTGATAGGCAAGGAGCTGGAGCGGGATCGTCGCGAGGACCGCCGTCAGGTACTCGCCCGCGTCCGGGATGTAGACGACGTCGTTGGCCTTGTCGGCGATGTCGCGATCGCCTTCGCTCGCAATCGCGATCACCTTGCCGTCGCGCGAGCGCACCTGCTCGAGGTTCGAGACGACCTTGTCGTAGACCGAGCTCCTGTTCGCGATCACGAGCACCGGCATGTGCTCGTCGATCAGCGCGATCGGTCCGTGCTTCATCTCCCCCGCCGCGTAGCCCTCGGCGTGGATGTACGAGATCTCCTTGAGCTTGAGCGCCCCCTCCATCGCGATCGGGTACATGATCCCGCGGCCGAGGAAGAGGAAGTCGCGCGACTTGAAGTACTTCTGCGCGATCGCGCGCACGGGCTCGTCGAGCTGGAGCGTCTGCTCGACGAGGCGCGGCAGGCAGATCAGCTCGGCGAGGCGTTGGCGCGCCACTTCGCGCGTCACGCGGCCGCGCGCGATGCCGAGCTTGAGCGCGATCAGGTAGAGCCCGATCAGCTGGGTCGTGAAGGCCTTGGTCGAGGCCACTCCGATCTCGGGGCCCGCGTGCGTGTAGAGCACGTCGTGGCTCTCGCGCGCGATCGTGGACTCGCGCACGTTGCAGACGGAGATCACGCGCGCGCCCTGGTCGCGGGCTTCGCGCAGCGCGGCGAGCGTGTCGGCCGTCTCGCCCGACTGCGAGACGGGCACCATGATGCAGCTGCGGTCCAGCACCGGCTGGCGGTAGCGGAACTCGCTCGCGAGATCGACCTCCGCCGGCACGCCGGCGATCTGCTCGATCAGATAGCGACCGACCAGGCAGGCGTAGTGCGCGGTGCCGCAGGCCACGAGGTAGACGCGGTTCACCCTGCGCGCCTCTTCGGGCGAGAGCGAGATGCCGTCGAGGTCCACGTCGGCCTGCTCCTCGAGCACGCGCGTGCCGATCGTGTCCATGATCGCGCGCGGCTGCTCGAAGATCTCCTTCTGCATGAAGCGGTCGTAGCCGCCCTTCTCCGCGGAGACCGGATCCCACGCGATCGGCCGCGGCGTGCGCTCGACGAGATGCGCCTCGCCGTCCACGACCTGGACGCCGTCCTCGCTCATGACCGCGAAGTCGCCGTCCTCGAGGAAGAGCATCTGTCGCGTGTAGGGAAGGATCGCGGGGATGTCGCTCGCCATGAAGCTCTGCTTGTCGCCGATGCCGAGAATCATCGGGCTGCCGCCCTGCTTCGCGACGACCATGTGGTCGCCGAAGCGCTGCGAGAGCGCGCCGAAGGCGTAGGAGCCCTGGAGATCGCGCGACGAGAGTCGCACCGCGGTCAGCAGATCCTCGCCGCGCTCGAGGCGCTCCTCGATCAGGTGCGCGATCAGCTCGGTGTCGGTGTCGGACTCGATCGCGCGGCCCGCCGCCTCGAGGCGCGCCCGCAGCTCGCGGTAGTTCTCGATGATGCCGTTGTGCACGATCACGACCGAGCCCGCGCGGTGCGGGTGCGCGTTGCGCTCGGAGGGCTTGCCGTGCGTGGCCCAGCGCGTGTGGCCGATGCCCATGGTGCCGGGAATCGGCGCATCGCGCAGCGCGGTCTCGAGGTTCACGAGCTTGCCGAGCGCGCGGCGCACCGAGATCTGGCCGTTGGCGAGCACGGCGACGCCGGCCGAGTCGTAGCCCCGGTACTCGAGGCGGCGCAGGCCGTCGAGCAGGACGTCCATGGCCTGCCGCTCGCGCCCGATGTAGCCGACGATTCCGCACATGCCTGGATCTCCCCGTGTCCGCTCCGGGCTAGTGCCCGTGCCCCGACTTCCCGCCCTTGCCGCTCTTCCTGCGTTTCGCGTTGCGCCGCGCGACCCAGCCCTCGACGTTGCGCTGGCGCGCGCGCGCGACCGCGAGCGCCTCCGCGGGGACGTCCTGCGTCAAGGTCGAGCCCGCCGCGACGAAGCTGTCGCGCTCGAGCGCGATCGGCGCCACGAGATTCGAATTGCAGCCGACGAAGGCGCGCTCGCCGACCCGCGTCCGGTGCTTCTCGATGCCGTCGTAGTTCACGACGATCGTGCCGCAGCCGAAGCTCGCACCCGCCTCGACGTCGGCATCTCCGATGTAGGAGAGATGGTCGGCCTTCACGCCTGCGCCGAACACGCTGTTCTTGATCTCGACGAAGTTCCCGACGCGCGTGCCCTCGCCGAGCACCGTGTCCGGGCGCAGGTGGGCGCAGGGCCCGATCACGACGCCGTCGCCGAGGTGGCTCGACTCGATCACGCAGTGCGGCTTGACGTGCACGCGCGAGCCGATCACGCTCGCGCCCTGGATCACGGCGCCGGGCTCGATCAGCGTGTCGGGGCCGATCTGCACGCCCTCGTCGATGTAGCTGGTCTCGGGGTCGACGATCGAGACCCCCGCGCGCATGTGGGCTTCGTTGATGCGCCGCCGCATGCCGGCCGCGGCGCGCGCGAGCTCGGCGCGCGTGTTGACGCCCATCGCCTCCTCGGCGTCGGCCAGGCGCAGCGCCTCGACCCGGTAGCCGTCGGCGACGGCGAGCTCGACGATCGTCGTCAGGTAGATCTCGCGCTGGGCGTTGTCGTCCTTGACGCGGTCGAGCGTCTTCCAGAGCAGGCCCGCGTCGAGCAGGTAGACGCCGGTGTTCCGTTCGCGGACCGCGAGCTCCTCGGGGGTCGCATCCGTCGCCTCGACGATGCGCGCGACGCGTCCCTGCGCATCGCGGATCAGGATGCCGGGCACGTCGACCTCGGCCGAGAGCATCACGAGGTCGGCGCCGCTCTGCTGCTTGAGCTCGGCCATGCGGCGCAGCGTCTCGCCGCGCAGCAGCGGGCCGTCGCCGTAGAGGATCAGGACGTCGCCCGCGAAGCCCGCGAGTGCGTCGCGGCACTGCAGCACCGCGTGCCCGGTGCCGCGCTGCTCGGGCTGCAGCACGAAGCTCGCGCGATCGCCGAAGGCCGCGCGCACGCTCTCGGCGTCGCGGCCGATCACGCAGAGCAGGCGCGCCGGCGCGAGGGATTCGGCGGCGCGGAGCGGGTAGTGGAGCATCGGGCGGCCGCAGATCGGATGCAGCACCTTGGCCAGGGCCGAGCGCATGCGCGTGCCCTTGCCTGCGGCCAGAACGAGGACGGCGAGCTCCCGGGGCTGCGTGTGCATCGGCATCTCCTTGTCGGCGCAACCCCGGGCGACGTTGACGCCCGCTGCGTGTTCCGCTCGCTACCCCGCGGGGTTTCGGCGCGATCCCGTGAGCCTACCCGATGAATGCGGGCTAATTTGGTGGGGTCCTCCCCGCGCCGCCGGCGTCCTGCAGCCTGCACGGGCAAGAAACGCGGGAAGCGGCGGGAGTCGCGTATCCGTATCACCGGGCAGACCGCGGGACTCAAGGCCAACCAGATCCAGCGCATCGAGCGCCTCGGCCGGAGACGACTGCCCTCCGAGCGCCTCGTCACCCACGAGTTCGCCCGCCAGCTCTCCGAGCTCTCGCGCGAGACCGGGCGCCAGATCGGAGTCCTGGTCGACCGCCGCGGCGACGTCTCTCACGTGATGGTCGGCGATGCCCACTCGATCACCTTGCCGGACTGGGGCCGCATGCGCGCGGGTCCGGGCCGCCTGCGCGGCCTGCGCTGCATCCACACGCACCTCGGCGACCAGCCGCTGAACCGCGACGACCTGACCGACCTCGCGCTCTTGCGCCTCGACGCGATGGTCGCCGTGGCCGTGGACGAGGCCGGCCTGCCCGGCCTCGCCTACGCGGCGACGCTGGCGCCGCAGGGGCGCGGCGACCACGGCGTCGAGCACTTCGAGCCGAAGCCGCCGGCGCGCTTCGACCTCGACTTCCGCGCCTATCTGGACGACCTCGAGGAGGAGCTCGCGCGACAGGACCGCACGCGCGACGTGTCCGGCGGCGAGCGCGCGATCCTGGTGTCGGTGACGACGGGCGGCCGGCGCCCCCCGGATACGGATGCGCAGGTCGCCGAGCTCGCCGAGCTCGCGCGCTCGGCGGGGCTCGCGGTCGCCGACATGATCCGCCAGCACCGGCCGCAGCCCGACTCGAAGTTCCTGATCGGCTCCGGGCGGCTGCAGGACCTCGTGATCCAGGCCTTCCAGACCGGCGTCGACCTCGTGATCTTCGATCAGAACCTGACCCCGGTGCAGGCGCGCAACCTGACCGAGCACCTCGATCTGCGCGTGATCGACCGCACGCAGCTGATCCTCGACATCTTCGCGCAGCGCGCCTCCACGCGGGACGGAAAGCTGCAGGTGGAGCTCGCGCAGCAGCGCTACCGGCTGCCGCGTCTCGCGCAGCAGCAGGACCGCTCGCTCTCGCGGCTCGGCGCGGGCGTCGGCGGGCGCGGGCCCGGCGAGACCAAGCTCGAGTCCGACCGCCGGCGCGTGCGCGACCGCATCACGCGCCTCGAGAAGGAGCTCGAGAAGCTGCGCGGCCAGCGCGCCGAGCGCCGCCGGCGCCGCGGCCGCCGCGACGTCCCGATCCTCTCGATCGTCGGCTACACGAACGCCGGCAAGAGCACGCTCCTGCGCGCGCTCACGCATGCCGATGTGGAGATCGAGGACAAGCTCTTCGCGACGCTGGATCCGACCTCGCGGCGGCTGCGCTTTCCCCGCGAGCGGGAGGTGATCGTCACGGATACGGTGGGCTTCATCCGGGATCTCCCGAAGGACCTGGTCGCCGCGTTCCAGGCCACCCTCGAGGAGATGCGCGACGCGGATCTGCTGCTCCACGTGGTCGACGCGTCGGCTCCGGACCTCGAGCGGCGCATGAGCTCCGTGCGGCAGGTGCTGAACGAGATCGGCCTCTCGGAGACTCCGGAGCTGCTCGTGTTCAACCAGTCGGACAAGCTTCCGCCCGGAGAGGCCGAGGTGCTCGCGAGCCACCGCGGTGGAGTGGCGGTATCGGCGCTCGGGCGGACGGGGCTCGGCGAGCTCCTGCGCGCGGCCGAGTCGATCCTGTTCCGCGACCTCGTCGCGGGGAGCGCGGAGCGCGGGAACGGCATGCCCTGCGGTGCGGCCTTCGCCGCGCAGGGACACTGAGCGAGCGGAACAGGGGGAACGGTGCGATGCGTGCCAGGATCAGCGGAACCGGGATGTGCGTGCCCGAGCGCGTCGTCACGAACCACGACCTGATGCAGCTGATGGACACCACCGACGAGTGGATCCAGCAGCGCTCGGGGATCCGCGAGCGCCGCTACATCGCTCCCGGACAGCAGCCGGCGGACCTGGCCGCTGCGGCGGGTCGCGCTGCGATCGAGGCCGCGGGCATCGAGGCTTCGGAGCTCGACTGCATCATCCTGGGCACGCTCTCCTCGCAGGCCGACTTCCCGGGAACCTCGTTCTTCCTGCACGAGCTGCTCGGCGTTCCGGAGATTCCCTGCTTCGATCTGCGCGCCCAGTGCAGCGGCTTCCTGTTCTCGCTCGGCGTCGCCGATTCCTTCATCCGCTCGGGCGCGATGAGCCGCGTGCTCGTGGTCGGCTGCGAGGTGCACTCGACCGGCATCGATCTCTCGACCGAGGGGCGCGACGTCGCCGTGTTGTTCGGGGACGGCGCGGGCGCGGTCGTGGTCGAGCGCGCGGTGCCGGGCGAGCCCGGGGAGATCCTCGAGCTGCGCATGCACTCCGAAGGGCGCCACGCGAAGCGCCTGTGGATCGAGGCGCCGGGCTCGGGGTTCACGCCCACCCGGATCACTCCCGAGCTGATCGCGCAGAAGCGGCACTTCCCCCACATGGAGGGGCGCTACGTCTTCAAGCACGCCGTCACGCGCATGCCCGAGGTGCTGCACGAGGTGCTGGCCAGCTCGAGTCTCAAGCTCGAGGATCTCGACTGGTTCCTGTTCCACCAGGCCAACCTGCGCATCAACGAGGCGGTCGCCCACCAGCTCGGCATCCCGGCGGAGAAGTGCCCGAGCAACATCGACCGCTACGGGAACTGCTCGGCCGCCTCGATCCCGATCCTGCTGGACGAGGTCGTGCGCAGCGGCCGCCTGAAGCGCGGACAGCTGGTCGCAATGACCACCTTTGGATCAGGCTTCACCTGGGCGAGCGCAATCGCGCGCTGGTAGGCCGCGAGGCGCGCGGCAGCGGCATGCCGCGGCGCGTCCGCTTTGTGCTGCGCTGCGTCAAGATCGCGTCGGCAGGAGCCGCTTCAAACTCCCGTTCGAGAAAAAAAATCGAGATGTTGCGGAGCCCTTTCGCGGCGGCTTGACTCGATAACGCGTCGTGTTACGCTGGCTCGCACCCCTCCTGTGCCGGGTGTATCCGGCGCTTGTGTTCCCCCGGAGCGAGTTCACGGCCCACCGCCACAGGGCCTCGCGAGTGCTCGCGAAGCGCGGCGGCATCGGGTTCGAAAGGAGAGCGGCATGGCGGACAGCACGGGCTTCGTTCAGGGAGGCATCGACCGCGTGAGCGAGGCCTATCGAACCCTCGACGCGCGTGTCCAGAAGCTGCAGAAGGAGCTCAACAGCCGCCGCCGGAGCTTCGAGCACCAGATCCAGTCCAGCCGCAAGAATCTCCAGAAGCAGGTCGCGAGCGGGCGCAAGTCCCTCGAGAAGCGCACGCGCAAGCAGCTCGCCGACCTGCGCCGCAGGAACCTGCTCAAGCGCGCACTCGCGCTGCCGAGCGACGCCAATCAGCGCATCGAGGAGGGCGTCGGCCAGCTGCTCGGCCTGTTCCGGATCGCATCCAAGAGCGAGCTCTCGCGCATCGACCGCAAGCTCGATCAGATCAGCCGGAAGCTCCGCGCGATCGAGAAGGACCGCAGCGCGGCGCCGAGGCGGCGCGGCGCGAACGGCAACGCCGCTCACCTCTAGACACCGCAGCGCCGGACCGATCGGCCGACGCGAAGGCGTCGGGTGTAGGCTTCCCGCTGGAGGACCGCTCCAGTGGCCGGAGTCGCGGACTACGAAAAGGTCGGGGCCTTCTACCTCGGCCGCCTCTTCGATCCGGAAGCGGGCCGCGCGAGCGAGTCCGCCTATCTCTACGACTCCAGGGACCTGACCACCCACGCGGTGATCGTCGGCATGACCGGCAGCGGCAAGACCGGTCTCGCGATCTCGCTGCTCGAAGAGGCCGCGATCGACGGCATCCCGGTCGTCGCGATCGATCCCAAGGGCGATCTCGGAAATCTGCTCCTGACCTTTCCCGGCCTCTCGCCGGGCGAGTTCCGTCCGTGGATCGATCCGAGCGCTGCGGCGCGCGCCGGCCGCAGCGCGGACGAGGAAGCGAGCGCGGTCGCGGAGCGCTGGCGCGAGGGGCTGGCCGCGTGGGGCCAGCCGCCCGAGCGCATCGCGCGCTTCGCCGCGGCCGCGGAGCGCGTGATCTACACGCCGGGAAGTCGCGCGGGGCGACCGCTCTCGCTGCTGGCCTCCTTCGGCGCTCCGCAGGCGGGTCTCGCGGAGAACGGGGAGGCGCTGCGCGAGCGGGTCCAGAGCTCGGTGTCGGGATTGCTCGCGCTGGTGGGCATCGACGCAGATCCGATCCAGAGCCGCGAGCACATCCTGCTGTCGACGCTCGTGCTCGAGGCCTTCCGACAGCGCCGCGCCGCGGACCTCGCGAGCCTGATCCGCGAGATCCAGAAGCCGCCGATCGAGCGCGTCGGCGTGATGGAGCTCGAGAGCTTCTACCCGGCGCGCGAGCGCGCCGGCCTGGCCCTCGCGCTCAACAATCTGCTCGCTTCGCCCGGCTTCGCCGCGTGGCTGGAGGGCGATCCGCTCGACGCGGCCACGCTGCTCTTCGCGAAGGACGGCCGGCCGCGGCTCTCGATCGTGTCGATCGCGCACCTCTCGGACGCGGAGCGCATGTTCGCGGTCACGCTGGTGCTGAACCAGCTGATCGCGTGGATGCGGACCCAGCCCGGCACGGGCAGCCTGCGCGCGCTGCTCTACATGGACGAGGTCTTCGGCTATTTCCCGCCGACCGCGAACCCGCCCTCGAAGCTGCCGCTGCTGACCCTCATGAAGCAGGCGCGCGCGTTCGGGCTCGGCGTCGTGCTCGCGACCCAGAATCCCGTCGACCTCGACTACAAGGGACTCGGCAACGCCGGCACCTGGTGGCTCGGCCGGCTGCAGACCGAGCGCGATCAGCAGCGCGTGCTCGACGGTCTCGCGGGCGCGGCCGCGAGCGCGACGTCCCGCTTCGACCGCTCCGAGATGGAGCGGACGCTCGCGGGCCTCGAGAGCCGCGTGTTCGTCGCGCACAACGTGCACGAGGACGCGCCCGTGCTGTTCCAATCGCGCCAGGCGCTCTCGTATCTCGCGGGGCCGCTCACGCGCGAGCAGATCCGCTCGCTCTCGGCGGCTGCGCCCGCGGATGGGCCGCCGAGCTCCCCGGCGACTCCCGCGCCCGCCTCCCGCGCTCCCTCCGCGCCCGCGACCTCGGCCGGCAAGCGGCCCGCGCTGCCCGCCTCGCTGCGCGAGCGTTTCGCTGCGGTCACGCGCGCACCCGGGCCCGGCGAGAGCATCGTCTACCGCGCCGGCCTGTATGCCGCGGCCCAGCTGCACCACGTCGACGCGAAGGCGGGCGTCGATGCGTGGCGCCGCGTCTTCTGGCTCGCGCCGCTCGGCGACGGCGCCGCGAATCCCTGGGAGGGGTCGCGCGCGCTCGCAGCCGCCCCGCGCTTCGAGGACGCACCCGAGGCGGGAGCCAGCTTCGCCCCGCTCCCCGCCGGCGCGGCCGTCGAGAAGACGCACGAGAGCTGGCGCCAGCAGCTCGGCGCCGAGCTCTACCGCGCCGCGACCCTCTCGCTCTTGCAGTGCGCCGAGCCGAAGGCCGTCTCCCAGCCCGGTGAGTCCGAGGGCGAGTTTCGCGGTCGGCTGCAGGCGCTCGCGCGCGAGGCGCGCGACGGCGCGATCGAGAAGCTCCGCGAGCGCAGCGCAGCGAAGCTCGCCGCGCTCCGCGACCGCATCGAGCGCGCGGAGCAGCGCACCGAGCGCGAGCGCTCGCAGGCGCGCGGACAGCAGCTCGACGCCGTCGTCTCGATCGGCGCGACGCTCATCGGTGCGCTCTTTGGCCGCAAGCTCGGCTCCGCCACGAACGTGAGCCGCGCCGCGCGCGCGGTGCGCGGCGTCTCGCGCGCGGCGCGCGAGCAGGGCGACGTCGGGCGCGCAGCCGAGCGCGCCGAGGATCTGCGCCAGGAGCTCGAGCGGCTCGAGAGCGAGCTGCGGGACGAGATCGCGCTGCTGGAGGCCGCGCCGGGCGCGCTCCCGCTCGAGCCGCTCGAGATCGCGGCGCGCAAGAGCGACATCCAGACCGAGGACTTCGCGCTGGTCTGGATTCCGTGGCGGCTCGCGCCCGGCGGAATCGCCGAGCCCGCCAGCGAGATCTGAATCCACGCCAGGAGGGAGGTTCCAGATGCTGTTCCTGCACGAGCTCCACGAGGTGGTCGGCAAGCGCGAGGAGGAGTTCGAGGCGCTGATCCGCGACGAGTGGATGCCGCGCCTCGCGCGCAGCCGGGGCGCGCGGCTGCTGTACTTCCTGCACCACGCCCACGGCAGCGGCGCTTCGTACCGCGTCGTCACGATCACCGCGATCCGGGACGGCGCGTGCTGGGGCGAGCTCGTGCGCGAGGTGGCCGACGGCCCGCTGCGGGCGCTCGCGGAGTCCCTCGATCGGCTGCGGCACGACGTGCGCGCGAAGATCCTGATTCCCCTGCCCTGGTCCCCGGTCCAGCAGATCGGTTTCGACGAGATCCCGAGCGACGGCCGCAGCCACGAGCTCTCGATCTTCATGGAGGACACGGTCTGGCCCTTCGAGGGCCTGCTCGAGGACTACGTGAAACGCTCGGGCGCCCACTACGCCGAGGAGATGAGGCGCCAGCGCGAGGGCGGCGGCCGCCACCTGCTCACCGTCGACGCCTCGTTCCGCACCGCCTACGGCAGCGGTCGGCGCCGCGAGATCGTGCTCTGGCAGAAGATCGTGCAGCAGAAGGCGCTCGGCCCGCTGCTGCTCTCCGAGGTCCCGGCCGAGTACAAGAAGCCCGGGACCTGGATGCACGACGGCCTCGCGCTGCGCGACCAGTGGGAGAGCCGACTGCTGCGCACGAGCGCGTGGTCGCCCTGGTACTAGCCGCGACCGGCGCGCCTCAGGCTCCGCCGCGCGCGAGATCGAGCGCGAGTCGGACGCTGCCGTTCGCGCGCGCGAGCAGCTCTTCCGCGCGCTGCGCGTCGATCTGCAGCAGCTCCATCACGATGCGGCGCGCGCGCTCGCGCAGCTTGTGCGAGGCGGGCTGCAGGTGCGTCATGAGGTTCCCCTCGACGTAGCCGAGCCGCACCATCACCGTCGTCGAGAGCAGGTGCAGCACCATCTTCTGCGCGAGGCCGCCCTTCATGCGCGTCGAGCCGGCGATCACCTCCGGCCCGGTCTCGACGACGATCGAGACCTCGGATGCCTCGGCCAGCGGCGAGCCGCGGTTGCAGGTGATCGCGATCGCGCGCGCGCCGACCTGGTGTGCGACTTCGACCGCGCCCAGCGTGAAGGGCGTCTGGCCGCTCGCCGAGAGCGCAACGACCGCATCGCCCGGCGCGAGTCCGCGCTCGCGCAGCTCCCAGATCGCCGCCTGCGCATCGTCCTCGGCCCCTTCGACAGCGCGCGTCAGCGCGCGCGGGCCGCCCGCGATCACCGCCTGCACGCGGCGCGGCGGCAGGCCGAAGGTCGGCATCAGCTCGGCCGCGTCGAGCGCGCCCATGCGGCCGCTGGTTCCCGCGCCGACGTTGTACCAGGTGCCACCGCCGCCGATCACGGCGACCAGCACGTCGACCGCGCTCTCGATCTCGGGCAGCGCGCGCTCGACCGCGAGCAGCGCCTCGCGGTCCTGATCGTGGATCGCGCGCAGCACCTCCGCGGTGCTCCGGCGATCGAGGTCGAGCGTCTCGGCGAGGACTCCCTCGGTGCTGCGGTTGGAGCTCGAGTCGGCCATCCACCTCTCCGGTCTCCGTTTCGGCAGCCGGCGCGGAGGCTCTGAGCCGCGCGATCCGCCCCTGGGCTCGGCGCGGATCGCGTACGCTCCGCTGCGCCGTGCCCTTCACAGTGTCGCAGAAGACCCTGGAAGCGCTGGAGTGGCCGCAGGTTCTCGCGCGCCTCGCGGAGCGCTGCGCCACGCCCCGGGCGCGCGCGCACTTCCTCCCCGCGGCCGACCCGGGCGAGGAGCCGCCCGACCGCTTCGAGGCGACGCTCGCAGGCGTGCGCCTGCGCCTCGCGGAGACGAGCGAAGCGCGCCGCATCCTCGAGCAGCGCGAGCGGGCCCCGCTCGCGGGTGCAGGCGAGCCCGCGCCCGCGCTCGCTCGGGCCCGCCGCGGCGGCGCCCTCGCGCCGCAGGAGCTGCAGGAGCTCGCCGGCACGCTCGACGCGCTCTGCGCGAGCGAGCGGTTCCTGCGCAGCCGCGGCGCTCTCGCGCCGCAGCTCGCGGCGCGGGCCGAGGGCATCGCGCCCGCGAGCTCCGACCTCGCGCGGCTCGCGCAGCAGATCCGCGCCTCGATCCTGCCCTCGGGCGAGCTCTCCGACGATGCCTCGCCCGCGCTGCGCGAGGCGCGCTCCGAGGCGCGGCGCGTCGAGGCGGAGCTCGAGCGCAGCGCGGGCCGCCTGCTGGCCTCCGCGCAGGTCGCGCCGCACCTGTCGGACGACTACTTCACGCTGCGCAACGACCGCTACGTGCTGCCCGTGCGCGCGGACTCGCGCGGCCCGCTGCGCGGCATCGTGCACGACGCCTCGAGCAGCGGCGCGACGCTCTTCCTCGAGCCCGAGTCGCTGGTCGAGCCGAACAACCGGCGCAAGCAGCTCGGACTCGAGGTCGAGCGCGAGCAGCTGCGCGTGCTGCACGAGCTCTCGACCCGCGCGGCGGCGCTCGCGGACGCGATCGAGAGCGGCGTCGCTGCGCTCGAGCGGATCGACCGCGCCTTCGCCCGCGCGCAGCTCTCGCTCGAGCTCGACGCGAGCGAGCCCGAGATCGGCGAGGCGGGCGTGCTGCGGCTCCCGCTGCTGCGCCATCCGCTGATCCCGCGCGGGGAGGCGATCGCGAGCGACCTCGAGCTCGGCCTGCACTTCTCCGTGCTCGTCGTCTCCGGGCCGAACGCGGGCGGCAAGACGGTGGCGCTGAAGAGCCTCGCGCTCGCGCTGCTCTTCGCGCGCGCGGGTCTGCACGTCTGCGCCGCGGCTCCCGCGCGCGTCGACGACTTCGACGCCGTGTTCGCCGACATCGGCGACGAGCAGGACCTCGCGGAGCAGCTCTCGACCTTCTCCGCGCACGCGGTCGCGCTCTCGCGCATGCTGCAGGCGGCGACCTCCCGCTCGCTCGTCGTGCTCGACGAGATCGGCGTCGGCACCGATCCCTCGGAGGGCGCCGCGCTCGCCCAGTCGGTGCTCGAGGCCTTCGCGGAGCGCGGAACCCGGGTCGCCGTCACCACCCACTACAACCTGCTCAAGGAGATGGCCGAGGTGGACCGGCGCTTCGCGAACGCCTGCGTCGAGCTCGACGAGCAGAGCGGGCTGCCGAGCTTCCGGCTGCGGATGGGGCATCCGGGCGCGTCGTCGGCGCTCGCCGTCGCGGCGCGCATGGGGCTGCCGGGCGCGGTGCTCGAGCGCGCGCGCGGGCTGCTCGAGCGCGAGGACCGGCGCCTCGACCGCATGCTCGCCGAGCTCGCCTCGACGCGCGCCGAGCTCGAGCGCGAGCAGCGCGAGGCGCTGCGCGTGCGCAGCGAGTCGGAGGCCGCGCGCGACGCCTATCGCGGCCGCCTCGAGCAGCTGCAGCAGCGCCGCGAGCAGCTCGTGCGCGGCATGCGCGAAGAGCTCGACGCCGCCTTCCGCGACGCCCACGCGCGCGTGGCCGCGGTGATCCGCGACCTCCAGCGCGGCGGCAGCGCGCGCGACGCCGCACACGCGCGCGAGCGCCTGCTCGGACTCGAGCAGGGAGCGCGCGAGGCCGAGCGCCTGGCGCGGGCCGCGCCGATCGCGGGGGACGCGGTGCCGCCGCAGCGCGAGGCCGAGGCGCTGCCGGATTTCGACTGGCACCGGGCGCGGATCGGAGACCCCGTGCAGCTGGTCGGGAGCCACGCGGGCACGCTCGCGAGCCTGCCCGATGCGCGCGGGCGCGTGCAGATCCAGGCGGGCAGCGCGCGGCTGACGGTCCCGGTCGAGCGCGTCCGCGCCGCGGCCACGCGCGCGCACCCGGCGCGAGCGCGCGCAGCGCCGATCGCGTCGCCCGAGCCGGAGGCGAGCGCGAGCTCCGAGCGCTGCGACCTGCGCGGCCTGCGCGTCGACGAGGCGCTGGACCGGATCCAGGTCGCGCTCGACCGCGCGGCGCTCGGCAACCGCGTGCGACTCGTGATCGTGCACGGCGTGGGCACCGGAGCGCTGCGCGACGCGGTGCAGCGGCACCTGCGCGAGTCCCCCTACGTGCGCCGCTTCCACGCGGCGCCGCCCGACGAGGGCGGCGACGGAGCGACGATCGCCGAGCTCTAGGCGCCGGGCCGCCTCGCGAAACGCTCTGCGCTCGACCCCTGCGCCCGAGCCCGGATCGGGCGCCGTGCGGCGCTCGCAGCTGCTGCGCGCAGGCGCGCTCAGGGCTGCTCGAAGCAGTAGAGGTAGAACGCCGAGTCGCAGCTGCGCGTCTCGCCGGGGACCTGGCTCCAGCTCGGGTCCGCGGCGTTGCTGAGGCCGCGCGTGCCCGTCTCCGCGCCGCTGCCGCTGGTCCAGCCGAGGCAGCTCCCGGAACCGCTCGGCGTGCCGTCCGCGAGCGTTCCGGTCCAGGCCGAGGGGGTTCCGGGCAGCGTGTTTCCGAGCTCGCTGCGGTCGATCGGCGCATCGAGGCTGCCGTCGACGAGATCGTCCCAGTCGTCGGCGATCTGGGTGGTCGTCACGAGCGTGTAGGGAACGCTCGCGCGGCTGAAGTTCGCCGCGGGGCTGCCCGCGACCGGGTCCGAGAGCCAGGCCTTGAAGCTGCCGATCAGGCCGGCCGCGCCCGCGAGCGTGTTGCAGCGCTGGTCGGCGCCGGCGATTCCGCCCAGCGAGCCGGTCGACGCCTGGCTCGCGACGAAGACCCGGACTCCGACGAAGGCGTAGGCCGCGCTGTCGGACTGCCCGTTCGGAAGCGTCACGACGACGGGCGCCGCGACTGCGCTCTGCGGCCCGACGTCGACCTCGAACTGCGTCGGCGTGAGATTCAGCGGCGTCGGCGTCTGCGTGCCGAAGACGACGCCGAGCCCCGGCGCGAAGTTCGCCCCGCTGATCGTCAGGCGGGTCGTCTGCAACAGCGAGGCCTTCAGAGGCGTGACGCTCGTGACGACCGGCGTGACGAGGTTGATGTCGCTGCCCTGCGCGAGCTCGGCGCTGTCGCTCAGGCCATCGCCGTCGTTGTCCGGATCCATGAAGTTCGCGAGCTGGTCGCCGTCGGGGTCGGCCGTGCCCTCGCGCGGATCGGTCCCGGGCGGGCCGGATCCGTCCCAGTTGCGGTTGTGGAAGATCTGGAAGAAGTAGGCGCTCTCGAAGCCGCCGAGCCGCTCGCTGTCGCGCGCGCGGATCGCGTAGGGCACCGCGAGCAGACGCTGGCGCGGCGTCAGCGTCTCGCCGTCGGGGCGGATCTCGAGCCAGAGCGAGCCGCCCGCGAGCGCGCTCTCCGGGATCGGGGTGAGCGAGCCGAGTGCGATGTCGTAGACGCCGTTCAGCACGGGCACGCCCGCGTGCGCTTCGCTCCAGAGCGCCGCGCCGCCCGTCGCGGCGTCGAAGAGCGCGAACTCGATGGCGACGCTCGCCGTGAGCGGCTGGCCGCCCGCGTCGAGCAGGAGCCCCTGGAAGTTCACCTGGCCTGGAACCGCCGCGCGTCCGAGTTCCGAGAGCAGCAGCGCGAGCGCGAGGCTCGTGCTGGCCCAGGCGCGCCGTGCGCCGTTTCGTCGCGAGAGGTTCCGGAGGCTCATCGCTGGAATCTCCTCAGGGCTGCTCGAAGCAGAAGACCCGGCCGTTCGAGCTGCAGGGTCGCAGCGCGTTCGAGGTCCAGCGGGAATCGGCATGAAAGGTCGCTCCCGCCAGGCCGCTCTCCGCGGCGCTCGTGCTGGTCCAGTCGCTGCAGTTCTCCGAGCTCGCCGTCCCATCGGGCGCCGTCCCGGTCCACACATTGTTGGTGACGACGGCGTCGCCGGCGGCGGTCAGCCGGATCGTGCCGAAGAGCGTTCCGTCGACGAGGTCCGACCAGCCATCGACTACCTTGGCTCCATCTACCAGCGTGTAGGTCTCGCTCGTCTGCGCGAAGCGCGTGCTCGGGCTCTGCGCGCCGTCCGAGAGCCAGGCCAGGTAGCTCCCCGGCAGGCCCGCGCTCGCCGCCTCCGCGTTGCAGGACGCATCCGCGCTCGCGACCCCTGCGACGCCGCCCAGGGGCATGCTCACGAACGCGAGTCGTCCGAAGAGTAGATAGGGCATCGCGGCCGTCGCCTGGCCATTGGAGTTCACGACGCTGAGCGCGCTTGGGCCCAGCGTCCCGAGCGGCGTGAGGTCGACTTCGAAGCGCGTCGACGTGAGATTCTGTGCCGCGAAGATCTGGCCGCCGAGGTGGAGCTCGGTCTGGCCTGTCTGGAACCCGAATCCCGTGACGACCAGCAGTGTGCTGCGATAGGCCGACGCCTTCGTGGGCGACACGCTCGTGATTCTCGGCGTCACGAGATTCATGTCGCTGCCCTGCGCGATCTCGAAGCTGTCGCTCAGGCCGTCGCCGTCGTTGTCCGGATCGATGAAGTTCGCGAGCTGGTCGCCGTCGAGATCCGCGAGACCCTCGCGCGGATCGGTCGCGGAAGGGCCGGCTCCGTCCCAGGCGAAGTTCTGGAGAATCTGCGAGAAGTAGGCGTCTTCCAGGCCGCCCACGGCGTCGGCGTCCCGTGCGCGCAGCGCATAGGGCACCGCGAGCAGACGCTGGCGCGGCGTCAGCGTCTCGCCGTCGGGGCGGATCTCGAGCCAGAGCGAGCCGCCCGCGAGCGCACTCTCCGGGATCGGGGTGAGCGAGCCGAGTGCGATGTCGTAGACGCCGTTCAGCACGGGCACGCCCGCGTGCGCTTCGCTCCAGAGCGCCGCGCCGCCGGTCGCGGCGTCGAAGAGCGCGAACTCGATCGCGACGCTCGCCGTGAGCGGCTGGCCGCCCGCGTCGAGCAGGAGCCCCTGGAAGTTCAGCTGGCCCGGAACCGCGGCGGGCGCGGATTCCGCGAGCATCAGCGCGAATGCCAGGTTCGTGCCGGCCCAGACGCGTCGCGCACGGCGTCGTTCCGAGAACTTCCTGAGTCTCATTGCTGGCATCTCCTCAGGGCTGCTCGAAGCAGTAGAGCCGGCCGGTTGCGTTGCAGACTCGGGTGGCGGCGACTGTCCAGAGCGCGTCGGTAGCCTGCGCAGATCCGGACAGACCGCTCATGGAGATCGTCGAGTTGGTCCAGTTGCTGCAGTTCGTCCCGGTCGGGGTCCCATCGGTCGCGGTGCCGGTCCACACGGTGGTGCCGCTGTCCAGCACGCCGTCGGCCCTGCGTCGGATCGGCGCGTCGAGCGATCCATCCACGAGGTCCGACCAGCCGTCGGCGACCACCGTCCCGTCGACCAGCGTGTAGATCTCGCTCGTCTGCGCGAAGCGCGTGCTCGGGCTCTGCGCGCTGTCCGAGAGCCAGGCCAGGTAGCTCCCGGGCAGACCTGCGCTCGCGGCGAGCGCGTTGCAGGTGGCGTCCGCGCCCGCGAGCCCTCCGACACCGACTCCGCTCGGGCTCACGAAGACGGCCCGGCCCAGGAGCAGATACTGGAGCGCTGCCGACGACTCGCCGCTCTGGTTCACGGCGCTCAGCGAGATCGGGCCCGGCGTACCGAGCGGCGTGAGGTCGGCCTCGAAGCGCGTCGGTGTGAGGTTCTGCGGCGCGAAGATCTGGCCGCCGACGTGGAGCGCGATGCCCGCCTCGAAGTTGCTCCCCGTGACGACCAGATGCGTGCTGCGATAGGCCGACGCCTTCGAGGGCGACACGCTCGTGACTCGCGGTGTCACGAGGTTGATGTCGCTGCCCTGCGCGAGCTCGGCGCTGTCGCTCAGGCCGTCGCCGTCGTTGTCGGGATCCATGAAGTTCGCGAGCTGGTCGCCGTCGGGATCGTCCGTGCCCTCGCGCGGATCGGTCGCAGGCGGCCCGGACCCGTCCCAGTCGAAGTTCTGGAGGACCTGGGAGAAGTAGGCGGCCTCCAGGCCACCGACGTCGTCGGCATCCCGTGCGCGGATCGCGTAGGGCACCGCGAGCAGCGGCTGGCGCGGTGCGAGCGTCTCGCCCTCGGGGCGGATCTCGAGCCAGAGCGAGCCGCCCGCGAGCGCGCTCTCGGGGATCGGAGCGAGCGAGCCGAGTGCGATGTCGTAGACGCCGTTCAGCACGGGCACCCCCGCGTGCGCCTCGCTCCAGAGCGGCGCGCCGCCGGTCGCGGCGTCGAAGAGCGCGAACTCGATCGCGACGCTCGCCGTGAGCGGCTGGCCGCCCGCGTCGAGCAGGAGCCCCTGGAAGTTCATCTGGCCCGGAACCGCGGCGGGCGCGGGAGCCGCGGCGAGCGCCGCGCACGCGAGCGCGAGCGCGGCGAGCCGCGGCATCGAGCCGCCCTGCCGCATCTCAGCCCGCTCCGCGCCGGGTGCGCCGCGCGAGCGCGAGCGCGAGCGCGGCGAGCGGCAGCGCGAGTCCGATCAGCGCGCGCCAGAGTGCCGGCAGCGCGGGCACCGCGACGTTCGGCAGCGAGAGCGGGTCGTTCGGGTCCGAGCCGTGCTCGACCTCGAAACCGTCGCCGAAGCCATCGCCGTCGCTGTCGGCGATCAGCGCATCGCTGCCCGTGTCGGCCGCCGACACGAAGACTCCGGTGTCGGTCTCCGCGCCGTCCGCGAGGCCGTCGCCGTCGTCGTCGTCGTCCACCGAGTTGCGCAGGCCGTCGCCGTCGAGATCGATCGCGGGCAGGCCGCCCACGGCGATCGGCCAGAAGCCCGGGGCCGAGCTGCGCAGGTCGGAAGCGAGCCCCGAGAGCCCGATCGCCTCGGCCTGCCCGACGCTCGCGCCGCCGCCCGAATGGCGCGGCGCCGGAGCCGCGTTCGCGAGTGCGCCCGTTCCGGCCGCAGCCGTGTGACCCGCGCGGTGCAGGAAGCTCGCACTCGAGAGCTCCGCTGCGCCGGCGCGCAGCCCGGTGCCGACGGCGAGCGCGCACGCGCAGAGCGCGAGCCGCAGCGAGACGGGGAACCGCCAGGAGCCAGGCTCGAGGTCGCGTCGTTCGCGCAGCACTGCGGGCCTCCTCGGGACGCGAGGAATCCGACCCGAATGCCTCCAGCCCTAGCACGCGCGCATCGCGGGAGTCAAACGAGGCAGCGCGGCGCCCGCTCGAGCGCGATGGGCGAGGACCCTGGCCCGTTCCGGCTCAGCTGCGCAGATCTGCGCAGAGCGCCTCGACCGCGCGCTCTGCCGCGAGCAGCGCGCCCTCGATGCTCGGCAGCGCGAGATAGTCGTTCGCGAAGTACAGGAAGCGGCCCTGGGCTCGCTGGTCGCGCTGGACGCGCTGGAAGCGCTCGAGCGCGCGGTAGCGGCCGACCTCGAATCGCGGGTGGCTGGCCGCGACGCGCTCGAGCCGGGTCGTCACGAGCGCCCGCCGCGCGCCCGGGTGGAGCCGCTCGAAGGCGCCGAGCAGCTCCTTCTCGGCCACGTCGGCCGGAACGCCCCAGTGCGACGCGCTCCACTCCGGGGTCGCGCGCAGCACCGCGATGCCCGCGCCCGCGGGCGCGCGCCCGCCCGCGACGCCCGGCTCGAGCAGCAGCGACTCGAGCGGCGAGCGCTCCCGCCGCGGCAGCCGCAGCAGCTGCGGGTGGGTCGCGAAGCTCCGCCGCAGGCCGCAGTGGAGCGTCACGGCGGGCGCATAGCTCACACCCTCGAAGAAGCGCTGCTCGGCCGGCGAGAGCAGCGGCGACGCGATCCGGGCCGCCTCGCCCGCAGGCGTCGCGAGGAGCACCGCGTCGACCTGCTCCTCGGGCTCGCAGTCCTGCGCCGCGTCGCCCACGGCGGCGACGACGAGCTGGAGCGAAGAACCCGCCCCGCGCTGCACGCGCGCGACCCGCATCCCGAGGCAGACCCCGATGCGCGCAGCCGCCGCCTCGGCGAGCTCGCCGAGCGGTCCGCGCGGCAGCCCGATCCGGCCCTCGGGATCGCAGCGCTCGAGCAGCAGGAAGAGCGCGCGGCTCGTCTCGGCGGCGTCGGCGTGCGCGCGGCAGGCCAGGCGCGGCTCCATCCAGCGCTCGAGCACGCTCGCGCCGAAGTAGAGCCGGCCGAAATCGGCGAGGCTGCGGTCGTCCCAGCGCGCGGCGCGCTCCGGCTCGCGCGGGTCGAGCCAGGGCGCATAACGCCTGAGCAGGCGCGGCAGCCGCAGCAGGCGCAGCGCTTCGCGCCAGCGCACGCCCGGGATCCGCGCGATGCCGGACACGCTGCGCGGATCGATCTCCGCGATCCGGGCGCCGCTCGCCTGCGCCAGCAGCACGGGCCGCAGCGGCAGCAGCTCGTCGCGCAGCCCCATCGCGTCGATGAAGCTGCGCAGCGCGCGGTCCTCGCTCGACACGAGGGGGTCCCCGAGGTCGAAGAGGTAGTCGCCCTCGCGCACGCAGTGCAGCCGCCCGCCCGCGCGCTCGTCCCGCTCGAAGAGGACGACGCCGAGGCCGCGGGCGCGCAGCGCGGTCGCGGCGGCGAGCCCCGCGAGGCCCGCGCCCACGACCGCAACGCGCGGTGCAGCCGGGCTCACGCGGCGACCTCCGCGCCGAGCGCCTCGAGCCCGCTCACGACGTCGAGCAGCGACCGGAAGGGCCGGAAGGGCAGCTCGCGCGCCTTCAGCACCTCCGCGAGCGAGTCCTTCGCGAAGACCTCGTCCGCCGCGAGCGCGCCGCAGAGATCGGAGACCATGCCGTTTCCGATGTGGACCACGACGGCCTGCGGGTGGGCGCGCCGCCAGGTCTCGATGCGGCCGCGCTTGCAGGTGCCCGTGCCGCAGCCGCAGGCGGGGTTCGGGAAGCCGGCCGCGATGCGCCAGCGCTCGCCCTCGTAGCGCAGGTGGTTCGCGTCGTAGTCGAAGGCCACGCCGTGGATCTGCTGCAGGCGATCGAGGTTGTAGTCGAAGCCGTCCGACAGGATCCGGAACGGAACGTCGCGCCGGCGGCACCAGTCGAGCAGCTGCCGCGCGCCGGGATCCAGCTCGACGCTGCGCAGGAACGCGTCGAGCTCGCTCTGCGGCAGCCGCATCCCGTCCAGCACCTCGAGGTTGTAGTCCCAGGCGCTGAGCTGGCCCTTCTCGTAGCGCGCCCAGGCCCGCGCGCGCGCGTCGGCGCGGTGGCGCCGCGCAAGGGTCGAGCCCACGTCCTGCACCGAGAAGGTGCCGTCGTAGTCGCAGAACACGGCCAGGGAGGGCCTGCGCGCGGCGGGCGCGGTCATCGGCGCGGCATTATAACGAGCACATGCCGGCGCTCCGAGACCGCCTGCGGGATCCGTCGCCGCTGCTGCTCGATGGCGCCACCGGCACGGAGCTCGAGCGGCGCGGCCTCGCGTGCGAGCTGCCGCTCTGGTCGGGCTCCGCGCTGCTCGCTGCGCCCGAGCTGCTGCGCGAGATCCACCGCGACTACGCGCGGGCCGGCGCGGGCGCGCTGACTGCGAACACCTTCCGCACCCACGCCCGCAGCCTCGCCGCAGCGGGCCTGGCCGCGCGCGCGGGCGAGCTCACGGGCCGCGCGGTCTCGCTCGCGCGCGAGGTCGCGGCCGCGGTCGACCCGGCGCCGCTCGTGCTCGGCTCCGCGGCGCCGCTCGAGGACTGCTACCAGCCGCAGCGCGTGCCGCCCGACGCCGCCCTCGCGCGCGAGCACGCGAGCCACATGGAGCAGCTCGCGCGCGCGGGGGTCGACGGAGTGCTGATCGAGACCCAGAACAGCGTGCGCGAGGCGCGGGCCGCGCTGCGCGCCGCGCGCGAGGCCGGACTCGCGGCGCTCGTGAGCTTCGTCTGCTGGCAGCGCGCGGCGCTGCTCTCGGGAGAGCCGCTCGAGCGCGCGCTCGAATGCGCCGCTCGCGAGGGGGCGCTCGCGGTGCTCGTCAACTGCCTGCCGCCCTCGAACGCGGCTCCCTGCCTGGCGGTGCTCGCGCAGGGCGGCCTGCGCTTCGGGATCTACGCGAATCTCGGGACTCCGCTCCCGGACGGCGCCTTCGCGCGCAGCGAGGACTGCGCGCCCGCGGAGTTCGCGGCGCACGCGCGCGAGTGGCTCGCCGCCGGCGCGTCGCTGATCGGCGGCTGCTGCGGCACCACGCCCGCCCACATCGCGGGGCTCGCATCGCTGCTGCGCGGCCGCGGATGAGGCGAGCCCCGCGCAGGTGACCGCGCCCGCGAGGCGCGACGCAATTTGTGTCACCGGGCGCCGCGCGCTGCGCGGGCGCTGCGCCGGCGCTGCGCGCTCGCGATGGCCAGCGGGTCCGCGGCGCGCTCGCGCGCGACCTCCCGCAGCTCGTGGGGATTGGCACGCGCCTTGCTCTCGATCCCGGTCGAACGAGATGGCGCTTCGACGCGCCCGGGCCGGCAACCCCTCCCGTTGCACTTCGTGTGACGAGCCGTCCCGGGCGCTTCTCGTTCGGGCGCCGCGGCGCCGGCCTCAGCGCTCGCTTCGGCCCGCGCTCCGCGCGACCGCCACCTGCTGCGCGAGGTCGCCCGCGCGCAGGATCTCGCGCGCGATGCCGGCCAGGTACACCGAGCCGGTCGCGACGAGCAGATCGCCGGGCGCGAGCGCCTCGCGCGCCGCGCGCAGCGCGAGGTGCGGGTTCGGAATCACGCGCAGCTCGAGAGCGGGAGCGGCCGCGCGCACCGCGGCCGCGACTTCGTCCGCCGAGAGCGAGCGCGTCGCCTCGGCGCGCGTGAGCGAGACCAGGTCGGCCTGCGGGAGCAGGGCCTCGAGGATGCCCGCGACATCCTTGCCCGCGCTGATCGAGAGCACGAGATGGCTGCGCCGCCGCGGGATCCGCGCGAGCACGCGCGCGAGCTCGCGCGCGGAGACGCGCGTGTGCGCGCTGTCGACGATCACGGCGGGCGCGCGCGAGAGCCACTCGATGCGCGCCGGCAGGATCGCGCGCGGCAGCGCGCGCCGCGCTGCGGCGAGCAGCTCCGCATCGGAGCGCAGCCCGGCGCGCCGCGCGCACGCGAATGCGAGCGCCGCATTGCCCGGCTGGTGCGCACCGGCAGCCGAGAGCTCGCACTCGAGCGCGAGCGCGCCGTCGCGGATCCGCACGCGCTGGGAATCGACGCGCTCCTCGAGGCACTCGGCCGCGAGCTCGCGGCCGAGCCGCGAGACCGGCGCCGCGAGCTCGCGCGCGCGCGACTCGACGACCTCGAGCGCCTCGGCGGGCAGCGGGCCGACGACGAGCGGCACGCCGGGCTTCGCGATGCCGGCCTTCTCGGCGGCGATCGCGGCGAGCGTGCTGCCGAGCTTGTCGGTGTGCTCGAGCTCGATGCTCGCGATGCAGCCGACCGCAGGCAGCACGGCGTTGGTGGAGTCGAGGCGCCCGCCGAGCCCGACCTCGAGCACCGCGGCGTCGACTCGCGCCTCGCGGAAGAGCAGCAGTGCCGCGGCGGTGGTGGCGTCGAAGAAGCTGG